>Ga0070737_10000015_pt1 | contig 452967 bp, 440 predicted proteins | sample Coa_R1_10_FD_66438 | JGI IMG/M metagenome (GOLD analysis project Ga0070737, IMG submission 66438) | Surface soil microbial communities from Centralia Pennsylvania, which are recovering from an underground coalmine fire - Coalmine... | ecosystem: Environmental > Terrestrial > Soil >...
GCTTCGCACGACGCCGCCGCGCTCAATTCGCGCGCCGGCTGTGCTACGCGCGCCCTCTTTCCTTACGCTTCGCACGACGCCGCCGCGCTCAATTCGCGCGCCGGCTGTGCTACGCGCGCCGCGCGTGCCTCCCGTTACCACCGCACCCCGAGACATGCCCGATACTCCCCTCGTCTTCTTCTATCGCCTCATCCATTATGGCCGCGGGAAGACCCCGCCATCCACGTCCCGAAGCCGTGGATGCCCGGCCTGCGCCCCCTCACCTGCCCTCTCACCCTGACGGGGGCGAGGGTCAATAGAAAAAAGCGCACCACCGAGACACGGAGTGCAGGGGGAGCCGTCATCGCGAGGAGCGATGCGACGCAGCGATCCAGCGTCCCTGCTGGATTGCTTCGCGCCCGGCGGCGCCCGCCATGACGTCCAAGGAATTCGCCGTGCCGCCGTGGCGCCTCGACTTCAGTCCCGCTCGACGCACAGGGCGATGCCCATGCCGCCGCCGATGCACAGCGTGGCAAGGCCCTTCCGGACGTTGCGCTTCGCCATCTCGTAGAGCAGCGTGACGAGAATGCGCGTGCCCGAGGCGCCGATGGGATGTCCGAGCGCGATCGCGCCGCCGTTGACGTTGACCCTCTCCGGATCGAGGCCCAGCTCCTTGTTGACGGCGCAGGCCTGCGCGGCGAAGGCCTCGTTGGCCTCGACCAGGTCGAGATCGCCGATCTTCCAGCCCGCCTTCTCGAGCGCCCTGCGCGAGGCCGGGATCGGCCCCGACCCCATCAGCGCCGGATCGACGCCGCACGACGCCCACGAGACGATGCGCGCCAGCGGCTTGACGCCGTGCTTCTCGGCGTCGGCGCGGCTCATCAGCACCACCGCGGCGGCGCCGTCGTTGATGCCCGAGGCGTTGCCGGCGGTGACCGTGCCGTCCTTGGCGAAGGCGGGCTTGAGCTTGGTGAGCGCCTCGAGCGTGGTGCCGTGGCGCGGGTGCTCGTCGCTGTCCACCACCACGTCGCCCTTCCGGGTCTTGACCGTCACCGGCACGATCTCGTCCTTGAAGCGGCCCGACTTCTGCGCCGCCTCGGCGCGCTGCTGCGAGGTGAGCGCGAACCGGTCCTGCTGCTCGCGCGTGATCTGCCATTTCTGGGCGACGTTTTCGGCGGTGTTGCCCATGTGGTAGCCGTTGAACACGTCCCAGAGGCCGTCCTTGATCATGGTGTCGACGAGCTCGGTGTCGCCCATGCGATGGCCGTTCCTGAGATGGATGCAGTGGCGCGACTGGCTCATGCTTTCCTGGCCGCCGGCGACGAAGACGCGGGCGTCGCCGTTCTTGAGCGCCTGATAGCCCATGACGACCGAGCGCAGGCCCGAGCCGCACACCTGGTTGACGCCGTAGGCCGGCACCTCCTTCGGCACGCCGGCCGCCATCGCCGCCTGACGCGCCGGGTTCATGCCCTCGCCCGCCGCCAGGATCTGGCCCATCACCACCTCGCCGACCTCGGCGGGCTCGACCCGCGCGCGCTTCAAGGCTTCGGCGATCGCCACCTTGCCGAGGTCGTGCGCCGGCAGGCTCGAGAGCCCGCCGTTGAAGGCGCCGATCGGCGTGCGGACGGCGGCAGCGATGACGATGTCGGTGGATGCGGTCATGGGGTGTCTCTCGAACCTGTCACAGGAGTGAGTCACCGGCCCGTTCGGGTCAGCCCGGCCGCGCGCCGGGCCGCCTCTATAGATAGTCCGCGCGGCGCGGTTTGGGAACCCGACAGGGGCGGCGCATGCCCGCCGCAACCGGCGATGGTGCAGGAGACGCGAACGATGCGTGCTTGCCGGAGCGCCACCGGCCCCTTATAGGAGGACGCGGAGCAACGCCTCCCGCAGCGCGGGAGCAACGAGGGGGGTACCCAGCATGGATTGGCGCATGAGACGGGCGCTTCGGCGCCCGACGGCGGGACTTCTGTCCTTGGCGGCAGCGGCCGCGCTGGCGGCAACGCCGGCGCTGGCGGCGGGCAAGGCCCAGACCTACGACGGCAAGAGCGTGCGCGTCGGCCACGGCACCGCGCACACCGTCGTTCGCACCGACGACAGCGGCAAGGTCGTCGCCATCGGCATCGTTTTGAGCGAGACGGCGCTCGACGGCCTGCCCAAGGCGACCAAGACCAAGGACGATTTCCCCTATCTGCTGCTGATGCCGACGAAGGGGCCGCGCACGGTGGTCGATCACGCGGTGCTCAACTGGGAATCGCAAGGCCATCCCCCGCCGCATGTCTACGACGTGCCGCATTTCGATTTCCATTTCTACATGGTGAGCCGCGCCCAGCAGATGGCGGTCAAGTTCAAGAGCGAAGCCGATTCCGGCAGCCCGGCGCAGCAGCCGCCGGCCAACCTGGTGCCGGCGGGCTACATCATGCCGCCGGGCACGGCGGTGCCGCAGATGGGCGCGCACGCGGTCAATCCCGCGGGCGGCGAGTTCCACGGCCAGCCCTTCACCGCGACCTTCATCTACGGCTACTACGACAAGAAGCTGACCTTCGTCGAGCCGATGGCGTCGCTCGCCTATCTCAAGACCAAGCCCGATTTCGCCGCGCCGGTCGTGCGGCCCGCGTCCTACAGCAAGCCGGGCGCCTATCCCTCGGCCTACAGCGTCAAGTACGACGCCAAGCACAAGACCTATTCCGTCACGCTCGAAGCGCTCGAGTAGCCGCGGAGCGTTGCCTATCGAGCCGTCTCCCTGCCGCCGGGGAGGGGGCTTGCTTTTGCGCAGTCGCCCGCGGCGACCCGTGATGGTCGGCGCCGAAGGCGCGAAGCAGCCTCGCCGGTCGCCCGCATTCGATCGCTTCCGGGCGGGTTCGGCCGAGCGGTCGCGCGGCGCGCATGCCCGGACACCAAAGAGCGGGACTATTCCTTCTTTTCGCGGCCCTCGAATTCGTCGAGCTCGGCCTGCAGCCGGTTGAGTTCGCGCAGATAGACCACGGCGCGGTCGCCCTCGATGCCCTGGGCGAGATACTGGCGATAAAGCCCGATTTTCTGGCGGAGCTCGGCGGCGCGATCCATGCCTTGGGATAGCGGCGGGCCGGCGCCGGGCTCAATAGGTGTTTTTCCTGACGCAATCCTAACGCGGCTTTCATCTTTGCGTCCGGCCGCAGCCGGTGCGGCGCGGTTTAGCGCCATCCCGCAAGTCGCGCATCGGTATAACGCGCAAAAGGCGAAAGAGGCCGCCGGCCCGCGCTTCCCGCACCGGACTCCGGATCGCCGTCACCCGAAAGAGTTCCGACCGGGCGCTGTTTCCGACGCAGGCGAGCGCGCATGGTAAACGCCGGCGCCGCGGCGGCGTCCAAGGGGGGCTTCCATGAAATCCATACGCACCGTCGGCATGGCCGTGCTGGTCGCCGCCGCCGTCTCCGGCTGCGTGCCGGTGATCGGTGCCATGACCCTCAGCGACCTCATGACCGGCGCGTCGCTGGTATCGACCGGATTGACCGGCAAGTCGCTCGGCGAACATGCGCTCAGCGCGGCAACCGGCGAGGATTGCAGCCTGATGGAGGCGGCGCTGCAGAAGGACCGGCATGTCTGCGAGGTCGCCGACTCGAAGGCGACGCGAAACGACTTCAAGGGCCTGATCGGTATGGCCCAGGCGACGCCGACGTCGCCGCAGCCCGCCGCCAACGTCGCGGCCGCCGCCAATACGGGCGCGCCGCAAACCGCGGCCGATCCGCCGCGCGGCCCGCCGGCGGCCGAGCCGCGCACCACCGCCGACCTGCGGCCCGGCGAGGGCGCCGCTGCGTGGTGGAAATAGTCGCGCAGCGGGCGCGGATAGTGACCGCCGCCTGATCCCGGCCCACGGCACCGCCGGCTTGCGGCGTTCCGCACATCCGCTCGCCCGCGCCGTTCCCGCCGCCGGCATCGCGAGCGGTCAGACACGTGCGCACCCGGCCCGCATCAAAGCTTCGTGAGCGGCGAGCGTCCGCCCTTCCGCCATTCCCGGCGCCGGTTCTCAATGCTCGGATCGCGCTCGACGGAAAGGCCCATGCGGATGATGCGGCGGCTCGCGGTGATCGTCGTCCTGGCGCTCGCGGCGTGCACCGCGCAGAACCCGGATCTGCCGAGTTTCGCCGCCAGCGAAGCGGCGCTGCCGCCGCCCGCGCCGGGCACGGCGCGGCTCTATTTCTATCGCCTGCTCGAGCCCTACGAGATCCGCACCGGCACGACCCTGTTCCTCAACGGCGCGGCGGTCGGCTATCTGCGCAACGGCGCCGTGACCTATCGCGACGTGCCGCCGGGAACCTACGCCGTCGCGGTCGACAGCCCCGGCGCCTTTCCCAACCAGTTCAAGACCGTCGCCGTCCGGCAGGGACAGACCTGGTACTTCCAGGTGCAATCGCTCTTGAGCCTGTCATGCACCAGCCGGCACGACTGCCGCGGGCCGATCTTCGTCGTCGCGATCGTCGATCCCGCGCGTGCCCGCGCGGAGATCGCGCCCCTGGGCCTGTCGCGCTGAGCGACGCCTTAGCCCGATGCGGGTCGCGGATGGCCTCACGGGGGCACGGCCACCGCGAAAACGCGTTTCATTGCGCAGCGCGCAGCGTCATGAAAATCAATCGGGCGCGCGGAAGCCGTTGCGCCTCGTGTCCTGCGGCGCCGCCTCGACGGCGCGACTTTCCCCCAACCCCCACATTTCCCTGGCAGGCGCGCGCCGGCCGACCCCGACATCCGCGCTTCGCAGCGGCAAGTCAAGCGCGAGCGGCCCCGCGGGCGACCGATGCTCTTCGCGTTGTGGCGGATGGGACCGTCGCTCGAGCAGGCATCGCCCTTCGAGGCGAAACGCAGCCGCTGCGAATGCTATTCGCACTGGTCGCCGGACCCTTCGATCCGGGCGAGTTCGGCTTCCAGCTGCTTGATTTCACGCAGCCTCATGACGGCGTGCGCGCCTTCCATCCCTTCGGCCAGCTGCGCACGGTACTCCGCTCTTTTGCGCCGAATCTGGCGGCGCAATTCATCCGCGCGGCTCATGTCGAAAGCGGACATAAAGCGGAACCCGCATACGATCGCAATACGAAACACAGAATTTTACATTAAAATTTTTTCATGGGCGTCCAGTCGCGCCATTTCGCGCGGCGGATCGCGACGCTCTCGAAAAAACAGTTGTCATTCGCGAACGCGCCGACGTCACGTCGGCGCCTTCGCCCACTCCCCGAGCTTCGGCCAGACGAGCTTCGGCGCATCGCGCGCCACCACCATGCCGATATGGCCCAAGGGCGGCGTCATCACCGAGGCCTCGGGCAGCGCTTCGCCGAGCGCCCTGGCCGAGAGTGGCGGCACGATGCGGTCGGTCGCCGGCAGGATCACCAGCGCCGGCACCGCGATCTCCTCCGGCACGACGGCCTTGTCGCCGACGCGCCATTCGCCCCTGCCGGGCCGATCCTCGCCATACCAGTCGCGCAGGCATTCGAGCGCCGAGGGCAGCGCCAGCGGCACGCCGTCGTTGAGCCAGTCCTCGAGCGCGACGAAGCCCAACGCGGCGGGGCTGTCGGGCGCCATCTCGGCGAAGCGGGTGAACTTGCGCAGCGCCAGCAGCGGGTCGAGCGAGGCAAACAGCGCCTGCAGCACGTCGACCGGCACCTCGCCAAGGACGCGGAAGGCGCGGGCGAAGGGCTCGGCGAGCGCGCCCAGAAGCTTTGCGTAATCCGGTCGCTCGGCATGGAAGGCCCAGGGCGTCGCCAAGAGCGCGAGCGAGGCGACGAGATCGGGCCGCCGCGCCGCCAGCGCCAGCGCCAGCAAACCGCCCATGCAATAGCCCAGGACGCAGAGCTTCCGGCCGCCCGAGGCTTCGACCGCGGCTTCCGCGGCGCGCTCCAGCCGCGCGATGTAATCAGCGAGATTGTATGTACGCTCGGCCATGGGCGCATCCCAATCGACCGCGAACGCGCGCACGCCGGCTTTGGCCAGATGGCGCAGCAGGCTGTTCTCCGCCGCGAGATCGAGGATGTAATAGCGGTTGATGAGCGACGGCACCGCCAGGAGCGGTACGCCGCCCGCCGGGGCGTAGTCGAGCAGCCGCGTCGTGCCTTCCTGCCAGAGAATCGGCATCTCGGGCACGGTGCGGCGATAGGGATGATGGCGATAGCGCTCGATGCCGACGAGGAACAGGTCGGCGCGGCGCCGCAGCTCGCGCTCGAGCGCGGCGGGAAATTCAGCCGCGGCGCCGTCGAGGCTTTGCAGGCTTGCCAGCAGCTCCTTCGCGCCGGCGACGAGCGCCGGACTCCAGGGCATCGAGCCGGTCTTCCAGAGCGGCAAGGCGGCCTGCGAGCTCAGCCAGGTCAGGCTGGCGTTGGCGAGATGCAGCGCCAGCGGACGCGGACCCTGGCGCGGCGGCGGGCGGGCTGGTGCGGCGGTCATGCGGCGATCCTGGTTGCTGCGGCGCTTCCGGCGGCGGCGCTCCCGGCGTCGGCGGCCAGGCACCGCCCTGCGGCCAGAGCGGCGCAAGGCCGGCCCAGAGCGCCGCCATGGTCTGGGAGAAGGCGGGATCCGCCGCCATGGCCGTCAGCTGATCCTGCCACAGCTCGACATAGCGGCGAGCGAGCGCGGCGAGATCGGGCGGTTCCCCCATGGGGACGGATTATAGGGCGGGGCGCCGGACGCGTGAAGCGACGGACCCGGCCCGGCCCCGCGGCCGCCCGTGGCCGGGCCGCGAGACCGCGCGCAAGAGGGTCTTCGCCCGGTCATCGACGAGACAGAGCCGGATGGCGCCCGCCGCACGCGCACACGCGGGGGCTTTCCTTTTGCCCGAGATCGCCGGATGATAAATGCGAGGGTATGCGCTTTGGCCCATAGGGGTGGGCGATGCGCGAAGTGTGGGCAATTTTTGCGGATGATCTGGCGAGCGCCGCGCCGTTGGAGATCATTGGCAACGGCCGCGCCGAGCTCGATCGTCTCGACGTGATCTGGGCCGCGCGAAAATGGGGCGGTCGGCTCCTGCATGCGCTGTGGCTGATCGATGCCGATAGCCAACGCGGCGACGTGATCCGCATCTACGGATCCGTTCCCGCCGAAATCGCGCGGCGCTACGAGGCCTTTCTGGAGCGAACGGGCGATACCGGCCTCTGAGGCGAAGGGTGCGGAACGCGCGGGTTTCGCCGGAGCGAAATGCGGTTTGTTGCGGCGCGGCAAGGGCGCGGCTACACTGCGGCCTATGGCAGCGGATACCGCCCATGCGGCCGGACCCGCCGGCGCCCAAGGCGGCGGCGAGGCGGCGGCGCCGGTCGTCATCAAGAAATACGCCAACCGGCGGCTCTACAACACGGCGACCTCGAGCTATGTCACGCTCGACGATCTCTCCAAGATGGTGAAGGAGGGCGGCGAGTTCGTGGTCTACGACGCCAAGACCGGCGAGGACATCACGCGCTCGGTCCTGACCCAGATCATCGTCGAGGAGGAGCAGAAGAGCGGCCAGAACCTGCTGCCGACCAGCTTCCTCCGGCAGCTCATCGGCCTCTATGGCGACAGCATGCAGTGGCTGGTGCCGCGCTATCTCGAGCACGTGATGGCGAGCTTCGCCCGCAACCAGGAGCAGATGCGCAAATCGCTGCAGGACGCATTCGGCGGCATGTTCCCGTTCGGCCAGCTCGAGGAAATGGGCAAGCAGAACCTCGCGATCTTCGAACAGACAATGAAGATGTTCACCCCGCCCTTCGCCGGACAGGGCACGGGCGGCGGCGACAAGCCGAGCGAGAAGGACAAGGACGCGGCGCTCGCCGAGCTCAAGGAGCGCATCAACGCGCTCCAAAAGCAGATCGAAGATATCAGCAAGCCCAAGCCGTAGGGCGCTCGCCTGCGGCAAACGCCGCGTGCCATCCGGAACCGGCTCCGCGCAGCCGCGTCGCGCGACCCCAAACGGTGCGTATCGCCGGATTTTCCTCGGGCCGCGACGGAAACGGACTCGCCGCCGCTGCGCGGGGAGTACGCCGTCGCATCGCCGTCGCACGGACATGCGGCGCCGAAACGGTCCGGCTCGCGTCACGGCGAAAAGCCTCGGCGACGCGGTTACTCGGTATTTTCCGGCTCTGCGCGGCGACCATCGCTCGCCGACATCCGGCACCGGCGATCCGTCCGCATCTCGGCCGCTCAGCCCCGGCGCGCGAAGCGGGAGCGTGAGGACCGGCGCGATTCTAAGAGGCGATGTTGGAAGCGGCGGCGTAGTCGCCGGTGCGCAGCCACGGCTTCTCGAGCGTCGGCGGGCCGAAGTAATGGCCCTGCAGGAAGCCGACCCCCTCGCGGCGGAGGAACTCGGCCTCCTCGGCCTTCTCCACCCACTCGGCGACGATCGTCAGGTTGAGACCCTTGGCGATGCCGACGAGATGGCGCAGGAATACCTGATTCTCGACATTGGCTGCGAGATTGCGCACGAACGAGCCGTCGATCTTGACGGTATCGACCGCAAGCTGCTGCAAGTGGCGCAGCGACGTGAATCCGGCGCCGAAATCGTCGAGCGCGACGCGGCAGCCGAGCTCCCGCAGCGTGCGCACGAAACGCGCGCTCTCGGCAATGTCGTGGAGGGCCGCGGTCTCGGTGATCTCGACCACCAGCCGTCGCGCCACATGCGGCCGGTCCTTGAGCACCGACGAGATCGCGCGCAGCCACGAGCGATCGGTCGCCGTGAGGCCGGAGATGTTGAAGCCCAGCGTCACCTCGGGATGCTCGGAGACGTCCTGTACCGCCTTCTCGAGCACGTAGCGGTCGATCAAACGGATGAATCCGAGCTGCTCGATCGCGGCGACGAAATCGCCGGCGGGCATGACCTTGCCGTCCTCGCCGATCATGCGCAGCAGGCATTCGTTGAAATCGACGGTGCCGGTGTCGGCGGCGACGACCGGCTGGTAGGCGAAGACCAGGCGGTTCTCCTTGAGAGCGCGCTGCACCCGCTCGCCCAACGCGAGGCCGTGGCGGTGGCGGCGGCGCTGCTCTTCCGAGAGGCGGTAGGGAACGAAGCAGTCGCGGCCGGCGCGCTTGGCCTCGGCGAGCGCGGTCTCGGCCAGCGCCATGACGTCGTGCGAGGTCTTGGCCTGCCCGGGAAAGGCGGCGGAGCCGATCGACACTGTGGCGTAGACCGGGCCCGCGGCGGTGACGATCGGCACCTGGCTGACCGCCGAAAGGATCTTCTCGGCGGCGACGGCGATGTTCTGCTCGGCGCAGTCGCCGAGCACGATGCCGAAACGGTCGCCGCCGACGCGGCCGATCACGTCGCTGACGCGCAGGCAGCGATCGAGGCGCTGGCCGATTTCGATGATGACGGCGTCGGCCGCCTTGTAGCCGTAGGCGTCGTTGATGGTGCCGAGCTTGTCGATGCCGACCGCGAGATAGGCGCCGGGCGAGCCCGAGCGCAGGCTGCCGGCGATGATCTGGTCGAGCGCCTCGCGCAGACGCTTCTTGTTGAAATGGCCGGTGAGCTCGTCGTAATGCGCGAGCTGCTCGAGTCGGAGCTCGGCCGCCTTGCGCGAAGTGACGAGGCGGAGCACGCCCTTGACGCGGGCGAGCCTGCCGCGCGCGACCTCGGCCGAGCCGCGATCGTGCACCCAGGCGTATTCCCCGTTGTCGAGGCGCAGACGGTACTCGACGTCGAATTCGCCGCCGCGCTGGACATGGGCGGCAAGGCGCTGTTCCCGCAGCGGCAGATCGTCGCGGTGGATACGCGCGGCGAAATCCAGGCCGCTCGACACCCGGTCGAGACTAAGGCCGTCGATGCCGCCGTGCCATTCGAGACCGTCGCCAGCGGCGTCCCATATATAGGCAACGTCGCCTGCCGCCGCGAGCGCAGCGAGCACCGGCTGTTCGTGGTCCGCTTTGCGCGTTTTTCCCTTCATACGAACGACACGCACTCTGCGCGCGGGCGCACCGTGCTCGCGCGGTCGTATCATCGGGCCGAATGCTGAAAGAACCATTTAAATCCCGCATTTGTCGCAAGTTTTAACGATCGGCGAACACGGCGGCTTTGGCGGCGCGTTTTCCATTTCGCCGGACCGTCGCCGGACACGGCCCCCGCTCCCGTTGCAGACCTCATACAGCCCGAGTCGGGCCCGCCTCGCCGTTCCGCCAAAGCGTGCTGTCGCCCGCAGTAGCGGCCAAATCGCCAAAGCGGCGCGCCCGCCCACCCCGCTCCGGTCGAGCCTCCGTCCTTACGCCGAGCGGCGCGCTTCGACCGGCGTGTGCGCGGCCAGAAACGGCAGTACGGCGTGATTGAACTCACGCGCCATGGTGTGCGGGAAGGAGTGTCCGCCCTGCGGCAGAAACTTGGCCTCGGCGCCGGGGATGGCGCGCGCGAGCTGCTCCGAGAAATAGGCCGGCGTGACCGCGTCATCCTGGGCGGCGACCACCAGCGTCGGCGTGCGGATGCGGCCGAGCTCGGCGCTGCGATCGAAGGCCAGAATCGCGTCGATGCGCGACAGCGTGATCTCCGGCGGCGAGAAGGTCGCCAGATTCTGCGCCTCGTGCTGGCGCAGCTTCTCGTTGTTCTCGGCGATGTAATAGCTGGGATAGAGGAACAGCGAATTGGCCTGGACATAGCTCGCGGGTCCGAGCTTGGCGAGGATTTCCTTGCGCAGGGCGAAGAGACGGCGGAAATAGGCATCCGGTTTCGGCCAGCTGGCGCAAATGACGAGGCTGGCGAGCCGCTGCGGATGCTCGATGCCGAGAATCTGGGCAATGGCGCCGCCCGTCGAATGGCCGACAACATGCGCCTTGTCGATCCCGAGCGCGTCCATCAGGTCGACCGTGTCCTGCGCCAGACGCTCGACTGTGTAGGAGATCCGGCTGTGATCGCTCTGGCCGACTCCGCGGTGATCGAAGGTCACGACCTCGAACGATTTGGCGAAAACCGGCACCTGCTCGCGCCAATAGCGGGCCTGGCCGCTCAAGCCGCTGACGAAGACGACGGGATAGCCGTCGCCGACGCGCTCGTAATGAATCTGGCAATCGCCGACCGAAATTCGCGGCATGAACTCCGAGACACCTTAGCCTGGGCGGCCACGATGGCGGACCGCTCCCAGGCGCTGGTAACACCCGCGCCTGCCGCTGTCAAACGCGCGAGTCGATAGCCCGGGTGCAGCCATCGCATGGATCGTTCGCGCGCCGCGACACAGCATGATCACGACGCCGCTCGCGCGCCGTGCGTATGATCGCCGACAGCATTTCCGACAACTTATCCACCGCAGCGGCACAAGGCCTATCGTACAGTTTGCCAAAGGTCGTCGGCGTGCTATGAGAGACTGCCTGCCTGGACAGCGGGCCCATTGCGGCGCCGCCCGTCCTGCTCATTCGTCGAAAGCCGCCGTCACGCGGCGGCCGTTCCAGTTCCGGGGTGAGAACAGGGGACCACGATGTCTTCTGCAACGGCGAATACTGCCCGCATGATTGCCAAACTCCTTGCCGAGCGGGAGACCGCGCAGCAGGAGATTCCCGAGTTGATCGACGCCGTGCACCGCACTCTCGCGACCCTCGGGCAACCGCGGCCCGCGGCGGACGCCGCCCGTCATGGGACGGCCGCAGCGGCGGGTGCGCCGGAACCCAAGCGCCGGGGTCGCCGGCCGCGCATGGCCGAGCCGGTCGCCGTGGCTCCTGCGACCGAGCGTTCGGCGCCGACGCCGACTCTCGTCCGCCGCTCCGAAGTCAAGGAGCCGGTCGAGGTCGCGCCGTTCCAGCCGCCGCAGCGCGACCGCACGACGCGCGGCGTCGTCCGCTGGTTCGACCCACAAAGCCGGCGCGGCGCGCTGCGACTCCAGGGCGTCAGCGGCGACCTCCCGTTCGAGCCGGCCCTGCTCGAGCGCAGCAACATCACCCGCCTCTTCAAGGGCCAGGAAGTCGAGGCCGAGCTCGGCGGGCCGCCCGAGGCGCCGCAGCTGCTGGCCTTCCGGCTGCTGGCCGCCGGGCCGGCGGCGCATGTCAATCCGGGGCTGGTGCGGGCACGCCAACAGAAGCCGGTGATGGTCGAGCTCAAGCGCGAAGCGCTGAAGCGCGCCGCAGCGCGCGACGCCGCCGAAGCCCTGCTGCCCGATCGCCGGGACTGAGCGGCTGCCGCGCGGGCCGGACGTGCCGGAGAACGCGCTCATCGTCGGCGCCGGCAGCGGCTTGAGCGCCGCGCTGGCGCGACTCTTCACCAAGGAAGGCATGCGCGTCGCGCTCATGGCGCGCGAGGCCGGCAAGCTTGCGTCCTTGTGCCGCGAGACCGGCGCCCGCGCCTATGCCGGCGACGCCACCAGGCCGGACGACGTCGCCGCGCTGTTCGGCGCGATCGAAGCAGAGATCGGTGCGGCCGACCTCGTCGTCTACAACGCCGGACAGCGGGTGCGCGGCGGCATCATCGAGCTCGATGCGTCGGCCGTGCAGCAGTCGCTGATGAGCAACGCCTACGGCGCATTCCTGGTGGCGCAGCGCGCGGCGCGCGCGATGCTCGCGAAAGGCCGCGGCACGCTGCTTTTCACCGGCGCCTCGGCCAGCGTGAAGGGCTACCCGCGCTCGGCGCCCTTCGCCATGGGCAAATTCGCGCTCAGAGGGCTCGCCCAGGCGCTCGCCCGGGAGCTGCAGCCGCAGAACATCCATGTCTGCCATGTCGTGATCGACGGAGGCATCCGCCCTGCCGGTGATCCGCGCGCCGCCGCGCGCGGCGATGACGGCCTGCTCGAGCCCGACGCCATCGCACAGACCTATCTCCATCTCCATCGCCAGCATCGCAGCGCCTGGGCCTGGGAGATCGAGCTCAGGCCCTGGCGCGAGACATTCTGACTCTGGTCGCCCGCCCCTGCCGGCGATAACGTGCCGCCGGGAGGAACCGTCATGCGCGGACTGTCCGAAGAGCAGAGACTGATGCGCGAAAGCTGCCGGGCTTTCGTCGACGACCACGTCATTCCCTTCATCCGCAGCGAGTGGCAGCGCGAATGGCTGATGGACCCGGACCGCCGCCTGCCGCGCGATATCCTCGTCGCCGCCGACCAAGTCGGAATCCGCACCCTCGGCGTGCCCGAGGAATACGGCGGCATCCAGCTCGACCCGGCGAGCGAAGTGCAGACCTTCGCAATCATCGCCGAGGAGATCGCGCGCGGCGATTCCGGGCTTGCCGACAAGCTGGTGCAGAACTGGAAGGTCTCGGTTCTGCTGCGCAACCTCGCGCCCAAGCCGATCCAGGCGTACTGGTTCAAGCGCCTGGTCGCCGAGCCCGACCTGCTGTTCGCCCATTGCCTCACCGAGCCACGCGGCGCGTCCGACCGCTGGCTGCCCTATAACGTGCCCGAGGCGGCGATGCAGACGCGGGCCGTTCTCGACGGCGATCACTGGGTGATCAACGGCCGCAAGCAATTCATCAGCAACGGCTACGACGCCGGCCTGTTCGTCGTCTACGCCAACACCAATCCCAAGGCCGGCATGATGCAGGGCACGTCGAGCTTCGTCGTGCCGCGCGGCGCCAAGGGGATGACCGTCGCGCGCTGCAACGAGACCATCGGCTGCCGCTTCATGAACAACGGCGAGATCGTGTTCGAGGACTGTCGCGTGCCGCGCGATCATCTGCTGGTCGAAGGCGATGCGCTCGGCAAGGCCGGCGTCTATTTCCGGCCGGGCAAGATCATCCAGGCGGCGAAGAATCTCGGCGTCGGCATGGCGGCCTACGAGCGCACCGCCGAGTACGTGCAGAACTACGTCCAAGGCGGCCGCATCCTGATCAAGCACCAGGCCGTGGCGCTGCGCCTCGCCGACATGGCGACGCGGCTCGAGGCGGTGCGCGCTCTGTTGCGCGAGGCAGCGGGCGCGGTCGACCAAGGCGCGCCCGACGCCGACGTGCTGTGCAACATGGTCAAGGTCTTCGCTTCGGAGGAGATCCTCAAGGTCGCGCAGCACGCGATGGAGCTGCACGGCGGCAACGGCGCGATGCTCGATTTCGGCATCGAAAAGCTCTATCGCGACGCCTCGATCTTCCTGCACATGGATGCCACTGCCGACATTTCGCGCTTCAAGATCGTCAAGGCGATGTATCCGCAGACCGCGGGGAAATACGCGGGGCCGGAGGCGTGAGGCGGAGCGAACGATCGTGTAGGATAGCGCCATGCTCAAGCCCGAACAGAACGAACTCCTGACCCGGACCGGCGCCGGCACCGCGATGGGCCGGATGTTCCGCAGCTACTGGATTCCGGCGCTGCTGACCGAGGAATTGCCCGAGAACGATTGTCCTCCGGTGCGCGTCGAGCTGCTCGGCGAAAAGCTGCTGGCGCTGCGCGACACCGCCGGCCGCATGGGACTGATCGACGAATTCTGCGCCCACCGTCGCGCCTCGTTGTGGTTCGGTCGCAACGAGGACGGCGGCATCCGCTGCGCCTATCACGGCTGGAAATACGACGTCACGGGACAATGCACGGACGTGCCGTCCGAGGGGCCCGAAACCGGCTTCTGCCGGCGCATCAGGTTGACCTCTTATCCGCTGGTCGCGCGCGGCGGCATCCTCTGGACCTACATGGGTCCGCCCGACAAACAGCCGCCATTGCCCGAGTACGAATTCGCGCTGGTCGCGGCGGAGCAACGCTATGTCTCGAAGCGCCTGCAGGAGTGCAATTGGCTGCAGGCTCTTGAAGGCGGCATCGATTCGAGCCACGTCTCGTTCCTGCATCGCGCGGCATTGCAGACCGATCCTCTCTTCAAGGGGTCCAAAGGCAACCAATACAACCTCGACGACGCGAAGCCGTATTTCGAGGTCGCCGACGCTCCCGGCGGGCTTTTCGTCGGCGCGCGCCGCCGAGCCGAGAATGGCCAATGGTATTGGCGCATCACGCCGTGGGTCATGCCCTGCTATACGATCGTGCCGCCGCGCGCCGACCATCCGGTGCACGGACATTTCTGGATTCCGATCGACGACTGCAGCTGCTGGGCCTGGAGCTTCGATTTCCACCCGACGCGCGCTCTCAGCGCCGCCGAGCTTCAGGCGATGCGCGACGGACGGGGCGTACACGTCGCTTATGTGCCGGGCACCTACCGGCCGCGCGCGAACAAGGACAACGACTATCTGATGGACCGCGCGGCGCAGAAGGCCGGGCGGAGTTTCAGCGGCGTCGAAGGCATCGCCATGCAGGACGCGAGCCTGCAGGAAAGCATGGGCCCGATCGTCGATCGCTCGCGCGAAAATCTGGTGTCGACCGACAACGGCATCATCATGGCACGCAACCGGCTGCTCAAGGCGGCGGCGGCGCTGGCGGAGCGCGGAACCGCGCCGCCGGGCGTGGACCCGGCGCACCACCACGTGCGCTCGGCGGCGTTGGTTTTGCCGGACGAGAAGGCGTTCCTGCCCGCCGCCGCCGACGCATTACGGATGCGCCTCGGCGTGCCGCACGCCTCGGTCTGACCCGCGCCGCGCGGACTAGGCGTTGACGCGCTCGAGTTCGAGCATCACGGTCGAGGTCAGCACCCGCCCCTGCGGTCCCGGTTCGGGGAGCGCCAGGTTGAGATAGCGGACGTTCCGATCGTCGATGGTGCCGACGAGTTCGTTGTAGTTCGGCCCGTCGCGCCGGGTGCGAAGAATCCGCGCGTGCACCATCGTCGCGTAGTCGGTATCGGCGCGCGCGAGGACATTCATGCCCACCAGCATCGAGATGTCGAAACCGAACCCCGTCGCGACGTGGTGAGAAACGACCTCGTCGCGATTGACACCAAAGAGATTGCTGGTCGTGAACGCGCCAAGCTTGGCCGCGGCATGGATGAGCTGATGAGGCGCCTCGTTGTAGATGCGCATAAGCTGGCTCAGCAGCGGATCCGCAATCGCATCGAGCGGAAGCGGCTTCACCACCCACGGCCGACGCGGAATCCGAAGAATGAAAGCGATGCGGGCGATCGCCGCCGCCGCCTCGGCAGGGCTGTGATAGGCCTCGATCCACTGCTGATCCATGTGGACAAGGCGGCGCACCCGCCGGACGCGATCGCCACACACTTCCAGCCACTCATGAACGCGCTCCGCCGCAAGCGGCGCGACACGGCGGCCGTCGTGGCGCAGTACGACCGTACAATCCGCTCGTTCCGTGACCGCGATCCAGCCCAGCACGCGCATGGCATAGGCGGCAAGATCACCGAGGCTCTGGGACAAGCCCAACGTCCGACGCACATAATCGGCATGCCCGTGGGGAGCGATCGCCATTTCTCCTTCGGCGGTGATCCAGCTGTGGCGATCACCCCCTGCGTCCGCGGGATCTGCGCGATGCGCCAGCGCACGGATCAGCGACAGGATGCGCTCCTCATCATCGAGACGCGATTCGGCGCGCGAAAACACGCGCCCGAAGATCTCGTTCAAGAACCCGTTGTCGCCGCGGTCGGCGAAGAATTGAGCGATTCGGCAGAGATCCTCGCCGGCGATGCGGGTCTCGCCGCGCCACCAGCGCGTGACCGTGTTTTCCGACCGCCCGATCGCTCCGGCGATCTGTTTCAGATGCACGGGCGTATTCGGAAACAGGCGCCGGCGCAGCGCCTCCTGAAAATCCGACTGAAAATCCCCCATCTGAGCGCGGTCCAAAGTTGTCAAGCGGGACACCAGACCTGGGGCCGATATTAAGCGTTTTTATCGTCCATGCATACCCTGGCACGACCGCCCCATCACCGTTGCCAATCCGTTAAACGCCGGTTTGCCGCGGATTGCGGGTCCTGCCCGCTGCGGTACGGCGCCGCACGGGTGACACGTTGCGGGGGGCGTACGCGCCGCCAAGGGGTTTCACCGCCCTGCTCAAGAGCACCGTCATGAGCGTGACGTCGAAACAGACCGCCATGAATACCGTCAGCCCCGCATCGCTCGTGATCGTCGATCCGTTGTTGCGGCGTCTCTACCAATATTGGGAGCGCGAGCGCGGCGGCTGGCCGTTGCCCGCGCGAGACAGCATCGACCCGATCAAGATGCGGTACATCCTCGGCCACGTCGCGCTGATCGACGTCAAGCCGGGCCCGCAGCAGTTCCGCATTCGGCTCCACGGCACCGAGCTGGTTTCGCACCTCGGCGCCGATTTCACGGGCAAGGCGGTGGCCGAGATACCGCTTGCCGATGCGCGAAAGATGGCCTTGGCGTGGTTCACCGCCGTCGCCGAGCACGGATGCGCCCATCACCAACAGGTCGATCAAGTCGTCGATGGCTTCAACCGCCGCTTCGAGGCGCTTGTCCTGCCCTATTCCGCGTCGCGGGGTTCCGGCGTCGATCTCCTGCTGCTCGCCATTCGCTGCCGCACGCCGGCATCGGCCGGCCTCATGTCGCGCGATTGAGCCATGTCGGCAATGTCCAGGCGACCGATCAAACGCCCTGTGTTGCCGGCCCGATTTATGCCGACACTGGACAGCGCACGAAACGTTCGGGCGCGGCACCCCGTCATCCAACCGTGATGGGGCGCCGGGAGAGAATCGAGATTCGGAGGCGATCAGGTCATGCACGACGGTCACGTACTTTCGAGCAACTCGCGGCCGTTCGGCAACGAGTTCCGGGATTTCATCGACGAGTTCACGCCGGACGAACGGCTTGCGTTCGACAGGGCGCAATTGGTCGGGCAAGTGTTGATTCCCAGACTGTTGCACTCGCTCGATAAACAGGGACTCCGGTTGGTCGTCAGTCGCGACCTTCTCAGCGCGGAGAAACTGTATCGCGCGAGCGCCGGACGCATGAAACGTCTGATTCAGACCAACGATCCGCGGTTTCATCCCAACGCGAGCCCTGCCGACACGGTCGTCATGGCCTTGATGCGGGACAACCGGCCGCAGGGTTGCATCGCGTCGCGGCTTATCTGGTGCGAGCAGACCTTGGCGGAGGAGATGGAAAGCGGCCGATTCTGGGTATGGCATCCGCCGAGCATGTGGCGAAGCCCCAATAAATGCATTGTGCGCGCCACGATCGCCAAAACCATCAGGGCGTGCTACGTCGTTTGCACCGGCTCGGTTTATCTCGCGCAGGAAGTCACCGGCGGGCACACGCTGGCGGCGATGCTCCGGTTGCACCACCTTTGGGTTCTCTGCCACTGGCGCTGGTCGTGGCTCGTCGCCATCATCGAAGGGTCGCTGGCGCGCCGCCACGCGTTCGATGTCTACGGGATGACGGGCATCGACCTCGGCATTTGGCGCACGCGCCCGGACGAGGACGCCGAACTCCATCGCTACGATCTGGTCACCTGCCCGCGCGAAGCCGCAATGGATTCGTGGCTGCGGCTCGAGACCGCCGATCTTTCACGGCCGATGGGCCTGCCGCCTGTTGCGGTCCTGCCGACGACGGCGCGGCACCATGTCGCCGGGGACGCCTGATTCGGGACTCTCTCCGGCGAGACGTCGCGGCATGGCGGCAATCGACGCCAGGCTGAGGAGCAGCCCCGCCGCGACGTAATACGCCGGCGCAATCGGGTCTCCGGTGGCGGCGATCAGCCAGGTGACGATAAGCGGCGCGCCGCCGCCGAAAAGAGCAACGCCGACGTTGTAGGCGGCGGCCATCGCCGTTGCGCGCGCGCGAACCGGAAACAATTCGGCGATCGCCGCGCTGAACGGCGCCGCGTAGGCCGCGAACAGGATGCCGAAGCCGCCCTCGATGATCGCCAGGACCGTCACGCCCGGCGCATGCCGGAGCCAGAGGAATGCCGGATAGACGGCCACGAGGAAGGCGACGATCGCCACGCCCATCATGCGCCAGCGCCCGACGCGATCGGAAAGGTAGCCCATCGGCGGACAGAGGACCGTTATGACGCTGCCCGCGACGACCGGTGCGACGAGCGACGCGCCGACGCCCAGATCGAGGATCTTCACCGCATAGGTCGGCAGGAAGACAAAGAGGACGTAAAACGCGGCCGTACCGCCGAGCACGAGACCGAGCGCCACCCAGATGCATCGCTGGAGGGCTGCCAGCGCTCGGAAGCCCGACACTTCCTCGTCGGTCTTCTCGGCCTGGGCTCGCAGAAACGCCGGCGTTTCCGAGAGCCTCAGTCGGATGTAGAAGCCGACGGGGCCGACGACGGCGCCGAGCGCGAACGGCACCCGCCAGCCCCAGGCCTGCAGCTGATCGCCGCTCAAGCTTCGCGTGACGAGCAGGCCGACGATGCCCGACAGCAGAACGGCCGCGCCCTGGCCCGAGAACTGCCACGCGCCGTAGAAACCGCGCAGGCGCGGCGGCGCGTGCTCGACCAGGAAAGCGGTGGCGCTGCTGAATTCGCCGCCGGCCGAGATGCCTTGCAGCAATCTGGCCGCCAGGATGACGATCGGCGCCGCCGCGCCGATCGTCCGGTAGGTCGGCGCGAGCGCGATCAAGGCGCTGCCGACCGCCATCAACGCCATGATGAAAGGCAGCACGGCCTTGCGTCCGAACCGGTCAGCGTAATGGCCGAGAACAATTCCCGCGACCGGCCTCACGACGTATGCGACGGCGAAAAGCCCGAACGTCGCCAGCAAGGCCGTCCATTCCCTCTCCGGCGGGAAGAACAGCGTCGAGATGGTGACTGCGAAGTAGCCGTAGACCGCGAAGTCGTACCATTCGAGCGCATTGCCGACGGCGGCCGCGACGATCTGGCGGAGCGCATCGCCTGCCGCCGCGATTGGCACGCGATCATCGCGGCGCGCCCGGCCGCCTGGAGTCATGCCGTCCCCCCTGCGCGTCGAGGCAACGCAACCGGCACGGTTCCGTGGCTTTCCAAGCTCGCTCGGGAGCGGCGCGGTCGCGCGACGCTGCGTGACGGCACGACCGACGAGGCGTCGCTCGGCTCGCCGCAGCATGCATGCCGCGCGGGCCCGGGGCGCCGCGCCGGCGGATATGCGGCCGACGGCATCGGCGAAGCCGCTCGCATTGAAGATGCCGAGCGCCGCCGCACGCTATCCGCCGATCGGCGCGCCCGCGGCGGCGACCAAGACCGCAGCCGTCACGCCGATACCGCGCCTCCGCACGACCGGTGCGACCGGCAGACCCACGACCGATGGCTCATACGACGGCAACCGCATCCCCCGTGCATCGCACTGCGGCTTAACCTCCGGAACCGTGGTGCCCCTGGCCGGAGTCGAACCAGCACGCCCTTGCGGGCAACAGATTTTGAGTCTGCCGCGTCTACCAATTCCGCCACAGGGGCAGCGGCGGCCACTATAGCGGGGGGTCTCGCGCGGTCAATGCGGCTTCGCGCTTGCGGCGACGCCGAGGATACGGCTAGATCGCGACGCATATCGCGCCTCCCGGGACCGCTACGCCGCCATGCTCGAGAAGATCGTTCCGTCGCTGGCCGGGTTGATTGTCGCGACAATCTCGACCCTGGGCTATGGCGGCATCGTTCTCCTCATGGCGATCGAATCGGCCTGCATCCCGCTGCCGTCGGAAATCATCATGCCGTTTTCGGGTTATCTCGTCTCGACCGGCCGGTTCGACTTGATCCTGGTGGCGACGGCGGGCGCGATCGGCTGCAACATCGGCTCGAGCGTGGCCTATGCCGTCGGACATTACGGCGGCCGGCCGTTCATCGAGAAATGGGGCGGATATGTGCTGATCAGCCGGCGCGATCTCGATTGGGCGCACAATTTCTTCGAGCGGTACGGCAGCATCACGGTCCTGATCGGGCGCCTGCTGCCCGTCATCCGCACGTTCATCGCGCTGCCCGCCGGCATCGCCGGAATGTCCCAGGTCAAATTCCAGGTTTACACCTTCGTCGGCTCGTGGCCGTGGTGCCTTGCGCTCGCCTATGTCGGCGACAGGCTCGGCGAGCAATGGGATCGTGATCCCGCTTTGCGCGCGTTCATGGAGCGCCTCGATGTCGCAGTCCTCGCGCTCATCGTTCTTGGCGTGGGCTGGTATATCTGGTGGCATTTGAAGCACCGTCTGCGTCCCAACCCATAGGCGGCCGAAGGCCCGAACTCGATGAAAACCGCGCGTCAGCCCCTGTTGATCGTCCTCGTCGCCGCCGTTGCCGTCGTCGGTGCGGCGCTGGTGTCACAGTATTGGGGCGGTCTCCAGCCCTGCGAGCTGTGCCTGATGGAGCGCTGGCCGTATTACGCGGCGGCGGCGATCGCCGCGCTCGCCCTGCTCCTGCCGGCAACGGGCTGGTCGCGGGCGGCGCTGCTGGTGCTGGCGCTGTTGTTCGTCGCCAGCGCCGCCCTGGGCTTTTATCACGTGGGCGTCGAGCAGCACTGGTTCCGCGGCCCGACGGCATGCACCAACAGCGGTGGCGGCCCACAGACCCTGGAAGAGCTCCGGCAGATGCTGGCGCGCACCCAGGTGGTGATGTGCGACCGGGTCCAGTGGTCGCTGGCCGGAGTTTCGTTGGCGGGATGGAATTTCATCGCCTCGCTGCTGATTGCGGCGTTTGCGTTGTTCGCATGGAGGCGCTGCCCATGAATCGCCAGCGGCGGACGAGAAGGTTTTCCGGCACCCGGACGATGCGCCTGCCCGGCGACCGTGCGGATGCCGTCGCGCGCATGATCCGGGTCGATCACGCCGGCGAATACGGCGCCGTGCGCATCTATGCCGGGCAGCTCGCCGTTCTGCGGGACCCGGCGGCGACGGCCGCGGTGCGGCACATGGCGGCCCAGGAGCAGCGCCATCTCGACCGCTTCGATGCGCTCATCGCCGAGCGCCGGGTGCGGCCGACGGCCTTGTCGCCGTTGTGGCACGCTGCGGGCTACGCGCTCGGCGCCGCGACCGCCATGCTCGGCGAGCGCGCGGCGATGGCCTGCACCGTTGCCGTCGAAGAGGTGATCGACGAGCATTACGGCCGACAGCTCGACCGGCTCGGCGACGACGATCCCACCCTCGGAGCGACGATCGCCGAATTCCGCGCCGATGAGCGGAAGCACCGGGATACCGCCCTGGCTCACGGCGCCGCCGAGGCGCCGGCCTATCCGCTGCTGTCGGCCGCGATCAAGGCCGGCTCGCGTCTCGCCATCTGGCTGTCGACGCGGGTCTAGGCGAAACGAGGGGGAGGACGACATGATGCGCGCGAAAACCGAGCATCGGGTCAAGCGCTGGAACGACCAGCGCTGGGTGATCGATTCGGTGATCCAGGCGGTCGGCATGGAGTGGGACCAGCCGCGCCTCGCCTATACGCTCTATCCCTGCGGCCCGGACGGCACCGGCGACTTCCGCACCGTCGGCATGCGGGTCCGGAAATTCGCCGACATGCACCGCGAATTCGCCGCCGCGGCCGCGCGCCGCGAGGCGAAGGCGACCGCTTTCGAAAAGGACGGCCGGCTGGTCTCGGCACGCGAGAGTTATTTCATCGCCGCGCTGCTGTGGTCGGCCGCGCGCTGGCCGATCTTCGAAAACAACGAGAAGTCGATCGCCTACAACGCGCGCATGGTGGCCTGCTACGACAAGTTCGCGAAATATGCGCCGCGGCCGGTCGAGCGCATCGAGATTCCGTTCGGCAGGGGCAAGGTGCTGCCGGGCTATCTTCACCTGCCGCGGACGCCGCGGCCCGGCGAGAAATTCCCCTGCGCCATCGGCATCGACGGCATGGACGGCTCGAAGGAGATCATGTGCTCGATGTACGGCGACAAGTTCATCGAGCGCGGCATGGCACATTTCGTCTATGACGGGCCCGGCCAGGGCGAATGCACCTATTCGAACATCCATGTCACCGCCACCAATCACATGGACGCCGCCAAGGCGGTTCACGCGCGGCTGATCCAGCATCCGCATATCGACAAGGACCGCCTCGTCGTCTGGGGCGTGAGCTTCGGGACCTATTTCGGCCTGCAGGCCGCCGCCGCCCTCGGCACGAAGATCAAGGGCGCGGCGGTCAGCTTCGTCTGCCACGAGCCGGGCATGAACGCGATCATGGATATGGCGTCGCCTTCGTTCAAAATGCGCTTCATGTACATGGCCGGTTTCGAGGACGAGGCGAAATTCGACAAGTTCAAGCAGGGATTCGACCTGACGCCGATCGCCGGCAAGATCGCCTGCCCGGTCCTGGTCCAGGCCGGCGAGGACGACGAGTTGTCGCCGATCGAGTGCACCGACGCGCTCGTCCGGAGGATCAAGGGTCCGAAGAAATACGTGATCTACGAGGGCGAGCGGCACGCAATCGGCGGCGGCAGCGCCGCCTATCTCGGCGAAAACTGGTTCGCCATGCTTGCCGACTGGTGCCTCGACCGCATCGAAGGCAAGCCGGCGCCGAACGAGCGCGTGCACATCAATTCGCTGGGCCAGCAGACGGTCAGCCGCTTCGGCTGAGGCGGCGTCGCGCCTGGTTCCGGCGTGCAACAAGGGAGGGTGGCGTGGCGGATTACCGGCTTTTGACGTATCGCGACGGGGGCAAGGCGGTCGCAGGCGTTCTCGTCGGCGACCGGGTTTACTCCGCGGCGGCGCTGTTGCGCGGCACCGGCCTCGACGCCTCGTCGGTCAAGGCGCTGCTCGCGAGCTGGACGAGGGCGCACCGGGCGCTCGCCAAGGCGGCCGGGAAGGCCAGGCCGGCGAACGGCAAGCCGCTCAAGCGGGTCAAGCTGCTGGCCCCCGTGCTCTATCCCGACGGCCTGTTCTGCGCCGGCGCCAATTACTGGGACCACAAGGAGGAGATGGCGCGCGCCGAGGGCCGCACCGTCGACCGCAGCCAGCGCCCGGCCGAGCCGTGGTTCTTCCTCAAGACCTCGGCGCATTCGATCGTCGGCCCCGACGTGCCGGTCCGCCTGCCGGCGTGCTCGCAGCAGGTCGACTGGGAGGCCGAGCTCGGCGTCGTCGTCGGCAAGGGCGGACGCGACATTCCGGTCGAGCGCGCGCTCGACGCTGTGGCCGGCTACACCATCGTCAACGATCTGTCGGCCCGCGATCTGATGGTGCGCAAGGATTTCGGCGGGCCGATGACCTACGATTGGGTCGGCCAGAAATGCTTTACCGATGCGGCGCCGATCGGACCGTGGATCACGCCCGCCGCCTACCTCGACCCCGCCAACCTGTCCGTCAGGCTCTGGGTCAACGGCGTCCTCAAGCAGAACTCCAACACCAATCAGCTGATCCACAACGTGCCCGAGCAGATCGCCTATCTCAGCCGTCACGTCACGCTGATGCCGGGCGACATCGTCGCCACCGGCACGCCGGCGGGAGTGGGCAAGCCGCGCGGCGAATTTCTCAGAAAAGGCGACGTGGTGAAGATCGAGATCGAAGGCTGCGGCACGCTCACCAATCGCATGGCGTGAGCCGGACGGCCGGGTGGCCGATCAGAGGGCGCGACGCTTCGCGGTGACGCCCGAAAGCGCGATCACTTCGGGGATGTCCGACGGATTAAGCGGCGCCATGACGTGCGCGCCGGCGATGCCCGGCACCTCGGCAAGCTGCTGCAGCAACTCGACGCAGATGCGCTTGCCCTCGGCGCGCGCATCGGCCGCTTTCTCGATACGCGCGACCAGCGCGTCGGGAACGATGGTGCCGAAGAGCTTTTCCTTCATCCAGCGCGCCGAGCGCACCGACGGGATCGGCGCGATGCCGATCAGGATCTTGAGACGGGGCGCGAGGCCAAGCTCGACCAGGCGCGCGGCGTAGCGCCTGACCACGCCGATATCCATGCAGAACTGCGTCTGGATGAAATCGGCGCCGGCTTCGGCCTTGGCCCTGAGTCCCTTCGCGTCCCAACCAGCCGGCGGGTCGACCGGCAGATCGGCCGCGCCGAGATACAGCTCGAACCCGCCCCTGATCTCGGTCCCGGGCAGCAACTTGTGCTCGCGGCGCATCTTCTGCGCCGTCGCCAGCAGGTGGCGGCTGTCGAGATCGAAGACCGCCTTCGCTTCGGGCTGGTCGCCGGCCTTCGGATCGTCGCCGCCCAGGATCAGGACGTTGCGAACGCCGAGCGCGACCGCACCGAGCAAATCGCTCTGCAATGCGATCCGGTTGCGATCGCGGCAGGTCATCTGCAGGATCGGCTCGATGCCGCTCTGAACCAGGAAATGCGCGGCGGCCATGCTCGCCAGATGCGATTTGGCGCCGGCGCCGTCGGTGACGTTGACCGCCGCGGCGACGCTCTTGAGCGGCAGAGCGCGCGCGACGAAGTCGGCCGGATCGGCCGTCACCGGCGGCGTGATCTCCGCGGTGACGCAGAACCGGCCTTCATCGAGGCGGCGTTGCAGCGTGCTGGCCGTGGGCGTGGCCGAAGCGAGGGTTTCGTTGAGGGGAGTCATGCGGAACGCCGCCGAGTATAGTCGGGCGGAAGCGTGCCTCCAGCGGAATCTTCGACGTCCGGGCGAGATTCACTGCGCGGCTGCGCGCGCGCGGCGGTCCTCGCGGATCATGTCGGCCGCCTTTTCGGCGATCATGATGGTCGGCGAATTGGTGTTGCCCGAGGTGATGGTCGGCATGATCGAGGCATCGACGACGCGCAGCCCGCCGACGCCGCGAACGCGGAGGCGCGGGTCGACGACGGCCGCCGCATCCGTGCCCATCTTGCAGGTTCCGACCGGGTGGAAGATCGTCGTGCCGATGTCGCCCGCGGCGCGGGCCAGTTCGTCGTCGCTCTGGAGCCGCGGACCGGGGCGGTACTCCTCCGGAGCGAAGCGCGCCATCGCCTTGGCGGCGACGATGCGCCGCGTCAGGCGTATGGCGGCGGCGGCGACGCGACGATCCAGATCGCTCGACAGATAGTTCGGCCGGATTGCGGGATGGGCGGCGGGGTCCGGACTCGTGATCCGCACCGTGCCGCGGCTGTCCGGGCGCAGATTGCAGACCGATGCGGTGAAGGCCGGAAACGGATGGCACGGATCGCCGAACTTGTCGAGGCTGAGCGGCTGCACGTGGTATTGGAGATTGGGCGTCTCGCGCGAGGAGTCGCTTTTGGCGAAGCAGCCGAGCTGCGACGGAGCCATGGTCAGCGGCCCGCGCTTGAAGAGGAAATACTCGAGGCCCATGCCGATTCGCCCGAAGAGGCTGTTGGCGCGCTCGTTGAGGGTGCGCGTGTTGCGCACCTTGAAGACGGTGCGGATCTGCAGATGGTCCTGAAGGTTCTCGCCGACGCCGGGAAGATGGTGCGCGACCGCGATGCCATGCTGCTGCAGCAGCGCGCCCGGCCCGATTCCCGACAGCTGCAACAACTGCGGCGAGCCGATCGCGCCCGACGCCAGAATCACCTCGCCGCGCGCCTCGGCGTAGCGCGGCGCGCCGTCCTTGACGAAGTCGACGCCGACCGCGCGCCGGCCGGCAAGGCGGATGCGACTGGCCTGCGCGCCCGTGACGACGACGAGATTGCGTCGGTTCATCGCGGGTCGAAGAAAGGCGCGGGCGGTATTCCAGCGCACGCCCCGGCGCTGGTTGACGCGAAAATAGCCGCAGCCTTCGTTGTTCCCGCGGTTGAAATCGTCGACCCTGGGAATGCCGATCTCGGCGGCGGCATCACGGAAGGCCTCGAGAATCTCCCACCTCAGCCGCATCGGCTCGACGCGCCATTCGCCGCCTTGGCCGTGAAATTCGTCGGCACCCGTCACGTTGTCCTCGGAACGCTTGAAATACGGCAGCACGTCGTCCCACGACCATCCGGGATTGCCGAGCTGACGCCAGCCGTCGTAATCGCGCGCCTGGCCGCGCATGTAGATCATGCCGTTGATCGACGAGCAGCCGCCGAGGACGCGCCCGCGCGGATAGTTGAGCGCGCGGCCGTTGAGTCCCGCTTCGCTCTCGGTCTTGAAGCACCAATCCGTCCGAGGATTGTTCTGAGTGTAGAGGTAGCCGATCGGAATCCAGATCCAGATGTAATTGTCGCGACCGCCGGCCTCGAGCAGCAGCACCGAGACATCGGGATCGGCGGAAAGGCGGTTGGCGAGCACGCAGCCGGCGCTGCCGCCGCCGACAATGACGTAATCGAAGCTGGCGGACGTTTCGTTCATGGTGTCCCTGCGCGGCCATTTTGCCACAGCGCCGCGGCGATCGCGACCGCCGGCGCCGCGCCGCGCCGCCCCGATCCAGCCGGAAAGCGGGCGGTTTGCCGACGCCGTTGGCGATTGCAGCAAATCCGCGCAATCCCGGCTTGAAAAGAGGGGGGCGATCCCCTAGCTTCGTTCCCATCGCTTCGCTGGGTTCCGGCCTGCGCTCGTACGCTCCACTGTGAGCCCGACCCTGCAATCCGTGCCTTTCGACAGCCGATCCGCCGCGCAATCGTGCGCGACGGTCAATGACTTGGAGACCTGAATGGCAATTGGCACGGTCAAATGGTTCAACCCCCAGAAGGGCTATGGCTTCATCGCTCCTGAGGCCGGCGGCAAGGACGTCTTCGTCCATATCTCCGCCGTCGAGCGCGCCGGAATCGGCACGCTGAACGAGGGGCAGAAGGTCAGCTTCGATCTGGAGCAGAGCCAGCAGGGCCGCGTATCGGCCACGAACCTGAAGCTCGTCTAAGGACGAACCGGATTCGATCGAGCGCCGCGGCGGCAACGCCGCGGCGTTTTTTTTGCGCCTAAAGCCCGAGAATGCGTTCCGCGTTCTTGTGGAAGATTTTCTCCATCACCGCGTCGGCGTAACCGAGCTCGCGCCATTCCTGGAACAGTCGCGGATACGGGATGCTCGGATAATCGCTGCCGAACATGATCTTGTCCTGCAGCCGCGCGCGGATATCGGCCTTGAGCTGGGCCGGGAAATATTTCGGCGCCCATCCCGACAGCTCCCAGTACACATTGCCCTTGTGCAGCGCCACCGCGGTCATTTCGTCGACCCACGGCCATCCGGGATGAGCGGCGACGATGGTGAGGTCGGGAAAGTCCGCGGCGAGCTCGTCGATGTGCGAGGGATGGGCGTGCCGGATCTTGGCGCCGAGACCGCCGGGCATGCCGGCACCCATGCCGGTCGTTCCGACATCGATCATCACCGGCGCCCTCAGCGCGTTGATCGCCTCCCATAGCGGATAGAAACGCCGCTCGCTGACCGCGAAATGGCCCATGATCGGATGGAAGTGGATGCCGAGCATCTTGAGGTCACGGATCGCGTGCTGCGCCTCGACGATCGCCGCCTCGCCCTTGAGCGGATCCACCGCCGCCCAGGCCTGGATGATGCGGTCCTTGTGGCGCTGCTGCATGCCGTGGACGTAATCATTCGAGCAGGGCGGCGTCTTGGCGGTGGTCTCGAGATCGAGCGCGACCAGCACGGCCTCGACGCCGGCGTCGGCGAATTCCTTGACCACCTCGGCTTCCTGCTTCCACGTCCACTGCCGCTTCCAGTACTTGGCGAGCGCGTCGACATAGGGACCCTGGCAGCGGATCCAGGGCTCGGTATTGGGATAGCAATGCAGGTCGATGATGCGCACGGGGCTACCCTGCATCGGCGAATTGCTTCGACACCATCTCGACCAGCGCCTTCTTCGACACCTTGCCGAAGGTCGAAAGCGGAAATTCGCTCATCACCGCGAGCCGCTCCGGCAGCTTGAACTTCGCGATCTCCTTGGTCGCCAGGAACTCGACCAGCTCGTCGAGCGTCAAGCTCCTGCCCCGGTGAAGAATGACGCAGGCGCACATGCGCTCGCCGAGCGCGGGGTCCGGCACGGCGACGCAGGCGACATTCTCGACCGCTGGATGCTGCAGGATCAGATTCTCGATCTCCTCTGCGCTGATCTTCTCGCCGCCACGGTTGATCAGGTCCTTCTTGCGACCCTCGACCATGTAATTGCCCGAGGGATGCCGCCGCATCAGGTCGCCGGAGCGGTAGAAGCCGTCCGAAGTGAACGCTTTTTTGTTGTGGTCCTCGGCGCCGTAATAGCCGCGCAGCGTATAGGGTCCGCGCGCGCAGAGCTCGCCGACTTCGCCGAATGGCACCTCGTTGTCATCGTCGTCGAGCAGACGCACCTCGTCGTCGGGCGAGATCGGCCTTCCGACGGTCTCGAGCCGGACATCCTCGGGATCGTCGCGGCGGACGAAGAACAGCATGCCTTCCGACATGCCGAAATTCTCCTGAACGAAGGCGGTCGGGATGAGCTCGCGCGTCTTGAGTCGAACCTCGGGCTGCAGCCGCTGACCGCCGCTCTGAATCAGGCGCACTGACGACGTGTCGTAGCGGGTCACCTCGGGGCTGTTGATGAGGCGGATCAGCAGCGCCGGCACGACCTTGATATGCGTGGCCCGGTGCCTTTCCACCAGCGGCAGCATATCCTCCGGCCGCGCCGCGGGGCTCAGTACCACGGTGCCGCCATTGAAGAAGAACCCTTGGATGCCGGGACAGGCGAGCGGCAGGTTGTGCGCGATCGGCAATGCCAGCAGCAGCACAGAATCGGCGCCGACCTCGCAGACCTGCGCCGCCGTCTTCGAATTGTAGGCGTAATCGTTGTGGGTGCGCGGAATCAGCTTCGGGATGCCGGTGGTGCCGCCGGACAGCTGGAAGACGCAGGGATCGGTCGGATCGATCTCGATCTCCGCGAGCCGGCTTTTCGGCAGGGTTGCGGGTTTTTCGATCAGCTCGGTCAGGGACAGCTCGCCCGGCCCGGGCCGTCCGAGCGCCAGGCGCAGCCTAAGGCAGCGATTCTCGTCGGCGATGCGCCGGATCACCGGACCGAAGGCGAAATTGCCCTGCCGTTCCGGATAGACGCAGGCGGTCGCCTGGGCGATCTTCACGAACTGGCTGATCTCGCTGTAGCGATGCGTCACCAGCGCCGCGATCGGAATGGCGCCGATCTTTTGCAGCGCGAAATAGAGCAGCACGAACTCGGCGACATTGGGCAGGGTCGGCACGACGCGGTCGAGCGGCTTGAGGCCCAGCTCGAGCAGATTCAACGCGAGATTGTCGGTGATGCGGTCGATGTCGCGATAGGTATAGCGCCGCGCGCCGTCGATCAGTGCGACGCGGTCGGCAAATCTCGTCCACACCTCGGCGAACTCGTCGCGCAACGAGCGGTCGCGCCAATAGCCTTTCGCGCGGTATCGCGCCGCGAACTCGGGCGGAAACGGAACGACGCCGGGCAGCATCAGGTGGAGCTCGAAAAGCCGCCGTCGACGACCACGATCTCGCCGGTGACGAAGCGATTGCCCTCGATCAGCGACAGCATGGTCTCGGCGACGTCTTCGGCGGTCACCACGCGTTTCAGCGGCGTGAGCTTGGCGCGGCGGCCCATCAGCTCGTCGTATCTGTCCTTGAGCATGCGTTTCATCCAGTCGCCCTCCATCCAGCCCGGCGCCACGGCGTTGACGCGGATCTCGGGGCCGAGATTGAAGGCGAGCGTCTTGGTGAGATTGACCACCGCCGCCTTGCTTGCCGCGTAGGGCAAGGGCTGCGGGCCGGGGCGCAGGCCGACGATGCTGGCGGTGTTGACGATCGCCGGATGCGGCGCCTTGCGCAGCAGCGGCAGCGCGGCCCGCGTCACCGAAAAAATTCCGCGCACGTTGACGGCGAAGACACGGTCCCACTCCTCGACCGTCATCGCCTCGAAATCCTTCGACTTCACCTCGGTGGTGGTGCCGGCGTTGTTGACCAGCGCGTCGAGGCGACCGAACCTGGCGCCAATATCCGCGAGCATCGCGCGCACGCCGGGATCGTCGGCGACGTCGCATCTGCAGAGCAGCGTCTGTGCGCCGAACTTCTGCGCCTGGGTCGCGACCTCGCGCGCGGCGCCGTCGCTGCGGCTGTAGTTGATGGCCACGTCGTAGCCCGACCGCGCCAGCGCCAGGGCCGCCGCGGCACCGATGCCGCTCGCGGCGCCGGTCACCAAAGCCGTCTTGCGCTGAGCCGCCATCCGCACTCCCCTTGCGCCGGCTATCGTCGCCGGCTTATTTTGAACGCGTTCACTTTTGGACCGGCCGTCCGCGAGTGTCAAGCGCGCGGCGCCGGCCGAGGCGAGGAGAGGCCGCCCGTGCCCGAAGTCAATGCGCGAACCGGCGACGCCACGGCCGAAGGCGGGCTGCGCGCACGCAGCAAGGCGCGCAAGCTGGCGAGCATCCGACGCGCCGCACGCGAACTCTTCGTCGAGAAGGGCTACGACGCCACCACCACGCGGGCCATTGCCAAGCGCGCGGGCGTCGGTCTCGGAACGCTGTTCACCTATGCAACGGACAAGCGCGATCTGCTGTTCCTGATCTTCAACGACGAGCTGATCGAACTCGCGTCGCAGGCGTTCGCGAAAAAACCCGACGCAGCCGCTTTCGTCGATCGCCTGCTTGCGGTATTTCGCGATTTCTACGCCTATTTCGCCCGTCAGCCGCATCTCGCCCGATTCCTGCTGCGCGAGCTCACGTTCTACACGCATGGTCTCGAGGCGCGGCGCTTTCAGGAGCATCGCGATCAAATCGTCGCCGGCGTCGCCGCCTTGGTGAAACGCGCGCGCGCCGAGGGAATCCTGGTCTCGGCCGAAGATGACGCTTTGGTCGCGCGCGCGATTTTCGACATCTATACGGCGGAGGTACGGCGATGGCTCGCCGACGAAACCCGTACGCCGAACGTGGCGCAGGGACTGGCGACCTTGCGCCGCGTGCTGCACATCCTGGTCGTCGGTCTGCAGCCGCGCGGCTAGCCCCGCCGGCTTGACAAAGCGGGTACCGGGTCCAATAGTGAACGCGTTCAAAATGCCTGCCGAGACGCGGTGCAACGCACGCATCGCCGGTGAAAATTGCGGCGGGCGATCTCAGGGGAGGACTCATGCGCTTGTTTCGCTCCGCGCTCGCCGCGTGCATCGCGGTCGCGTTCGGCTGCGCCGCGCTGTCGGCGCAGGCCGCCGAGCCGGTGAAAATCCGGCTCAGCTACGTCGTGCCGGTCGCCAACTGGTCGTCGCTGCTGATGACCAAGCCCGAGCTGATGACGCATCTCAACAAGAGCTACACGCTCGAGGTGACGCGCTTCCAGGGCACGCCGCCGATGATCACGGCGTTGGCGAGCAACCAGCTCGACATCGGCGATCTGGCGTATTCGTCTCTCGCCCTCGCCATCCAGAACGCCGGCCTCGACGATCTGCGCATCATCAGCGACGATTTCCAGGACGGCGTGCCGGGCTACTACACCGACGCCTGGTTCGTCCGCAACGATAGCGGCATCAAGCGGATCGAGGACCTCAAGGGCAAGGTACTGGCGACCAACGTCGCCGGCAGCGCGGTCGACATTGCGATGCGCGCGATGCTGCGCAAGCACCATATCGACGACAAGAAGGACGTCACGATCGTCGAGGCGGCCTTTCCCAACATGCGCAACATGCTCGAGGAGAAGAAGGTCGCGATGATCCCGGGCGTGCTGCCGTTCTCGACCAATCCCGAGCTGCTCAAGATCGCGCACCCCCTCTTCACGCAGAAGGAGGCGGTCGGCCGCACGCAGATGATCGTCTGGGTGGCGCGCGAGGGTTGGCTCAAGCAGAACCGCGCCGCGATGGTCGATTTCATGGAAGACACCATCCGCGTCGTCCGCTGGTTCCAGGATCCCAAGAACCACGAGGCGGCGGTGAAGATCGCCGTCGAGCTGACCAAGATTCCCGCGCAGGTTTGGGATTCCTGGCTCTTCGTCAAGGGCAAGGACTATTACCGCAGCCCCGACGCCTTGCCCGACCTCAAGGCACTGCAGGCCAATATCGAAACGCAACGCGAGCTCGGCTTCCTCACCAAGGACATCAGGATCGCCAAATACGCCGATCTCAGCATCGTCAAGGAAGCGGCGGCGCGGCTCAGGAAATAGCCGCGGACGACGGCCATCCGGTCAGCCAGGCGGGCGCGAAGGCCCGCCTGTTTTTTTGATCTTCCGGCGCCGGTCCCCGTGCAACGCGAAAGAAAGGCCACACGTGACGCCCCGCCGCCGCGCGCGGGGAACCTAGTCCCGCAGCACCGGCAGCACCAGCGCCGAGGGATGCGCCGCGTCGTGGCGGATGGTGTCCCTGCCGATCTTGTCGGGGCGGTAGATGTGCGCGAACAGGCCGTCGGTGAGCGGCGAATCGCCGGGCGCGATCTCGAGCCGGATGCGCGAGCCCGCCTTGAAGATATGAGCGATCGGCTCGAGCGGCACTTCGATCGCATAGACCTTGCCGGGCGCGAGCCTGGTCTCGCTTTCGTGCGTGTACCAGGGGCACAGTTCGTTGCCGCGGGCCGGGTCGCGCTCGGTGTGCGAGGCGCGGAGCCAGCCCTTGGTGACGATGGCGGAGCGAGGCTGCGCGCCCCGGGCGCGCTCCTCCGCGCTCTGCGCGAACTGCTCCGAGACCTTGACGCAGAAATCCATGTCGTCGCGCGTCGTTGAGGCGTGCAGCACGACCTTGCCGCTGCCGGCGATCTCGAGCTCGGCCGCGAGCGGCTCGCTGGTGAAGGTCAGCACGCCACGCGCCGGATCGGGTCCGTTCGGGCCGAAGAACACCGTGCCGACCACCCATCTCGGATTGGGATAGGAATAGCTCGTGGCGCCGCCGTCCTTGGCCGGCGCGTCTTTGAGCGCGCCGTCGTTGAGCGAGGCGACGCTGCCCGACGGGCCGGGCGCGAGGTAGAAGCTCCGCGGCCGGACAGCCGGCGGCGGCCAAGTCTCGAAGCGACGCGTCACGTCGGTGTTCCTGATCACGTATTCGACGTTGGGCCGTGTCGCGTGGGCGGTCTTCGCGCCCTTCAGGTACATGTCGTAGAACGGCAGCAGGTATTTCTTGTGGAAAGCGACATCGGCGAAATCGATCGCCGAGGAGAACGCGGTCGGCGTCGGCGTGATGGCGAGCTTCTTCGGCCCCTTGGCGGCGAGATAGCCGCGGATATTGCCGTCGAGATGAAGGTCCTGCTTGGCCCAGACGCCGATCGAGAACAGCGGCACCTTGATCCGGTCGAGGCGCTCGACCGCCGCGCGCTCCTTCCAGTAGTCGTCGTAGAGCGGATGCTTCTGCACGTCCAAAAGCATGTCGTAGGTCATCTGCCGCGGATGCTGCCTGTTCGCCGGATAGAGATTGGCGACGCGCACACTGGCGTTGAACCAGTAAGGCAGGAAATTGCCCTCGATGCCGCCGGGATAGCCCATGTAGCGATAGGGATCGTTGAGGCCGTCGTAGACGCCGAGGCAGGCCAAATGCGGCGGGTTCTCGATGCCCATGAACCATTGCAGCATCGCGTAATAGGACTGGCCGATGCCGCCGACCTTGCCGTTGCACCAGCTCTGCGTGCCGATCCACTCGATCAGCTCGTAGAGGTCCTGCTGCTCGTCGCGGTCGAGGAAGCGATAGACGCCGTCGGAAAAGCCCGAGCCGCGCACGTCGGCGTGGACATAGGCGTAACCCTGGTTGACGTACCACTCGATCGGCCCCGTCTCGCGCCACAGGAACATCGGCTGCGCCGGGAGCTCGTTGTTGTCGTAGCGGTACGGCGAGCAGGCGAACAGCGCCGGGAACGGGCCGCTGCCTTCGGGCCGGTAGACCCGCAGCGCGATCTTGACGCCGTCGCGCATGGCGACGCGGATATCCTTTTCCTCGACCATGGCTCCTCCGCAACGCCGCCGGTTTCGCCGGCGCGATTTTCGAACGCGTTCGGCAAACCGTAAATGCCGCCCCGGGGCGGCGCAACGGCGATCACAAATCGCAACAAAATTGCCGGCGATTTCATGATTCGGCGGTTGACGATCGCCAGCGGAGGATTACGCTTCATCGTGGCGCAATCATGATGGAGGGTGCCTAAACCGCATGACTCCACCGGATCAGTTCGATCAGCGCTCGGATGAAGGCCCGGCCTTGTGGTCGGGCGGTGAGCTTCAAGCCACCCATTGAACCCCGCCATCGCCCCTGCCGACTGCAGGCTCCCTGGCGGGGTTCGCGAGCAACGCGCTCCGGTTTCGTTCCCGCTGCGAATCGCCGACCCGGTCGGGATTCCCCCGATTCGAGGCGTGATTTTGCAGCGACGTCGGTGATTCCCGCGCGCGAAGGCGGTACAATTCCTGGCGAAAGCCTGCTGCAATTCGCGGCCGTTTATCCGGCCGTTACATAATTGGGCAGGTTGACGATCGCGCGGTCGTAGCTGCAATTCGCGGCCGTTTATCCGGCCGTTACATATTCAGATTCAGAAAGGCGCATATGATGACCCTGAAACATCGCTTCTTCCTTCTCGCGGCCTGTGTCGCCGTCGCCGCTGCCGTGCCGGTGAGCCGTCCGGTTTTGGCGCAGCAGATGCGAAACAACTGCGCGCCCGAGGACAAGATCGATCGGTCGACGTTGCCGCAGGCGCGGCAGAAGATCGAGGCCGCCGGTTATACCCAGGTGAAGAACCTGCTGAAGGGGTGCGACAACTATTGGCACGGTGTCGCCATGAAGGGCGGCCAGGAAGTCCATGTCGTGCTCTCGCCGCAAGGCCAGGTGATGCAGGAAGGCGACTGAGCCTTTTGCGGGCGGTATCGCGGGTTTCTCGCCATCGCCGGGGACGACAAGCGAACGCCGGCCAGCCCGCGAGACGGCGACCGGAGGCCGCGCGCCGATTGGGTTTCGCTGCGGCCGTCGTCAGGTGAGCCGCAGCAGGCGTCGCGCGTTGCCCTCGTACATCTTCGCGCGATCCTCCGGCGATAAATCCATCGCATCGATCGCCTTCACGATCTCGCGGATGAAAAGCGGGCCGCCTTCGGGATCGAACGGGCAGTCGGTGCCGAAGAGGCAGTGGTCGATGCCGAAGAAACTCAAGCCGCATTCCATGCCGGCGCGCGAGCCGTTAATCGAGGTGTCGGCATAGAACTGCCGAAAGTAGTCGACCGGCCGCTTTCCCCTGGCCTTCATCTCGGCGATGATCTTGCGGTAGCTCTCCTCGGCGCCCTCGCGCGAGCCGAGCTGATCCAGGCCGAGACCGACGCGCGCCTCGAGAAATGGCAGCATCGCGCCCATGTGGTGGGTGATGATCTTGAGCTTGGGCCAGCGGTCGAAGAATCCCGAAAACACCATCCGCGCCATCGCCGCCGAGGTCTCGTAGGGCCAGCCGAAAACCCACCAGATGTCGAAGCGCGAGCCTTGCTCGGTCGGATAATCGGCGAATTTCTGGCTGCGCGTCGGATGCAGCCAGATCGGCAGGTCGTAGGAATGCATCTTTTCGAAGATCGGCGCGAATTCGGCCTCGTCGAGCGGCCGGCCGTTGACGTTGGTGAAGATCTGGATTCCCCTGGCGCCGAGTTTCTCGACGGCACGGCCGATTTCGTCGAGCGCCGCCCTGACGTTGTTCATCGGTACGGATGCGACCCAGGCGGGGAAGCGGTCGGGATATTTCGCGCAGATGTCGTGCATACCGTCGTTCGCGAGGCGCGCCAGGGCCGGCGAATGGTCGGGCGGCGCGACGAATTCGATGGCCGGCATCGACAGCGTCAACACCTGCTGATATTGCTCGAACTCGTCCATCATCTTGAGGCGCCGCTCGAGATCGTAGAGCACGGGAATATTGGTCCAACGGCGGATCGCCGCCTTGTTGGGAACGATTTCGACCATCCGGTCGAAATAGGCTTTGGGAAAAATGTGCGGAAAGATATCGAGCTTCTTCATTGCGGGCGGCGACCTCCGTTTGCGCGCTACTATTCCGGCGCCGATACGAACTTGTCCATAGTCAATCGGCTCGGGGTCGGCGCGAATTGACTTCGCGCCCGCTTCGCCCATGATGGGCGGCTCATCGGTGGGGAAGAATGTGGGCGCGCTGGACGACGTGATCGAGGACCTGGTCGCCGCCAATCGCATCCTGGCGTCCCAAGGCGTGGTCGACGGGTTCGGCCATGTAAGCGCGCGGCACCCCGAAAATCCGCGGCACTATCTTTTGTCGCGCGCGCGACCGCCGGGTTGCATCGAGGCCGCCGATATCATGGAATTCACGCTCGAGGGCGAGGCCGTCGACCCGCGCGGTCGTCGCCCGTACAACGAGCGTTTCATCCACGGCGCGCTCTACGAAATGCGGCCCGACATCGACGCCGTGGTGCACAGCCACAGTCCGTCGGTCATTCCGTTCGGCGTGGTCGGCGAGACGCTGCGCCCCGTGCTTCACATGGCCGCGACGATCGGCAGCCGCGTGCCGGTCTGGGAGCCGCGCGACAGATTCGGCGATACCGACATGCTGGTCAGCGACATGGCGCAGGGTCGCGACCTGGCACGGGCGGTAGGCGCCGGTACGAGCGCACTGATGCGCGGCCATGGCTCGGTGGTCGCCGGCCGCAGTTTGCGCGAGGCCGTCTATATCGCCGTCTATCTCGAGATCAACGCCCATCTGCAGCTGGACGCCCTGCGGTTCGGCAAGCCGATCAATTTTCTGTCGCCGGGCGAGATCGAGAAAATTCTCGCGCGCCAGGCCAAAGGCAGGCCGGCGGAAGGATTCGACCGCGCCTGGGAAGGCTGGTGCAACCGCGCCGGCGTCGCCTTCAGGCGACGCGGCTAGCCGCGCTTACGCCGCCGGCGGCGTCTTGACGCCCGGGCGCGCGAAGCTCTTGTCCTGGTGGCCTTTGCCTTCGAGATCGCCGAGGCCGAACAGCCAGGAATACCCGCCCTTCGGATTGGTCAGGATCTCCCAGCAGTTGTCGTCGCAGTCCCAGAAATAGAAGCTGTAGGTGCCGTGCTGCAGCAGCGGCTTGGAAATCTTCTTGAGTTTCCATTTCTCGGCCTGCTCGCACACCGTCTTGTACGCGGCGTCGACCTCCTCCTGGGTTTCGACGTCGAGGCCGTTATGCGCCAGTAGACTCATCGGCTGCTTGGTTTTGCATTTGACGACCGCGATGGTGTTGTCGCCGCCGAGCCGGATCATCAGCGAGATCGGACTGGTGCGGACGACGTCGAGGCCGAGAAATTCCTCGTAGAACCTGCGCGAGAAATCGAGGTCCGTCGATTCGAGCGTACCGTGCGACAGAAACTTGAGCTTGAGCGCCGGCTCGACCTTGCGGCGGGCGGCGGGCGCCGCGGGTGCGTCATCAGGCATCGATTCCTCCGTTCGATTATCTCCGGCGTTTGCGGCGTGTTTTGGCCGAATTGTAAATCGCTCTCCCCGACCGGACAACCCTCAGCGCAGCAGCAGAAATCGCGTCGCGGCAGTCGCCGGCGGCAGCACGACGCGTCCGATCGCCGGCGCCAGCCCGAGCGGCTTGAGGAACATCTTGAGGGCCATGCCGCAGGGGAAATGCTCGCGGCTCATACGACGCACGCCGCCGCGGAACGCGTCGTAATCGGCGGGCCGGAATTCGGCGTCCGGCTTGCTGGCGAGAAAGACGTGTTTGAAGGCGAAATAGGCGTCCTCGGCATCGACCTCCTGCGCGCGATCCCAGAGCGTGCGCAATACGGCCGCGCGCCCGGGATTTTCGCTCTCGCGATAGCGACGGAAGAAATAGTAGAAATTCTTGTAATGCCGCACCTCGTCGGCGGCGATGTTGCTCGCAATCTCGCGCAAGATCGGCTCGGGCGCCGCCTCGGCCAGCATGCGATAGAAGCTCGCCGTGCCGGTTTCGACGACGCAGCGCGCGACCATTTCGAGCGCGCGCGTCGGCGCCAGGTTTTCGAACGAGCAGCACCGGGAGTACTCGGCGAAGAAGCCGGCATAGGCGCGCTTCCACTCGAAGCGGGGCCACACCGTCTCGACGTAACGCTTCAGCGCGGCGCCGTGCTGCAGCTCTTCGGGCTCCCAGCGATGGGCGAGCCAGTCGACGAGCTCGGGATCGTCGCGGAAATACTCGATCAGGTTCCGGGTGTAGAGGTCCGAGGTGATCTCGACGAACGAGGCCGAGGCAACGAGCTGGAACATGAGCTCGTCGTCCGCGACCGCTTCATGCGCGATGTCGCCATAGCGGATCGCCTCCATCGACCATGGCAGACCGGTGGCGCGATCGACAGTCCGGCGGGTCATAAGTGGGTTCTCCCTTCGATGTTATTCGCGGAGACGTCTGAAGGGTTCCCTCCCCCGATTCTCGACAGGTGTGCCGCAAATATATGCGTGGTATGGTCGGGTTGAAAAGCGGTGGTGCCGCACGCGAGCCATGCATGCCGTGCCGAATGTGGCATCGGCTCGGCGTTCGCCGTGGCCATGGAACGCCGGTGCGGGTCCGCCGTTTTCCCGTTGCATGGGCCGTTGGCGGCGCAGCGACGCCCAGAAAACCGAACTCTGACAAGCGTGAGGCTGAAAAATGGCATTTGAACTCCCACCCTTGCCCTATCCGATGAACGCGCTCGAGCCGCAGATGTCGGCACGTACGCTCGAATTTCATCACGGCAAGCACCACAAGGCCTATGTCGACAACGCCAACAAGATGGTGCAGGACACACCGTTCGCGAACAAATCCCTCGAAGAGGTGATCCTCGCGACGGCGAAGGACGAGTCCAAGCAGGGCCTGTTCAACAACGTCGCCCAGATCTGGAATCACAATTTCTTCTGGAAGTCGATGCGGCCCAAGGGCGGCGGCCGGCCGACCGGCGATCTGGCGCGCGCCATCGACGAATCCTTCGGCGCCTACGACAAGTTCCGCGAGGCCTTCAAGACTGCCGGCGCGACGCAATTCGGCAGCGGATGGGCCTGGCTCGTTCTCGAGGGCGGCAAGCTCAAGGTCACCAAGACGCCGAACGCGATGAACCCGCTGGTGCAGGGCGCGAAGGCGCTGCTGACTTACGATGTCTGGGAGCACGCTTATTATCTCGACTACCAGAACCGGCGGCCGGATTTCATCGACGCCTTCATCGACCATTTGGTGAACTGGGACTTCGCGGCGGAAAATCTCGCGCGGGCGCGCGCGCAGCGCACGGCCGCCGAGTAGGGAGCGAGGTGGCGCGCGGCGCGAGCACGGCGGTACGCCGCGCGCGCCTGCGCCGTGCCTTCCTTGCGCTCGGCTTCTGCGCCGATCGGCGAAAGCGCCGCGTCCGCGCCGTCGGCGCGGCGGTGCGAAGTGATCGCGCAAGGCGCGGATCCATGCTATAAAACGGCTGGCGGCGCGCTGGGCGGCATGCAGGTTCCGGCGCGGCGGGTTTTTTTTACACACGACTGAATCGATTGTCGTCGGGTCGAAGCGGCCGACGTCAATGCGCCGGTGGGGGGCACCGATTGCCGACGCGGAATTGCAGGATTGCACGTTGGGTATTCGCCTGTTCGCTGATCGCCGCGATCGGCGGTACGGCGCACGCCCCGCCCGCCGTTGCCGCGACACGGACTTCCGGAGCGGCGACCGAGCCTTCCCCCGCGCCTGCAAAGCGCGCGCATCGTGTCCATCCGCGGATCGTGCGGTCGACCGTCTGTCGGGATCGCCACAGGCTGCGGATGGGTGTCGCCTCATGGTACGCCGGCAACGCGTTTGACCGCACCGCCAGCGGCGAGACCTTCCGGCCGGATGAGCTGGCCGCCGCCTCGCGCAGCCTGCCGTTCAACACGCGCATCCGCGTGACCAATTTACGGAACGGCCGCTCCGTGGTCGTGCGCATCAACGACCGCGGACCCTACGTGCGCGGCCGCGTCCTCGACCTGACGCCCAAGGCGGCAGCCCAGCTTGGCATGAAGCTGCACGGTACCGCGCCGGTCTATTTCGAGATCGTGCAACGCGAAACGCAATCCGCCGCCATCCGTTCCGATCAGTTCGATCCGCGTTGACGGCCGTGGCCCGCCGGCGGCGGCACGACCCACGCCGCGGCCATCACGACAATCGGCGCGGTCTCATTTTCGCCATAATTGATTCCCAGGTTTCATGGAGCGGCCACGCTCCTAAGCCCTGACGCGCGCTCGCGCCGTCGGGGGCGGAGCGGATTCGATCGCCGAAGGCGGAACGGGAGCTGCAAGCCGGCGTTTTCTCACAGGCCCGCATTCCGACCCGGAGCAAGAAAAACGCGCCAAAGGGGGTCTTCGTAATGGACACAATTCTGGTCTCGAACCGCATCGCCGAGCCGTCGCGAACGAGCGCGGTTTCCGGCGGACTCGCCGCGGTCCTGCTGTCGGCGGTGAAGAGCTCGGGCGCCACCTGGATCGGCGCGAGCGGCAAGTTTGCGCCGGTCGAGGAGGCACGCGTTCCGGCGCACGTCAAGCGGCTCGGCGCCGGCACGCTGATGATGGTCGACCTGCCGGTGACCGACTATCGCCGCTTCTACAACGGGATGGCGAACGCCGCGCTCTGGCCGATCCTGCATTATCGGGCGGATCTGCTGCGCTACGAACCCGAGTTCGTCGCGTCCTATCGCGCGATCAACCGCATCATGGCCAATGTCGTCGCCGATCGTGCGCGGCCGGACTCCCTGGTCTGGGTTCACGACTACCACTACTTCATGCTCGGCGAGTTCCTGCGCGAGCGCGGCTTCAGCGGACCGATCGGGTTCTTTCTGCACACTCCGTTCCCGACCAAATCGGTTCTCATCTGCCTGCCCGAGCACCGCACGGTGCTGAAGACGCTCTCGGCCTACGACCTCATCGGTTTCCAGACCGAAGAGGACATGCTGCGCTTCCGCGATTACGCGACCATCAAGCTGGCGGCGACCGCGGTCGGCCCGACCGAGCTGCAATTCGGCGGCCGCCGCGTCAGGCTCGGCGTCTTCCCGGTCGGCATCAACGTCGACTTCTTTGCCGACGCGGCGCGGACCAACATCGACAGCGGAAAGATCAACCGCATCAAACGTGGCCTGCACAACGGCAAGATGGTGATCGGCGTCGATCGCCTCGACTACAGCAAGGGACTGCCCGAGCGTTTTGCCGCCTATGAGAGGTTCCTGACGATCTATCCCGACGAGCGCAAGCGCGTCTCGTTCCTGCAGATCACGCCGCCGACGCGTTCGGCGGTCGACAGCTATCGCCGCATCCGCGCCGAACTCGCGAGCCACGCCGGCGACATCAATGCCCGCTTCGGCGACGTCGACTGGATGGTCCTGCGGTACATCAACGAAGGGTTCCCGCCGGATCAGCTCGCGGCGCTTTACCGCATCAGCAAGCTGGGATGCGTGACGCCGCTGCGCGACGGCATGAACCTCGTCGCCAAGGAATACATCGCCTCGCAGGATCCCGACGATCCGGGCGTGCTGGTGCTGTCGAAATTTGCCGGCGCCGCCAAGGAACTCGATGCGGCGCTGATCGTCAATCCCTACGACATCGGCGAGCTCGCGCAGGCGCTTTATCGCGGACTCTACATGGAACGCGGCGAGCGCCTCGAACGCTGGAGCGCGATGGTGAAGACGCTGCGCGAAAACAACATCAACCGATGGTATGACGGCTTCATCGGCGCGCTGCGCGAGTCGGCGTTGTCGTCGCTGCCATTGGCATCACGCAGCGTCGCCTGAGGAGTCTCGCCGATGGCGGCGACCGCGCCCGCGCCGGCGACGGCCGACGCGAAGCCGAAGGCCGATCGACGCGCCCGCGGCGCGTTGCGCGTCGCCATGGCCCTGATCGAGGGCCGCGATGCCTGACGTCACCGCGCGCACCGTCATCCCCGAGGCGCGCGTCGAGGCCGATGCGCCCGACTGGTACAAAGATGCCGTCATCTACGAACTGCACGTCAAGGCGTTCTTCGACGCCAACAACGACGGCATCGGCGACCTGCCGGGCCTGATCGCCAAGCTCGATTATCTCCAGGAACTCGGCATCACCGCGATCTGGTTGCTGCCATTCTTTCCCTCGCCGTTCCGCGACGATGGGTACGATGTCTCGGATTACCGCAACATCCACCCCGCCTACGGCACGCTGCGCGATTTCGGCCATCTGGTGAGGGAGGCGCATCGCCGCGGCATTCGCATTATCGTCGAGCTCGTCGTCAACCACACGTCGGACCAGCATCCGTGGTTCCAGCGCGCGCGGCGGGCACGGCCAGGCTCGGTTTTCCGCGACTACTACGTCTGGAGCGACACCGAGGAGAAATACAAGGGGACGCGGATCATCTTCAACGACACCGAGAAATCGAACTGGACCTGGGATCCGGTCGCCGGAGCGTTCTACTGGCACCGCTTCTTCTCGCACCAGCCCGATCTCAATTTCGACAATCCCCACGTCGTCCGTTCGGTGCTGAACAACATGCGCTTCTGGGCCGACCTCGGCGTCGACGGATTCCGCCTCGACGCCGTGCCGTATCTCTGCGAGCGCGAAGGCACCACCAACGAGAACCTTCCCGAAACCCATGTGGTCATCAAACACCTGCGCGCGGAGCTCGACCGCGATTTCCCCAACCGGCTTTTCCTGGCCGAGGCCAATCAATGGCCCGAGGACGTCAAGGAGTATTTCGGCAACGGCGACGAATGCCATATGGCGTTCCACTTCCCGCTGATGCCGCGGATGTACATGGCGATCGCGCGCGAAGACCGTCACCCGATCACCGACATCCTGCGGCAGACGCCGGAAATCCCCGATCCCTGCCAATGGGCGATCTTCCTCCGCAACCACGACGAGTTGACGCTCGAGATGGTGACCGACGCCGAGCGCGATTATCTGTGGTCGACCTATGCCGCCGACCGCCGCGCCCGCCTCAATCTCGGCATCCGCCGCCGGCTCGCCCCGCTGATGGGGAACGACCGGCGGCGGATCGAGTTGATGGTCAGCCTGCTGCTGTCCCTGCCGGGCACGCCCATTCTCTATTACGGCGACGAGATCGGAATGGGCGACAACATCTATCTCGGCGACCGCGACGGCGTACGCACGCCGATGCAGTGGACGCCGGACCGCAACGCCGGTTTTTCGCGCGCCGATCCCGCGTCGCTCTATCTGCCGCCGATCATGGACGCGGTCTACGGCTATCAGGCGGTCAATGTCGAAGCCCAGGCGCGCAACCTCACGTCGCTCCTCAACTGGATGAGGCGGCTCATCGGCGTGCGCAAGTCGCTCAAGGTGTTCGGGCGGGGCAGCCTCACCTTCCTTTATCCCTCGAACCGGACCGTGCTCGCCTATCTGCGGCAGTACGAGGATTTCACCGTGCTCTGCGTCTCCAACCTGTCGCGGTCGGCGCAAGCCGTCGAGCTCGACCTCTCGGCGTTCGCGGGCCGCATCCCGGTCGAGCTGCTCGGCCGCGCCGCGTTTCCGATGATCGGCGCGGGCTTCTACACCATAACGCTCCAGGGACACGGCTTCTTCTGGTTCCAGCTGGCGATGCCCGTCCAGGGACCTCTGACGGCGGTGCGGGTCCGCGATCTCGACACGCTGGTGGCGCCCGCCGGCCTCGCTACCGTGCTCGAAGGCCGAAACCGCGGCATCTTCGAGCGCGACATCCTGCCTCCCTATCTCGCCGAGCATCGCTGGTCGGCGCACAAGAGCGAACGCGCGGTGACGGCGGCTCTGCTGTGGTCGGCGACCTTCCGGCTCGGCGGGCGCGACTGGCTCTGGGTCATCGCCGAGGCGCGCGGCGGGCAATTCAGCGCGCGCTATTCCCTGCCGCTGATGGACGAGTGGCAGCCCGCGACGACGCCGCACGCTGCCGTGACGCTCGCCAAGCTCCGCCGCGGCCCGCGCGAGGGCTACCTCATCGACGCGCTGCGCAGCGACGCTTTCATCGCCACGGTGCTCGCCGCGCTACGCGACGGGCAGACCATCGAGACCGCATCCGCGCGCCTCGTCTTTCGTCCGACCGCAGCCGCTGCCACGCACCCCTGGCCGGAGCATCCGGTCATACGCATCGGCGGCGCCGACCAGTCGAACAGTTCGGCGCTCGTCGAGGGAACCGCGATCGTCAAGTTCTACCGGGTGGTCGCATCCGGCATCCACCCCGAGATCGAAATGGGCGCGTTCCTCACCGAACGGACGCATTTCCGGAACACGCCCCCTCTCCTCGGCTGTGTCGCGCTGGTCGCGCCAGACGGAAGCGAGACCGCGCTCGGCGTTGTCCACGGCTGGGTGCAGAACCAGGGCGACGCCTGGTCCTACACGCTCGGCTACCTCGCCCGCTTTCTCGAGGAATCGCGCATCGCCCCGGTGGTCGAGCCGACCGCATCGGATGCCGCGCACGCGGTCTACCGCTCGCAGATCGAGCAGCTGGCGTTGCGCACCGCGGAACTGCACCGCGCCCTCGACGTCGAGAGCGGCGCCGAAGCTTTCGTGGTCGTCCACGCCTCGCCGGAAGAGGTGCGTGGCTGGGGCGATACGGTTGCCGCGACGCTGGACCGGGCCTTCGCCGCACTCGGGCGCGATACCGTGCGTCTGCCCGGTGAAGCCGAAGCGCTCGCGGCCGAATTGCTCGGACAGAAGGAGATCATCGCGGCCCAGGTCCGCGCGCTGGCGGTCACCGATCGCAACGTCGCGCTGTCGCGCCTCCACGGCGACTACCACCTCGGTCAGGTTCTGGTCGTGAAGAACGACGTCGATATCGTCGATTTCGAAGGACCGCCGCAGCTCCCGCTCGAGGAGCGGCGACGCAAGCACACGGTGGTGCGCGATGTCGCGGGCATGCTGCGGTCCTTCGATTATGCCGCGTGGACGGCGCTCGAAAACGCCACCGCCAGCCGCCCCGACCGTCGCAACGAGTTGCTCAAGGCGGCGCTGTTGTGGCGCGACGACGCCGTCCGCAGCTTCCTCGACAGCTATACGCGGGCGATGGCCGGGTGCCGGCTGTGGCCCGCCGACGCCGAGCTTGCGCGCCGGCTGCTGCGGCTGTTTCTCGTCGAGAAGGCGGCGCTCGAAACCCTTTATGAGATCGGCAACCGGCCCGATTGGATCACGGTTCCGTTGCGCGGCCTGAAGACCCTGATCGCGTCGTGAGCGGAGCGGTCCCTAGCGCACCTGCTCTTCCGCGCCGAGGGAAAGCCCGAAGGGCGGCAGCTCGATGGCATCGCCCGACGGCCCGCTGACGAAGGCGAGGTCGGCCGACGCGAACCGGGGCAGAGCCGCTGCCGGAAGCGATGCCGGCTCGGGCGAAAGATTGAACAGCGCGACCGTGACCTCGCCGTCGAGCCTGCGGCGCCAGCCGAGGAACGGCTCCGGCACGTCGAGGAGCTCGGTCTCGCCTATCGCCAGAGAGGGACGCGTCCGCCGGTAGCGAATCATCGCACGGTAGGCCGCCAGCGTCGAATGCCTGTCGGCGTGCTGGCGATCGACCGCGAATTCGACATGCGCCGGATCGACCGGCAGCCAGGTGCGGTTGCCGGTCGAGAACCCGGCATTGGGCGCGCCCGCTTCCCACGGCAACGGCGTGCGCGCGCCGTCGCGGCCGAAGAACGCCGGACGGAATGCTTGGCCGTAGGGGTCGCGAATTGCGTCGGCGGCGACACGGCCGCTGGGCAGACCCAGCTCCTCGCCCTGGTAGAGGCAGACGCTGCCCGGCAGGGTCAGCAGCATCGCCATCTGCAGTCGGGCGAAGGCGTCCGCCGCGCGCCCGGACGGATTCCAGCGCGACACGGCACGCTCGACATCGTGATTGCTGAACGCCCAGCACAGCCAGCCCGTGCGGTTGAGTCTGGCGGCATCGGCGACGGCGCGCTGAAAGATCGGCGGCGCGAACCCGGCCTTCATCACGCCGAGCGTGTAGGCCATGTGCAGGCGGCCCGGGCCGGTGAGTCGCGCGATGCGATCGAGCGCCCCGGGCTCGCTCGAAATCTCGCCGATCGTCACGCGACCGGGAAAGCGGTCCACCATGTCGCGGATACGGCCCATCAGCGCGGCCGTGTCGGGCTGAGCCATGTCGTGCACGTGACGCTGCATCCGGAACGGATTCCACGGCGCCTCGCCGTGCGGCGGCGGCCGCACCGGATTCGAGGCGAGCCTCTGGTCGTGGAGCATGAAATCGACGGCGTCGAGGCGGAAACCGTCGACACCGCGAGCGAACCAGAAAGCGGCATTGGCGAAATGGGCTTCGAGTACGGCCGGATTGCGCAGATTGAGCGCGGGCTGGGTCGGCAGGAAATGGTGCAAATAATACTGCCGGCGCTGCCCGTCCCAGCGCCAGGCGCTGCCGCCGAACACCGACAGCCAGTTGTTGGGCGGCGCGCCGTCCTGCGCCGGGTCCGCCCAGACATACCAATCGGCCCTGGGATTGGCCCGCGACGTGCGGCTTTCCGCAAACCACGCATGGTCGCTGGCGGTATGGCTCCAGACCTGGTCGGTGATGATGCGAAGGCCGAGGGCATGCGCCCGGGCCACCACGGCATCGAAATCCGCGAGCGTGCCGAACGCCGGGTCGACCGACCGGTAGTCGGCGACGTCGTATCCGGAATCCCGCATCGGCGAGCGGTAGAACGGCGTGATCCAGATCGCGTCGACACCGAGCGAGGCGATATGCGGCAGGCGGGCGAGGAGGCCGCGAAGGTCGCCGAACCCGTCGCCGTCGCCGTCGCAGAAGCTCGGCAGATAGACCTGGTAGATGACCGCGCCGCGCCACCATTCGCGGCGGGCGAGAGGTTCCGTCAACGGAGCGTCCCACTTGCCGGCGGGATTCCGGCCGCCTTCATCGACCATTATTACGGCTCAGACACCGCCCGGCACAACCCTCGCGCGGGGATCAGGGCGCCGGCGGCGGATGCGATTCGCGGCCGTCGGCCAGATGCTCCCAATCGCGCAAATGCATTGCGCGGCGCCATTCGACGCTGCGGCCGGGCATCGCGCCCTCGAGCAAATTCTGCAGCTGGAGGCGCGCGCGCGAGACCCGGCTCTTCATCGTGCCGACGGCGCACCCGGCCATCTGCGCCGCCTGCTCGTAGGAGAACCCGCTCGCGCCGACCAGCACCAGCGCCTCGCGCTGGACCGAGGGCAGCATATTGAAGGCGCCCTCGAAATCGCGCATGCGCAAATGCCACTCCTGACCGCCGCTGACGGTCATCGTGTCGCGGACGGCGTCGGCCCCGAGTTGCGCGACGCGGCCTTGACTGCGCTTCTCCGTGAAATACGCGTTGCGAAGGATGGTGGTCAGCCATGCCTTGAGATTCGTGCCGGGTTGAAACTGATGCGCGTGGCTCAATGCACGGACGACGGTTTCCTGGACCAGGTCGTCGGCCAAGGTGCGGTCCTGCGCCAGCATGCGGGCAAAGGCGCGCAAATGCGGCAGATGGGGGACGATATCGTCGGTGAGCCGTTCGGCCATGTGGTGCTCCTTGATGGTGCGCACTCCGTGCCGGATACGCGCTCAAGGTGCGAGGAAACCGGGCGCCGAACAATCAGGGAGCGCCTGAGATCACAGGATTATCACACGGATGGCGTTCGCTCCGCGGGCGGTCATTGATGTCGCGTCGCCCGCTGTGGTGATGCGCGCACGGAACGATCGCCAGTGAGCGCCGTTCGCCTTTGGTCGGCCCACCCGGCTCCCGGCGGCGCCGCGGGCTCCCGACGAGGAGGCTGGATGCGACGGTGCAACCTGCCATAAGCTGGCGCGCCGCCGCCCCGCGGTTCGGCAAAGAACGAGCGCGCCGAGCGAAACAAATGCAACTGGGAGTCGTCGGTCTGGGCCGCATGGGCGGTAATATCGTCCGCCGTCTGACGGCACGCGGTCACGAATGCGTGGTGTACGACCGCGCCGTGGCGGCGGTCGCCGGCTTGGCCAAGGAACGGAGCGTGACGGGAGCCGACGGGCTTGCCGATCTCGTGCGGCGCTTGCGGCCGCCACGGGCGGTCTGGGTCATGCTGCCGGCGGGCGGCCCCACCGAACAAACCGTCGATGAGCTCGGCACGCTGCTCGCCGCGGGCGATACCGTCATCGATGGCGGCAACTCCTTCTGGCAGGACGATGTTCGCCGCGCCAAGGCCTTGGCGGCCAAAGGCATCGACTATGTCGACGCCGGCACCAGCGGCGGCATTTGGGGGCTCGAGCGCGGTTACTGCCTGATGATCGGCGGCCCCAAGGCGACGGTCGATCGGCTCGACCCGATCTTCGCGGCGCTCGCCCCGGGCCGCGGCGCGATTGCGGCCACGCCGCATCGCGACGGCCGCGACCCCCGGCCCGAACAGGGCTATCTGCATGCCGGTCCGGCCGGCGCCGGCCATTTCGTCAAAATGGTGCACAACGGCATCGAATACGGCCTGATGCAGGCCTATGCGGAGGGTTTCGATATCCTGCGCAACGCGGAGCGCGCCGCCCTGCCGGAGCAGCGCTTCGCGTTCGACGTCGCCGACATCGCCGAGGTCTGGCGCCGCGGCAGCGTCATCTCGTCCTGGCTGCTCGACCTGATTGCCGGCGCTCTGGCCGAGGATCCCGGACTCGCTGCGTTCAGCGGCTATGTCGAGGATTCGGGCGAGGGCCGTTGGACGATCGCCGCGGCGCTTGCCGAGGCGGTGCCCGCGGAGGTGCTGTCGGCGGCGCTTTATACCCGCTTCCGCTCGCGCGAAGCGGCGAGCTTTGCCGAGAAGCTGCTCTCGGCGATGCGTAAGGGGTTCGGCGGCCACGTCGAACACCCGGACGAGGGCTGATGGCGCGCAGCGATCGTGAGCGGCCGCGCCGCGCCGATCCGTGCACGCTCGTCGTCTTCGGCGCGTCCGGTGACCTGACCCAGCGACTGCTGATGCCGTCGCTCTATCACTTGGCCGCGGCGCGGCTGTTGCCGGACGGCTTTGCGGTGATCGGCGTCGCGCGCTCGCCGCTGACCGAGGCGCAGTTCCGCGCCCATATCGCCACGGCGCTCGCGAAATTCGCCGGCGTCGCGCTCGCGCCGGCCACGCGCCGTTGGCTGCTCGACCGCATAAGCTATCTGGCCGGCGATTTCTCCGACCCCGGGACGTTCAAGCGGCTCGACGCGGCGCTGGCGCGACGCCGCGAGAAAAGCCGCGGCAACACGCTCTTCTACCTGGCGACGCCGCCGAGCGCCTTCGCGCCGCTGGCGGAAAGCCTGGGCCGCGCCGGCTTCGCCGACACGAAGGGAGGCGGGTGGTCGCGCCTCGTGGTCGAGAAGCCGTTCGGAGCCGATCTCGAATCCGCGCGTGAACTCAACCGTCGTCTGCGCGCGGTCTTCGCGGAGGATCAGATCTTCCGCATCGACCATTTTCTCGGCAAGGAAACCGTCCAGAACGTCCTGGCGCTCCGCTTCGCCAACAACCTGTTCGAATCGCTGTGGAACCGGGACCGCATCGACCACGTCCAGATCACGGTCGCCGAGACGATCGACGTCGCGGGACGCGGTCGCTTCTATGACGCGACCGGCGCCTTGCGCGATATGGTGCCCAATCACCTCTTCCAGCTGCTCTCGTTGATCGCCATGGAGCCGCCGGCCCGGTTCTCCGCCGACGCCGTTCGTGCCGAGAAGACCAAGGTGCTGCAGGCGATGCACGCCTATGACAGCGGAACGGCTCTTGCGTGCAGCGTGCGCGGCCAATACCGGTCGGGAAGGATCGGCGGCCGGACAATCGGCGCCTATCGCCGGGCGCCCGACGTGGCGCGCAACAGCGACACGGAAACCTACGTCGCCCTCAAGCTGATGGTCGACAATTGGCGGTGGGCCGGCGTGCCATTCTACCTGCGCACCGGCAAAGCGCTCGGGGCGCGCCGCTCCGAGATCGCCATCAAGTTCCGCGAGGCGCCATTCGCCATATTTCGCAACACGCCCGTCGACCGTCTGGCGCACAATTTCATGGTCGTCGGCATCGCGCCGGACGAAGGCATCTCGCTCGAGTTCAACGCCAAAGTGCCGGGCCCCCATATCCGCCTGCAGCGCGTCGACATGAACTTCAAATACAAGGATTATTTCGCCGTGCCGCCCGAAACCGGGTACGAGACGCTGATTTACGATTGCATGATCGGCGACCAAACACTGTTCCAGCACGCCGAGGATGTCGAGGCGGCGTGGCGCGTGGTCCAGCCTTTCCTCAATGGCTGGCGTCGCCAGCGCGCCAACGGCCTCGATTTCTACGCCGCCGGCAGCGACGGGCCGCGCGCTGCGGACGCGCTGATGGCGCGCGACGGCCGCCATTGGCGCGCGATCACGGTGGAGGTCGCGCCGTGACTGCGATGCCGGCGCAGGCGGCGCGCGCCCTGCCGGGTCGCACCATCGTCTTGGCAGACGCCGACGATCTGGCGCATCGCGCGGCCGCCTGGCTGGTCAACCGGGCGTGCGCGGCGCCGGGACGGATCGCCGTCTGCCTGTCCGGCGGCGAGACGCCGCGGCCGGTTTACCGTTTGCTGGCGTCGCCGCCCTATCGCGACTGTTTCCCGTGGGACCGCGTCCATTGGTTCTGGGGCGACGAGCGCTGCGTGCCGGCGGATCATCCGCGCAGCAATTACGCGATGGTGCGCGGGGCGCTGTTCGACCGCGTGGCAGTGCCGCGATCGCACATCCATCCGATCGCGGCGGCGGCGGGCGCGGAAGCCGGCGCCGCCGCCTACGAGACCGAACTCAAGCGTTTCTACGGCGCCGAACGGTTTGCGCCCGAACGACCCCTGTTTGCCGCGACGTTGCTTGGCCTCGGCACCGACGGCCACACGGCTTCGCTGTTTCCCGGCATTGCGGCCCTGCGCGAGACCGAGCGCTGGACGGCGGCCGTGCCCGAGGCGACGCCCGAATCGCGCGTCACGTTGACCTACCCTGCGCTCGACAGCAGCGCCGCGCTCGCGTTTGTCGTCGGCGGCGCAGCCAAACGGCCGGCGCTCGAGCGGCTGGCGCGGGGCGACGACCTGCCCGCCGCGCACATCGATCCGATCGGCGGCGTCGTTTGGCTTCTCGACCGGAGCGCGGCGCCATGAAGGCGCAAAACGGGTCGTCGCCGCGCCCCGCCGGCATCGCGCGCGCCGCGGCGCCCTTCACCCTGGCGATCGACATCGGCGGCTCGCACGTCAAGGCCACGGTGCTCGACCGCGGCGGAGCGATGATCGCCGCGCCGGCTCGGGTCCCGACGCCGCAGCCGGCGACGCCGGCGGCGCTGCTGCGGGCGATCGCCGGCCTGGCACGCATCCTGCCGGCCTACGACCGCATAGCCGCGGGCTTTCCAGGCTATGTGCGCCATGGTCGCATCCATACGGCACCCAACCTCGGCACCGATTACTGGGCCGGATTCCAGCTCGACCGCGCCCTCGCCAAGCGGCTCGCGAAGCCGGCGCGGGTGCTCAACGACGCCGACGTCCAGGGGCTGGGCGCGATCCAGGGACGCGGTCTCGAATGCGTGCTCACGCTCGGCACCGGCATCGGCTCCTCGCTGTTCCAGGACGGGCGCTTGCTGCCGCATCTCGAACTCGGCCAGCATCCGATTGCCAAGAACAAGACCTACGACGAGTACCTGGGCAACGCCGCGGTGGAAAAAAAAGGCGTGCGCGCCTGGAATCGGCGGCTCGCCAAGGCGATCGAGATCGTGCGGACGCTGGTCAATTTCGACCGACTTTATCTGGGCGGCGGCAACGCCCGCCTCATCGACTTCGAGTTGCCACGCGGCGTCCGAATCACCCCCAACGCGGATGGGTTGATCGGCGGCGTCCATCTCTGGGATGCGGCGCTCGATCCGATCTTCGAGCCGCCGCGCCGCCGCGCCCAAGCCGGCCGCTGAAAAGGCCGCCCGAGCCGAACAGGCGGAGCGTCGACGATGCGATATTTGGCCGCCGTGTTTTTCGTCGTCGCCGTGATCGCGGGCGTGCTCGGTTTCGGGGGTGCGGCCGACATCGGTCCGATGTGGGCGAATGTGGCGCGCGCCCTGTGCTTCCTCGGCTTCCTCATGTTCGTCGCGTCACTGATCGTGGCGGCCGTGGTGCGCCGGCGGCCGCCCCGTTCCTAGCGCCAGCCGTGCGAACGGCCGACCAAGATGCCGTCGGCGAAAAATCGGTGCCGAGACGCTAGGCGCCGGCGCGATGGCCGGCCGGCCCCTTGTGCAGATTGAGATTGTGCGCGGTGTTGATCAGTCCGACATGCGAGAACGCCTGGGGAAAATTCCCGAGGAAGCGTTTCGCGCGCGGATCGTATTCCTCCGCAAGCAGGCCGACGTCGTTGCGCAGGGCGAGCAACCGCTCGAACAGCACGCGCGCCTCGCGCCGGCGCCCGGCAAGCGCGTAGTTGTCGGCGAGCCAGAACGAGCAGATCAAGAAGGCGCCTTCGTCGCCGGGCAGACCGTCCGGCGCCTGGTCGGGAATGTACCGGCGCACCAAGCCGTCGAGCATCAACTCCTGCGCGATGGCGTCCCGCGTCCGCGTGACACGCGGATCATCCGGCGGGAGGAAACCGACGAGCGGAATCCGCAACAGCGCCGCATCGAGCGCCTTGCCGCCGAAGTGCTGGACGAAGACGCCGCGTTCGGGATCGATGCCGCGCGTGCAGACCTCGCGATGGATTTGGTCGCGCACCGCCACCCAGCGCTTCACCGGTCCCTTGAGGCCGTATCGCTCCGCCGAACGCACGGCGCGATCGAATGCGACCCAGGCCATCACGGCGGAGTGCGTGTTGCGCTGTTCGCCGCGGCGGGCCTCCCAGATGCCCGAATCGGGTTCCTGCCAATGGCCCTCGAGGTAGTTGAGCAGCTCCTGCTGCACGCGCTCGGCGTCGTCGGCGGGCTCGGCGCCGTGCGTCCGCGCGGTGAAGAACACATCCATGACCTCGCCGTAAATATCGGTCTGACGCTGGCGATGGGCGGCGTTGCCGATCCGCACCGGCCGGCTGCCGCCGTAGCCCGGGAGCCAGGGCACCTCGTATTCGGCCAGCCGGCGCTCGCCGGCGATGCCGTACATGATCTGCACGTCGGCGGGCGAGCCGGCGACCGCGCGCAGCAGCCACTCGCGCCAGGCCTTGGCCTCGTCGACATAACCCGCCAGAAGGAAGGCGAACAGCGTGAAGGTCGCGTCGCGCAACCAGCAATAGCGGTAATCCCAGTTGCGGCTGCCGCCGAGCTTTTCCGGCAGCGACGTCGTCGGCGCGGCGACGATCCCGCCGGTCCGCGCATAGGTCAGCGCCTTGAGCGTGAGCAGCGAGCGCAGCACGGCGTCGTACCATTCGCCGCTGGCGCTGCGGTCGCAGCGCGCGCTCCATCCGCGCCAATAGGTTTCGGTATCGTCCAGCGCCGCCGTCGGATCGAGCGCCGCCGGTTCGGGGTCGTAGGATCGGCACCAGGCGAGCGTGCACGGCACCGTGTCGCCGGCGTGGACGCTGAATTCGCCGACCGTCGTCTTGTCGCGACCCTTGAGCTCCACCGCCGTCCTCAGGACGATCGCATCCGGGCCGGCGACCGCGCGCAGGCCGTGCGCGCGGCGCCGGACCCAGGGAACGACGCTGCCGTAGTCGAAACGGAAGATCGCCTCGAATTTCATCGGCACGCTGCCGCGGTCGCCGCGCACGATGCGCATGACCTCGACGGCGTCGCCCCGAGGCCGCGGCATGAAATCGATCAACGTGACGGCGCCGCTGTCGCAGACGAACTGCGTCTCGAGCACCATCGTATCGCCGCGGTAGCGTCGCTCGACGCGGCGCGGCGGCTCGCGCGGCGCGATGAGCCAGCGCCCGTTGTCGGGCGTGCCGAGCAGCGCGGCGAAGCACGCGGCCGAATCGAAGCGCGGAAGCGGCAGCCAATCGATCGACCCGTCGCGGCCGACGAGCGCTGCCGTCGCGCAATTGCCGATCAGCGCGTAATCCTCGATCCGTTTGGCGGGATTGTTCGGCTCCGTCATCGGGAGGAGCACCGTCGACCGGCGCCGCGGAGGATGTCAAGCAGTACGCCGCCGGCGCCCGACCGGCGACGACGCCGGCTCGCCGGGCGATCACGCCCGCTAATGGCGCGGCTTGAGTCGGTTCAGCATCTCGACCAGCCGCGGCGGCAGCGGCTCGGCGGAAATGCGGCCGTAGAGATGGCGGAGCGCCGCGGCGATGCGGTCGGCCTTGAATCGCGTCGTTCTCGGCCGTTGCAGGCTAGGGACGGTCGAGGTCGGGCGCTCCTTGTCGCGGGACATCGCCATCGGCATATCGGCCCGGCTCAACCTTCACATCGGCCTGCGGGGCCGCGTCGGGCCGGATCTGCAGCCGCATCGGCGGAACGCAAGCCGGACCGACCGCCCCCTGCCGGAGCGGCACCGCCCACGCTGTCATCGGATCGCCGGCCGCCCGCCATCCTTTGCATGCCCTGCGCTCTGACATAGAAACGGCGCCGCCGCGCGGTTGGTTCAAATCCGGTCAGCCGCGGGCCCGCCGCGTGCGGGCCGGGTGACGGGACCTCGGCCGCTTGCCGGCGCGGGCCGGCAGGCGCACGACGGTGCCGCCGCCGGCGGGGACCGGACCACGGCGCCCGAGGCTGGCTTTGAGGGCGGCCATCAGATCGACCACCTTGGTGTCGCGCGGCGGTTCGGGAGTCGGGACCGTCCTGCCCTTCGCCCGCGCGTCGATCAGCTCGCGCAGCGCCGTCTCGTAGCGATCTTCGAACTCAGCGGGCGCGAACCGGCCGCCGGTCTGCTCGATGATGCGCGCGGCGATATCCACCATCGCTCGATCGGCGCGGACCGCCGGAATTGCGTCGAAGATCTCCTTGTCGCTGCGGATCTCCTGGGGGTGGCGCAGCACCTCGACCAGCATGCCCTTGCCGCGCGGCGTGATGGCGACGGTGCGCTCGCGATGCGACATGACGAGGCGGCCCAAGGCCGCCTTGCGGTGCGCGCGCATCGCCTCGCGTATGACGGTGAATGCCTGCTCGCCGCCCTTTTCGGGAGCGAGGTAATAGGGGCCGTCGAGATAGACCGGATCGATGCTGTCGCGATCGACGAACTTCTCGATGTCGATGGTCTTGGTCGACGGCAGGCGGATATTCGCGAGCTCGGCCTCTTCGACGGTGACGTACCGGCCTTTGTCGATCTCGTAGCCGTGAACCAGGTTGCGGCGCTCGACCTCGCCGACATCGGGATCGTAGGGCCGCATCTGGATCCGGTTCATCGTTTCGGGGTTGAGCAGGTGGAACGAAACCATGCGCGCCTGCGTCGTCGCGTTATAGAGCGCGACGGGACACGAGACCAGCGACACCTTGAGGTGGCCTTTCCAGGACGGGCGATATGCCATGGCAGTCTCCCGATGGTTCAGTCGATGCCGAGCGCCTTGAAGGCGCGCGCGGGAATGGTCTGGTGCGAACGGTAGAGCGCCCGCCACGGGTCGCGTCGTGCGGCGAGGAGCGGAGGCACCGTCGCGACCGTGAATCGGCGCGGGTCGAGGCGAGGCTCGACCTCCTTCCACGCGAGCGGCATCGCCACCGGCGCGCCGGGGCGCGCACGGGCGCTGTATCCGGCGACGGCCGTCGCGCCGCGGGCGTTGCGCAGGTAATCGATGAATATCCTGCCGGTGCGCGAGCGCTTCGTCGGCGTTGCCGTGAAGCGCGCGGGATCGCCGCGCGCGAACGTCTCGGCCAGGGCCCGCGCGAAAGCCTTCAGGTCCGGCCAGGCAAGGCCGCGGCGCAGCGGCACCACCACGTGCATTCCCTTGCCGCCCGTGGTCCTGGCGAAGGCGGCGAGATCGAAGCCCGCCAGCATGTCACGCATGGCGATCGCGGCTTCGACGACAGGCGCGAACCCCACGTCGGGCGCGGGATCCAGATCGAAGGTCATGCGGTCCGGGCGATCGGGGTCGTCGGTACGCGCGCCCCAGGGGTGAATCTCGATCACGCCCTCCTGGACCACGGCGACCAGATCGCGGACGTTTCGCACGACGAGGTATTGCGCCTCGGACCCTTTCTCCCGGATGGCAACGCGCGGGACGGTCTTCATGCCGGTCGCGAAATGCTTCTGGAAAAAGCACGGACCGCCGGCGCCGGTCGGGCACCGCACCAGCGTCAGCGGCCGGTCGACGATCTCGGGCAATATCCAGTCGGCCACCGAACGGTAATATTCGGCGAGCGCCTCCTTGGTGATGGCGGTGCCGGGGAAAATCGCCCGCTCCGGATGCGAGATCACGACGCCCGCGACGGTGCGCTCGGTCCGCCCGGGCCCTCTGTCGAGCGCCGCCGACATCCGCGGCCGCGCGCCAGGCGCTGCGGCGGCTGCGGCGGCTGCGGCGCGCCGGCGCGGCGACGCCGCGACCCGTTCACGACAGACCGCCGAGGGCGGCTTGTCGTCGCGCAGGCCCCTGAACGCGGGCTGGCGCAGCACGCCGTCGCGCGTCCACCCCGAGAACTCGACCTCGCAGACCAGTTCCGGCCGGACCCACACGGCGTTGCCACGGCCGAGCGGCGGCAATGGCCCCTCGATCGGCGGTTTGTCGGCGCGCAGCGCGACCAGCCGCGAGGCCAGGTCCCGCAACGAGCCGCGATCGAAGCCGGTGCCGACGCGGCCGGCATAGCGGAGGCGCTCGCCCTCGTAATAGCCAAGAATCAGCGAGGCGAAGCCGACGCGGCCCGAGCGTTTGGGCGGGGTATAGCCGCAGACGACGAATTCCTGGCGCGCGAAGCATTTCGCCTTGAGCCAGTCGCTGGTACGGCCTTCGACATAGGGCCGATCGGCGCGCTTGGACACGATTCCTTCGAGGGCGAGATCGCAGGCATGGGCGAAGACATCGGGACCCGCGGTGCGCAAATGCTCCGAATAGCGCAGCGCGCCGCCTTTCGGTGCCGCGGCAAGCAACCGCTCGAGCAGCGATTTGCGGTCCATCAGCCTTGCGCCGCGTAAATCGTAGCCGCCGAGATACAGCAGATCGAAGACGATATAGACCAACCGGTTTCCGCGTTTGGCGCTAAGGGCCGCCTGCAGCGCGCCAAAGCTCGAGACCCCGCGCTCGTCGAAGACCGCAATCTCGCCGTCGAGCGCGAGATCGCCGTCCGGCAGCGCCCCGACGGCCGGTGCCAGAGCGCGGAAGCGATCGGTCCAATCCTGGCCGCTGCGGGTGAAAAAGCGCACTTCGCCGCCGCGGCGCCGGCAATAGGCGCGATAGCCGTCGATCTTGATCTCGTGCAGCCAGTCGCCGGCTTTGGGCGGCGTATCGACCGCAACGGCCAGCTGCGGCGCGACGAACGCGGGCAGCGGGTCGCGGCGCGCGCCGGCGACGCGCGACGGTTCGAGCGCCTCGACCGTCGCCCGGCTCGTGCCCGGCGACGCCGCCGCAATCGGTGGACGCGGCCGCTCCGCCGACCCACGGCCGCCGCGTTTCGCGCCGACGATCCGATCCATGGTCCGGCCGCTCGCGACGCTGGTGGTGAACCGCACGGTCGGCGCATCGCCCGCTCCGGGCCGCGCGTAACGATCGTTCTCCTTGATCAGCAACCAGTTGTCGCGGCCCCGCTGCGCCGCGTGGCCGCGCATGCGTACCAGCAGCCACCGCCCCTTCAAGCGCCTGCCCTTGAGCACGAACCTCAGCTTGCCGGCGGCATAACCCGCCCCGGCGTCGCCAATCGGCTCCCACGTGCCGCGGTCCCACACCATCACCGTTCCGCCGCCGTATTCGCCCGCCGGCACGACGCCTTCGAACGCGCCGTATTCCAGCGGGTGGTCCTCGACATGGACGGCCAGGCGGCGATCGGCGGGATCGAGGCTCGGCCCCTTCGTCACCGCCCAGCTTTTGAGCACGCCGCCGAGCTCGAGCCGGAAATCGTAATGGAGCCGCGTCGCCGCGTGCTTCTGGACGACGTAGGCATGGCCGCCGGCTTTGCGCACCCTGCCGCGCGGCTCGGGGGTATGCCCGAAATCCCGCCGGGCGGCATAGCGGGCAAGCGAGCCCGCTCCGCGACCCGGCGCGGCGCGTGTTCGGGAATCGCGGGGCATGTCAGTGGATCGTCAGACCGTAGACCAGGACCACGGCGAGAACCGCGAGCACGATCGAGATCGCCCAGAGGGTGCGCATGGTGCCGCTCGGCCGCCCGTCTTCGCCGGCGACCCGGGAGTCCGCCGCCGACAGTACGCCGCGCTCGATCTCGTCCTTCAACCCGCCGACGGTCATTGCAAAGTCTCCAGCTCGGACAGGCGGCGGCAGGTCTGGGCGCTGCGCGCACAGGCGGAGACACAGGCGTCGCCGTCGTTTTCATCGAGGCAGCGGGCGCACTCGGCAGCACACCGCTCTCCGAGCTCAGCGCACAACACCACAAGCGGCCGGTTGACCCGCGCCGGATAATCGGTCAGCGACGATGCGAGCAGGAAATTGACTTCGGCGCAATCGAGCAGCAACGTCCGGAATCGAGCCGCCTCGATGCCGTAGCCTCGTTCGAGTGCCGCCTCGAGCGCAAGACAGGCGCGATGGCACGTCCGGCACCTCGCGATACAATCTTCGCGCTCGAGCCGCTCGAACGTTTCGAAGAGATCGCCGTCGCGTGCGCCGATGTCGCTTCGCAGCATGAATTCGCTCCCGCCACGTCGCCGCCACAAAACGGAGGGCAGCTTCGGTAGCGATGAAACTAGTGCCAAAAAGCCGGGTTCCCGCATTGATCGAGATCAAGATCGGGGTGGAATAAGGCGCACCCACCGGGGAAAGCGGCCTCTCCGGGCCAGGCGGATGCGCCGGCCCGGTCAGGCGCCGGCAATCGCGCGGCCGGCTTCCTGGTCGATCGTGCGTCGGAAGAGCGCGCGATCGATCGCGTCTTCGACGACGCGGCTGTCGCGCAGGTCATCGATTCCGAGAACGGCGGTATCGCGGCGACGCAGCGCCGGCGGACGGCCCCCTAGAAAGACGACGGGCGTGCCCCGGCCTTCGAGCATGGCGCGCACCGGACCGATCCCGCCCATGCCGCGATGCAGATGGGCGACGATCAGATCCGGGTGCCGGCGCTGCGCCAATGCCGCCGCGCGCCGCGTGTCGGACGCCACGCCGATCAATCGATGGCCGGTTTGATTGATCAGAACGGCAAGATCGTCGGCCAGCGGCTTGCGGTCTTCGATGACCAGTATCCGCGCAATGCAGGCTTCGCGCAGCGCCGCACGGGCCGCGGCGAGCCTCCGTCGCGCCTCGGTTTCGGGCAAGGCGAGGATGGCGGCCGCTCGTACGAGCGAAAGCCCCTCGAGTAAGGCGAGCAGCGTCAGCCGCCGGTCGATCGGCCGCAGCCCCAGCACCGCGCGCGCCAGATTGCCGCCGAATTCCATGTCGGCCGGACATTCGTCTTCAAGGCCGCATGCATCGATGGCGTCGTGCAGCAACTCGAATAGCTGCGCGGCAGCCTCGCGGCGCATGTCGAGGCGCTCGGGCTCTTCGAAGAGGGTTTCGAGGCACAATTCGACATAGCGGTCGCCGGCGCGCGACGAGCCCGTCACCGCCGCGGCATAGCGGCGCAGCCGCGGCAGACAGGGACGAATCCTCTCGGCGAGTGCCTTCATAGTGCCGCACGGCCTGCTTGCGACGATGAAACGGCGCGCTGGCGCCATCACACCACGGGGGCGCTGCCGCGGGTGTGAGAAAGCTGTGTTCCGCTGTTCACGACTGCGATATCGGCGTGAATACGCGCACGCCGTTCGAACCGGCGACGATCGCCTCCGTTGCCAGCCCGAGAAAGAGGCCGCAATCGACGATGCCGGGAACGGCGGCCAGATGCGCGGCGAGAGCCGCCGGATCGGCGACGGCACCCCAGCTGGAATCGGCGATGAGCAGGCCGTCGTCGGTGACGAAATCGCGGTCGCCGATCTGGCGAACGGTTCCGGCGGCGCCGAGCGCCGCGAGCCGCGCCAGCACCAGCTCGCGGGCGAACGGCAGCAGCGCCACCGGCAGCGGAGCGCGGGTGCCGAGCTGGTCGACCAGCTTGCTCTCGTCGGCGATGACGATGAATCGCCGGCTCGCGCGCGCAACCAGCTTCTCGCGCACCAGACTGCCGCCGCCGCCCTTGATCAGGTTGAGCGTACGGCGTTCGATCTCGTCCGCGCCGTCGATTGCGACATCGATCGGGCGGCCGTCGAGCGGCACCAGCGGAATGCGGTACTCGCGCGCGAGCGCCGCCACGCGTTCCGAGGTCGGAACGGCCGCAATCCTGAGGCCGCCGGCGATCCGCCGCGCCAGCGCCGCGAGCGCAAATTCGGCGGTGGTGCCGCTGCCCAACCCGACCGTCATGCCCTCGGCGACCCCGGCGACGGCATGCTCCGCCGCCTCGCGCTTCCAGCCGTCGAGCTTTTCCCGCCGATACCGCATGCGTCGCCTTGCCGGCGATGGTGACGCGTTTCGCGTCGGCCGTCGACTCTCCCTCGGCGTCAGCCGCCGCGCTGACGGCGCACCGGAACGCCGGCGCGTGCCAGTTCGCTGCCGAGCCTGCCCGCCAGCCACAGGCCGAACATGCGCAGATCGCTCACCAGCGACCACAGGGGATGCCTGAAGGTGACCGGCCGGTTCTTCTCGAACGCGAGGTGCGCGAACCACGCCGGGACATAGCCGGCGACGACTGCCGCGCCGACCAGCCATGCGCTGCCCGTCGCCGCGCCGCCGGCAAGACAGATCAGCGCCGCGGCGGTTCCGAAAAAATGCCAGTATCGGGTGTCGGCGCGGCTGTGCTCGCGAAGATAGTGCGCCCAGAATTCGCCGTAGCCGTCGAAATGTCCGCAGCGCTGATGCGCCGGCCGGGTGACTTTGCGATCCATGGCTCGCTATCACTATAGGAAATCGCGATGGCGGGCCGCCAGGGTCCATCGCCGCCCCGTTGCCTTCAATCTGCCAAAATCGCGGGCATCATTCGAAGCGGGCGTCCGGCCCGCGCGCCGGCGCCATGCCGTTCGCGACGGAGGCCCCGATGAAGCATGCAGCCCTTGCCTTGATCGTCACCATCGCCTGGTGTGGCAGTGCGCAGGCGCAGGCATGGCCGAACGCCGCGCCGTCGCCCTACGGCGCAGCCACCGCGCCGCAGCCGGCGGTAACGGCGCCCGCCTCGAGCAACGCCGCCGAGCCGGGGCGGGCGGGCGGCAGCGTCGGGCTTGGTGCGCCGCCGCATGCGCTCGGCTCCGGTTCGCCGGCCGCGCCCGTGCCGGGCCCGAAGGAAGCGTCGATTTCGCCCGCGCCGCCGGTGGCCGACCTCGACAATCCGGAGGCCGTGCGCGCAACCACCGCCCTCAACATCCTCGAAGCCCAGGGCTATGCGGCCTTCAGCGATTTCCGCGCGAATGGCGGGACCTTCACCGCGCTGGTGAACGACGGCGGCCGGCAGTTCCGCGTTGTGATCAATCCGGACACCGGGCAAATCTCGCGCCAATAGGCCCCGATCGACTGGCGGCTGGGACACCATCGGCGTATCATGGCCGCATTCGCACGGACCATGGCACGAACGCAATCGCTGCCGACCGCTGCCGTCGTCATTTTCGCCGCCGCGCTATGCGCGCCCGCCGGGCCGGCGCATGCGGAGACTCAGATTTACGAATATGCCGTCGAGCACCCGACATTCGGAGATATCGGTACCTATACGAATGTCGTCGAGCAGATGGGCGATCGCGCGCATGTCGAGAGCCGGCTCCACGTCGCCTTGCGGCTGCTCGGCTTCACCGTGTACGAGCAGGACGCGACCCGAAGCGAAGATTGGCGGGACGGCCGTCTCGTCGCCTTCCACGGCGTCACCACGACAAACGGCAAGAGCTTCGCGGTCACCGGTCAGGCGCGCGGCAATCGTTTCGTGATCACCACGCCCGACGGAACGACGCTGGCGCCGGCCGGCGTGCGCCCCTCCAATCCCTGGTCGCCTCGCGTGCTCGATGCGCACGTGATGATGTCGACCAAGACCGGCAAGATCGAGGACGTTCATATCACCGGCGGCGACCTGAGGCCGGTGACGTTCGACGGCAAGACCCGCCTGCTCCATCAGTATTTCGTCGAAGGCCGCAAGCGCGGCGTTGTCTGGCTCGACGATCACGGCGTTCCGGTCGCGTTTCGCGTCTGGGAGCAGGGCACGCCGATCGAGCTCGTCCTGACGTCGCGGCCGATACCTCTCAGCCAGACCGCTATGGCCCCGCCGGCGCGCCCGGGCCACGAGTGACGCGGGTTCGTTCGCGCACGGCTCCGCAATCCGGCCTGTCGTCATCCGCATTGTTCGGCTTCCACATGGTGCGAGAGCGGCAATGAAAATTTTCGCCGTCCATCCCGGTCCGCTCATGTATTCGAAGGTGTTCCTTCGCCTCGAGCCGCTCGGGCTCGAACTGGTCGCGGCGGCGGCGCGCCGCGCCGGGCATGACGTCCGGCTCATGGATCTGCAGGTCGACAGCCACCGCGATTATTTCCGCGTTGTCCGCCGCTGGCGGCCGCATCTCATCGCCCTCTCGTGCAATTATCTCGCCAACGTTCCCGAGATCGTCGACCTGGCGAAGCGCAGCAAGGAGATTCTGCCCGGCTGCTTCGTCGTCGTCGGCGGGCATAGTGCCTCGTTTACCGCCGCCGCCATCCTGCGCCACGGCAAAGGCCGGATCGATTGCGTGCTCAAGGGCGAAGGCGAGACCGGCATGACGAATCTGCTGGCCGCGCTGTCGGCCGGCGCGCCGCTCGACGGCGTGCCCGGCGCCGTCACGACGGACGGCGAAGGGCCGCCGCCGGCATTCGTGGAAGATCTCGATGCGCTCACGCCGGCGCGCGATCTCGTCCGCCGCCGGCGCAAGTACTTCCTCGGAACGCTCGATCCCTGCGCGTCGATCGAGTTCTCGCGCGGCTGCCCGTGGGATTGCGCATTCTGCAGCGCCTGGACCTTCTACGGGCGGAGCTATCGGCTGCGCAGCCCGGCCAGCATCGTCGCCGACCTGTCCGCGATCCGCGAGGACGGCGTGTTCATCGTCGACGATGTCGCCTTCATCCAGGCGGAGCACGGGTTCGCCGTCGGCGAGGCGGTCAAGCGCGCGGGAATCCGCAAACGCTATTACCTCGAAACGCGCGGCGACGTGCTGCTGCGCAACCGCGAGGTGTTCAAATTCTGGAAAGCGATCGGCCTGCGCTACATGTTCCTCGGCCTCGAGGCTCTGGACGAGGACGGCCTCCGCAGGTACCGCAAGCGCGTGCCGCTCGGCCGCAACTTCGAGGCGCTCGAGTTCGCCCGCTCGCTCGACATCAACGTGGCGATCAATCTCATCGCCGATCCGGACTGGGATCACGAGCGTTTCGCCACCGTCCGGCAATGGTGCCTCGAGGTGCCGGAGGTCGTGAACATCAGCGTCAATACCCCGTATCCCGGCACCGAGACGTGGCACACGGAATCGCGGCGTCTCTCCACGCGCGACTATCGCCTGTTCGACATCCAGCACTCTGTGCTGCCGACCAGATTGCCGCTCGCGGAGTTCTACCGCGAGTTGGTCGAGACCCAGCAGGTCCTCAACCGCAAGCACCTCGGATGGGGGGCGTTGACCGGAGCGTTGAAGCTTTCGGCTGGGCTTCTCGTCAAGGGACAGACCAACTTCATCCGCAGCCTCTTCAGCTTCAATCGTGTCTACCGGCCCGAATTGCTTCTGGCCGATCATCGCCGCGCGACCGATTACGAGATCGACCTGCCGCCGCCGTCGCGCAGCCGCGTTCCCGCGATGTCGCTCTATCTCCACAAGACCCGCGGGCGCGCCGACCGGGCGATCGACGAGACCACCGAGCGGTTCGTCGACGCGACGCGTGCGACCGCAGCGCCCTAGCCTTCGCCGCCGCAAACTCCGATACTGTGCCGCCCTACGCAAGCAACGGAGGCGTGCGTGGACATCTACTCTGGTCCCGTCTTCGAGATGGCGCGGCAGCAATTCCACACCGTCGCGGATCATCTCGGCATTCCTCAGAACGAGCGCGACCGACTGCTTTATCCCAAGCGCGCGATCACCGTCGCCGTGCCGGTAAACATGGACGACGGGCGTACGCGCGTGTTCACCGGTTATCGCGTGCAGCATCACCTGACGCTCGGCCCCACCAAGGGCGGCACGCGCTTCGCGCCGCAGCTCGATCTCGGCGAGGTCGGCGCGCTGGCGGTCTGGATGAGTTGGAAATGCGCCCTTGTCGGGCTGCCGTACGGCGGCGCCAAGGGAGGCGTCGCCTGCGATCCGCGCGCCCTGTCGAAGCGCGAGCTCGAAGCGGTATCGCGCCGCTACATGCAGGAAATGATCCCCTTCGTCGGGCCGCACACCGACATCATGGCGCCCGATCTCGGCACCAACGAGCAGGTCATGGCCTGGTTCATGGACACCTACTCGATGCACCAGGGGCATGCCGTGGCGGAAATCGTGACCGGCAAGCCGGTCGGGCTCGGCGGAACGGTCGGGCGGCGCGAGGCGACCGGACGAGGCATCGCCTATCTCGTCGCGCGCGCGCTCGAGGCGATCCGGCTCAGGGCGGGGGAAGCGACGGCGATCGTCCAGGGCTTCGGCAATGTCGGCTCGGTCGCGGCCGCGACGTTGGCGAGGCGGATGGGACTCCGGATCATCGGCCTCGCAGATCACACCGCGGCCTACTACGATCCGCGCGGCCTGCCGCTCGACGCGCTCGAAGCGCACGCTCGGGCGCACGGCGGGCTGCTCGCCGGCTGGTCGCAGGAGGCCGCGATTGACCGCGACGAGCTGCTGACCCAGCCGTGCACCGTCCTGGTACCCGCCGCCGTCGAGCGCGTCATCACGGAGAAGAACGCCGGCCGCCTCCGGTGCCGCATCCTCGCGGAAGGAGCCAACGGTCCGACCACGCCGGCGGCCGACGCCATCCTCGATCAACGTCAGGGCGAGATTTTCGTCGTCCCCGACATCCTGTGCAATTCGGGCGGCGTCGTCGTCTCTTATTTCGAATGGGTGCAGGACCTTCAGCAGCTGTTCTGGACCGAAACCGAGGTGAACCACCGCCTCGAGCAGATTCTCGAGGCGGCCTTCCAGCAGGTGACGCGACGCGGACGCAACGACCGCATCTCGAACCGCACCGCCGCCATCGCCCTCGGCGTCGAGAAAGTCCGCGCCGGCAAGCAGCTCCGTGGCTTGTTCCCGTGAGCCCGGCGTGACCGCGACCGTCATCGACAGCCTGGTGACGTTCGCCGTCACCATCGATCCGATCGGCGTTGCGGTGATCTTTGCCGCGCTCACGCACGATTGGAGCCGCCAAGAGCAGCGGGACGCCGCGCTGCGCGGCATCGCGGTGGCTGCGATTCTGATGCTGATCTTCGCGCTGGCGGGAGCGCCGCTGCTCCAGGCTCTCGGCATCTCGCTCGCCGCCTTCCACATCGCCGGCGGGATTCTGCTGTTCCTGCTGGCGATCGACATGGCGTTCGCGCGGCCGTCCGGCATCCACACACCGACGCCGCCCGAGCGCGAGGAGGTCCGGCGCCGCGACGACGTGGCGGTTTTCCCGCTGGCGTTTCCGCTGCTCGCCGGGCCGGGCGCGCTGACCTCGGCGGTGCTCCTGGTCGGCCGGGCGCCGACGCCGCTGGCGATGGGTGCGGTCATCGGCGCGCTTGCGGCGGTGTTGATTCTAACGCTCGCCGCGCTGCTCTATGCGTCGCGGTTGTCGCATTTTTTGGGGATTACCGGCGCCAACGTCATCAGCCGCGTCCTGGGACTGGTTCTGGCGGCGCTCGCCGCGCAATTCGTGCTCGACGGTTTGGCGACGAGCGGCCTGCACCTTTGACCCGGCGACGGACCGGGAACCCGGCGACGGACGCCGCGTTGACAGAGCGTGACGGCGCACGGGACGGCCACGGTGCCCGACGACACTCACGCGGAGACACGCGCGGACGCACCCGCCATGGAAAGGCGGCGGCAACGCTTGCCGCTGCGTGACCTCGGTGTCTGGGTTGCGCCGTGGTTCGTCGGCGCCTTGCTCGGCGGCGTGACACTCCTCGGCCTGCTGACCGCAAGCCACGCGCCGACCGGCGACGCCTATGCCGCCGGCTTGGTCGCCGCGGCGCTCGGCTTCATCGCCCTCATCTGGCTGGTGAAGCGTTCGATCGACGGGCCGGTACGCAGTCCGTCGCCCGGCGTCTTCGTCGAACGCCTGGACTCGCTGTTGCTGTTGATCGCGCTGCTGACGGCCATCGGCATCGGCGGCCTCTTCCTGGCCGCCTACACCCGAGGACCGACGGAGATCGCCGGCTACGCCCTGTTCGCCGTCTGCGTCCTGATGGTCGCCGGGAACGTCAAGCACTATTACGATCGAACGGCTTCCCGGCGATCCGGCGACGGCGGCGCGCTCCGCTAGAGGCGCTCCGGCAGGGGCTTGGCTAGAGGCGCTCCGGCAGGGGCTTGCCCGCGGTCTCCGGCAGCATCAGCGTCGCCAGGAAGCCGACGACGTAGGTGAAGCTGAACGCCACCGCCATGTTGCCGTAGCCACCAAAATTCGCGATCAGCGTTCCGGCGATCATCGGCCCAATGAAGGCGATGAAGCGCGGCGCGTTGAACGCGAAAGCGACGCCGGTGGCGCGCACCGATGTCGGGAACAGCTCGGGCAGCCAGACCGGCATCCATGAGTACTGGCCGAGGGTGAAGAACCCGTTCACCGCCGCCGCCAGCAGCAACAGGTTGAGATCGTGCGTCCACAAGAAGAGCACCGGCGTCATCAGCAGCGAAAACGCGTAGAACACCAATACCACCGGCTTGCGGCCGTAAATGTCGGCGAGGAATCCCAAGCCGACGTAACCGACGATGGCCGCGGCGTTATAGGCCATGCCCGTGTATCCCGCCCAGACCGGGCCCGGCAGGCCGGCCTTGGCGGCTACCGACGCGACATAGGGCGGCACGAAGCTCGCGATCGCCCACCACGCAAGCGTCGTCGACAGCGACATCAGGAACGTCGCCACCAGGCGCCGCCGCACCGGCGGATCGGCGAACAGTTCGATCAAGGTGAAGCGCGTCAACGCATGGTCCGCGGCATCGAGCTTGCCGCCGCCCTTCTTGCGCTCTGCCGCTGCCTTGCGGCGCTGGTCGGTGCGCTCCCAGACTGCGGATTCCGGAATGCCGCGCCGGATCCACAGCGTGACCAGGCCGGGAATCACGCCGATGAGATACATGAATCGCCACGCATTGGGACCGTGCGGCCCGACGAAGACCCAGATCAGCGACGCCACGAAGAAGCCAATGCCGAGGCCGCACTGCATGAGGCCGGCGCCGCGGCCGCGCGCCTTGTCGGGCCACAGCTCGGCGGTGATCGAAGTGCCGGTCGCCCATTCCGAGCCGATCGCCACGCCGACGATGAAGCGCAGCACGGCGAACGATTCCCAGCTCCAGGCAATCGCGCTCAGACCGGTCATCAGCGAATAGGCGAGGATCGCCAGCATCATCGTGCGCTTGCGGCCGATGTAATCGGCGAGGATGCCGCCGATCATGCCACCGATACCCCAGCCGAGCAGCGTGGTGGCGATGATGAATCCGGCATACGCCGGGATGCGCGCGTACTGGCTCGGCTCGAGCAGCTGGTGAAGCGCGACCCCGATCGTCAGGATCAGCGCATAGAGCTCGTAGCCGTCGAACAGCCAGCCGAGATTGGTGGCGAACAGCGTGTTCCACTGGCTGCGATTGAGCGAGCGGTACCACGGAACCGAGACATCGGCGTTGATGGCCATCACGATCCTCCCCTGGTGGGGCGGTCATTCAGCCGCTCTTGCGCTTACGCGCTGCGACCCTGACCGCCTCGATGATTTCCGGATAGGCGCCACACCGGCACAAGTTACCAGAAAGATAATGCCTGATCTCGTCCTCGCTGGGATCCGGGATTTCGTCCAGCAATTGCTTGGTCATCAACACGAATCCCGGGGTGCAAAAGCCGCATTGGAACGCGCCGCATTCGAGGAACGCCTCCTGCACCGGATCGAGTCGCTCCCCGGCCGCGAGGCCTTCGATCGTCTCCACCCGGGCGCCGTCGGCTTTGGCGGCGAGGAACAGACAGCCCGAAACCGCACGGCCGTCGACCACGACCGTGCAACAGCCGCACAGGCCCTGGCCGCAGCTCTCGCGCGCGCCGAACAGGCCGAAACGCCCGCGCAGCAACTCGACCAGCGTCTCGTGCGTGGCGATCTCCGCGGCGACCGCCCGGCCGTTGAGCGTGAACCGGATGCGGCGGATCCCGCTCATCGGCCGCGTTCCGCAAGCGCGCGATAGACCGCCTCCGGCGTCAACGGCAACTCCATCAGCCGCACGCCGATTGCGTCGTCGATGGCGTTGGCGATCGCGGGTGAAACCCCGAAGGTCCCGGTTTCGCCGACGCCTTTGGCGCCGAATGGGCCGCTGCGATCCGCGTTGGCGACGGCCTCGCTTTCGATTCGCGCCGGCAGGTCGCGCATGCCCGGAATCTTGTAATCGGCGAGATTGGGATTGAGCAGCTGGCCGCCGGCGAACTCCATCCGCTCCTGCATGGTGAACCCGAGCTGCATGATGGAGGCGCCCGACAACTGCGTCTCGACGAGGCGCGGATTGATCGGCGTGCCGGCGTCGGCGACGTTGATCAGGCGCAGGATGCGCACATGGCCGGTCTCGGTGTCGACCTCGACCTCGGCGCCGGTGCCGCCGACCATCCAGAACGGCGTCGCGTTCGGTGTCAGGCCGGTATCGTGATCGGGCGAGGTGTAGCTCGGCACGAAGCTGCCGACGCCGACGATATTCCCTGCCTGCATGCCGTATTTGCGGCGGAAGAGCTCCGGCAGCGGCACGTTGCTGCCCGGCGGCAGGCCGAGCTCGGCCTTGAGCGCTTCGACCTTGGCGCGCGCGTTCTCGGCCGCGCGCCTGACCGCATGCCCCATGTGATAGGTCGAGCGCGAGCCCAGCGTCGCCATGTCGTAGGGCGTGACGTCGGTGTCGGGATGGACGACGCGGACGCTTTCGGCCGGGATGTCGAGCACCTCGGCGGCGATCTGCGCCATCGCCGTGTCGGAGCCCTGCCCCATATCGACGGTGCTGCAATAGAGGGCGCAGCTGCCGTCGGCATAGATGTTGAAGATCGCACCCGAGGTGGTCGGCGCGATCGAGGCCTTGAAGCCGACGGCGATGCCGCGGCCGCGCCGAAGGGTGCCCTGCCCGCGATCGAACGGCCGGCCCCAGCCGAGGCGTTCGACCAGGCGATCGAGCACCTTGGCGGCGGCGACGTCCCGCACGATCGTGCCGGTGGCCTGGGGCCGGCCGTCGCGCAGCAGATTGCGGCGGCGGAATTCGACCGGATCGATGCCGAGCGCCCGCGCCACCATGTCGGTGTGGCTCTCGTAGGCCCAGACCAGCTGGGGGATGCCGAAGCCGCGCAGCGCGCCGGCCGGCGGGCGGTTGGTATAAAGCGCATAGGAATCGATCGACACATTGTCGATGTCGTAAGGGCCGGCGGCGGTGAAGCCGGATTTCTGCGTCACGCGCGGGCCGATATCGGCATAGGCGCCACCGTTCCACCACACCTCGCATTCGCGTGCGGTGATGCGGCCTTCCTTGCTGACGGCGCTCTTGATGCGGAAGGTGGAGGGATGCTTGGTGACGGTGAAGAACAGCTCGTCCATGGCGAGCGAGACCTTGACCGGACGCCGCGTCAGCAGCGCCAGCGCCGCGACCAGCGCCTCGAGCTTGATGTAGAGCTTGGCGCCGAAACCGCCGCCGAGGAACGCGGTCTTGACCCGGACCCGGTTTTCCGGCCAGCCGAGCAGTCGCGCGATCTCGATCCGCACGAAGGACGGACTCTGCGAGGCGGTGTGGATGGTGAGCGTGCCGTCGCCCGGCTCCGCCGCCGAGACGAAGGGCTCGAGCGGCGTATGCATCACCGGCTGGGTGCGGAAGGTGTGCTCGAAGACTTGCGCCGCCTCGGCGAAAGCCTTCTTCGCGTCGCCGCGGCGCAGGCGGAAATCGAGCGCGACATTCGTGCCCTTGCGGCCTTCGAGATGCTTGAGATCGGGGAAGGTGCCGGCGGGCCTGAGGACATCATGCACGATCGCCGTCGAGGTCATCGCCTCGACCTCGTCGGTCACCGCCGGAAGCTCGTCGTATTCGGCGACGATGAGGCGCGCCGCCTCCTCGGCGACGTGCGGGTCCTCGGCCAGAACCACCGCGACCGGCTCGCCGACATGACGCACCTTGTCGATCGCCAGGATCGGCTGGTCGTGGAACGCCGGGCCGTAATAGGGATTCGGAATCACACGGCGAACGTCGTCGCTCGTGACCACCGCATGGACGCCGGGGAATTGGCGCGCGGCATCGACATCGAGGCGGCGGATGCGGCCGTGCGCGACGGCGCTCCGGAAGATCTTGCCGGACAGCATGCCCGGCACGCGCCAGTTGTGGATGTATTCGGCATGGCCGGTGACTTTGGCGCGGCCTTCGAGCCGCGGCAGCGAACGGCCGATCTGGCCGGATTTGGCCGTTGCGCTCATGCCGTCGCTCCGCCGCGGTCGCGCGCCGCGCGCAGTGCGCGCACGACATAGACCTTCACGAGATGCTTCTTGTAGGCGACCGAGCCGCGTGAATCGCCGACCACCGGGGCCTCGTCGGCTGCGGCTTCGCCGGCGCGCGCCGCCGCGCCGTCGTCGAGCGCGCGACCCGCGATCGTCGCTTCCGCCGCCTCGAGGCGGGTCGGCCGCTCGGTCGCCGCCCCGAGCACGACACGCGGCGAAGCGACCGTGCCGCCGCTGTCCTCCCACGCAACCGCGACGCCGAGCGCCGGCCAGTCGTCGGCCGATCGCGTGGTGCATTTGAGATAGGCGGCGCGCTTACGGCCGAGCGGCGGGATCGCCGCCTCGACGATCAGCTCGTCGCCCTTGCACGCGGTCTCGTAAAGGCCGGTGGTGAAGCCCTCGACCGGCACCGTGCGCTCGCCGCGCGCCCCGGCGAGCACGAGCCGCGCATCGAGCGCGATCAGCACCGGCGGCAGGTCGCTGTGCGGGTCGGCGTGCGCCAAATGGCCGCCGAGGGTCGCAACGTTGCGCACGCGCACGTTCGAAAGCGTCCGCAATGTCTCGGCGATGACGGGAAAGCGACGCCGCATTTCCGCCGAGCGCTCGAGCGCGGCGAGCCGCGCCATGGCGCCGATGCGCGCCGCGCCGTCGGGCCCGACCGCGATCCGCTCCAGGCGCTCGCCGGCGGCGCGCAGGCTGACCAGCCGCTTGGGCCGGAAGAAGCCCGATTTCATCAGCAGCATCAATGCCGTGCCGCCGGCCAGCGGTCGGACCGCGGGATCGTCGGGATCGAGCAGGCCGAACGCCTCGCTGAGCGACGACGGCTCGACCAGATCAAACGGCGTCACGACACCACCGCCAACCGACCGATTTCAGGCGATGGCGCGCGCCGTGACCGTTTCGGTCGCCGCCTCGAGGTCTTCGAGACGGCGCTTCGCCGGCTCGATGCCCCACCCCCAGACCACGACGATCTGGATCACCAGCAGGCCGATCATCATCGCCAAGACGCCGGGAACGCCCCAACGCTGAAAAAGTGCGACCACCAGCAAAGGCGTCACGATGGTGGCGCCGCGGCCGAACATGTTGCAGATGCCGTTGGCCCGGAGCCGGACCTCGGTCGGGAACAGCTCCGAGGTGTAGACGCCGTAGAGGATCGAGGTCAGGACGTAGATGCCGATGATCAGCACGAAGCCGACGCCGAGAACGGCTTCCGGCTGCTTCATGAAGGGATAGATCGCGCCCAGCACGATGCACCAGACCGACCCGCCGATGATGGTGAACCGGCGGCCGAGCCGGTCGGCCGCGAAGGCACCGAGCGCGCAGCCGATGAGCGAGCCGGAGACGATCGCCAGGGTATAGGTCAGCGATTGCGTGACGCTCATCCCCTGCTTGACGAAGAATGTCGGCAGCCAGTTGACGAAGCCGAAGATCAGCGCGTTGATGGTGATCAGCACGACGCTGCCCACGACCATCAGCGGCAGCAGCTTCGGCCCCGCGAGCGAGGCCAGTCGGTAGGCCTCGAGTGGCTTGGCCGGCGCGGGCGACGGCAGCGGCTTGCCGCCCGAGACCTCGTTCTCGATGCGCTTCAAGAGCTCGTCGGCCTCGGCCGTGCGCCCCTGCGTCTCGAGCCAGCGCGGCGATTCGGGCAGGTTCTTGCGCAGGTACCAGACGATCAGCGCGCCGATGCCAGCGACGACGAACAGCGGCCGCCAGCCGAAGCTGGGGATGATCAATCGCGCCAGCACCGCCGTCACCGGCAACCCCGAGACCACGACGAAGGCCATGAACGCCATCCACTTGCCGCGCGTCTGCGGCGGTACGAACTCGGTCATGGTGCCGTAGCCGACAACGATCTCGGCGCCGAGGCCGAAACCCATGACGAAGCGCAGGCCGTTGAGCCAATTGATGTCGGGCGCCGCCGCGGCGGCGAGCGACGCCAAGCCGAAGATCATCAGGTTGAACTGATAGGTGAAGCGCCGGCCGTAGCGGTCGCCGAGAAATCCGGCGGCGAGCGAACCCAGCGTCATGCCGATAAAGGTGAGCGACAGGAACCATCCGTTCTGCGCCAGGGTCGAGAAGCCGGTCTTGACCGTGGTGCCGAGCACCGGTCCGGCGATATAGAGATCGTAGCCGTCGAAGAACATGCCGGCGCCGATCAGCCAGAAGATGCGATAGTGCCATGCCGAGATCGGCAGGCGATCGAGACGAGCGCCGGAACCGGCCAGTGCGGACATTGAACGAGCCCTCCCCCGGGGGAAATTTCTTGTGTGCGGCGGGAACGTCGTGTTCCCTACAACCAACGCTAGCCGAAAGCGCGCGCGATTACCATGCCGCGGTTGGAAAATCCGATGGATTCCGGCATGCAAACCGTCCTCGATGTCGCCGAAGCCGGCACCGGCCGGGCGGTGGTTCTGTTGCATTCGCTGCTGTCGGATCGCGGTGCCTTCGACCGCATCGCGCCGCGGCTCGCGGCGGAGCGGCGGGTCCTGCTGGTCGACCTGCCTGGTTTCGGCCGTTCGGCGCCGGCCGGCCCGCGGCTCGAGGACGTCGCCGACCGGATCGCGGAGAATTTACCGCGCCTCGGCTGCGATCCGAAGACGACCGACGTGCTCGGCAACGGTTTCGGCGGATTTGTCGCGGTGGCGATGGCGGTGCGACACGGATCGAAATTCGACCGCCTGGTGCTGGTCGACACCGGCGCGGCGATCCCGACGGCAGGCAAGCCCGCTTTCGAGACGATGGCCACGCTGGTCGAGACCGGCGGCATGGCGGCCGTGGTCGCCGGCGCGCTGGCGCGCATGTTTCCGGCCGATTTCCTGACCGCCCATCCCGAGATCGCGGCGCAGCGCCGCGCCGCCCTGCTCGCCATGAATCCGCAGCGCTTCGCCGCCGCCTGCCGCGCGCTGGCGGCGCTCGATCTCCGCGCCGCGATCAAGTCCATCCGCAACCCGACACTGGTGGTCGTCGGCCTCAAGGACACCGCGACGCCGCCGGCGCTGTCGCACGAACTCAGCGCCGGTATAGCGGGAGCGCGGCTCATCGAGCTGCCGCATTGCGGACACTCGCCGCACATCCAGGACCCGGAGGGGTTCTGGGCGGCGATCAGGCCGTTCCTGGGCTTGAAAGCCTAGCGCGGCCCGTCGAGAGCGCTCTCGGCGGCGTCGACGATCGCTGCGGCGTCGATGCCATAGGCGCGGTAGAGATCCGGGATATCGCCCGATTGTCCGAAGCGCGACACGCCCAGCGGCTTGATGCGTTGGCCGCGCACGCTCCCGAGCCACGCCAGCGTCAGCGGATGGCCGTCGAGCACGCCGACCAGCGCTGCGTCGCGGCCGAGCGGTGCCAGCAAGCGGGCAATATGGGACTGGCGGCCGCGCGCCTGCCAGTCGGCGTAGAGCCGATCCGGCGACGTCACCACCAGGAGGCCGACGCGCGGATTGCGTTCGCCGAGCCGAGCCGCGGCCTCGATCGCTTCCGGCAAAACCGCGCCCATGGCGACGATCGCCAGCTCGCCGCCGGCCTGCGGCGGCCGCAGCCAGTAACCGCCGGCGACGATCGCATCGCGCAGCGCGTCGGTCATGTCGCGCCGCGGCTGCGCGATCGATCGCGTGGACAGGCGCAGATAGACCGAACCGCCGTCGCCGGCCTGCATGTGGGCGAAGCCCCAAGCCATCGCCGCCTGCAGCTCGTCGACGAAGGCCGGCTCGAAATAGGTGAGCCCCGGCTGGCCCATGCCGATCAGCGGCTCGCTCACCGACTGGTGCGCGCCGCCCTCGGGCGCGAGCGTGATCCCGCTCGGCGTCGCCGCCAGCATGAAACGCGCATCCTGGTAGCAGGCGTAGTTGAGCGCATCGAGGCCGCGCGCCACGAACGGATCGTAGATCGTGCCGACGGGCAGCAGCCGCGCCCCGAACAGAGGCTCCGCCAATCCCAGCGCCGCCAGCAGCAGGAACAGATTGTTCTCGGCGATGCCGAGCTCGATATGCCGGCCCGCCGGCGTGCGCAGCCATTTCTGCGCCGACGGCAGGTGCTGCTCGCGGAACACGTCGGGCCGCGCGATGCGCGCGAACACGCCGGCGTGGTTGACCCAGCCGCCGAGATTGGTCGAAACCGTCACGTCCGGCGAGGTCGTGACGATGCGGCGCGCGAATTCGCCGCCGTCGCGGCCGAGCTCGGTCATGATCCGGCCGAAACCCTCCTGCGTCGACATGGTCTCGCCGATGCGCAGGCCGATCGCCGGCATCGGCAGAACCGGGGCGCGAATGCCCGGCTCCCGCCGCGCCTGCGGCACCGTCGCGAGAAAATCGCGCAGCGCCGCGGCGGGAACGTCGAGGCCGACGTAGGGATCCCATTCCGCGCCCGGCGGGACCGCCTGCGCGGCGCGGAACGCTTCCATCTGCGCCGGCGTCATCAGCCCCGCGTGATTGTCCTTATGGCCGGCGAGCGGCAGGTTCCAGCCCTTGACCGTATAGGCGACGAAGCAATGCGGCGTCTCGTCGTCGCCGGCGGCGTCGAAGGCGTCGACCAGCGACGCCATGTCGTGGCCGGCGAGGTTGGTCATCAGGTCGTGCAGCGCCGCGTCGTCGTGCGCGGCGAGCAGCGCCGATATTCCCGGCTCGCCGCCGAGATCGGCCTCGAGCCGCGCCCGCCACGCCGCGCCGCCCTGGTAGGTGAGCGCGGAATAGAGATCGTTCGGGCATTCGTCGATCCATCGCCTGAGCGTCGCGCCGCCCGGCCGCGCGAAAGCGGCTTCGAGCCGCTTGCCGTATTTGAGCGTCACCACGTTCCAGCCGACGGTGGCGAAGAACTGCTGGATCTTCTGGAACAAGTGATCGTTGACCACGCCGTCGAGGCTTTGGCGGTTATAGTCGATCACCCACCAGAGACGGCGCACGTCCTGCTTCCAGCCCTCGAGCAGCGCCTCGAAGACGTTGCCCTCGTCGAGCTCGGCGTCGCCCATCACCGCCACCATGCGGCCGGGTGCGGTTCCATCGGCGGCCAGGCCATGCAGGCGCACGTAGTCCTGCGTCAGCGCCGCGAACAGCGTCGTGCCGACGCCGAGGCCGACCGAGCCGGTCGAGAAATCGACCGGTGCCGTGTCCTTGGTCCGCGACGGATAGGATTGCGCGCCGCCGAGCGCGCGGAAATTCTCCAACGCGGCGCGACCCTGCCGGCCGAGCAGATACTGGATCGCGTGCAGGACCGGTGCGGCGTGCGGCTTGACGGCGATGCGATCCTCTGGCCGCAGCGCATGAAAATAGAGCGCGGTGAGCAGCGTCACCGCCGAGGCACAGCTCGCCTGATGGCCGCCGACCTTGAGTCCGTCGCGACTGGGGCGGATATGATTGGCGTGGTGGATCGTCCAGGTGCTGAGCCACAGCACCTTGCGCTCGAGCGCATGGAGCAGCGCCAGGCGGTCGATCGCCGCGACCTGCGGCGGCTTTCGCTGGGCGAGGGCCATGGATCAACCCTTAGCGCAGCGCTCGCAGCAAATCATTGCGAAAATGCCAAAGATTGGGCTCCATTTTGCGAGTCCATTGTTCTATGGAGACGAATTTGAGTGAAAGATTGCGTCAATCGGCGCTCGACGCCATCGATCGCCGCATCCTGGCCCGACTCCAGGACAATGCGCGGCTGACCAACGTCGAGCTTGCCGAGGCCGTCGGGCTCAGCCCCTCGCCTTGCCTGCGCCGTGTCCGCGAACTTGAGACATCGGGAATCATCCGCCGCTATGTCGCGCTCATCGACGCGGCAGCGGTCGGGCTGCCGGTCAGCGTCTTCGTCAATGTTTCGCTCGAGCGTCAGGTCGAGAGCGCGCTGCAACGTTTCGAGGCGGCGATCCTCAAGCGGCCGGAAGTGATGGAATGCTATCTGATGACCGGCGACGCGGATTATCTGTTGCGCGTGGTCACCGCCGATCTTTCGGCCTATGAGCGCTTCCTGATCGAGCACCTGACGCGCGTACCGGGCGTCGCCAGCATCAAATCGAGCTTCGCGCTGAAACAGGTGAAGTATCGCACGGCGTTGCCGGTCGAGTAGACTGCCGAGCAGGAGGGCGCGGTGATGCGCTCACGATCCGCCTCACGGAGCGCGGCTTCGCTGATTCCGCGGCATCCGACTATCGGCAGGCTGCGCGCCGCCGCGGCGGCGTGCACCGCGTGTCCGCTCTACGTCAAGGCGACGCGGACCGTGTTCGGCGAAGGACCGGCGCCGGCCGGATTGATGCTCATCGGCGAAACGCCGGGCGACAAGGAGGACAAGGAGGGGCGGCCGTTCGTCGGCCCCGCCGGCAGGTTGCTCGACCGTTGTCTCGCCGAAGCCGGCATCGCGCGCGGCGAGACCTACGTCACCAACGCAGTGAAGCATTTCAAATGGGAGCCGCGCGGCAAGCGTCGGCTGCACAAGAAACCCAATGCGCTCGAGATCGCGGCCTGCAAGCCGTGGCTCGAGGCCGAGATCGCGGTGGTCAAGCCCAGGGTGCTGCTGCTGCTCGGCGCGACCGCGGCGCAGACGCTGCTTGGCCCGACGTTTCGCGTCAGCCGCGAGCGCGGCAGGCCGCTGCGGTCGACGCTGGCACCGTGCGTCATTGCCAGCGTGCATCCCTCGGCGCTGCTGCGCGCGCCCGACGACGAGACCCGGCATCGCGAGATCGCGCGCTTTGTCGCCGAGCTGCGGCGGGTGGCTGCGATCCTCGAAAAACCCCCGTAGAATCAACCTTTTGCTTATGACTTGACGGCTCGTTGACAAGCGGGAATCAATAAGAACAATTCGTGAACATCGGCCGAAAGGCTCTGATGACACCGCGACCGGATTTTGCCGCCCTCAAGGCCCGTCTTGCGCTTGCCGTGGAAACCGCAGGGGCGAACCCTCTGCCGCTCGGCGCCCTGCCGGCGCTGCCGCGGACCGGTCTGCAAGAGATCGCCGGCGATGCGGCGGCCGGCGGTTTCTGCGCTGCCCTCGCCGGCCTGCTCGCCGGCCGATCCGGCTTCGTCTTGTGGTGCACGCCGGATCAGGCGCTGCGCGAGCGCGGCGCGCTCTACGGACCCGGCCTTGCTGCCGGCGGACTCGATCCGGTACGTCTTGTGGTCGTTAATCCGCGCCAGGCGCGCGACGCGCTGTGGACGCTGGAAGAGGCGCTGCGCAGCGGCGCTTGTGCCGTGGCAATCGGCGAGCTCGAGGCGTTGCCGCCGATCGCCGCGCGGCGTCTGCAGCTGGCGGCCGAAGCCCATGGCGCCGCCGCCCTCGTGCTGTTGCCATTGCGGGCGCAAGGCGCCGCCGTCGGCGTTACGCGCTGGCGCGTGACTGCGGCACCGAGCGGCGCCTGGCGTGTCGAACTCGTGCGCTGCCGCAGCGGCGCATCCGGAACCTGGCTGGTGGAGTGGAACCATGCGACGCATCGCTTCGATCTGGCTGCCGTATCTGGCGAGCGACCTGGCGCGTCGGTCGAATCCCGACTGGATCGGCCGGCCGCTGGCGCTGATCGCCGAGCAGACAAAACGCCTCTTTGTCGTCGCGCCTGACGCGCTGGCCGAGGCCGCCGGCGTCGCGCGAGGGCAGACGCTCGCCGATGCGCGTGCGCTGGCATCCGATCTCGCCGTGGCGCCGTTCGATGCGGCGGCAGTGACGCGCACGCTCGACGGCGTCGCACAATGGTGCCTGCGTTATACGCCGGCGGCTGCGCCGGCGGGCGAGGACGGCGTCTTTCTCGATCTCACCGGCTGCACGTCGCGGTTCGGCGGCGAGACGGCGCTGCTCGTGGATCTTGTCGCGCGGCTCGAGCGCCAGGGCTTCACGGCACGCGCCGCGATCGCCGGCACGCCCGGCACGGCCTGGGCGTTGGCGCATTTCGCCGCTGGCACCGTTGCCGCAGCCGGAACCGAGCGCGCGACGCTGGCCCCTTTGCCGGTCGAAGCGCTGCGGCTTGCGCCCGAGACGGTCGCGACGCTGCGGCGACTGGGCCTGCGCACCGTTGGCGCGCTTTACGACCTGTCGCGCGCCGCGCTGGTGCGTCGCTTCGGCAATGGGCTCAGCCGCCGGCTCGACCAGGCGCTCGGCCATGCCTTCGAGCCGATTTCACCGTTGCGCGAGCAGCCGCCCTGGCGCGAGCGCCGCGACTTCGCCGAACCGCTGCTGCGGCCCGAGGATGTCGCCATCACCCTGCGGCGGCTGATCGAATCCCTGTGCGCGCGGCTTGCCGCCGAGGGACTCGGCGTACGCGGCCTCGAATGCCTGGGATTTCGCACCGACGGCAGCACGGCGCGCGCCCGCATCGGCACCGGCCGGCCGTCACGCGATCCCGACCATCTCGCGCGGCTCTTCGCCGAAAAGCTGTCGCTGCTCGATCCCGCCGACGGCATGGACGGCATGGCGCTGAGCCCGATTGCGCTCGAGGCGTTGACGCCCGAACAGGCGGCGTTGGTGCGCGATGAGACACAGCCGGACGGTCTCGCCGCGCTGCTCGACCGCCTGACCAATCGCCTGGATGCAGCCAACGTCTTCGCCCTGGCGCCGGTCGAGAGTCATCGTCCTGAGCGCGCCCAACGACGCGTCGCGCCGGACGCGGCGCGCAATCTGCGCTGGCCCGACGGTGCACGTCGGCCGCTGCGCCTGTTCGCCAACCCCGAGGCGATCGAAGCCGAAGCGGCTGCGCCTGAGGAAGTGCCGCTGCATTTCACCTGGCGGCGCGTCCGCCATTTCGTCCACAGCGCCGAAGGGCCCGAGCGTATCGCCGCCGAATGGTGGCGCGATGCCGCGCCGGCCGCGCGCGAAACCCGCGACTATTACCGCGTCGAGGACGAGGACGGCTGCCGTTTCTGGCTTTATCGCCAGGGCGCGGGCGACGCCGCGCGCTGGTACCTGCACGGCCTGTTCACGTGACCGCCTACGCCGAGCTCCAGGTCACGAGCAATTTCAGCTTCCTGCGCGGCGCTTCGCATCCGCACGAGCTGGTCGCCGCGGCCGCCGCGCTCGGCCATCGGGCGATCGCGATCACCGACCGCAGCAGTCTTGCCGGCGTGGTGCGCGCGTACGAGGCGTCGCAACAGGCCGGTATCCGGCTCGTCGTCGGCGCGCGGCTCGACTTCGACGATGCGCCGAGTTTTCTCTGCTTTCCGATCGACCGCGCCGCCTATGGCCGGCTGAGCCGACTGATCACGGTGGGACGGCGTCGCGCGTCCAACGCCCAGTGCCGCCTGACCCTTGACGACCTGCTCGGCCATCGGGAGGGCCAGGTGTTGGTGGCGCTGTCGCCGGAAAGGCCCGACGCGGCCTTTGCCCGAACCTTGAAGGATATTCGCGTGCGGCTCGGCGGCCCGCTTTATCTCGCGGCGCAGCATCTCTATCGCGGTGACGATACCGTGCGGATCGCCGCGCTCGCCGATCTGGCGGCGGAATGCGGTTTCAAGCTGGTCGCGACCAACGACGTGCATTATCACGTGCCGTCGCGCCGCGCACTGCAGGATGTGCTCACCTGCATCCGCGAACATTGCACCGTCGACGACGCCGGCTTCCGCCTAATGCCCAACGCCGAGGGTCACCTCAAGCCGCCCGAGGAGATGGCGCGGCTGTTCGCGCGTTGGCCCGAAGCGCTCGCGCACACCGTCGAGATCGCCGGGCTCTGCCGCTTCGACCTGAGCGAGCTGCGCTACGAATATCCGGTCGATCCCTGCCCGCCCGGCCTGACGCCGCAGGAGTATCTGATATGCGAAAGCCAAGCCGGCGCACGCCGCCGCTATCCGCAGGGCGTGCCTGCAAAGGTCGCGCAACAGCTCACACACGAGCTCGACCTCGTCGGCCGGCTCGGCTACGCGCCTTATTTCCTCACCGTCTACGATATCGTGCGCTTCGCCCGTTCGCGGGGGATTCTCTGCCAGGGTCGCGGCTCGGCCGCCAACTCCGCCATCTGCTATTGCCTCGGCATCACCGCCATCGATCCGGCGCAGAGCGATCTTCTGTTCGAGCGCTTCGTCAGCGCCGAGCGCGACGAGCCGCCCGACATCGACGTCGATTTCGAGCACGAGCGGCGCGAGGAGGTGATCCAGTACGTCTATGGCAAATACGGCCGCGAGCATGCCGGCATCGCCGCCACCGTGATCACCTATCGGAGGCGCAGCGCCATCCGCGACGTCGGCAAGGCGCTGGGGCTGTCGCTCGACATGGTCGGCGCGCTGGCCGAGACGGTGTGGGGGACGAGTCTCGACGACGTCGATCCCGATCAGGTGCGCGCGCTCGGCCTCGATCCCACGGCGCCGCGCCTCAGGCTGGCGCTGGCGCTTGCCGGCGAACTGCTCGGCTTCCCCCGTCATCTGTCGCAGCATGTCGGCGGCTTCGTTATCACCAAGAGCCCGCTCTCGGAGGTCGTGCCGATCGCCAATGCGGCGATGGCCGAGCGCACTTTTGTCGAATGGGACAAGGACGACCTCGACACGCTCGGCATCCTGAAGATCGACGTGCTGTCGCTCGGCATGCTGACCGCGATCCGCAAGGCCTTCGAGCTGGTCGAGCGCCACCACGGCCGGCGGCTCGACATCGCCGCGGTGCCACCGGACGACATCGCCACCTACGACATGCTGTGCCGGGCCGACAGCATCGGCGTGTTCCAGGTCGAAAGCCGTGCCCAGATGAGCTTCCTGCCGCGGATGAAGCCGCGCCGCTTCTACGACCTGGTGATCGAGGTCGCCATCGTGCGGCCGGGACCGATCCAGGGCGACATGGTCCATCCCTATCTCCGTCGCCGCAACGGCGAGGAGAAGGTCGAGTTCCCCTCGCCCGAGCTCGAAGAGGTGCTGGGCAAGACGCTGGGCGTGCCGCTGTTCCAGGAACAGGCGATGCGCATCGCCATCGTCGCCGCCGGCTTCACGCCGGGCGAGGCCGACCGGCTGCGCCGCGCCATGGCGACCTTCCGCAAGGCCGGCACCATCCACAATTTTCGCACCAAGATGATCGAAGGCATGGTCGCGCGCGGCTATGCCCGCGATTTCGCCGAACGCTGCTTCAGCCAGATCGAGGGCTTCGGCGAATACGGCTTTCCCGAAAGCCACGCGGCGAGCTTCGCCCTCCTCGCCTATGTCTCGGCCTGGCTCAAATGCCACTACCCCGCGGCCTTCGCCTGTGCGCTCCTGAACAGCCAGCCGATGGGATTCTACGCGCCGGCCCAGATCGTGCGCGACGCCGGAGAGCACGGCGTCGAGATCCGCCCGGTCGACGTCAACCACAGTTTGTGGGACTGCACGCTCGAGCCGGCCGCCGGCTCGACCGGCGGCGTCGCGCTGCGCTTGGGATTCCGCCAGATCAAGGGCTTCGCCGAGGACGACGCCAAGCATCTGGTCGCCGGCCGCGGCAATGCCTATGCCGATCCGCACGCGCTGTGGCGTCGCGCCGGACTCGGCGCCGCCGCGCTCGAGCGCCTGGCCGAGGCCGATGCCCTGGCCTCGATGGGCTTGCGGCGACGCGAGGCGCTCTGGGCGCTCAAAGGACTGGGCGACGCACCGCCGCCGCTCTTCGCGCAGGATGATCCGCTGGCGTGCGAGCCGGCGGTGGCGCTGCCGGAGATGAGCCTGGGTGAAACAGTGAGTGCGGACTACACGACGATGCAGCTGTCGCTCAAGGCCCATCCGCTCGCCTTGCTGCGCGACAGCTTGGCGCTGCGCGGCGTGACGCCTGCCGCACGGCTTGCCGAGCTCGCCCATGGCGCGCACGTCCGCGTCGCCGGCCTCGTCCTGGTGCGGCAGCGACCAGGCAGCGCCAACGGCGTGATTTTCGCCACGCTCGAGGACGAGACCGGCATCGCCAATGTCATCGTCTGGCCGCCGGTGTTCGAGCGCTTCCGCCGCGCAGCGATGGCTTCCGCGCTGCTGATCGTGAGCGGCCGGCTGCAGCGCGAAGGCATCGTCATCCACGTCGTAGCCGACCGGCTCGAGGATGGATCGGCGATGCTGCGCGCGCTCGCAGCGCCGCGCGAAGCCTCGGTCACGCCTCGGTTCGCCGCCGCGCGCGAAAATCGGCACGACCGCCGCTTTCCGTCGCGCGACTTTCGCTAGGCGGCGGCCGGTCCCCTGCCGTCATGCCGGCGAAGGCGAGTGCGGCGAAGGCATCGGCGATGCGTCCGACGCTGACATTCGGCTCACGGCCGTACCATTCCATCGCTGCGTTGCACATGCCGAGCAGCGCCAGGGTCGCGAGCCGAGGATCGAGATCGCGCCGCAGCTCGCCGGCGGCGATTCCCGCCTCGATCACGCCCTGCAGGATGCTTTCATAGCGCCGCGCGACACGGCCGATGCGCCGTGCGCTGTCGCGCGGCAGGAACCGGCGTTCGCGCAGGAAGCAGCGAACGTAGTCGCCACGCTCCTCGACCGGCGCGAGATGGCTGCGGATGAGCGCGGCGAGCTTGTCGGCGGCGCGGCCGGGACCGGCCGCGACCGCCTCCGCGCGCTCGACAAAATCGCCCACGCTGCGCAGGCAGACCTGCTCCAGCGCCGCTTCCTTCGACGGGAAATAATAATAAAGACTGGCCTGCCGCATGCCGAGCCGATCGGCCACGTCCTGCGTCGACGCACCGTGATAGCCGCGCTCGGCGAAGACCGCGGCGGCCGCATCGATGACTTCCTCGGCGCGCCGGCGCGGCCGAATGGCGCGCGACGCGCGGGCGGCAGGCATGGCCGGCCTCCTCGTGCGAACGATGGGCGGACGATAGGCGAAAGGCCCGCTGGGTGATAGAAAAAATCCGTCGAGGGAGGATGCGATGGCCAGAACGACGCAGCCACCGTTCCGCGCCGATCAGGTGGGCTCGCTGTTGCGGCCGCCGGAATTGCAGGCGGCGCGCGAACAAGCCGCTAAGGGCGCGATCACCAAGGCGCAGCTGCGGCAAATCGAGGACCGCGCCATCAAGGAGGCGGTCGCGCTGCAGGAAGCCGCGGGATTACGCGGCGTGACCGACGGCGAGTTCCGCCGCGCCTTCTGGCACGTGGACTTCCTCACCGGCTTCAGCGGCATCGTCGCGACCCACGCACAATACGCGCTCGGTTTCCGCGGCGAGCGCGGCGAGACCGCCGAAACGCGCTCGATGTTGGTGGTGCAGGATAAGGTGCGCCGGACGCGGCCGATCATGCTCGATGACTTCCGGTATCTCAAAAGCGCCACCACCCGCACGCCGAAGGTGTGCATTCCGGCGCCGACTTACATGCACATGCGCGGCGGCCGAAATGTGGTGAATGCCAAGGCTTATTCCGATATCGACGAGTTCTGGTCCGATATCGTCGCGGCCTATCGCGCCGAGATCAAAGACCTCGCCGCCGCCGGCCTAACCTATTTGCAGATCGACGACGTGTCTTTCGCGACGCTGTGCGACGAAAGAATCCGCGCCCAGGTCCGTCGCGACGGCGAGGACCCCGATAGGCTGCCGGCACGTTACGCCCGGATCATCGGCGAACTCATCGCCGGGCGGCCGGCCGGACTGCGCGTCACGATGCACACCTGCCGGGGTAACTTCCGGAGCATGTGGATGGCCGAAGGCGGCTACGACGCAGTCGCCGAAGGCTTGTTCAGCACCGCGGTCGACGGCTTTTTTCTCGAATTCGACGACGAGCGCTCCGGCGGGTTCGAGCCGCTGCGCTTGGTACCCAAGGGCAAATACGTGGTGCTCGGCCTCATCAGCACTAAGCGGCCCGAGCTCGAGTCGAAGGACACCCTCAAGCACCGCATTGATCAGGCGGCGAAATACGTGCCGCTCGAAAATCTTTGCCTGAGCCCACAATGCGGCTTCGCCAGCACGCATCACGGCAACAGGCTGGCGATCGACCACGAGCGCCGCAAGCTAGCGCTCGTCGTCGAGGTCGCGAGCGAGGTTTGGGGCGGCGTTTAGGCGCTGCCCACTGGCGGCCGTTTCCATCCGACAATCATCCTGTGGGTCGCAATCCACCGAGTTTGTGCGTTGCCAAAATGGGCTAGGTCTAGTCTGGAAATTTGCCCATTTTGGTGGGATATATCCCATTCTTTTGCCCACAATTTAATTGGGCTTGATTGTGGTTGACCGCGACCCCGCCGGCGATAGGAATCAGGCCCAAGCAACAAGCGCGCGGGCGACGCGCCGGGGATGGATACGCATGGATAGCCAATCTCTTCTGCATGAAATTTCCGGCTATTGCCGACGCGTCGGCATGGCGGAATCGACGTTCGGCCGGCTCGCCGTCAACGACGGCAAGCTCGTGAGCCGCCTGCGTTTCGGCGGCCGCGTGACGGTCGAGACCGTCGAGCGCGTACGCGATTTCATGTCGCGCCACAAGCCGGACGCCAACCGTCTGCGCACCGCCGCCGCGGTAGCCGCGGCCGCCCCCGCGGCGGTGTCGCCGCCGCTTGCCAAACCACTGCCGCTGCCGCCGCCCGCCGACGCCGGCGACAAGAGCAAGGCCGACCGGAATTTCCGCTTCTACGACAACCGCCAGAAATACCTGCTTTTCGTCAATACGTGCGGCGAGAAATGGACGATCGCCGAACGCGTCGGCATGGAACTCGCGAACATCCATCCGCGGCCGCCCGGTATCCGCGTCTTCGACGCCGGCATGGGAGACGGCACGGTGCTGTCGCGCGTCATGCGTTCGCTGCACAACCGCTTTCCGACGACGCCGCTCTATATCGTCGGCAAGGAGATCAGCCTCGAGGACGTGCGCCTCACGCTCGAAAAGATGCCGGACCGTTTCTACGAACATCCGGCGACGGTCATGATCTTGACCAATATGTACTATTCCGAGGCGCCTTGGCTGACGCCGAATTCGGTGACCGCAGCCACCAGCCTGGTCTGGCACGAGCTCAGCCTGATGGGCAGCACTTCGCACGAATTCGAGCAGCAGATCACCCACCTGCAATCGTTCCTCAATCAGAACTGGCGCGCCAAGCTCAGCAAGGTCTCGGGGAATCCGATCTATGAGAAGCCGGTGGTGCTGGTGATCTACCGCGACGATTACAAATTCCTGCTCGATCCTCTGCGACCGCGCCGCGGCGCGACTCGCGCCGATTACGATCTGGTCATCGCTTCGCAGCCGTATCGCGCGCGAGCGCCGCTCGAGTTCAAGGCGCAGAAGGTGATTGTGCCCCTGGCGCGCGCGCTTGCACCGGGAGGACGCCTGATCGGCATCCATTCGCACGGCAACGATCCGGGCCTCGAGATCATCCAGAAGATCTGGCCGGGAGAAAATCCTTTCCTTCACGACCGGCACCAGTTGCTGCGGGCGGTCAAGGCCGAACTCGGCAACGCCGGCCGCGATCTCAATTTCAACGCCTACGCCGATACCCGCTCGATCTTCCGCTACGAGATGCACACGCTGCCCAGCGAAATCAGCGATTCGATCGGCACGTCGACGCTGTTTGCGGCCTGGAACGCCGCGATCTACGTCGCACAAATCGAGGACCAGCGGCTGTCCGAGGTCATCGGCAGCAGCGCCTATCTCGACGCCACCCGCGAAGTGCTGCAGAAGCATGGCGGATTGTGGTTCTGGGACGAGTCCTACATCATCTCGCGCAAGCGGGATTCGGGATGACGCCGGGTCCGCGCACCGGAGGGCAGACCGGTACCGCCGCGTCGACCGCTCCCCACCGACAAAACACCGGCGCACTGCTGCGCGGAATATCGATCGAGTTGTCGGCGCGCGAGCACAATGGCGACCAGCTGTGCCGCGGTTTTCTGGCCGCCGGCGCGTCGGTCTACATCAATTTCACGCCCAACGATTCCTATCATGCGATCGTCGAGACCGCGGCCCGCATCAGGCGCGCCGGCTTCCGCCCCGTGCCACACGTCGCCGCGCGCTATCTGACCGGCCTCACGCAACTTGACGATTTCCTAGCACGCGCCGCCGCAGTGGGGGTCGATCAAGTGTTGGCGATCGGCGGCGATCTCGACCGGCCCGCCGGTCCGTTCCATTCGAGCCTCGAACTGATCGAAACGGGTCTGCTGGCCAAGCACGGCATCCACAGCGTCGGCATCGCCGGCTATCCCGAGGGTCATCCCAAGATCGCGACGGCGACGCTCGATGCCGCACTCGCGGCCAAGCTGCGCACGCTGCGGAGCAGCGGCATCGCGCCCTATATCGTTTCGCAATTCTGCTTCGAAGCCGCGCCGATCCTCGATTGGCTCGCGCGCCTGCGCGCCGCCGGCATCGACGCCCCGGTGCGGATCGGCCTTGCCGGTCCGGCAAGCGTCGCGACCTTGGCGAAGTTCGCCGTGCGTTGCGGCATCGGCAACTCGCTGCTGGCGCTGGTCGGCGGACAGACTTCGATCGCCCGACTGCTGATCGAGTCCGGCCCCGAAAAGGTGATGGCCGCGCTGGCGGCGGCGGACCTGGGAGCGCTCGGCGTTGCCGGGCTCCATCTCTTTACCTTCGGCGGCATCGTGCGAACCGGAAAATGGCTGCAGGCCGCGGGCGACGGTGCCCTGGCGACGACTGGCGGCCGCATCGTCAACGCCGATCATTAACCCCTGCCGCCGCGTGCCGATCGAGGCCGCGGAGCGCAGCCCTATCGGCCGTTGTCAGCAGTCCAGGCGGGCTTAGCACGAAGTTCGTCATCGCATAGGCCGATCCCGCGCCGCGGCTCGCGAAGGTTCGCCGCGACAGAGCGCGAGCACCCGGCATGCCGCCTGCGGGAAACCGCATCGATCCCGAACCCGCCATTCGACTGATGTAAAACTCGGCGATGTCGCAGCGGCAGACGGCGGCTTCCGCACGCCCACGGTCACGAGCGCTGCGCCGACGCCCCGTCGGCGCACGTGGCGCGGCCCGTTGCGACCCGTGCCGGAGACCGCCACCGTTTTTCAATACCGGCCGCGTGGCCCATTGCGGTCTTCCTCGGAGACGTCGGTAATGCTGTCGAAGGCGAGACCGGCGACGCCGACGATAATCGCGAAGAGAAGAAGTCCGGCCACGAGCACGACGGAATCCTTTCCCGGGTTCTCGACCCTTTGGTCCCAATCTTTAAACGCTAACAAACGAGCGCCAAGCCGACGATCCGGAATTGTACGTATCCGCCGGAAATCCAGCGCCTGCCCCCTATGCCGAGCAGCGGCTTGATATTGCCGCGCCGAGTTGTCAATTTTGAGTGCATTTCGGAGCGCCATGGACCAGAAAGCGTCCAAAACAGCGGCCGGGCCGATCGCGCCCGACGATCCTTTTCGCCTGCTGTTCGAAGCGGCAGCGATCGGCATCAATTGGAGCGCGCCCGATGGCCGGCTCATCGAGGCCAACCGCAGCTTCTGTACGATGCTCGGCTACGATCGCGAGGAACTCCTCACGAAGACGGTTGACGACCTTACGGTACCGGCAGACATCGCCGCCGATCGCCGCCAATTCGCCCGGTTGCTGTCGCATGAGATTTCCAGCTACACGCTGGAGAAGCGCTACCGGCACAAAGACGGGCAAGTGATCCTCGCCCGCGTCACCGCCTCGCTGATGCGCGGGCGGCGGCCCTACCGTGTCGCGATTGTCGAGGACCTGCGCGCCAGACAGCAGGCGGCGGACGACCTGCGCGACAGCGCGGCACGCCTGAAGAGCATTCTCGACGCCGTGCCGGACGCGATGATCGTCATCAACGAGCGCGGCATTATCGAATCGTTCAGCCCTTCGGCCGAAGCCATGTTTGGCTTCACCGCCACCGAGGCGATCGGCCGGAACGTCAGCATCCTGATGCCGTCGCCATATCGCGAACAGCACGACGTCTATCTCGAACGCTATCTGAGGACCGGCGAGCGGCGGATTATCGGTATCGGCCGCGTCGTCACAGGCCAGCGCAAGGACGGCACGACGTTTCCGATGGAACTCTCGGTCGGCGAGGCGCTGATCGGTAGCACGCGGCTATTCACGGGCTTCGTCAAGGATCTGACCGAACGCGAACGGTCCGAGCGCCGCATCGAGCAGCTCCAGGCAGAACTGATGCATGTGGCGCGCCTCGGCGAGCTCGGCCAGATGGGAGCGGCTCTGGCGCACGAGCTCAACCAGCCTCTTGCCGCGATCGTCAACTACCTTCAGGCGGCGCGGCGGCTGTTGCAGAGCGCGTCGGCCGCACCGCCTCGCGTCGTCGAGGCGATGGAGAAGGCGGCGGCCCAGGCGGATCGCGCAGGACAGGTTATCCGGCGCCTGCGCGAATTCGTGGCGCGCGGAGAAACCGACCGGCGCGAGGAGAATGTCAATGCGCTGATCGAGGAGGCCGCGGCGCTCGCCCTGGTCGGCGCCAAGAGCGCCGGCGTGACGACGCGGCTGTTGTTGCATCCCGATCTGCCGACCGTCATGGTCGACAAGGTCCAGATCCAGCAGGTTCTGCTCAACCTCATCCGCAATGCGCTCGAGGCGATGGATGCGAAAGAGGAACGCATGCTGACGGTCGAGGCCAAGGTGACCGACGGAATGATGACCGTAACCGTGACCGACACCGGCCCGGGCCTGTCGCCCGAAGTCGCTCAAAACCTGTTCCAGCCGTTCGTCACCACCAAGGTGCGCGGCATGGGCGTCGGACTGTCGATCTGCCGATCCATCATCGAAGCGCATGGCGGCCGTATTTGGGCTTCACCGCGCGAGGGCGGCGGCACGTCCTTCGTCTTCGCGCTGCCGCTCGAATCCTGAGGACCGCCATGGCCCAAGACGCTACCATCTTCATTCTTGACGACGACGACGCCGTGCGCGATTCGCTCACCATGTTGATCGAGAGCGCCGGCTACAAGGCAGAGGCCTTCGCCTCCTGCCGCGAATTTCTCGCGCGGCAGCCGTACCCGCCGCGCTCCTGCCTGCTGCTCGACGTTCACATGCCGGAGATGAGCGGCCTGCAATTGCAGGACGAGATGGCGCGGCGCGGTCTCCAATTACCGGTGATCGTGATGACCGGCCAAGCGGACGTTCCGGTGGCGGTGCGCGCCATGAAGGCGGGGGCGATCGACTTCATCGAGAAGCCGTTCTCGGACAACGTCATGCTCGAAAGCATTCACAACGCCTTGGCGATGCCGGTCGCGAGACCCGCCGCCGACCCCGAAATCGCCAAGCGCGTATCCGCCCTGACGCCGCGCGAGCACGACGTGCTGCTGCAGATGGTGGCCGGCAACCCGAACAAGGTGACCGCCTACAATCTCGGCATCAGCCCGCGGACGGTCGAAATCCACCGAGCGCGCGTCATGGAGAAGATGGCGGCGCGCAGCCTGTCGGAGTTGGTGCGCATGGCGCTCGCCGTCGGAATCGATCCCGGGAAATAGCGCTCAACCAGGCCGGCGACGCGCCAGACCGGGCGCCGGCTCGACGCGCACGATGCGGAAGGTGTGCTCCGCGCCGGTCGGCTCGCGGATCGAGACGTATTCCCCCTCGCTGAAGACGCTTTGGGCGAAATGCGCGATCGGCTCGTCGTCCGCCGAACCCGGCGCGTAGGAAAACGCCCAGTTGCCGTCGATCTGCACCAACTCACCGACGAAATCGCCCTGGCCCTCCCAGAAGCGATGCACGGTGCAGAGCTCGGGTGTGGCGCCGTAGGCGTGGCGGTCCAGGTGCCCGTCGGGCAGCAACGGCAACACGAACTCGTAGCCGTGCCGCGGACTGCCTTCGGGAAATCCCGGTCCACGCGCGAGCTCGAGCCGGATCCGCATCCAGGCCATCGAGGGTCTCAATGCGCCAGCAACACCGGCAGCAGGCTGCTGCCGACGATCTGGCGGGTGGCGCCGCCGAACAGCACCTCGCGCCACGGCGCATGGCCGTAGCCGCCCATGATCAGCAGATCGGCGCCCTCTTCGCGCGCATTGGCAAGCAGCAGCTCGCCCGCGCCAACGCCTTGGATCGGTGGGATCTGACGGTGCACGGCGGCGATACCGTGCCACGACAGATAATCGACGACCGATGCTCCGGCCGCGGCACCGTCGGCCTTACCGACCGTAATCACCACGACGCGACGGGCGCCCGCCAGCAGCGTCAGTGTTCCCGCAAGGGCGTGAACCGCCGAGGCGGAACCGTCCCAGCCGAACGCGATCGCCTCGCCCAGCGAAGCCGGCGGCTTGGCCGGCGCCAGCAGCACCGGCCGGCCCGAACGCATCAGGGTCTGCTCGACGGCGTCGGTGTGCGCTTGGTCGACGACGCGCTCCGAGCGACCGAGCACGACGAGGTCGAAAAAGCGTGCGCGTTCGGCGATCGCCGTCGGCGCATAACCGGTTTCCTCTCGCCAGGCGGCCGACGGCGCATTGCGGGCGCCCGCCTTGCCGACCGGCAGGCCGTTGCGGCTCGCCGCCTGCTCGAATTCGGCTTTGGCCCTGGCTGCAATCTGCTTGCTGTCTTCGACCAGACGATCGACGAGGTCGGCGGTTACGGGCACGTCGAAGCCGGCCGCCATAATGAACTGGCGCGGATCCGGCATGACGTGGAAACCTTCGAGGTAAGCGTCGAAACGTTTTGCGAGCCGGCAGGCGATTTCGACGGCGCCGGCGCTCGCGGTGCCGCCGCTTGCAGCGGCGAGGATGGTGGTTGCCATGTCGGTTCCTCCACGGTTGGTTCAAGGTTTGCGCACCGACGCCGGGCCGGCGTCGCAATCGGCGGCCGGCCCGACAATCGGAACGAGAAAGGCGCGTTCGCCTTTCGGTACAGGACCAGGCTCAGCCAACGAGGGGCCGCAACGCTGGAATACGCTCAACCACGTGCAATCGCTCGAGCAGCCCGTCGAGGCCCCACACGTGTCCCGCATCGTGCGCCATCAGGTAGACGATCACGATCGCGTACACGACGTGGAAGTCGACGAACAGATTGAGGTGATTCTCGATGAACGGCCAATCCATGTGCGCGAAGTAATAGATCACCATCAGCAGTGCGCCAAAGGGACCGCTGACGCGCACCAGCAGGCCGGACACCAGCGACAGGCCGATCAGCAGATGCCCCCACTTCATCAGGAAATCGGTGTAGGGCAGCACTGCCGGCGCGGCGAAGATCGCGAAGAAATTATGGAAGGTCACGACGTGATTGAGAAAACCTGCGGCACTGTAATTCTGGAGGATCTGCCAGCTGCCGGCGTAGAGGAAGGCCCAGCCGACCGTAACACGGAGGGCGACGATGACGCCCTTGTCGAGTGTGCTCGCGCTCATGGGTGAACTCCTTTCGAGATTGTGTGGCGAATGTGATCCATTGGCGTCCGGCGGCATTGACGCAGGTCAAGTGGCGAGCGCGGTTTCGATCGCCGCCAGCAGCGGCGCCTCGGCGACGGGTTTTTCGAGAAACGCCGCGACGCCGAGGGAACGTGCGCGCGCGCTGATACTTGGATCGGCGCCGCCGGTGATGACGATCACCGGGATGTGCAGCGCGGAGCCTTCGGGCGATGCCAGAAACTCAAGACCGCTGACGCCCGGAAGGTGATGATCGAGGATGAGGCACGCCTTGCCGTTGGGCCGGTAGATGCGTTCGAATTCGGCAACCGACGCGAACGCCGCGACGTCGAAGCCGTGCGATTCGAGAAGAAATGCCAGCGAATCGCGCACCGCATCGTCGTCGTCGACCAAGTAGATCATCGGCTTGTCTTTCATGGCCGAAGGCCGGCACCGGGCGGGTCAGGCGTCGTCGTCGGCCGCCCCATCCGCCAGTTCCGCGAGCGCGTCGGCATCCAGAATTTGAATCCTGCCCGACCCGTTGGCGGCGATGCAGCCACTGCCTTTGAGCACCGTGAATACGCGGCTCACGGTCTCCATCGTCAGTCCGAGATAGTCGGCGATATCGGTTCGCGTCATCGGCAGATCGACCGAACCGTCGGCATGGCCCTGCCGGCGGGCGAGGGACAGCAGGAACGACGCAACCCTCTCGTGCGCCGTCTTGCGTCCGAGCAGTACCATCTGGTCCTGCGCGGCGGCGAGCTCGCGTGTCATGGAGTCGAGCAGCTCCCGCTCGACGGCCGGGAAATCGGTGAATGCGCGCTCGAGCTGCCGGCGTGGGAAGCGCCAGAGGGTCACCGGCGATACCGCCTCGGCGCTGACCGTGTATTTGTCACCCGGCGCAAAACCGAAGATGTCGCCCACAACCAGGAAGCCGACAATCTGCCGCCGGCCGTCCGCCAGCAGCTTGAACAGCTTCACGATTCCATCGGTGACGGTAAAGACGTGAAGCGCCGGCTCGCCTTCGTCGACGAAGGTCGTTCCGGGGGCGACCGTCTGCGTCGCACGCATCGTTGCCAGGCGGTCGAGTTCGTTGCTGCGGACCGCGGCGGAAACACCGTGGCGTACGGCATAGGAACGGGTGGGATCGATCCGACCCAGCGGCGCCGCCAACACGGCGGGCCGGGCGCTGTGGCGGTGTGCGATCGCGAGCGGCATGTGCGGGGACCTCCCAAAAACCAGACCGCGCGTTATGCGGTCCCTCGATGCTGGAGAGATACCGACCCCGCCTCGACCGCGAAATTCGGTGATGTACGTAAGGGGTTATACGTAGCCGTTCAGACCGGCCAGCCGCGGATTCAGCCTAAGGCGCCGCGGACGATTTCGGCCCGGGCGCGCGTGGTGAACCGGGCGACCAGGGCGTCGAAATCCCGTCGAGCTATCGGCACGCCGCGCAGAAAAAGGTCGCCCATGACGCGCGTTGCGACCGATTCGGGTCCGTCATGCACGCCTCCGACCTCGATGAGATCCTTGACGTAAGCGTCCGCCTTGGCGCCGTGAAGCCCCATGCGACGAGCCGCCCAGCGACCGAGCATGGCGTTCCGACGCGAAGCGACCTTGAAAGCCAGCTCCCGGTCGATCGCGAACTTTCGCTCAAAGGCGCGTTCACGCTCGTCGTCGAACGTCATGCGGCAGTGTTGTGCCGCCATGCACTGCGAGCATTGATCCAAATCAGCCCGACAGCGGCAAACGCGCTCCGGTGCGATCGCACCCGGTCCACCGATCGGCGGGCGCGACGGCGCCGGCGTCAACCGAGCCAGCGTCGGGTCACCGATGCGGTGTCGTTCCGGCGCGCCTGGCCCGGCGTCTTGGTGGTGCCGAGATAGAGAAACCCCACGATGGCGTCGGTCGCGGCGAGGCCAAGGGCTTGCTTCGCCGCGGTATCGTAGGCGATCGCGCCGGTACGCCAGAACCCGCCGAACCCGAGCGCATGCGCCGCGACCAGGGCATTCTGGGCCGCAGCGCCAGCAGCGACCACCTGCTCCACTTCCGGCACTTTCGCATTGGCCTGCAGGGCCGCCGCCACGACGACGATCAGGGGCGCGCGCAATGCCTTTTTGCGCTCCGCCTCGAGCTTACCCGGAGGCGCCGTCGGCTCCCGGCGCCGCAACGACCCGGCGAGCAGATCTCCGAACCTCTCGCGCGCCGCGCCTTCGATCAGGACGAAGCGCCACGGGCGCATGCGGCCGTGGTCGGGCGCCGCCACGGCGGCTTCGAGGATTTTCTGGAGCACCTCGGCCGAGGGAGCGGGCGCGTCGAGTGCCGCCGGCGAGACGCGCGTGAGGAGCGCAGTGAGGGCGTCCATGGCGGCGCCTGTTGTACGAAATCCGCACACCGATGACGAGATGAATGCGGTCTTGAGTCGCCGAACCGCGGAGCCGCGCTTTACCGTTCAGCCGACCCGTTGCAGGAGCAACAGCAGACCACCGACAATGGCGACGTTCGCCAGCATGCCGTTGCGCATGATGACGCGCCGCATCGGATCGGACTGCTGCCAGAAGCGTAGGAACAGAAGCGAGGCCAGCACGGTGAAGATGATCAACAAGATGACGCCGATGCGCGCGTTCCAGCCGGACAGCACCAGCACCGCGCCGACCAGCTCCATGACGATGCCGATCCAGAACACCGCCGTCGGGTACGGCGTTCCTCCCGCGATCAGGCGATCGACGTGGTTCTTCACCTGGGCCTTGTTCGCGTTGAGAAATGCGGTGACGACGAAAAACCCCACCATCAGCAAACGGCCGGCGACATCCAGCGCCGTGGCATTGTCGTACATGCTGTCCCCCTTTCGGCTCGGCGGCGTGTCATTCGGCGGCGTTGGCGGGGCGGGGTGTGGATTTGGCCCAGTAGTCGGAGCGGGCCTTGGCGGCGGCCAGGCGCTGGGCGTCCTCGAAGCCCGGCGCCATCGACGCGTCGGTCCCCGCCAGAACCTGATGGTGCTCGATGTTCAACAGCCGCAGCCAGCTCTGCTGCCCCAGCGTCAACCCGATCATGCACCCCAGCTCCACCAGCTCCGCCTCGCTGAAATGCCGGTACAGCCGCTCCCAGAACGCATCGTCGGTGTCGAGATGCCACACAATCGCCTCGGCATAGGCCAACGCCGCCTTCTGCCGATCGTCGTACTTCGACGACTGCTCAAAATCCAGAAGGTCCCTCACATGGTCCTCGATCACCCCACCCGACGTCGTCGCCTTCACAGACCGCTGGTTGCCGCAGTACTCGCACTGAACCGACCGCGACACGTAAAGCCGGCACAGCTCCTTGATCGCGTGGTCCAATATCCCGTTGCGGAATAGGTCCCGCCACGAATTCGCAAAAAACCAAAAACACGCCGGAACGTGCGCCCGCACCGCAGAACTCTCCGGCCGCGGCGTCCCTTCCCGCCGGCACCGCTCCATCTCCGCACACATCGAATCGTCCATCCTCTCCAGCGGAACGTAGCTGATCCTCTGCTTCGCCATCCTCGTCCCTCCTGCGATCCGTTTCAGGCCCGGGCCAGCTGCGGCGCCTTTCCGTCGCGTCGCCCGGCGTCCTGCGCCCGGGCATAATCCGCCGTGGTCCTGTATTCGGTCTGGCTCTGCTGCCGTTCGATGCCGGCGACCCGTCGCGCGAAAGCCGCCATCGGCCCCGAGCCGCTGAACTCGGCGCGCTTCATGGTGAGCGACAGCAGCGTATTGAGCGGCGTGCCGTTGAAATTCTCGAACATCATCAGGCGCCCGCCCCAATCGGTCAGGTAAAGGTCGCGGATGACGCGGCCGAGTTTGACGCGGTCGTAGGCTTCGCCGACCGGCCCCTGGTTGAGGCGCTCGAGCCACGGCTTGAGCGTCGCATCCCGCCACTGGTCCTCGCTCGGAAAGATGATCGCCGCGCGGCCGCACAGATCGATCAGCTCGGCCGTCACGATGGCGATGTTCTGCAGGAAATAGGCGCGTCCGAAATTGAACAGCTGGATGTCCGGCTTGTAGAGACCGCCCGGCGTGTGGAAGCCCTGATCCTCCGATGCCAACACGTGCGCGAAGGTCGACTGCTGGAAACCGATGATCCTGGCGACGCGCGTCTGCACCGCCTCGATCCTGGCCGTGCCGAGATGCTCGGTGACGAGGATCGCCAAGCCAGCAACCAACTCGGCGCGTACCGCCTGGCGGATGAGAGCGTGGTAATGGCCCCAGTCGAAGACGCGCTGCGGATAGAGCCTCGCGTGCTCGGGATTGCCGATGTGGAAGACGTATTTCCACGGAATCAGCACGTTCTCGAACAGGATCAGGCTGTCGAGCTCGTCGGCCTGAGACGCCAGCGGGTGCTCGACGGCATCGTCCTTCACCACGCTTTCGCGGCAGACGATGGTGACGCCCTTGGCGTTGGCTGGGCAGACACCATAGATGATCTGATTGCCGAGTGCGCCGGGGCGGAAGAACACGCCCATGTGGATGAAATCGGCGAACGGTGACGCCGTACCCAGCGATTTCACGCCAGTCACCACGATCCCCTGGTCGTTGGTCTCGACGATGCGCAAGCAGGGCGACTTGGCATGCGCCGAGGGGTCCGAGCGATCCACCTGCGGATCGACGAAATGCGGCGCGACGTTGAGGTCGCGGTCCATCGCATATTGCCAGAAATTGCGAATGCCCTGCGCGAGGTTGCGGCCCTCGGCGCCGATCGCCGCTTTTTCCCACGGTTCGGGATCGTCGATATAGGTCACCAGCATGTAGTTGTTGACGTCGGGCGTGCGCGGCAGCGACGCGGCGACGAAATGCTTCATGATGAATTCATGGTACTTGCGCTTGCGGACGAGCTCCTCCTTGTTGCGATGGAGGAACCACATCATCGAGCGGCGCTCGCCTTTTCGATCGACGAAGGTCAGGATGTCGCGCAAGTCCTCGCGATGGTGCAGATCGTAGAACTCGGCGACCCGCTGCGCATAGTCGCGGGTCAAGGGATGGGTGGCGACGTTGTCGATCTTGACGTTGCCCACCCACACGTTGCGTCCGTCGTCGAGCGATTCGAGATACTGCTTGCCGGTCCGTAGCATGGGTTGCTTCCCCGCGGCTAAAGCGGACGCGTCGTGGCGTAGGCGCGCCGGTGATAGATAAGCGGCTGGGCGGCCGCCCCGTCGGTCACGCCCACCAGCCGGCCAATCAGGATGCTGTGCGTTTTGACTTCGTGCGCCGCGATCAGAACCGCGTCGAGCGCACAGAGAGCGCCGGCATGGCAGGGCGCGCCGGTGGCGAGCGTGCGCCAGGCGCCGTCGGCGAAACACTCCGCCATCGGCACGTTGCCGATGCCGGCAAAAACCTTTGGCAGCGCGCTCTGCTGCGCGTTAAGGATCGACACGGCGAACGCACCGTTGGCGCGGATAATTGCGTGAGCCGCGCTCCGGCCATGAACGCAGGCGAGAATGGTCGGCGGCGCCGCGCCGACGGCGGAGACGGCAGAGCAGGTCAGTCCAGCGCGCCCCGCCGGTCCGTCAGTGGCCACGACCGAGACCGCCGTCGCAAGATCGGCGACCGCCCGGCGCAACGCCTCGGCGCCGATGTCCGGCAGCGCAGCCGCCATGCTGCCGGCCGCCGCGCGCTCCGCCATGCCCGATTCTGCCCTTGCCATCGCCCGTTTCCGTCCCGCCCCGGCGGCGCTTGTCCCGCGTCGTCCCGTTCGTCCGGCGGTTAGCTTACGCGCGCCCCATCGTCTACACTATCAATCTATGGACATAAATCGCATTACCCGGGGTTATGCGCAGGTGTTCGACCTCGACCTCCGGCACCTGCGTGTCTTCGATGCCCTGATGCGCGAGCGCAGCCTGACGCGTGCGGCGCGGGCGCTCAACGTTACGCAACCGGCGCTGAGCAAAACCCTGGCGCGGCTGCGCCGCTATTTTGCCGATCCGCTCTTCGTGCGCGTTTCGCTGCGCATGGAGCCGACGCCGAAGGCGCTCGACCTTGCCGAGCCGGTGCGCGGGGTTCTCGATCGCATGCGGCAGCTGCGGACGCGGCACGTCCCCTTCGATCCCCGGACCTCGAACCGAACCTTCAGTTTCTGCGTCGTCGATGCCGGCGTCGCCAAGCTGCTGCCGCCGCTGGTGTCATTGCTGATGCGGGAGGCGCCGGGCGTCCGGCTCCAGGTGCTGCAAGTCGACGCCCGGCAGCTCGAGGGCTGGCTCGAATCCGGCAAGATCGATTTCGCCATGGGTTCGTATCCGGCGTTGGTCAAGGGCATCAGGCGCCAGCTGCTGTGGGTCGAGCGCTATATCAGCGTCGTCCGCCGCGGTCATCCGCGGCTCGGCCCCAGACCCTCGCTGCGCGCCTTCGCGGCGGAAAAGCACGTGCTGGTCTCGATGCAGGGTACCGGCCACGCCCATCGCCGTGCCGAACGCGCGATCGAGGCGGCCATACCGGCAGGCAACATCATCTGCCGGGTGCCGATGTTCATCGCCGCCGCGGTCATGGCCAAGCACACCGACGTTGTCGCCACGCTGCCGCTGTCGATCGCGACGATGCTGGCCCGGGACCTCGATCTTGAGATCGTCGCAACGCCGATCAAGCTGCCGAAGATCGAAATCGCCCAATACTGGCACGAGCGCTTCGATCGCGAGCCGGGAATCCAGTGGATCCGCAAGGTGTTTCCGACCCTCTTCCGGCCTCCCGTGGTCGGCTGAGCGTCGTTGCGTTCGTCCCACGCGTTCAGGGCGATCCGCCGTGGGAAAGCGTGGGCAGGACATCTGCGCGCGCCGTCGCGTCCGCTTCCGCATTGGCACCGGCGTTGTCGCGAACCTATACTGAACCAATCAATGGACGCGCTCGCCGTCAAGAGCGCGCCGCGACGGGAGGAAGCGATGGCCGTAAAATGGAATCGCCGCGCCTTCATGGCGGGGTCCGCCGCGCTTGCCGGCGCCGCGACATTGCCGATGCCGGCGATCGGGCAGCAGAGACCAATCAAGATCGGACTGATGACGGTAAAGACCGGCGGCCTCGCCGCCGGCGGCATCCATCTCGAGCAGGGAATCACCTGCTTCCTCAAGGACAAGAACTTCACGCTCGCCGGGCGCAAGGTCGAACTGACCGTCGCCGATACCGCCGGTCAGCCCGCGGTCGCCAAGACCAAGGCGGTCGAACTGGTCGAGCGCGACAAAGTCGATCTGATCATGGGTCCGCTCGCCGCGTTCGAGTGGCTGGCGATCGAGGAATATCTCGGCCAGCATCGGATGCCGACCATGGGCTTCGGTGGCGCCGAGGACCTGACTCAGCGGCACCGCAACTTCTATCAAGTGCGCACCTCGGACAGCTCTGCCCAGTGCCTCTATCCCTTGGCCGACTACGCGATCAAGGAACTGAAGCTGAAGCGTGCCATCACGCTCGGCGACGATTTCGCCTTCGGCTATGAGCAGGTCGGCGGATTCCAGAAGGTCTACGAGGACGAGGGCGGGCATCTCGTCCGGAAGCTGTGGTCGCCGTTCAACACCCCCGACTACACGCCTTATCTCGCGCAAATCGACTCCAGCAAGGTCGACGTCGTCGTGGAGGTTTATGCGGGCGCCAATCCGATCAAGTTCACGCGCCAGTACCGCGACCAGGGATTCAAGATGCCGCTCCTCGGCGGCTCAACGGTCGCCGACGACAGCATCATGAGCAATTACGGCGACGAGGCGATTGGCCTCATCAACTCGATTCCCTACACGCTCGACCTCAACACCGAGGCGAACCGCCGCTTCATCGCGTCCATGAAGAAATATTACGGCGCGGACGTGCCGATCGGTTTCTACGCCGCCGCGCTCTACGTGAACGGCCAGATCCTCGAGGCCGCGCTCAAGATGACCGGCGGCAAGGTCGACGATCCCGACACTCTCGTCAAGGCTATCCGCGCCGTGTCGCTGACCGAGACGCCGCGTGGACCGGTCAAGTTCGACGCCTACGGGAACCTGGTCTTCACGGTCTATATCCGCCGGGTCGAGAAACGAAGCGGCCGGATGGTCAACGTCACGATCAAGAGCTATCCGAACGTCAGCCAGTTCTGGCATTACGACCCGAAGAAATTCCTCGCCGAGCCGGTGTTCTCGCGGGATTATCCGCCGGTCAAGAGCTGAGCCCGCGCATCGCAGGCGGACCGCGGCCGCGTCGCACGCGGGCGGATCGGCTCGCCGCAGCGACCCAGTCATTGACGGTTGCATCGGTCGTAAGACAGGATGGTCCGATACCAATCCTGCTTGGAGAAACAGCAATGACTCGCTGGGTCAGAATTGCGGCTGCGGCGCTGACGGCCGCAGGGACGGCGCTTGGCGCCGCGGCATCGGCGCAGGCCGCCGATACGATTACGGTCGGATTCACCGTTTCGCAGACGGGCGCGCTCAACGTCGACTCTCTGGCGCAGTTGCGCGGCTTCGAAATGTGGCGCGACGACGTCAACGCTGCCGGCGGTATCAAGGTCGGCAACAAGCATTACACGGTCAAGTTCGTGTCGTACGACGACCAGTCGCAGGGTGCGCGCGTGCAGCAGCTCTATACGCGGCTGATCGTGCAGGACAAGGCCGAGTTCCTGTTCAGTCCGTATTCGTCGGGCTTGGCGGCGACTGCTGCCGTCATTTCCGAGCAATACGGCAAGCTGATGCTCACCGTCGGCGCGGCCGAGGCCAAGACCTACGAGCTCGGCAACAAGTACCTGTTCCAGGTCTATACGCCGGCCGACAAGTATCTGACGGGCGCGCTCGAGGGCCTCAAGCAGAAGAAGGCGGACGCGACCATCGCGCTTGTCTACTCGGACGATCCGTTTTCCAAGGCGGTGGCCGGCGCGACGCGTGAGCAGGCCAAGGCGATGGGCCTCAAGATCGTGCTCGATGAATCCTATCCACCCGACCAGACAGACTTCAGCGCGATCATCAACAAGATCATCTCCGCCAAGCCGGACGCGCTTCTCGGCGGCGGCCATTATCCGGACGGCGCCACCCTGGCGCGCCAGCTTCACGACCAGAACGCGGGCATCAAATGGGTGACGCTACTGGTGGCGCCCGACAGCGCGAAATTCGCGAGCCTCGGCGACGCCGCGGACGGCATCTCCGTGCCGTCTCAATGGGCGCCCGAAGTCACCTATAAGCCGAATTTCGGTCCGACACCGGAGGAGTTTGCCAAACGCTTTCAGGCGAAGTTCAACACGCCGTCCGATTATCATTCTGCGGGCGGCTACGCGGCGGGCTTGATCTTCCAGCGTGCGATCGAGCAGGCGGGTTCGATCGTGCCGGCCAAGGTCGCGGCGGCGCTCGACAAGATGGACGTAACCACGATGTTCGGTCGCTGCAAGTTCTCAACTGATCCCAAGAGCCACGGCCTGCAGTTGGCGCACGAGATGGTACTGACGCAATGGCAGAAGAAGGACGGACAGCTCGTGAAGCCGGTGATCTGGCCACGATCGGCGGCGACTGCGCCGATCCTCTACCCGATCCCGTGACGGCGGGGGAAGGGGTGCTGCGGCGCCCCTTCCCTGCCTGACCCCGATGTCCGGACTGCTCGCCTCCATCGTCGACGGCATCCTGGTGGGCTCCGTCTACGGCATGGCCGCCATGGGCCTGACGCTGATTTGGGGCGTAATGGACGTCATCAATCTTAGTCACGGCGCGCTGATCGTCGGCGGCATGTTCGCGCTGTATCTCATCGCCGCCGCGCTCGGTCTCTCGGCCTATGCAATTCTGCCCTCAGCCGTCGTCATCGGCTTCGGCGCGGGCGTCGTGCTCTATTGGCTCGCCGTCCATCGGATGATCGGCCGCGCGCCCTTAATGAGCTTGCTTTCGACCTTCGCGGCGAACCTGGTGCTGATCGGGATCGGCACGGCGCTGTGGGGAACGGTGTTGTTCAACGTCCCAGTCTCGCTGCCGGGCCTGCGCCTCGGCGGCTATACTTTTCCCGGCACGCATCTGATGGCCGCGGCCCTCACCGGCTTCGTCGCGGTCGTGCTCTACCTGTTCATGCAGCACACCCGGCCGGGCAAGGCGATCCGTGCGGTCGCCGGCAACCGGGTCGCTGCCGAGCTCGTCGGCATTCCGACGCGGCGCGTTCTGGCGTCGGCGTTCGGCCTCGGCGCGGCACTCGCCTGTGTGTCGGGAGCGCTGATTGCGACGATGTTCCCGTTCACCGTGCTTTCGGGCGACGCCTATCAGCTCAAGAGCTTCGTCGTTACGGTTCTGGGCGGACTCGGCAACCCCGCGGGCGCGCTGCTCGGCGGGGTGGCGCTGGGACTGCTCGAGGGCCTGGTGACGCCCTTCATGCCGGTGAGCTGGACCTCGGTGATCGAGTTTGTGTTGTTCATCATCGTTCTGGTCGCGTTCCCGCGCGGACTGTTCAACTTCGTGTTCCGGCGTTCGTAGACGAGACGACACGGGCAATCAACGGATGGCCGCGCTCGACATCCTTCGCCGACCGTTCTTCTGGGTGATCGTGACGGCAACCGCGGCGTTCGCCATCGTCCCGGTCACCACCGGCGACGTCGAGCTGCGCGAAGGGCTCGTTTTGGCGGCGATCTATATCGTTCTCGCCAGCAACCTCAACCTGATGATCGGCTACGCCGGTTACGTCAATTTCGGCAGTATCGTGTTCTTCGGCCTCGGCGGCTATATCGGCGTCTACCTGATCAGCAGCCTGCACTGGCATCCGCTGGCCGCCTCGGTCGCCGCCGGCGTCGTCGTCAGCGCGCTCGCCATGCTTCTCGGCCTCGGCATTCTGCGGCTGCGCGGCCCCTATTTCGCGCTCGCGACCATCGGCGTCAACGAGGCGGTGCAGGCCTTCGTCTCCAATTTCACGCCGTGGGGCGGCGCCAGCGGCATCTACATCTCCATCGACTCGTTCCGTTCGCTCGGCGGGCCGGGCCCCGCTTTGTGGGTGATCTATTTCATTCTCGTCGCGATCATGGGCGTGTCGCTGCTGCTGGCCTATGGCATCAAGATATCCAAATTCGGCCTCGGCCTGCTGGCGATCGGGCAGAACGAGGATGCCGCGGCGGTACTCGGCGTGCCGACACCTCTTTACAAGGCGGCGATCTACGGCATTTCGGCCTTCCTGCCGGCAATGGCGGGCTGCTTCTATTTCTTCAAGAGCGCTTTCATTCAGCCGGTCGACGCTTTCGATCTCGGTCTGTCGGTCGAGGCGATCGTCATGATCATGCTCGGCGGCCAAGGCACGGTCAGCGGGGTTGCGCTCGGTGCGTTCTTCTATGAGGAACTGCGCGGCTGGCTTCTCACCTCCGAAAGCTTCGCCCATTTTCAGCTCGTGGTTTCCGGCGCGCTCCTGCTGCTGATCGTCACCTTCGCGCCGAGCGGCCTGATGGGCTGGATTCACCGCCGTTGGCCGGCGACGCGCAGGCTGCTCGAATGAGCGCGCTGCTTCAGATCGAGAATCTGAGCGTCCGGTTCGGCGGCGTGCGCGCCGTGCAGAATCTGAGTTTTACCGTAAACGAACGCGAGATTCTCGGCCTGATCGGCCCTAACGGTGCCGGCAAGTCCACCGTGTTCAATCTGATCGACGGCATCGTTCCGCCCGACGAAGGGCGGATCCTTTTCGCCGGCCGCGACATCACCAGCGCCAAGCCCTACCACGTCGTGCGGTACGGCATCGCGCGGACGCATCAGATCGTGCAGCCGCTCGGCGGTCTGACCGTGCTCGCCAATTGCATGGTCGGCGCCTGTTTCGGCTACGAGAACATGCCGCTGTCGCGCGCGCGCGACACCGCGCGCGAGGTGCTCGAACTGGTCGGACTCGCCGAGCGTGCGAATTCGCTTGCGAGCCAGCTCACCGTCGGCGGCAAGAAACGGCTCGAGCTGGCGCGGGCGCTGTGTGCGCGTCCGACGCTGCTGCTGCTCGACGAGGTGCTCGCCGGACTCAATCCGGCCGAAATCGCGCATATGGTCTCGATCATTCGCGGCATCCGCGAACACGGCATCTCCATCCTGATGATCGAGCACCTGATGCAGGCAATCATGAGCCTGAGCGACCGTGTCGTCGTGCTCAACACCGGACAGAAGCTCGCCGAGGGAACCCCGCAGCAGGTCGCCAACGACAGGGCCGTGATCGAGGCCTATCTCGGAGATCCGAAACTGGTGGCGAAATTCGTTCAGCGACCGCAGGATATCCCATGAGCGATGCCTTGCTCAAGGTGGAAGGGCTCGAAGCCGGATACGGCGAGGTCCAGGTGCTGTGGGGCATCTCGCTCGTCGTGCCGCGCGGCCGTCTGGTCACCATCGTCGGCGCCAACGGCGCCGGCAAGACCACGACGCTTTCGGCGACGGTCGGAAACATCCGTCCGACCAAAGGGCGCGTCGTCTTCGCCGGCGAGGACGTAACGCATCTCGCGCCGCACCAGAAGGCGGCGCGCGGCCTGATCCTGGTGCCGGAGGGTCGGCAGCTCTTCACCGCGATGACGGTCGAGGAAAATCTTCAGATGGGCGCCTATTCGAAGCGCGCCCAGCGCAAATTCACCGACCGGCTGGATCAGGTCTACGAACTCTTCCCCCGCCTCAAGGAGCGGCGCCGGCAGGCGGCCGGCACCTTCTCGGGCGGCGAGCAGCAGATGCTGGCGATCGCCCGCGGACTGATGTCCGATCCCGAGCTGTTGCTCATCGACGAGCTGTCGCTCGGCCTGGCCCCGGTCGTTGTGCAGCAGCTGTTCGGCACTCTCAAGACGCTCAAGGACCGCGGCCTCACCATCCTGCTAGTCGAGCAGAACGTTCACCTCGCCCTGTCGCTGAGCGATTACGCCTATGTCATCGCTGAAGGCCGCCTGTTCACCGAAGGCCCATCGCCCGCGGTCGCGGCGATGCCCGATATCCGCCGCGCCTATCTGGGACTCTGACGAGGCCCGGCGCGCACGATGCAAGCGGAGACTTGCGGACGCGATCGACAGCGGCCAGACTATATTAAAGCGGGAAGCCTAAGATGACGGACCTCGAAACCGATCGAGTCGGTGTGGCGGAGCGAATCGGCAGCGGCTTGGGCTATGCCATTGGCGGCGCGCTGTATGTTCTGATCCTTTTCAGCGTCGTCGCGACGCTGTTTCACCTATAGCGCCATTTCCGCAGTGGTCGGTCTGCGCGCCTCGGCCGACGCCGCAGCGAGCGTTGCGATCAGATGTAGTTCGGTTCGCGGCCGCGGTCGAGCGCGTCGCCGCCATCGGCGATGCCGTTGAGGTAGCTCTCCCACACCATCAGATTGACACGGCACGCGTGCACCACGGCGTCGACCGCGCCTTGCCGTTCCGCCTGTTCGGCGACGATCTGCCAGCCGAGATTCGAATGGGCGATATCTGCGGCCTCGTGCAGCTCGAAGAACTCGAGATCGGCGTCCTTGAGGCCGAACAGCTTGCCCCAGCGCTGCCGCTCGAGCCCGAACCAGCCATGTTTGCGCAGGATGCCTTCGCCGTAGCCGGGAATGTTGGCGCGCTCGGCGCACGTATTGGCGACCAGACCTTCGAGCCACGGCCGGTTGGACATCAGAGCGTCCCAGGCAACCCATGCCATCTGCGTCGACGCCAGCAGCCGGGCATTGCGGATCGTGTCGCGTTTCAATCCGATCCTGACGCCGAGCTCCTCGAGGATCGCCCAGTGTGGGCGTCCGCCGCCGTGCTCGTGATCGGCGATGATCTCGTCGGCGCAGGCGCCGATGATTCGCAGCCGGATGTCCCAATCCGGACAGTTGGTGGCGACGCGCAGCTTGAGGACCGAGTTGCGGTGTCGCGTGTTCTGGCGGTGTTGGAAGACGAACATTGAGGCGCGGCCGCGTGTCATCGGCTCGTGAAAAAAGCGTGTCCGCCGCACGAACGCGTCGACCTCGGCGTCGAGCCGCGCCACCACCGAGCCGGCGCCGCTGCTGGTTTTGGATTTCAGTGCCCGTATGGTTGCCGCCATGTGCTCTCCCGCTCGCTTGTCGGCGCCGATCGGGGCGATCCTGCCATAGGACACCGGTTCGCGCGATATTGGCGCGCGGCGCCGGCTCGCCTAATCTCACCGCCATGAAGGCCTGCTGGTACGAGCGGACCGGTCCGGCGCGCGAGGTTCTGACGGTGGGCGAAATGCCGACACCCGAACCCGGCGCCGGCGAGGTGCGCGTCAGGATTGCGGTTTCGGCGGTCAACCCCTCCGACACCAAGGCTCGCAGTGGCTGGCGCCGCAGACCGATCGCCTTTCCGCGCGTCGTGCCGCATCAGGACGGCGCCGGCACGATCGACAAGGTCGGACCTGGCGTCGACGCCAAGCGCGTCGGCGAGCGCGTCTGGGTGTATATGGCGCAGCGCGGCCGGCCATTCGGCACCGCCGCGGAATATACCGTGGTGCCGAGCGAGCGCGCGGTGAATCTGCCCGACAATGCCGGTTTCGAGGAAGGCGCCTGTCTCGGCATTCCGGCGATGACGGCGCATCGCTGTCTCTATGCCGACGGCGATATCGGGGGCAAAGCGATCCTGGTGCAGGGTGGCGCGGGCGCAGTGGGATTCTATGCGGTGCAGCTCGCCAAGCTTGGTGGCGCCCAATCGGTGATCGCAACGACCGGCCGGCCGGAAACCGCCGCCCGTGCCCGCGAGATCGGCGCCGATGCGGTCATCGATTACCGTCGGGAGAATGTCGTCGAGGGCGTCGTTGCGCTGCTCCGAAACGAGTCCCCGCTCGATCGCGTCATAGAGGTCGCGTTCGGCAGGAACTTGGCGGCCGATGTGGCGCTTTTGAGGAGCGGCGGCGTCATTGCCACCTATTCGAGCGATGCGGTGCCCGATCCTGTGGTGCCGTTCACGCCGATGCTGATGAAGGACCTGACCGTTCGCTTCGTGCTGGTCTACGAAATTCCGCAAAGCGCACGCGATCATGCGGCGCGCGACATCAGCCAGCTGATCGCCGCCGGCAAACTCAGGCACCAGATCGCGGAAGTCTTTCCGCTCGAACGCATCGCCGACGCGCACGAGCGCATGGAAGAAGGCCGCGCCGTCGGCAAGCTGCTGATCCGGATCGCGTAAGGCGGAGTGCCACCGCGCCTCAACCGTCGAGTTCCGGATAGTGGCGGAAGATGCCCTTTTCGTTGAACGGGATGCGGCGCTCGGATTCGAGATAGGCTGCGACGCGTGGCCGGGTGGCGACGCGATCCCGCAGCGCGAAGATGCGCGGATATTGCGATCGGCGCCGTGCCATCGCGTTCGGAAAGGCGTAAAACAGGCCTTCCACCATCTGGAACAGCGACAGGTCGGCATAGCAAAGCTTCGCGCCGGCGAGTCCGCCGCGCGGATTGCGCGCGAGGATATTCTCGAAATAGCCGAGAAATTTGGGAAGCCGGTTGGCGAGAAAATCCGCCGCGCGGCGCTTTGCCTCGGATTTCTGGTTCTCATAGTAGAGGCCCGACGCGATCGGATGGTGCGTGTCGTGGACCTCGACCAGGAAATCGGCGAGTGTCAGCTGGCACTGGTGGACCCACAGCCGTCCGACCTCGCCCTTGGGCGCAAGATCGTGGCGCGCGCCGAGATAAAGCAAGATCTCGGCGGTCTGCGCGATCAGCAGCTTGCCGGCCCTGAGGAATGGTGGCGCGAAAGGCGGCCGTTCGCCCGTTTCCAACAGCCGCATCATCGTGCTCATGCCGCCTTTGGTGCGGGCGACATCGACATAATCCGCACCCGCTTCCTCGAGCGCGAGGCGGACGAACTCGCCGCGCCCCTGGATTTCCGGCCAGTAATAGAGCTCGTAGCGCATGACTATCGCACCTTGAGGCCCATCGATCCCGCGATCAGGTTGCGCTGCATCTGCGACGTGCCGGCGGCGATGGTCGCCGCGCGCGCGTCGCGGAAATGGCGCTGCATGTCGAATTCCATGTCACAGCCGTAGCCGCCGAAAATCTGCATGCCGAGATTGGCCACCATGTCGTCCGGCTCCGACATCGAGATCGAGAACTTGATCTCACCCGAAAACAGCCGCGGCAGCCAATAACGCTTCTGCCCCTCGGAGCCGTGCAGCATCAGATTGAGGCCGCAGAATACGCTGCCGCTCCAGGCCATGAAAAAATCCGGGCTCTTGCGCGCCAATTCTTCGGCGACGATGACCAGATCGACGGCGTTGCCGCCCAGCCCGCCGTAAGCCTCGGGAAACGGCAGGCGCAGCAGGCCCACTTCGACCCAGGCGCCATAAAGCGCGTCCGGGTATTCCTGCGCGCGGTCGAGGCGCCGTACGTAATCGGGCGGCGCATGCTTGTTCATCAGCTTGCGCACGCTGTCGTAGAGGATTTCCTGCTCGTCGGTGAAGGCGAAATCCATCGCGCGACCTCAGATCACGCCGGCTGCGCGCAGCGCTGCGATCTCGGCCGTCTCGAGGCCGATCTCGCCCAGGACCACGTCGGTATGCTCGCCCAGCGCCGGCGGCGGCAGGGGTTCGCTCTCGCGCTCGCCGTCGATCCGTACCGAACGCCGCATCGCGGCGCGCGCACCGTAGCGCGGATGCGCAAGTCGATGAAACATTCCCAGATGCTTGACCTCCGGATCGTCCATCGCCTCGGCGATCGAATGGACGGGCGCGGCAGGAACTTCGTGCGCGGCGAGTCGTTGCATCCATTCCGCGCGCGGCTTGGCCGCAAAGACCGGACGCAGGGTCTCGACCAGGGCGTGGAAGTTCTTGATCCGGCCGGGGCGGTCCCTGAAGCGCGGATCGTCGCCGATATCGTGGCGCTCAAGCGCCGCGAGCAGCGCCCGCCAGAATTTCTCGACCGAGGACGGCTGCAGCGCCACCAGGCCGTCGGCGCATCGGAAGACGAAAGCGAGCGAGAACGCGGCCCGCGTCTCCGGCCCCATCAGCACGCCGCCATGCGTGTAGGCAGTGAAGGCATCGGGCATGAAATACATGCTGGCCTCGAGCAGAGTGACCTCGATACGCGCGCCCCGGCCGGTGCGTTCGCGCCGGAACAGCGCGGCGGTCACGGCGCTGCATGCCTGCATGCCCGAAACCTGATCCGAGATAGTCGGACCGCGCATCACCGGGTGCTGCGGATCGACGAACAGGCTCATCATGCCGGACAGCGCCTGGCCGACCGAGTCGTAGGCCGGCAGCGCGCCGTAGGGTCCGTCGTCGGTGAAGCCGGTGATCGTGCAGTAGACGAGGCGCGGGTTGACGCCGCGCAGGGTATCCCAGTCGAGGCCCAGGCGCTTCATCACGCCAGGGCGGAAATTCTCCACGACCACGTCAGCCCTGGCCGCGGCGCGCAGGAACAGGTCGCGGCCGCGCGGCTGCGCCAGATCGACCGTCAGGCTCCGCTTGTTGCGGTTGAAGGCGCAGAAATTATGGCTGTAGCCACTGGCGTCGGGGCCGGTGCCGAACATGCGAAACGGGTCCCCCTCGCCCGGCCGCTCCACCTTGACGACGTCGGCGCCGAGATCGGCGAGCTGCATACCGACCAGCGGCCCGGCGATGAACTGGCCGAGATCGAGAACACGGACGCCCTTCAGCGGAGCGGACACGCGCGGTCTCGTCAGCGCTCGCGGCGATAGGCGCCGAGGCCGGGCCGGTAGGATTTGTCGTCCAGGAACTGCGCCATTCCCTTGTCGCGTCCCTTTTCGGGATCGAGGAAGCGCAGCTGGTCCATCTTGGCGAAGAGATAATCCTCGGCGTCGTCCCAGGCCATGTCGCGTACCTTGCGATAGGCGAGCTTCGCGGCGCGCAACGCCGCGGGATTCTTCTCGAGCAGAGTGCGCGCCAGCTTCACCGTGCGGCCGCGCAGCTCGACGCGCGGCACCGCCTCGTTGACGAGACCCATCCTGGCGGCGCGGACGCCGTCGAACGTCTCGCCGGTCATGATGTAATAGAGCGCGTCGCGCTGACTCATCACCGCGCTCACCGCCTTGGTGACGATGCCTGCCGGAATGATGCCCCAGTTGATCTCGCTGAGGCCGAATGTCGCTTCCTCGGCAGCGACGGCGAGATCGCACGAGATCAGCGGCGTGAAGGCGCCGCCGAAGCACCAGCCGTTGACCATGGCGATGGTCGGCTTGAGGTAGGTCATCAGACGTCGCCATTGCCATTGCGCGTTCGTGCGGAAGATCTTGGCGCGCGCTTCGACCGGGAGCGGATCGGTCTCGCGGAAATACTCCTTGAGGTCCATGCCCGCCGAGAATGCGTCGCCGGCGCCGGTCAAAACGAGAACGCCGCAGCGATCGTCGGTCTCGAGCGCGTCGATCACCGTCAGCATTTCTGCCGCCATGGTCGGGCTGATGGCGTTGCGCTTGTCCGGGCGATTCATGGTCACCCAGGCGATCTTGTCCTCGAATTGGACGAGGACCGTCTTGCCGCCCGGCACGCCCGGATCGTCCTCCGGTCGCGTCATTGGCGCCTCCGCGGTTTTGTTTGGATCCCGACCTTTGATAGAACATGGCGGGCGGCTTCGCCAGGGGCTGGCTGCCCACTCGGCGGGCCGCGGTCAGCCCAGCTCGACAATCGTCTCGGGGAAATTGTGCAGCCGCTCGGGCGGGCGGTCCTCGCGGATCAGGTAATCGTCGCAGATCCAGGCATAAGTCCGCGCGGTGAGCCACGCCGGGTGGCAGGACAACACCATGTCGGCGCGGATCGGCAGCGTCTCGTCGAAGCGAACCAGCGGACGCTCCACCATGTCGTAGCCCTGGCCGTGGCAGTGGATGCGCCTTTCCTCCGGCCGGCCGCGGTCGCGCAGAAAGCCGTTATAGGCCTCCCAGATCCCGCGGCAGGACGCCCCCGGCTTCAACCGCTCGAGAGTGAAGCGCCGCGCCGCGAGCGCCAGCGCGAATTCGTCCTTCATGACGGCGGTCGCTTTGCCCAAAACGCAGGTGCGGCCGAGCTCGCAGTAGTACCCGCCAGCGCCGTTGTTCTCGATCAGGACGGTGAACTGGTCGCCCGGATGCAGTGCGCGATTCTGCAGATGGCGGTTGGCGAACGGCACGCCGCGATCGGGCGGCGCCGATGCCGCGAGGAACAGGCCCTGCTCGCTTCCAAGGCCGTGGCCGACCTGCTCGGCCAGCGCCGTCAGCTCAATCTCGCGCATGCCCGGCCGAACCGCCTTGAACACGGCCGCCATCGCCGCGTCCTGCAGCGCCGCGGTCAGGCGCAAACACGCGATTTCCTCGGCGCTTTTCACCGCCTTGATCTCGTCGACGAAGTCCGCAGCGTCGACGAAGCGTGCGTGCGACAGGCGCCCGCGCCGCAGCCGCTCGAGGAAAGCGTATGGCAGCGTCGCCTTACCGAGCAGGCCGATAGTGGCGCCGGAAAAATCTTCGAGCGCGCGTTCGGCAAGCTCGGCGTCGTAATGCATGGTATAGGCGGCACTGGCGAAGCTCGGGCTTCCCATCAGCCGCTTGACGCCGGGCCGCGTCGGCTCCTCGCCAGGCGCAAGCCGGCGATCCACTCCGAGCGCGCCCATGCCGATCACCGTCATGTCGTCGTCGCGCGGAAAAATCACCGTCACCGGATAGCCGTTGGTCGCGGGCAGGCCAGTGAAATAGCGCACATACCCGCCCATGAAATCGTTATTCGCCTGCATCAACAGGACATCGATGCGCCGCTCCGCCATCCCCTTGCGCACCGCGGCCCAGCGGCGCGCCAGCTCCCGATTCGAAATCGGAGCGAGGAGACGCTCGGATAGCCCGCTCACGCGAGGTTCCGCGCCGACCTAGAGCAGCTTGGCGAGCGCCGCGGCGATTTCATCCGGACGCTCGAGCGGCGTCAGGTGCCGTGCGCCCTTGAGGACCATCAAGGTCGCTCCACGAATGTCGCGCCGCAACGCTTCGGCCATCGCGAGCGGCGTGGCGTAGTCCTCTTCGCCCACCAGGACCGTCGCCGGTACCGCAATCGCCGACAGCGCGGCACGCATGTCGCAAGCGCCGAGCATCCGGCAGCTCGCCGCATAGGCCGGCAGGTCGTTACGCAGGAAAACCTCGACCGCGCGACGGACGACGTCGGGATGCCGCGTGCGGAATTCGTCGCCGAACCAGCGCGAGACCTGGAAATCAACCAGCGCGCCCAGCCCCGATTTGAGCGCACGATCGGCGCGTTCGGCCCATTGCTTAGGCGCTTCGACGCCATACCATGCCGTGGTATCGACGAGGCCGAGCGCCGTGACCCTCCGCGGATAGGCCGCGGCGAAGGCCAGCGTGACACAGCCGCCCATCGACGCGCCGCCGACCAGCGCCTTCTCCCAACCCACGGAATCAAGCAGTGCCGCGAGATCGCGCGCGAACAGCTCGACCGTATAGGCGCCCGGAGGTTTGTCCGAGGCGCCGTGACCGCGACAGTCGTAGACCAGAACGGCCGCCTTGCCCGCCAGACGCTCGGCGACGGGCAGCCAGAAGCCATGATCCATCGCCAAGGAGTGGATCAGCACCGCGCGCTTCGACGCGCGAGACTTGCCGACGATCTGATAGGCGATGCGTGCGCCGTCCGGCATCGCTGCATAATACAGTGCCGCGTCGCGGCCTTCGTCCGGCATGAGTCCGCCTGCCTCCTCCGCGCGCCGCATGCTAGCGGCTCTTGCGCGCGGTTTCCACCGGCGACGAGTTGCCGACGCGCGCGAACTATTGTTCACTCGCCGCCGTGACCGGCATCGTTGGCGAGACCGTCGCCGCCATCGGCCGCCCCTTGCGGCGGCGGGAAGACCGGCGGCTCCTCACCGGCCGCATCAACGCGCTGGCAGACGCGCTGGCGCCGCTCGGCGTGCGCGACGTCCCCATGCCGGCGACACCGCAAACCGTGTGGCGCGCGATCCGCGATGCGCGGCGCCGCTAGCGTGCGTCGGCGAGCGCCCGCCACACCCGTGACGGTGTCGCCGGCATGTCGAATTCCCGCACCCCGGCGGAGGCCAGCGCATCCATCACGGCATTCATCACGCCGGCGAGCGCGCCGACGGTGCCGGCCTCGCCGGCGCCCTTGACGCCGAGCGGATTGAGCTTCGTCGGCGTCGGCGCGCTTTCGACTTCCATCGCGCAAAGATCGCCAGCGTGCGGCTTGGCGTAATCCATGAAGGATGCTGTCAAAAGCTGGCCGGACTCGCGATCGTAGACCACCCGCTCGAGCAGGATTTGACCGATTCCCTGCGCCACGCCGCCGTGGATCTGGCCCTCGAGCGTCAACGGATTGAGCACGGTGCCGACATCGTCGACGACGACGTAGCGCTTGACCTCGACGCGACCGGTTTCGGGATCGAGTTCGACTTCGGCGACGTGGCAGCCGTTGGGGAACGTGTCGCTGGGCGGCGCGAACGAGCCGGTCTCGTAGAGCCCAGGCTCGAGGCCGGGCGGCAACCGCGCCGGCTGAAACGCGGCGCGAGCGACCTCCTTGAGGCCGATGGCCTTGTCTGTGCCGGCGACGACGAAGCGGCCTTCGGCGAAAACAAGGTCGGCTTCGTTCACCTCGAGCGCGTGCGCCGCGATTTTCCTCGCTTTGGCGATGATCTTGTCGGCGGCGATGACAACCGCCGTGCCGCCAATCGCCGTGGAACGCGAGCCCATCGTGCCCATGCCGAAGGCGACCTGGTCGGTATCGCCCTCGATGAAGCGAATGTCTTCGGGCGCGAGACCGAGCCGATCACAGAGGATCTGCTTGAAGACGGTCTCGTGACCCTGTCCCTGGTTCATGGTGCCCATGAGCAGCGTTACGCCGCCGCCGGTATCGAAGCGCACTTCGGCGAACTCGGGCGCAGGCGAGGCCGCGCGCTCGATCGCATTGACGATGCCCAGGCCGAGAAGCCTGCCGCGGGTCTGTGCTGCCGCGCGCCGTGCCGCGAAGCTGGCATAATCGCCGAGCGCCAGGGCGCGCTCCATATTGGCGGCGAAATTGCCGCAATCGTAGGTGAACCCCAGAACGGTTTTGTGCGGCATGGCGCTTGGCGGAATCAGATTCCGGCGACGCAGCTCGACGCGGTCAAATCCCAGCCCGCGCGCCGCATCGTCGATCAGGCGCTCGATCACGTAGATCGCCTCCGGCCGGCCGGCGCCGCGATAGGGCGCGGTAGCGCTGGTATTCGAGAACGCGACCGTCAGGCCGATATGCGCCGCCGAAATGAGATAAGTCCCGACGAGCGCCGGCAGGCTGGTGAAGGTCGAAATCAGGTTGCGGTCGGACGAGATATAGGCGCCGACGTTGTAGATCACGTGGACACGCAGGCCGAGAAATTTGCCAGTGGCGTCCAGCGCGAGCTCGGCTTCGGCGATGCAGTCGCGGCCGTGCTCGTCAGCGAGCAGCGCTTCGCTGCGCTCGCATTGCCACTTCACCGGACGGCCGAGCTTGCGCGCGGCATAGAGCACCAGGCGATGCTCCGCGTATTGCCAGCCTTTGGTGCCGAATCCGCCGCCGACGTCGCCGGCGACCACCCGAATGCGATGCTCCGGGACGCGGAATACGCCCGCCAACATGCTGCGCACGCGATGCGGATACTGCATGTCGGCATAAAGCGTGAATCGGCCCTCGTGCGCTTCGAAGACGCCGACCGCGCCGCGCGGCTCCATGAACTGGGCATGGACGCGCGAGATCATATAGCGCCGCTTGACGCAATGGGCCGCTGCCGCGAAAGCGACATCGACCGCGGCACGGCTTCCGATCTCCCATACGTGCGAGATGTTGTCGGGATTTTCCTCCCAGACGCGCGGCGCACCGGCTTCGAGTGCGTCGTCCGTTTCCGTCACCGCCGGCAGCGGCGTGTAATCGATGTTGACGAGCTCGGCCGCGTCCCTGGCCTCGTTCAAGGTCTCGGCGACGACGAACGCCACTGGATCGCCGACATAGCGTACGCGGCCGCGCGCCAGACCGGGATGCGGCCGCGCGAACAGCGGTGCACCGTCGGGCCGCTTGCGTTGGAGCTGCACCTGCGGTGGTCCGAGCCCGTCCGCCGCGAGATCATCGCCGGTGAAGATGCCGAGCACGCCCGGCGCCGCCTTGGCAGCCACCAGGTCGATCCGGGTGAAGCGCGCATGGGCGTGCGGCGAGCGCAGCACGTAGCCGTAGACTTGGCCTGGAAGGTTGACGTCGTTGATGTAGCGGCCGCCGCCCTTGAGCAGGCGCGGGTCCTCGAACCGCGGCAGCGACTGGCCGATGCCGAATTCGCCCATTGTCCCGCCGCGCGATCAGCCGATGGCTTCCGCGGCGACGCCACCGATGGTCGCCGGCCTGGCGTCGATCAGCACGAACGCGATGACGCACGGAGCCTTGCCGCGATTGACCCAGTTGTGGATCGTGCCGCGCTGCACCAAAACGTCGCCCGCCCTCAGATGCACGACATCGTCGTCGAGCTCCATGTCGATCTCGCCCGAAAGGACCGTGGCGTAGTCGAGCGACCGGGTGCGATGGTTACGCGGCGCGACTCCCGGCGCATATTCGATAATGCGGAAAACCGACCCGTTTTCCCGTGTTGTGCCCGCGATCCGCTTCGCGCCGTCAGCCGGATCGTCGTTATCCGCGGGCAGGGAAGCGGTGGACCAGATGTTCCAGGCGGTTGCGCCGGCCCGGAACGAAATCATGGCGTGTGAAAGCTCGTCGATGACCACGGTCGCCTTGCCATCGGACCCATGGCCCGTCACCACCCTGCGAACCTGCATCGAGCGCCTCGCATCCCGGTCGATTGGCCTGCAGAGATAAACCGGAGCGGCGCGCACCGCCAATCGGAATCCCCGCGACCGGATCGCATGGCTGATCAAAGGCAGTTGCGGGACGGCATCGCCGTTCCGACGACCTTCGATGTCCTTGATTCACGTCAATGCGATGCGCCCAGGTGCCGTGTCTGGTAAGCGCCTGCCGCGCCAAGCCGCGGCGCCAACCGGCGCCGATCTCCGATTGCGGCGAGGGGCAGCCGACGGCGATGGCGATCGACATGACCAGCGCGCTCCTCACCGATCTCTATCAACTCAACATGATGCAGGCGTATCTCGATCACGGCGAGACCGACGTCGCGGTGTTCGAGCTTTTCTTCCGCACGCTGCCGTCGCGCCGCGGCTTCTTAATGGCTGCCGGGCTCGAACAGGCGCTCGACTGCCTGGAGGACCTCCGCTTCGCGGCCGATGATCTCGACTGGCTGGCGCGCAGTGGCCGTTTTTCAAAACCGTTCCTCGACTACCTCGCTGCCTTTCACTTCACCGGCGACGTCGACGCAATGCCCGAAGGCACCGTCTTCTTCGCCGACGAACCCGTGCTGCGCATCGTCGCGCCGCTTCCGGAAGCGCAATACTTCGAGACCCGGCTCATCAACATCCTGCATTTCCAGACCGTGATTGCCGCCAAGGCGGCGCGGCTCGTTCTCGTGGCTCCCGACAGGCTGATGGTCGATTTCGGCCTGCGCCGCGCTCACGGCGCCGAGGCCGGCCTCTGGGCGGCGCGCGCGAGCTATCTCGCCGGCTTCGCCGGCACGGCAACGACCCTGGCCGAGCGGCTTTACGGCATTCCGATCTACGGCACCATGGCGCATTCCTTCGTCCAGGCGCATGACGATGAGACCACGGCGTTCGAGACCTTCGCGCGCTCGCGGCCGAAAAATCTGACGCTGCTGATCGACACCTACGACACCGAGGCGGCTGCGCGCAAGGTGGTGGCGCTGGCGCCCCGCCTCGCCGCCCGCGGCATCGAAATCACCGCGGTGCGCATCGACAGCGGCGATCTCGCGGCACAGGCCAAGCGCGTGCGCCGGATCCTCGACGCCGGCGGGCTCGCCCGCACCGCAATCTTCGCCAGCGGCGGCCTCGACGAGGACAGGATTCGGGCGATGCTGGCGGATGGCGCGCCGATCGCCGGTTTCGGCGTCGGCACCAGCCTGACCACATCATCAGACGTTCCGGCGCTCGATTGCGCCTACAAGCTGCAGGAATATGCCGGCATCGCGCGACGCAAGCGCTCGGCCGGCAAGGCCACGTGGCCCGGCCGCAAGCAGGTGTGGCGCCGCTTCGGCGCCGACGGAAAAATGCACGGCGACGTGCTGTCCCTGGTCGACGACGACGTCGACGGTACGCCGCTGCTCGAGCCGGTCATGCGCAACGGGCGGAGGCTCGCACGGCCAAGCCTCGATCAAATCCGCGCCAACACCGCCCATAATCTTGCGGCGCTGCCGGAGCCGCTGCGCCGGCTCGAAACCGGCGCGGTCTATCCCGTGCAAGTCGCCGATGCCCTGATCCGGCTCACGGCCGTCGTCGATCGGCGCGCCGGCGCCACGCCGCCGCCCGAGCGCGCCGCGCCCATCGACCGCTAGGACCCCGGCTCGGCCAATGCCGCGACGGCGGCCCGTGTCGCCGCCGCAATCTCTTCCTCCCGCTGACGCATCGTCTCGCTCGTGTGCGGTGGCGGCAGGGCTATCGGTAGGCCGAAGCGGACCGTGATCGGACGGCGGCGCGGCAACCGCCGGCCCACCGGCCAAGCCGCGAAGCTGCCGGCGATGTATACCGGCACGACGGGCACCGGCCGATCCGCGATCAGCGCGCCGATGCCCGGAAGGAAGCGCTGAAGCCGACCGTCGGGGCTGCGACTGCCCTCAGGAAACCACACTAGGTTCCAGCCGCGTTCGAGCGCCAGGCGGCCCGCGGCGAGCCCGGATGCAACCGCGCGGTCCGGGTCGATGGGGATGACGTGGGCGGCGCGGCTGAACAGCCGGCGCAAGGGCGTATTGAACACGACTCCAGTCCAGCCACCCCAAAAGGTCCGACGCAGCCGATCACGCGGCAGCGCGCTGCCCAGGGCGAAAGGATCGAGATAACTGGTGTGATTGGGGCACAGCAGCACCGGATCCGCCGCCGGCAGCCGGTCGAGACCTTCGACGCGCAGCGAGAACACCCGCCGCATGGCGACGCGGATCAGCGGCTCGCCGATGGCGCGGAGCAGGCCGAGCCACGGTCCGAGTGGCGCGAATAGCCGGCTGTCGACCGCCGAATGCAGCCATGTCTTCCCCGCCGCCGCGGCTCCGAGCACCGCCGTCAGCAGATCGCGCACCGTGACAATGCGTGCAATCTCCTGCTCGCGCAGCACGACGCCGAGATCGCGCTCGAACGCCAGGGTCAACTCGACCCATCCCAGGGAATCGACGCCGAGATCGAGCTGCAGGCCGGTATCGAGGCCGAGCGGTCGGTCGGGAAAACGCTGCACCAGCCAGCGCCAAGCGGCTGCGACGACCGGCTTTTCGAGCAGTGCACAGTCGTCGGCCGAAAATTCCGTCGATCGCGGGGGCGCTTCGTGTCGACGCGCGGCTTCGTAAAGCGGCGGCAACAGATGGCGACGAAGCTTGCCGAGCTGGGTGCGCGGCAGCGCCGCATGCGCGACCGCGAAGCCGGTCAGCCGGGCGTAACTCGGCAGCGTCGCGGCCTTGGCCGTCAGCCCCTCGCGCAGCGCCTCGGCCAGGCGGAGCGCGCCCGCGGCGCGGGCGGCATCGAGGTCGGGAACGACCAACGCCACAAGCGCACCGCCGACGCCGAGCAGCGCGACCTCGCGAACGAACGGTGCCGTCGCATAGATTTCCTCGAACGATTCCGGGAAAAGCTTCTTGCCGTCCGCAAGCACGATGGTCTCGGTCTTGCGCGCGGCAATGTGGAGATAGCCGCGGCGATCGAAGAAGCCGAGATCGCCCGTGCGGAACCAGCCGTCCGCGCTTAGCGCCGCACGCGTCTTCGCGGGATCGCCGCGATAGCCGGCAAAGACGGAGGGCCCGCGCGCCTCGATTTCGCCGATGCCGTCGCTGCCGGGCTCGACGATGCGCACCGCCATTCCCGGCACCGGGCGACCGGCCGAGCCGGGCAGCGGTTCGCCGGGTGGATTGAACGTCAGCATCGACGAGGTCTCGACCAGGCCGTAGCCTGTCAGCATCTTCCAGCCCATCGCGTCGAGCGTTTCCTCGATTTCGGCCGCAACCGCGGCGCCGCCGCTCACCAGGAGGCGCAGCCTGGGCGCCAGTTGCCGGCGCACCGGCCAAAGCAGAAGCCGGCCAGGCCAGGCGGCGCCGTGCCGCAACGCCCATCGCGAAATCGCCAGGGCGGCGCCGAGCACGGCGGCAACCGGCGCTGGCATTGCCGCGATCCTGCGCATCAGATGGTCATGGATCGCCGTATAGAGCCGCGGCACACCGACCAGCGCCGTGACCCGACCGAGCCGCATCGCGGCGATCAACTGAGGGCCGCTCGTGCCCGCCGGTAGTACGATGCCGCATCCGAGCGCCAGCGGCGTCAACATGCCGATCGTCAGCGGATAGACGTGATGCAGCGGCAACGGCAACAACGCGCGATCGCGCTTGCCGACGACGTCGATGGCGCGCAACGCCTCGACGTTGGTCAGCAGATTGGCGTGGGTCAGCGGCACCGCCTTGGGTGTGCCCGTCGTGCCGGAGGTGAACACGATGACCGCGGTGTCGGCCGGCTCGGCGACGGTCGGTACCTCTTCGATCGGCGCGACTAGGCTGCACCAGGGGGTACCCTCGTCGCAGCCGGCGTCGCGATCAAGCAGGGCCAGCCGGCAGCAGGGCGCCAGCGACGCGATCCGGCCGGCGTGCGCCGCGACGGTGAAAATCAGCCGGCACTCCGCCAGTTGGATCATCGGCGCGAGCTCGCTGTCGGTGGTTTGCGGATCCATCGGCACGGCGACGGCAGCGGCCGCGACGATTCCCCAGAAAGCCGTGATCCAAGCAGCGCCGTTGGGTGCGATCAGGCCGACGGAGGCACCGCGCCCGATGCCGGCGCGTACCAAGCCCGCGCCGAGACGCGCGGAAAGGTCGGCGACGCGGGCGAACGACCAAGGGTCCTCGTTGCCGTCCGCGAAGGCGACGACGGCCGCCATCTCGCCATGTGCCGCGAGGCTCGCACGCAATGCCTGAAGTGTTTCGAGCCTGGCCATGCGCGATCTCCCCGCCCGCAGCGACGGCATCTTCGCTCATGCGCATGGATTGCCGACAACGACCGCGGCCAGCCGCAGCGACTCTGTCGCGGGGGACGGCGGCCGCCCGGTCAGACCGTGTGGACGGCAGCCCGCGCCTTGCGCGCCATCGCGGCGGTCAGTTTCTCGATTCCGTGCGCCGATTTGGCGTGCTTCGCGGCCTTCGACAAGACCGACTGCGTCGTGCGGCCGCGGGCGACGAAACCGCAGCCTTTCTTCAGATCCTTGCAGCGAAGTTCTTTCATCTGACTCTCCGTGATTTGGGCTACGCTCGATTGTGACGGATACGCAAGCGCCGCCGGCGGCCTCTATTCTCCCGTCTTCGGCGCATGCCGAAGTCCTGTGCCGCAGCTGCTCGCGATTTCAAACATAAGCCGCGAAAATTTTTGCGTCGCCTCGCCGTAATCGACGCCCGCCTTGGCAAGAAATCGGCTTTCGCAATCGACCGCGTCGGCGAGGTCGCGGCAGGTGGCAAGCTTTTCCCACATGACCGAGTCCTCGAGCAGGCGGGACTGCACGAACTGCGCCATGTCGTGCGAGAGCCTCGCCATGCCGCGCGCCCAGCACTCGAACGCGCGCTGATTCACCGCGTATGCCGGCTCGAAACCGGCGGCCCACGCCTTCGTCCATGCCGCCGTACCGACTTGCTGCGCCATTTTGACTTCGTCGGGCATGATGATCTCCGATTTCCGGGCTTCGAGGATCGGTCATAGGGGCCCGGACGCATTGATCTGAATCAATGCCGGAGCAGGGTCCGGCCATCATCGTCAAATTGAGCCACGGCGTGGAGAGAGCCAGCGAGGCCGGCGGATGAAACGTCCCAACAGGGGCGCGGCATGCCGGCAGTTCGAAGCCGCTTTCGACGAAGCGCCGGGGCGGGTCCGCAAGCGGTCTGCTTCGAGCGCCCCCGGCCAAGGCCCAGGGGGTGGAGAAGCGGACCGCTGCGGTCTCGCGGCGAAAGGAGGCGCCATGCGCAGCCTTCGGCGTCTGCGCAGCGACGCGCGTCGATGCCTCGAAGAGATGACGTGTGTACGTAACCCGGCGCTCCGCGAGCGCCTGGCGCGACGGGCGGCAAAGCTTTCGGAGGTCGCCAACCGTATCGATTCCGCGACATCCCGCCTGCCCGGCGGCCCGTATCGCACCGTGCGGAATGTCCTGGCCGACAGGAGGAAAGATGCTCGACCGTACTCGTCCGCTGATCACCCGCCTGCGCGAACAGGCAGCTGAGTGCAAGGCGCTGGCGCGCCGTGCAACAACTCGTCGCATGGAACAAGATCTGCTGGCCATGGCTCAGGATTATGAACACGACGCGGCCCGGCTCGAAGCGGAAGTTTGGGAAGCGCACGAATTACGGCCGGCATAGCGGTTGCAGGCGGGTTCTCGCCCTCCCCCGTGAGAACTCGGCCAACCGCAAACTGGCCCCGCCTTATCGGCGGGGCTTTTTCTTCGGCGCAGACCGTGTCGCTTGACCCACGTCAAGGCAGCGGCGGCCGACAGCGCGTTTGCTTTCCCGGCGATCCCGTCGTCAGAATTCCCGGAATCTCATGAACGCCGATCGCCTCTTACTTTTCGCCCTCGCCGGCAGCGCCGATTACGCGCGTCGGCTCGCCGCTCAGCTTGAGACGCCGTTGGCGCCCGCCGAGGAGCGCGACTTCGAAGATGGTGAGCACAAGATCCGGCCTTTGCTGCCCGTCGACGGTGCGGACACCTATGTCGTCCACATCCTGTACGGCGACACGAAGCATACTGTGAACGACAAGCTCTGCCGCCTGCTCTTTCTTCTCGGCGCGCTCAAAGACCACGGGGCAGCCCGCGTTACCGCCGTGGTGCCCTATCTCTGTTACGCCCGCAAGGACCGCCGCACCCAACCATTCGATCCAGTCACGCAGCGCTATGTCGCCGAAATGTTCGAGGCTGTCGGCACCGACCGCGTGATCGCCGTCGAGGTCCACAACGTTGCGGCCTTCGAGAACGCCTTTCATCGTCCGACCCGACATATCGAGACCGCCGAACTGTTCGCGACGTATTTTGCCGAGGCCCTGAAACGCGAAACGATCGTCGCGGTTTCGCCCGACGCCGGCGGGGCCAAGCGCGTCGAGGTCTTCCGGCGAGCGCTGGAGCGGCGCTGCGGGCGGCCGGTCGACAGCGCCTTCGTCGAAAAATACCGAGCCGGCGGAATCGTCACCGGCGGCGCGCTGGTAGGTCGCGTTGAGGGACGAACGGCCGTTGTCCTCGACGATCTGATCGCCACCGGAAACACGCTGGTGCGCGCCGCCAAGGCGTGCCGGGCCGCGGGCGCGCAACGCGTCTTCGCCGCCGCCACCCACGGCCTGTTCACGGGCGGCGCGTCGGAGCTCTTCGCCTGCGAGGATTTGGACGGGCTGGTGATTGGCGACACGATTCCGTCGCCGGCGGCGGTTCCGCCGACGGCGCGCGGCCGACTTACCGTTCTGGACACCACCGGCCTGGTTGCGACGGCGATCGGAGCCTCGCATGGCGACGGATGATCGACCCAATGAACACGGAACCGAACCGACGGCTCGCGCCTCGGAGAAACGCGGCTGGGGCGGAACGATGGAGATCGTCCGCATTCCTCCGCTGCAGCTGGAAGCCGCGCTCGGCATCCCGCCCGGCGCGGGCGGTCTGGTTCTCTTCGCGCACGGCAGTGGCAGCAGCCGCCATAGTCCGCGCAATAATCAAGTTGCCGCGGCGCTGCGGAACGCCGGCCTGGCCACGCTGCTGTTCGACCTGTTGACCGAACGCGAAGCGAGTGACCGCGCCAACGTATTCGATATCGGTCTGCTGGCCGAACGGCTTCTTGCCGCGACCGCCTGGGCGGGTGCGCATCCGACGACCGGTGCGTTGCCGCTCGGCTATTTCGGCGCGAGCACCGGCGCGGCGGCGGCTCTCGCGGCGGCGGCTCGGCTCGGCCGCGGCATCGCCGCCATTGTCTCGCGCGGCGGCCGCCCCGATCTCGCGGGCAATGCACTGGCGCAGGTCGCCGCGCCGACGCTGCTGATCGTCGGCGCACGCGATGACGAAGTGCTGGCACTCAATCGCGCTGCGCAACGGTTGCTGCGTTGCGAATGCGCGCTCGAAATCGTGCCGAACGCGACCCATCTTTTCGAGGAGCTCGGCGCGCTCGAGGCGGTCGTCGGATTGGCGCGCGACTGGTTCTTCGCTCATATGGTCGCGCGGCAACGGAGCTGACGGCATGCCTTTTCTGGATCGCCACGAGGCGGGCCGGCGCCTGGCAGCGGCGCTTGCGCGCTTCCGCGAAATAAAGCCGGTGGTGCTGGCATTGCCGCGCGGCGGGGTTCCGGTCGGGTTCGAAATCGCCACCAGCCTCCGGGCGCCACTCGATGTGGTGCTGGTGCGGAAGATCGGGCATCCCTGGTCGCCGGAGCTGGCAATCGGCGCACTCGCCGACGGCGTACCGCCGGAGCGTTTCATCGACCAATCGATGGTGTCCGAACTCGGAGTCCCGCGCGCCTACATCGAAGAAGAAACCGCGCGCCAAGTACGGGAGCTGGAAAATCGGCGGCGGTTTTATCTTGCCGGGCGCGCACCGCTGGCGATCGAGGGGCGCACCGCCATCGTCGTCGACGACGGCATCGCCACCGGCGCAACAATGCGGGCGGCGTTGCGCGCCGTGCGCAAACGCAAGCCGGCAAAGCTGGTCCTGGCGGTTCCGGTCGCTCCCCCGTCGACCGTGGAATCGATGCGCGACGAGGCCGACGAGATCGTGTGTCTGGAGACGCCGGAGGACTTCGGCGCGGTCGGCCTGTTCTACGCCGATTTCCGCCCGGTCGACGACGCGACGGTGATCGATCTGCTGCGCCGCGCAGCCGAGGCGCAAGCGGCGCAACCTCCGGAATCCGACGGGGACCGATAAGCCGTCATGCAGGACGGCCCTTCCGGTTGATTTGCATCAAGGCCGGCACGCCATCGCGAGCCGTAGGTTTTCCACGGGACACGATATCCGCCCGGATGGCACGAATGACCAAGCTCGGCATACTCGATACGACAGTCCAGAAAACCCACGAATGGCTGCGCGACGTCAGGGAAGGGCTCGGCTTCGACAATGATCGCGCGGCCTATGCGGCGCTGCGTGCGACGCTGCATGCATTGCGCAACCAGTTGACAACCGATCAAGTCGCGCATTTGGGTGCGCAACTTCCGGTCCTGGTGCGCGGCATCTACTACGAAGGCTGGAATCCCAAAACCGGACATGATTCCGGCGCGCGGCGACCGGACTTTCTCGGTTCCATCCGCCACGAACTGCGCGAGCACCTCGAGCTGCACGACGCCGAACGGGTCGCGCGCATCGTGTTCGAAGTCGTCGGCATGCATCTGACCGCGGGAGAGATCGACAAGGTCGTCAAATCTCTGCCGCGCGAGATTCGTGCGCTGTGGCCCCAGCCGGCCGGCACCGATGCGCGCTAGGAAGCCGCGGGTGGCGACGCAGCGGCGGTCGAACGACGCCGCGGCCGCACCGCTCGACGAGGAACAGGTGGCGGCGCTGTTGCGCGACATCAGTTTCCATCGGCGCGGGCGGACCCTACGGCGCATGCTCCATCGCTTTGCCGCCGGCGACGCCGGCGTACCGCTGTCGCGGCCGCGCCTCGCCGCCGCGCTACCGGCCAGCCACCGTGCCCAACTCGGCCGTTATATCGCTATCCTCAACCGCCTGGCCGCCAGCGCAACGCGGCCGATGGCCCGGCCCTTCTGCCGCACTCTTCGCGGCGGCTATGTCATCCATCCGAAAACGCGGAAGGGATTGCGCGACATCCTGCCGGCGATCGAGCGCGCCGGCTTTCGCGAACAACCCCTGTGGGAATGACCGGAACGCGGGCCTAGGCCGCGCCGCCGCCGGCATGCGCGAGAGAGCGCGCGATTGTCAGGTTGCTGGCGGCCGCTGCGCCTCGCCGCAGCGTGTGCCATTCGCCGGCCGCCGCCTCGTATGGTTGGATGTCGCCGACCGAGCCGAACCAGAAACCGACAAACGGCACGGCGGCATTCGCCGCCACGCGCGCGATCGCCCGGCGGCGGGCCTCGTCGACGAAGCCGGCGTCGACCACCGCTGAGAAGCCGGCGCGCAGAGTCAGCGCGGCCGCGCTTTCGAGTCGGTCGTAGCCGACGTCGGCGGTCGCGGCGTCGTCGGCGGCGGACAGGCGTGATCCGACGGGACGCTGCAGAACCTGCCGGACGGCGACGCTTTCGCGCAGCACCCGGGCGCCCGGCGCCGGCGAGAAGGTCGCGGCTAGGCCGGTGGCGAGCGCCCTTTTGGCGCTGCTGTCGACGCCGCCGATCGCAATCAGGCGCGGTGACGTGGATACGAGCCACGATGCCGCGAGCGCAAGGTGCGCGCGCGCCGTCGCGGTGTAATAGGCGGATTCGCCTCTGCCGCTGTGCCGCTCGACCGCGGCGGCGAGCGTGTAAGCGCGGGTTGCGGCGCGGACGGACAGCATCAGGGGCAACACCTCAAGCCCTCCGGCATCTCCGGTCGTATCGAGGTAGCGATTCATCAACACATTGGCGGCGAGGTCGAGGCCGCGCTGGTGAAGGTCCATCAGGAGAAAGGCCAGGTCAAACAGGACGTCGATGCAGGAGATCGGCTCGGAAAACTCGACGGCGTCGAAGAGGGTCGGGCGATCATCGAACAGGCAGATATTCGCGAGCCGCAGGTCGCCGTGGCAGCGGCGGACCATGCCGGTGTCGCGTCGACGATCGAACCGGTCGGTCGTGCATTTCAGCGCCACAAGCGAGGCGGCGTACACGGACTCGATGGCGGCGTGGCCGAGAATCGATTCGACGGTGAGCTGGTCGTCGCGGTTCCGTTCGATCGCATCACGCATCCCGAAGGCGCCGCCGAGGCCGGGTGTACGTTCGGCAACCGCGTGAAAGCGGGCGATCTCGTCGGCGAGAGCCCGGGCGATATCGGGCGTGAGGCGGCGGGCTTCGGCCATGTGGTCAAACAGGTCCGCCTGGTCGAAACGCCGCATCACAACGACCCAATCAACGGCGGGACCATCATCGCCGAAGGCAAGGGTACCGTCCGCGGTGCGGCGTATGGCGCGAATGCCGAGATAGAGGTCCGGCGCGGTGCGGCGGTTGAGCACGAGCTCCGCGCGGCAGGCCGCTTCGCGACGCTCGACCGTGCTGTAATCGAGCGCCGAAAACGCTACCGCGCGCTTCAGCTTGAAGGCGCGGTCATCGACCACGAACACGATCGAACAATGCGTTTCGACGCGCTCGACACGCGCGCCCGGGAATCCGTAATGCGCGGCGTCCGACAAGAACGCGACGATTTCATCCTGTCCACCGTTCGCCATGGCGATGCGGCACCCGATCCGCCGGCCCGCCGACGCCAGCATCTGCGCGGCGTGGGTGTCGGAGAAGACCACCGCCGACAGGCCGGAACCTTGAGATGGATCAAGGGTGAGGTGCCGACGGCGCATTAACGTCGTCGACGACCGAAGGACGGAGCCATGGCCTTGCGACTGACCAGTACCGCTTTCGCCGACGGCGACCGGATTCCGAGCCGGTTCACCTGCGACGGCGACGACATATCGCCGCCGCTCGCCTGGTCCGGCGCGCCCGCTGCGACCCGGAGCTACGCCCTCGTCTGCAGCGACCCGGATGCGCCGGGCGGTACGTTCTACCATTGGGCGGCGTTCGATATCCCGGCCAGAACCGGTGGTCTCGCAGAACGCTGCCTGCCGGGCAGCACCGCACTGCGGCAGGCAATCAACGACTTCGGCAAGAAGGGTTACGGCGGCCCCTGCCCACCGCGCGGCCACGGGCCGCACCACTACCATTTCGCGCTTTATGCACTCGGCGCCGACCACATCGAGGCGCCTTCCGCGGTGCATTGCCGCGACATCGAGCGAGCCGCCAAGGTGCATGCGATCGAATCCGCCGAGATCGTCGCCACATACGAGCGGTGAGCGCCAGAAGGCGGCCGCAATGAGCGACGGCAGGCAGATCGTCGAGACGGTGCGCAAGGCGTTGGCAAGCGAGCCGCGGATCGATCTCGCGCATCACCCCTTGCGGCTGAGCTGGAATGCGGGCGACTTGACGATACAGGGCGAAGTCGCGGATATCGCCGCCAAGAAACTCGCGCTCGAACGGGCGGCTGCGGTCGCGGGCGTCGAAGGCATTGTCGATCGCCTGCGCGTTGCCGCGGCGGAGCCGATGGGCGACGATCAGACCCGCACTCTGGTCTGCGACGCGCTGCTGCAGGACACGGCCTTCGCCGCCGTCACGATTTCAGAATGGGACAAGGGGACGCTCGTACCCGTGCGCGTTCCGGCACTGTCGGAAGGACTCATCACCGTGGCGGTGAGCGACGGCGCGGTGACGCTCGACGGCGAGGTGCCGGGCCTCGGCCTCAAGCGGCTCGCCGGCGTACTCGCCTGGTGGGTGCCGGGCAGCCGCGACGTGATCAACGGCCTCGGCGTGACGCCGCCGGAAAGCGACGACGACGGCGAGATCACCGACGCCGTGCGCATCGCGCTCGAAAAGGATCCGTTTGTCGACGCCGGCCAGATCCGCGTCTCGACCCACGACGCGATCGTGGTCCTGGACGGACTGGTTCCCACGGCATCCGAACGTGAAATGGCCGAATGCGACGCCTGGTACGTCTTCGGCGTGGATCGTGTGATCAACCGGATCGAGGTCCGGCCCTAGCGGTCACGGACCGTTACCCCTTGATGCAGACGATGGGCTCGAGGCGCGCCACTTTGCGCGCCAGGCCTGCGGCATGCGCCGCTTCGACGACCGCATCGATGTCCTTATAGGCGCCGGGCGCCTCTTCGGCGACGCCGCGCGCCGAAAGGCTTTTGACGACAATGCCGCGGCTCGCCAGATCGTCGATCACCTTTCGGCCGCGCCAGCGCTTCAGCGCCTGGTGCCGGCTCAGCGACCGGCCGGCGCCGTGGCAGGCCGACGCGAAGGCGCGCTCTGGGCGCGCCGCCGATCCGACCATGATCGCCGAGGCTGTGCCCATGCTGCCGCCGATAAACACCGGCTGGCCGACCGCCGCGAAGGGCTGTGGCAAATTCGGATGCTGTGCGCCGAAGGCGCGGGTCGCGCCTTTGCGGTGGACAAACAGCCGGCGGCGGCGCCGACCGATCTCGTGCTCCTCCTCCTTGCAGGTATTATGCGAAACGTCGAACAGCAGCGCGAGCGAGATACCGGGGAAAAACTGCCCGAAAACGCGCCGTGTCAGATGCGCGAGAATCTGCCGATTGGCGAGGGCGCAGTTGATAGCCGCCCGCATCGCGCCGAGGTATCGCACACCCAGCTCGGAACGGATCGGTGTGCAGGCGAGCTCGAGATCGGGTAGTGCGATGCCGTGAACGGGCGCCGCGATCGCCATCTCGCGGAGAAACTCCGTGCCGATCTGATGGCCGAGGCCGCGCGAGCCGCAATGGATGCTTACGACGATGTCGCTCAGCCGTAACCCGAATACGCGGGCGACCGCCTCGTCGTGGATGGCGGCGACCTCCTGCAACTCGAGATAGTGATTGCCCGAGCCCAGAGTGCCCATCTCGTCGTGTTGGCGGCGCTTCGCCTGCGGCGAGACCGCGTCGGAAATCGCGCCCGGCACGCGTCCACCCTCTTCGATACGGCTGAGATCCGCGGCGACGCCGTAGCCCTGCGCCACCGCCCAGTGCGCGCCGCCTTCGAGCATGGCATCCATCTCGCGCTCGTCGAGCGTGATCGTGCCGGTGCTGCCGACGCCCGCGGGTATGTTGCGGAACAGGCTCTCGGCGATCTCGATCTTGAGCGGCTCGACATGGCGACGCTGCAGGCCGGTGAGCAGCGTGCGCACGCCGCAGGAGATGTCGAATCCGACGCCGCCGGCGGACACCACCCCTCCTTCGTCGGGATCGAAGGCGGCGACGCCGCCGATCGGAAACCCGTAGCCCCAGTGCGCGTCGGGCATCGCATAGGCGGCTTCGACGATGCCGGGAAGACATGCGACGTTGGCGATCTGTTCCAGCACCTTGTCGTCCATATCGGCGAGCAGCGCGCGGTCGCTGAATATCACCGCCGGCACGCGCATCGCGCCGCGCGGCGGCAAATGCCATTCGGTCTCGCTGACACACGACAGCCGGCTGGATTCCATCGCCGGACCGCTGCTACACGTCGACCACGCATTGGGCGAGCCAAGCGCCGTCGTCTCGCCGTTCGACCTTCAACGCCGTGAAGGTCGCGCCTTTGGGCTCGACCGCCGGGGCATGGCGGACGCGGTCGACCGGCTCGCCCCAGGCGCGCGCGCGCAGGCGCCCATCTTCCAGCGTCACTGCGAAGCGTCTGAACAGCATGTGCCGCACCGCCATCTCGTAAATCAGCCGATTGAGCCAGTCGACCAGCAGTAGGGCGTCGTTCGGCGCCGCACATTCGACGGCGATCGCCCGATCGGCTTTAACGCTGGCGGTATCCGTAACAATCCCCATCAGCGCCAATGCCGCCTGCTCGAACGCTTCGGCCTTGGTCCGGCCGACGCCGCGCACGCCGATATCGGCCGCGTGGGAAAACCGCTCAGCCCGCGCCGGCGTCATGGATCCCTCTCGCCGGGCGCACGCTACGTCCGCAACGCCGCGCCAAACCTTGATTCAAATCAAGGCCGCAGCAAGTGCATTCGGTACGCTGCGAGCCTGCGCCGAAACGCGCAATGCGCCGCCTGTTGGCGGCACGGAGGCTATCATGCTCACCATCCCGATCGAACGCATCGCCCTGATCCTCGACCGTGCATCCGACGTGGAGCCGGCCGACGTGATCGCCAGCGAGATCGCCACCGATTTCGGCCGGGGGGACGACGAGGAAAGCGATCAACCGCTCGGGGACGCGAGGGCGCGGCGGCGATTGGTCGAAACATTGGAACGCCTCACCTCGAAGGAAATTTACGAGCTGCTGGCCTTGGCCGAGCTCGCCGACTTCGACGGCCCGGCGGCGTCATGGGACGCCGCCTTTCAGCGTGCGCTGGACATGGCGGCGCCGGATGCCCTCAGCCGCCTCGTTCACGTGCTCGTTCTGAGCGACGCCATCGAGGTCGGGCTCAACCGGCTCGGCTACGGCTCGGACGACGACGAGGCGGCGGGCGAAGCCGCCGATCGCGAGAACGCGCCCGAAGACGATCAGGGATTTTGATCGAGCACGGAACACTCCCATGCGGTTGCCGGTCCAGATCACGTTTCGCAAGATGGCTCCCTCGTCCGCGGTCGAGTCGCATATCCGCGAGCGCATCGCCGACCTCGACCGCTTCTTCGGCCGCATCACGGCCTGTCGCGTGGTTGTCGAGGCGAGCTCGCGGCGGCGCCGGCAAGGCGACCTCTACCATGTGGCGATCGACCTGACCGTGCCGGGGCGCGAGATCGTAATCGGGCGCGACCCCTCCGCACGCCACGCGCACGAGGACATCCTGGTGGCCGTGCGCGACGCCTTCGACGCCGCGCGCCGGCAGCTGGAGGACCATGTCCGGATCGCGCGCGGCGACGTCAAGGCGCACGAGACGCCGAGCCACGGTCGCATCGTCCGCCTGTTTCCGGACTACGGCTTCATCCGCGTGAGCGACGGCAGCGAGATTTATATGCATCGCAATTCCGTCGTCGGCGACGCCTTTGATCGCCTCGAGGAGGGCGACGAGGTCCGTTTCGTGATCCACGAAGGCGAAGGCGAGCTGGGGCCTCAGGCGAGCACCGTGGTGCCGATCGGCAAACATCACCTCGGGCCCTAAGCCGGACCCGGAAGCGCTGCGCTACCGCATCGTCCGGGCAAGCAGCGGTCGCAGATCGGCCAGCGTCCGGGTGTTCAGGACGTCGTTCTTTCCGAGCCAGCCGCGGCGGGCCTGAAATACGCCGAAGCGAAGATTGCCCAGTTCCTCGACACGATGCGCGTCGGTGGCGATGCTCACCAGAACGCCGGCCTCCTTGGCCATACGGCAATGCACGTCGATCAGATCGAGCCGGTCGGGGTGCCCGTTGAGCTCGATGAAGCAGCCGCGCGCCTTTGCCGCACCGATGATGCGCGGCATGTCGACGTCGTAGGGCTCGCGCTCACCGATCAGACGTCCGGTCGGATGCGCGAACACCGTGAAATGCGGGCGGTCCATCGCGCGCAGGACCCGCTCCGTCTGCTTCTCGCGCGACAAATTGAAATGGCTGTGCACTGCCGCGACCACGAGGTCGAGATGGGCGAGCGCTACATCCGCGAGATCGAGTCTGCCGTCTTCGAGGATGTCGACCTCGATGCCCTTGAGCACGGTGATTCCGGGCTTGGTGTCGTTGAAGCGGTCGATGGCTTCGGCCTGCCGCAGCAGGTGGCGGCTATCGAAACCGTGCGCCATGGTGATGCGCTTCGAGTGCTCTGTGATCGCAAGATATTGGAGTCGGTGGGCACGCGCAGCCGCGGCCATCTCGGCCAGGGTGTTGTGACCGTCGGTCGCGCTGGTATGGGCGTGCAGATCGCCGCGCAGCTCCGCAAGCTCGACCAGCTCGGGCAGCTTGCCGGCGGCCGCGGCCTCGATCTCGCCCCGATTCTCGCGCAGCTCCGGCGGAATGAACGGCAGGTCGACGGCGCGATAGACCTCTTCCTCGGTCGCGCCGCCGACGCGCCGGCTTCCGCGGAACACGCCGTACTCGTTGATCTTCAGGCCGCGCTTCTGCCCGAGGCGGCGGACCGCGATGTTGTGCGCCTTGCTGCCGGTGAAATAGTGCAGCGCCGAACCATAGCTGCGCGCGGGAACGATCCGCAGATCGACCTGGAGCCCCGACCTGAGCACGATCGTGGCGCGCGTCGTGCCTTGGGCGACGATCCGCTCGACCTCCTCGTATTCGACGAAGCGCTTGACCACCGGCGCGCCGCGCGCGGCGGTGACGAGGATGTCGATGTCGCCGACGGTTTCCTGACAGCGCCGGTAGCTGCCGGCGACGACAACCGCTTCGACATACGGCGCGCCGCGCAGCCACGCGAGCAACGGCTCGACGTAGCTCTCGGCCAAGGCCAGCTTGAGCCGCGAGGGCGGCGCCTTGGCGTGCGCCTCCAGCGCCTGGCGCAGTCGTTCTTCGGTGACGGCGCCGAAACCCGGCAACGTGCGCACGCGACCGTCGAGCACGGCGCGATGCAGCTGCTCGAGCGTGTGAACGTCGAGCTCGCGGCACAGCGTGTTGACCCGCTTCGGCCCCATGCCGGGCAGCTTGAGGAGCTCGACCGCGATCGCCGGCGTCGTCCGACGAAGCTGATCGAGCAGCGGCAGATGGCCCGTCTTCACGAACGTCCGGATCTTGCCGGCGAGATCCTTTCCGATGCCCGGAAGTTCGGAGAGATCGTCGCCTCGCGTCAGCATGACGGCGACTTCGATGCCGAGGCCGCGGATCACGCGCGCGGCGTTGCGATAGGCGCGCACGCGGAAGGGGTTGGCATTCTCGAGCTCGAGCAGATCGGCAACGTCGTCGAGCCCCTGGGCGATATCGGGATTATGCGCAGGCACGATCGGAATCGGCTCGCGGCGGCAGGCTGCATTCGGAATCGGACGTCCGCAAACGCTCCGGCGATCGCCCCGCATCGATGAGACTCGGCGCCACGTCGACTTCATAGCTTTCCGCAACCGGGAGCGGCCCCGCTTTCGGCTGCGCCGGGGCGGTCATCGGCTTCGACCGAAGGGGCCGGTGCCTGGCCGCCGATTTTTTGGCGCGTGGCTTCATCGTCGCGTCCGGCGCGAATGAATCGCTCGGGCCATGGTCGCGCCGCCGCGGGAGGCCGCCTTGATTTACCTCAATCCGGCGGCGCCCGCGTCCCCGGCGAGGACGAATCCCAGCGCCGCAGGCGCATCGCCGCGCGCACGCGTCCGGTTGCGAGCGCCACCGCGGCATCGCGCGGCAGCATCATAGACCGCCGCGCCGTATCGAGCACCGCAGCGGTATTGGCGCGGATCTTCTCGTCGATCGCGGCGAAGGCCTGCGCCTGGGTTCCATGACGAAATTCGGTAGCGGCGCAGATCACGCCGCCGGCATTGGCGATGAAATCCGGCAGGACGAGCACGCCGCGCCCGGCAAGCGTGGCCTCGGCTTCCGGCGTGCAGGGGATATTGGCACCCTCCGCGACCAGCCGCGTCTTGAGCCGCGCGACATTGGCGGCGCTGACGACGTCCGGCCGCGCCGCCGGAACCCAGATGTCGCAGGGGACGTCGAGAATCGCGTCGATCCCCAGCTTGCGGCCGCGCGGATGGTCGCGGAGCGCATGGCCTTCCGCCTTGAGCGCGACGAGCGCGGCGACGTCGAGGCCGGCCTCGTCGACGACAGTGCCGCTCGTGTCGCAGGCCGCAATTAGTATCGCGCCCTTTTCGCCGAGATAACGCGCGGCATGCTTGCCGACCGAGCCGAATCCCTGCACGGCGATGCGCGCACCTTTCAGGTCGAGGCCGATCTGCCGGCTGGCCACCTCGATAGCCGCCGCCAGGCCGAAGCCGGTGGCGCCGATCTCGTCGAGCGGAATGCCGCCGAACTCGCGCGGCAGGCCGACGGCGCGGCCGATTTCATCCTCAATCCAGCCCATCGCGCGCTCGTCCGTCCCCATATCGGGGCCGGGGATGTATTCGCTGAGATTGCGGATTGCCGCGGCGAAGGCGCGGATCAGCCGCTCCTTATCGGCGACGGGCATCTTCGGATCGCCATAGATCACCGCCTTGCCGCCGCCGTGCGACAGACCGGCCGCGGCGTTCTTGAAGGTCATCGCCCGCGCCAAGCGGAAGCATTCCTCGGCGCTGACGTCCGGCGCCATGCGGACGCCGCCGACCGCCGGTCCGCAGGCGGTATTATCGACCGCCACTACGGCGCGAAGCCCGACCGCCGGCCGATGGATATGCACCACCGCAAGCGGGCCGAGCGCATCGGAAAAGCGGAACACGTCGTTGTCTGTCATGGCGCTGTCGCTCCCGGCTTTCAGGCCTTGCGTTGCAGATCGTCGATCATCGCCTGGAGAAAGCGGGCGGCCTCGCCGCCCGTTGCCGCGCGATGATCGAAGGTCAGGGACAGGGGCAGCATATGGCGGAAGGCGACACCCTCGCCGTGCCGGACCGCCTGTAGCGTCACACGGCCGGCGCCGACGATCGCGACCTGCGGCGGCAGAACGACGAGCGCGGCGTAGCGCCCGGCGATCACGCCGAAATTCGACAGCGTGATGGTGGGATCGCGCAGCTCGTCGGGCGCGACGCGACGCGCGCGGGTCGCCGCCTTGAGCGCATCGAGCTCTCGCCGCAGACGATCCGCGCTCCGATTTCCGACATCGCGCAGGACCGGCACGATCAAGCCATCTGCAGTTTCGACCGCGATGCCGAGATCGACGCGCTGCTGAATTTCCCGCGCCGTCGCCTTGTCGTCGTACCACGCGTTGAGCGCCGGTACCGCGGCGCAGGCGACCGCAATCGCGCGAATCAGTCGGACGCCGACGTCGGCATGATGCGCCCACCATCCCTCGACATCCGCGTCATCCCACACGGTTGCCGGCGTGACCGACGCGTGGGCACGCTCCATGTTCCGCGCCATGGCGCGGCGCACGCCCCTGAGCGGCTCGGCCGCAGCCGCGGTGCCGGCCGATCGCGCCGCGCTTTCGACGTCGTCCCGGGTGATCGCGCCGGAGGGACCGCTGCCGCGCAACCGCGCCAGATCGACACCGCGTTCGCGCGCCAGGGTGCGTATGCCGGGCGCGGCCGGCGCACGGACCGGTTCGGGCGAGACCGGCGAGCGGTCGACGCCCGCACCGGACGAGACCGCCCGCGGCCCCTCCTCGAGCGTGCCGACGACGGTTCCGGCATCGGCGTGGTCACCGTTTTCGAACACGGCGATCGGTGCGCCGACCTTGATCCGATCGCCCGGCTTGGCAAGAAGCCGTGCGACGCGGCCAGACCGCGGCGACGGAATCTCGACCACCGCCTTCTCGGTCTCGACCGAAACCAGCGGCTGATCGGCGACCACATGATCGCCTTCGGCGACGTGCCAGGCGACCAGCTCGGCCTCGGTCAGGCCTTCGCCGAGATCGGGTAGAGCGAAGCCGATCATGCGTAGGCCATCGCGCGGCGGGCGGCTTCGGCGATGCGGGCGGCGCCGGGAAAGTAGTGCGCTTCGAGACGCGGCAGCGGAATGACGGTGTCGTATCCGGCAACCCGCTCGACCGGGGCAAGCAGCGACAGCAGGGCGTACTCGGCGATGCGCGCGGCGATCTCGCCGCCGAATCCCCCGGTGAGCGGCGCTTCGTGGGCGACGACGGCGCGACTGGTCTTGGCGACCGATGCGAGGATGGTCGCAGCGTCGAGCGGCTTGAGCGTGGCGACGTCGACGACCTCGGCGCTGATCCCTTGCGGCGCGAGCGCCGCCGCCGCGGCGAGCGCTTCGACCACCATCGCGCCCCAGGCGATCAGAGTGACGTCGCTGCCCTCGCGGACGACGAAGCAGCGATCGAGCGGCATTGCAACCGCGTCGTCAACCACCTCCTCGCGGCTGGCGCGATAGAGGCGAGTCGGCTCGATGAATACGACCGGATCGGGATCGCGGATGGCGCCGAGAAGCAGGCCGTAAGCGCGCCGCGGCGAGGACGGAATGATCACACGCAAGCCCGGGATATGCGCGAACATCGCCTCGGGGCTCTCCGAATGGTGCTCGACCGCATGGATGCCGCCGCCGCCCGGCGAGCGCAGCACCAGCGGACAGGTGAGACGGCCGCGCGTCCGCGTGCGCAGCCGCGACGCGTGATTGGCGAGCTGATCGATCGCCGGATAGATGAAGCCGGTGAATTGGATTTCCGCGACCGGCCGAAAGCCTTGGGTGGCGAGGCCGATCGAAACGCCTGCAATCGCCGCTTCGGCCAACGGCGTGTCGAAAACGCGCTCCGCTCCGAAACGCCGGAGCAAACCGTCGGTCGCGCGAAACACGCCGCCATCCGCTCCGACGTCCTCACCGAGGATCAGCACGCGCTCGTCCTCAGCCATGGCGCGCGCCAGAGCCAAGTTCACGGCCTGGACGAGATTGATTTCGGTCATGCGACCCCTTCCGCTTCGCGCGTCGGCGTCAGTCCCGCGATCATGGCCTCGCGCTGTCGCAGCAGTTCGGCCGGCAGCTCGGCGTAGGTGTAATCGAAGATCGTCGTCGGGTTTTGCGACGGCATCCGCAGATAGGCGTCGGCAGCGCCGTCGATCTCGGCGGCGACCTCGCGCAGAAGTTGCTCCTCATTGTCCTTGGTCCAGAGCCCGGCCGCATTCAGATAGCTGCGCAGCCGCAGCACCGGTTCCTGTCGCCAGTGCGGCGTCACCATCGCGTCGTCGCGATAGCGGCTGGCGTCGTCGGCGGTGGTGTGGTCGCCGAGGCGGTAGGTCACGGCCTCGATCAGTGACGGGCCGGCGCCGCTTCGCGCGCGCTCGATCGCGGCGATCGCCGCCGCGCGCACCGCGATCACGTCGTTGCCGTCGACCTGTTCTCCGGGAATCCCGGCGGCCACCGCCTTCTGCGCCAGAGTCGCCGCCGCGCTCTGCGCCTCGCGCGGAACCGAAATCGCCCATTGATTGTTGCTGACGACGAACAACGCCGGCACGCGCCACACGCCGGCGATGTTGAGCGCCTCGGCCACATCGCCCTTGGAGGTCGCGCCATCGCCGAAGATGCAGACGGCGACGCGCGGCTCGCGCCGCAGCTTGAAGGCGAGCGCCACGCCGACTGCGTGCGGGGCGTGGCTGCCGACCGGTACCGAAGCGGGAAAATCGCCTTTCGGGCCGGCGAAGGCGCTGCCGCGCTCGTCGCCACCCCAATAGAGGAACAGCTCGAGCGGCGCGACCCCGCGCAGCAACTGCGCGCCGTGCTCGCGGAAGCTCGGCAACAGCACGTCGTCCGCGCGCATCGCGCTCGCAGCGCCGACCGACACCGCCTCCTGGCCGAGCGACGAGGCATAGGTGCCGAGCCGGCCGGTGCGTTGCAACGCAATCGCCTTGGCATCGAAGCTGCGGGTGCGGACCATGGCGCGATAGAGCCCGATCAGCGTGGCCGGATCGGCGGCGAAGTCGGGCAACGGCCCGACCGGCTTGCCGTCCGGGTCGAGGCACCGGCCGCAACCGATCTCGAAGCGTGCCGCGATCTCGCGCATGGCCCCTCGGGACTCCTCGTTGACAAAAGCTAATGCCCGTTGGCCATTCGTCCTTGATGCATATCAAGCGCGCGACACCGAATCGTTTGGCAACCGCGGACCGCCCGGCATCCGCCGGCTTTACGGCATCCTGACGATCGTCCCGGCTTCTCCGGCGAGGACGGCCCCGGCGTCCTCGACGGCGCCGATTGCGGCCGTGCGCCCGGTCCGTTCGACAAACCGGCAGGCCGCTTCGACCTTGGGCGCCATCGATCCGGGGGCAAAGGTCAGCGTGCGCAGCTCGGCCGGCGTCGTCCGGCGGATCGGCCGCCCCTCGGCCATCGGCCACCGTGTCCACACCGCCGGCACATCGGTCAGCAACAGCAGGGCGTCGGCGCCGATCGCCTCGGCCAGCAGCGCGGATGCCAGGTCCTTGTCGATCACCGCCTCGACGCCACGCAGGCCGCCCGATTCCGTCACTATGACCGGGACGCCGCCGCCGCCGGCACAGACCACGATGACGCCGGCGCGCAGCAACAGCGCGATCGCGCCGCTCTCGCGGATGCGTCGCGGCGCCGGCGATGGGACCGCGCGCCGCCAGCCGGCGCCATCGCGCATGATCGACCATCCGAATCGACGCGCCAAGCGGCGAGCCTCGCTTTCGCCATACACGGGACCGATCGGCTTACTCGGCGCGCCGAACGCCGGGTCCGCGGCGCCGACTTCGACGCTGGTCAGCAGTGCTGCGACCTCGCGCTCGGGCAGCGCATTGGCGATCTCGAGATCGATCAGATAGCCGATCATACCTTCGCTTTCGGCGCCGAGCACGTCGAGGGGATAAGGTCGTACGGCGCGAAAGGCGGCGGCTTGGAGTGCGAGCAAACCGATCTGCGGTCCGTTGCCGTGCGTTACCACCAGCTCGTGCCGGCGCGCGATCGGCGCAATGGCGCGCGCGACCGCGTGCTTGACGTTGCGCTGCTGGATTTCGGCTTCGGGCGGCTCGCCGCGGCGCAGCAGCGCGTTGCCGCCGAGCGCCATGAGGATTCGCATCAGGCCGGCCGCGCCGGCGCGAGGCGGCCGACGAAGGCGTCGACGAACGCCGACAATCCCAGCCCGCCGACCTCGGCGTATTCGTAGCGCGCGCGGACGATCGGCTTGTCGATCATAACGAGCCGCGCAAGATCGATCGGCGTCGCGGCGACCACGACTTCAGCATCGCTGGCGTCGATCGTCGCGGCGAGAGCCCGCAGCTGATTGGCGTCGTAGCCCACCGCCGGCAGCACCGCGCCGATATGGGGATAGCGGCGAAAAACCGCCTGGATTTCGGGAGCGGCCGTCGCCCGTGGATCGACGATCTCCGCCCCCGCCGCCATGGCGGCGACGTAACCGGCGCCGTAGGCCATGCCGCCGTGCGTGATCGTCGGTCCGTCCTCGACCACCAGGGTTCGGCGACCGCGGACTGCGGCGGCGGCGTCGAGCCGCACGGGCGAGGCCGCGTGCACGATCGGCGCCTCGGCATTGACGGCGCGCAGGCTTTCGACCGCCGCCTCGATTTCCGCCGGCTTCGCGGAGTCGACCTTGTTGATGACGAGCACGTCCGCCATGCGCGCCACCGTCTCGCCTGGGTGATGCGTTGCGATCTGGCGGGGGCGCAAGGCATCCGCCACGACAATATGCAGGTCGGGGCGAATGAAGGAAAAATCGTTGTTGCCTCCGTCCCAGACGACGATGTCCGCCTCGCGCTCGGCGGCGGCGAGGATCGCCGCATAGTCGACTCCAGCGAAGACCAGATTGCCTGCGGCGATGTGCGGCTCGTATTCCTCCCGTTCCTCGACAGTGCAAAGGCCTGCGTCGAGATCGGCAAGCGTGGCGAAACGCTGCACGCGCTCGCGCAGAAGGTCTCCGTACGGCATCGGATGCCGTAACACCGCGACCCTGCGGCCGCGGTCTCGCAGTCGCCGCGAGAGCCAGCGCGCAATCGCCGACTTGCCGCAGCCGGTCCGCACCGCCGTCACGGCGATCACCGGCAGCCCTGCCGCGAGCATCGTCCGCCTCGGACCGAGCAGCACGAAATCGGCGCCCGCAGCCAAGGCGCGCGAGCCCAGATGCATGACGTGCTCATGCGTCACATCGCTGTAGGCAAAAACCGCGTCGGTAACGCCGCGCGCACGGCAAAGCGCGTCGAATTCCGCCTCGTCGACGATCGGAATGCCGTCCGGATAGAGCGCGCCAGCCAGCGCCGCCGGATAGCGGCGCCCGGCGATGCCCGGTATCTGCGCGGCGGTGAAGGCGACCACCTCGCACGCGGGATCGTCCCGGTAGACGACATTGAAATTGTGGAAGTCGCGGCCCGCCGCGCCCAGGATGACGACACGGCGGCGCGCCGCGTCAGATGCAGTAACTGCGGATCGGCGCGAAGCCATTGAATTCGACCGCGGCGTAGCTGGCGGTATAGGCGCCTGCCGAAAGGAAATCGAGCGTATCGCCAGCCGCCAGGTCGACCGGCAGGCGATAGTCCGCCTTCTGATAAATGACGTCGGTGCTGTCGCAGGTCGGACCGGCGAGGATCGCCGGCGCGCGCGCGCCGCCGTCGTGCGGCGTGCGAATGCGATAGCGGATGCGCTCGTCGAGAGTCTCCGGCAGCCCGTTGTAACGGCCGGCGTCGAGATAGACCCAGCGGTGGCGCGCCTGGCGCGATTTCTGCGACACCAGCAGCACCGTACTGCGCAGCAGTCCGGCATCGGCCGCCAGGTACCGGCCGGGCTCGATGAGCAGCCGCGGCCGCCTCCGGCCAAAATGGGTGGCGAGAGCGCCGTCGATCGCCTCGGCATAGGCCGCGAGGGGCGGCACGAACGTACGGTACTGCGCAGGAAAGCCGCCGCCGACGTTGAGCAGATCGAGCTCGAGACCGGCGCGGCGGCAGCCTTCGAAGACCTCCGCGGCCTGGGCGATCGCCGCGCCCCAAGCTTCGGGATCGATCTGCTGCGAGCCGACGTGAAACGAGAGCCCAACGGGCTGCAGGCCGAGCGCCGCCGCGCGCGGCAGCAGGGTCGTCGCCATCTCGGGCGTGCAGCCGAATTTGCGGGTCAACGGCCATTCGGCCGTCCGGCCCTCGATTAGAAGCCGGCAATAAACGCGGGCACCAGGCGCATGCCGCGCCAGCTTCTCGAGCTCACCGATACTGTCGAAGGCGAAGAGATCGATGCCATCGCTATGCGCCTCAGCGACCTCGGCGGGGCGTTTGACCGTGTTGCCGAAGGAGAGTCGTGCGGACGCAACGCCGAGGCGGCGGCAGCGATGGATCTCGCCGGCGCTCGCCAGATCGAACCGGGCGCCAAGCTCGGCGAGCGCGCCGATCACTTCGGGCGCCGGATTGGCCTTGACGGCGTAATACACGGTCGCCTCGGGAAGGAGCGCATGCAGAGTGCGGTAGCGGGCGCGGACGATGTCGAGATCGACAACGATGCAGGGAGTGGGCGGGCGGCATTCGGCGAGAAAGCGGTCGATGCGGTCGACCTCGCCTTCGCCGGCGGCTATCGGCGCGCCAGCGTTGCGCACTCCTTCGTCGAATCGCGCGGTGTTTCCGGCCATTCCGCCTCATTGCCGGCGGGGAAGAGTCGCCTACCGGCACGTGAGTGTTTACCAGGGCGCGCTCACGGCGCCCTTGATCCGGATCAAGTCGGACGGCCCGCGGATTCAGTCCCGTGCGTCGCGTTCGAGCTTTTCCGCAATCCGCGTCAACTCGGCGACGATGGCCGCGAGCTTGCGCTGGCTCTCGGCGTCGGCATGGCGCTCGGCGAGGAGCGCCGCCTGGCGCGACAAGTTACGCAGCTGGGAAGCGATTTCGATCGACATGGCGATGACCTTGCGAAGTTGCGGGAGAATTCACCGGCCTCGCTTTGCCATCGTTGATCCAGATCAAACCGCGCCCGGGCAGGACACACGCTGGGGTGGGCTCGCCGACTCGGCCATTTCCCATAGCGACGCGACGGACGGGCCGACCGCGCGTCGAGCTGCGGCGGACGCGACGGCGTTCATCGCCGATCGCGTCGAAACGTACGGAAGGTCGCCATGGCGGGGTCCCGTGCCGATCGCCCCGCTCGTGCTGCGCGACCGCCAAGCGGGTCCGGCAGCGCGGCACTCACGCCAGACACTCACGCCAGATACGCTGCGATGATTCCCGAGAGCACGATGCCATCGAACGTTCCCGCGCCGCCGATGCTGAGCACGCCGACGGCCGCACTTTCCACTTCCCTCAGATGCAACAGATCGGCGCCGATCAAAGGCCCGGCGACGCCGGCAACGAATGCGACGGGTGCCGCTTGCGTCGGCGCCAACCACAGCGCCAACGCGGCGGCGGTCAGTGCCGGAACCAATCCCGGCAAGGTGATGCCGATGCCGCCGACGGGCCGCGCCAGCTTGTAGCAGATGCCGGTATTGACCGCGGCCGTCAGCGCGAGCGCCCATAAGACCCCGGGCTCGCTGGCGCTCAGCCATAGAAGTTCGTAGACCGCCACTGCCGCGGGTACGACGCAGCCGCCGACATTGATCGCGACCACCGTCGTCTGTCGAACGCGGCGCAGTTGCGGCAGGAAACCCGCGAGGCCGAACGCCGCCAGCGGATGAACCGAGACGACGTTGCTCCGCCGCATCCGCCGCACCGGGATGTTGACAAAGCTGCCGAGAATGATGGCGAAGACGACGAAGACGGCGCTCGCCGGATCGAGATGGAGCTTCGCCAGGCTCGCCACCATGAGCTGACCGAACAGCAGAGGCAGCAGCGTCATGAGGAGGATGGAAACCAGCAATGAGAGCCAGACAAACCCGACCATTCCGGTCAATGCCTCCTTATCGGATACGAATACCCGTCACCGGGACTTGCGCCGCTAGCCGGCCGCATTGCGGCCGACCTTTCCTTGATCTGGGTCACACATTCGGGACATGGCGCTGGGCGACAGCGGCGTCGCACCGGACGCAATTTGGCGGAGAGGGTGGGATTCGAACCCACGGTACCCAGTAAAGGGCACAACGGTTTTCGAGACCGCCCCGATCGACCGCTCCGGCACCTCTCCGATAGGGCGCGGAGCCTAACGCAGCCCCCGGTCGGGTCGCAATCCCACAAACCGGCCACGCCCGCCGGGGAGAGCGTGTTTTCCGCGGTTGTTAGCCCCTGGAGACAAGCAGGAGAACCACAATGGCTCAACTTGTACGCTTGCTGCTGTGCACGCCTGTCGTCCTGTCGCTGGTCGTCTGCGGCGGATCGCCCGGCTGCCGTGCGCTCACCGGCGCCGGGATCGGCGCGGCTGGCGGCGCGGCCGTGGGCGCCCTGGCGGGCAGTCCGGCGCTCGGCGCGGCGGCCGGCGGGCTGGCCGGCGGCGCCACAGGTGTGTTCACCTCACCCGGCTAGGTCTCAGCCGGACGGTCGCCGATCTGCGAGTGATGCGGCCGCCCCTAACCCCGTGCAAAAGCAGGATAAAATTCCCCCGGAAGGGGCGTAAAACCGTTGACAGCCGGCGCTTGGCCGCTATATTTCGCGCCAACGGACGGGCGGGTCCCGTCCGTTCTCTTTTTTCAGGACGCGTCATGTACGCTGTCATCCGCACAGGCGGCAAGCAGTACCGAGTCGCCAAGGACGACGTGATCTTCGTCGAGAGGCTTGCCGGCGAACCCGGCTCGAGCGTGACGCTCGACGAGGTGCTGATGGTCGGCGGCGAGGGTCAGCAGCCGAAAGCCGGCGCGCCGCTGATCGCGGGCGCGTCGGTGACCGCGCAGGTGATCGAGCACAAGCTGGGCGACAAGGTGCTGGTGTTCAAGAAACGGCGCCGCCACAACTATCGCCGCAAGAACGGCCATCGCCAAGCGATGACCGTCCTGCGGATTACCGGCATTCGTGCCGGCCGGGAGACCGCTCATGGCTCATAAGAAAGCCGGCGGCTCGTCGCGCAACGGCCGCGATTCCCGGGGTCGCCGCCTCGGGTTGAAGCGCGCCGGCGGCGAGATCGTCGTCCCCGGCAACATCCTGGTTCGGCAGCGTGGAACCAAATTCCACGCGGGTCGCAATGTCGGCCTCGGCCGCGACCATACGCTGTTCGCTCTCATCGAAGGCGCCGTGCGTTTCCATACGACGCGCGGCGGACGGACCTATGTCTCGGTCGAGCCGAGCCCGGCGGAGGCCGCGGAGTAAGCTATTCACCCGAACCGGCGCTGCGCGCTACATTGACTGCAAAGGGGGAATGGCCGCATTCCCCCTTTTTCGTTCGGGGGAGCCGGCGGCCGACATGCGATGAAATTCCTCGATCAAGCCAAGATCCATCTCAAGAGCGGCGACGGCGGCGCCGGCACGGTGAGCTTTCGCCGCGAGAAATTCATCGAATTCGGCGGGCCCGACGGCGGCGATGGCGGTCGCGGCGGCGACATCGTCGTCGAGACTGTCGCCAACCTCAACACGCTGATCGACTACCGCTACCAGCAGCATTTCAAGGCCGAGAACGGCCATCATGGGATGGGCGCCAACCGTTCGGGTGCCGACGGCCGCCCGCTGGTGTTGCGAGTGCCAGTTGGGACGCAGATCCTCGACGAGGCCAACGAGGACGTGCTGCTCGACCTGAGGCGTGCGGGTGAACGCCATGTGCTGCTCAAGGGCGGCGACGGCGGCTTCGGCAACGCCCATTACAAGAGCGCGACCAACCGTGCGCCGCGCAAGGCCGGTAAGGGCTGGCCCGGCGAAGAGCGCTGGGTATGGCTGCGGCTCAAGCTGATCGCCGACGCCGGGCTCGTCGGGCTGCCCAACGCCGGCAAATCGACGCTGCTGGCAGCGGTTTCGCGCGCCAAGCCGAAGATCGCCGACTATCCCTTCACCACCTTGAGGCCCCAGCTCGGCGTCGTGCGCGTACACGACGAAGAATTCGTGCTCGCAGACCTGCCCGGCCTAATCGAAGGGGCGAGCGACGGCACCGGCCTTGGCCATCGTTTCCTCGGCCACGTCGAGCGCTGCGCCGTCGTCCTGCATCTGATCGATGCGACGATCGGCGACGTCGTCGGTGCCTGGCGGACCATCCGTCGCGAGCTCGAAGCCTACGGCCACGGCCTTGCCGAGAAGACCGAGCTGCTCGCACTCAACAAGGCGGATGCGGTTCCAGCGGCGGAGATGGACAAAAAGCGCAAGGCACTCAAGCGGGCAAGCCGCCGCGCCCCCCTCATCTTGTCGGCCGCCACCGGCCAAAACGTCGACAAAGTCATGGCCGCCGTCGCCGAGATCGTGCGCGCGGCGCGGCAGCGCACGGCACGCGCCGAGGCCGAAACCGCGGAGGCCGAATGACTCAGGGCCTCGCCTCGTCGAAGCGGCTGATCGTTAAGATCGGCTCGTCCCTGCTTGCCGACGACAAGACTGGCGAGCCCCGCCGCACCTGGCTCGAGGCGCTACTCGACGACATCGCGGCGCTGCGCAAGACCGGGACTCAGGTGCTAATCGTCACCTCCGGTGCAGTCGCCATCGGCCGCCGCCATCTCGGCCTGCCGGCCGGCCCCTTGCGGCTCGAGGAAAAACAGGCCGCTGCAGCAGCCGGCCAGATCCGCCTCGCCCATGTCTATCAGGAAGCCGCGGCACAACACGGTATCATCGTAGCACAGATTCTGCTGACGCCCGAGGACACCGAGATGCGCCGCCGCCATCTCAATGCGCGCGCCACGATCGAGCAGCTGTTGACGCTCGAGGCGCTGCCGGTGATCAACGAGAACGACACCGTGGCGACCGCCGAGCTGCGCTTCGGCGACAACGATCGCCTTGCGGCGCGCGTCGCGCAGATGATCAGCGCCGACACGCTGGTCCTGCTGTCCGACATCGACGGCCTCTACACCGCCGATCCGCGGCGCGACAAAACCGCCAGGCACGTGCCGGAGTGCCGCGAGATCACGCCGGAGATCGAGACCATGGCGGGCAAGGCTCCGCCCGGCTCTTCCTCCGGAGGCATGGTGACCAAGCTTGCCGCCGCGCGTATCTGTCTGGCCGCCGGCTGCCGCATGGTGATTGCCAGGGGAGACGCGCTGCACGCCCTGGCGGCACTCGACCACGGCGCACGCGCCACCTGGTTTCTCCCTGCCGCCGAGCCGCGAACCGCGCGCAAGCGCTGGATCGCCGGCGCGATCAATCCCGCCGGCGTGCTAGTGATCGACGACGGGGCGGCGCGCGCCTTGAAGCGCGGCACCAGTCTGCTGCCGGCCGGGGTGGTGCGCGTCGAGGGCGAGTTCGAGCGCGGCGATGCCGTGATCGTGCGCAGCAAGGACGGGCACGAGCTCGCGCGCGGCCTGTCGGCCTATTCGAGCGCCGATGCGCGGGCCATCGCCGGTCACAAAAGCGGTGAAATCGAGGCCATCCTCGGCTACCGTGGCCGCGACGAGATGATCCACCGCGACGACCTGGTGGTGAAATGACGGCACCCGAGGCCGGAGAGCGGGCGGGCGAAACGCTCCGCGACGAGATGCGAGCGCTCGGCCGGGCGGCGCGCGAGGCCGCTGCCGTTCTTGCCCGCGCCCCGGCGGCGCAGCGCACGGACGCGCTCGGGCGTGCCGCCGCCGCGATCCGTGGCGTGCACGCAACCATTCTCGAAGCCAATCGTCGCGATCTGCAATCGGCGCACGACAAGCGGCTTTCGGCCGCGATGATCGATCGGCTGATGCTCGACGACCAGCGCGTCGAGGCGATGGCGAAAGGCCTCGACGAGGTTGCTGCCCTGCCCGATCCGCTCGGCACGGTCCTGGCCGACTGGACGCGCCCCAACGGCCTGCGCATCCAGCGCCTTCGCGTTCCGTTGGGCGTCATCGGCATCATCTATGAGTCCCGGCCGAACGTGACCGCCGATGCCGGCGGTCTGTGCATCCGTTCGGGCAACGCCGCGATTCTGCGTGGTGGCTCGGAGAGCTTCCATTCGTCGCGCGCCATTGTCGGGGCGATCGAGGAAGGACTCGAGCGCGCGCGGCTGCCGCGCGCAGCGATCCAGTTGGTGCCGACCACAGACCGCGCTGCGGTCGGCCACATGCTCGCGATGGACGATCTGATTGACGTCATCGTGCCGCGCGGCGGCCGCTCGCTGATCGAACGCGTACAGAACGAGAGCCGCCTGCCGGTGATCGCGCATCTCGAAGGCGTCTGCCACGTCTACCTCGATCGCGCAGCCGATCCGGACAAGGCGCGCCGCATCGTGCTCAACGCCAAGATGCGGCGCACCGGCGTCTGCGGCGCGGCCGAGACGCTGCTGGTCGATCGCGCCGTCGCCGACGCACTGCTGCCGCCGATTCTCGCCGACCTGCACGCTGCCGGCTGCGAGATTCGCGGCGACGAGACGGTGCGTGCGCTCGACCGCGACGCCAGGGCCGCGACCGAGCAGGACTGGTACACCGAATATCTCGACGCCATCCTGGCGGTGAAGGCGGTCGACGGACTCGACGCCGCCATCCGTCACGTCAACCATTACGGCTCGCACCACACCGATGCGATCGTGACCGAGGAAAAGGCCGCAGCGGAGAAATTCCTCGCCGAGGTCGACAGCGCGATCGTGCTGGTCAACGCCTCGACCCAATTCGCCGACGGTGGCGAGTTCGGCATGGGCGCCGAGATCGGCATTTCAACCGGCCGGCTGCCGCCGCGCGGGCCGGTGGGTGCGGAACAGTTGACCAGCTTCAAATACGTCGTGCGCGGCAACGGCCAGGTGCGGCCCTGAACGTCGCCGCGCTCGGCATCGGCCATGCGCCTCGCCGCCGAATTGGCCTGCTCGGCGGCTCGTTCAATCCCGCCCATGTCGGCCACGTGCATCTGAGCCTCGAGGCCCTGCGGCGGCTCGGACTCGACGAGATATGGTGGCTGGTTTCGCCGCAGAATCCGCTCAAGCCGGCATCCGATATGGCGCCGCCGCAGGCGCGCCTCGCCCGTGCACGCGCCTTGGTACGTCATCCGCGCATCCGCGTGCTCGACCTCGAAAGCCGGCTCGGCACGGTTTTCACCCTCGACACCCTCCGGGCCTTGAAGTCGCGCTTCCCGCGGACCAGATTCGTGTGGCTGATGGGTGCAGACAACCTGTCGCAAATCCGTCATTGGCGCGGCTGGCGCGAGATTTTCGCGTCACTGCCCATTGCGGTCTTTGCCCGCCCTTCGTATTGTCGGGCCGCCTTGGCCGCTTTGCCCGCCCGTCGCTTCGCCCGTCACCGTCTGTCCGCCGCCGCGGCACGACGGCTTTCCGGCCGTGAGCCGCCGGCCTGGGTTTTCCTGTGGTCGATGCTCGACCCGCACTCGGCCACCCGCATCCGCCAACACATCCGAGGTGACCGCCATCCCGCGTAGCAAATCCATGACCGCCCGGAAGCGGCGGAGCGCCGCCCGTCCGGAAGCCCTGTTGCGCCTGATCGAGAAGACCCTCGACGACGGCAAAGCCGAGGACATCGCCGTCATCGACCTCGAAAACAAATCGACCCTCGCCGATTACATGGTGATCGCCAGCGGCCGTTCGCAACGCCAAGTCGCGGCGCTGGCCGAGCGGCTGCTCGACACATTGCGCCGGAGCGGCTATCGCCGCCTTTCAGTCGAAGGTCTGTCGCACGGCGAATGGGTGCTGGTCGACGCCGGCGACGTGATCGTTCACCTGTTTCGGCCGGAGCAGCGCGCTCACTACAACCTCGAGAAGATGTGGGGCGAGTCGTTCGCCGCGCTCGACGAATCGATCGCCTGATCGCAGCAGCGCGGCATGCGCATCACCATCGTCGCAGCCGGCAAGCTCAAGCCCGGGCCGCATCGTGATTTGGCCGCGCATTACGCCGGCCGCCTGCGATGGCCGCTGGTCGTCCACGAGATCGAGGAGCGCCGCAAGCTGTCGTCGACCGAACGCAGACGCCGCGAAGCGGCGTTGCTGCTGGCCGCAGTTCCGAAAGGCGCCACTCTAGTCGCGCTCGACGAGCATGGGACGGCGCTTTCGAGCGCCGAGCTCGCCAAGCGACTGGAACGCTGGCGCGACCAAGGAGTCGGCGATCTCGCTTTCGTGATCGGCGGCGCCGGTGGGCTCGACGAAACGGTCCGCCGACAGGCGCGGCTCGTGCTCTCCCTCGGTCCCGCCACCTGGCCGCATTTCCTCGTCCGCGGCATGCTGCTGGAGCAGCTCTACCGGGCCGAAACCCTGCTTTCGGGCCATCCTTATCACCGCGAATAAGGCACCCGGCCCCTACCGTTCGCACCGGGGTTCCTCTATATATCCCGCATGTCCACGCCGAATCGGCCGCGCCCCGTCGTGCTCTGCATCCTTGACGGGTGGGGAGAGCGCGCCCAGCGCGATGGCAACGCCATCCTCCAGGCCCGGACGCCCAATTGGAACCGCTTCATGGCGCGGTTCCCACACTCGCACATGCAGGCGAGCGAGCACTTCGTCGGCCTGCCCGATCACCAGATGGGCAACTCGGAGGTCGGCCACACCAATATCGGCGCCGGCCGCGTCGTGAAGCAGGATCTGCCCCGAATCGACGACGCGATCAAACGGGGTGAAGTGTCGGCCAATCCGGCATTCAGGGATTTCGTCGCCGCCATGAAGACAAGCGGCGGCACGGTGCATCTGATGGGATTGATCTCGCCAGGCGGCGTTCACTCGCATCAGGACCAGATCGCCGCGCTGGCGAATCTTCTGGCCGCGCAGGGCCTGAACGTGAACGTTCACGCGTTCCTCGACGGTCGCGACACGCCGCCGCGCAGCGCGCGCGATTACGTCGCGGCCTTCGAGCGGACTCTCGAGGACCGGAAACGCGTGCATATCGCCACGGTCGCCGGCCGCTACTTCGCCATGGACCGCGACCGGCGCTGGGACCGCGTCGAAAAAGCCTATCGCGCGCTGGTGATGGCCGAAGGCCCGCGGGCTGCCGACGCGCATGCTGCGATCGAGCGATCCTACAGCGAAGACAAGGGCGACGAATTCGTCGCGCCGACCGTGATCGGCGAATATGCCGGCATGAAGGACGGCGACGGCGTGGCCTGTGGGAATTTTCGCGCCGACCGCGTCCGCCAGCTGCTGCTGGCGCTGCTCGACCCGCGGTTTGCCGCATTCAAGCGTCTGCGCACGATCCAGTTCGTCGCCGCGCTCGGCATGACACAATATTCGGGCGAGCTCGACCGATTGATGAAGACGCTGTTTCCGCCCGAAGATTTGGCCGATACGCTCGGCGAGGTCGTGGCGCGTGCCGGCCTCAAGCAGCTGCGCATCGCCGAGACCGAGAAATATGCCCACGTCACCTTCTTCTTCAATGGCGGGCGCGAGACCGAATTCGACGGCGAAAGCCGGATCCTGGTGCCGTCGCCGCAGATCGCGACTTACGACCTCAAGCCCGAAATGTCGGCCTTCGAGGTGACCGACAAGCTGGTGGCGTCGATCGACAGCGGCCAATACGATTTTGTGGTGGTCAACTACGCTAATACCGATATGGTCGGGCACACCGGCGACGTTGCAGCCGCGATCAGGGCGGTCGAGGCGGTGGATCAATGCCTCGGCCGCGTCGCCGCCGCGGTCGAGCGCGTTGGCGGGTGCCTGCTGATCACCGCCGATCACGGCAACGCCGAGCAGATGCGTGACCCCGAGACCGGCGGGCCGCACACCGCCCACACGACGAACCCGGTGCCGTTGGTGCTGGTCAACCCGCCGCCGGGCGTCGACGGGCTGCGCGACGGCAAGCTTGCCGATATCGCACCGACAGTGTTGTCGCTGATGCGACTGCCGCAGCCCAAGGCGATGACGGGCCAGAATCTCGCCCGCGCCGCCACGCGTGTCACGGCCTAGCCTCAAGGCGCTCACCGTTGCCCTGCTGGCGGCGGGGTTGATCGCCGTCGCTTCGGCCAAGGCACAGAATTCGCCGCAGCGGAAGCTGCACGAGGTCGAGCAACAACTCGAGCAAAGCCGGCAGCGGCAGGAGCAGCTTTCAAAGCAGGCGCGCGATCTCGCTGGCGAGATCCAGGCGCTGCGCGACGACGAGGTGCGCGTCGCCGCCGACGCGCAGGCGCACGAGGCGACGCTCGACCGACTCGACGAACAGCTCAGGCGGCTCGCCGCGCAGGAGCAAGCTGAAACCGCCGAGCTCGGTCGGAAGCGCAGCACCGAGGGTCGCGTTCTGGTGGCGCTGGCGCGGCTGGCGCGCGACCCGCCCACGGCCTTGGCGCTGGCGCCGTCGACACCGATCGATGCCGTGCGTGGCGGCCTGCTGCTCGGCCGGGCCGTGCCGCCGCTGGTTGCGCGGGCCCGCGCCTTGGGCGCCGAGATTGAGCACCTGCGCGCGACCCGTGCGCAAATCACGAGCGCCGAGACGCAGCAGCGCACCGAGAGGGCGGAGCTGGCGCGCGACCAAGTGCGCATAGCCGCGCTGCTCGCGCGCCGGCAGGCGTTCCAGCGGCAGACGCAGGAGGAGCTCGAGCACACCGGTCACCGGCAGGCGGCGCTGGCCGCCAGGGTCGGAACACTCCGAGAATTGATCGCGCGGCTCGAGGCCGATCACCGCGCCGCCGAGCAACGCGCGGCATCGCGCGCCGTGGCGCCCCCGCTCACGGTCACAGCAGGCGAGATGGATCGGGCGATGGATGGGGCGGCGCCCAAGATCCGTTCGATCGGTCAGGCGAAGGGGCGCTTCGCCATGCCGACGACCGGCCTTCTGGTTGCGCATTTCGGCGATGCCCTAGCCGGCGGCATGACCAGCAAGGGACTCACCTTCGAGACACGGCCCGGTGCGCAAGTGGTGGCGCCGTTCGACGGACGGGTGCTCTATGCCGGTCCGTTCAAGGGCTACCACCAAATATTGATCATCGGTCACGGCGGCGGCTATTATTCCGTTCTGGCGGGGCTCGGTCATATCGAGCAAAGCGCCGGGCAATGGCTCGTGGCGGGCGAGCCGGTAGGGATCATGCCGCAGGAGCCTCGCAGGCCCCGTCTCTATCTCGAGCTGCGCGATAACGGCCAACCGATCAACCCGTTGCCGTGGTTGGCGATCCACGATGAAAAGGTAAATGGATGATGCGCTTCCGTCATATTGCGGCTTCGGCTGCGATCCTCGTCTGGCTACTGGCCCCGGCGGCGCGATCCGCCGAAACACCGCAACCGCCGGCCGCGAAGAACGATGCCGACACCTATCGCGCGCTCGACCTGTTCGGCGAGGTTTTCGAACGCGTGCGCGCCGACTATGTCGACAAAGTCTCGGACGAGCATCTCATCGAAGCGGCGATCAACGGCATGTTGTCGTCACTCGACCCGCATTCGAGCTACATGAACGCCAAAGAGTTCGCCGAGATGCAGGTCCAGGTACAGGGCGAGTTCGGCGGCCTCGGCATCGAAGTGACGATGGACAACGGCCTGGTGAAGGTGGTGTCGCCGATCGACGGCACGCCGGCGGCCAAGGCGGGACTCAAGCCCGGTGATCTGATTGTCGCCATCGACGGCCAGCCGGTATCCGGCATGAGCCTCAACGACGCGGTCCAGAAAATGCGCGGGCCGATCGGCAGCGAGATCAAGCTCGCCATTCGGCGCGGCACGCAGCCGCCTTTCACCGTCGCGATCAAGCGCTCGGTCATCAAGGTCCAATCCGTCCGTTCCCAGCTCATCGACAACGACATCGGCTATATCCGCATCAGCAGCTTCAATGAGCAGGCTGACAGCGGCGTGCACGCCGCGATCAAATCGCTGCTCGACAAATCGCACAACAAGCTTGCGGGCATCGTGCTCGACCTTCGCAACAATCCGGGCGGTCTGCTTGATCAGGCCGTGGCGGTAGCCAACGATTTCATACCCCAGGGGGAGATCGTCTCGACCCGTGGCCGCCATCCCGATGATGCGCAGCGGTTCGATGCCAAATCCGGCAACGACATCAGCCGCGGTCTGCCGATGGTCGTGCTGATCAACGGCGGCTCGGCCTCGGCGTCGGAGATCGTCGCCGGCGCACTCAAGGACCACCATCGCGCGATCCTGATGGGGACGCGCAGTTTCGGGAAAGGGTCGGTGCAGACGATCATCCAGCTGCCCGGCCACGGCGCCATGCGGCTGACGACGGCGCGCTATTACACGCCGTCGGGCCGTTCGATCCAGGCGACCGGGATCGAGCCCGACATCGTGGTTGAACCCGCGAAGATCGAGCGGATCGCGACCGGACCGGTCACGCACGAAGCGGATCTCAAGGGTGCGCTCAAGAACACCGACACCGCCGCCAAGCCGGGCTCCGGGGCGGCGACGGCGCCGAGCAACGAGACCACGCCGCCGGCCGCGGCCCCGGGTGACGAGGCCACCACATTCGGGACCCCCGACGATTATCAGCTCGCGCGGGCGGTCGATATGTTGCGCGGCCTCGCGCTGTTCGGGCCAAAGAAGGCGGTGCACTGACGGCGGTGGCGCGCCGGATGAGGAGCGCCAAGCCGCCCGCCGGGTATCGCCGCGGCGTCGGCGTGATGCTGATCGACGACCGGCGCCGCGTCTTCGTCGCGCGGCGTATCGGCACCGCCGCCGGCTGGCAGATGCCGCAGGGCGGTATTGACGGCAACGAGACGCCGCAGCTCGCCGCCTTGCGCGAGCTCAGGGAGGAGATCGGCACCGACAAGGCCGAAACCCTGGCCGAAAGCGCGCATTGGCTGAGCTACGACTTTCCGCCGGCGTTGCGTCCGTCGATTTGGGGCGGGCGCTACAAGGGCCAGACGCAAAAATGGTTTGTGATGCATTTCACGGGCACCGAAAGCGATATCGTCCTCGACGGCCATATGCCCGAGTTCGACGCTTGGAAATGGGTGGCGCCGCGCGAGTTGCCGGCGCTTGCCGTCGACTTCAAGCGGCCGCTCTACCGCGCGCTGCTCGAGGAATTCAAGGAAACCTTGAGGCTCGATTAAGCCGCGGCGCGACGCCGCAGGACGCGCCACGCGAGGTCCGCAGCCAGCAGGTTGAGTCGTCCGTGCGGCTTCAGACCGGCTGCCTTGAAGGTCATCGCCACCGCGCGCTCGACATGATGCCGGCGATAGACCCGCGCCGCCGCCGCGAGATATTCGCGATGGGCGTTCCGGCGGTCGTACACCGTCCCGGGCGCAGCATTCGCGACGAAAAAGGCGTAGGACAGTTCGTCGTCCTCCGATTCCCGCATGCGGCCAATCGCCACCCTCAGGCGCCGCCAGCGGCCCAGCCGCTCGCGCTCGAGATAGCGCTTCATGTGGGTGTAAAACAGCTTGTAATGCCGGAACTCATCGGCGGCGATGCGGTGACAGATCTCGCGCAGCACCGGCTCGGCCGTCGCCTCGGCGAGAGCGGTGTAGTAGCTGCTGGTGCCGGTCTCGACGATGCAGCGCGCCACCAGCTCGCGGGCGCGCGATCCGCGGATCGAGCGCACGGCGCCGAGGTTGACGCGGAACCCCGCGGTGAAGCGCGCGCAGGCTGCGGCATGGTCGAAGGTCGGATCGGCAAGCATCGACCAGCGGCCGAGCGCCTCGCCGTGCTGAATCTCCTCGCGGCCCCAGAGGCGCGCCGCCTCCTGGAAATCGGGATCGTCGGCGAAAACGTTGCAGAGATATTGCGTGTAGTCGTCGCCGTTCTGCTCGACCAGGCTCGCCGCCTTGGCGAGGCGCAGGATCGCTGGGTCGATCTTGACCGGATCGAACCGCTCCCACGGAATGTCGCCCAACGTCCAATGGCTCACGGGCGGGTCCCCTGCCCGCGATTATAGCGCCGCCGTCCGACGCCGCCTATTTCGGAGGATTGAACTCTTTCCAGGGGTCTTTGACGTTGGGAATCGTGTCGAACTCGGTGTTGACCAGCTTCCCGTCCTTCATCTCGGCGCGGCGAATATAAATGTTCTGCACGATATCGCGTGTCGCGGGATCGATGGAGATCGGCCCGCGCGGACTGTTCGGATTGGTCCAATGCGACAACACCGCCATAGCCTGGTCGGGCGTAAATTTGCCACCCGTCTTCCGGATCGTGTCGAAGATTGCGGCCATGCCGTCCCAACCGCCCACGGCATAGACATCGGGCGTGCTGTTGGCGCCGTATTCTTTCTTCCAGGCGGCGACAAAGGCGACGTTGGCTGGCCGCGTCGCCGTGGCGGTATAGGATCCGGCGCTGATGATGCCGACGGCATTGGCACCCATGTTGGGCAGCTCCTCATCGGGCAGCAAATCCTGCGTGGCCACGTTATGGACGCCGCCTTCCATCAGCTTGGCGTTGCGGATTTCCTTCACCATCGTCGTCGCCTGCGTGCCGGCCGGAACCCAGATGAACGCAACGTTCGGATGCGCGTCGGCGATGCGCTGTACGAAGGGCGAGAAATCGGGATTGACGAAGGGGAAGCGCACCGAGGTGAGCGAGCCACCGCCATCGACGATGCCCTTCCTAAACGCGGCTTCGGCATCCCAGCCCGGATTGAAGTCGCTGACCGCGCTGTAGGCGACCTTCCAGCCCTGCTGCGCCACCCACTTGCCGAGCGGATAGGCGGTCTGCCACTGGGTGAACGAAACCCGCACGACGTACGGCGAGAGGCGCGGCAGCGCGACGGCCGAAGCGTTCATGTCGACGAACGGCACCTTGGCCTCGGCAGTCAGCGGCGCGATCGCCAGCGCAATCGGCGACGCGATGACGCCGCCGAGGAACTGCACGTGCTCGCGCACGATAAGCTCTTGCGCTACGCGCTTGCCGACGTCCGGACTGGAACTGGTGTCGTCGCGGCGGATGATCTCGACCTTGACGCCCGGCGGCAGGTCCTTGGCGTGCAGCTTGGCGTAGAGGCTCAGGCCCTTGTCGAGCTCGTCGCCCGGCTGAGCCAAGGCGCCCGAATAGCTGTTGACGATGCCGATCTTGATGGTCTCGGCACCGGCCGGCAGCGCCGATACGAGCAACGCGCCGGCGAACGCGCCGCCCAGAATCCTTGCGTTAAGCATGTCCCCCCTCCGCCCCGAACATCGGGGTGCCTGGCGATTATTGTTGGCACGCGGACGGCGCTCTGCCAAGAGCACGCGCGCAAAGATGCGATCGTTAGTGGACGACGGCTCGCAGCGCTTCGAGCTTGGCTTGGGCGGCGGCCAACCGGCGCTCGGCCGCGCGCAGCTGCGCCAGCGCCTCGCTCTTGTCCTCGCCGGAGGCGCGCCCCGCCTGCTCCTTGAAGCTGGCGTGCAGGTTTTCGGCTTCTCTGGCCTCGGCTTCCGCGGCGGTGCGGTCGATCTCGCCTACCGGCAAGGCCTCGTCGGCGAGGACCGTGCAGCGTTCAGGCGTGACCTCGGCGAAACCGCCGGAGACGAAAATCCGCTGCGACACCGCATTCTGGTCGTCGGCGTAGACGTCGATGATGCCGGGCCGCACGCTGGAAATCAGCAGGGAATGGCCCGGCAGCACGCCGAAATTGCCTTCGCCGCCCGGCACGACGACCATGGCCACGTCCTGCGAGAGAAGCAGCCTCTCGGGCGAAACCAGTTCGAATTTGACCTTATCGGCCATCGCGCCCTACGCCGCCTCCGCCGCCATCTTCTTGGCTTTGGCCACCGCCTCCTCGATGGTCCCGACCATGTAGAAGGCGCTCTCCGGCAAGTCGTCGTATTCGCCGGCGACGATGCCCTTGAAGCCCTTGATCGTGTCCTCGAGCTTGACAAAGACGCCGGGCGTGCCGGTGAAAACCTCGGCGACGTGGAAGGGTTGACTCAAGAAGCGCTGGATCTTGCGGGCGCGGGCGACGGTAAGCTTGTCCTCCTCGGAAAGCTCGTCCATGCCGAGAATGGCGATGATATCCTGGAGCGACTTGTAAGTCTGCAGGACGCGCTGGACGTCACGCGCGACCTTGTAATGCTCCTCGCCGACGACGCGCGGGTCCAGCATGCGCGAGGTCGAATCGAGCGGATCGACGGCGGGATAGATGCCGAGCTCCGCGATCTGGCGCGAGAGCACGGTGGTCGCATCCAGGTGCGCGAACGAGGTCGCGGGCGCCGGATCCGTCAGGTCGTCGGCGGGCACGTAGATCGCCTGCACCGAGGTGATCGAACCCTTCTTGGTGGTCGTGATGCGCTCCTGCAGCGCGCCCATGTCGGTCGCGAGCGTCGGCTGATAGCCGACCGCCGACGGGATGCGGCCCAGGAGCGCGGACACCTCGGAGCCCGCCTGGGTGAAGCGGAAGATGTTGTCGACGAAGAACAGCACGTCTTGGCCTTCCTCGTCGCGGAAGTATTCGGCCAGCGTCAGGCCGGTCAGGCCGACACGGGCGCGGGCGCCGGGCGGCTCGTTCATCTGGCCGTAGACCAGCGCCGCCTTGGAGCCCGGCCCGTCGGGAATGATGACCTTGGACTCCATCATCTCGTGATAAAGGTCGTTGCCCTCGCGGGTGCGCTCGCCGACCCCGGCGAAGACCGAATAACCGCCGTGCGCCTTGGCGATGTTGTTGATCAACTCCATGATGATGACGGTCTTGCCGACGCCGGCGCCGCCGAACAGGCCGACCTTCCCGCCGCGGGCATAGGGCGCGAGCAGATCCACCACCTTGATTCCGGTGACCAGGATTTCCGCCTCGGTCGACTGGTCGGTGAATTCGGGTGCCGGCTTGTGGATCGGCGAGGTCGCCTTGGCCTTGATGGGTCCGCGCTCGTCGACGGGCTCGCCGATGACATTGAGGATGCGGCCGAGGGTCTCGGGGCCGACCGGAACGCGGATCGGACCGCCGGTGTCGACCACCTCGGCGCCGCGCACTAGGCCGTCGGTCGTGTCCATGGCGATGGCACGCACCGTGTTCTCGCCCAGATGCTGCGCCACTTCGAGCACCAGCGTCTTGCCCTGGTTCTGAACGTGGAGCGCGTTGAGGATCGACGGGAGTTCGCCCTCGAATTTGACGTCGACGACGGCGCCGATGACCTGCGCGATGGTGCCGGTGTTGTTCTTGGCCATGATGCTTCCCCTAGAGCGCCTCGGCGCCCGAAATGATCTCGATCAGCTCCTTGGTGATGGCGGCCTGACGCGAGCGGTTATAGGTGATGTTAAGACGATCGATCATCTCGCCGGCGTTGCGCGTGGCGTTATCCATCGCCGTCATGCGCGCGCCCTGCTCGGACGCGGCGTTCTCCAGCAGCGCGGTGAAGATCTGAACCGCGAGATTGCGCGGCAACAGCTCGGCGAGGATTTCGCCTTCCTCGGGTTCAAAGGTATAGATCGCGCCCCTGGTGTCCGGCCTCTCCTTTTCCTTCGTTTCCGGAGCCGCGAAGGGAATGAGCTGCTGCTTGGTGACGACTTGCGTGATCGCCGACTTGAAGCGATTGAAGATCACGGTGCAGACGTCGAATTCGCCCGCATCGAAACGTTCGATCAAACGGCCGGCGATATCTTCGGCGTTGGCGAAGGTCAGGCGCGGCCGGCCGATTTCCGTCAGACTCTCGACGATGAGCTTGGCCTGGTCGCGCTTGAGCGCATCGCGCCCCTTGCGGCCGATGGTGAAGAACTTGACCGCCTTTCCTTCGCGCTGCAGGGCACGCAGCGTCCGCCGCGCCTCGCGCAGGATGCTGGCGTTGAAGCCGCCGGCAAGGCCGCGATCCGAGGTGGCGACCAGCAGGAGATGGGTCTGATCGCCACCGGTGCCAGCGAGCAGCTTCGGCGCGTTCGACTGGTTACGCAGGTTGGCGGCGAGCGAGCCGAGCATCCGCTCCATGCGCTCGGCATAGGGACGCGCCGCCAACGCCTGCTCCTGCGCGCGGCGCAAGCGCGATGCCGCCACCATCTTCATCGCCGACGTAATCTTCTGCGTCGAGCGGACGGAGCGGATGCGGTTGCGCAGGTCCTTCAGGCTCGCCATGGCACCCTACGATCCGCCGGACGTCAGGCGAAGGCTCTGGCGAAGCCGTCGAGGAAGCCGATCAGCTCCTTCTCCGTGTCCGGCGTCAGCTCGCGCTTGTCGCGGATCGATTCGAGGATCTTCGGCGCCTTGGTGCGGAGCTCGCCGAGCATCTGCGCCTCGAAACGGGTGACGTCGGCAACCTCGATCTTGTCGAGATAGCCTCGCGTGCCGGCGAAGATCGACACCACCTGCTCCTCGACCGGCACCGGCTTGAACTGCGGCTGCTTCAGGAGCTCGGTAAGCCGCGCGCCGCGCGCGAGCAGGCGCTGGGTTGCCGGATCGAGATCCGAGGCGAACTGGGCGAACGCCGCCATCTCGCGGTATTGCGCCAACTCGAGCTTGATGCGGCCTGCGACCTGCTTCATCGCCTTGATCTGCGCCGCCGAGCCCACCCGCGACACCGACAGGCCGACGTTAATCGCCGGCCGGATGCCGCGATAGAACAGGTCGGTCTCGAGAAATATCTGACCGTCGGTGATCGAGATGACGTTGGTCGGGATATAGGCCGAGACGTCGCCCGCCTGGGTCTCGATCACCGGCAGCGCTGTGAGCGAGCCGGAGCCGTGCTGCTGGTTCATCTTGGCGGCGCGCTCGAGCAGGCGCGAGTGCAGGTAAAAGACGTCGCCCGGATAAGCCTCGCGGCCCGGCGGGCGGCGCAGCAGCAGCGACATCTGGCGGTAGGCCACGGCCTGCTTCGACAGATCGTCGTAGACGATGACCGCATGCATGCCGTTGTCGCGGAAGAACTCGCCCATGGCGCATCCGGCGTAAGGCGCGAGGAACTGCAGCGGCGCCGGTTCCGAGGCGGTGGCGGCGACCACGATCGAGTAGTCGAGCGCACCGAAGTCGGCGAGCGTCTTGACGATCTGCGCGACGGTCGAGCGCTTCTGGCCGATCGCGACATAGATGCAATAGAGCTTCTTCGATTCGTCGTTGCCGGCGTTGACCGCCTTCTGGTTGAGGAACGCGTCAATCGCAACCGCGGTCTTGCCCGTCTGACGATCGCCGATGATCAATTCGCGCTGACCGCGGCCGATGGGTACCAGCGCGTCGATGGCCTTGAGGCCGGTCTGAACCGGCTCGTGCACGGAGCGGCGCGGAATGATGCCTGGCGCCTTGACCTCGACGCGCGCGCGTTTGACGTCCTTGAGCGGACCCTTGCCGTCGATCGGCTCGCCGAGCGCGTTGACGACGCGGCCCAAAAGGCCGCGACCGACCGGTACGTCGACGATCGAGCCGGTACGCTTGACCGTATCGCCCTCGCGGATGCCGCTGTCATCGCCGAAGATCACGATGCCGACGTTGTCTGTCTCGAGATTAAGGGCCATGCCCTTGACGCCGTTCGGGAACTCGACCAGCTCGCCGGCTTGAACCTTGTCGAGGCCGTAGACGCGGGCGATGCCGTCGCCGACCGACAACACTTGGCCGACCTCGGCGACGTCCGCCTCGGTGCCGAATTCGGCGATCTGCTTCTTCAGGATCGCGGAGATTTCCGCGGCACGGATTTCCATGTCAACCAGCCCCCTTCATCGCCAGCGCCAGACGCGCCAACTTGCTCTTGAGCGACGCGTCGACCATGCGTGAGCCGACCTTGACGATCAGTCCGCCGAGCAGGCTCGGATCGATGCGGAAGTCGACTGCCACCTTGCGGCCGACCGCCTTGCGCAGGCGCTCGTCGATGGAGCGGCGCTGCGTCTCGGACAATTCCTGCGCAGCAATCACCTGCGCCGTCACCTCGCCGCGGCGCTCGGCGAGAATATGCAGGAACCCCTCGATCATCTCGGGCAGTGCGAACAGCCGGCGGTTGCGCGCCAGCAGGCCGAGGAAATTGCATGTCAGCGCGTCGAGGCCGGCGCGATCGGCGACGGCGGCGATGGCGCGCGCTTGCTCGTCGCGTCGCAGCACCGGGCTGCGGATCATGCGGCGAAGATCGGCGCTGTCGTCGATCATGCGGCGCAGAGAGGTGAGGTCGGATGCCACGGCATCGAGGGTCTTGCGTTCGTCGGCGAGGTCGAAAAGCGCGGCCGCGTAACGCTCCGCCAGACCGGCTACGCTTGTCGCTTCGGATGCCACGTCGAGCTGATGTCCCTGTTGTCCGGGCGAGACCGGCACACGGTCGGCCGCAGAATGAACGCGCCCTCCGCCGGGTTTTCGTCGCTCGAAAACCCCCGCCGCAACGATCCCGCCGGAAAGCGCGGCGGTTCTAACATAGGCTTTTCGGGCACGCAACAAGGCCGGCCCGGCAGGGCGTGGCAGGTCGCCGCAGGCGATAAACCTGCAAAGGCCAAGAGTTTCAGGGCTCTAAATACGCGCGATCGGGCGGCGAAGAGCGCCGATGATCACTGCCTCGCCGGCACCGCTGGGAAGGTTGACGGACCCTGGTCGACGACGATATTGCCTGCGGCATCGAATGTCGCCGGATTGACCGCATGGCGCAGCGCCGCCGAAGGTCCGGACGCCCGCACAGAATCGGCGTTGGCCACGGCCGCCGGTGGCGGCGTGACCGGAACCAGCAGGCCGGTGCGGGCGACCCCTGCGCGCTCGACCGCATCCCAATCGACCTGATCGTGGCGGTCGCCGGCCGCCGCGGCGACGCGGCCCACGAGATCGTCGGGGATCGCCGGCGTCATCGGTTCGTCGATATCGAGCTCATCCGTCTGGGACTGGCTCGGATGGACGGCGACATAGAGCCGACCTCCGATCCATGCCGTCAGCACCGGTTGATCGACGACGCGCACCGGCGTGCCGACGGGAACCTCTCTAAACAGCCGTTCGATGTCCTCCGGATAGAGGTGGATGCAGCCGTGACTGACGTTGCGGCCGATGCCGTCCGGCTTGTTCGTGCCGTGAATGAGGTAATTGGTCCAGCCGAGATGCATCGCATAGGCGCCCAATGGATTGTCAGGACCGGGCCGCACGAATTTCGGCAGCGTCGGATCTTCGGCATGGATCGAAGGCGGCGGATACCAGATGGGGTTTTTCTCCTTGGACACCACGGTCGTCGCGCCCACCAGCGTGCGCTTGCCTTCGACGCCGACGCCGACTGGAAAGGTCTCGACGGTCTTGCCGTCGGGATGGAAGTAGTAGAGCCGGCGTTCGCCGAGATTGATCACGATGCCGACATGCGGGGCGTCGGGCAGAACGTATTGCGTCGGAATGACGATGTGCGCGCCATCGCCCGGCAACCAGGGATTGATCCCCGGATTGGCCGCGACCAGTTCGGCATATCCGACGTCATATGGCCGCTGCAGGGCGATGAGCGTGTTGCTGGACTTGGTGATGTAACTCTGCAGCGATCCCAGCACGGTCTGATTCGGTGCGAGCACGAACTCGGCCGCGCATGCGGGACCGGTAGCGAGGCCGGCAAGAACGGCAACGGCCGCCGCAATGTTGCGCGGGGCAGCCGATTTTCCACGCATGCGAACCTGCGGAGAACGCGGCGCACCGGACGGCGCGGTCGCGCCGCGCGGTCCGGTGCCCGCATATGCCATCACTTCTGCAGGCTGCGCTGATACTGGCGGCTGCCCTGTTGGTTGGCCTGTTGCGCCTCCTTCAGCGCCTGCTGCGCCGTCGCCAACGCCTGTTCGGCCTTTTGATTGGCCGCGGCGATCTGCGATTCGAGCGACGACTGGTTGGTCGGTTGGCTCGCGCAGGCGGCCAGGGCCAACGGCGCACAAATCAGCAGAAGTTTCGCACCACGCAACAACATAACGGCCTCCTTGCAATGCATTGCATTCCCATCCGGCCCACTGCGCAGCGAATCTCGGAACCGGCGGGGGCCGGCGGCGCCGATGGCGGTGCTGCATTCCGACCACAAAACCAAAACCGAGCGACTTCGTGCCACGGTTAAATCAAATTTATCCGAACCGTGGTCACGACTCTGTCACAACGCTCGATGGAGCCGTATCCAATATCAAATGAAGCTATACGGATCAATGTCCACCTGGACGCGCACCGAGGCGGGAAGCGCAACGGCAGCGAGCCAGGTGCGCAACGTTGCCTGCAGCGGCGCCGAACGCGACGCCTTGACGAGAAAGCGGCGGCGATGGCGACCGCGTAGCATCGCCAGCGGCGCCGGCGCCGGACCCAGCACTTCGATGCCATCAAGGCGCGGCGCGTGGTGTGCCACGGCGCGCGCCGCACGGTCGGCGGCGTCGGCATCCGGTGCCGACACGATCAGCGCCGCCAGTCGACCGAAAGGTGGCCAGTTGCCTTCGCGCCTCGCCTCGGCCTCCACGGCGAGGAACCCATCGCGATCGTCGCTCGCCAGCGCGCGCATCACCGGATGCTCCGGCATGTACGTCTGCAGCAGCACCACGCCCGGTCGCTCGGCGCGGCCGGCACGGCCGGCAACCTGATGGAGGAGCTGGAATGTGCGCTCGGCGGCGCGCAGATCGCCGCCCGACAAGCCGAGATCGGCGTCGACCACGCCGACCAGCGTCAGCATCGGAAAATGATGGCCCTTGGCCATAACCTGGGTGCCGATCAGCAGATCGACCTCGTGCCGTTCGACGCGCGCGAGCAGATCTTCCATTGCGCGCGGACCCTTCAGTGTGTCGCTTGCCATGAGCGCGATCCGTGCGTTCGGAAAACGCTTTTTCGCCTCCTCGGCGAGACGCTCGATGCCGGGGCCGCAGGCGGCGAAACTACCGACGGCGCCGCAATTGGGACAGCGGGGCGGCATCGCCGTGGCAAAACCGCAGTGATGGCACAGCAACCCGCCGGCGTGGCGATGCTCGATCAGCCAGGCGGTGCAGTTCGGGCATTGCAGGCGATGGCCGCACTCGCGGCACAAGGTCAGCGGCGCATATCCGCGGCGATTGAGAAACAGCATCGCCTGTTCGCCGGCGCTGAGCGTCTCGCCCAGCGCCTGCACCAGCGGCGGCGAAAGAAAACGCTGGCGCTCCGGCTTCTGCCTGCGCATGTCGACGACTCTAATTTCCGGCAGCCGCGCGCTGCCGTGCCGCGCCGGGAGATGCAGCCGCGCATAGCGACCGGACTGGGCGTTGATCGTGGTTTCGAGCGAGGGTGTCGCCGAGACCAGCACGATCGGCAGCCGCGCCAGGGAGGCGCGCACCACCGCCATGTCCCGCGCGTGATAGATGACGCCGTCTTCCTGTTTGAACGACGCGTCGTGCTCTTCGTCGACCACGATCAGGCCGAGATCGCTGAACGGAAGGAAGAGCGCCGAGCGCGCGCCGACCACCACTCGTGCCCGGCCTTCCGCGACATGGCGCCAGGTCGCGCGGCGCTGCGCCCGGCCGAGATCGGAATGCCACAGCGCCGGCGGCGCGCCGAATCGGTCGGCGAAGCGGCGGAGAAGCTGGGTCGAGAGTGCGATCTCCGGCAGCAGCACCAATGCCTGTCGGCCGCGCTCGAGCGCCGCCGCGATCGCTGCGAAATAAACCTCGGTCTTGCCTGATCCGGTCACGCCGTCCAGCACCGCCACGCTGAAGCCGCCGCCGCGCACCCTGCCGATCAACGCGTTCGCGGCGATCTCCTGCGCCGAGGACAACCGCGGCCCCGGCAGGCGCCACTCCGGCGCGGGCGGTGGCGGCGTTGCCGGCAACGCCACCGGCGCGAGCAGCCGGACCTCCGCCAGCGCCCTGACGACGCCGACGCCGCAAGCGGCGCGCCGCGCAAGATCGGCCGCCGGCGCCGCGCCGCCTTCGGCAGCGAGCTCGAGTACCCGACGACGCTGGGGTGTGAGCCGGGAACCACCGTCGGCCAGCGCGCGGCGTCCAGCTTCGGCGATCTCGTAACCCGTGATCGCGGGTGGCGTCGCGAGCGCTTCGGGCACGCTCATCGCCATGCGGAGGACCGCGCCCGGCGCCGTCAGCGTGTAATTCGCAACCCAGTCGATGAATCGCCGCAGTTCGTCGCGCAGCGGCGGCACCGGCAGGACTTCGGCGATCGGCTTGAGTCTCGCGTCGGCGATCTCGGCATGATCCGTGCCCCATACCACGCCCGCAAGCCGTCGCCGGCCGAGCGGTACCTGCACGAAATCGCCGGCGCCGACCCGCATGCCGTTCGTCACGCGATAGTCATAGGCGCCCGCGAGCCGCAATGGCAACAGCACGCTCACGCGATCATCGCGCGCCGGTTCGGCGTTGGCAGGGTGCTCCGGCATGGTCTACACTCTCGTACGAAAGGGGGCCTCGCAGGAAGTGGCAGAGAGGCGCGCATGAAGTTTTTCCTCGACACCGCCAACATCGCCGATATCCGCGACCTGGCCGCAACCGGATTGGTCGACGGCGTGACCACGAACCCGTCGCTGGTCGCCAAGTCGGGACGCAACTTCATCGAGGTCGTGCGCGAGATCTGCTCGGTCGTGTCGGGACCGGTGAGCGCGGAGACCACTGCCACCGACCATCCGACCATGCTGGCCGAAGGCCGCAAGCTCGCGAAGATCGCCAAGAATATCGCGGTCAAGGTGCCGCTGACGCCGGACGGGCTCAAAACCTGCAAGGTGCTGCGCGCCGAAGGTGCGATGGTCAACGTGACGCTATGCTTCTCCGCGGCGCAGGCCGTGCTCGCCGCCAAGGCCGGCGCGACCTTCATCTCGCCCTTCGTCGGCCGGCTCGACGACATCGGCGAATCGGGAATGAGCGTTGTGCGCGACATCGTCGAGATCTACCGCCAGTATCCCGCGTTCAAGACCGAAGTGCTGGTCGCATCGATTCGTCACCCTATGCACGTGGTCGAAGCGGCGAAGCTCGGGGCGCATATCGGCACCATGCCGCCCGCGGTGATGCGCCAGCTCTTCGCGCATCCGCTCACCGACAAGGGCCTTGCGGCTTTCCTGGCCGATTGGAAGAAGACGGGCCAGTCGATCCTGGGCGGCGAGAAACCCGCGGCGGCAGCCGAGTAGCGGTATGACGGCGGACCGCCCCCGCGACAAAGCTACCGCACCGCCGCCGGCGGTCACGGAAAACGTCGCAACGGCCACCCAGGTCATCGCCTATCTGAGGCGGCATCCGGACTTCTTCAACGAACATCCCGAGATTCTTGACCTGCTGACGCCGCCGGCCGCTCGCAGTGGCGCCGGCGTGGTCGACATGCAGCAGTTCATTCTCAAGCGGCAGCGCGACGACATCGCCAAGCTGAAAGGTCAGCAGAAAGTGCTGATCAGCACGACGCGCGCGAATCTGGCGAGCCAGACCCGGGTTCACAGCGCGGTGCTGACGCTGCTCGCCGCCAACAGTTTTGAGCAGTTGATCCAGATCGTCACCACCGATCTCGCCATGCTGCTCGATTCGGATGTCGTCACAATCGGCGTCGAGAGCAACGGCGGCGCCAAGCCGCGCCTGCCTCACCCGGGCGTGCAGATTCTCGAGACCGGCACCGTCGACCGGGTGCTGGGCCCGGAACGCGACGTCGCGCTGCTCGCCGACACCACCGGCGATCCGATCCTGTTCGGCGCGGGGGCCGAACTCGTGCGCTCGGCGGCGCTGCTGCGGCTGGCGGTCAGTCGGACCGCGCCGGCCGGGTTACTGTGCATCGGAGCGCGCCGGCCGGGTAAATTCCATGCCGGCCAGGGCACCGAGCTGCTGGGCTTTCTCGCCCGCGCGCTCGGCATCACCATCGCCGCATGGCTCGACCTCCCGGCGTAAAGGGCGCGCGCCCGCTTCCCCAATCGCTCCGGCCCGAGCCGGTTCCACCGACCCGTTTCGCCGCATCGCCGGAGTTGGCCGAGGCGATCGGACGATGGCAGGCATGGCTCGCCGGCGAACGGCGCACGTCGCCGCATACGATCGCGGCCTATGGTCGCGATCTCGCCGGCTTTCTCGAATTCCTGACTGCCCATCGCGGCGGCGTGCCGGGATTGGCGACGCTCGCCGCCCTCGAGCCGGCCGATTTCCGCGCGTACCTCGCGCGCCTTGCGCGCGACGCCGCGGCGCGCGCCACGCTCGCGCGCAAGCTGTCGGTGCTGCGGAACTTCTTCCGCTTTCTCGGGAAGCGCAAAATCGTCGCCAATGGCGCGCTCGCGGCGGTCCGGACTCCGAGGCTCGGCCGCACTGTTCCCAAGGCCTTGACCGAGAACGAGACCGCGGCTGCGCTCGAGCGCGTGACGCTGCTCGACACGCGGCCATGGATGGCGCGGCGCGATTTCGCGCTGCTGATGCTGCTTTACGGCTGCGGCCTGCGCATCGCCGAGGCGCTGTCGCTGACCTGCGGCGCCGCACCGGAAGCCGAAGGCATGCTGCGCATCGTCGGCAAGGGCGGCAAGACGCGGCTGGTGCCGGTGCTGCCGGCGGTCGCCGACGCCGTTCGCGACTATCTCGCCGTCTGTCCGTTCGATCTCAAGGCCGACAGCCCCTTGTTCGTCGGCGCGCGCGGCCGTCTGCTCAATCCCCGTCAGGTTCAGGGAACCATGGCCAAGCTGCGCCGCGCCCTCGGGCTGCCCGAGCACGCGACGCCGCACGCGCTGCGTCACAGCTTCGCAACCCATCTGCTCGCCGGCGGCGCCGACCTGCGCGCCATTCAGGAACTGCTCGGCCACGCCAGCCTTTCCACGACACAACGATACACCGCAATGGATCCCGCGCGGCTTCTGGCGGTTTACGATCGGGCACATCCGCGCGCGCGGGACTAGCGGCGTCAGAGCCGACGGATCGCGAACAGCGCCGCGAACGATCCCGCGCCCATGGTGAGGAAGGCGAAGCCCCAGGCGAGATAGCTGGCTTCGCCGCCGACAGCGTCGAGCACAACGCCCACCGCCAGCGGCCCCAGTACCGCGCCGGAGAACCCGAGGAGCGAATGGACGGCCAGCGTCGCGCCGCGCTGCGCCTGAGGCGAACTGATCACCGCGCCGGCCGTGAGCGCGGCCGAATCGGCCATGATCAGCATCGAATAGCCGCAGCACAGCAGCGCCACCGCCCAGACGGGGAGGACGCTGCCGAATCCCGCCGCGGCCGAACCGAGAACCGAAAGAATCATGACGCGGCCGATAATCCAGCGCCGGTCGGCATGCGCCGCCACTTCGGCGCCGTAGATGCTGGCAACCGTGCTGATCAGCACCGTCGCGGTCGATATCCAGCTCGCCTGCGAGATGTCGCCGCTGCCGCCGTGGGTACGATCGGCATAGACCAGATAGGCGTTAAGCCAGGCGCGCAGCGCGAACAGCTCGAAGGTATGGCCGACGTAGCCGAGCACGAACGCCATCGCCGCGCGATTGCGGAACACAGGCCGGAAGGCGAGGCGATTGAGCGCCACTCCGCCAGCCGGCGCCGATGGCGCCGGCGGCACCAGCAACGCGATCAGCGCCAAGGCCGCAAGCGAGCCTGCGGCGGCGCCGAGAAATGCCACGCGCCAACCGAACCATTCGGCGACTTCGCCGGTGAACGCGTAGGAGAATGCCGTGCCGAAGCTGAATCCGGCGGTGTAATAGGCGATGTAGCGGCTTTGCCGCGGCCCGCTATAACGGTCGGTCAACAACTTGAGGCCGGGCATGTAGGTGCCGGCGAGTCCCATGCCAGCAAAGACGCGGATGACCGCCGCCGACCAGAAGCCCTGCGCCAGCAGGGCATAAGCCGCCGAGGCGGCACCGCCGAGAATCAGCGAACTGAGATAAATCCGGCGCGGATCGACGTGGTCGGTTGAACCGACCAACACCGGCACGGCGACCACATAACCGGCGAAGAACAGCGCGCTGATCCAGCCGGCTTCGGTGTTCGACAGCCCCCACAGTGATTCGAATTCGGGCAGCAGCGCTGCGAAGCTCGAGCTGCCGAGCATGCCGAGAATCGAGGTCGCAGTCAGGACTGCAATCAGCGCTTGAGGCGAAGGGCCGGGAGCGGGCTCGAGGCCGTCAGATATGGATGGCGTGGCCATCAACCGCGAGCGCCGCTTCTTTGACGGCTTCTTCGAGCGTCGGATGGGCGTGAACCGTACGTGCGATGTCCTCGGCCGAGGCGGCGAATGCCATCGCCAGCGCCGCCTCGGCGATCATGGTGCCGGCATCGGGGCCGACGATGTGAACGCCGAGCACGCGGTCGCTCTTGGCGTCGGCGAGGATCTTGACGAAGCCTTCGGTGAAGCCGTTGGCGCGGGCGCGCGCGCTGGCCGAGAACGGGAACTTGCCGACGTTGTACTTGATACCCAACTGTTTGAGCTGTTCTTCGCTGCGGCCGACCGAAGCAACCTCGGGCCAGGTGTAGACCACCGCCGGAATCGCGTCGTAGTCGAGCGACGGCCGGCCGCCGGCAAGGGTCTCGGCCAGCACCACGCCCTCTTCCGACGCCTTGTGCGCCAACATCGGACCGGCGACGACATCGCCGATGGCGTACACGCCGGCGACATTGGTCGCGAAGCTTCGGTCGATTTTGATGCGGCCCTTGTCGTCGAGAGCGACACCAACCGCCTCGAGACCGAGACCAGCGGTGTGCGGCACGCGGCCGACGGCCACGAGCACGACATCGGCGGCAAGGCTTTCTCGTGCGCCGCCTTTGGCCGCCTCGAGGGCGAGTGCGACGCCGTCCTTGCCAATCTTGGCCTCGACGACCTTGGTGCCGAGCCGGAACTTGAAACCCTGTCGCTCCAGGCTGCGCTGCAGCGCCGCCGACAGCTCCCCGTCCATCCCCGGCGTGATGCGGTCGAGAAATTCGACGACGGTGACCTCGGCGCCGAGCCGTCGCCACACCGAACCCATCTCGAGCCCGATATAGCCGCCGCCCACGACAACAAGATGGTCCGGCACCTTCTCGAGCGTCAATGCGCCGGTGGACGAGACGATGCACTTTTCGTCGACGGCAATGCCCGGCAGATTGGCGCTGTCCGAGCCGGATGCCAGGATGATCGCCTTCTTGGCGCCGAGCTCGCGTTGACCGCCCGCGTTGAGCGTCACGGCAACGCGGTCGCGTGCGGCGAGCCGCGCCGAACCTTTGACGTATTCGACCTTGTTCTTGCGAAAAAGGAACTCGACGCCGCGGGTATTATCGGCGACGACTTTGTCCTTGCGCGCCAGCATCGCCTTGAGATCGAGGCTCACCTTCGCGATCTTGACCCCATGCGCCGCAAGATCGTGCCGGGCGGCGGCGAAGCGCTCCGACGACTGCAGCAGCGCCTTCGACGGGATGCAGCCGACATTGAGGCAGGTGCCGCCGGGCACGTCGCGTCGGTCGATGCAGGCGACTGTCAGGCCGAGCTGTGCCGCACGGATCGCCGCGACATAGCCGCCCGGTCCCGCACCGATGACGATGACGTCGTAGCCGTCCGCCATCGCTCAGACGCCGAACAACAGGCGTTCGGGATCTTCGATGCACTCTTTGACGCGTACCAGGAAAGTGACGGCCTCGCGACCGTCGACCAGCCGGTGGTCGTAGCTCAACGCCAGATACATCATCGGCCGCGCCACGATCTGACCGGCGACGACCACCGGACGCTGCTGGATCTTGTGCATGCCGAGGATCGCAGATTGCGGCGGATTGAGAATCGGCGTCGACATCAGCGAGCCGTAGACGCCGCCATTGGTGATGGTGAAGGTGCCGCCCGAAAGCTCTTCGAGCTTCAGCTTGCCCTCGCGCGCGCGTCGGCCGAGATCGGCGACCTGCTTCTCGATGTCGGCAAAATCGAGCCGGTCGGCATCGCGTATCACCGGCACCACCAGCCCCTGCTCGGTGCCGACGGCGACGCCGATGTCGTAGTGATTCTTGTAGACGACATCCTCGCCGTCGATCTCGGCATTGGCCGTGGGGATTTCCTTGAGGGCGACGATGCAGGCTTTGACGAAGAACGACATGAAGCCGAGGCGGACGCCGTGCTTCTTTTCGAAGCTCTCGCGATAGCGCTCGCGCAGCGCCATCACCGCGCTCATATCCGCCTCGTTGAAAGTGGTGAGCATGGCGGCGGTGTTTTGCGCCTCCTTGAGGCGCTCGGCGATGCGGCGCCGGAGCCGCGTCATGCGCACGCGCTCCTCGTGTGGGCCGACCTCGCGCGCAATCGCCGGAATCGCCGCCTTGACCGCGGCCGGCGCCGATGCGGCCGCGCCTTTCTCAAGCGCCGCCAGCACATCACCCTTCGTCAGGCGACCCTCGCGGCCCGAGGGAGCGATGCGGGCGATATCGATCCTGTTTTCCTCGACCAGGCGGCGCACCGCCGGCCCCGAACGCGCGAGCTGTTCGGAAGGCGGTGCGGCGGACGCGGACGATGCCGGGCGCGGCTTCGGCACTTCGGTCTTGGGGGATGGCGGCGGAGAAACCGGCACGCCGGCCGCCGGCCCGGATTCGATCTTGGCGGCGGGTTTGCCCCTGCCGTCGGCGATACGGCCGAGAACGCCGCCTACCGCGACATTGCCGTCCTTGGGCACCAGCACCTCGACCAGGGTGCCAGCGGCCGGCGCATTGACCTCGAGGGTCACCTTGTCGGTTTCGAGTTCGACGACCGGATCGTCGACCGCGACCGCGTCGCCCGGCTGCTTGAGCCAACGCGCCACGGTGGCTTCAGTTACGGATTCGCCGAGCGGCGGAACGATGATATCGGTCGCCATGGCCTTCCTGCGATCAGGGCGCGAGCGCTTCGTCGACGAGCCGCGCTTGTTCCGTCGCGTGACGCTTCAGGAGGCCGGTCGCCGTGGCGGCGGCCTCCGGGCGGCCGACATAGCGCGCCCGCTTCGCCTTGATGTCGAGTGAGCTTAGCGCCTTTTCAATGCGCCGGTCGATAAAGCTCCACGCGCCCATGTTCTCGGGCTCTTCCTGGACCCAGGCGAACTCAGCGTTGCGATAGCGCGCGGCGAGCTCAGCCAGGGTCTTTGCCGGGAAGGGGTAGAGCTGCTCAATGCGGAGGATGGCGACGTCGTCGATCTTGCGCTCGCGCCGCGCATGCAGCAGGTCGAAATAGACCTTGCCGCTGCACAACAGGACACGGCGCACCTGGGCGTCGGCGGCTAGCCGATCGACTTCGCCGAAGACGCGATGGAACGAGGTGCCGGGCCCCATATCGGCGAGCTTGGCGGCGACCTCGTGGCTGCGCAGCAGCGACTTGGGTGTCATCACCATCAGCGGCTTGCGGAAATTGCGCCGAACCTGCCGGCGCAGCACATGGAAGTAGTTGGCCGCGGACGTGAGGTTACAGACCTGGATGTTGTCTTCGCCGCACAGCTGCAGGAAGCGCTCGAGCCGTGCCGAAGAGTGCTCCGGCCCCTGTCCTTCGTAGCCATGCGGCAGCAGCAGCACGATTCCGGACATGCGGAGCCATTTGGCCTCCCCCGAGGCGATGAACTGATCGATGACGACCTGCGCGCCGTTAGCGAAATCGCCGAACTGCGCCTCCCACAGAACGAGCGAGCGCGGATCGGCGAGGCTGTAGCCGTACTCGAAGCCGAGCACCGCAGCCTCTGAGAGCGGGCTGTCGATGATCTCGAACGGCGCCTGGCCGTCGCGGATGTGGTTGAGCGGCACGTAACGCTCTTCCGTCTCCTGGTCGTAGAGGATAGCGTGGCGCTGTGAAAAGGTGCCGCGACCGGAATCCTGCCCGGACAGCCGCACGCAGGCGCCTTCGGCGAGGAGCGTGCCGAACGCGAGCGCCTCGGCAGTCGCCCAATCGATGCCCTCGCCCTTTTCGATCGCCTCGCGCTTGGCATCGAGCTGCCGGGCGATCTTGCGGTTGAGGTGGAAGCCCTCGGGAACCCGCGTGAGCGCGGTTCCGACCTCTCTGAGCAGCGGCAGGTCGACGGCGGTCGTGCCGCGGCGGTCGTCGCCGCCGGCAATGGTGAAGCCTTTCCACTCGCCTTCGAGCCAGTCGGCCTTGTTCGGGCGATAGCTTTTGGCCGCCTGGAATTCACCTTCGAGACGCGCCAGGAACGCCTTCTCGATCGTCTCGGCGTCGGCGGCGGTGAGCAGACCCTCGTCGATCAGCCTCTGACGATAGACCTCTCGCGTCGTCGGATGCGTGGCGATCGCCTTGTACATGAGCGGCTGCGTAAACGCCGGCTCGTCGGTTTCGTTATGACCGTGGCGGCGATAGCAGAACATGTCGACCACCACATCCTTCTTGAAGCGGTGGCGGAATTCTGTAGCGATGCGCGCCACGTGCACCACGGCTTCGGGATCGTCGCCGTTGACATGGAAGATCGGCGCCTGGATCGCCTTGGCGACGTCGGACGGATAAGGCCCCGAACGCGCCTGGGCCGGGCTGGTGGTGAAGCCGATCTGGTTGTTGACGATGAAGTGGATCGTACCGCCGGTGCGATAGCCCTTGAGCTCGCTGAGCTCGAGCGTTTCGGCCACCAGGCCCTGGCCGGCGAAAGCGGCGTCGCCGTGCATCAGCAGGCCCACCACCTGGTCGCGCGACTGATCGCCGCGCTGGCGCTGTTTGGCGCGCACCTTGCCGAGCGTGACGGGATTAACCGCCTCGAGATGCGACGGGTTCGCGGTCAGCGACAGATGCACGAGGTTACCGTCGAAGTCGCGGTCCGACGATGTGCCGAGATGATACTTGACGTCGCCGGAGCCCTGGACGTCCTCGGGATTGGCGGAATTGCCCTGGAACTCGGAGAACAGCGCCGCATAGGGCTTGCCCATCATGTTGGTCAGCACGTTGAGTCGCCCGCGATGCGGCATGCCGATGCAGAGCTCCTTCATGCCGAGCTGCCCGCCGCGCTTGATCACCTGCTCGAGCGCGGGGATCAGCGCCTCGGCGCCTTCGAGGCCGAAACGCTTGGTGCCGGTATAGCGACGGTCGAGAAAACGCTCGAGAAACTCCGCCTCGACCAGACGCTCGTAGATCGTGCGCTTGCCGCGCTCGGTGAACTCGGTCTGATTGCGCGGCACCTCGATCCGAGCCTGGATCCACTGGCGCTGCTCGAGCTCCTGGATGTGCATGTATTCGACGCCGACGTGACCGCAGTAGGTCGCGCGCAACGCCGCCAGGATCTCGCGCATCGTCGCGGTCTCGAACCCCAACAGGTTGTTGACGAAGATCGGCCTGTCGTAGTCGGCTTCGGTGAAGCCGTAGGTCGCCGGATCGAGGTCGGGATGGTCGGTGCGCCGATCGAGGCCGAGCGGATCGAGATCGGCGATGAGATGTCCGCGGACGCGATAGGCGCGGATGAGATTCATCGCACGAATCGAATCGAGAGCCGCCTGGTGGACGTCAGCCGGCAGCGCGGCGAGCGCGGCCGGTGCGTGCCCGTTGGCCAGGATCGCCGGACGCTTGTCGCCCCATGCCGGCCCCTGCATCTCACGCAGGAAGGCCCTGGGTTCGTCGCCGAGCTCGGCGAAGAAGCCCCGCCAGCTCGCATCGACCGACTGCGGATCGTCGAGATACCGGCCGTAGAGCTCGGCGATGAACGCCGCGTTCTGGCCGGTCAGGAAGCTGTTGTTATCGAGCGGCGGCATGGCGGTTCATGCAACTCATTGAAGGGGACGGGCGCCAGGCGCCGCCAATGGAAGCGGCGTCGCGTCCTTGGATACCGTAAATAAGATGACGGACGGACGATCCCCAGCGTTGCGCCGTTCATGGCTGCCATGAGCCCTGTGCGCGAAAAACTGCATGTGGCGCCAACGCGTTACCCTACGCTGCCTCGGCCAGGAGTTTCTTGGTCGCGTCGAGCAGCGTCTTCACCGCGCCGACCGATTTGTCGAAGGCCGCTTTCTCGTCCGCGTTCAGCGCAATCTCGACCACTCGCTCGACCCCGCCGGCCCCGAGCACGACCGGCACGCCGACGTAGAGCCCCTTGACGCCGTAGGGCCCGTCGAGCCACGCGGCGCACGGCAGAACCCGCTTTTTGTCGCGCAGATACGACTCCGTCATGGCGATCGCCGAAGCGGCGGGCGCATAGAAGGCCGAGCCAGTCTTCAGGAGATTGACGATCTCGCCGCCACCGTCGCGCGTGCGTCGAACGATCTTGTCGATGCGTTCCTGCGTCGTCCAACCCATCTTGACGAGATCGGGCAACGGTATTCCGGCAATCGCGGAATAGCGAGGCAGCGGCACCATGCTGTCGCCGTGACCGCCGAGCACGAATGCGCTGACATCCTCGACCGAGACCTTGAATTCCTCGGCGAGGAAATAGCGGAACCGTGCGCTGTCGAGCACGCCGGCCATGCCGACGACCTTGTGGTGCGGCAAGCCGCAGGCCTCGCGCAGGACCCAGACCATGACGTCGAGTGGATTAGTGATGCAGATGACGAAGGCCTTGGGCGCATGCGCCTTGATCGCCGCGCCGACCTGGCGCATCACCTTGGCGTTGATGCCGATGAGATCGTCGCGGCTCATGCCCGGCTTGCGCGGCACGCCGGCGGTGACGATCACCACATCGGCGCCGGCGATTGCCGCGTAATCGTTGCTGCCGACATATTTCGCGTCGAAACCCTCGATCGGTGTCGCCTCAGCGATGTCGAGCGCCTTGCCCTGAGGCACGCCTTCGACGATGTCGCAGAGAACGACGTCGCCGAGTTCCTTCAAGCCCGCGAGCAAGGCGAGCGTGCCGCCGATCTGGCCGGCTCCGACCAGCGCGATCCTGTTGCGTGCCATCGATGACCTCTTTTCGGGCGAAGGCGAAGCCGCGCAAAAAACGCGGGACGGCGCGGGTTTAGCGCGATTTCGCCCCTGCGGCAAGGGTGGACGACGGTTACAAGGCGTTAATCCGCGGCGGCGGCGATATATTCGGGACTCTGCATCTCGTGCAGCCGCGACACCGCACGCTGGAATTCGAAGGCGCCGTCGCCTTCGGTATAGAGCTTCTCCGGCGGCACGTCGGCCGATATCACGATCCGGCCGTGAGCGTCATAGAGCGTGTCGATGAAGGTATTGAACCGCCGGGCTTCATCGCGGCGCGCCGCGCTCAGACGCGGAACGCCTTCGACGACGAAGGTGTGATAGCGCCGGCAGAGCTCCAGATAATCTGCCGGGCCCAAGGACGCGCCGCACAGCTCGTCGAAGGTGAACCAAGCGACTCCGCGCGCGGCGCGCGGCACGACCAGCTTGTGTCCCATCACCGTCAGTGTCTGCACATGTGCCGAGGCGTTGTCGGTCAAGGCCATGAAGGCGCGCTCGAGCGCGCGATAGGCGCGGTCGTCGGCCGGCGTGAAATAGGTCTGGCGGCCAATCAGGCGCGCCATGCGGTAGTCGTGTCGTCCCTCGAGCGCGACGATGTCGAGCTTGCGCTCGATCATGGCGATGAACGGAACGAAGCGTTCGCGGTGCGAGCCGCCCTGGTAGAGCTCGGACGGCGCACGATTCGCGGTGGCAACGACCACGACACCGAGATTGAAGAACGCCTCGAACAGGCGCCCGAGGATCATCGCGTCGGCGATATCGACGACGTGGAATTCGTCGAAGCACAGCAGGACCGCGTCCCTGGCGATCGCCTCAGCGACTGGCCGGATCGGATCGCCTTTTGCGGCGCGGCGCGCATGGATGCGGTCGTGGACCTCGGCCATGAAAGCGTAGAAATGTATCCGGCGCTTGGCCGACAGACTGACGGATTCGAAGAACAGATCCATCAGCATGGTCTTGCCGCGGCCGACAGCGCCGTAGAGATAGACACCCTTGGGCGCCGTGCTCGATCGCGCCAGGCCAAATCGCTTGCGCCAACTGCGCCGGCCGTTGACCAGGCGGTCGTCGACTAGCGCCGACCACAGCGTCTCGAGCTTCGCCGCCGCGCGTTCCTGGGCCGCATCCGGCAACAATTCGCCCGCCGCGACGCGCGCGCGATAGCGCGCGAGCGGCCCGGGAGTTTGCGGTATCGGCTGCGCGGCGGAAGCCTGGCGGGTGGACTGCATCGGCCGCGGTGTCATAGCAAAAACGTGTCTCGATTACATAGCCCCGTCTGAGGCAATATCCGAGTTGGCATGCCACGGAATGAGGGAGATCAGCGCATGGACGAGGACCGCTTCAACATGGCAGTGCGGAAATTCCTCAAGGTCGTCGGCGTGACGTCGCAGCGCGAGATCGAGAACGCGGTGCGCGCGGCGATCGGCGCCGGAAAGCTCAAGGACCGCGGCCGGATCGCGGCGAAGATGACGCTGCACGTGCCCGAGATCGGCCTCGATCACGTGATCGACGGCACCATCGAGTACTGATCCGTGCGTCAGAGGCGCGCCACCAGCTGCTTCTTGATCTGGCCGATCGCCTGCCCCGGATTGAGGCCCTTCGGGCAGGTGCGTGTGCAGTTCATGATGGTGTGGCAGCGATAGACCTTGAACGGGTCCTCGAACTGGTCGAGGCGTTCGTCGCTCTTGGTATCGCGGCTGTCGGCGAGCCAGCGATAGGCCTGAAGCAGCACGGCGGGACCGAGATATTTCTCCGGATTCCACCAATAACTCGGACACGCGGTGGTGCAGCAGAAACACAGGATACATTCCCACAAGCCGTCGAGCTTGGCGCGGTCGGCGATCGATTGCAGCCGTTCGCCGTCGGCTGGCGGCGGCGTATCGTTCTGAAGCCAAGGCTTGATCGAACGATACTGCTCGAAGATGCCGTCGATGTCGGGAACCAGGTCCTTGATCACCGGCAGGTGTGGCAACGGCGAGATTTTGACGTCGCCCTTCACGTCGTCGATGTACTTGAGGCATGCGAGCGTGTTGGTGCCGTCGATGTTCATCGCGCACGACCCGCATATGCCTTCGCGGCACGAGCGGCGGAAGGTCAGCGTGGTATCGATCTCGTTCTTGATCTTGTTCAACGCATCCAGGACCATCGGCGCGCACTGATCGAGGTCGATCTCGTAGCTGTCCATCCGCGGATTGCCGTCGACCTCGGGATCCCAGCGATAGATGCGGAAGGTCTTGACGCGTTTGGCGCCGGCCGGAGCCGGATGGTGGCGGCCCTCGACGACTTTCGAGTTTTGGGGCAGGAAAAAATCGGCCATGTCGGTCCCTACCTAATAGACCCGTTCCTTGGGCGGGAATGGCTGCACGTCGTTCGACAGGGTAAAGTTGTGCACCGGACGGTAACTCAGCTCCACCGCACCGGCGCCCTTCATCCATGCCAACGTGTGCTTCATCCAGTTTTGGTCGTCGCGCTTGGGGAAATCCTCGCGGGCGTGGGCGCCGCGGCTTTCCTTACGCGCGCGCGCGCCGTGCAGCGCGACTTTCGCCTGTGCCATGAGATTGTCAAGTTCCAGCGCCTCGACCAGGTCAGTGTTCCAGATCATCGAGCGGTCGCTCACGCCGAGATCGCGCGCCGACGCGGCCACCTGCTCGAGCTTGCGCACGCCCTGTTCGAGCAGCTCGGCGGTGCGGAAGACGGCGCAGTGCTCCTGCATGACACGCTGCATGGAGAGGCGGATCTCGCCCGTCTTGGTCTTGCCCTTGGCGTGGCGCGCACGATCGAGTCGCGTCAGCGCCAGGTCGTCGGCCGATGCCGGCAGCGGTTTGTGCGGGGCGCCGGGCTTGACGATCTCCTGTGCGCGCAGCGCGGCAGCGCGGCCGAAGACGACGATATCGAGCAGCGAATTGGTGCCGAGGCGATTGGCGCCGTGAACCGAGACGCACGCGGCCTCGCCGATCGCCATGAGACCGGGCGCGACGCGTTCGGTATCGTCGGGAGTCGGTGCCAGCGCCTCGCCGTGCAGATTGGTCGGGATGCCGCCCATGTTGTAATGCACGGTCGGCAGGACGGGGATCGGTTCGCGGGTGACGTCGACGCCGGCGAAGATTTTTGCGGTCTCGGCGATGCCCGGGAGGCGCAGATGGATCACCGCCGGATCGAGATGCTCGAGATGGAGCTGGATGTAATCCTTCTTCGGTCCGCAGCCGCGGCCCTCGCGAATCTCGATCGTCATGGCGCGGCTGACCACGTCGCGCGACGCCAGGTCCTTGGCGTGCGGCGCGTAGCGCTCCATGAAGCGTTCGCCCTCGGAATTGGTGAGATAGCCGCCTTCGCCCCGCACGCCCTCGGTGATGAGGCAGCCGGCGCCGTAGATGCCGGTGGGATGGAACTGGATGAACTCCATATCCTGCAGCGGCAGGCCGGCCCGCAACACCATGGCGTTGCCGTCGCCGGTGCAGATATGCGCCGAGGTGCACGAGAAATAGGCGCGGCCGTAACCGCCGGTCGCCATGACAACGAGGTGCGCCCGGAAGCGATGGATCGAGCCGTCCTCGAGGCGCCAGGCGACGACACCGCGACAGATATCGCCATCCATCAGCAGGTCGAGGACGAAATACTCAACGAAGAATTCGGCGTTGTGCTTGAGGCACTGCTGATAAAGCGTATGGAGGATAGCGTGGCCGGTGCGGTCGGCAGCCGACGCCGAGCGATGGGCCGGGTCCTTGCCGTAGCGGACCGTGTGACCGCCGAACGGACGTTGATAAATCTTGCCTTCCGGTGTGCGGGAGAACGGGACACCCATATGCTCGAGCTCAATGACGGCCGGAACCGCCTCGCGGCACATGTATTCGATAGCGTCCTGATCGCCGAGCCAATCGGCGCCCTTGACGGTGTCGTACATGTGCCAGCGCCAGTCGTCCTCGCCCACGTTGCCGAGCGCGGCGCCGATCCCGCCCTGCGCCGCGACGGTATGGCTGCGCGTCGGATAGACCTTGCTGATGCAGGCGGCCTTGAGTCCCGCGGCGCACATGCCGAGCGTCGCCCGCAGGCCGGCGCCGCCGGCCCCGACGACGACGACATCGTAAACGTGCTCGGTAACCGGGTAGGCCGCGGACACGATCAGGATCCGAAGGCGAGTGTGGCGACGGCGGCCAGCGCGATCAGCGCCAACGCCCAGCAGACCACACGGTTGGCGATCAGCGCCGCCGCAAGGCGCCCCGGCGTGTGCACATAATCCTCGAGGACGACGCGCACCCCCAGCGCTAGATGGTAGAACGCGACCGCAACCAACAGCGCCGCGGCCACAGCGGGCAGCGGCTCCCCGAGCCACGAGCGGATCTCGGTCCGGTTGGCGCCGAGATGGGCGAGCAGAGATTCAACCAGCCAGAGGACCAGCGGAATCAGCACCAGCGCAATGATGCGCTGCGCGCGCCAGTGTCGCACCGCGGCGCCGCCCCTCATGGCGATCCCCAGGCATAGAGGCCGCCACCGAAAGCAAACAGCGTCAACAGGACGCTGCACACCACCACCGTCCAGCCGGTGCGATAGGTCGAGCGCAGATCGAAGCCGACGCCGATATCCCACAGCAGATGACGCACGCCGTTGAGCAAGTGATAGAACAGCGAAAACGTCCAGCCGAGCAGAAACAGCTTGCCGAGCCACGAGCCCCAGAACCACTGCGCGGCCGCAAAGCAGGTATCGCTCCACGCAGCGCCCGAAAGCCACCAGACGAAGAAGAACGCGCCGGCCCCCAGCGCCAACCCGGTGCCGCGATGCATGATCGACAGCACCGAGGTCAGTTGCGGCCTGTAGATCTGGAGATGAGGCGAAAGCGGCCGCTCGGCGGGACTCATTGGCGAAAAAACCTGCTCTTTCGCACACGCGAAGTGGTTTTGGTTTAGCCCTCCCCCCTTCCCGCGTCAACGTCGGGTCGCACAACGCATAGCTGCAAAGTATGAATGTGTTGCGCCGGTTCAACCGTTGGCGTGTGGCATGCCAATAGCCGCCGCCAGCGCGAGAATGCGTTCGGCGTCGGCCACGTGCAGGTGCTCGATGAGGCGACCGTCGAGCACCGCGACGCCCTTGCCTGCGGCCTTGGCCGCGGCGAACGCCGCGATCACCCGCCGCGCGTGCGCGAGCGCAGATTCATCCGGTGCGAAAACCCGGTTGGCGACGTCGATGGTGCTCGGATGAATCAGCGTCTTGCCGTCGAACCCGAGCATGCGGCCCTGGCGGCAGGAACGCTCGAATCCGGCGGCATCGCCGATATCGAAATGGACGCCGTCGAGCACGGCGAGTCCGTAGGCGCGTGCCGCGAGGACGCAAAGGCCGAACGCGGTCGTCATCGGCTCGCGCATCGGCGTCTCCTCCGCATGAATTTCCTTCGATAGATCCGCGGTGCCCATGACGAAGACCCGCAGCCGTGGCGTTGCCGCGGCGATCGCCTCCGCGTGCAGTACAGCGCGCGCCGTCTCGATCATGCACCAGACGCCGAGATCGAGAGGGGCGCCGGCCGAGATCAGGACGGCCTCGGCCTTGCGCGGCTCGGCTGCGCTCTCGACCTTGGGCAGCAGCACCGCATCGAGCTTCATTTGCGCCGCCGCCTTGAGGTCGTCCTCGGCCCATTCGGTGCCGAGTGCGTTGACGCGCAAGACCAGCTCCCGTCGCCCGTAACCACCCCGTGCGACCGCGGCGGCGATCGCCGCGCGGGCCGCGGCCTTGGCTTCCGGTGCGACCGAATCCTCGAGATCGAAGATCAGTGCGTCGGCCGCCAAGTTGCGCGCCTTTTCCAACGCGCGGGCGTTGCTGCCCGGCACGAACAGAACGCTGCGGCGCGGACGCATCCGTCAGCCGGCGCGCGCTGGTTCTTTAACCGCCGATTTCGTCAGGTGATCGCGGACCAGCAGCTCGGCGATCTGCACCGCATTGAGCGCCGCGCCCTTGCGAAGATTGTCGCTCACCACCCATAGGTTGAGGCCGTTGGGCACCGTCGGGTCGCGGCGGACGCGACTGACGTAGACCGCGTCCTCGCCCGCCGCCTCGACTTGCGTGACGTAGCCCTCGTCGGCGCGGTGATCGACCACGACGACGCCCGGCATGCGCCGCAGCGCCGCACACGCTGTCTCTTCATCGAGCGGATTTTCGAACTCGACATTGACCGCCTCGGCATGGCCGATGAAGACGGGAACGCGCACGCACGTCGCCGTCACTGCGATATTGGGATCGAGGATTTTGCGGGTCTCGACGTCCATCTTCCACTCTTCCTTGGTCACGCCGCCGTCGCGGAAGACGTCGATATGCGGAATGCAGTTGAAGGCGATCTGTTTGGTGAAGCGCTCGCGCTTGATCGGATCGTTCACGTAAACGGCGCGTGTCTGCGTGAACAGCTCGTCCATCGCATCACGGCCGGCGCCCGAGACCGACTGATAGGTCGCGACGACGACCCGCTTTATCCGCGCGATATCGTGCAGCGGCTTCAATGCCACCACCATCTGGACGGTCGAGCAATTCGGATTGGCGATGATGTTGCGCTTCTTGTATTGCGCCACCGCCTCGGGATTGACCTCCGGCACGATCAGCGGCACGTCCTTGTCCATCCGGAACTGCGACGTATTGTCGATGACGATGCAACCGGCCTTGCCGGCGCGCGGCGCATGCACCGCCGAGACCCTGGCACCCGGCGAGAAAAGCGCGATGTCGACGCCGTGGAAATCGAAGGTGTCGAGGCTCTCGACCTTGAGCACCCTATTCTCGCCGTACGAGACCTCGACGCCGATCGACCGCGTCGAGGCGACCGCGTGAACCTTGTCCGCCGGGAAATTGCGTTCGGCGAGAATGCTCAGCATCTCACGCCCGACGTTGCCGGTGGCGCCGACCACCGCGACCCGATAACCCATTGATCGCTCCTGCGGAAACCAGCGTTGACTTAAGCCCCTTCGCGCCCGATGACAAGTCCGGCGTGGCCGCACGCGGCGATCGGCGAATACGGTTAACCGGAGGGATGCGATGAAAGCGGCCGAATTGTTCGATTTACGCGGTCAGGTCGCGTTGGTGACAGGCGCCGCTGCGGGCCTTGGCCTCGCCATCGCCGAGGTATTGGCGGCCAACGGCGCCCATGTGTTGCTGACCGACATCGACACCGCCGGTCTCGAAGCCGCGCGGCAAAGCCTGGCTTCCGCCGGCGGCGCGGTCGAGAGCGCGCCGCTCGATGCCGCCGATCGCGAGGCTGTCGAAACCTGTATCGCCGATCTCGCCCGCCGTCACGGTCGGCTCGACATCGTCGTCGCCAACGCCGGCATATCGGCCGGCCAGGAGGGCCGCACACTCGACGGTGCGTGGAATACCTGGCAGCAGGTGATCGACCTCAACCTAACCGGCGTTTTCGCCGCGATCCGCGCCGCCGCCGCGGCGATGAAACCGCGCCGCAGCGGCCGCATCGTCGTCAATGCTTCGATCGCCGGCCTGCGCGGCGAGGTCATGGTCGGCTATGCCTATGCCGCGACCAAAGCGGCCGTCTGCAATCTGGTGCGGCAGGCGACGATCGAGCTCGGCCCCTATGGCATATCCGTCAACGCCATCGCCCCCGGGCCGTTTCGCACCAATATCGCCGGCGGCCGTCTCCAGCGCGATCCCGAATTCGCCCGCCAATTCGAGGCCGAGATGCCGATGCACCGCATCGCCGAACCGGCGGAAATCAAGGGTCTGGCCCTGCTTCTGGCGTCGCCTGCGGCGAGCTATATCACCGGGGCGGTGATCCCGATCGACGGTGGCGCCCTGGCATGGTAGGCGGGCGCCGTGGGTCAAGATGAAAGGATGCTGACCATTTTGCTGCACTGCGGTAAAATCGGCTTCGAGCCAGCTGTGGAGTTCGCATGAGCGTCGCGGCCCCCGAGTCCAAAAAGCGCACCCCTGCCGAGCTTGCCCGGCGCAAGGGCGGCGAACCGATCGTCGCGCTGACGGCCTATAGCACGCCGATGGCGCGCATTCTCGATCCGATCGCCGATCTGCTGCTGGTCGGCGATTCGCTCGGCATGGTGGTTTACGGCTTCGACAGCACCCTGCCGGTGACGCTCGAGATGATGATGGCGCACGGCGCGGCGGCGGTGCGAGGCGCCGCGCGCGCCTGCGTCATCGTCGACATGCCGTTCGGCAGCTATCAGGAAAGCCCCGGCCAGGCGTTCAGGAACGCCGCCCGCATCATGGCCGAGACCGGCTGCGCCGGCATCAAGCTCGAGGGCGGCGAGGCCATGGCCGAGACGGTACGGTTCCTGGTCGAGCGCGGCATTCCGGTGCTCGGCCATATCGGATTGCAACCGCAATCGGTCAACGTCATCGGCGGCTTCCGCGCGCAGGGGCGTAACGAGGCCGAGGCCGATCGCGTCATGGCCGACGCCCGCGCCATCGCCAAGGCCGGCGCCTTCGCCATCGTCATCGAAGGCACCAACGAGCCCGTTGCGCGCCGCGTCACTGAGGCGATTCCGGTTCCGACCATTGGCATCGGCGCGTCGCCCGCCTGCGACGGTCAGATCCTGGTGACGGAAGATCTGCTCGGCCTGTCGGACGGTCACAAGCCGCGTTTCGTCAAGCGCTACGCCGAACTGAACCAGGCGATCGCTGCTGCCGCCGCCGCCTATGCCGAGGAGGTGCGCGCGCGCATCTTCCCCGGCCCCGAGCACTGCTACGGTCCGAGCACGATCGACCGCGGTCACAAGCCGACCGCGTCGCAGCGTCGCTGACTCAACCGCCGGGCACGTAGCCCTTCGAGATCATGCACCGAGAGATGATGTCGGAGGATTGCGCCTGATCGCGCGCCGCATAGGTCTGCTGCACCGTGAACAGTGCGCCGGTGTCCTGCCAGTCCTTGCCGCGCGCGGCGAGTATATCCTGATTGATGCGCGTATCGCGCTGCGTCGCGACCGCGGCGAGGCCGTTGCAGTCCGAGAGATCTCGAGCGACGGCCTCCGGCGTCGCGCCGTCCTTGGTCCAGGTCGAACCGACACAGCCGAACAGGATGAAGACGACGGCGAGGCCGGCGAGGCGTTTCATGCGGCGGTCTTCTCCCTGCGACTGCCTCAATGCTACTCTCAGAAGCGACCGGATTGATAGTCGGCAATCGCCTGGCGAATCTCCGCATCCGTATTCATGACGAACGGCCCGTAGCGCGCGACAGGTTCTTTGAGCGGCTTGCCGGCCGCAAGCAGCACGCGCCCTGGACCGCCGGCGAGCTTCACGGCGTCGCCCGCGCCGAGGACTGCGATGCAGCCGCGCTCGACTTTTCGCGCCGGCTCGCCGACGAGCGCGTTGCCGTCGAAGACATAGGCGAAGACGTTGTGCGCCGCCGGCACCGGCAAAATGGCTGGCGCGCCGGTGACCGCGACGTCGAGCAGTAGCGGATCGGTGACGATGTCGGCCACCGGCCCTCTGGTTCCGTTGACGGCGCCGGCGAGAACGCGAATCCGGGCGCCGCCTGCGACCGTGATTTCGGGAATGCGCGACGGCTCGATGTCCTGATAGCGCGGCGGCATCATCTTGTGCTTCGCCGGCAGGTTGACCCAAAGCTGGAAACCCCACATCAGGCCGTCCTGCTGTTCCGGCATCTCGGAATGGACGATGCCACGGCCTGCGGTCATCCACTGCACGCTCCCCGCCGTCAGCAGTCCGCGATTGCCCTTGTTGTCGCCGTGGCGCATGCGCCCGGCGAGAACGTAGGTAACCGTCTCGAAGCCGCGATGCGGATGTTCCGGAAAACCGGCGACGTAATCGGCGCCCTCTGCCGAGCGGATCTCGTCGAGCAGCAAAAAGGGATCGAGCGAGTCGAGCGTCGGGCTTCCGATGACGCGGGTGAGCTTGACTCCCGCGCCGTCGCTGGCTGGTACGCCGCGAAACATCCGGGCGACCGGCCGGACATTGATCGTCGCACCGCGCATCGGGACACCCTCCTCGCCGCCATATATAGGCGTTTCGCGGCCGATTGCGAAACGTGCCGGCGCATGGCTGTCATACGGACCGGCGGGCGCTTGCTGATTCAAGCACGCGGCGCCGGCCGTCGTCGTCGAGCGCCGGCCAGGCGGCGATCTCGGCAAGAGTCCGCCAGCAGCCGCGGCAATAGCCGGTGTGCGGATCGACGACGCACCTGCGAATGCAAGGCGAGGCGACGGCCTCACTCACGGCGATTTGTCAGGCTCGAGCAGGGCTGCGAGCGTGGTCTTGAACAGCTCGGTCTTGGAGTCGGAAAACGCGAACAGCCAGTCCTCTGTCTTGGCGTTGATCTTCTCGGCACGCGTGGCTGCCGCGCCGGAACCCGTGGCGCTAATCCGCACCCAGCTCGTCTTGCCTTGGGTGGCGACGTCGAGCATCACCGTCAGGCCGTCGAAGGTCACGAACTGTGCGTGGGCGACGCCGGCTTCGGGAAACGCAAACGCCTTCGCAAGCGCGACGTCCGAAAGCTCGAGCGACGCGAGCGCGCCGGCCGCCTGATCGAGCACGTCGGCGTCCCTGAGCTTCTTGCCCCTGGGCATCGGATTGGCAAGCCGGAACGCGTCGCCGGCGGCAGCCCGCAGGATCGTGACCTTGGCGCCGTCGGCGGCGGTGAATTCGGCCTGCTTGACGGTCGCAGAGGGGATGTCGAGCAGCCTCTTGTCGAGCCAGGAACCGATGTCGCCCGAGACGTCCACAGAGCCGCGCGCGAGCCAGCTCTGGACGTCGCCGGGCTCGCGCAGGTAGACCCCGTCGTCGCCACCGCCGAGCTCATCGTACTTGCGCCTGCCGACAATGATATCGGCGAGCAACTTGCCCTGGGCATCGGCGACGGTCACGAGCGTCGATTTCGACGCCGGCTTGCCCGCATCCTCCACCCCGAGACGCGCGTAGAGACGGGGTTCGCGGGTCTTGGGCTCGACGTAGCGGAGCTCGGCGAGACCCAGCAGGAGGCGACGGACGCGCTGTGGATCGGCCGGCCAGCCGGCCTTCTCTTCGACCTGCCAGCCGGCGGCGGCGTGCCTCAGCGTCGTTTTCTCGGTATCGCGCACGATGGTGACACGATCGACGATTTGCAGCTTCGGCCCCATGTCCGGCAGAACCAGTTTGCCGACCAAGGGATTGGCCTCCTGCGACGCGCCGCCAAGGCTCGACACAACCGCGAGCGCGACCGCCACCGCCGCAACCGCAACCAGGATCAGCAATCCGCGCTGCCGCATGCCGGAGCTCCTCCTCAGCCGATCGCCGTTCGGCGCTGCCGCCGCCGCACCCGCACGGCGCCGATCGCCACCGCGGCGAGCGCGACCAGGATCGGGATGAACGCGACGTCGAAGAATTCGACCCAGCCCTGCAGGCGATCGATGTCCAGGCGCTCGGCGAGCTGCACCTGCCGCAATTGCCGCCGGGTCGCCAGAAGCTGCCCGCGGAAGTTCTCGATCGCCTCGTTCTGTGCGGCGTCGACGGTGCCGGCCTGATGCGCGCCGGTATCGCGGAGATCCTTGAGCTTCTGCTGGGTATCCTTGAGCTTGTTCTCGAGCGCCCGCTCGCTCGCCTGGTAGCGCTCATCGGCGGCGCGCTGGATGTTCTGCACCAGCGTGAACGGCCGTGCGGCCGTTCCGCGGCTCCGCAGACCTATGAGTTCGGACCCGCCCGCCAGAACGTCGATCGCGTCGGTCACGAAGTCGCCGTTGCTGGCGGTCGGCACCGCGACGCGCTGGCCGAAAAAGTCCTGCACCTGGACCCAAAATCGGTCGTCGAGAATGTCGGTATCGGCTACCGCGACGACGTCGATCGGCCGGACGGAGGCTCTGATCTGCGGCATCGGCGCGTCCGGCTTCTTGTCCTGCGCGTCGCCCGCGGTCTTGCCCTTGTCGTCGGACTTGGGCGGGCCGTCGGGAAATGCGGTCGTCGCGGGGCCCGTGATCTGCGCCGCGATGACGAGCTGCCTGCGGTCGGGCTTGAAATCGGCGAGCAGCGCTGCCGGATCCGGCGTCTGGAACTTCTCGGCCGGTATGGCCATCGAATCGGTCGAGGTGGTGATGAGCGGGGCGAAACTGGTTTTGGCGCCGGGCAGCGATTCGAGAATGCCGGCGGTGGCGACATTGATCTCCGACAGATCGGCGGTGATCGGGTTGTCGCGGCTGAGATTATCCCCCTTGAGCGTCAGCCAACCGACGTAATCGACCGGCTGAACGCTGCTCGCACTGCCGGCGTTGACGCGCTGCGCATCGGCGCGGTCGGCCGCGACCATCTTCGGCACCAGCCGGAAGCCCCAGGCGGCAAACAGCTTGTTCAGTTCGCTGTCGTTCGGCATGCCGGGCGGGTTGAGCTGGCTCGGATGGAGACGCTGCGTCTCCGAATCGGGATCGACGAACACCAGCGCCCGCCCGCCCCTGAGCACGAACTGATCGATGGCGTAGAGCGTCTTGCTGGGGAGCTTCTGCGGGTGCACGAGCATCAGGACGTCGACGTCGCGCGGCACCGCGTCGAAATCGGCGCCGAGCGACTTGACCTCGTAAAGCTGGCGCATCTGCTCGAGCACGACATAGGGCACCAGTGGGCGGCCTTGCATCGCCGCCATGAGATCGCCTTCGAGCGGCAGCTGCGTCGCGAGGCCCACCACCGTCTTGTGCGGATTGGCGAGGCCGGCGATCAGCTTGGTGAGGTCGTATTCGAGGAAACGCTCGCGGTCGGTCTGGAAAAACGGAATGACCGCCTGGTCGTCGGTCGAGTTGGTGCCCGCCAAACCGAAATAGACCTGCTCGCCGCTCTGGTCGAGCGGCACACCCTGCAGGCCGAAAGCGACGGCGCGATCCTCGACTGGCGAGAACGGCTCGGGATCAAGGACCTCGACGCGGAGCTTGCCCTTGGCCATCGCCGCGTATTCGTCGAGCATCTCGCGCACGCGGTCGGCGAAGATGCCGTAAGCCGGCACCTCGCGGCCGAGCCGCGGCGAATAATAGAACCGCAGGGTGATCGGCTCGTCGATCTTGGCGAGCACCGAACGTGTCGCGGGCGACAGCGTGTAGAGCTTCTCCTGCGTCAGGTCGGCACGCATCCCGGCCAGCCAGTTGCCGGCGATGACGTTGACGGCGACGAAGACAACCGCGGCGGCGGCCAGCGAAACCAGCTCGATCGTGCGGCGGGACAGATGCAGGTTCATCGTCCGCCCTCAGTCCGCCTTCTTCAGCTCGACAATGGCAGCGTTGGCGAAGAGAAACAGGGCGATCACCGAAACGAAGAATACCGCGTCGGGCACTTCGATGACACCGCGCAGGATCGCGTTGAAATGCGTCAGGAAGCTGAGCGAGGCGACAACGTCGATGACCGCCGTCGGCGCCCAGGGCGCTAGGAAACCCAGAACGATGGACGATCCGCTGACCGTGAGGACGAAGCACGCGGCCGCGGTGACGACGAAGGCGATGACCTGATTCTTGGTCAGGGCCGAGAGCGCCGCACCGATGGCGAGGAAGGCACCGGCCATCAGAAGGCTGCCGATGTAGCTCGCCAGGATCACGCCGTTGTCCGGATGGCCGAGGATGTTGACCGTGATCCAGAATGGGAAGGTCAGGGCCAGCGCGATCGCCGAAAAGGCCCAAGCGGCGAAGAACTTTCCGAGCACGGCGGCGCTGATCGAGATCGGTAGCGTCAGGAACAGCTCGATCGTCCCACTCTTGCGCTCCTCGGCCCACAACCGCATCGCCAGCGCCGGAATCAGCACCAGATAGAGCCAGGGATGGAAGTTGAAGAACGGTACCAGATCGGCCTGGCCGCGATCGAAGAAATTGCCGACGAAGAAGGTGAGCGCGCCGGCCAACGCCAGGAAGATGACGATGAACACGTAGGCGAGCGGCGTCGTGAAATAGCTCGCCAGTTCCCGCTGGAAGATGACCCAGATCGAATGCACCGACGCCTCAGGCGGTAATCGTGCGGAAGACTTCGTCGAGCCGGCCGCGTTCGACGCTCAGGCCGCGCACCGCCCACCCGGCCGTACGCACCAGATCCGTCACCTCGCCGACGATCGCCTGGCCGCCGCGCGGCAGGACGAGAAGCGCGCCATCGCCGGCATCGTCGGTACGCTCGACGGCGGCAACGCCGGGCAACCGGCGTAGCGCGACTTCGGCCTCGTCGTGGCCGGAGGCGAGGCTTATCCGCACCGCGTTGTGCAGGCGCGAACGCGCGGCGAGCGCGACCGGCGTCGCATCGGCGAGAAGTCGGCCGTTGGCGATGACGATGGCGCGCGTGCAGACGGCGTCGACTTCCTCGAGCAGATGGGTCGAGATCACGATCGCCTTTTCGGGCGCCAGCGCCTTGATGAGCGTCCGCACCTCGTGCTTCTGGTTGGGATCCAAACCGTCGGTGGGCTCGTCGAGGATGAGTACGTCGGGATCGTGGAGGAGCGCCTGCGCCAGTCCGACCCGCCGCTTGAAGCCTTTGGACAGCGTCTCGATCGGCTGTTCCATCACACTCGACAACGACGTGCGCGCGACCGCGAGGTCGATCCGCCGAGCGGCTTCGGCGCCGGCGAAGCCGCGAATCTCGGCGACGAAGCGCAGGAAATTCCGCGGCAACATGTCGGGATAGGCCGGCGCGCCTTCCGGCAGATAGCCGATCCGCCGCTTGGCGGCGATCGGATTGGCGACGATATCGGCGCCGACGACCACCGCCGTGCCCGCGGTGGGCGCGAGGAAGCCCGTGATCATCTTCATGGTGGTGGACTTGCCGGCGCCGTTCGGGCCGAGAAATCCGAGCACTTCGCCCTTGCCGACGGTGAACGAGACGCGATCAACCGCCAGGATGGCGCCGAACCGACGTGTGAGGTTGCGGACCTCGATCATCTCGGCCATGGGATTCGGGTGGGGGATGGGATGCGCATGAGTGCCGTGCCGCGGACGGTGATTTGCGGCGTTTCACCTCGCCGAATCAAGCATGTTCAAAAGCGCGCCCGACACTTAATTCATTGTAATGTCGCGCACCGACGGCGCCGGGGCGACGGCTAGCACGTGCCGGACGCACCGCCTCGTCGCCGCCCCGTGCACGAGCTGCGCCGCATCGACCGCCCGCGCTCAGACCGTTGGCCGGAAACGCGCGGCGTCCTTGCGGGCGTATCCCGCAACGCGGAGGTCGGCCGCCTGTACGGCCTTGAGCCGCTCGACCAATTCCGACAGCCGATGACCGGGCGCGGCAAACGTCACTTCCTCGTCGCGCATGCCCGTGCGCTCGCGGCTCAGGGCGCACCCCGTCGATGCCGCCAGTGCGCCGTTCTCTTTGGCAATGGCGATGATATGGCATTGCGGCTTACCCTCGAACCGCAGCTCGGGGTAGGCGGCGTGCACTTTCATCAGCTGCTTACCGTTGATTCGCAGGAAGACGACGTCGGGATCGAGCGTCGTCTGCGCGAGCGGCGCGTAGACGATCGCACCCGGCTTGCGCGTGACCGTGGTAATGCGGGGAAAGGCTTCAGCCGCGACCCAGTTCGCTTCGACCAGACCGGCAACGTCGGCCGCCTTGGCGGCCTCGGCGAGCGTCTTGAAGCCGTGCGTCAACCCGCCGACGCTGCAATTGCCGTGGTCGTCCGCGACCGTCGCGAAGGTCCGGCGAGTCGCCATCATCCAGAACACGCAACTCGCGGCGGCGGCGCCGGTGCGTCCGTCAGAGGTCGGCGGTGGAATCGGTCCCTCGGGGCGCGGCACGCCGGCCGGCGGCGCGTCGAGGAAGGTGATCGCGATCGGCGGTGCTTCGAGCCCGAGCAGATCGACGAGAGCCTGATTGAGGCGCCCATAATCCGTTTTAGCCATGCTCCACCCCTTCGTCGGGCGACTTCCCTCCGGCCATCGCAACCGAGGGCTGCGAGATCGTCATCCCCATCGTTTGGCATGAAGACCCGCCCCGCGATCGCGAACGGGCGGCGGAAGCACCCATTTTGATGATCGATTGATTATTTGCCTTGCAGCTTCGACGGCGTCACCGCGAATGTCAATGGCCAAGCAGGCCGCCGGGCGCGGCGCGTAATCAATTTCCGACCGGCGGACGCTACCCTCGCCCGTGCGTGCTCTATCGGCTGCGGAAACGCCTTCGCACGCGGGTACTGAGTAATGCGCATCGAATTTCATCGTCGCCAATTCTCCGCGGCCGGTGGTGTTGCCCTTTCCGTCGCATGCCTGCTTCTTCTCCGGCGGGCCGCGCCAGGAGACGAAATTCATGCATTTCATCGGCTGCCATCGCTTCGTCGGCGACTTCTATGCCCGGCAGGCATTGGCCACGATCGTCGACCTTGCCACGTCCGATCGGGCGCCGCAGGCCGCTGCCGCGACACGGGCTTCCGCCTGAGCCACAGCCGCCTGCGGTTCGCTGGCTCTGCCGCGCACAACTGGATTATGGTCCGCGGCACGCCGCTGGGGCGGGAGCCATGCTGCTACTGACATTCGCCAAGGGCATCGTCGTCGGGCTCATCCTGGCGGTTCCAGTGGGGCCCGCCGGCATGTTGTGCGTCCGGCGGACGCTGGTCGAGGGTGCGATCTTCGGGCTGGTGTCGGGTTTCGGCGCCGCCTGCGCCGACGCATTCTTCGGCGCCGTCGCCGGCTTTGGCCTGACCATCGTCCGCGACTGGTTGTTCGCGGCGCGCGACGCGCTCGGTTTCGGCGGTGGCGTCTTCCTCGTCGCTGTCGGCGTGAAGGGCCTGGTCGCGCCGCGTCCGATACAGGTCGGCCCGGTCGCGCACGAGCGCTTGGCCGCCGCGTTCGTGTCGACCTTCGTGCTCGCCATCACCAACCCGGTCACCATCCTCGCCTTCGCCGCCATTTTCACGCAGATCGGCTTCGATCCCGCATCGGGCACGCTCGAAATCGCCGCACTGGTGGCCGGCGTGTTCGCGGGGTCGCTCGCCTGGTGGGTGAGTCTGTGCGGCGCCGCGCCGTCACTGCGGCGCGTCAGCATGACCTGGCTCCCGCGATTTTCGGGCGGGCTGTTGGCCGTTTCGGGAGTCGTCCTGCTGGCCGCGACGCTGGCCCGCATCGCCGGCGTTCGCTGACCGTTGGCTCAGGCCGGGCGGACGGTTAAGCTGGCGCGCCTTGAAAGCCGCTCGCCCCTTGCGCACGCTTGCCTTGCTCGCCGCTCTGCTGCCGGGACTGGCGACGGCCGCTTTTGCGCAGACGGCGTCCGCGCCCGCCATCAATCAATCGGCGCCGGCGCGAGCGACGGAACCGACGTCGCCCATCACGGCCGACGAGCTCCAGAACCTGCTTGACACCATTCGGGATCCTGCGGCTCGCCAAAGGCTGGTGACCGAGCTGCAGGGACTGATCGCCGTCCAACGCGGCCTTGCGAAGAAAACCCCCGGCAACGCGATCGGCACGTTTTTCGTCAATCTGTCCGATCAGGCGCATGCCATCGGCGGCGAAGTTCTCGCCGCGGCCGCCGTGGTGGTCGACGCGCCGCGTGTCGTCGCGTGGCTGCACGACCAGGTGAGCAACGAACAGACGCGGGAACGTTGGTTCGAGATCGTCACGCGGCTGGTCGCGATCATCGGCGTCGCTCTGGTCGCCGACTGGCTGGTCTGGTTCGTGTTGCGCCGGCCGGGCCGGCGATTTGGCGCGCGTACCAGCGAGGCGACCGCGTGGCGCATCGTCTTTCTCTTCGTCAACGCGATGTTCGAGGCGCTGCCGATCGCCGCCTTCGCCGCGGTGGCGTATTTCGTCCTGTCGTTGATCGCGCCGAGCTTCGTTACCGAGCGCGTCGCGACCACGGTGATCGCTGCATATTTGTGGTCGCGCGTCGTCGCCGCCGTGGCGCGGGTCGTGCTGCTGTCGCCGAGCGCCCTGGCGCTCTACCCCCTCGGCGAGGAAACGCGCAACTACCTCTACATCTGGATCAAACGGTTCGCCAATTTCGGACTTTACGGCTTTGCAGTGGCCGGCTGCGCCTGGTGGCTGAGCGTGCCGGGCGCGATCTACGCCATCCTTCTCCGCGTCGTCGTCCTCGTCCTCGGCATCCTGGCGATCGTCTTCGTGCTGCAGAACCGCGTCGCCGTGGCGGCGTGGCTGCGCGGACCGGCCGAGCCGGCGGAGGGCGCGGGCCGAGGCTGGCGGCTGCTGCGCCACCGGCTCGCCGACGCATGGCACGTTCTGGCGATCGTGGTCGTCGCCGGCACCTTCGGCATTCTCGTGCTGCACATCCAGGGCGGCTTCGTTTTTTTGCTGCGCGCGTCGCTGCTGAGCGCCGTCATCGTCCTGGCAGCGGCGCTGGCGGTCCAGTTCGTGCGGCGGGCGAGCGAGCGTGGATTTGCCATCAAGCCCGAGCTCAAGGCTCGCTTCCCGACGCTCGAGAATCGGACCAACCGCTACCTCCCGGTTCTGACGACGTTGGCGTCGCTCGTCGTCTACATCGTCGCGGCGCTCGCGCTGCTGCAGGCATGGGGTATCGACTCCTTTCTCTGGCTGCAGGCCACCGCCGCAAGCCCGTTCTTCGGCAGCCTCGCCAGCATCGTCATCGTCGTGGTCGCCGCGGTAATCGCCTGGGAGGCCTTCGTCCTCGCCGTCGAGCATCACATGTTGCGCTACGAAGGCGACAGCCGCCGCCGTGCACGGGCGCGCACCATGACGCCGTTCCTGCACATGGTCGCGTTCGTGATTCTCGCGATCATCGTCGTCTTCGGCGTATTGGCGGCGCTCGGCATCAATATCGGCGCCCTGTTGGCGGGGGCCGGCGTGTTCGGCCTTATCGCGGGGCTCGGCTCGCAGTCGATCGTCAAAAGCCTGATGACCAGCATCGGCGTCCTGATCGACGACACCTTCGCGGTCGGCGACGTGATCGACCTCGGCGGCGGCCATTCCGGCGTCGTCGAAGATATGTCGATCCTGACGATCAAGCTGCGCGCGGTCGACGGCTCGCTGCTGACCGTGCCGTTCAGCGAGGCCAAGGTGATCCAGAACCTGACCAAGGATTATTCCTATTACGTCGCCAACGTGGCCGTTGCCTACCACGAGGACACCGACCGCGTCGTCAAGGTCCTGACCGCAATCATCGACGGCATGCGCCGGGAGCCCGAATTCGCGCGACACATCCTCGAGCCGCTCGACGTCGTCGGCGTCGATCGTTTCTCCGATTCGGCGGTTATCCTCCTGGTGCGCATCAAGACGCAGCCGATGCACCAATGGGCGGTCGGGCGCGAATTCAACCGACGGATGAAGCAGGCGTTCGACCGCGAAGGCATCGATATGCCGTTTCCGACGCGCACGATCTATTTCGGCGGCAGCGAGGCCGAAACCAATCCGCCGGAGCGGGCGCGCGGCTCCAGGGGCTTCAAGCCGGCGGGCGATGCGGGCTGATTTTACTCGTCCGCGCGCTCGCCGCGTTCCCACGCCTCGAGCGTCGCGACATCGGGCGCGCTCAAGGCCCGGCGCGCCACGTCAAGGGCGAAGCCGGCGCGCGCCAGCGCCGCCAGATCCTTCTGCCGCATCGTGGCGCGCCTGATCCCTGGCCGGCAGGGGCCGAGACGACGGCGGCGGATCAAGGCGCACGCGGCGGCGAAATCACCGCCCTCCGCGCCGCCGCCATCGAGCGCCGCCATCGCCTCCTCAATGAGATCCGCGTCGACGCCTTTTTGCCGAAGCTTGCCGCGAATGCCGAAGCGCGATACGCCGCGGCGGCGAAGGATGGCCGCCTTGTGCGCGGCATAGGTGCGGTCGTCGATCAGGCCCGAACGCAGGTAGCGCGCGACCAGTTCGTCGACCAGCCGTGCACCCGCCTCCGGATCGTCGCCGTGCGCGGCGGCAGCGCGCTCAACGCGGCGCATCAGCACGCGACGCAAGTGGCCGCTCGAGCTGGCGTAGCGGCTCAGGTAATGAAGCGCGACGTTCTCCAGCCGCGCGGCGGTGATCCGGCGCGGCAGCTTGCGCGCTTTGCGCGGTCCAGCCATTACGGGTTGCCTTGGCGTGCCCTGCCCCTCCCCTGCTAAGCTTCGCCGGCTTGGACACGGGATTCAACATGCACGCGACGGGGCCGACCGCCCGCAGGATCGGGGCGGTCAATTGGCTCGGCCTGTGGACGCTGTACGTCCGCGAGGTGCGGCGCTTCTTCAAAGTCTACATGCAGACGGTCGCCGCACCGGTCGTGACCACCCTGCTGTTTCTCGCGATCTTTCTTCTCGCCCTCGGCGGGCAGCGGCGGATGATCGGTGGACTCCCGTATCCCGAATTCCTGGCGCCCGGCCTCGTCATGATGGCGATGGTGCAGAACGCTTTTGCCAACACGTCGTCGTCGCTGATGATCGCGAAGGTGCAGGGCAATATCGTCGACGTTCTCATGCCGCCGCTGAGCCCCGGCGAGCTGGTCTGGGGATTCGCGCTCGGCGGCGTGACGCGCGGCCTCGTCGTCGGCGCCGTCGTCGCCGCGGTGACGGCGTTCTTCGTGCCGATCCACGTCTACGATCTCGGCCTGACCCTGTTCCATGCGATTGCGGCGTCGCTTTGCCTGTCGGTGCTCGGCACCATCGGCGCGATCTGGGCCGACAAATTCGATCACATCGCCGCCGTCACCAATTTCGTCGTGACGCCGCTCGCCTTCCTGTCGGGCACCTTCTATTCGATCGACGTCCTGCCGCCGCCCTGGCGCGAGGTCGCGCTCGGCAACCCGTTCTTCTACATGATCGACGGCTTTCGCTACGGCCTCACCGGCCACGCCGACAGCTCGCTCGTCGCCGGCGTCGCCGTGATGGTCGCCACGAACGCCGCATTGGTCGTCGCCTGCCACGCCATGTTCAAGCGCGGCTACAAGCTCAAGGCGTGACGATTTTTCCCGGCGTTGACAGGGTCTTAGCGCGCGCCCCATACTCCGCGCGCCTCCCCGGATGACGTGGAGCCAAGCGATGAAGCGTGCAGACGGGTGGGCCACCCGGCACGGTCAGGAACTGCGAACGATCGCGCTGCCGCGACGACGCTGAGCGTCGCCCGCCGCCGTCCGCTTTCCTGCATCTTCATCGCCGAGGAGAGATTTTCCGTGATTCCAGCCGTCATGCCGACTTACGCGCGGAGCGAACTGACGTTCGACCGCGGCGAAGGCCCCTATCTCTACGCCACCGACGGGCGGCGCTATCTCGACTTCTCGAGCGGCGTCGCAGTGACGTCGCTCGGCCACTCACATCCACGCCTCGTCGCTGCGCTGAACGAGCAGGCGCGCAAGCTGTGGCACTGCTCGAATCTCTATCAGATCGCGGGGCAAAAGCGGCTGGCGGAGCGGCTGGTCGCGCTGAGCTTCGCCGACACCGTGTTCTTCTGCAATTCCGGCGCTGAGGCGATGGAGGGCGCGATCAAGGTGGCGCGCAAACATCACGCCGAATCCGGCCACGACGAGCGCTATCGGCTGATCGCCTGCAGCGGCTCGTTTCACGGCCGCACGCTGGCCACTCTGGCAGCCGCCGGTGCAGAGAAATACCTCAAGGGCTTCGGCCCGCCCGCGCCCGGATTCGATCACGTCGCCTATGGCAACCTGAACGAGATGCGCGCCAAGATCTCGAAGGAGACCGCCGGTATCATCGTCGAGCCGGTGCAGGGCGAAGGTGGGCTCGCCGTCGCCTCGGCCGAATTCCTCAAGGGCCTGCGCGCGATCTGCGACGAATTCGGCGTGCTGTTGATCTTCGACGAGGTGCAAACCGGCATGGGCCGCACCGGTAAGCTCTTCGCGCACGAATGGGCGGGAGTCGCCCCCGACATCATGGCGCTTGCAAAGGGCCTCGCCGGCGGCTTTCCGGTCGGAGCGGTGCTCGCCACCGAAAAGGCCGCGAAGGGCATGACAGCGGGCACACACGGCTCGACCTTCGGCGGCAATCCGCTCGCCATGGCGGTCGCCAACGAGGTACTGACCGTTGTGACCGAGCCGGGCTTCCTCGCGCAGGTCGAGCGCGTCGCCAAAGCGCTGCGCGCGAGACTCGAAGCGCTGGCGCGAACGTACTCAAAACTGTTTGCCGAGGTGCGCGGCAAGGGTCTTCTGGTCGGCTTCAAGTGCGTCGTTCCCAATCTCGAGATGCTGGAACGGCTGCGGCGGGGCGGCCTTTTGACCGTCGCCGCGGGCGACAACGTCGTGCGCCTGCTGCCGCCGCTGATCATCGACGAGCGCCATGTCGACGAAGCGGCCGGCATCATCGAGAGCGTCGCGCGGGCTTGGTCATGAGCGCCCGCCTCCGCGCCGGGCGGGCGCCGCGCCATTTCCTCGACCTCGACCGAGTCGAGGCCGGGGAGCTGCGCAACATCCTCGGTCATGCGGTCGCGTTCAAGTCGGGGCGCGACCGCACCAAGCCGCTCGCTGGCAAGATTCTGGCGATGATCTTCGAGAAGCCATCGACCCGCACGCGGCTGAGCTTCGAAGTGGCGATGAAGCAACTCGGCGGCGACGTCATCACCATGACCGCCAGCGACAGCCAGATCTCGCGCGGCGAGACCACCGCCGATACCGCGCGGGTGCTGTCACGCTATGTCGACGCCATCATGATCCGCACCGACAGTCCGGCCAAGCTCGAAGAGCTCGCGCAGAACGCGTCCGTGCCGGTGATCAACGGCCTGACCGATTCGAGCCATCCCTGCCAAGTCATGGCCGACGTCATGACGCTCGAGGAATACAAAGGGCGGGCCAAGGGAAAGATCGTCGCCTGGAGCGGCGACGGCAACAACGTGCTGGTGAGCTGGATCCACGCCGCCGCGCGCTTCGGCTTCGAGCTCCGCGCCGCCTGCCCGGCGCAGCTGGCGCCGCCCGAGAAGACGGTGGGCTGGGCGCGGGCGAACGGCGCCAAGGTCACGATCACAACCGACCCGGCGGCGGCGGCGGCGGGGGCGGATTGCATCGTGACCGACACCTGGGTATCGATGGGCGTCAAGGACAGGGACGAGCGCCGCGCCATGCTCAAGCCGTTCCGGGTCGACGCGGCGCTGATGGCGCGCGCCAAGCCGGATGCGATCTTCATGCATTGCCTGCCGGCGAAGCGCGACGAGGAAGTTGCGGCCGCGGTGATCGACGGGCCGCAGTCCGCGGTGTGGGACGAAGCCGAGAACCGCATGCACGTGCAAAAGGGCATCCTTGCCTGGTGCCTCGGCTGAGCCCACATGGGTACGATGACCGCGCCGATTGCCGACGACATCGTCCAGCCGTTCCAGGTCGATCCCTTCCGCCTCCGCGGCCGTCTGGTGCGCCTGGGTCCGCTACTTGACCGTATCCTGACGCGCCACGACTACCCGGCGCCGGTCGCTGCCATGCTGGGCGAGGCGATCGCGCTGGCGGTATCGCTGTCGGGAGCGCTCAAATACGACGGCGTTTTCACCCTGCAGACCAAGGGCGACGGGCCGATCCGGCTGCTCGTCGCCGACGTCACGACCGCCGGTGGGGTGCGCGGCTACGCCCAATTCGACGCCGACAAGCTGGCGGGCCTGGAATCCGCGGGGGCGCTGTCGGTGCCGCGGATGCTCGGCGCCGGCTACCTGGCGCTGACCGTCGACCAGGGCGAGTACACCGAGCGCTACCAGGGGATCGTCGCGCTCGAAGGTGCGAGCCTCGCCGACTGCGTGCACCATTATTTCCGCCAGAGCGAGCAGGTCGAGGCCGGCATCAAGGTCGCGGTGGCGCAGCGCGCCGGAGCTGACGGGCGGCCGCGCTGGCGCGGCGGAGCGCTGATGATCGAGCGCCTGCCGAAGGCAGGCGGCACGGCGATGCGCGAGGCGGAAGATGAAGGCTGGCATCGGGCCATGGTGCTGATGTCGACCAGCACATCCGACGAGCTCGTCGACCCCGCGCTCGCCCCCGAGGCGCTGCTGTTCCGCCTGTTCCACGAGGACGGCGTGCGCGCCTATCGACCGCATGCGCTTGTGGCGAAGTGCCGCTGCTCGCGCGAGCGCGTCGAGCGCATGCTGGCGGCGCTGGCGCCGCGCGACATCGCCGAGCTGAAGGTGGACGGCAAGCTCGTCGTCACCTGCGAATTCTGCGATGCCCGCTACAGCTTCGACGAGGAAGCGGTTACCGCGATGGTACCGCGCTGAGTCGATCGGCCGACCGCCTTGAAAAGGCCGCCTTCCGGTGCCAGTCTCGCCGCCGTCTGAGAGGGGGACTCGGCTGCCAATGATCCGGAGAAGCCTCGATGGGCATGCGTGACGTCGTGCGGGTCGCGTTGATTGCCGCAGCGGGCGCGATGGCGCTCGCCAGCTGCGGCTCGCCACCGCCGCACCCGCAATATCCCGACATCCGCTTCAGCAACGAACAGCCGATCGCGCTTGCCGTCGGCACCGTGACCCTTCGCGAGGACTACACCTCGTCGTCGGAGCCGCCTCATGTGGAGCAGCAATTCCCGGTAACGCCGATGCATACGCTCGAGAACTGGGCGCATGACCGGCTCTCGGCCTCGGGCGGTCCCGATCGCGCCGTGGTCGACGTCACCGACGCCAGCGTCATCGAAGTCGCCCTACCGCGTACGAGCGGGATGCGGGGCTGGTTCACCACCGACCAGTCGGAACGCTACGACACGACCATCCAGGTCACGATCAACATCGTCGATCCGACCGGCCTCGTGGTGCGAACCGCCACGGTGCGCGCGGCGCGCTCGCAGAGCGTCGCGGAGAACATCTCGCCCGACCAGCGCGATCAGACCTGGTACGACATGACCAAGGACATCATGGCGGCATTCGACCGCCAGATGGAGAGCGAAATCCGCAACCACTTCACCGGCTTCGTCACGAACTAGTCGCGAGCGGCGCCGTCAGACGTTGGTCAAGGCGGCGTTCGACGGCGAGCCGATGATCGCGAGCAGTTCGCGCCGCGTCATCGGGTCGTCGCGGAACGCACCCAGCATGTGCGATGTCACCATCGCGACACCCGGCTTATGCACACCGCGCGTCGTCATGCATTGGTGCGCGGCCTCGACGACGATCGCGACGCCGCGGGGCTTGAGCGCCTCGTTGAGCGCGAGGGCGATCTGCGCGGTCATTTTCTCCTGAATCTGCAGGCGCTTGGCGTACACCTCGACCAGCCGGGCCAGCTTGGAGATGCCGATCACCCGCTTGTCCGGCAGATACGCGACATGGACCTTGCCGATGATCGGCGCCATGTGGTGCTCACAATGGCTCTCAAAGCGGATGTCGCGCAGCACCACGATCTCGTCGTAACCGTTGGTTTCCTTGAAGGTGCGGCCGAGCACGTCCGCGGGGTCGATCGCATAGCCCGCGAAATATTCCTCGTAGGCGCGGACGACGCGGCCGGGCGTGTTCTTGAGTCCCTCGCGGCTCGGATCGTCGCCCGCCCAACGGATGAGGACGCGGACCGCCTCCTCGGCCTCTTCGCGGGTCGGGCGCGCGATTCTCGGCTCGCCGTGACCCCGCTTTTCCGAATGATCCTTGGGCATGACGAAAAACCTCAGTTCAGTCGGACCGATTGATGTGGGCTGTCGAGCGAAAATGCCGGAATGGCGACGTCGAATTGCTCACCGTTGCGGGTTTCCATCCGGTAGGTCCCGACCATGATGCCGGACGGCGTGTTGAGCGGCGTGCCGCTGGTGTATTCGAAGCTCTGGCCCGGCGCAAGCACGGGCTGCTCGCCGACGACGCCGGGCCCGCGCACCTCCTGGACGCGGCCCAATCCGTCGGTTATGCGCCAGTGGCGCTGGCGCAGCTGGACCGTCTCCGTGCCGTGATTCTCGATGCGCACGCGATACGCCCAGACGAAGTGATCGTCCGCCGGCGACGACTGATCCTCGAGAAACTGAGGCTCGACCGAAATCTTGATGGAACGCGTCGTCGCCGAATACATCGCAAGCTCCCGAAACCGCTCGGGCGCCAGCCCGTCGACGACGGCACCGGCGCCCGGTTCAACACCCCATTTTCGGCGCTACGGCCCATCCGTCAAGCTGCACGGCACTGCGCAGAACGCCCATCGCCGCCCCAACGTGAAGCGCCGTTAAATAAAATCAAGAGTTTATTCATCGGTTTGGCCAAATTCGGGTGCGATCGCCCCAGGAAAGCGAGGCAGGGCATGCGTCAGTTTTATCCCAAGCTCATGGCGGGACGTCTCGTCTTCACGCCGGATGACCTTGCGGGCGGCGGCGCCTTCGCCATGCCTCCGTTCGGCGCCGTGCCGCCCATGGTCGCGCTGTTCCGCGATCCGTCGACGGTGTCGCAGATCGCGATTGTTGCCGCCGCGCGAGGCGGGATCGTGACCGCCGCGGTCACGGCAGTTCTCGGCTCGGCAAACGCGAAAAAAGCGGTCCAAGCCGAACTCTTTCGCGCTCAGTTCCACGGCGTTGACGCGGCCAACGGCTCGCCGGTCGCGCCTCGGCGGCGTTGAAGTCGAAACCGGCTTCGGCTACAGAAAGCAGCCCTGATCGACGGGGATGGGGTTCCCCAAAACCGCTCGCAAGAGCTGATGACTCCTAGCGCCTTACGCGGCCGGGGTGTTTGCGCAGCCCGCCCGCAGCGGGATTTTGTGCCCGCGGGAATCGGAATTTGACGGTGCAGGAGGGTGCGCGCGGTGACGACCTATCTCTGGATTGCGCTCGGCGGTGCCCTTGGCAGTGTCGCCCGGTTCTGGTTCGCGGGTGCGATTGATCGCCTCGTCGGCGAAACCTTCCCGTGGGGAACGGTGCTGGTCAACGTCACCGGCTCGTGCCTCATCGGATTTATCGGCACGCTGGGCGGGCCCGAGGGACGCTGGCTTTTGCCGACCGATGCGCGCATCTTCCTGATGGTCGGCGTGTGCGGCGGATATACCACCTTCTCGTCGTTCAGTTACCAGACGCTCAACTTGGCGCGCGACGGCGAATGGCTGTGGGCCGGCGCCAATGTCGTGGTTTCGGTGATCGCCTGCCTGCTGGCGGTTTGGCTCGGCTACGTCGCCGCGGCGGCGATCAATCGCTAGTCCTCGGGGAGAACGACATGCAGGTTCCGATGGACGCGGCGCTGTTACGCATCTTCATCGGCGAGAAGGATCGCCACGGTCATCAGCCGCTCTACGAGACGATCGTGCTCAAGGCGCGCGAGGCGGGCCTCGCCGGCGCCACGGCGATCCGCGGTCCGATCGGCTTCGGCCAGTCGAGCGTCCTTCACACCGCTAAGATCTTGCAGCTGTCGGCGGATCTGCCGGTGATCATCGAGATCGTCGACGCCGAGCCGAAGATCGAGGCGTTCCTGCCGACGCTCGACGGCCTGATGACGAGCGGCCTCGTCACCATCGAGAAGGTGCGCGTCATCCATTACGGCAAGGCCGCCAAGGGTTGATCGCGGTGCGTCGGAGCGCCGCGCGGCAATCCACCGCCGCGCCGCCGCGCGCCTTGCGCCTTAGGCTTCGCGGCGATGAAGGATCTGCAACCGGCGCTGCTGCTGCTCGGTCTACTGTCGATCGTGGCGTTGACGGGAATCGCCGCGGTCTGGGTTTTGCGTCTTCTGCCCTGAGAATCCTCCGGCTCCGCGTTTCCCGCGGCGAACCTCGCCCTGTTCATAGAATGCCGGTCTCCCTGAACGGCGCGTGGATCTCGCCAACCATGCGGTGGAAGCCGGCCTCACGGCGCAATGCCGGCGAGCGGGGGCGTGCGAAGGGCGCTGGGAAACGACGCAGAACCCGACCCGGACGATGGCTCACGACGACGACCTCGTCGGACAATAGGACGGCCTCTGCGATGTCGTGCGCGATGAACAGCGCCGCCTTCACGTCCTGCGCGCAGGGTTGCGCGTCGATCCCTCTCATGAACGAGCCGTTCGGCGCCCTCGACGTACTCGCGCGCGAACGGATGCAGGCTGATCTTGCGGCGCGTGACGTTTCCTTCCCAATGTCCCGCGTGCCGGCTTGACAACCCGGTAAAAGGCGACCGTGGTGTGGCAGGCGATGGTGGAGCAGAGGGGGATCGAACCCCTGACCTCGACATTGCGAACGTCGCGCTCTCCCAACTGAGCTACTGCCCCGCCCGCGTCGCGCGGAATATGGGTCGCGGTCGCGCGGGCTGTCAAGGCAGGGCGCGGCTGCGGCCATCCTTGCGCCGGCCAAGGCTGCTGGCTAGGGTTCGCGGGCGTGGTGCCGGCGCGAGGGGAGGAATCGGGGGATGGGCAATTTTCTGGTGCCGCTGATCGAAGTGGTCATCGCCCTCATCAACATCTATTGGTGGGTCGTCATCGTCGCCGCAGTGTTCTCCTGGCTGATGGCTTTCGGCGTCATCGACACGCGCAATCACGCCGTGCGCATGGTCGCCGGTTTCCTCTATCGCGCGACCGAGCCGGTGCTGCGCCCGATTCAGAGCGTGCTTCCGAGTTTCGGTGGGCTCGATATTTCACCGGTCATCGTCCTCCTGATCCTGTGGTTCATTGAGATGGAACTACGGCAGATCGAAATTTACACCTTGATGCACGGCTGATCCGGCAATGGCGCTTCCGTTCCGCCTCGGACGCGACGGCGCGATACTGGCCGTTCGGGTGACGCCGAAAGCCGCGCAGGATCGCGTACTCGGCCTCAGCGACGAGACCGACGGCGCGGCCCTCAGGCTCGCCGTACATGCGCCGCCGCGCGACGGCGAGGCCAATGCCGCCGTCATCGCTCTGCTGGCCCGCCATTTCGGCCTGCGCAAGAGCGATCTGTGCGTCGCCGCCGGCGCGGCCGGACGCCGCAAGCTGGTTCACATTGCCGGCGAGCCGGCAACCCTCGGCACGCGGCTCGAGCAGGGATTGAAGCCATGGCTGAAGCACGGCTGATCGACGGCAAGGCGGTGGCCGGGCGTCTGCGTTCCGCTGTCGCCGCCGCGGCCGCAGCGCTCAAGGCGTCGCACGGCATCGTGCCCGGTCTGGCGGCGGTGCTGGTGGGAGACGATCCGGCGAGCCAGGTCTACGTCCGGAGCAAGACCAAGGCCACCGAGGATGCCGGCCTCAGGGGGTTTACGCACCGCCTGCCCGCCGGCACCGGCGAGGCCGAGCTGCTGGGCTTGGTCGCGCAGCTCAACGCCGACGATGCGGTCGACGGCATCCTCGTCCAGTTGCCTGTGCCGAAGCAGATCGACACCCAACGCGTCATCGAAGCGATCGCGCCGGCAAAGGACGTCGACGGCTTCCATCCCGAGAATGTCGGGCGGCTATGGAGCGGCGGCCGCGCGCTGGCGCCGTGCACGCCCTACGGCTGCCTGCTGCTGGCGCGCGAAGGGCTCGGCCCCAAGCTCGCGGGCGCCGAGGCGGTGATCGTCGGTCGCTCCAACATCGTCGGCAAGCCGATGGCGGCGCTGCTCTTGGGCGAGCATTGCACGGTGACAGTCGCGCATTCGCGCACCCGCGACCTGCCGGCGGTGGCGCGCCGCGCGGACCTGTTGGTGGCAGCGGTCGGTCGTGCCGAGATGATCCGCGGCGACTGGATCAAGCCAGGCGCGACGGTGATCGACGTCGGCATCAACCGCGTCGCGACCGCGGATGGCAAAAGCCGCCTCGTCGGTGATGTCGCCTTCGCCGAGGCCCGGCGCGTCGCCGGCGCGATCACGCCGGTGCCGGGCGGCGTCGGCCCGATGACCATCGCGTGCCTCCTGCGCAATACACTGATAGCGGCCTGTCGTCGCCGTGGCCTGCCGGAGCCAATGGTCTAGCGGGAACGCCCGCCCCCGCCCGATCGCTTGGCGCGGGCGGGCCCGCGCCGACGCGCTTCGATATTACGTATATCTCCTGATTTGCCGAGGGAACCGTAAGCCTCGCAGAAAATGGCGCTTAAGGCTCAACGCTTCCGGCGACGCAAATGACGGAACCCGGCCTGTCGCAGGAGGATACACGTGCCGCTCTGACCGAGCTCGAGCACGCCCTCTACAATCACGAACAGTGGTGCGAGGGACTCTACACCACCCTGATCTGCCGCCTGCCGCCCGACAAACGCGATATCGAGCCCGATGCGCACCATAAATGCCGTTTCGGGCAATGGTATTACGGCGCGTTGACGGGCAAGCTGCGGTCGTTCCCGGGTTTCGCCGAGATCGCCGCCGAACACGAGAGGTTGCACCAGTCCGCCAGATCGTTGCTGCTCGCCTCGGCCGGCGGCAGTTCGATCGCCCTTCCGGATTACGAGCATTTCGTCGCCGCATTGAAGCGCATGCGGCTCGAAATCGTCACGATCAAGCACGAACTCGAATACGCGCTTTTCAGCCTCGATCCTCTGACGGGATCGGCGAGCCGAGTCGGAATGCTGACGCGGTTGCGCGAACAGCACGAGCTGGCGAAACGCAAGGTGATGTCCTTTTGCCTAGCGATGATGGACCTGGACAACTTCAAGGCCGTGAACGACACCTATGGACACGCCGTCGGCGATCGCGTGCTGATTGCCTTCGCCCGCCACGTGATGAGTCGGCTGCGGCCGTATGACAAATTCTTCCGCTATGGTGGTGAGGAATTTCTCATCGTCCTATCGGACGCGACGATCGAGGCGGCGCGTGACATCGTCGAGCGGCTGCGTATCGAACTGGCAGCAATCGCCCACGACGGCAACAGTCCGGGCCGATTTCACGTCACGGTGTCGTTCGGACTGACTGTCCTGGATCCGGATGTATTCGTCGAAGAGTCGATCGACCGCGCCGACAAAGCTCTCTATCTCGCCAAGTCGTCGGGACGTAACCGGACAATCGTCTGGAATCCCGGCATTGCCTGACGCGCGCCGCATCGGCCGGCGGCACGCGATGCGTACTCGAATCGCAGCCGGCGCCGAGACGTGTTCGCCGATCGTGCCGCGCCAAAGCGAAGCCCCTCCGGGATCGCTCCCGAAGGGGCCTGCATCTCTCCGAAAGCGTCGTCGTGCCGGTTATTGCTCCCAAGCCGGCTTTCCGAGATAGACGTTCGACGGGCTGGTCGCCATGCCGGTCAACGCACCGGCGCCCGCGCCGATCGCCGCGCCCGCGAGCGGCGCGCCCACCAGCGCTCCGACCACGGCACCGCCTGCGGCGCCGATACCGGCACCGGAGAGGCCGCGGTCGCCGGGCGACGTGCCGCAGGCCGAAAGCAGCATCGCGGCCGCCACCATCACAATGCCAATACGCGAACCCATGGTTCCATCCCCTTTTTGCTGCGTTGGGTAACACCGTCAACATGGCCGCCGATCATGGCAAAAACAAGGATTTCCGACGATGATTTGGGGTTCCGAGTCGCGATATTCTTTCTCGTAACTCAAGGAGTTACGTGCTGACCGCCACGATCCGGAGCGGTGACAAACCGATGCGCGCGTGACCTATTTGGGGCGCCGCCGCGCCGCGAGCCTCAGTCGCAGCGCGTTGAGCTTGATGAAGCCCGCGGCGTCACGCTGGTCGTAGACCTGATCCGCCTCGAATGTGACGTGCGCGAGGCTGTAGAGGCTGTTGGGCGACTTGCGGCCAACCACGCGCACGCCGCCCTTGTAGAGCTTGAGGCGCACCGTGCCGGCGACATTCTCCTGGCTCTTGTCGATGAGAGCCTGCAGCATCGCACGCTCGGGCGAGAACCAGAAGCCGTTGTAGATGAGTTCGGCGTAGCGCGGCATCAGCTCGTCCTTGAGGTGCGCCGCGCCGCGGTCGAGCGTGATACTCTCGATGCCGCGGTGCGCCGCTTGCAGAATGGTGCCGCCGGGAGTCTCGTAGACGCCCCGCGATTTCATGCCGACGAAACGGTTCTCGACCAGGTCGAGCCGGCCGACGCCGTGCTTGCCACCAATCTCGTTGAGTCGCGCGAGCAGCGCCGCCGGCGACAGCTTCTCGCCGCTGACCGCGACCGGATCGCCCTTGGCGAACTCGATCTCGACGTATTCCGGGCTGTCGGGCGCTTTCTCCGGCGCCACGGTGCGGCTGTAGACGAATTCCTCGGGCTCGTGCCATGGATCCTCGAGCGCCTTGCCTTCGGCCGAGATGTGCAGAAGGTTGGCGTCGGTCGAGAACGGCGCCTCGCCGCGCTTGTCCTTGGCGATCGGGATCTGGTGCCGCTCGGCGTATTCGATCAGCTTGGTGCGCGAATTCAGATCCCATTCGCGCCACGGCGCGATCACCTTGATGTCCGGCTTGAGGGCGTAATAGGCGAGCTCGAAGCGCACCTGGTCGTTGCCCTTGCCGGTGGCGCCGTGCGCCACCGCGTCGGCGCCGGTCGCCTCCGCAATCTCGATCTGGCGTTTGGCGATCAGCGGCCGTGCGATCGACGTGCCGAGCAGATATTGGCCCTCATAGAGCGCGTTGGCGCGGAACATCGGAAAGACGAAATCGCGCACGAATTCCTCGCGCAGGTCCTCGACGAAGATACGCTTGACGCCCATGAGTTCGGCCTTCTTGCGCGCCGGCTCGAGCTCCTCCCCCTGGCCGATATCGGCGGTGAAGGTCACGACCTCGCAGCCGTAGGTTTCCTGCAACCAGCGCAGGATGACCGACGTATCGAGGCCGCCGGAATAGGCGAGCACGACTCTCTTGACGGTTTCGCGGGGCTTTCCGGCGGCGGTCATGGCGGCGCAGTATCAGGGAGCGCCGCGCTTGCGGCAAGCCCGCCGGCGATCAGGCGCGGGCGATCCGGCCGCCGCCCAGCAGACGATCGCCATCATAGGCGACGCAGGCCTGGCCGGGCGCGATGCCGAAGGCCGGCTCGTCGAGCAGCGCCAGACCCCGATCACCGTCGAGCCGCAGCGTCGCCGCCGCCGGCGGTTGCGCGGAACGCAGCTTGACGGCGACACGGATACCGCCGTCGTCCGGTCGCGGAGCGAGCCAGTTGACGCGATCGAAGACGACGCGCGTGGCGCCGAGGCTGGCGCGCGGACCGACCACGACACGGCGGGTGGCGGGCTCGAGCCGCAGCACATAGACCGGCTCGCCGCCGGCGACGCCGAGGCCCTTGCGCTGGCCAACGGTGAAACGGATGACGCCGTCGTGCCGGCCCAAGACGCGACCCGCTTCGTCGACGATGTCGCCGGGCTCGGCCGCACCGGGCCGCAGCTTCTCGATGACGTCGGCATAGCGGCCGGAGGGAACGAAGCAGATGTCCTGGCTGTCGGGCTTCTGCGCCACCGGCAGTGCGAAACGCGCCGCCAGCGCCCGCGTCTCGTCTTTGCTGAACTCGCCGAGCGGAAAGCGCAGGAATTCGAGCTGCTCGCGCGTCGTGCGATAGAGGAAATAGCTCTGGTCGCGGCCCGCATCGGCGGCGCGGTGCAGCTCCGGCCCGCCCGGCCCGACGACCCGGCGCGCATAATGGCCGGTGGCGAGCGCTGCCGCACCGATGTCTCGCGCCACGGCCAGCAGATCGCGGAACTTCACCGTCTCGTTGCAGCGCACGCACGGCACCGGTGTTTCGCCGGCGAGATAGGCGTCGGCGAAGTCGTCGATCACGGCGCCGCGGAAGAGCCTCTCGTAGTCAAGCACGTAATGCGGAATGCCGAGCCTCTCGGCGACGCGCGCGGCGTCATGGATGTCCTGACCGGCGCAGCACGCTCCCTTGCGGCCGGTCGCTTGGCCGTGGTCGTAAAGCTGCAGCGTGACGCCGACCACATCGCAGCCGCGCTCGACCAGAAGCGCCGCCACGGCCGAGCTGTCGACGCCGCCCGACATGGCGACGACGACACGCGCGCCGGAAGCGAGCGCCGCGTCCATCAGCCGCTCATCATGTTGCGCGTCGCCTGGGGCAGGCGGACCGTGAGGCCGTCGAGCTCTTCGCTCATCACGATCTGGCAGCCGAGGCGCGACGTCTTGGTGAGACCGAAGGCGAGATCGAGCATGTCTTCCTCGTCCTCTGTCGCGTCCTTCAGCAGCTCGTACCATTCGGGCTCGACGATGACATGGCAGGTCGAGCAGGCCAGCGAGCCCTCGCACGCACCCTCGATGTCGACGTCGTTGCGATGGGCGATCTCGAGCACCGACAGGCCGATCGGTGCATCCACCGTCTTATGGGTTCCGTCGCGTTCGATGAAGGTCATCTTGGGCATGCGATCCAATCCGTCGTCACTCAGTCTTGCGGCGTACCGATCGCGGCCGCTGGCGCCAAATCCTCCGCCAAATTGGCCGCGCCGAGCGCCGCCGCATCCGCGCCGGGCCGGTTCCCGCCCGCCGATTGCCGCGTCACGATGCGGAGGATGACGAGTCCTGCGGCTTTCGCCGCCGCCTCGAGCGCGGCGCCGCCGGTTTCGCCGTCGGTCGCGATCACGGCATGCGTCACCGGCCGGGCCAACTGCTTCTCCGCGCGCGACCGCAGCGCCAACAGCAGCGCTGCCAGATTCTGCCCGGCGGTCTGCAGCCGCCATGCGCCGTCCGGCCCCGGCAGGATTTCGGCGTTGCCGCCGACCGCGATCGCCACCGCCGCCCAATCGCCCGCCAGGTCGATGCCGACCGCGGCGCCCGGTCCGTCGGCTGAGAGCGGAGCGCCCTCGGGCTCCTCAATCTGGAACAGCTTCATCGCCGCGAAACGCGTCTCAGACGTGGAATGATTCGCCGCACCCGCAGCGGCCTTTTTCGTTTGGATTGCGGAAGGTGAAGCCCGATTGCAGCTTGTCCTCGACGTAGTCCATCTCGGTACCGATGATGAACATCGTCGCCTTGGGATCGATCAGGATCGTGACGCCCTTGTCCTGCACGACCTCGTCGTATTTGCCCTTCTCGTCGGCGTATTCGAGCGTATAGGTGAGACCCGAACAGCCGCGCGCGCGCACGCCAACGCGGATGCCGGCGGACGGCTTGCCGCGCTGCGCCAAGAGCGCCTGGATGCGCTTGGCGGCGGCATCGGTCACGGTCATCGCCTGCTTCAGGGCCATGGAAATCTCCGCCTCTTATGTAATGCCGGCGGCTTCGCTTGTCATCCGTCCGCCCGAACGCAGCCGCACCGCGGCGGCGGTCAGAACGTCCACGGCAAAATCGACTTCGGTCGCCGTGGTAAAGCGGCCGAGACCGATCCGCAGAGACGCCGCCGCCAGCCCGTCGCCGAGGCCGAGCGCGCGCAGCACATAGGACGGCTCGATTTCGGCTGCGGTGCAGGCCGATCCGGTCGACAGCGCCAGGCCGGGGCAGGCGGTGATCAGATCAAACGCCTTGAGGCCGGGGAAGCTCAGGTTGAGATTGCCGGGAAGCCGCCGCTCGGCATGGCCGTTGAGCACGATGTCTGGAAGCTTGGCGCGCAAGCCGGCGAGGAAGCGCGCGCGCAACGCCAGGAGCCGCTGCGCCTCGCTCGCCATCTCCGTCTTGGCGAGGGCGGCGGCCTGACCCAGGCCGACGATCAGCGGCACCGGCAACGTGCCGGAGCGCATGCCGCGCTCCTGGCCGCCGCCGTCGAACAGCGGCTCGATGCGCGCGCGCGGCCTGCGGCGCATATAAAGCGCGCCGATGCCCTTTGGCCCATAGACCTTGTGACCCGAGATCGACATCAGGTCGACGCCGAGATCGCCGACGTCGAGTGCGATCTTGCCGACCGCCTGCGCCGCGTCGGTGTGGAACAGCGCGCCCTTGGCGCGGGCGAGCGCCGCAATCTGCTTGATCGGCTGGATCACGCCGATCTCGTTATGCGCAGCCATGACCGAGACGATCGCCGTCCTTTCGTCGATCGTCCGCGCCAGCGCGTCGAGATCGACCAGGCCGTCGCGGCCGATCGGCAAGATCGTCACGCGGAAGCCCTCGCGCGCCATCGCCCTGGCGCTTTCCAAAACGCATTTGTGCTCGGTCGCCAGCGTCACGACGCCGTCCTTGCCGAACTGGCGATGGAAGCGCGCCGCGCCCTTGACGGCCATGTTGTTGGCCTCGGTCGCGCCCGAGGTGAATACGATCTCGCGCGGTTCGGCACCGATCAAATCGGCGAGTTGCGTCCGCGCCTGCTCCACCGCCCGCTCGGCCTCGCGGCCGTAGGCGTGCGTCAGCGAATGCGGATTGCCGAACTTCTCGGCGAACCAAGGCAGCATCGCCTCCACCACGCGCGGATCGCAGGGGGTCGTCGCGTGGTAATCGAGATAGATCGGCGCGGCGTTGGGCCGGCGGGCAACGGCGGCGGTCATGCGGCGGACGCCCTGGTACGAGCGTAGAGCGCACCCCAGGCCTCGACCAGATGATCGATGTCGGCGGCGGCGGTGCTCCAGCCCAGGCTGATGCGGATGGCGCTCTCGGCCTCGCGCTCGGGCACGCCCATGGCGTCGAGCACGTGGCTGCGGCGCACCTTTCCCGACGAGCAGGCGGCGCCGGCGCTGACCATGACGCCGACGAGATCCAGCGCCATGACCTGGGTCGAAGCCGGCACGCCCGGCATGGAGATGCAGACGGTGTTCGGCAGACGCGGCGCCGCGGCGGCGTGAACCACCGCGTCGGGCGCAATCGCCAGCAGCCGGCGCTCGGCTTGGTCGCGCAGCGCCGCGACATCGCGCCAAACCGTCAAGTCGGCCGCGGCCGCCTTGGCCGCGGCGCCGAAGCCGGCGATTCCCGGAAGGTTTTCGGTGCCGGCGCGCCGCCCGCGCTCCTGACCGCCGCCGCGGATCAGCGGCGTGATGTCGAAATCGCCACCGACGATCAGCGCCCCGACGCCCGTCGGCCCGCCAAGCTTGTGCGCCGATAGCGTCATCAGGTCGCAGCCGAGCCGGCGCATGTCGAGCGGCTCGCGGCCCGCTCCCTGGACGGCGTCGCAGTGCAGCCATGCGCCGCTTTCGTGGGCAATTCGGGCGGCTTCGGCGACCGGCTGGATCGCGCCGGTCTCGTTGTTGGCAAACATCAGCGACACTAGCGCCGGGCGCCGGTCGGCGGCGAGCAGCCGCGCCAGCGATCCGAGATCGACGAGGCCGTCGCGACCCGCCGGCACCCTCACCGCGCCAGGCGCGTTGCCGAGCACGGAATCGTGTTCAAGCGCCGAAACCAGGATGCGGCGCTCGGGAAAGGCGCGCAGGGCGAGCGCGTTGGCCTCGGTCCCGCCGCTGGTGAAGATCACGCCTTCGGGTCGCGCGGCCGCCAGCGCCGCGACCTGGGCACGCGCGGCCTCCACGAGACGGCGCGCGGTGCGGCCTGCGCGATGGACCGACGACGGATTACCCGCCGTTGCCAGCGCCTCCGCCACCGCCGCAGCGGCCTCCGGTCGCACCGGCGCGGTCGCGTTCCAGTCGAGATAGGACAGACGGCCTGCCAACCGTAGCCTCTTCGGCTCTATTGCGCCGCGATCGACGGCGCCGTCGCGCAAGCTTCCTGGTCGGCGCGCTCACGATGCAAAGCACCGCTGCGGCCGAGCACGCGGTTGGCGACGACGTCGGCAAGCGTCACGGAACTGAGATAGAGGCGGATCTGATTGCCGAGCTCCTCCCACAGATCGTGGGTCAGGCAGCGGCTCTTGTTGCCGCTGCAGCCCATCGGTGCGCCGGGCGTGCAGCGCGTGGTGCGGATCGGCTCATCGACCGCGAGAATGATGTCCGAGATGCGGGTGCCGTCGGCGCCGCGCGCTAGGAGATAGCCGCCGCCCGGTCCGCGCACGCTTTTGACCAGGCCGGCGCTGCGCATCTTCGCGAACAGCTGCTCGAGATAGGACAGCGAGATCAACTGACGTTCGGCGATTTCAGCCAGCGTGATCGGTCGGCCCTGGGCATGCTTGGCGATATCAACCAGTGCCATCACCGCATATCGCCCCTTGGTGCTGAGCCTCATATCAGTCCTCCACGCCGCGCAGCATGCGCCGACCGGCCCGCGCCGCCCGCGCCTCGGTCGGGATTTCTTCCGCTGGAAATTCGGCCTTGCGCTCGAGATCGGCGATGCGCTGCTTCAACTGCGCGACTTCGTCCATGAGGCCGGCGACGCAGCGTGCGATCGGATCGGGCAGATCCTCGCAGGGAGTCCCGTAAGGCAGGAATTCCTTGGGCGCCTCGCGCGCAACGCCGATCGGCCGCGCCGGGATGCCCGCCACCGATTCGCCCGGCGCGACTGCGTGCAGGACGACGGCGTTGGCGCCGACCCGCGCGTCCTTCCCGACGGTGAATCCGCCCAGGATCTTGGCGCCGGCGCCGACGATCACGCCGTCTTCGAGCGTCGGATGGCGTTTGCCGCGGCCGAGCGTCGTGCCGCCGAGGGTCACACCCTGATAAAGCGTCACGTCGTCGCCGATCTCAGCCGTCTCGCCGATCACCACGCCGGCACCGTGGTCGATGAACAAGCGGCGGCCGATTCTGGCGGCTGGGTGGATTTCGATGAGTGTCAGGAAGCGCGCCATGTTCGACACCCAACGCGCGAATACGTGCAAGCCGCAGCGCCACAGACAGTGGGCGATGCGATGGAATACCACCGCATGGAACCCCGGATAAGCGAGCACGATTTCGAGGCGCGACCGCGCAGCGGGATCGAGCCGCAAGATCGTGTCGATTTCCTCGCGCAAAGCGTTCAACATTTCCGGCCCCGCTTGATATATGATCCGTCCCCCCCGGCGGAGACTGCCGGGGAAAACCCGCCAACCCGCATTGTCCGGCGCGGGGGCGGGACTATATCTATCCCTAGTAAAACGGTCAACTTTAAGGCCGTTCCGGATGAAGAGTCTTGATGAAGATGTGGTGTCAATCCCGAGTTTTCCACTGGGTTAATGCCGACGATGCCTGAGTTGGTTCTCACCGGCCCCGCAGGCCGGCTTGAGGCGCGCTATCACCCCTCGCGGCTGGAAAACGCGCCGCTCGCCCTCATCCTCCACCCCCATCCGCAGCATGGGGGCACCATGCACAACAAAGTGGTCTACACCCTGTTCCATGCCTTCGCGCGCCAGGGATTCGCGACTCTGCGCTTCAATTTCCGCGGCGTCGGCAAAAGCCAGGGCAGCTACGGCAACGGCGAAGGCGAGCTGGCCGATGCGGCGGCGGCGCTCGACTGGCTGCAGAACAACAATCCCGACGCCGAGCAGTGCTGGATCGCCGGCTTCTCGTTCGGCGCCTGGATCGCGCTGCAGCTGCTGGCGCGGCGTCCCGAATCCGACGCCTTCGTCGCGGTCGCGCCGCCGGTCAACCTGGTCGACTTCAATTTCCTGACGCGGCCGCCGGCGGCCGGCCTGATCATTCAGGGCGAAAAGGACCAGATCGTGTCGGCCGAGGGCGTAAAGGAGTTGGCGCAACGCCTGCAGAAACAGCGTTCACTCAAGGTCGAATTCCGGCTCATCCTCGAGGCCGACCACTTCTTCACCGACCGGCTCGACGCGCTGTCGGAGACCGTTGAAAGCTACATCGCGGCGCGGCTCCGGACGGCACGGGCGACCGCCCGGGTCTGAGCGCCTACCCCGCGAAGGGGTCGTGCACCAAGATGGTGTCGTCGCGCTGCGGACTGGTCGAGAGCAGCGCCACGGGTGCGCCAACCAGCTCTTCGACCCGTCGGATGTATTTGATCGCCAGCGCCGGCAGCTCGGCCCAGCTGCGGGCCCCGCGCGTACTCTCGCTCCAGCCTTCGACGATCTCGTAGACCGGCTCGATCGCCGCTTGCAGGCTGGCGCCCGCCGGCAGGTAGTCGAGCGTCTCTCCGCGCAGGCGGTAACCGACGCAGACCTTGATCTCCTTGAATCCATCGAGCACGTCGAGCTTGGTGAGGGCGAGGCCGTCGATCCCTGCGGTCTTGACCGCCTGGCGCACCATGACGGCGTCGAACCAGCCGCAGCGGCGCTTGCGCCCGGTGACGACGCCGAATTCGCGACCGCGCTCGCCCAGCGTCTGGCCGATCTTGTCGGTGAGCTCGGTCGGAAACGGGCCGCTGCCGACGCGGGTGGTATAGGCCTTGGTGATACCGAGCACGTAGCCGATGGCGGCATGGCCGGTACCGGCGCCCGACGCCGCCTCGCCGGGATGCGTATGCGACGAGGTCACATAGGGATAGGTACCGTGATCGACGTCGAGCATCACGCCCTGAGCGCCTTCGAACAGGATACGCTTGCCGGCGCGGCGCGCCTCGTCGAGCCGCTCCCAGACCCGATCGGCATAGGGCAGGACCTTGGGCGCGATCTCGAGCAGCGATTTGAGCAACGGTTCGCGCTGCACCTCGGCGGCGCCGAGGCCGCGCAGGAGGGCATTGTGATGCAGCAGCAGCGCGTCGAGCTTGTCCGGCAAGGTCGCCGGATCGGCGAGGTCGCACAGCCGAAGCGCACGGCGGCCGACCTTGTCCTCGTAAGCCGGGCCGATGCCGCGTCCTGTGGTGCCGATCTTATAAGCGCCGCGAGCCTCCTCGCGCGCGCGGTCGAGCTGGCCGTGCGAGGGCAGGATCAGCGTCGCGTTCTCGGCGACGCGCAGGCTGGCCGGTGTGACGGCGACGCCTTTGGCGGCGATGTTCTCGATCTCATTGATCAGCGCCCAGGGATCGACCACCACGCCGTTGCCGATGATCGACAGCTTGCCCTCGCGCACCACGCCTGAAGGCAGCAGGCTCAGCCGGTGCTCAACGTTGCCGATGACCAAGGTATGGCCAGCATTGTGCCCGCCCTGGAAGCGCACGACGACGTCCGCGCGCTCGCTCAGCCAGTCGACAATCTTGCCCTTGCCCTCGTCGCCCCACTGGGCGCCGATCACTGCGACGTTTGCCATCGATCGATCTCCGGCGCCTAGGACAAGGCAACGACCTTGCCGCCATCGAGAAGATGGCCGCAATTCAATCGCTTCGCCTCGTCGCGCGGGTTCCTCACCGCGGCAAGGCCGGCCACCGTGATCCATCCCTCGGCGCGCAATCGCCGGGCGATGGCCGTCTCGGCGTCTAACGGCACGTAGATCCGCCGCGGCGCCGGCGGCTCGGGCAGGGCCTGAAGGATGGTGTCGGTGTAGAGCGTAAATCCGGTGGCGTCCTCGCCGCCGTCGCCGGTACGGTAGCGCCCGCCGCGGCCGAGCTCGCCGCGCACCGCCCTGGCGAAGAAGGTAAAGCTCACGCCGGTGTGATACTCGAAGCCGCGGTTCTCGACCGGGTCGATGGTGATCGCCAGCGCCGGATCGGCGCGCTTCATGCGCGCGACGACGTCCCCGAGTCGCGCGCGTTCCGCCGCCGCCGCCGCCGGCAGATCGAGCGCGGCGAGCCGGGCGAGGCACTTTTCGACGGCGCCGGCGGCCTTGAGCAGCTCGGCGAGCAGCGATGCCGCGCCACCGCCGGCTTTGCGCAGGGCGGCGGCGTCCTTGTGATCGAGCGCACGGCGCACGGCCTCGTGCTGCGCGGAATCGAGCTTGGCGGCTCGGCAGACGGCCGGCACCAGTGTCGGCAGCGTCAGATCGACCGATAGGCCCTGCAAACCGAGTCCGCCCAGCGCCTCCGCCGCCAGCAGAATGACCTCCGCATCGGCCGCCACCTCCGAGGGACCGATGAGCTCGGCGCCCACCTGGCCAACCTGGCGTTCGGGACGGAGCTGGCTGCCATTGACGCGCAGCACCTGGCCCGCGTAGCAGAGCCGCAGCGGCCGGGCCGCCTTCTTGAGCCGCGTCGCGGCGATGCGCGCGACCTGCGGCGTCATGTCGGCGCGAAGCCCGATCATGCGTCGCGACACCGGATCCATGACCCGGAACGTGTCTTCGGCCATGGCGGCGCCGGCACCCGAGAGCAGATTGTCCTCGAACTCGGCGAGTGGCGGCTTGACGCGCTCATAGCCGTGGCTCGCCAACGTCGCCACCAAACGCGCAACCACGTCGGCCTCGATGGCGGCGTCGGGCGGCAGGAGATCGCGCAGGCCCTCGGGCAGCAGCGCCTTGTGCAGGGTCTCGTTCACCGGGCCGGCATAGCGGTTTTGGCGCGCGGCGGCAACCGTCCTGCGTTGCGCCGGATTCACGCTCCCCGAACGCGCGACTAGAAGCGCAGCTCCTTCGCCAGCACGACGTTCGGAATGGCGCGAACCTTGGCGAGAATCGAATCGCCCAGCGGCTGATCCACCTGGACCAGGCAGATCGCGTCCGCCCCCGGCGCCGAGCGGCCGAGATGGAACGTGGCGATGTTGATCGCCGCCTCGCCCAGGGTGCGGCCGAGATTGCCGATGAAGCCGGGCCGGTCGTGATTGCGTACGAAAAGCATATGCGAGCCGAGCTCGGCTTCGAGCGCAATGCCTTCGATGTCGACGATGCGTGGCCGATCGCCGCCGAAAAGCGTGCCGGCGACGCTGCGAGTGCCGTTCGCCCACTGGACGGTGACCCGGATCAGCGTCTGGAAATCGCCCGGCTCGGTGCTGCGCGTCTCGGCGACCGCGATGCCGCGATCTTTGCAGATCACCGGCACATTGACCATGTTGACCGAATCGAGCTGCGGTGCGAGCAGCGCCGCCAGCGCGATCGCGGTCAGCGGCTTCACGTTGAGCTCGGCGGCGTGGCCTTCATACTGGATCGCCACGCTTTTCAATCCGGCATCGGTCAGCTGGCCGGCGAACGAGCCCAGCTGCTCGGCGAGCTTGATGTAGGGCTTGAGCCGCTTCACCTCCTCGGCCGAGAGCGACGGCATGTTCAGCGCGTTGGTCACCGCACCCGAAATCAGGTAATCCGACATCTGCTCGGCGATCTGCAGCGCCACGTTCTCCTGTGCCTCGATCGTCGAGGCGCCGAGATGTGGCGTGGCGATGATGCTCGGATGGCCGAACAGAATGTTCTCCTTCGCCGGCTCGACCGGAAAGACGTCGATCGCGGCGCCGGCGACATGGCCTGAATCGAGCGCCGCCTTGAGAGCCGCCTCGACGACGAGGCCGCCGCGGGCGCAGTTGATGATGCGCACGCCCTTCTTGGTCTTGGCCAATGCCTTGGCGTCGATGATGTTACGAGTTGCCTCGGTGAGCGGCGTGTGCAGCGTGATGAAATCGGCGCGCGCGAGCAGGTCGTCGAGTTCAACCTTCTCGACTCCGAGCGCCACCGCGCGCTCGGGCGATAGGAACGGATCGTAGGCGACGACCTTCATCTTGAGGCCGATGGCGCGATCGGCCACGACTGAGCCGACATTGCCGCAACCGATGACGCCGAGCGTCTTGCCTGTGAGCTCGACGCCCATGAACCTGGATTTCTCCCACTTGCCCGCCTGAGTCGAGCGGTCGGCGGCGGGCAGCTGCCGCGCCAGCGCCAGCATCAGGGCGATGGCGTGTTCGGCGGTCGTGATCGAATTGCCGAAAGGCGTGTTCATCACCACGATGCCGCGCTGCGTCGCCGCGGCGACGTCGATATTGTCGACCCCGATACCGGCGCGACCGATCACCTTGAGCCGCCTGGCGGCCTCGATCACCGGTTTCGTCACCTTGGTCGCCGAGCGCACGGCAAGACCATCGAAATCCGCGATCACCTTCTTGAGCTCGTCCGGCGTCAACTTGGTGTTGACCACAGTCTCGACGCCGCGGTTCTTGAAGACCGCGACCGCGCGCGGACTGAGTTCGTCGGATATCAGAACCTTCGGCATGGCGCGCCCCCGGGCTCAGGCGGCCGCGGCGCGGCGGACTTCGGCGAATGCCCAGTCGAGCCACGGCAGCAGCGCCTCGACGTCGCGGGTCTCCACTGTGGCGCCGCACCAGATACGCAGGCCGGGTGGCGCGTCGCGGTGGCCGGCGATGTCATATGCCACGCCCTCGGCGTCGAGCAGCGCCTCGATGCGCTTGACGTGCCCGCGCTGCGCATCGGGCGCGAGGTGCAGGAACCAGTCGTCGACCACCTTGAGGCAGACCGAGGTGCACGAGCGGATTTTCGGGTCGGCGACCAGGAAATCGATCCATTCGGTCTTCGCCACCCAGCGCGCGATCGCGGCGAGGTTGGCCTCGCAGCGCGCCTTGAGCGCGGGAAAACCGCCGATCGATTCGGCCCATTTAAGGCCGTCGATCGCATCCTCTACCGCGAGCAGCGACGGCGTGTTGATGGTTTCTTCCTGAAAGATGTTCTCCGCGAACTTGCCCTTCGAGGTGAGGCGGAAAATCTTCGGCAGCGGCCATGCCGGTTTGTAGGTTGCGAGCCGCTCGACCGCGCGCGGCGACAGCGCCAGCATGCCGTGCGCCGCCTCGCCGCCCAGCACCTTCTGCCACGACCAAGTGACGACATCGAGCTTGGCCCAGGGCAAGTCCATGGCGAAAACGGCGGACGTGGCGTCGCAGATCGTCAGGCCCTTGCGATCGGCCTTGATCCACTCGCCGTCGGGAATCCGGGCCCCCGAGGTCGTGCCGTTCCACGGAAAGACCACGTCGCGGTCGGTGTCGACCTGCGCCAGATCGGGGATCGCGCCGTAGGCCGCGCGCATGACGCGCAAATCCGCGATCTTCAGCTGCTGCTCGACGTCGGTCGCCCAGCCCTCGCCGAATACCTCCCAGGCCAGCACGTCGACGCCGCGCGCGCCCAGGAGCGACCACATCGCCATCTCGACCGCGCCGGTATCCGAGGCCGGAACAATGCCGAGGCGATAGTCCTTGGGAATGCCGAGGATGGCGCGCGAGCGCTCGACCACTTCCTTGAGTTTGGCCTTGCCCGGCTTGGATCGGTGCGATCGGCCGAGCAACGCGCCGGCGAGCGCCTGCACGCTCCAGCCAGGACGCTTGGCGCAAGGACCGGATGAAAATGACGGATTGGCGGGCCGAGAGTTCGGCTTCATGAGTCTATTCCTTCCAGAATAGCCGCGCCCCGTTGGGGGGGCGTGTCCCGCCGACGAAACTACGGGCGTTCGCCGGCCGCGTCAATCGCGCATGGTAAAGATCGGCGTGCGGCGCGCTGCCGCGGCGTCTCAGGCGGGGCGGCGCTTGAGCAGATGCATCGAGTGGAAGGTCAGGACGGCGTCGCCGTGCTGGTTCAGGATACGGTAGATGGCGCGCATGATGCCCCGGTCGGGCTTCGATTGCGACGGCCGGCTTTCGGTTACCTCCAACTCGACCCGCAAGGTATCGCCCGGCCGAACCGGCTTGAGCCACCGGAGTTCGTCGAAGCCTGGCGAGCCCATGCTTGCGGCGCTGAAGATACCGGTGTCGTAGACTAGGCGGAAGCCGAGGGCGAGCGTCTGGAAACCGCTGGCGATCAAGCCGCCGAAATGCGTTCGCTTGGCGGCGACCGGATCGATATGGAACGGTTGCGGATCGTAGACCTTGGCGAACTCGACGATCATGTCCTGAGTCACGGTCTTGCTGGCGGTGGTGAACCTGTCGCCCACCTTGAAATCGTCGAGATAGAGATCGGTCATCGGGCTCCCCGTCGCGGCGGGGCAATCTAGCTTACCGGCGATCGATGGTGAAAGCGCGCTCCGAGCGCTTCAGACCCACGTGCGGGTAATAGCCCATGGCCTTGGGCGCGGCGAGCAGGATGAGCTGCGCCTCGCTTCCGGCGACGGCGTGGACGCGCCGGATCAGCTGCCGGCCGATGCCGCGCCGCTGCCAGGCGAGGTCCACCGCGAGATCGGAGAGATAGCAGCAATAGGCGAAATCGGTGATGGCGCGGGCCACGCCGACGAGCAAGCCCGAGGCGTCGCGCGCGCACAGCCGGATATCGGCGTTTTCGAGCATGCGGGCAATGCGGCCGCGATCGTCGACCGGTCGCCGTTCGGCAAGAGTCGAGCGGCGCAGTACATCAATGAATTCATCGACGGCGAGCGCGGGCTCGTCGGCGTACCGGATGGCGTCGGACATGCTTCTCCCTCGGGTCGTGCTTCGGCGGCAATAGCAGGTGGCCCAACGGACCGCGTCCCTGCCCTAACCCTGGTGCCCGGCGTATCGCCTGCTGCACGAAGGCATGGGCACGCTCGACCGCCGGCCGTAGCGCCAGCCCCTGCGCCAGGCCGGCGGCAATGGCCGAGGCATAGGTGCAACCGGTGCCGTGCGTCGCCCGTGTGTTCTGCCGCCGCGCCGTCAGCACGAAGCTGTCTCGCGGCGTCGCCACCAGATCGGTGAGCCTGTCGCCCGCAAGGTGCCCGCCCTTAACCACGACGGCGCGCGCGCCCAACCGCAGCAGGGCGTCGGCAGCGCGCCGCATGCCGTCGAGATCGTCGACGGTGAGGCCGGTAAGCGTCGCCGCTTCGGGCAGGTTGGGCGTGAGCACGGCGGCCCGCGCGATCAGGCGGCGCTTCAGCCGCTCGATACCTGGCTCGTCGAGCAACGGCGTGCCGCTGCTGGCGGCGATCACCGGATCGACGACCAGCGGCGTATCTGGCGCCAGCCTATCGAGTGCGTCGGCCACGACCTCGACCACGGCGGCGTCGACCAGCATGCCGGTCTTGATCGCGTCGGCGCCGATATCGGAGAGCACCGCTTCGATCTGGCGGCGGACGATGTCGGGACCCATCGGCAGGATGGCGGCGACGCCGCACGTGTTCTGGGCGGTCACGGCGGTAATCGCCGTGGCAGCATAGCCGCCCAATGCCATGACCGTCTTGATATCGGCCTGGATGCCGGCCCCGGCCGACGAATCCGAGCCTGCGACGATGAGCACACGGCCGGTCATTCGGCCGCGCTGTCCTCCGCGCGTCCCGCCGCCGCCACGGCCGCCTCCACGCTGTCGACGACCGCCGCGACCAGGGCCTGGTCCTCGCCTTCGGCCATGATGCGGATCAACGGCTCGGTGCCCGATTTGCGGACCAGGAGCCGGCCCCGGGAACCGAGGCGGCGCTCGCCGGCGGCGATCGCAGACTTGACCGTCGCACCCTCGAGCAAATCGACGCCGTTGACGCGCACGTTGCGAAGCACCTGCGGCACCGGTTCGAAGACGTTGCAGACACGGCTCGCCGGCGCGCCGGTTTCCACCACGGCGGCGAGAACCTGGAGCGCGGCGATGAGTCCGTCGCCGGTGGTCGAGTGATCGCCGAGGATAATATGGCCCGACTGCTCGCCGCCGAGGTTGCTGCCGATGCGGCGCATGGCCTCGACCACGTAGCGATCGCCCACCTGGGTGCGCGTCACGGCGACGCCGTTGGCGCCGAGATGACGCTCGAAGCCGAGATTTGACATCACCGTCGCGACGAGGCCGGCTTTGGCGAGCCGGCCGGCGCGCAGCCAATTGAGCGCGATCAGCGCCATGAGCTGGTCGCCGTCGAGAATGCGACCGTGCTCGTCGGCCATGATCAGCCGATCCGCATCGCCGTCGAGCGCGATGCCGAGATCGGCGCCGTGCGCGACGACGGCCTCCTGCATGGTCACGGGTGCCGTCGCGCCGCAGTTGCGGTTGATGTTCAGGCCGTCGGGCGATACGCCGACCGGAACGACCTCCGCGCCGAGCTCCCACAGGACGGTCGGCGCGACCTTGTAGGCGGCGCCGTTGGCGCAATCGACGACGACCTTCAGGCCGTCGAGCCGCAAACCCTTCGGGAAGGTGCTCTTGACGAATTCGATATAGCGGCCGCCGGCGTCGTCGAGCCGCTTCGCGCGACCGAGACCGTTGGCGGCGGCGCGCCGATCGGCGGCGCGGTCGAATGCGGCTTCGATCTGCGCCTCGATTGCATCCGAGAGCTTGAAGCCGTCCGGACCGAAGAGCTTGATGCCGTTGTCCTCATAGGGATTGTGCGAGGCGGAGATCATCACGCCGAGATCCGCACGCAAGCTCCGCGTCAGCATGGCAATCGCCGGCGTCGGCAGCGGGCCGACCAGCACCACGTCCATGCCCATGGCGATAAAACCCGCGGTCAGCGCCGGCTCGATCAGATAGCCCGAAAGCCGCGTGTCCTTGCCGATAACGGCGAGATGGCGGTGGTCACCCCGGTGCAGGACATAGCCGGTCGCCATCGCCACTTTGAGCGCGATATCGGCGGTCATCGGCTCGCGGTTCGCGGTGCCGCGGATTCCGTCGGTACCGAACAGCTTGCGCATCGTCGGCGTCACCCTGTCCCCCGCACGCGAGGTGGCTCAACCGCCCGGCTGCGGCTCCGGCTCGACGCCGCCCGCCGGTTTGTCGCGGCCCGCCGGCGGCACCGAGGGACGCCGTCCGGGCACCGGCTTGGCCGGCTCCTCGAGCGCCGGCCCGGTGTCGCGCACGATCTTCTCGCCGCGGATGATGCGGCGGATTTCGTCGGCCGAAAGCGTCTCGAACTCGAGGAGGCCCTTGGCGAGCGCATGGAGCTCGTCGATATGGGCGGTGAGGATGTCGCGCGCGCGCTTCTCGCCTTCCTCGACGATGCGGCGAATCTCCTCGTCGATCACCTTTGCCGTCGCGTCGGAGACGTTCTTGCGCTGCGTCACCGAGTGACCGAGGAAGACCTCCTCCTCGTTGTCGCTGTAGCGCAGAGGGCCGAGCTTGTCGCTGAAGCCGAACTCGGTGACCATGCGGCGTGCGAGGTTGGTCGCACGCTTGATATCGTCGGCAGCGCCGGTCGTCACTTTGTCGATGCCGAAGATCAGCTCCTCGGCGACACGTCCGCCGAACAGGCTCGACAGCATCGCCTCGAGCTCCTTGCGTGACTGGCTGTACTTGTCGCGCTCGGGCAGGAACATGGTGATGCCCAGCGCACGACCGCGTGGAATGATCGTCACCTTGTGCAGCGGCTCGTGGCCTTCGGCATAGAGCATGACCAGCGCGTGGCCGCCCTCGTGATAGGCGGTGAGCTTCTTCTCGTCCTCGGTCATCACCATCGAGCGCCGTTCGGCGCCCATCATCACCTTATCCTTGGCCTGCTCGAATTCGGCCATGGTGACCGAGCGCTTGCCCTTGCGCGCCGCCATCAGCGCCGCCTCGTTGACGAGGTTGGCGAGATCGGCGCCGGAGAAGCCGGGCGTGCCGCGCGCGATGATGCGCGGGTCGACATCCGACGCCAGCGGCACCTTGCGCATGTGTACCTTGAGAATCTTCTCGCGGCCGACGACGTCGGGATTCGGCACCACGACCTGGCGATCGAAGCGGCCAGGCCGCAGCAGGGCAGGATCGAGCACGTCGGGTCGATTGGTGGCGGCGATCAGGATCACGCCCTCGTTCGCCTCGAACCCGTCCATCTCGACCAGCAGCTGGTTGAGGGTCTGCTCGCGCTCGTCGTTGCCGCCGCCCAGTCCCGCGCCGCGATGGCGGCCGACCGCGTCGATCTCGTCGATGAAGATGATGCAGGGTGCGTTCTTCTTGCCCTGTTCGAACATGTCGCGCACGCGCGAGGCGCCGACGCCGACGAACATCTCGACGAAGTCGGAGCCCGAAATCGTGAAGAACGGCACGTTCGCCTCGCCGGCGATGGCGCGCGCCAGCAGCGTCTTGCCGGTGCCGGGCGGGCCGACCAGCAGCACGCCCTTCGGAATCTTGCCGCCGAGGCGCTGGAACTTCTGCGGGTCCTTCAGGTACTCGACGATCTCCTCGAGTTCGTTCTTCGCCTCGTCGATGCCGGCGACGTCGTCGAAGGTGATGCGGCCGACCTTCTCGGTCAAAAGCCGCGCGCGGCTTTTGCCGAAACCCATCGCCCGGCCGCCGCCGCCCTGCATCTGGCGCATGAAGAAGATCCAGACGCCGATCAGCAGCAACATCGGGAACCACGAGATCAGGATGCCGAAGAGCGAGGGCATATTGTCCTCGGCCGGCGTCGCGCGAATCACCACGCCCTTGTCGAGCAGGCGGCTGACCAGATTCGGGTCGTTCGGCACGTAGGTCGAGAAGTCGCGCCCGTCGCTCAGCTTGCCGGTGACCGTGCTGCCCTGGGTGCCGGCCTGGATCGTGACCTGGCGCACCTCGCCGCGGTTCACGTCGTTGATGAATTCGGAATAAGCGAGGCTGTTGGTCGGCGTGCGCGTGGCCGAGTTCTGGAAGAGGTTGAACAGCGCGACCAGCAGCAGGCCGATGATGATCCAAAGGGCGAGGTTCTTGCCGAAATTGTTCACGCGTTCAAAGGCCCTTCCATGCCGAACCGGTCGCCTGCGGTTGCGATGGCCGCAGGGCCGTGCGCCCCACACCGCCGCCGGTCGATGTTACTACATAAGAAGTCTTTGCGCTTAAACAACTGTTAGCCGATGGCCGCCAAGCGGCCGCGATGGGGCGAAAACGGCGATTTCGCGGCTGCCGAGCGCGCGGGCGGCGCCGGGTCGCCGCCAGCCCATTGATGGCACCGCCAACAGGCCCGCGCCATCGAAAAGCGCCGGCAGCGTCGCCCGAACCAGGGCCGGCAGGCCACTGGCGTCGGCCGCCAGCCGCGCCGCGCCTTCGGCACCGAGCGGCCCCAGCGACAGCCCCTCGGGCGCATCGGCCGGTACGGCGATAGCGAAGCGTCCGTCCCACAGCAGCCGCGCGCCGGCCGCCACCGGCTGGCCGCCGGCAACCGCCGCGGGTTCGCGGCAGACGAGAACAGCGTCGGCTTTGGGCGCGAGCTGGCAGCCGCCCAGCGTCCGACCGCCGCCGAGACGATCGGGCAGCAGTCGGTAGAGCCGTTCGAGCCGCTCGAGCCGTACCGGATAATCGGCGCCCCCCACGGTGGCGAGGATGACGGCGAGGGCGCGCAGCCCGACCTCCATCGGCGCCGCCTTGAGGGCGGCCCCGTCGACGGTCGCATAGCCCAGCGGATAGAGCGCGACCGCGCGCGCCAGGAGATCGACGACCAGAGTTTCCAACGCCGCCCGGGCGCGCGCCAATCGCGATGCGGTGGCGGCCAGACGGTCCGCCGACAACCCTTCTGCGGCGAGCACGGACCGTGCCGCACGCAGCCGCACGCGCTGAAACGCCGGATCGCGGTTCATCGGATCCTCGGCATAGGGAATTCCGCGTTCGTGCAATGTGGCCCGCAACCGGTCCGGTGCGACGGTCAGCAGCGGCCGCAGCACGCGGCACGTCCGCCGCAGGCTGAGCGGCGCGATGCCGGCGAGTCCGTCGAGGCCGCTGCCGCGGGCGAGGCGCATGAGCAGCGTCTCCGCCTGGTCGTCGCGATGGTGCGCCGTCAGCAGGTGCAGAACGCCGTTGTCCTCGCACCAAGCCTCCAACAGGCGGTAGCGCGCGCGGCGCGCGGCATTCTCGAGATCGGACGACGGCAGCCGCTCGGAGCACGCCAGCACACGGTGATCGATCCCGTGCGTCGCCAGCGTGCGGCCGGCGGTTTCGGCCTCGCGCGCCGATTCCGGCCGCAGTCGATGGTCGACGATCAACGCGGTGACGCGACCGCCCCGGGACCGCGCCCACCCGTCGGCGAGCACGGCGAGCGCCATGCTGTCGCCGCCGCCCGAGCAGGCGACCGCCAGATGCGGATCGGCCTCGAACGGCGCGAAGGGCGCCATCAGTCGATCGAATTCGTCCGCGCGGAGCGGCGTCGCCGGACCGCCGACCGCGCCTTCCATCACCTCAGCAGCCGAGGTGGCGCTTCTCGGCGGTTGCCGGGCCGCGGACATTGGCCGGCATCTGCGGGAAGTCGTGGTCGAGCCGCGCGAGCGCGGTGCAGGCGTTGGTCTTCTGGCCCATGTTGCCGAGCGACATCGCCAGCTTGAGCAGATCGTCCGGCGCCTTGCTGCTCTTGGGATATTTCTGATAGCCCTCGGCGAAGGCGATCGCCGCATCCTTCCAGTTCTTGCGGACGTAAAAGGTCTCGCCGAGCCAGTATTGCGCGTTGCCCGCCAGGGCATCTTTGGGATGCTGGGCGATGAAGGCGCGTAGCGCCTGCTCAGCGGCGGGATAATCGGCGCGGCGCAGAAGGGCGAACGCGGCCTGGTACTGCTGATTCGGCGTCTGGGCGGCGGCCGGCGCGGCGGCCGAAGCCTCGGCCTGCGGCGGCGCGGCCGTGCCCGATCGGGACGGCGGCGGGGCAGCGCCCGGCGCGGCCGTGCCGTGCTCGAGCGCGCTCAGCCGCATGTCGACGTCGCTCGACAGCTTGTCGAGCCTCTGACTCAGCTGGCTGATCGCATTGTTGATGACCTCGATCTTGCCGTTGAGGTCGCGCATCTGATCTTCGAGCCGGGCGAGCCGATCCTCGGTTTGCAATGCGACCGGCCCGGTGCCCTCCGCCGCCCCGCCACCGGCCGCGGTCGCTGCGGGCGCTCCTCCGCCGCGATAGACCTGGCGTTCGAGGGCATTGAGGTCGCGCTCGATTCGGTCGAGCCGGGCGCTCAGCGCGGTGGTGTCGCCGATATCCTGGGCCGGCGCGGCCGGAACCGCACCCATAAGCACGGCCAGTGAAACGACGATGATGCGGAGGCGCATGGCAGCCGCGATCCTTGGGCCTTACCAGTGTTGAGGGAGCATTGGGGCAAAAAAAGGGCGCCTGCCCCTCCGCGACCGGACGGTCACCGGCAGGGAGCAGACGCCTCGTCGCTCGATCAGACGCTACGGTCCGTTACTGGACGACCGTCACGCCCCGGCGATTTTGCGCCCATGCCGCCTCGTTGTCGCCGATGACGGCCGGCCGCTCCTTGCCGTAGCTGATTGTCGTGATGCGGTTCGGATCGATGCCGAGCGCAACCAGCGCACGCTTCACGGCGTTGGCGCGGCGAGCGCCGAGCGCCAGGTTGTATTCGCGCGTGCCGCGATCGTCGCAATGACCTTCGACCGTCACCTTCACGTTCGGATACTTCTTCAGCCAAGCCGCCTGGCGCTCGAGCGTGCGCTCGCCTTCCGGCTTTATGTCGGATTTGTCGAAATCGAAGAACACGCGATCGCCGACGTTCTGAACGAAGTCCTCGCGCGACCCAGGCACCACGGTGGACCCTGCGGTGCCCTGCGCGCCGCCAGCTTGCTGCGGGGCGCTCTGGCAGGCTGCCAGGAACAACATCGCAGCGATCACACACAGTGACCTAAAATTCATTTTCCGCTCCTCGTTGGAATCACATTCGTGACGGCAGTGCCCGGAGGGCCCCCCTACCACACCCGGAACCACGTCAAATCCGGTCCGTAGCGCAGATGAATTGGCCGGACTATAGTCCTGAAATCATTAGGGAAGCAAGGGGGACCACGCCGGGTCCGAGGCGTCCGACGGCGTGATGACCTCGCGTTCATTGTAACCCGTCAGATCGATGGTGTAGAGGCGGCTCGACGCGCCATGGCCGCGCGCGTCGGCAGGCGTCTGCCGGAAATAGATCAGCACACGACCGTTGGGCGCCCAGCTCGGTCCCTCGACGAGGAAGCCACTGGTCAGCAGACGCTCGCCGGAACCGTCCGGATGCATCACGCCGATGTAGAACTGACCGTTGTCGATCTTGGTGAAGGCGATGAGATCGCCGCGCGGTGACCACACCGGCGTTCCGTAGCGGCCAGAGCCGAAGCTGATGCGGCGGATGTTGCTGCCGTCGGCGTTCATCACGTAAAGCTGTTGCGAGCCGCCGCGGTCGGAATTGAACACGATGTGCTGGCCGTCGGGCGAAAAGCATGGCGAGGTGTCGATCGCCTCGGTGTTGGTGAGCTGAACGGCGCGGCGCGTGCGCAGGTCGAGCGTGTAGATCTGACTCGCCCCGTGAAGCGACAGGCTCATGATCACGCGATTGCCGTCGGGCGAGAAGCGCGGTGCGAAGGTCATGCCTGGGAAATCGCCGAGCACCTCCTGCTGTCCGGTGTCGATGTTGAAGAGATAGACGCGCGGCGTGCCGCGCGCGTAGGAGAGATAGGTGATCTCCTGCGTCGAGGGCGAGAAGCGCGGCGTCAGGACCAGCGCGCGGCCGTCGCTCAGATAACGGTTGTTGGCGCCGTCCTGATCCATCATCGCCAGCCGCTTGATGCGGTGATCGAGCGGCCCGCTTTCGGCGATATAGACGATACGGGTGTCGAAATAGCCGTCCTCGCCGGTGATGCGCTTGTAGACGGCATCGGCGATAATGTGCGCGATGCGACGCCAGTTGGAGGCGGTCGTGGTGTAGCGCAGGCCGGTCAGCTGCTGCTGCGCGAAGATGTCCCAGAGGCGGAACTCCACCTGCAGGCGGCCGTCCGGCAACTGCGTGGCATCGCCGGTGATCAGCGCCTGAGCGTTGATCACGCGCCAGTCCCCGTAATTCGGCGGAATATGCGACGCCGGGTCCTTGTCGACGAAGGCCTGCGGATCGATCGGCTTGAAGAGCCCTGAGCGCTCGAGGTCCGCCGACAGCACCTGGGTGATACCGCCGGCCTGCGGCGCGCCGCCGGAGAAGGTCGGAATCGCGATCGGCAGCGGCTGGATCCTGCCGCGCGTGATGTCGAGATGGAGCTCGGCGCGCGCCGGCAGCGAAAGGACGCAAAGTGCGGCGGCCATCAGAACGGCGAGCGGTCGGATCAGGCGGATCATGAAAGGTCCTTGGGATCGAAGGTTATCGTGAACGTCTGCCATTGGTCATATTTTTGTGGCGGAAGTTTGAGAGGCTGGCAGGCGGGATTGAACAGCGCGCGGCGGGCGCTGTCTGCAGCCGCCTGAAAAAATGGATCGCTGAGACGATCGGAATTCATCAGCGTCGCCGAACGCACGGTACCGTCGGGGTTCATGGACACCCGGAATTCGGGCGTCAGGTCCTGTGCGTCGCGCGCGCCCGCGGGCACGTTCCAGCATTGTTCGATCTGCTGCTTGACGAGATCGAGCTCGCTCACCGACAGCTGCGATCCGAGGGGGGCGATCGGCTGCGAGGAGGGCTGCGGCTTGGTCGCGGTTTGCTGTGTCGGCTGATCCTGCGGCAACGGCTTCGACGCCAGGTTCTTGAGGAGCGTGTCGAAAGCCAGCTCCTGTTTCTTCTGCGGCGGCAGCGGTTGCGGCGGCTGCGGTGGCTGCGGCTTGGCCTCCGCTTTAGGCGGCACGGGCTTCTCGGGAATCTTGGCCTCCGGCTTGGGCTGCGGCTGGGGCGGCGGCGGCGCCGGCTTCGATTCCGGCGGCTGCGGCGGCGTGGGTTTCTTCTGCTCGACCTGCACGACCTTGGGCGATGCCTTCTCCGTCGGCGGCGTCGTGGTCTTGATCGTGGCGAGCGTCTTGGGCCCGATGTTCACCAGCTGCACGACGATCGGCGTCTCCTCGTCGATATGCGCGCGGAACACCGATGGCAGGCCGAGCACCACCGCCAGGACCACCAGCAGGTGGAGGACGGCCGAGAGGATGAGACCGCGCCGTTCCGGCATGTCGTCGAGCCGCGCAACCGTCACGTCAGCGCCGCAAGGCCTTGTCGTTCGTCCCAGGCAATTCCGCGATCAGCGAAACCTTGGTGAAGCCCGCCGAGCTGACGATGCCCATGACCTCGAGAACCCGGCCATAATCGATCGCCCGGTCGCCGCGAACATAGATCGTCGCGTTGGGATTGTTGTTGGTGACGGCGATCAGCCGCGGTCCGAGGTCCTTGGGGTCGATCTGACTGTTCTGCAGATAGATGTTGCCCTTGGCGTCGATGGTGATGACCAGCGGCTCCTTCGGTTCGTTGATGGCCGGTGCCTGCGTCTGCGGCAGATCGACCGGGACGCCAACGGTCAAGAGAGGCGCCGTTACCATGAAGATGACCAGCAGCACCAGCATCACGTCGACCATCGGCGTGACGTTGATCTCCGACATCGGCCGGTAGCGGGTCGACCGCGAGCCGAAATCGCGCGAACCGGAAAGCGATACTGCCATGTCAGTGGACCTTTTCGTCGAGCTGTCGCGACAGGATGGCGCTGAATTCGGTCGCGAAAGCCTGCAGCCGCCCGGCGTAGCGGCTGAAATCGGTCGAGAACTTATTGTAGGCGATGACCGCGGGAATCGCCGCGACCAGCCCGAGCGCGGTCGCGAACAGCGATTCGGCGATGCCCGGCGCAACCACGGCAAGGCTGGTGTTCTTGACCGCCGCGATCGACTGGAAGCTGTTCATGATACCCCACACGGTGCCGAACAATCCGACGAACGGTGCGGTCGAGCCGACGGTCGCGAGAAAGGGCATATAGCGTTCGAGGCGGTCCATCTCGCGCCCGAGCGTGATCTGCATGACGCGCTCGACGCGCTCTTTGAGGTTGGCGCGCATGCTGGTGCTTTCGATCAGACCTTTGGCGACGCTGCGCCGCCATTCCCGCATGGCCGCAGCGAATACCGCGGACATCGGATCCTCCGGCCGCTCGCCGACGTGGTCGTAAAGGTCGTCGAGCGATCCGCCGGACCAGAAGGTTTCCTCGAAATGCTCGGCGTCGCGATGCAGACGTCGCAACTTGCTCGTCTTGTCGAAGATCACCGCCCACGACCAGAACGACGCGGCAAGCAGTAGGAAGAGCACGAGCTTGACGATTGTGTCGGCCTGCATGAACAGCCCGAAAATCGAAAGATCGTGCGGCGCCGCAGAGCCGGCGAGCGCCAACTGGTCGATGGGCGCCGGCGGACTGGCGAGCGTGTTGACGGCGTTCTCGATGACGTTACCGGCCATTGGCTTTGATCACCTTCGGAGTTTGAGAGGTCTGAGGATTGAACTGCGCCACCGCCGCCACAAGCGGCGGCGGCAGGCGCGTCGGCCGGCCGCTGCGGGCGACGCAGACGACGGTGCAGGTCATGACGAAGAGCCGCGTTGCGGCGCGCGTGATCGCCTGTTCGAGCTCGATCGATGCGCCGCTGGCGCCGAGCACCCGCGTTTCGACCACGAGGTCGTCGTCGAGCCGTGCCGGCGCCAGATATTCGGCGGCGAGCTTGTGGACCGCGAGGACGACTCCCGCCTCGTCGCGCAGGCGGCCGTGCGACGCGCCCAGGGCACGGATCGCCTCGCTGCGCGCGCGCTCGGCGAAGCGCAGATAGTTGGCGTAATAGACCACGCCGCCGGCGTCGGTGTCCTCGTAGTAGACGTGCACCGGGAAGAGGTGGATTCCACCGGCAAGGCGGCCTTCGCGCGGCAGGTTCACGCCGGCTCCTCCTCGGCATCGGTGGCCCGCAGCAGATCGAGCTGGGCGCCTTTGGGCCGCACCGGCGCGAGATCGAGATAGCCGAATCCGGCGTCGGTCAGCATGCGGCCGCGCGGCGTGCGGTGGATGAAACCCTGTTGCACGAGATAGGGCTCGATCACGTCCTCGATGACGTCGCGCTCCTCGCCCAGCGCCGCGGCGACGGTTTCGGCGCCCACCGGCCCGCCGCCGTAATTCTTGGCGATGCACATAAGATAGCGGCGATCCATGGCGTCGAGGCCGCGTCCATCGACCTCGAGGCGCTGCAGCGCGGCGTCGGCGACCCTGGCATCGACTCGGGTCGCGCCGCCGACCGCCGCGAAATCCCGGACCCGGCGCAGCAGGCGGGACGCGACGCGCGGCGTGCCCCGCGAACGCCGCGCGATTTCGCCGGCGCCCTCGGCGTCGAGTATCATGCCGAGCACGCGCGCACCGCGTGCGACGATCTCGCGCAGCTCGGCAGTATCGTAGAACTGCAGCCGCAGCGGAATGCCGAAGCGCTCGCGCAGCGGCCGTGTGATGAGCCCGGCGCGGGTGGTCGCGCCGATCAGAGTGAAAGCCGGCAGATCGATGCGCACCGAGCGCGCCGCCGGCCCCTCGCCGATGACGAGATCGAGCTCGAAATCCTCCATCGCCGGATAGAGCACCTCCTCGACAGCCGGCGCGAGACGGTGGATCTCGTCGATGAACAGCACGTCGCGCGGCTCGAGATTCGTGAGGATGGCGGCGAGGTCGCCGGCGCGCTGGATGACCGGGCCGGAGGTGGCGCGGAAGCCGGCGCCCATCTCGCGCGCGATGATCTGCGCGAGCGTCGTCTTGCCGAGGCCCGGAGGCCCCGACAGCAGCACATGATCGAGGGCCTCGCCGCGGCTGCGCGCCGCTTTGATGAAAATGGTGAGGTTGTCGCACAGCGCCTTCTGCCCGACGAACTCGGCAAGCGTCGCCGGGCGCAGCGAGGGCTCGGCATCGTCGGGCCGGCGATCGGCGGACAGGATGCGCGGCGCCGTCATCGGCCGAGCTCCCGCAATCCGGCCTTGATCAGGGCGTCGAGCCGCGCCGACGCGCCGAGACGGCGCGCCGCCTCGGCCACGGCGCCGTAGGCGTCGCCGCGCGGATAGCCGAGATTGACCAACGCTGACACCGCGTCGGCAGCGATGCCTTCGGCGGCGCCCGCGACGACCGCGACCGGTGCAAGCGCCGCCGCCTTGTCCTTGAGCTCGCTCAGGATGCGGCTGGCGAGCTTCGGCCCGACGCCATCGGCGCGGGTGATCGCGGTCTTGTCCTGGGCCACGATCGCGGTCGCAAGCTCGGCGGGCGCCAGGGTGCCGAGAATCGCCATGGCAATGCGCGCGCCAACCCCCTGCACGCCCAGCAGCAGGCGAAACCAAGCGCGCTCGGCCTCGTCGAGGAAGCCGTAGAGATGGATGTGGTCCTCGCGCACATGGGTCTCGATGTGGAGCCGCAGCGGCTCGCCGTGCGCCGGCAGACGCGCCAAGCTGCGCGCCGAGCAGAACACCAGATAGCCGACTCCGTTGACATCGAGCACTAGGCTGTCGGTGCCGACCTGATCGAGCGTGCCGGCGAGCATGGCGATCATCGCCGCGCCTCGATCGCAAGATCATCGTCGATCCCGGCGCGAGCGGCGCGCGCGTGATGGGCGTGGCAGATCACGACCGCGAGAGCGTCGGCGGCATCGGCGGCGGCATCGGCGCCGGGCAACAGCTTGCGCACCATCAGCGCGATCTGGCGTTTCTCGGCGTGTCCGAAGCCGGTCACTGCCTTCTTGATGAGATTGGCCGGGTACTCGTAGACCGGCAGACCGCGCTCCGCCGGCGCCAGCAGCACGACGCCGCGCGCAAGGCCCAGCTTCAGGGTCGACGCGGCATTGCGATTGACGAAGCTCTCCTCGACCGCGGCGACGTCCGGGACATAGCGATCGAGCACGGCGACCAGGCCGCAATGGAGCGCCGCCAGCCGCTGCGCCAGGGTGCCGGTTTCGGTCACCGCAACGACGCCGCAGGCGACGTAGCGCAGGCGATTGCCCTCCGCGTCGATGACGCCCCAGCCGGTGCGGCGCAGTCCCGGATCGAGCCCGATCAGTCGCATGGCCGCTTCAGTGCCCGCGTCCCGGCGGACTCACGCGCTCAACCGCGCCATGATGTCGTCGGAGACTTCGAAATTGGCGAAGACGTTCTGCACGTCGTCGTTGTCCTCCAGTATCTCGAGCAGCTTGAACAACGCCTCGGCGTCGTCGCGCCCGATCGGCGTGTTGCTTTTCGGCCGCCAAACGATCCGCGCGGAATTCGCCGGGCCGAACCGGCGCTCGAGCGCGTCGCGCACCGCGTTGAGGCTGTCGGCGGCGCAGGTCACGATTCGCCCGTCGCCTTGGGTCTCGACATCGTCGGCGCCGGCGTCGACCGCCGCCTCGAACAGCGCGTCGAGATCGACCGCCGCGGGAAAGCCGATCTGGCCGACCCGGTCGAACAGGAAGCTGACGCTGTTGCTCTCGCCGAGATTGCCGCCGGCCTTGGTGAAGGCGGCGCGAACCTCGCTCGCCGTGCGATTGCGGTTGTCGGTCAGCGCCTCGACGATCACCGCCACGCCGCCCGGGCCGTAGCCCTCGTAGCGGACTTGCTCGTAGGTCTCGGCATCGGCACCGCCGCTCGTGCCGCGTTTGATGGCGCGCTCGATGGTGTCGCGCGGCATGTTCGCTTCCTTGGCGGCCATGACCGCCGCGCGCAGGCGCGGATTGGCATCGGGATCGGCCGATCCGCTCTTGGCGGCAGTCGTCAGCTCGCGGATGATCTTGGTGAAGACCTTGGCGCGCTTTTTGTCCTGCGCGCCCTTGCGATGCATGATGTTCTTGAATTGGGAATGCCCGGCCATCCGTCGTTCCGGCAATCAAAAGTGGACTCGCCCCGACCATACCATATCGGGTGATTCCACGACCATCCGACCGCTTCTCCCCGCGCGCCATTGAGCGGGGGCAATATGGCAGGATTGCGGCGGCGGCCTACGGCTGGAGCGCGGACAATACCGCGTCTTCCATTTCGTGCGGCCAGGCCGGCTCCAGGCGACCGCCGATTCGAATCGGCGCGATCCGCCGCGCCAAGCCGGTGGCGTCGTCGGTCTCGACGACGGCGGCGCAGACCGTCGCCGGTCCCTCCGCGACCTGCAGCCGTTCGCCGGGCATCTTCTTGAGGAAACGCGCGATCGCGCCCGCGCTCTGCATGCCGATCACCGAATCGTAATCGCCGCACATGCCGACGTCGCTGACATAGGCGGTTCCGGCGGGGAGGATGCGGTGGTCCGCCGCCGGCACATGGCTGTGCGTGCCGAGCACCGCCGAGGCCCGGCCGTCGCAGAAATAGCCCATCGCGGTCTTTTCCGACGTTGCTTCGCCGTGGAAGTCGACCAGGATGGCATCGACCGCACCGAGAGGATTCTCGTCGAGCAGCTTGCCGACGACGGCGAAGGGGTCGTCGATCGCATCCATGAACAGCCGCGCCATTGCGTTCACGACCAGCACCTTGCGGCCTCCGCGCGTCGCGAATATTCCATGGCCGCGGCCGGGCGTGCCGGGCGGGAAATTCGCCGGTCGAAGCAGGCGTGAGTCGCCGCCGATATAGTCGATGATCTCGCGGCGGTCCCAGACATGGTTGCCGGTGGTGATGACGTCGCAGCCCGCGCCGTAGAGCTGCTCGCAGATTTTGTCGGTGATGCCGAAGCCGTGCGCGGCGTTCTCGCCGTTGACGACGACGAGATCGAGCGCCAGGGTGCGGCGCAGGCGCGGCAACTCGGCCACCACGGCGTCGCGGCCCGCGCGTCCCACGACATCGCCGCAGAGCAGCAGCCTCATCGCGGAACTCTCACCGGGATCCGCCGATCCACATGACACCGCGTTCGGTGATCACCGCATCGAGCGGCACATCCGTCGGCTCGTGCGGCAATTCGCGTTCCTGCTGAACCACAAAGGCGAAGCCGACGGCCAGCAGCTCCGCGTTGGCCATCCGCAGCGCCGGCAAGGTGCGATCGTAATATCCGGCGCCGGTGCCGAGGCGATGGCCCGCACCGTCGAACGCGACCAGCGGCACCACGACGACATCCGGCGTGGTTTCGGGCGACGTAGGAAGTGGTGCCGGCAGGCCGATCGCATCCGGCGCCAAGGGCTCGCCGGGCGCCCAGGCGCGGAAGACCAGCGGCGCATTCTTCGCGACGACGACCGGCAGCGCCAAACGATGACCGCCACTGTACAGCGATTTGAGCGCTGGCAGCGGATCGAGTTCGGAGCCGCGCTGGACGTAACCGGCGACGACGCTGTGCGGCCGCAGGCAAAGCTCCGGCAGGTAGACGCAGATCTGCGCCGCGACCCGCGCGCCGATGCTGCGACATGCCATGGCGCGGCGCTCGCGCGCCTGGGCGCGAAGAGCCGCCTTCTGCGCGGCGATGTCGGCGATGGCGGTTCGGCTCATGCGGTGGATGGCGTGACGCGAATGAAGGTGAAGATGGAGCCGCCCTGGCCGTCGGCCTGGATGAACCCTCGTGGCCCGCTAACGCAGGTGGGAACCGTATGCCGAAGCCACGGCTCCGGTAGGGACAGCCCCCGAGGTGTCGATATCGGCCCCGGGGTTTCATGCGCCTAACGCACCGCGCAGCCCCATCCTCGTGGGCTATAATTGGGTCGCCTCCAGGCGCGCCGCAACCGTTTCGATGCGGAGCGCCAAGCGCTCGATACCGCTCGCCAGCGCTTCCTCGTCCGGCGCCGTCCCGGCGCCGCCGCCCGCTCCGCCTCGCGCCCGGCGCAGGGTCTCGCGTGCCTCGCTGAGCTCGTCGGCCAGCATCAGGGCCGCCATCACCAGCAGCCGCGCTTCGCCGGCCTGCGGCGCATCCTTGGCGAAACCCACGACCTTGGCGTCGATGCTGCGGGCGAGTTGACGCACGCGATCCTCCTCGCCCAGCTCGCAGGCGATGGTATAGGAGCGGCCGTTGATCGCGATCGTGACCTGAGGCATCAGCCCTCCAGCACCCGGTCGAGCCGCGTGATGACGGCATCGATGCGCGCCGCGACATCGGCCGGGGGCCGCGCGGCCGGCGAATCGTGCCGCAAGGCGGTCTGGGCGGAAACCGCTTCGAGGGCCGATTCGAGGCGGCCTACGGCCTGTTCCAGCCGACTGGTCGCCTGTTCGAGACGCCCCACGCCCGAGCTCCCAGAGGTGAAAGATCGACTTTAGGCGGTCCTTGAAGGAAACGTCAACGCGCGCTGCTACTTAGGCTCGGAGCCGGTAACCGAGCATTAACCAATAAATTGTCTTATGTCGAGGCGATTGGCGACAACGAAGGAGCCAGACCCGATGACGGCGTCCGCTCTCTGGCGATTCGATCATCTCCCTCCGGAGGTCCGCGACGCCGCCAACCGCGCCGCCCGTGACGCGGGACTGGCGCTTCACGCCTGGATCGGTCGCCTGATCACCGAAACCGCAGCCGCCGAAGGTGCCGCCCTGGCCGCGACGCCGCGGGTCGCTGCACCGCCGGCCGCACCGCAGCCGGGCGCGGTGGTGCAGCCGCTGCCGATCCGACCGCCGACGGCGCTTCGTACGATGGCGGCGGCATCGTCACCGCCGGCTGCCGTACCCTTCGCGTCGCCCCGGGTCGAGCCGCAGCCGTCAACGACGCCGCTGGCCGCCGCGCCCGTCGACGCCACCACCGTGATGATCTCGCCGTCGCTGCTCGACGCGGGGACGGTGGGAACGCGCAGCGACGAGACCGATGCGCCCGAGGCGCTGGTCGCTGCGATCGCGCGCGAAGGGCTCCGCCAGCCGATCCTTGCGCGCCGCAAAGCCGACGGGCGCCTCGAGATCGTAGCCGGGCGGCGCCGCTGGCGCGCGGCCCGGCGTCTGGGCCTGCCCCAGATCGCGGCGGTGGTGACGAATCTCGGCGACGCCGAGGCGATTTTGGCGTCGCTGACCGAGAATCTTGGCGAGCGCACGCTGTCGCCGCTGGACGAGGCGCGCGCCTATCTCCGCCTGCTGACCGAATTCGCGCTCGATCCCCGCGACGTATGCGGTGCGGTCGGCCGCGACATGACGCATATCGTGCGGACACTGCGGCTGCTCGGCCTGCCGCCGCGGCTGCGCGGTCTGATCGCGACTGGACGCCTGTCCTCGGCCCAGGCCTATACACTGCTCGACACGCCCGATCCGGAACGCGCCGCCGATCAGACGCTGGCCGAGGAGGCCGGCATCGACGAAACGCTGCGCCGCATCGCCGCGGTGCCCGGAGGACAACGCCCATGATGCGCGAAATGCCGAGCACCGCATTCGACGTCGACATCGATCCGAACCTGCAGTCGATGGCCGAGCGCGCCGCACGGATCGCCGGCCTTTCGGTCGAGGCTTGGCTTGAACGCGCGATCCGCCGTGCCTGCGCCACCTATCTGGCGGCGCCGGCACCGGCTGACGCCGAGCCGCCGCGCCCGGCGACGCCGTCCCCGCTTGCGAGCAGCGCCGGGGCCGCCCTTGCCGAGCTCATCGCGCGCGCACGTCAGACACAGCCGGCGGCGCCGCAGCAACCCGCGTATGCGCCGCCGCCCGCGCCGCCCGCGCCGCCGCAACCATCGGTCGCGCCGCCGGTCGGCGCGGTGCCGCTGGGCGGCAGAGAGCCGCCGGCCTTCGAGGCGCCTCAGCCCGCAGGCCAGCCGTCGGCGCTGGAGCGGATTCGCGAATCCAAGCGGCGCGCCGCCGCCTTCGCGACCGAAGTCGCCGATTGGCGCGGCCATGACGAGCGACGGCGGCCCCTGGATGCGTCTTGGCCTGCCTTCGAGGATGGTACGGCCGATACCCCCACCGTACCGCTCGACAGCGGCGGCCCCGTGGAGCGCGCGCCGCTCGAGCTGAGCCATCCGCTGCGTGCACGGCGGTCGCGGCAGCCACTGCTGATCGCCGTCGCCGTCGTGATTGCATTCGCTCTCGGTGCCGTCGTGGCGCAGCCCTTCATCGTCGAACACTTCGGACCATCTCCGCCAGTGGACAGCGCCGCAATCGCGCCGACGCCTCCGAGCCTTTCGACGAGCCTGCCGCATCAGGCGGCGCTCCCGCCGGCGCCGCCCGCGCCGGAGCCGACTCCCTCCCCCGCGGTTGCCGCGACGGCGCCGGCGGCAACGCCTGCACCGAAAGCACCTGCAGCCGCGCCCGCGACAGCGCCCCCGGCGCCGACCGCCGCGGCCAAGCCTGCGGACACCGGCGATCGCGGCGCGTTATTGCCGCCATTACCGCCAACACCTGGCAAATCGCCGGCGCCCCCGCCGCCGGTGACGGCGGCGGCTCCGACCGCGCCCTCGAGCGAAGCGACCCAGCCGCCTGCGCCGGCCGCAGCTTCAAGCTCCGTTCCCGTCGCCGACGTGGCAACGCCTCCGGCGGCGGCGGCGCCACAACCGGCGCCGCAGCCATCCGCGAGCGCCGCCGCGCCACCCGACCTGCCGTCGCCGCTGCCGCCGCGGAAGCTCGCCGCTGCCAAGCCGGCGCCCGTCGATGCGGCAAAAGACGCCGAGGCGGCCGCCGACGCTGCAGCGCGCCAAGCCGCCTACGCCGACGCGCCGAAGGATCCGGCGAAGCTCGCGAATTGGCTCGAACAACGCGCCAAGACCGGCGACGTGGTCGCGCAATACCGGCTCGGCGTGCTCTATGCGCTCGGCCAGGGCGTCAAGCAGGACTATGCGCGCGCCGCCGAGCTCTTCCAGGCGGCGGCCAACGGCGGCATCGCCGAGGCGCAGTACAACGTCGCCGTCATGTACAGCGAAGGCATGGGCGTGAAGCGCGACCCCGTGCAAGCGGTCAGCTGGTATAAGAAGGCCGCCGATCAGGGCAACGCCAATGCCGCCTTCAATCTCGGCGTCGCCTATTCGAACGGCACCGGCGTCCGCCAGGACATGCCAGAGGCCGCGCGCTGGTTCCGCCGCGCCGCCGCCGCGGGCGTCATCAACGCCCAGTTCAATCTCGGCCTGCTCTATGAGCGCGGCGAGGGCGTACCGCAATCGCTGGTCGAGGCGTATGCCTGGTACGCCGCCGCCGCGGCCCGCGGCGATCAGGGCGCAGCACAGAGGCGCGATCACATCGCCAGCGCGCTGTCGGCCGCCGACTTGAAGCAGGCGCAGACGCGGGCGACGCAGCTGCAGCAGACGATCCAGACCGACGTCTCGCCGCTGGCCTCGCAGAAGGCCAACGCCGCCAAGCCCTGACCGCTCGCTGCGCACGCGGCGCGATCGGACGCGCTACGTCAGCAATCGTCCTTCCGCCACCCACCAGCCGCGGTGAGCGTCACGCAGGCCCGCGGCGGCACGGTGCGCCGCGGCGGCTTCGGCAAACAGCGCGAAGCACGTTGCGCCGCTGCCGCTCATGCGCGCCAGCAAGGCTTTCTCGCAGCCCGCGAGCGCCGTGAGCACGTCGTCGATTTCCGGCATGATAGTTCGCGCCGCGTCGGTAAGGTCGTTCCGGCGCTGCTTTAGAACGGTGGCGAGCGCCGCGGCATTGTCCGGCGGATCGGTGAAACGGGCGGGCTCGCCGAAGGGACCGTGCCGGGCTTTGTACACCTCCGACGTCGGCAGCGGCCGGCCCGGGTTGACCAGCACAACGTGAGTTTCGGGCAGCTTCGGCGCCGGCGTCACCAGCTCGCCGATCCCGCCCACGAAGGCGGCGTATCCCGCGAGGCAGACCGGCACGTCGGCGCCGAGCACGGCGCCGAGCGCGGCGAGGCGTGGGGGCGCGAGCGGGGCCTTCCACAGGGCCGTCAGGGATTTGAGCGTCGCCGCCGCGTCGCTCGAGCCGCCGCCGATGCCCGACGCGATCGGCAGATTCTTTTCCAGCACGACATGGGCGTCGGCCGGCCGGCCGAGTTCGTGTGCCAACAGCTCGGCGGCGCGCCGGACGAGATTCTGCGCCGGATCCTGCGCCGCCAGTTCAGGGCCGAACGGTCCGGTGACGGCGACGCTTAGGCCGCGCGCCGGGCTCACCGTGACGCGGTCGCCGACATCGGCGAAGACCACCAGGGTGTCGAGCAGATGATAGCCGTCGGCGCGGCGGCCGACGACGTGCAGGTAAAGGTTGAGCTTCGCGGCGGCGAGCAAGCTCAGCCGCCGCCCATCTTCGCCGGCGCGGAGCCGAGGCCGTGTTCGAGCTTAGCCTGGATGGTCTTGGCTTCGTCGGCCTCGGGCTTGAACTGGAGCGCACGCTGCCACTGGTAGCGGGCCTCCAGTCGGCGGCCGCTTCGCCAATAGGCATCGCCGAGATGGTCGTTGATGGTCGGATCTTCCGGCACCAGCTCGGTCGCGCGCTCGAGGGTTTCGGTCGCGCGCTTGAATTCGCCGAGGCGGAAATACGCCCAACCGAGGCTGTCGACGATATAGCCGTCGTTGGGCCGCAAGGCGACCGCGCGCTCGATCATCTTGACCGCCTCGGACAGCCTCTCGCCCTTGTCGATCCAGGTGTAACCGAGATAATTGAGGACCAGCGGCTGCTCCGGCCGCAGCTGCAGCGCGCGCTCGAGATCGGCCTGAGCGCGCGGCCATTGTCCGGTGCGTTCGTACGAAACGCCGCGGCTGTAATAGATGCGCCAGTCATCCGCCGTGGGGTTGGCATTGCGGGCCAGTGCGCGATTATAGGCGCCGACGGCGTCGGCGAAGCGGCTGTGCGAGCGCAGGACATCGCCCAACTCGACCAGCGGCGCAGCGCGCTTCGGCTGCTCCGTCGCCAGCGTCTCGAGCAGCTTGATCGCCTCGTCGGTGCGCGCCAGGGAATCGAGAGTGAGCGCAACCCGCATGCGCGCCGTCCAGGCATAAGGCGACGCCGGATCGATCCGCCGGTAAAGCGCCAGCGCGTCTTCCGGCTGATCCTGCAGCGCGCGGATTTCGCCGGCGAGCAGCATGGCCAGCGGGAAGCGCGGCCGCAGGTCGAGCGCAAGCCGTACGTAGATCAGCGCCGCGTCGAGCGTCTCGGATTGATCGAGCAGGCTGGCAAGATCGAACAGCGCCTCGGCCGCGCCGTCGGCGGCGCTCGCAATCAGCGGCTTCGGAACGACGTTGCGCGTCAGCCGCTCCAAGCCGGCGACGCTGACGTCGGAATCGTCGACCGGCTCGACGCTGCGATAGACGGCACGCGCAGCCGCGCGCTCGTGCCGGCGCTCGTAAAAGTTGCCGACGAGTTCGGCGATCCGCGTCGTCGGCGGCGTTTCCGCCTCGAGCAGCTTTTTGTAGTCCGCCGCAGCCACGGCATCGCCGACGAAATCCGCGATCAGCGCTTCGTGCAGGATCTTGAGCGGACCGAGGCCGTGGGTGTCGCCCATCATGTCGAGATCGCGCAGAGCCTTCTTGGCGTCGCCCCGGCCGGCGTCGACCCAGGCGAGCAGCAGCGGCACCGCGTAGCGCTGCGCGCCTTGTTGCGGCAGCGCAGCCGCCTCGGTCGCCGCCCGGCCATAGTCGCCGGCTTTCAGCGCCTGCTCGACCAGAACCAGGCCGGCAAGCCCGCCCGTGCCGTCGCGGGACGCGATTTTGCGCGCCAGCGGCGCCGCCTGATCGACGCGCCCTTCCGAGATGCGCAGGACGAAGGCGCGACGCACCAGGTTGTCGTCGTCCGAATCGGCGACGAGCGCCAGCTCGATGAAGGCGGCGGCGTTGCGGTAATCATGAATTTGCTGCGCGTGCAGCGCCGCGAGATAGCCGCCGAACGAGCTTTCGGGCCGCAGCGAAGCATCTGCCGTCGGCCGATCGGCCGCCCGCCCCGGGCACGCGGTCAGCGCCAGGACGATGGCGGTGGCAGCCAAAACACCGACGACGGGGAGCCGCAGTCTCATTGAAACATCCGTTTCCTCACGCGAGGCGCAGAATATACCGCCCGCCGGCGCTTGGCTTCGCCTATTCCCACGGCGGCCCATTACATATTTGGGTAATTCGGGCCGCCGCCGCCTTCGGGTACCGTCCAGTCGATGTTTTGGGTCGGATCCTTGATGTCGCACGCCTTGCAGTGGACGCAATTGGTGGCGTTGATCTGGAGCCGCGGCGTTCCCTGGACATCCCGGACGATCTCGTAAACGCCGGTGGGGCAATAGCGGGTTTCGGGCGAAGCGTAGAGTGTGTGATTGACGGCGATGGCGTCGTCGGGCCGGCGCAGTCGCAGATGCGGCGGCTGGTTCTCCTCATGATTGACATTCGAGAGATAGACCGACGAAAGCCGGTCGAAGGTGACGGTGCCGTCAAGTTTCGGATAGGCGATCGGCCGCGCCCGAGCGGCGCGCTGGAGCTGCAGGTGGTCGGGCCGCTGCCGCAGGGTCCACGGCGCCCGGCCGCGCAGGACATAGGTATCGAACGCAGCATGGGCGAGACCCGCCCACAAGCCCCAGCGAAACCCCGGTCGCACGTTGCGCACGGCGCGAAGCTCCTGCCACAGCCACGAGGCCTGCAGCGCGGCGCGGAAATCGACCGCCTCACCCTTCAGTTGGCGCGCGACCGTCTCCGCCGCGACCATGCCGGACTTCATCGCCGTGTGACTGCCCTTGATCTTTGGCACGTTGAGAAAGCCGGCGGCACAGCCGATCAGATGCCCGCCGGGGACGCTCAGCGCCGGGATCGACTGAAGCCCTCCTTCGTTGAGCGCGCGGGCGCCGTAGGCGATGCGGCGGCCACCGGCGAAAACTGGCCGCATCGTGGGATGCGTCTTGAACCGCTGGAATTCCTCGAACGGACTGAGGAACGGATTGGCGTAATCCAGGCCGACGACGAACCCGACGGCGACCTGGCGGTTTTCGAGATGGTAAACAAACGACCCGCCGTAGGTGTGGGCGTCGAGCGGCCACCCGACGGTATGAACGACACGGCCGGGCCGGTGCTCCCCGGCCGCCACCTCCCATAATTCCTTGATGCCGATGCCGTAGGTCTGCGGGTCGCATTGCGCCCGGAGACCAAACCGCGCCTCGAGCGACTTGGTGAGCGAGCCGCGGCAGCCTTCGGCGAACAGGGTCACCCGGGCGTGGAGTTCGACGCCTGGCTGGAAATGGGCTGTTGGCTTGCCGTCCTTGCCGATCCCCATCGCCCCGGTGGCAACGCCCACCACCCGGTCGCCGTCGCCATACAGCACCTCGGCGCCGGCGAACCCGGGATAGATTTCAACACCGAGCGCTTCCGCCTCCTTGGCCAGCCAACGGCAAAGGTTGCCGAGGCTCACCACGTAATTGCCGTGGTTGCGCATCGGCGGCGGCGTCGGCAGCCGCCAGGCGCGTTGCGGCGTCAACAGCAGGAATCGGTCTTCGGTCGCCGGCGTCAGTAGTGGCGCGCCGCGCTGGCGCCAATCGGGGATCAGTTCGTCCAGGGCGCGTGGCTCGAACACCGCGCCCGACAGGATATGGGCGCCGACCTCAGAGCCTTTTTCGATGATGCAGACGGACGCCTCGGGTGAGACCTGTTTCAGCCGGATGGCGGCGGCGAGGCCGGCAGGGCCGGCACCCACAATGAGGACATCATAGTCCATGCGTTCGCGCTGCATTACCCGACTATAACTGGTAGTGTTCGAAGAGCCAGCGAGGCGAGGTTCCCAGCATGCAAAACCGCATGGCATTGTTGCGGCTGCTCGAGTGGCAGGTGGGAATGGGCGCGGATGAGGCCGTGCTCGACGCGCCGCGCGACCGGCTGCAGGCCGCCCCAGCCCCAAGATCCCGACCGGCCATGGCTCCGCCCCCAGCGACCGCAGCGCCGGTGCGGCCAGCGGCCATGGCGCAGACACCGATGCTGGTGAGCGCCAGGCAATTGGCGCAGTCCGCCATGGATCTCGCCCAACTGCGTGCCGCCGTCGAAGCGTTCGATGGATGTTCGCTGCGACGCACCGCCACCCATACGGTCTTTGCCGACGGCAACGCCGACGCGCCCCTGATGCTGATCGGCGAGGCTCCGGGCGCCGATGAAGACCGTCTCGGCCGCCCCTTTGTCGGTCGCAGCGGTCAACTGCTCGATCGCATGCTGGCGGCGATCGGCGTCAGCCGCACCGACAACGCCTACATCACCAACATCCTGTTCTGGCGGCCGCCAGGAAACCGCAAGCCGACTGCGGAGGAGACCGCCCTCTGCCTGCCCTTCGTGTGGCGTCACATTGCCCTCAAGCGGCCGAAGATCGTGGTTTTGTGCGGTGGCACGGCCACGGCCGCCCTGCTCGGTCGCAGCGAGGGCATCATGCGGCTGCGCGGCCGCTGGCTCGATCTGCCGGTTCCGGGCTCCGACCCGGTTCCGGCATTGGCGACCTATCACCCGTCCTTTCTTTTGCGGTCACCTGCTCATAAGGCTGAGTCGTGGCGTGATCTCTTGTCGATACAGTCAAAGATAAATTCAATCAAGTAAAAGAGAACCCTCTTGTAGAAGTTTTAACCGAGGTGTAAATGGAGTCGCGGAGGCTCCAAACTTTATAAAATTTTGACTTGCCTTTTGCCCGCAAGATAGTTTAAGGCCTGCCGTATGACCCGGCGGGGAAGTGGGGGACGGTCGAACAAGACTTATGCTGCTTTGTTTGTTATTGCGATTTTTTCGGCAGCATTGTTCACCTTCCATAGGGCATCGGCGGCCGATCTCAGCGGCGAATTCAAAGCCGCAGCCCTGACGCCGCTGAGCGATCTGCGGCATGAGATGGAGCTACCCTACGTATTGGGTTGGGTAGACGCTGATCGCTATAGGTTGATCGAGCGGGAGCAGCGGGCCGGCCACTGGCAGGCGGCCGACCGCGAAATCGCCCTGCTCAAGAACCGCCTGTTGCTGGGCCACGTGCTGGCGCAGCGCTATCTTCACCCGCGTTATCGCGCGAGCTACGCCGAACTGGTTGCCTGGCTCAAAACCTACGGTGACGAGCCGGAGGTCAGCCATATCTATAGTTTGGCGCTGAAACGGGCGCCGGGCGCTGCCAAACCGCCGAAACCCACAGCCAGTGTTCTCGGTGCCGTCGCCCTGGCCGAAGGAGATCTCGATCCCTTTCCGGTCCATCACGACGCCGAGGCCAGCGCCTCGCCCAAAGGGCTATGGCAGGCCGGCCTCGCGGCGTGGCACGCCGGCCGCCTCGACGAGGCGCGCAAGGCCTTCGCGACGCTCGCGACGTCGTCGACGCAATCGCCGTGGACGATCTCGGCGGCAGCGTTCTGGACGGCGCGGGTCGAGCTCCGCTCGCACCACCCGGGAGATGTCGCGCGCTGGCTTGGCATTGCCGCCAACCATCCTCGCACCTTCTACGGCCTGCTCGCCCGTCGGTTGCTCGGGGTTGATACCTATGTCGATTTCGCCGAACCGGCGCTCGGCAGACGCGACCCTGCATTGGCGACCGGTGTGCCGGCGGGGCGGCGCGCGCTCGCCGAATTGCAGATCGGCGACCAAGTCGGAGCGGCGGCGGAGCTGCGGCTGATGGCCGCGGACGGTTCGCCCAAGGCGATGGGCGCGGCGATCGCGCTCGCCGACCGCGCCAACCTTCCGTCCCTCAGTCTACAGATCGGTGCCATCCTGGCCCATCGCGCCGACCGCAACTGCGACCAGGCACTGTATCCGATCCCGCGCTGGACGCCGCTGGGCGGCTTTACCGTCGACCGCGCGCTGGTCTTCGGCGTGATGCGGCAGGAATCGAAATTCTCGCCGCAAGCGGTCAGCAATGCCGGTGCGCTCGGCCTCATGCAACTGATGCCCGCGACGGCGCGCTCGATGGCGCTGCAGCTGGGCCAGGCCTTCGTCGACGGGCGCAGCGAGCGCATCCAGCTCGCCGATCCCGAAACCAACCTGATGCTGGCGCAGGAGTACATCCGGACGCTGCTCAAGGACGATCACATCCGGGGTAACCTGCTGTTCTTTGCGCTCGCCTACAACGGCGGTCCGACGGCGGTCGAGCGGCGCAAGGCGCTGGCGGATTACCACAACGATCCGCTGTATTTCCTCGAAACGTTCCCAGTTGCGGAATCGCGCGCGTTCACCGAGCGCGTCCTGGCCAATTACTGGATTTACCGTCTGCGTTTCGGCCAGCCGACGCCCGACCTCGATGCGCTTGCCGAGGGCAATTGGCCGATCTATACCGCTTTCGATACGAACGATCGCGGTGAACGCCGTGTCGCCGACAATCGATGACAAGCGTCCGTTTCTTCCCGTCAACATCGCCATTCTGACGGTCTCGGACACGCGCGACGAAGCATCCGACAAGTCGGGCCAGACGCTCGTCGATCTCGCCACCAAAGCCGGCCATCGCGTTGCCGCGAGAAAGATCGTCCGGGACGAGCGCGGCGCGATCGTCGACGCGCTCAAAACCTGGATCGCCGATCCCGCGATCGACGTCGTGATCTCGACCGGCGGCACCGGCGTCACAGGCCGCGACGTGACGCCGGAGGCGTTCCAATCGGTCTACGAGAAGGAGATTCACGGCTTCGGCGAGCTGTTCCGCTGGCTGAGCTATCAGAAGGTCGGTACGTCGACCATCCAGAGCCGCGCCACCGCCGGCGTCGCCAACGGCACGTATCTCTTCGCCCTGCCCGGCTCCCCGGGTGCTTGTCGCGACGGGTGGGAAGTGATCGGCCCGCAGCTCGACAACCGCCATCGGCCCTGCAACTTGGTCGAGTTGATGCCGCGGCTGAAGGAGCACATTGCCTCGGCGCATTGAGCTGTAGGGCTCTGTTCTTGATTTGTTCGAAAAGCCGGCGCATGCTGCGCTGATGGACGATGCGGCCACGGCGCGGCACCACAAGGGCCGCGGTGCCGGCAGTAATGCCAGCGGCCGGTACGAGCAGGAAAAGCGCGAACCCTTCGACGACGGCTGGGGTGTCGTCGACGGATTGCTGCCGCGGCTGGTCACGCGCCTCGAGCCCGACGGCACACGCACCGTCATCGCGCGCAACGATTCACCGGACATTCCGTTCGACCGCTCGATCAACCCCTATCGCGGCTGCGAGCACGGCTGCATCTATTGCTTCGCGCGGCCGACGCACGCCTATCTCGGCTACTCGCCGGGCCTCGATTTCGAAAGCCGCATTCTCGTGAAGCACCAAGCGCCGGCTCTGCTCGCCGCCGAGCTGCGCAAGCCATCCTATCGCTGCCGGCCGATTGCGCTCGGCACCAATACCGACCCCTATCAGCCGGCGGAACGCGGCCTCCGCATCATGCGCGGCATCCTCGAGGTGCTGCGGGAGTTCCATCACCCCGTCACTATTGTCACCAAGTCGGCGCTCATCCAGCGCGATATCGACATTCTCGCGGATATGGCGCGGGACGAACTCGCCGCCTGCGCGGTATCGGTGACGACGCTCGACCGCAAGCTAGCGCGCGCGATGGAACCGCGGGCGGCAACACCCGAGCGGCGGCTCGAGACCATCGCCGCGCTTGCGGCCGCTGGCATTCCCACCGCGGTGATGGCGGCGCCGATGATTCCGGCGCTGAACGATGCGGAACTGGAGACCATTCTCGCGCATGCCGCTGCCGCCGGCGCCATCGGCGCCGGCTATACCATGTTGCGCCTCCCGCTCGAGGTCGCGCCGTTGTTCGTCGAGTGGCTCGGCAACCACTTTCCAGCCAAGGCCAAGCACGTCATGTCGCTGGTGCGCGAAAGCCACGGCGGCCGCGACTACGACGCCCAATGGGGCAGGCGCATGACCGGGAGCGGCCCTTATGCCGACCTGCTGCGCATCCGCTTCGAGACCGCCTGTCGCCGCCTCAAGCTCAATCTCAATCACGGCCGCATGTGGCGGCTCGACACCGCCAAGTTTGCGCCACCGCGGCAGTCGAGCGAGCAGCTGCGCCTGTTCTGACCCTCGAGGCTGCGGTCGGCCGGGACGACATTCCCGGGAGTGTTTTCCTGACGCATCGGGCATGGCGCTTGCGCCAGGGGTTCAGCGCGTGTCTCCTGAGCCCATGCCGAATCTTGCGCTCGAGCGCGAATGCGACGGCATCGTCTGCGGTATCGACGAGGCAGGCCGCGGGCCGCTGGCGGGACCGGTCGTGGCGGCGGCGGTGATCCTCGATCCGGCACGCCTGTCGCGCAGCCTGCGCGCCAAAATCGATGATTCGAAAAAGTTGCCGCGCGCGGCGCGTGAAGATTATGCGGCGCGGTTGTGGTCCTGCGCCTGGATCGGCATCGGCGCGGCATCGGTCGCCGAGATCGACCGCATCAATATCCTTCAGGCGTCGCTGCTCGCCATGCGGCGCGCCCTCTATGCCCTGCCGGCAGTGCCGCACTGGGCGCTGGTCGACGGCAACGTCACGCCGACCCTGCCCTGCCGCGCCCGCGCCATCGTCGGCGGCGACGCCCTTTCGCTGTCGATCGCCGCCGCCTCGATCATCGCCAAGGTGACGCGCGACCGGCTGATGCGGGCTCTGGCGCGCCGCTATCCCGGCTACGGCTGGGAGACCAATGTCGGTTATGCCACCGAAGAGCATCGCCTGGGCCTGATCGCACTCGGTCCGACGCCGCATCACCGCAGGTCGTTCGCGCCGTTACAGCTCAGCCTCCTATTCGATTCAAACCCGAAGGAATTCGACTAACCCTTTGACTCCATTGACATCATGAGTCGCGTCGGCGCAGGATGCGCCGATTCGGGCCGGTCGCGCGACTCGCGCGGCCGGGGAAAATCCGGACGGGGAGCCGGATGCGCGATTCGGGGGAAACGGGTGACGAGCTCGGGGAGGTCCTGGTCGGTGACTGCGTCGAGGTGATGGCGCGGCTGCCGGCGGAATCGGTCGATCTGGTTTTTGCCGACCCGCCCTACAATCTGCAGCTTGGCGGCGATCTGCAGCGGCCCGACAACAGCCCCGTCGACGCCGTGACCGAAGCCTGGGACAAGTTCGACGACTTCGCCACCTACGATCGCTTCACGCGCGCCTGGCTCGAGGCCGCCCGCCGCCTGCTCAAGGCTGGTGGCACGCTTTGGGTGATCGGTTCGTATCACAACATCTACCGCATCGGCGCCCTGCTGCAGGATCTCGGCTTCTGGATCCTCAACGACATCGTTTGGCGTAAGACCAATCCGATGCCGAACTTCCGCGGCCGGCGTTTCACCAATGCGCATGAGACGTTGCTCTGGTGCGCCAAGTCGCGCGACAGCCGCTATAGTTTCAATTATCACGCGATGAAGTCGCTCAACGACGACGTGCAGATGCGCAGCGACTGGCTGCTGCCGATCTGCAGCGGCGTCGAGCGCCTGAAGCGCGACGGCAGGAAGGCGCACCCGACCCAGAAACCCGAAGCGCTTCTCCATCGGGTGCTGCTGGCCGCATCGAAGCCCGGCGATCTGGTGCTCGATCCGTTTTTCGGCAGCGGCACCACCGGCGCGGTGGCCAAGCGACTCAACCGCCGCTTCATCGGCATCGAGCGCGAGAAGAACTATGTGCGGCTGGCGCGCGAACGACTCGCTGCGGTGGCGCCCGCCGCCGCCGAACATGTAGCGATCTCCGAGAAGCGCAGCGAGCCGCGCGTGCCCTTTGGCGCCCTGGTCGAAAGCGGGCTGTTGAAGCCCGGCGATGTCCTGTTCGACGCCTCGCGCCGCTGGACCGCCAGGGTGCGCGCGGACGGTACGGTGATCTCGGCCGAAACCAAAGGCTCCATCCATAAAGTCGCCGCGGAAGTGCAGGGCGCCGCGGCCTGCAACGGCTGGGCTTTCTGGCACGTCGACGTCCAGGGCCGCGCGGTGCCGATCGACGTGCTGCGACAGAAATTCCGCGCCGAGATGGGCGCAAAGAATTAGGGCGCGGCTGCGGCGCTCTGCGCCCAGGCGATCACCTTCTTCATCACGCTGGGCAGCGCGTGTTCGCCGAGCCGCGCCGGCTCGACCCATACGCCGTCGGGCGCCGCCGACGCTTCGGCAGATCCAGCCAGCACCACCAGTTCGAGATCGAAATGGGTAAAGCCGTGCGCCACCGCGCCCGGCAGCCGCCTCCAACGCGCCTCAAGCGGGGCCGCCCGGGCCGCCTCGTCGACGCTCCACGGCTCGGCGCGCCAGGCGGTCGACGGCACCTCCATCATGCCGCCGAGCAGGCCTTTGAGCGGCCGCTGCCGCAACAGCACCGCGCCGCTCTCGTTCACCGCCCAGAACGCCACGCCGTGCCGCTTGGGCTTGACCCGCCGGGCGGCACGGCGCGGCAGCCGCTCGGCGAGGCCGCGCGACCGCCCGGCGCAGGCGTCGCGCCAGGGGCAGAGGCCGCAGCGCGGCTTCGCCGGCGTGCAGATCGTCGCCCCCAGATCCATCAGCGCCTGGGCGAAATCGCCAGGACGATCGGCCGGCACGAGCGCCGCGGCCAGATCGCGCAGCCGCTTCTTGGCGGCCGGCAGCGGCGTCCACACAGCGCGAAGTCGCGCCAAGCAACGCTCGGCGTTGCCGTCGACCGCCGCCGCCGGCCGGCCGAATGCAATGGCGGCGATTGCCGCCGCGGTATAAGCGCCGATGCCCGGCAACTCGCGCAAGCCCGCTTCGGTGTCGGGGAATCCGCCACGCCGCGCCACCGCACGGGCGCAGGCGTGCAAATTGCGCGCTCGGGCGTAATAGCCGAGGCCCTGCCAGGCGTGCAGCACCTCGTCGAGCTCGGCGCGCGCCAGCGCGTCGATGTCGGGCCATCGCGCCAGAAAGCGAGCGTAATACGGCGCGACCGCCGCGACGGTGGTTTGCTGCAGCATGATCTCGCTGAGCCAGACGCGGTAGGGATCGGGCCGCGCGCCCGGCGGCGCGCGCCACGGCAGCACGCGACGGTGCCGGTCGTACCAAGCGAGCAACGCCGCCGACAGTGCGGCAGCCTGACGGAGCATCGACGACATGCGCGACACGCTCTATCCTGCCACGGTTGCGAGGGGATTTTCGAGGTGACCGACAAACCGAAGGAGTCCGATGTCCGGCGCGGCGCGATGCGTGCGCTGGCCGCCGACCTGCCCCACATCGTCAAGCCGGTGCTGGGCAAGCGGGGCTTCGTTGAGGGGCAGCTCGTGGCGCAGTGGATCGAGATCGTCGGCGCGGACCTCGCGCGGCACATGATCCCCGAAAAGCTGAGTTTTCCGTCCGGCCAGCGGCGCGACGGCACGCTGCGGCTGCGCGTGGCGCCCGCATTTGCGCTCGAAGCGCAGCACCGCGAGCCCCAGATTCTCGAGCGGCTCAACGCCTTTTTCGGCTACCAGGCCCTGGCGCGACTGGCTCTGGTCCAAGGTCCGTTGCCGATCCAGCCTCCGGCGGCGCCCCGCCGTCCGCGCGAACTCGCTGCCGGCGAACGCGCCGCGCTGGAGCAACGAGTCGCGGGCATCGCGGATGCCGAGCTTCGTACCGCGCTCAGGCGGCTCGGTGAGGTGGTGATCGCGACCGCGGACGGCAAAGATCGCTAGAGGTTTTTCCCGAGTCGGCTGCGGCACTTTGCTTGAAGTGGCGTCGCGCAGGCCCTAGCATCGGGCGGTTTTCGGGATGTGGAGTGAGTCATGCGCTTCCTTCGGCTGATTGTCGCCGCCGCAATTGCGATGGCCGTGGTGCAGACCCTTGCGGGTACGGCGTTCTCGGCCGAGGCGCCGACCTTGCAGCCCGAGGATCGCATTCTCGGCAGCAAGAGCGCGCCGATCACGATTTACGAATATGCGTCGCTCACTTGCCCTCATTGCGCCGATTTCGCGACTCAGACGCTGCCCAAGCTCAAGAAGGAGTGGATCGACACCGGCAAGGCGAAGCTGGTCTATCGCGATTTCCCGCTCGATCAGGCAGCGGTTGTCGCGGCGACAATCGCGCGCTGCTTCCCTGAGGAGCGCTTCTATCCCTTCATCGAGACGCTGTTCGCCAACCAGCGCGAATGGGCGTACCGCAACGAGGCCGACACCAAGAAGGCACTGGCGCGCATCGCCAAACTCGGCGGCATGAGCCAGGAGCAGTTCGACGCGTGTTCGAGCAATCAGAAAATGTCCGACGCGGTGCTCAATTCGCGGCTGGTGGCACAGAACCGCTACGGCATCGACTCGACGCCCACCTTCTTCATCAACGGCACCAAGGTCGTCGGCGACCTTCCCTACGACCAATTCGTCAAATATCTCAACGGCAAGAGCGGTGAAGCCGCCCCCAATGCGGTGGGACCGGCGACGGCATCGAATGAGGTCCAACGCGGCCCGATCGTGACAGTGCGGCGCCGGCTCGCCTCCGTCACGTCGCGCAGCTAGCCCGCAGCGCCATCGTGCATTTCGCCAAGCTCCGGCTGTCCGGCTTCAAGTCCTTCGTCGACCCGACCGAGCTCGTGATCGAGCCCGGCATGACCGGGATCGTCGGGCCGAACGGCTGCGGCAAATCGAACATCCTCGATGCGATGCGATGGGTGATGGGTGAGACCTCCGCCAAGCGGCTGCGCGGCGCCGAGATGGACGACGTGATCTTCTCCGGCACCAGCGCGCGGCCGCCGCGCAACGTTGCCGAGGTGACGCTCCATCTCGACAACTCGGGGCACGATGCGCCGCAACCCTATGCGGCGCACAACGAGATCCAGATCCTTCGGCGCATCGAGCGCGGCGTCGGCTCCGACTATCGCATCAACGGCCGCGAGGTCCGGGCGCGCGATGTGCAGCTGCTGTTCGCAGACGTCGCCACCGGCGCCAATTCGAGCGCGATTCTGAGCCAAGGCCGCATCGGCGCGATCATCAGCGCCAAGCCGGCCGACCGCCGCATGCTGCTCGAGGAGGCGGCCGGCATCGCCGGCCTGCATTCGCGCCGGCACGAGGCGGAGCTCCGCCTCAAGGCCGCGGAAATCAACCTGTCGCGGCTCGATGACGTGCTGCGCACGCTGCAGACCCAGCTCGAGAGCCTGCAGAAGCAGGCCCGCCAGGCGCAGCGCTATCGCCGTCTGTCCGATTGGATTCGCCGCGCCGAGGCGACGGTGCTGCATCTGCGCTATGTCGCCGCCACCGCCGAGCTGAACGCGGCGGAGGAACGCTTGCGCGCAGCCGAGCGCGTCGTCGCCGAGCGCATGACGGCCGCCGCCGCCGCCGATCGCCTGCGCCAAGCGGCGTCGGCCGAGCTGCCGGCGCTGCGCCAGACCGAGGCGGCTGCCTCGGCCGAGTTGCAGCGTCTGACGCTGGCGCGGCAGGCGCTCGAGGATGAGGAACGCCGCATCACCGCGGCGCGGCAATCGGCCGAAGCCCGGCTCGGACAATTGGCCGCCGACCTTAAGCGCGAGGACGAGCTCGCGGCCGACGCGCGCGCGGCGCTGGCGCGGCTCGGCGAAGAACGCCAATCGCTGCTCGACGCCCAGCGCGACGAGCAGACGGCGCAGGCGCAGGTCGCTGCGGCACTGGAGCAGGCCGGCGAAGCGGTCGCAGCGCTCGACGCCCAGCTCACCGCGCTCACCGAGCGCGTCGCAGCCGAAGAGGCGCGCCGCGCCGCGCTGACCACCCGGATCGCCGCGGTCGGCGATCGCCTGGCGCGGCTCGGGGACCGCGCGGACGAGATCGCGCGCCAACGCGCCGCGCTCGAAGTCGAGGCCGGCGCCGGCGGCGTCGGGGCGGAGACGCTCGCGGCCCTCAAAGCCGCCGAAAGCGCGGCCGAGGAGAGCCGGGCCGCGCTCGCGGCGGCTGAGCAGGCGCTGGCCGAGGCGCAGGCCGCCGAGGCCGAAGCACGCGCGCCGCTCGAGGCGGCGGAGATGAACCGCGCCAAGCTCAAGGCCGAGAGCGAGGCGTTGCAGCGGTTGCTCGCCAGGCCCGATCAGGACAAGTGGCCGCCCGTGCTCGACGCGATTCAGGTCGCGCACGGGTTCGAGGCGGCGCTCGGCGCCGCGCTCGGCGACGATCTTGCGGCTCCGACCGATCCGGCGGCACCGGCGCACTGGTTCGGCCTGCCCGACTACACCGACGCGCCGCCGCTGCCGCCCGGGCTGAGGCGGCTTTCCGACCACGTCACCGCGCCGCCGGCCCTGGCGCGGCGACTCAACCAGATCGGCGTGGTCGCGACCGTCGCAGAAGGCGAGCGGCTGCAGCCGGCGCTGCGGCCGGGCCAGCGCCTCGTCAGCCACGACGGCGGCCTATGGCGCTGGGACGGCTTCCGCCGCCTGCCGGGCGCGCCGTCGGCTGCGACACAACGCCTCGAGCAGCGCCGCCGTCTCGCCGCCTTGGCGCACGAACTGGAGGCGGCGGAAGCCGATGTGAACCGCCGGCGCAGCGCGCTCGAAGCGGCACAGCATCACAGGCGCGAGCGTGCCGAGGCCGATCGCGAGGCGCGCCAGCGCGCCCGCGAGACACTCGATGCGCTGGCGGATATCCGCAACCACGAAGCCGATCTGGCGCGCGGGGTGGCTGCGATCATCTCGCGCCGCGCCGCGCTCGAAGAAGCGGCGCAACGGCTGACGATCGATCGCGCAGAAGCCGAGGCCGAGGCCGAGGCCGCGCGCAGCGCGCTCGCGGCGCTGGCCGATCCCGCGAAGGGACGCGACCAGATAGAGGCGGCGCGCGCGGCGCTTGCCGAGCGGCGCAGCGTGCAGCTGGCACATCGCGGCGAGCACGACCGTCTGCTGCGCGAGGCGGCGGCGCGCGGCGAGCGGCTGGCGGCGATCGGCGTCGAGTTGGCGTCGTGGCAGCAGCGCACCGAAGCCGCCGCCCGTCAGCGCCAGACGCTCGAAAACCGCCGCGGCGAGCTCCTGGCCGAGATCGAATCGCTGGCGCAGCGGCCGCAGGACATCGCCGCCGAGCGCGATAAGCTTGCGGAAGCCATCGCCGCCTCGACGGCGCGGCGCAACCAGGCAGCCGATGCTCTCGCCGCCGGCGAGGCCAAGCTCGCCGAGGCAGACAAGGCGGCGCGCGCCGCCGAGGCCGCCGCCGGCGAGGCACGCGAGGAACGCGTCCGCGCCGAAGGCATGCGCGATCAGGCGATGCTCGCGCGCAGCACCGTTGCCGATGCCATTGCCGAGAAGCTTCAGGCGCAGCCCGACGGAGTTCTTGCCGCGGTCGGCATCGAACCCGACGAGGAGCTGCCCGAGATCGGCGCCGCCACCACCCGGCTCGAGCGCCTGTTGCGCGAGCGCGAGAACATGGGACCGGTCAATCTCGTCGCCGAGGCGGAATCGCGCGAGATCGAAGAGCGGCTCAACGGCCTCAACCGCGAGCGCGAGGATCTGGTCGGCGCCATCGCCAAGCTGCGCCAGGGGATCGCCGCCCTCAACCGCGAAGGGCGGGAACGGCTGCTCGCCGCCTTCACCCGGGTCAACGACCATTTCGGCAAACTGTTCGCTCGGCTGTTCGGCGGCGGCAACGCGCATTTACGCCTCGATCCCGGCGAAGACGACGATCCCCTTCAGGCTGGGCTCGAGATCATGGCGAGCCCGCCGGGCAAGAAGCTGCAGAACCTGACACTGCTGTCGGGCGGCGAACAGGCGCTCACCGCACTAGCGCTGCTGTTCGCCGTCTTCCTCACCAATCCGGCGCCGATCTGCGTCCTCGACGAGGTCGACGCGCCGCTCGACGATGCGAACGTGGACCGCTTCTGTCGCCTCGTCGCCGAGATCGCCGAAAGCGCCGAGACCCGCTTCCTAATCATCACGCACCACCGCCTCACCATGGCCCGCGTCGACCGGCTTTACGGCGTGACCATGGGCGAAAAGGGCGTTTCGCAGCTGGTTTCGGTCGACCTCCAGGGCGTCGAGCAGCTTCGTCGCACCGCCTGATTCGGCGCCTTCCCGCGCTTGACTCGCCGGAGCGCGCCTTCTAGAAGTTGCCCGCCTTTCCGGCGCGGGGCGAGGCGCCGCGCGCGCCCGCGCCGCGGGGGAATCTCTCAAGTATTCCCGGTGGTTGGGATGGACGAACGCGAGGCGCGGGCGAGCCTCAAGGACTTGGGCGAGCGCCTGGCCAAGGCGCGTCGCGAGCTTCCGCCGGAGCACGCGCCGCGCCGTGCCGCGTCGGCGCAGAGTGCGTTGGCGTTCGGGCTCCGCATCGGACTCGAACTGGTAGTTGCGGTGGTGGTGTCGGTCGGCATCGGTTGGGCGATCGACGACTGGCTTGGCACCAAGCCGGCGGCGATGGTGGTGATGTTCTTCCTCGGCGTGGCCGCGGGCATGTGGAACGTGTATCGCGCGGTCGCCGGGATGGGGATGAAGGTCGGCGCGCGCGGCGGTCGGACCGACGCGCGCAATGACGACGAGGATGAGGATTGACGTGGCGCTGGAACTGCACCCGCTCGAGCAATTCGTGATCAAGCCGATCGTGCCGCTGCACGTCGGCAACATCGACGTCTCGTTCACCAATTCCGCGCTGCTCATGACGATTGCGGTCCTGCTGACCACGGCCGTCGTCGTCTTCGGCACGCGCCGCGGGGAACTGGTTCCCGGGCGCATCCAGTCGCTGGGCGAACTGGCCTACGAGTTCATCGGCAACATGATCGACGAAACGGTGGGCGCGGAGGGGCAGCGCTATTTCCCGTTCGTCTTCACGCTGTTCATGTTCATCCTGTTCGGCAACATGCTCGGCCTCATCCCCTACGGCTACACCTTCACGGGGCAGATCATCGTCACCTTCGCGATGGCCGCTGTGGTCTTCGTCGGCGTGACGCTGATCGGGATTTGGCGGCATGGCTGGCACTTCCTCACGTTCTTTGCGCCGCCCGGCGTGCCGATCGTGCTGCTCGTGCTGCTCGTGCCGATCGAGCTGCTGTCGTACCTGATCCGGCCCTTCACGCTGTCGATCCGGTTGTTCGCCAACATGCTCGCGGGACATACCATGCTCGCGATCTTCGGCGGCTTCGCCGCCAGTATCGGCGTGCTCGGCATCCTGCCGCTCGGTCTCGACGTGCTGATCTTCTTCCTCGAGCTGCTGGTCGCGGTGCTGCAGGCCTATGTCTTCACCATTTTGACCTGCCTCTATCTCAACGACGCCATCCACCTTCACTGAAAACTCTGGGGATATCGCAATGGATCTCGCTTCGGCAAAAATGATCGGCGCAGGCCTGGCCTGCTTCGCGCTCGTCGGTGCCGGTATCGGCATCGGTAACGTCTTCGCGGCGCTGATCAACGCGTTGGCACGCAATCCGGCGGCCCAGGTTACGCCCTTCGCCTTCCTCGGCTTCGCATTGGCCGAAGCGACCGGCCTGTTCGGCCTGGCGATCGCGTTCCTGATCCTGTTCGTGTTCTAGGCACGCCGCTCGATCGATGCCGCAACTCGACCTCGCCACCTTCCCCACTCAGCTCGTCTGGCTCGCCGTCACCTTCGTCGTCCTCTATCTCGTGATGACGCTGGTGGGGCTGCCGCGCGTCGGCGGCATCATCGCCCAGCGCCGCGAACGGATCGCCGGCGACCTCGACAAGGCGCAGCGCATGAAGGCCGAGGCCGAAGCCGTAATCGCCGCCTACGAGCGTGCGCTGAGCGAGGCGCGAAGCAAGGCGCAGCGGGCGCTGCGCGAGACCGCCGAGCGGCTCGCCGCCGAAGCGGCGGAGCAGCAGCGCAGGCTCGCCGAAAGCCTGAGCGCCGAAACCGCCGTTGCCGAGCGCCGCATCGCCGAAGCTAAGGCGAACGCGCTGCGGGGCGTGCGTGAGCTGGCGGCCGAGGTCGCACGGGAGGCCGCCGGCAAGCTGGCCGGCGCCGCCATCGAAGCCACACGCGTCGAAGCGGCGATCGACGCCGTGATGCGGGAGCGCGTGTGATGGAATTCCTGCGCGAGCTTCTGAGCGACGCCGAATTCTGGGTGCTGCTCGCCTTTCTCATCTCGACGGCGATCGTCGTGTGGAAGACGCGGGGCGCCATGCTCGGCATGCTCGACCGGCGCGCCGAAAAGATCAAAGCCGAGCTCGACGAGGCGCGGCGGCTCGCCGAGGAGGCGCAGCGGACCTTGGCGCAGCATCAGCTGCGTCAGCGCGACGCCATCAAGGAGGCCGAAGCGATCATCGCCCAGGCTCGGGAAGAGGCCGAACGCGCGGCTGCGGAAGGCCGCAAGGAGCTCGCCGCCGCGCTCGAGCGCCGCAAGCGGCTGGCATCCGAGAAGCTCGCGCTCGAGGAGCAGAAGGCGTTCGCCGATGTGCGCGCCGCCGCGGTCGACGTGGCGATCGCCGCCGTCCGCCGCGTGCTCGCCGAGGATCTCGACGCCCCGCGCCGTGCCGCGCTCGTCGATCAGGCGATCGCCGCGCTGCCGGAAACGCTGCACTGAGTCTCGCGTCGCCTTACCCGCCGCCGACACCGGCGGCGACCTGCTCCGGCGCCAGGTAGGCGACGCCGAGCGATTGCGCCACTGCCGGATGGGTGATGCGGCCGGCCTGGATGTTGAGTCCGGTCATCAGGTTGCGGTCCTCGGCGACGGCACGCCGCCAGCCCTTGCCTGCAAGCGCCAGGACGAAAGGCAGCGTCGCGTTGTTGAGCGCGAAGGTCGAGGTGCGGGCCACCGCGCCCGGCATATTGGTGACGCAATAATGGATCACACCTTCCTCGATATAGGTCGGGTCCGCATGCGTTGTCGGCCGGCTGGTTTCGCAGCAGCCGCCCTGGTCGATCGCGACGTCGACGATGACCGAGCCGGCGCGCATGCGCTTTACCATATCGCGCGTAATGAGCTTGGGTGCCGCCGCGCCGGGCACCAGCACCGCGCCGATCACCAGATCGGCGGCGAGGACCTCGCGCTCGATATTCTCGATCGTGGCGTAAAGCGTGTGGAGTTGAGAGCCGAATTGCAGATCGAGCGCGTAGAGCCGCGCCAGCTGCTTGTCGATGACGGTGACGTGCGCCTCCATTCCCATGGCGACGCGCGCGGCGTTGGTGCCGACGACGCCGCCGCCCAGGACGACGACGCGCGCGGCAGGCACGCCGGGCACACCGCCGAGCAGGATGCCGGCCCCGCCCTGCTCCTTCTCGAGGCAATGCGCGCCGACCTGCACCGCCATGCGTCCCGCCACCTCGCTCATCGGCGCCAAGAGCGGCAATCCGCCGCGTTCGTCCGTGACCGTCTCATAGGCTATGCAGGTGGCGCCGGAGCGCAGCAGCGCTTCGGCCTGCTTGGGATCGGCCGCGAGATGAAGGTACGTGAACAAGACTTGGCCGCGGCGCAGCATCGCGATCTCGGAAGGCTGCGGCTCCTTCACTTTCACGATCAGCTCGGCGGCAGCGAAGATTTCGGCTGCGTTTGCCGCGATGCTGGCGCCGGCTCGGCGATAGGCCTCGTCGTCGAAGCCGATTCCGGCGCCGGCGCCGCTTTCGACGATCACGCGTTGGCCGTGATGAACGAGTTCGCGAACACTGCCGGGCACAAGGCCGACGCGGTATTCGTGAGTCTTGATCTCCCTCGGCACGCCGACCAGCATCATCACCCCCGTCTTTGATCCGGTGAATGGCCTATGGATCGCCGCCGCCTGCTGCTCATGCCGCTGACCGCGTTCCTGGTTCCTCTCGCCGCATCGCTCGCCCGCGCGCATTCCTACACGCTCGGTGCGATCGAGATCGGCCATCCCTGGGCCGAGCCTTCGACCGGCGATGTCGCCGCCGTCTTTATGGCGCTCGCCAATCTGGGAGACAAGCCCGACCGCCTCGTGGGCGCGGCAACGCCGATCGCCGCCGCCGCCACCTTCCAGGATTACGGCAACCGTCCGGTCGAAGCTTTCGATCTGCCGCCGAAGCTGCCGGTGGCGCTGCGGCCCGGCGGGCGTCACATGGTGCTGCAGGGGCTGAAGCGTCCGCTCAACGTCGGCGACAGCTTTCCACTGGCATTACGTTTCGCCGTGGCGGGGGAATCCACGGTCATGGCGCTGGTCGAACACGGGCCGGCTGAGCCGAACCCTCCCGGTTGACGAGGGCGGCGACGCGATCGGCGATGGCGAGCGAGCTGGTGAGGCCCGGCGATTCGATGCCGAAGAGGTTGACGAGGCCGGGAACGCCGTGGCGTTCGCTGCCGTCGATGCGGAAGTCGGCAGCGGGTTCGTCGGGCGCGCTGATCTTGGGCCGGATGCCGGCGTAACCCGGCTGCAGCGCGCCGTCCGGCAGAGCCGGCCAGTATTTGCGGATCGCGGCATAGAAGCGCGCGCCGCGCCGCGGATCGACGGTGTAGTCGATGCCGTCGATCCATTCTGTATCGGGACCGAAGCGACCCTGGCCGGCGAGATCCGGCGTGTAATGAATTCCGAGCCCGGCATGCTCGGGCACCGGATAGACCGGCCGGCGGAACGGCGCCTTGCCGGCCAGCGTGAAATAGACGCCGCGGCAATAGTAGTCGCGCGGAGCCCCGCCCGGCGGCAGGCCGCGGATACGGCGGGCGACCGCCGGCGCATAGAGTCCGGCGGCGTTCACCAGGATCTCGCAATCGAGCGTCATCGCCTCGCCGCCGGCGAAGGCGAGCGTAAACCCGCCGTGTTTGCGCACCGACGCCGAGGCGAGTTCGGTCCGCAACGCCACGGTCGCGCCGTGCGCCTCGGCCTCGCCCTGCAGGCTGAGCAGCAGAGCGTGGCTGTCGATCAGTCCGGTCGACGGCGAATGGAACGCCGCGAGGCAGAAGAGCTCGGGTTCCATCTTGCGCGCAGCCGCCGCATCAAGCGCCACGAGATCGTCGACGCCGTTGGCCGCGGCGCGCGCGATCACCTTGGTCAGGAGCGGCACTTCGGCCTCGGCGGTGGCGACCACGAGCTTGCCGGTGCGCTTCGCTGCGATTCCGCGCTCCGCGCAGTATTCATAGAGCCGTTTGCGTCCGGCGACGCACAGCTTCGCCTTGAGGCTGTCCGGAGGGTAGTAGAGCCCGGCGTGGATGATCTCGCTGTTGCGCGACGAGGTATGCGCGCCGATATAGCGCTCCTTCTCGACCACCAGAACGCCGCGACCGCTCAGCGCCAGGACGCGGGCCACCGCCAGTCCGACGACGCCGGCGCCGATCACGACGCATTCGACCGATTCGCTCATGCGCTTTCCTGCATTGCCATCATGCCGCGATTGACGGGCCCGTGCGAGACCGACAAGCTCCGGCTGCATCGTCGAGAATGCCCATGCGCGCCGCGCCCTCACACAGCCACCCGGTCAGCCGCGCCGAGGCGCTCTATCCTTACCTGCTGCTCACTCTGTGCAACCTGTTCTGGTCGGGCAATTGGGTACTGGGCCGCGCCGCGCACGCCGACGTGCCGCCGGTCGCCTTGACCTTCGGGCGCTGGGCGGTATCGGCGATCTGCCTCGCGCCTCTGGCGATCCCCCGGCTCAAGGGCAAGGGCGCCATCGTCCGGCGCCATTGGCTGCTGATCGCGATCCTCGGTTTCCTCGGCGTCGGATTCTTCCAGATCGCGGTCTATACCGGCCTGCGCTATACCAGCGCGATCAACGCGGTGCTGATGAATTCGGCGTCACCGCTCTTCATCATCGCGATATCCTGGCTGCTCGACGGCGAGACGGTGACGCCGCGGCAGTTGCTGGGCATGGTGCTGTCGTTCTGCGGCATCCTCGTCATCATCAGCCGCGGCGCGATCGAGCAACTGCTTCAGCTTCATTTCAACATCGGCGATTTGATCATTCTGCTCGCCATGCCGGCATGGGGCCTTTATTGCGTGCTGCTGCGCCGCGCGCCGAAATCCCTCGACACGCTGGGCTTGCTCTTCGCCATCAACGTCATAGGCCTGGCGCTGGTGGTGCCGGCGCTCGTGGTCGAAGCCGCCTTCATCGCGCTGCCGCAGCCGACGCTGCTCACCGGCAGCGCCGTTCTCTACACCGGCGTGTTCGCCTCGTTCCTGGCTTACATCTGTTGGAACCGGGGCGTCGAGCTGGTGGGCGCGAACCGCGCCGGCTTCACCACGCATTTGCTGCCGGCCTTCGGCACCGTCCTGGCGGTCTTCGCCCTCGGCGAGGAGCTGCACGTCTACCACATCGTCGGCATCGCCGTGGTGCTGTTCGGTGTCTGGCTCGCGACCAGTGCACGGCGCAAGCCGCTGGTCGCGCCGATGGACTAGCGCCGCTCAAGCCTTGCCGTAGCCGCCGCCGCCGGGCGTTTCCAGCACGAAGACGTCGCCAGGACCGACCGCGATCACCTGCGTGCCGCCGAATTCCTCGTGCCTGCCGTCGGCGCGCTCGACCCAGTTGCGCGCCGCCGCTGCCGCGCCGCCGCCCGCCAGACCGAAAGGCGGGACGCGGCGCCGGTCGCCGAGGATCGCCGCGGTCATCGCCTCGCGGAAGCGGATGCGCCGAACCACGCCGTCGCCGCCGCGCCAGCGGCCAGCGCCGCCCGAGCCGCGGCGGATGGAGAAGCTTTCGAGCAGAACCGGAAAGCGCCACTCCAGCACCTCGGGATCGGTGAGCCGCGAATTGGTCATATGCGTGTGGACGGCGGAGGCGCCGTCGAATCCGGGTCCCGCTCCCGCTCCGCCGCATACCGTCTCGTAATATTGGTAGCGCGAGGTGCCGAAGGTGAAATTGTTCATCGTGCCCTGCGATGCGGCCATCGCATCGAGCGCAGCGTAGATCGCGTCGGTGATGCACTGCGAGGTCTCGACATTGCCGGCGACGACCGCCGCCGGATAGCGCGGGCTCAGCATCGTGCCGGGCGGAATGCGGATGTCGATCGGCACAAGACAGCCGGCATTCATCGGAATGTCGGCATCAACGAGCGTGCGGAAGACGTAGAGCACCGCCGCCTTGCATACGGCTTCGGGGGCGTTGAAGTTGGTGTCGAGCTGCGGGCTGGTGCCGGAAAAGTCGACGGTCGCGCGTCGGGCCCCGCGATCGATTGTCACCTTGACGCGGATCACCGCGCCGGAATCCATTTCGCAAGCATATTCGCCGTCGCGCAGCCGGCCGATGACCCGTCGGACCGCTTCGGCGGCGTTGTCCTGCACGTGGCTCATATAGGCTTCGACCACGTCGCGCCCGAAATGCCGCACCATGCGGTGCAGTTCCTGCACGCCCTTGGCGCAGGCGGCGATCTGCGCCTTGAAGTCGCCGATGTTCTGGTCGGGGTTGCGCGCGGGGTACCTGCCACCGGCGAGCAGGGCGCGCGCTTCGACCTCGCGGAAGCGCCCGGCGTCGACCAGCAGAAAATCGTCGATCAGCACGCCCTCTTCCTCGATGGTGCGACTCAGAGGCGGCATCGAACCCGGCGTTATACCGCCGATATCGGCCTGATGGCCGCGTGACGCGACGTAGAACAGCACGTCGCCCTCGCCCGCAACGCCGTCCTCGGCGAAGACCGGCGTGATCACCGTCACGTCCGGCAGATGCGTGCCACCGTTGTAAGGCGCATTGAGCACATAGACGTCGCCCGGCTTCATCCCGCGGCCATCGGCCCCACGGCCGCGCGCCCGGATCACGGTCGCGACGCTTTCGCCCATCGAGCCGAGATGCACCGGCATATGCGGCGCATTGGCGATCAGCGCACCGGTTCGGTCGAACAGCGCGCACGAGAAATCGAGCCGTTCCTTGATGTTGACGGAATAGGCAGTGTTTTGCAGCGCGACGCCCATCTGCTCGGCGATCGACATGAAGAGATTGTTGAACACCTCGAGCATCACCGGATCGACCTCGGTGCCGATCGCGACTGCGCGCGGCCGCGGCGCGACGCGCTCGAGAACGAGATTGCGGCGCGCGTCCATGCGCGCCCGCCACCCCGGTTCGACCACCGTGGTCGCGGTCTCCTCGACGACGATAGCGGGGCCGACGACCGCATGACCGGGCGCGAGCCTGGCGCGGCCGTAGACCGGCGCCGCCCAGGTTTTGCCGCCGGTGAACATGGCGACGTGATCGAGCGGCGGCGGCGGCGGCTCGGCGCTCTCGGACGAGACGCGGTCCTCGGCCCGGCCAACCAGGCCGATCGCCTCGACGCCGAGCGATTCGACGACGAGCGGCTTGTCCTCGACGACGAAGCCATAGCGCTGTCGATGGGCGGCGGAGAAATTGGCGCGAAGCCGCTCGACGTCGGCGTACTCGACGACAAGCGGCACGTCGGTGTCTTCGTATTTGACGTGCGCACGGCGCAGCAGCGTAACGTCGGAATCGGCGATGCCCTGCGCCGCAAGCTCGGCCTTGGCGGCGGCGGCAAGTTCGTCGAGAATCGAATCGAAGGCCGCTTTCGCCGCGGGCTCGAGCCGGGTCTCGACCGCCTGCTGTTTGAGACTACGCAGATCCGCGAGCCCCATCCCATAAGCCGAGAGCACGCCGGCAAAGGGATGAATGTAGATGCGGGTCATTCCGAGTGCGTCCGCAACCTGGCAGGCGTGCTGGCCGCCGGCGCCGCCGAAGCAGCAGAGCGTATATTCGGTGACGTCGTAACCGCGCTCGATCGAGATCTGCTTGATCGCATTGGCCATGTTCTCGACCGCGATCTTGATGAAACCGTCGGCCACCTCCTTCGGCGAACGGCGGTCGCCGGTAGCGGTCGCAATCTCCTCCGCCAGCGCCGTGAATTTGCGCTCGACGACGTCGCGATCGAGCGGCTGGTCGCCGCCCGGTCCGAAGACGCGCGGAAAGAACCGCGGCTGGATCTTGCCGAGCATGACGTTGCAATCGGTGACCGTCAGCGGGCCGCCGTGGCGATAGCACGCCGGCCCCGGTATGGCGCCGGCGGAATCCGGCCCGACGCGATAGCGCGCGCCGTCGAACGAGCAAATCGAGCCGCCGCCCGCCGCCACGGTGTTGATCTGCATCATCGGCGCTCGCAGCCGTACGCCGGCGACTTGAGTCTCGAAACTGCGCTCGAACCCGCCGGCGTAATGCGACACGTCGGTCGAAGTGCCGCCCATGTCGAAGGCGATGATCTTGTCGAAGCCGGCCCGTTCGGCGGTCTGCGCCGCGCCGACAATGCCCCCGGCGGGGCCCGACAGAATCGCGTCCTTGCCTTGGAACCGGCGGGCATCGACGAGACCGCCGTTCGACTGCATGAAAAAGAGCCTGACACCGCTCAGCTCGGCAGCAACTTCGTCGACGTAGCGGCGCAAAATCGGCGACAGATAGGCGTCAACCACGGTGGTGTCGCCGCGGCTCACCAGCTTCATCAGCGGGCTCACCGCGTGGCTCGTCGAAACCTGGCCGAATCCGACGCGCCGCGCGACCGCCGCGACCGAGCGCTCGTGCGCCGGATAGCGGTAGCCGTGCATGAAGACCACGGCGGCGCTGCGGCAGCCGGCCTCGCGCGCGGCGCGGAGATCGGCCTCAACACGGTGCAGATCGGGCGCGCGCAGCACCTCGCCCTGTGCCGTCACGCGCTCATCGACTTCGATGACCTGCTCATAAAGCAGTTCGGGCAAAACGATATGGCGCTCGAATAATTTGGGCCGGTTCTGATAGCCGATGCGCAGCGCATCGCCGAATCCTTTGGTGATCACCAGGACGGTGCGCTCGCCTTTGCGCTCGAGCAGCGCGTTGGTCGCCACCGTCGTACCCATCTTGACGGCGTCGATGGCATCGCCGGGCAGGCTGGCGCCGGCGGCGACGCCGAGGATGTCGCGGATGCCGGCCACGGCCGCATCGCGATAGCGATCCGGGTTCTCCGACAGCAGCTTGCGGGTAATCAGCGCGCCGTCGGGCCGGCGCGCCACGATATCGGTGAAGGTGCCGCCGCGATCGATCCAGAATTGCCAGCCCGCCATCGGCGCACGGCAACCTCAGTGGTGGCCGACGCCGTGACCGTGCGGCGGCGTCGCAGCCGCGTCGCCGTGGCCACCGCGGCCGGGAATGGCGATGAGGCAGAGCGCGACCAGCGCGCTGCCGAGGATGAACAGCAACAGCGAGACGGTGAACGACATTTCGGCCTCCTTGGCGCGGAGATCATGGCCGCCCGAACAGCTTTCCGCTAGGCTTTCACGCCAGCCATGCGCATGGTCGATCGCCCCTCGCCCAACCACGACGCCCGGCCGGGCGCGGTCGATATGCTGATCCTGCATTATACCGGCATGCCCGACCGGGAATCGGCGCTGGCGCGGCTCACCGATCCCGCCGCCAAGGTCAGCGCGCATTATCTGATCGACGACGGCGGCATGGTGATGCGCCTCGTGCCGGAGGAGCGCCGTGCGTGGCACGCCGGCGTGTCCTATTGGCGCGGACGGACCGACATCAACGGCGCCTCGATCGGCATCGAACTGGTCAACCCCGGCCACGAATACGGCTATCGCGATTTTCCACCGGCGCAGATGGCGGCGCTGGCGGCGCTCGTCGGCGACATCGTGCGGCGGCACGCCATTCCCGCGCGTCACGTCCTCGGTCACTCCGACGTCGCGATCGGCCGCAAGCGGGATCCGGGCGAGCGTTTCGATTGGCGCTGGCTGGCGCGACGCGGTATCGGCTTGTGGCCCGATTTCGCCGCCGGCGGCGAACCGGGCGACATCGCCGCTTTACAGCGCAATCTCGCGGCGTTCGGATACCGCTGCCCCACGACCGGCGAACTCGACGAAGACACCGCGGCGGCGATCCGCGCCTTCCAGCTTCATTTCCGGCCGCAGCGGATCGACGGCGCGGCCGACGAAGAGACCCGCCGCCGCGCCGGTGCGATTGCCCGGGCCGCAGCGACGGTTTGACATTGGCCGCGCCACCCCATCTTATGGCTGCGCCAGACGGCCGGATGGCCGCTTCTCGCCGCAAGGCGGGAGGAGGAAAGTCCGGGCTCCACGGAAACGCGGTGCCGGGTAACGCCCGGCGGGGGCGACCCCAGGGACAGTGCCACAGAAACACACCGCCCACCCCCCGGGCCTCGGCCCAGGGGCGGCAAGGGTGAAATGGTGCGGTAAGAGCGCACCGCGCCACCGGCAACGGCGGCGGCAGGGCAAACCCCACCGGGAGCAAGACCAAGTAGGGACGGCACGCTCTGTAAGTCCTTGGATTTACAGGGCAAGGCGGGTTTCCGAGGCCGCCGTCCGGGTCGGTCGCGTGAGGCGTTCGGCGACGAGCGTCCCAGATGAATGGCCATCCCCCGCGCGAGCGGGGACAGAACCCGGCTTACAGGCCGTCTGGCACCGCCTTTTGCCGCGTGTTCTTCTTATGTTCTCAATCTTTTCAAATAATCGCGGGCCGGTCTTCCGGCGAGATGGAAACAACAATCATTCGTCCTCTCGATTGATCAGAAAAATCCCGCTAACTTACGGATTTATACGGTAGAATCATTTGACCGCCCATAAAATCCCATGCTATCCCATACAGTCCCATAACGAAGCCTGCGCCACCGCTTGCCAGGTTTCCGGGACGTCGGCGCCGGAGAGGCGCGGGGGCGCCGTTTCGGGAGCGAAGCGTTGGCGGTCTTTCTTTCCACCTACGTCAACAAGATCGACCGCAAGGGCCGCGTTTCGGTGCCCGCGCCGTTTCGCGCCGCGCTCGCGCCCCACAGCGCCAAGGGCATCGTCGCATACCGCGCGGTGAAGCTCGCGGCGATCGAGGCCAGCGGCATCGACCGTGCCGAGGATCTGTCGCGTCGCATCGACCGCCTGCCCGAGCTGTCGGACGAACGCGACGCGCTCTCCGCCATCCTCGGCGAGTTGCGGCCGCTCGATTTCGACAGCGAGGGCCGCATCCTGCTGCCGGCCGACCTGGTCCGCCACGCCAGCATGTCCGACACCGCGGTGTTCGTCGGCTGCGGACCGACATTTCAGATCTGGGAGCCCGAGCGCTTCCGGCAGCACCAGGACACCATGCGCCGACGCATCCGCGAGCGCGGCCTGACGTTGCCGCCGGGCGAGCCGCAATGAGCGCGCACGCACCCGTCCTGCTTGCCGAAGTGATCGCGGCCCTGATGCCGCGCGACGGCGCAGTCTACCTCGACGGCACTTTCGGCGGCGGCGGTTACAGCCGCGCGCTGCTCGATGCCGCCGCCTGCCGCGTCGTCGCCTTCGATCGCGATCCGGCGGCGATCCGCGGTGGCGGCGCGCTGGCCGGGCGCTATCGGGATCGCCTAACCCTGATCGAGGGACGGTTTTCGCAAATGGAACCGCTGCTCAAGCCGCTCGGCATCGATGCGGTTTCGGGCGTGACGCTCGATCTCGGCGTCTCGTCGATGCAGCTCGACGATCCGACGCGCGGCTTCTCGTTCCGCGCCGACGGCCCGCTCGACATGCGCATGTCGCAGCGGGGCGAAAGCGCCGCCGACCTCGTCAATCGTCTGTCGGAAACCGAGCTGACCAAGATCATCCGCGAGTACGGCGAGGAGCGTTTCGCCCGCCGCGTCGCGCGCGCGATCCTGGCCGCGCGCAAGACCGGGCCCATTACTCGCACCGTCGAACTCGCTACGCTGGTGCGCCGATCAGTTCCGGCTGCGGACGCGATCGATCCGGCAACGCGGGCATTTCAGGCCCTGCGCATTGCAGTCAACGACGAGCTCGGCGAGCTCGATCGCGGCCTGCTGGCCGCCGAACGGCTGTTGGCCCCCGGCGGTCGCCTAGCGGTGATTTCGTTCCATTCGCTCGAGGACCGTCGCGTCAAATCGTTCCTGCGCGCACGCTCTGGCCACGCGCCGCGCGGTTCGCGTCACCTGCCTGCGGCGCAGCAGCGCGAGCCCAGCTTCCGGCTGCTGACGCCCAAGCCGCTGACGCCGTCGGCCGCTGAGATCGCCCGCAATCCGCGCGCGCGTTCGGCGCGCCTCCGCGCCGCGGAGCGCACGGCCGCACCGGCCTGGGGAGAGGCCGCATGATCCGGATCAGCACCGTTTTCTGGACCCTGGCGGTGGTGATCGCGGGTTACGCCATGTTCCAGGTCAAGTTCCACGTCGTCAAACTCGACGACGAACTCGCGCGTCTTAACCGGCAAATTGCCTCGGTCCGCGAGGAAACCCGCGTGCTCAAGGCCGAATGGACGCTGCTCGACGACCCGCGGCGGCTCGACCGGCTCAACGGCACGTTCCTCAAGCTGCAGCCGATCGCGCCAACGCAGATCGTACAGCCGAGCGATCTCGGCCGCATCCCGCTGCGGAACACCCCGACCGCCGCATTGCCCGCCGTGCCGCCGCAGATCGCCAACGCGAGAACGCCGCAATGAAGCAATCGCCCGACGTCATGCGCGACGATCCGTGCCGGCCGCGTCATTTCCGGCCGCAGGCGAGCGCGCCGGTGCCGCCCGACGGTCCGGCGCACGACGCGATCGAACTCAGCCATACCCGCCTGTTGATCACCGGAGCCCTGTTCCTGCTCGCCTTCGTCGTAATCGGCGCGCGGCTGATCGAGGTCGCCGGCTTCAAGGCCGGCGACGTCCGCTTCGCGCACGGTCGTGCCGCAAGCAGGACAGTCGCGATGCGTGCCGACATCGTCGACCGCAACGGCGTCCTGCTGGCGACGACCCTCGAGGCCCCGTCACTGTTCGCCAACCCCAAGCTCATCGCGGACAAGCGCGAAACCGCGCACCGACTCGCGGCGATCCTCCCCGAGTTGACCGAGAGCGAGATCTACGCGCGACTCAGTTCCGACAAAAGCTTCGTCTGGCTCGACCGCCGCCTGACGCCGCGCCAGGAAAACGCGGTCAACCGGCTCGGCGTCCCTGGCCTGCAATTCGAGAGCGAGGGCAAGCGCGTCTACCCCGAAGGCGCGCTCACCGCCCACACGGTTGGGTACGTCGGCATCGACGACAACGGCCTCGCCGGCATCGAACGCAGCTTCGACCAGGCCTTGAAGCGCCGCGGTCAACCGGTGCAGCTGTCGCTCGACGTGCGGCTGCAATACATCCTGCGCAGCGAGATCGCGCGGCAGGTCGCCGAGTTCAAGGCGGCCGGCGCCGCCGGTTTGATCATGGATGTACGCGACGCCGAGGTTCTGGCGCTGGAGTCATTGCCCGATTTCGATCCGGCGAATCCCGGCGCCGCGACGCCAGCACAGCTCTTCGATCGCGCGAGCCTCGGCACGTATGAAATGGGCTCGGTGATGAAGATCTTTAACACGGCGATGGTGCTCGACGACGGCGTCGCGACCCTCGCCTCGACGTTCGACGCGACCAAGCCGCTCAAGGTCGGCCGTTTCCTCATTCACGACTACGAGCCAAAGAAGCGCTGGCTGAGCGTGCCGGAGATCTTCGAGTATTCGTCGAACATCGGCTCCGCGCGCATGGCAGCCGAGGCCGGCGCCGACCGCCAGCGTGCATTTCTCGCGAAGCTCGACCTGCTGCACCCTCCGGCCTTCGAACTGCCCGAAGGCACGCCGCTCTATCCCAACTCGTGGCGGCCGATCAACGTCATGACCATCGGGTTCGGTCACGGCATCGCCATCAGCCCGCTGCAGCTTGCGGCCGGCGCGGCCGCCATCGTCAACGGCGGCATCTACCATACACCGACCCTCATGAAGCGAGCTGACGGCACGCAGCCGGCGGGACGGCGGGTGGTATCGGAAAAAACCTCCGTCGAGATGCGGCACCTGATGCGGCTCGTCGTCGAAGGCGGCACCGGCAGGCTCGCCGCCGGGTCAGGCTATCTGATCGGCGGCAAGACCGGGACCGCCGAGAAGGACGCCGACGGGCATTACGAAACCCACAAGCTGCTGTCGTCCTTCGTCGGTGTGTTCCCGATCAACGATCCGCGATACCTTGTCCTCGTCCTGCTCGACGAGCCGCATGGCGACCGCAGCACCGGCGGCTTCGCCACCGGCGGGATGGTCGCCGCGCCGGCGGTCAAGCGCATCGTCATGCGCATGGCGCCGATCGTCGGAATCCCTCCGGTAGACCAAAATTCGCCTGAAATTCGCCGTTCTCTGATGGTCGGCTTGTCCAACCCGCAGGGACGGAAACTTGCGGCTAACTGAGATCATGGACGGCGGATTGCGCCCGCGCCGTACAGCGCCGTCAGCGGGCGATCCTGAGATTGTTGGCCTGACTTCCGATTCCCGCAGCGTGAAACCCGGTTATCTGTTCGCCGCCCTGCCGGGCGCACGCGAGAGCGGCCGCCGTTACCTCGACGATGCGCTGGCGCGGGGCGCCGCTGCGATCCTCACCGACACCGCGCCGCTCGACCGGCCGGTGGCCGTGCCGGTGATCGCCGACCAAAACCCCCGGCGCCGCCTGGCGCGTATGGCCTCCCGCTTCTATGCCCCGCAGCCGGCGACGATCGCCGCCGTCACCGGCACCAACGGCAAGACCTCGGTCGCGGTCTTCACGCGCCAGATCTGGGCGGCGCAGGGATTGAAAGCGGCGAGCCTCGGCACCATCGGCGTCGTGGCGCCCGGTATCACGCGGCCCGGCGCGCTCACCACGCCCGATCCGATCGAGCTGCACCGCATCCTCAACGAGCTGGTGCAGGCCGGCATCGAGCACGTTGCGCTCGAAGCATCCTCGCACGGCCTCCACCAGTTCCGGCTGGACGGCGTGGCGCTGGCGGCCGCCGCCTTCACCAATCTCACGCGCGACCACCTCGATTATCACCGCGACATGGCGCATTACTTCGCCGCCAAGCGCCGTCTGTTCGCCGAGCTACTACCGGCCTCCGGCACCGCGGTCGTCAACCTCGACGACGATTACGGTCGCGTCCTCGTCGACACCGCCAGAGGCCGCGGTCAGCGCCTCGTCACCTACGGCACGGCGGCGGACGCCGAACTGCGGCTGATCGCCGCCGCGCCGACGGCGCATGGCCTTGCGGTCGAGATCGCCGTCGGTCAGCGGCCGCCGCATCAACTCACCCTGCCGCTGCTCGGCGCATTCCAGGCGATGAACGCCCTGGCCGCCGTCGGCCTCGCGATCGCGACCGGTACGCTGCCCGAGGCCGCGCTCGCCGCCCTGCCGCGCCTCGAGGGGGTGCCGGGCCGCATGGAACTGGCGGCGATCCATCCTTCGGGCGCGCCGCTGATCGTCGATTATGCGCACACGCCGGACGCGCTCGAGACCGCGCTCAAGGCGCTGCGGCCGCATGCCGCCAAGCGACTGGTCGTGGTCTTCGGCTGCGGCGGCGACCGTGATGCCGGCAAGCGGCCGCAGATGGGCGCCATCGCCGCACGGCTCGCCGACGTCGTTATCGTCACCGACGACAACCCGCGGTCGGAGGACGCCGCCGCGATCCGCAGCGCCGTGCTGGCCGCCTGCCCCGACGGGCGCGAGATTGGCGACCGCCGCGCCGCCATCCGCGCGGCGGCGAAGCTGATCGAGGCCGGCGATCTTCTGCTGATTGCCGGCAAGGGCCACGAGACCGGCCAGATCGTCGGTCCGCGGACCCTGCCCTTCGACGATCGTATCGAAGCCCGCGCCGCCGTTGCCGCGCTCGGAGGCGCCGTATGAGCGCGCTGTGGACCGCCGCCGAGGCCGCCGCCGCCACCGGCGGCGTCAACACCGGTGCCTGGACCGCCGGAGGCGTGTCAATCGACAGCCGCTCGCTGCTTTCGGGCGATCTCTTCGTCGCGCTCAAAGGCCCGAAATTCGACGGCCACGACTTCGTGGCCGCCGCCTTCGATAGGGGAGCCGCGGCAGCGATGGTCGCCAAGGCCGTGGCCGGCACGACGAAGCCCCAGCTGATCGTCGGCGACACCCAGATCGGACTCGAAAGCCTCGGCCGCGCCGCCCGCGCCCGCACCGCCGCCAGGGTCATCGGCATTACCGGCAGCGTCGGAAAGACCGGAACCAAGGAGGCGCTGCGCCACGCGCTCGAGCGCCAGGGCGCGACCCATGCCTCGCTCGCCAGCCTCAACAACCAATGGGGCGTGCCGCTTTCGCTGGCGCGCATGCCGCACGACAGCGCCTACGCCGTGTTCGAGATGGGGATGAACCATCCCAGCGAGATCGACGCCCTGACGCGGCTGGTGCGGCCCGACATCGCCGTGATTACCGCGATCGAGCCCGCTCATCTTGGATTCTTCTCTTCGGTCGAAGCCATCGCCGACGCCAAGGCCGAAATCTTCAACGGCATGGACGCGCACGGCTGCGCCGTCCTCAACCGCGACAGTCCGCATTTCGACCGCCTTGCCGAGAAGGCGAGGGCGGCCGGCATCGGCCGCATCGTCGATTTCGGCTCGCGTTCGGACGCCGCCGTACATCTGATCGACTGCCATCTGCACGCCAGCGCCAGCGCGGTGACGGCCTCCGTGCAGGGCGAGATCGTCGATTATTGCCTGTCGCTACCCGGCCGCCACTGGGTGATGAACAGCCTCGCGGTGCTTGCCGCGGTCAAAGCTGCCGGCGCCGACGTCGGAACCGCGGCCGCTTCGATGGCGACGCTCGAGCCGATGGGCGGCCGCGGCCGGCGCCGCGCGATCGCGGCGGCGGACGGCGATGCTCTGCTGATCGACGAAAGCTACAATGCGAGCCCGGCCTCGATGCGCGCGGCGATCGCCGTGCTCGGGATGGCGGAGCCTCAGGGTAACGGCCGCCGCATCGCGGTTTTGGGCGACATGCTCGAGCTCGGAGCCGAGGCCGCTCGGTTGCACGCCGAACTCGCCGCGCCGCTGCGCGACGCCAAGGTCGATCTGGTTTTCACCGTCGGCGACGCGATGCGGGCGCTCCACGACGCGCTGCCGGCGCGCCGGCGCGGCGGGCATGCCGCCACCGCCGCCGAGATCGCCGAGACCGTCGCCCGCCGCCTCCGGCGAGGCGACATCGTCATGGTCAAGGGGTCTTACGGCACCCGCATGCGCGACGTCGTGGCGCGCCTCACCACGCCCGCGGAAACGGCGAGACGTTGACCCATGCTCTATCTGCTTCTCGCTCCGCTGGCCGACCGCTTCGTGGCGTTCAACCTGTTCCGCTACATCACCTTCCGCTCGGGCGGCGCCGTCGTGACCGCGCTCATCATCAGCTTCATCTGCGGTCCGTCGATCATCGCCTGGCTGCGCTCCAAGCAGGCGGAGGGCCAGCCGATCCGCACCGATGGACCGGAGGGCCACCTGCTGACCAAGAAGGGCACGCCCACCATGGGCGGGTTCCTGATCCTGCTTGCCATCATCGGCTCGACGCTGCTGTGGGCCGATCTCGCCAATCCGTACATTTGGGTGACGCTGTTCGTCACTGCCGGATTCGGCACGGTCGGTTTCTTCGACGACTACCGCAAGCTCACGCGCCGCTCACACCGCGGCCTTTCGAGCCGCAGCAAGTTCCTGATCGAGCTGGTGATCAGCGCCGTCGGCGCCTATGCCGTCGTGCTGATCACTCACCCGCCGCTCGGCAGCTCGCTGGCGGTGCCGTTCTTCAAGGGGGTGCTGCCCGATCTCGGCTGGTTCTTCCTGGTCTTCGCCGCCTTCGTGATCACCGGCGCATCCAACGCCGTCAACCTGACCGACGGCCTCGACGGCCTGGCGATCGTACCGGCGATGATTGCCGGGGGGTGCTTTGCGCTGATCTCGTATCTCGTCGGCAACCTTGTGTTCGCCAACTATCTCCAACTATGGCATGTCGCCGGCGCCGGCGAGTTGGCGGTGTTCTGTGCCTCACTGGTCGGCGCCGCGCTCGGCTTTCTCTGGTTCAACGCGCCGCCGGCGATGGTGTTCATGGGCGACACCGGATCGCTGGCGATCGGCGCCGCGCTCGGCATCGTCGCGGTCATCACCAAGCACGAGCTGGTTCTGGTGATCGTCGGCGGGCTGTTCGTGCTCGAAACCGTGTCGGTGATCGTCCAGGTGGTGAGTTTCAAGCTCACCGGACGGCGCGTCTTCCGCATGGCGCCGCTCCACCACCACTTCGAGAAGAAGGGCTGGCAGGAGCCGACGATCGTCATCCGCTTCTGGATCATCGCCTCGATCCTTGCGATCGCGGGCCTCTCCACCCTCAAGCTCCGGTGAGGCGATGATCGCGGTGACGCAATTCCGCAATCAGACGGTGGCCGTGCTGGGCCTGGCGCGCTCCGGCCTCGCCGCCGCGGCCGCGCTGAAGCGGGGCGGCGCCAGGGTCGTGGCCTGGGACGATGCGCCGAGCCGGCGCGAGGAAGCGACGCGTGCGGGCCTCGATCTGGTCGACCTCGCCGTCGATCTTGCCGGCGCCCGGGCGCTGGTGCTCTCGCCCGGCATCCCGCACACCTTCCCGCGCCCCCATCCTGCGGCGGCGCGCGCCAAGGCGGCCGGCGTGCCGATCATCGGCGACATCGAGTTGCTGGCGCTGGCGCAGAAGGCGGCGCGCTTTGCCGGCATCACCGGCACCAACGGCAAATCGACGACCACGGCGCTGATCGCCCATATTCTTGCCGAGACCGGCCGCAAGGTCGCGGTCGGCGGCAATCTCGGCGTGCCCGCGCTGCTGCTTGAGGCGCTCGGCGCGGACGGCACCTATGTGCTCGAGCTCAGCTCGTATCAGCTCGAGCTGACCCGCAGCCTAGTCCTCGACGTCGCGGTGCTGCTCAACATCACGCCCGATCACCTCGATCGCCACGGCGGCATGGAAGGCTACGTCGCCGCCAAGCGCCGTATCTTCCACGGCCAGAGCGCGCGCCACACCGCGGTGGTCGGCATCGACGACGCCATCTGCCGGGGTATCTACAACGCGCTGAAGGAGGCGGGACGCCAGCACGTCGTGCCGGTCTCCGCGCATCGCCGCGTGGCCGGCGGCGTCTACGTCGCCGACGGCGCACTGATCGACGAGCTCGACGGGGTGTCCCGACCGGTTCTGCATCTGGCCGAACTGCCGCGTCTGCCCGGCGCGCACAACGGCCAGAATGCCGCCGCAGCCTATGCCGCCGCGCGCGCGCTGGGCTGCGACGAAGAGACCGCGGCCCACGCCATCACGACCTTCCCCGGCCTGGCCCACCGCCAGGAATTCATCACCACCATCGACGGCATTCGCTACGTCAACGATTCCAAGGCGACCAACGCCGACGCCGCCGAAAAGGCGCTTGCCTGTTACGACGATATCTACTGGATCGCCGGCGGCCGTCCGAAAGAGGACGGCATCGACGCGTTGGCGCCGCTGTTCCCGCGCATCCGGCGGGCCTTCCTGATCGGCGAGGCGGCGGAACGCTTCGCGCGCACCCTCGACGGCCGCGTGGCCTACGAGATTTCCGGCATACTCGAGGCGGCGGTCGCCGCCGCCCGCCACACCGCGCTCAATGAGCGCCGGCGCGGCGCCGTGGTGCTGCTGTCGCCCGCCTGCGCATCGTTCGATCAGTTCCGCGATTTCGAGGATCGCGGCGACTGTTTCCGCCGTCTGGTCGAGCGGATTCCGGGGAGACGCGCATGAACTTCGCGCGTACCGACCGCAGCGCCGTGGCGCAATGGTGGTGGACCGTCGACCGCTGGACGCTGGCGGCGCTCGCCGGCCTGATCGCGTTCGGCTCGCTGCTGGTGATGACGTCGAGCCCGTCGGTCGCGATCCACGTGCATACCGACCGGCTGCACTTCATCGTCCGGTATTTCGCGATTCTGCCCGTCGCCATCGCGGCGATGCTCGCAATGTCGCTGCAGAGCCCGCGCACGGTCCGGCGCGTCGCTGTCGCCGGTTTGGCGATTTCGCTGACGATGCTCGTCGCCACGCCGTTCGTCGGCGTCGAGATCCTCGGCGCACGCCGCTGGATCGAGGTCGCCGGCTTCTCGCTGCAGCCGTCGGAATTCGTCAAGCCGTGCTTCGCCGTGGTCTGCGCCTGGCTCTTCGCCCAATCGCGCGAGCAACCGGATTTCCCCGGCCAGTGGATCGCTGTCGGCCTGTTCGCCGTCATCCTCATCCTGCTGATCCGCCAGCCCGATCTCGGCATGTCGGTCGTGGTCGCAGCGGTCTGGTTCACGCAGCTGTTCCTGGCCGGCCTGCGCATCGCGCAGGCGGCGATGGTGCTGGGTCTCGGCGCCGGCGGCCTGGCCGCCGCCTATTTCACGCTGCCGCACGTGACTAGCCGCGTCGACCGCTTCTTCGATCCGGCGAGCGGCGATTCCTACCAGGTCGACCGCGCGATGGACGCCTTCATGCACGGCGGCCTGTGGGGTGTCGGACCGGGCGAAGGCACGGTCAAGCAGTCGCTGCCCGATGCGCATGCCGATTTCGTCTTCGCGGTCGCCGGCGAGGAGCTCGGCCTGTTCGTCTGCCTCATCATCGTCGCGCTCTTCGCCTTCATCGTGCTGCGCGGCTTCACGCGGCTGCTGCAGGACAACAACCTATGGGTCGTGCTCGCTGCCACCGGGCTGCTCGTCCAGTTCGGATTGCAGGCGGTGATCAACATGGCCTCGACCCTGCATCTGATGCCGACCAAGGGCATGACGCTGCCGTTCCTGTCCTACGGCGGCTCGTCCCTGCTCGCTCTCGGACTCGGCATGGGCATGGTGCTCGCCTTGACGCGACGGCGCTTCGGTGGAGAGCCGACATGAGCGCGCTCGTCGTTCTCGCCGCCGGCGGCACCGGCGGCCACATGTTTCCGGCCGAGGCGCTGGCCGGCGAACTGGTCGGGCGCGGCGTCGCGGTCGCACTGGTCACCGACAAGCGGGGTCAGGCCTTCGACAACCGCCTGCCCGGCGTGGCGCTGCACCGCGTCCGCGCCGGTCGGCCGGGCACCGGCATAGGCAGCAAGCTGCTTGCCTTCTGCGAGATTGCGCTCGGTCTGGTCGCAGCGCGGCGCCTGCTACGCCGGCTGGCGCCGGCGGCGGCGGTCGGATTCGGCGGCTACCCCTCGGTGCCGACGATGATGGCCGCTTCTGGCTTAGGCGTGCCGACGGTGATCCATGAGCAGAACGCGCGCTTGGGCCGCGCCAACCGCTGGCTTGCGCCGCGTATGAGGCGGATCGCCACATCCTTCGCTCATGTCGACGGCCTTCGCGACGCGGACCGCACACGCATCGTCGAGACCGGCAACCCCGTCCGGCCGGCAGTGGTGGCCGAAGGCGGCGTACCTTATGCGGCGCCGGCGATGGGACCGATCGGCCTGCTGGTCATCGGCGGCAGCCAGGGCGCCCGCATCCTGAGCGCGGTCGTACCGGCGGCGCTGGCTTTGCTACCGAGCGAGCTCAAGGCGCGGCTTTCGGTCGCGCAGCAGGCACGACCGGAAGACATCGACGCGGTGCGCAGCACTTATGCCGCAAACGGCATCCGTGCCGAGGTCGCCAGCTTCTTCGCTGACGCACCGGTGCGCATGGCGCGGGCCCATCTGGTCATTTCGCGCTCAGGCGCTTCGAGCGTCGCCGAGCTCTGCGTCATCGGCCGGCCCGCGATTCTGGTGCCGTATCGCTACGCCGCCGACGACCACCAGACAGCCAATGCCGAGGCGCTGGCCGCCGCCGGCGCGGCCTGGGTCATGGACGAAGACGCCTTCACACCGCCGGCGCTGGCGCAGCGGCTGGAAACGCTGTTCGCGCAGCCCGAGTTGCTGACCGCCGCCGCCGGCGCGGCACGGAGCCTGGCGCGGCCCGATGCGGCGCGGCGCCTAGCCGATCTCGTGCTCCAGACCGCAGGAGGCGCGCGATGAGGGCGCTGCCGCTCGACATCGGCGTCATCCATTTCACCGGCATCGGCGGCATCGGCATGAGCGGCATTGCCGAAATCCTGAAAAACCTCGGCTACGAGGTGCAGGGCAGCGATCTCGCCGACAACGCCAACGTCAGGCGCCTGCGCGGCCTCGGTATAAGCGTCGCAATCGGCCACCGCGCGGAGAATCTCGGCGCCGCCAAGGTCGTCGTCGTCTCGTCGGCGGTGACACCCGACAACCCCGAGGTGGTCGAGGCGCGCTCGCGGCTGATTCCAGTCGTGCGGCGGGCGGAGATGCTGGGCGAGCTGATGCGCCTCAAATGGGCGATCGCGGTCGCGGGCACGCACGGCAAGACCACGACCACGTCGTTGATCGGCGCGCTGCTCGAAGCCGCCGGACTCGACCCGACGGTGATCAACGGCGGCATCATCAACGCCTACGGCACCAACGCGCGTCTCGGCGCCGGCGCCTGGATGGTGGTCGAGGCCGATGAAAGCGACGGCACCTTCGTCAAGCTGCCCTCGACCATCGCCGTCGTCACCAATATCGATCCCGAGCATCTCGACCATTACGGCTCGATCGAGGCGCTGCACCAGGGCTTCGAGAGCTTCGTCTCGGCGATTCCCTTCTACGGCGTGGCGGTGCTGTGCATCGACCACCCGGTCGTTCAAGGGATGATTCCGAAGCTCAGCGAACGCCGCATCGTCACCTACGGCTTCAACCCCCAGGCGGACGTGCGCGCCAACGCGATCACGCTCGGCGTCGACGGCGCGCGGTTCGACGCCGTCGTCACCGACCGCCGCGACGGCACCAGCCGCACCATCCCGCGCCTGCACCTGCCGATGTTCGGACGCCACAACGTGCAGAACGCGCTTGCCGCCGTCGCCGTAGCGTGCGAGCTGAAGCTCGCCGACGACGTCGTGCGCAGCGCCTTCGCCGGCTTCAAAGGAGTGAAGCGTCGCTTCACCCAGACCGGCGAGTGGAACGGCATCGTCGTGATCGACGATTACGGCCACCATCCGGTCGAGATCGCGGCGGTGCTCAAAGCCGCGCGCAGCGCCACCAAGCGCAGCGTGATCGCCGTGGTGCAGCCGCACCGCTACACCCGGCTCAAGAACCTGTTCGAGGAATTCTGCACCTGCTTCAACGATGCCGACACCGTGCTGGTGGCCGACGTCTACCCGGCGGGCGAGCCGCCGATCCCCGGCATTGACCGCGACGCGCTGGTCGCCGGCCTCAAGGCGCACGGTCATCGCAACGCGCTGCCGCTCGACTCCGCCGAGGCCCTGCCGGCGCTGATCCGCGACCTGGCGCGACCGGGCGACCTGGTGGTCTGCCTCGGCGCCGGCTCGATCACCAACTGGGCCAACGCGCTGCCGCAGGAGCTGGCGGCGCATGCGCCGCGGAGGCACCGGCAATGATGGTAGCGCGGCGCCACCATCCGCCCCGCCTGATCGAGCGGCTGCCGCGCGTGCGCGGCCGTCTCGGCGAAAACGCACCGCTCGCCCACCTCACCTGGTTCCGCGTCGGCGGGCCGGCCGAGGTGATGTTCCGGCCGGCCGATCTCGACGATCTCGCCGCGTTCCTCGCCGCCAAGCCGAAGGACGTGCCGGTGACGGTCATCGGTATTGCCTCCAATCTGCTGATCCGCGACGGCGGCGTGCCCGGTGTGGTGATCAGGCTCGGGCGCGGCTTCGTCGACGTCGCGGCCTCGGGTGAGGAGGTGACCGCCGGCGCCGGCGCGCTCGATCTCAATGTCGCGCTCGCCGCCTGCACCGCAGGCATCGCCGACCTCGAATTCCTGTCAGGCATTCCTGGCACGGTCGGCGGCGGACTGCGCATGAACGCCGGCGCCTATGGCCGCGAGTTCAAGGACGTGCTGCGCGAAGCCGTCGCGCTCGACGGCGAGGGCCACCGCCACGATCTCGAGCCGGGCGAGATGAATCTGTCGTACCGCCATTGCGGCGTGCCGGACGACTGGATCTTCGTCGCCGCGCGCTTCAGGGGTCGGCGCGACAGCCCGGTCGCGATCGGCGCCCGCATGGCAGAAATCCAGGCGCAGCGTGAGGCCACGCAGCCGATCCGCGCCCGCACCGGCGGCTCGACCTTTGCGAACCCGTCCGGCCACAAGGCGTGGGAGCTGATCGACCGGGCCGGCTGCCGCGGCCTCAGGCGCGGCGGCGCCGTGGTTTCGGACAAGCACGCTAATTTCCTGATCAACGCCGGCGGTGCGACCGCCGCCGATCTCGAAGCCTTGGGCGAGGAAGTCCGCCGCCGCGTCGAGCAAACCACCGGCATCGTGCTCGAATGGGAGATCAGGCGCATCGGCGTCCCGGCACGCGACGGGGGCCGGGCATGAGCCGTTCCGTTCGCTCCGTCGCCGTGCTGATGGGCGGCTGGACCGCCGAGCGCGAGGTCTCGCTGGTGAGCGGCCGCGAGGTCGCGAAGGCGCTGGCGTCGCTCGGCTACGACGTGCGCAGCATCGACGTCACGCGCGATCTCGCGGCGCTGGTGCGGGCGCTGATGCCCGCGCCCGACGTCGTCTTCAATGCCCTGCACGGTCGCGGCGGCGAGGACGGCACGGTGCAGGGCGTGCTTGAGTTCCTGCGCGTGCCCTATACCCATTCCGGTGTCCTCGCGTCGGCGGTCGCCATGGACAAGCCGACCGCGCGCTGCGTCTTCGCCGCCGCGGGACTGCCGCTGGCCGAGGGCCGCGTCGCGACGCGCCAGGAGCTCGCCGCCGGCGACGTGCTGCCGCGCCCCTACGTGGTGAAGCCGATCAATGAGGGCTCCAGCGTCGATGTCCGCATCGTCCAGGGCGCCGACAAATCATGGGCGGCCGAAGCCAGGAGTTGGCGTTACGAGCGGGCGCTGGTCGAGCGCTATGTGCCCGGCCGCGAGATTACCGTCGCGGTGATGGGCGACCGAGCACTCGGCGCGCTCGAGATCCGGCCGGCCAAGGGCTTCTATGACTACGCCGCCAAATACGCGCCGGGCGGTTCCACACACCTGATGCCGGCGCCGATCCATCCTCGCGCCTATGCCGAGGCGCTGGAGATCGGCCTCGCGGCACACAGAGCGCTCGGCTGCCGCGGCGTCAGCCGCGCCGATCTGCGCTACGACGACACCGCCGGCGAACCCGGCCGGTTGGTTCTGCTCGAGGTCAATACCCAACCCGGCATGACGCCGACCTCGCTGGTGCCCGATATCGCGCGCCACGTTGGCATCGAGTTTCCAGCGCTGGTGCGCTGGATGGTGGAGAACGCGGCATGCGATTTCTGAAGCGCCACGCCGCCACGAAGCCGTCGGTGGCTCCCCTGCGGCGCCGGCCCTTCCCGACCTTTGCCGTGGTCCTCGGGCTGAGCGTCGCGGCGTTCGGCGCCGGCGGCGGCGGAAGCTATTGGTTGTGGCACGACGGAACGGTGGCGGGCGTCGCTCATGCGCTCGTCGCCCGCGGCCTCGCGCTCGCCGGCCGCGAAGGTCTCAACCTCGAGAACGTCGAGGTCGTCGGGCGGCAGCGGCAGAGCGTGGCCTCAATCCTGGCCGCCCTCGACGTTCGCCGCGGCATGCCGATCTTCGATATCGACCTACGTGCCGCCAAGGCGCGGCTCGAGGCATTGCCGTGGATCCGAAGCGCCGACGTCGAGCGCCGCCTGCCCAACACCCTGTTCGTCCGCCTCACCGAACGGGAGCCGTTTGCGTTCTGGCAGCGCGGCGACACGCTTTCGCTGGTCGACCGCGACGGCACCGTCATCCCGGTCGCGAGTCTCGCGCCATACGGGCCGCGTATCGTACTCGTCGGCGATGACGCGCCGCAGCAGGCGGCGATCCTGCTCGAAATGCTCGCGAGCGCGCCGGCGCTGGCGCGGCGCGTCAACGCCGCCGTGCGCTACGGCGACCGGCGCTGGACGCTGCGTTTCGACACCGGCGTCGAGGTCGCGCTGCCCGAAAGCGATGCGCCCGCCGCCTGGCGGCGTCTGGCCGCGCTCGAGGCACAGCAACACATCCTTGAGCGCGCGATCGTCGCCGTCGATCTGCGCCTGCCGGACCGCACGGTGGTGCGCCTGGCGCCCGCCGCAGGCAACCGGCCCGCCGCACGCGCCGGCGGCAAGGACCGGAGCTCATGAGCAACAAGAAGCTCAACGGCCGCGCGCGCGGCGGCGTCATCGGGGTGCTCGACCTCGGCACCACCAAGATGTGCTGTTTCATCGCCCGCCGCGAGCAGCCGGCCCCGCGTATCGTCGGCATCGGTCACCAGATCTCGCGCGGAATCAAGAACGGCGTCATCACCGAAATCGAGGCCGCGAGCCAGGCGATCCTCACCACCGTCCATGCCGCCGAACAGATGGCTGGCGAGCAGCTGTCCGAGGTGGTGGTGAACCTGTCCGGCGGCTTCTCCGCCTCGCGGATGGTCAAGAGCGAAATCAACCTCAACGGCCGCGAGATTTCGGACGCCAACATGCGCCGCGTGCTCGACCAGGGTTTCCGCATCAAGGAACCGTCGGAGCGCACGGTGATCCATTCGGTGCCCGTGGGCTTCGCCATCGACGGCGGCCGGCCGGTGCGCGATCCGCGCGGCATGTACGGCCACAAGCTGGCGGTCAACATGCACGTTGTCTCAGCGGAATCGGCGGTGGTGCGCAATCTCGCCAACTGTCTCGGCCGCTGCCGTCTCGAGATCGCGGCGGTGGTCGCGAGTCCCTACGCCTCGGGCCTTGCGGCGCTGGTCGACGACGAGAGCGAGCTCGGCGTCACCGTCATCGACATGGGCGGCGGCACGACCACCATCGGCGTGTTCTTCGACGGCAACCTCGTCTTCGTCGACTCGATTCCGGTCGGCGGCGGCCACGTCACCAACGACATCGCCCGCGGCTTGACCACGCCGATCGCGCATGCCGAGCGGATGAAGGTGCTTTACGGCAGCGCAATTCCGTCGGCCGCAGACGAGCGCGAGACCATCACCGTGCCCCTGGTCGGCGAGGAGGAGGACCACGCCAACCACGTGCCGAAATCGCTTCTGGTCGGAATCATCTCGCCGCGGCTCGAGGAGACTTTCGAGCTGGTGCGCGACCGCCTCGAACGCTCGGGCTTCGACAAGATCGCCGGCCGCCGGATCGTGCTGACCGGCGGCGCCTGCCAGCTGCCGGGAACGCGCGAGCTGGCCGGCCTCATCCTCGACAAGCAAATCCGCGTCGGCCGACCGCTACGCGTCGACGGCCTCGCGGAATCGACCGCCGGCCCCGCCTTCGCGGGCGCGGTCGGACTCATCCATTTCGCTCTCGCCGAGCACGCCGAGCCGCCGCGACGCGGCCGGATGGGCGCGGAAGAGCCAAGCGGCCTCTTCGGCCGAATCGGAGGCTGGCTACGTGAAAACCTTTGAACGGACCACCGGCAACCCGTCCTTCGCCAGGCGGGTGGGCGGGGACCCCAATCTGGCGACGCTTTGGAGGGAAGTATGACGTTGAATCTGAAAGTACCGACGGAAGAGCTGGAGCTCAGGCCCCGGCTCACAGTGATCGGCGTCGGCGGCGCCGGCGGCAACGCCGTCAACAACATGATCCGCTCGAATCTCGTGGGTTGCGAGTTCATCGTCTGCAACACCGACGCCCAGGCGATGAAGCAGTCGCTGGCCGAGCGCCGCATTCAGCTCGGCATCACCGTCACACGCGGCCTCGGCGCCGGGTCGCGGCCCGATGTCGGCCAAATCGCCGCCGAAGAAGCGCTCGACGAGATCATGATGGCGCTCGAGGGCTCCAACATGGTGTTCATCACTGCCGGCATGGGCGGCGGCACCGGCACCGGCGCGGCGCCGGTCATCGCCCGGGCCGCGCGCGAGGCTGGCATTCTGACCGTCGGCGTCGTCACCAAGCCCTTCCATTTCGAAGGCACGCACCGGATGAAGACGGCGGAAAAGGGCATCGCCGAGATGACCAAATACGTCGACACGTTGCTCATCATCCCGAACCAGAACCTGTTCCGGGTCGCCAACGAGCGCACCACCTTCGCCGACGCGTTCAAGATGGCGGACGACGTGTTGCACGCCGGCGTGCGGGGCGTCACCGATCTGATGGTGATGCCGGGTTTGATCAATCTCGATTTTGCCGACATCCGGGCGGTGATGAGCGAGATGGGCAAGGCGATGATGGGCACCGGCGAGGCCGAGGGCGACCGCCGCGCTATCGATGCCGCGGAGGCCGCAATCTCCAACCCGCTGCTCGAGGATGTGTCGATGAAAGGCGCGCGCGGCGTGCTCATCAACATCACTGGCGGCCCCGACATGACGCTCTACGAGGTCGACGAGGCCGCCAACCGCATCCGCGAGGAGGTCGACACCGACGCCAACATCATCTTCGGCTCGACCTTCGACGAGAAGCTCGCGGGGCGGATGCGCATTTCGGTGGTGGCGACCGGCATCGACGTCGATCAGATGGAGCACCCGAAGCCGCTCGAACTGGTCCAGAAGGAGCGGGCGGCGCGCGACGCAGCGTCGCAGGCCGCGCGGCCGGTTGCCGTCGCCCCGCCGCCAGCGACGCCTTATGTCGTGCAGCCGGCCGCCCCGGTGCTCGCACCCGAACCCGAGCCGGAGCCGGAGCGGGCACCCGAAGCCGCCGAACCGGTGGCGACCGCCGTTGAGACGCCGATGCCGCGGATCGACGCGATCGAGAGTCAAGCGCTCAGCCGCGGCGCCTTCATGCCGCAACGGCAGCCGGTCGAGCCGGTGATGGTCCGGCCAGCCTCGACGCGTCCGGCGGCGGCGCCCAACGCCTTCGCCGATGCGGCGATGGCGAACGGCGCGCGGCAGCCGCAACGGTCGATGTCGCAGCCGCGGCGGACACCGAGCCTGTTCGAGCGCGTCGCCAACGCCGGTCGCCTCCTCCATCCGCAGGACGAGCCGGCGGCGCCAAAAGCAACGGCCGAGCCGGCGCTGCGCCCGCAAGCTGCGGCGCAGCCGGTGGCGGCTCCATCGGCGCAACCAACTCTGGTCGCCGCGCGGCCCGAGCCGGCCGCCGAACGGCCACGGGCGAAGGAAGAGGATCTCCTGGAGATTCCGGCTTTCCTCCGGCGGCAGGCGAACTGAGAGTGATTCGCGGGGCCTGTGGACGTCGGCAACGGCGTCCGCGGGCCCCGAGCCGTGCGCATTGTCTAAGTAATTGATTTTACTAGATAATATTCGTCACAATCTGAAATAAAGAGTGATTTGCGGCGCCGCAACGTGGCCAGTTACCCATTGTCTGTCAGGGAGTTACCGGGGGAATGGTGCAGGTTTCCGGTCGGCAGAAGACGCTCGGGGCGCCGATTCATTGTCGGGGCATCGGCCTTCATTCGGGCGCGCACATCGAAATGGTGCTGCGTCCGGCCGCGCCCAACACGGGCATCCGCTTCTATCGCAGCGATCTCAACGCCGAACTCGCGGCCGACTGGCGCAATGCCGTCGATTCGCCGCTGTGCACGACCCTGAGCAACGGCAAGGGCGTTTCGGTCGGTACGGTCGAACATCTGATGGCGGCTTTCGCCGGCCTCGAGGTCGACAACGCGGTGGTTGAGCTCGACGGGCCGGAGGTCCCGGCCATGGACGGCAGCGCGTCGCCCTTCGTCTTCCTCATCGAATGTGCCGGCTTTGCCGAACAGGATGCGCCGCGCCGGTTGATTCGGGTGCTCAAGCCAGTTTCCGTCGGCGCGCCTGGCAGATCCGCGGTGCTGCTGCCGGACGAGCGGTTTTCCGTCAGTTTCGCGATCGATTTCGCCTCGAGCGCCATCCGACGCCAGGAGCTGACGTTGTCGCCCTGTCCCGCGACCTTCAAACACGAGCTGAGCGCGGCACGGACCTTCGGCTTCCTTGACGAAGTCGAGCGCATGCGCGAGGCCGGCCTGGCGCGCGGCGGCTCGCTCGACAACGCCGTCGTCATCGCCGGCGATCGGGTGCTCAACGAAGACGGGCTGCGCTACGTCGACGAGTTCGTGCGCCACAAGATGCTCGACGCGATCGGCGACCTCTATTTGGCCGGCGCGTCGTTGATCGGCCATTTCCACGGCACCCGCTCGGGTCATGCCTTGAACCGCCAGCTTCTGGCGGCGCTGTTCGCCGACCGAACCGCCTGGTGCCATATCGGCGCGGAGCCGGTGCCGACCGTCGCGGTTGCCTGACCCCGCTCGATCCCCCTCGCCGAAACCTCCCTTCGCGCCGCAGCAGTGACGGTTTTCCTGGCCCGCGCCGCCGTGTTATAACGACGGCCGTGGGGTTTCTCGGTCAATCGACACGCGGATTCCGGGGCGGCGGCCGTGTCGCAGCTCTGATCGGCGGCTTGTTGCTGGCGGCGGTCGTTTCGGCATGCTCCAGCACGGACAAGAAGGACGTCTACGTCGAAAAACCGGTCGACGTCCTGTACAACCAAGCCATGGACCTGCTGGCCAAGGAGGACTACTCCAAGGCCGCAGACGCTTTCGATCAGGTCGAGCAGCAGCATCCCTATTCGGTGTGGGCGACACGGGCGCAACTCATGTCGGCCTATGCGCTCTATCAGGCGAGCAAATACGACGATTCAATCATCGCCGCCGACCGCTTCATCCAGCTCCACCCCGGCAACCGCGACGTCGCCTATGCGTACTACCTCAAGGCGCTCGACTATTACATCCAGATCGAGGACGTCGGCCGCGACCAGAAGACCACCGAGCAGGCGATGCAGGCGCTCGAGGAAGTCGTGCGCCGCTTCCCCAACACCGCCTACGCCCGGGACGCGCGCCTCAAGATCGATCTGGCGCGCGACCATCTCGCCGGAAAGGAGATGGAGATCGGCCGCTGGTACGAAAAGCACGGCTACTATCTGGCGGCGCTCAACCGCTTCAAGAGGGTCGTCGACAAGTATCAGACGACCACCCACGTGCCAGAGGCGCTCGAGCGCCTGACCGAATGCTATCTCGCGCTCGGCCTCAAGGACGAGGCGCGGCGCACGGCCGCGGTGCTGGGTTACAACTATCCCGGCAGCTCATGGTATGCCGCCACTTACACGCTGATGACCGGCGAGAAGGTCGCAGCCAATGGCTCGACCGGGTCGCCCCAGCCCAGCAAAGAAAGCGAAGGCTGGTTCGGCAAGATGTTCGGCTTCGCCTTCTAGGCGGGTCGCTCCGCGCCGGCGGCCTCGGCTGGCCTCGGCCGGGCGGCGGCGATATCATTTCGCGGCGATGCTGATCGGCCTTTCCATCCGCGACGTCGTGCTGATCGACCGGCTCGATCTTTCCTTCCGACCGGGGCTGTGCGTCCTGACTGGCGAGACCGGAGCCGGCAAATCGATCCTACTCGACGCGCTGGGTCTCGCGCTCGGTGTGCGCGCCGAGAGCGGCTTGGTGCGCCGCGGCGCCGAACAGGCGTCGGTCAGCGCGGAATTCAGCTTGCCGTCAAACCATCCCGCGCGCGTTCTTGTGCGCGAATCCGGGATCGCGATCGAGGATGACACCTTGGTGCTGCGGCGCGTCGTCGCCGGCGACGGCCGCAGCCGCGCCTTCATCGCCGACCAGCCGGTCAGCGTGACCCTTCTGCGCCAGGTCGGCGAGGCCCTGGTCGAGATCGAAGCCCAGTTCGCCCAGCGCGGCCTGCTCGATCCGGCGACGCACCGCGAGGCGCTCGATGCCTACGGCGTTGCCGCGGCGGATCTGCGCGGCTTGGGCGACGCCTGGCGGGCGTGGCGCGCGGCGGTGGCGGAACACGATGCGGCGGCCGCGCGCCTCAAGGCGGCACAGGCCGAGGAGGAATTCCTGCGCCACGCAATCAAGGAGCTCGAGGCGCTCGACCCGAAGCCGGGCGAGGAAACCACCCTCGCCGACGAGCGGACGCTCATGCAGAACCGCGAGCGGCTGACCGAGGCGCTGGAAGCGGCACTTGCCGAGTTGGCGGGCGAACGCGGCGGCGAGCGCGCCCTGCAGGCGGCGCTGCGCCAGATCGCGCGCGTCAAGGACAAGGCCGGCGGCCGGCTGGGTCTCGCCGCTGCGGCGCTCGAACGCGCCGGCGTCGAGGCGCGCGAGGCCGCGGCCGAGATCGAGGCGCAGCTCCGTGCGATCGGCGGCGATGCCGCGCGGCTCGAGCAGATCGAGGAACGGCTGTTCGCGTTGCGCGCGCTGGCACGCAAGCACAATGTCCCGGTCGATGGGCTCGCGGCCTTGCGTGCCGAGATTGCCGCCAAGCTCACCGCGCTCGAGGATGGTGGCGGCGCGGTCGAGGCCCTGAAGCGCGCCGCCGGCGCCGCTCGCAGCGCCTATATCGGCGCGGCGGACAGGGTCTCGACCGCGCGCCGCGCTGCCGCCGCCAAGCTCGACCAGGCGGTGATGAAGGAGCTGAAGCCGCTCAAGCTCGAAAAAGCGCGCTTCACCACGGTGCTGACCGCGCTCGGCGAAGCCGAATGGGGGCCGCATGGCTGCGAGCGCGTCCATTTCGAGGTCGCGACCAATCCCGGCGCGCCCGCCGGGCCGCTCGCCAAGGTGGCGTCGGGCGGCGAGCTCTCGCGCTTCATGCTGGCTCTCAAGGTGGCGCTGGCGCGCACCTCGCCGGTGCCGACGCTGGTCTTCGACGAGGTCGACAGCGGCATCGGCGGCGCGGTCGCGGCCGCGGTGGGCGAGCGCCTGCATCGCCTCGGCCAGGAGCTCCAGGTCCTGGTCGTCACCCACTCGCCGCAGGTGGCGGCCCGCGGCACCCATCACTGGCGGGTCGAGAAATACCAGGCGGCGACCAGGACCTCGACCCGCGTCGAGGAGCTGTCGGCCGAGGCGCGGCGCGAAGAGATCGCCCGCATGCTGTCGGGCGCGTCGATCACCGCCGAGGCGCGCGCCGCGGCGGCGGCGCTCATGGCTGGAGCGCGGGCGTGAGCCGTGCGCCGCAGGACGACACGCCGGTCGACAAGCTTGGCAAGGCAGAAGCCAAGGCGGAGCTGAAGCGCCTCGCCGCCGAGATCGCCCGACACGACCGGCTCTACTACCAGAAGGACGCGCCGGAAATATCCGACGCCGAGTACGACGAGCTCAGGCGGCGCAACGCGGCGATCGAGTCGCGCTTTCCCGATCTGGTCCGCGCCGACAGCCCGTCGAAGCGCATCGGCGCGCCGCCGGCGACCGGCTTCGCCAAGGTGCGGCATCCGCATCCGATGCTGTCGCTCGGCAACGCCATGAGCGAGGACGAGGTGCGCGAGTTCTTCAAGGGCGTGCGAAACTTCTTCCGCGCGCCCGAGGACGTGAAGCGCGTCGAGCCCGAGTCGATCGCCGTCATGGCCGAGCCCAAGATCGATGGCCTGTCGTGCTCGCTGCGTTATGAGCGCGGCAGGCTGGTGCTGGCCGCCACGCGCGGCGACGGCATCACCGGCGAGGACGTGACGCGCAACGTCGAGACGCTCAAGACAGTACCGAAACGGCTCGAGGGCCGGAGCTGGCCCGAAATCATCGAAGTGCGCGGCGAGGTCTATATGGAGCACCCGGGCTTCGCCGCGCTCAACAAGGAACGCGAGAAGGCGGGCGAGCCGCTGTTCGCGAATCCGCGCAACGCCGCCGCCGGCTCGCTGCGCCAACTCGACCCGGCGATGACCGCGCGGCGGCCTCTCAAGTTCTTCGCCTATGCCTGGGGCGAGGCCAGCGAGCGCTTCGCCAAATCGCATTCCGACGCGCTCAAGCATCTCAAATCCTGGGGCTTCGCCACCGACCCGCATTCGAAGCTGTGCCACGGCGTCGAGCAGGTGCTCGCCTTCCATCGCGAGATGGCGGCGAAGCGCGCTTCCCTGCCCTACGACATCGACGGCGTCGTCTACAAGGTGAACGACCTCGATCTCGAGGAACGACTGGGCTTCGTCAGCCGCGCGCCGCGCTGGGCGATCGCGCACAAGTTCCCGGCCCAGCAGGCCCAGACCGTCCTCCGCAAGATCGAGATTCAGGTCGGCCGTCAGGGCACGTTGACGCCGGTCGCGAAGCTCGAGCCGATCACGGTCGGCGGCGTGGTGGTGAGCAACGCCTCGCTGCACAACGAGGACGAGATCAAGCGCAAGGACATCCGCGAGGGCGACACGGTGATCGTCCAGCGCGCCGGCGACGTCATTCCGCAGATCGTCGGCGTGGTGAAGGAGCGCCGGCCGCACGGTACCAAGCCCTTCCAATTCCCGCACGCCTGTCCCGAATGCGGCAGCGCGGCAGTGCGCGAGGAAGGCGAGGCGGCGTGGCGCTGCACCAATTTCACCTGCCCTGCCCAGGCGGTCGAGCGCCTCCGCCACTTCGTGTCGCGCGAGGCCTTCGACATCGAAGGGCTGGGCGAGAAGCACATCGCGGAGTTCTGGCAGGACGGCCTGATCAAGACGCCGGCCGACATCTTCCGGCTCGATCCGGCGAAGATCGCCGGGCGCGAGGGCTGGGGCGAGACCAGCGCGCGGAAGCTGATCGCCGCGATCGATGCGCGGCGCGACGTGATGCTCGACCGTTTCATCAATGCGCTCGGCATTCCGCAGACCGGGCCGGCAACCGCCAAGCTGCTGGCGCGGCACTACCGCTCGCACAGGAAATGGCGCCATGCCATGACCGAAGCCCGGGACCGCGGCGGCCTGGCTTGGCAAGAGCTCAACGACCTGCACGGCATCGGCGAGGACACCGCCGCCGACATCGTCGGCTTCTTCGCCGAAAAGCACAATCAGAGGGTGCTCGACGAGCTCGAAAAGGAGCTGCGCATCGCCGATTACGCCGCGCCCGCCGCCGGCGCCTCGCCGCTTGCCGGCAAGACCGTGGTTTTCACCGGCGCGCTCGAGGCGATGTCGCGCAATGAGGCCAAGGCGCGCGCCGAGGCGCTGGGCGCGACCGTGACGTCGAGCGTGTCAGCCAAGACCGATTACGTGGTGATGGGGGCCGATCCCGGCTCCAAGGCGACCAAGGCGCGCGAACTCGGCGTCAAGATCCTGAGCGAAGACGACTGGCTGAAGCTGGCGCGCGCCTGAGCTGCACTCACACCACCACGCGCATCTTCTCGCGCTCGGGCTTCTTCTCCTGGAAGCCCGAAACCATCGGCAGCGAGCCCCACATGTCGAGCGCGTAGCGCTCGAACGGGAACTGGCGCGGCCGATAGGTCGCCTCGTCCTCGGGCATGATGTGCTTCACGCCCATCGAATACTCGAACACCATGCCGTCCGGCCCCTCGAAATAGACCATGATCGCGCCCGAGAGCGGATGCCGTCCTGGGCCGAAGACGATGTTGACGCCGCGCTCCTTGAGGAAATACCAGGAGCGCATGACGTCGTCGACATCCTCGACCTGATGGTTGATATGCTGGATGCCCGGCCGCGTCGTCGGGAACAGCACCACCGAATGGTGCGCGGTGTGGATGCGGAACAGCGGCGTGTCGCCGAGCCAGTCCGATACCCGCGCGTTGAACACCGTGGTCCAGAACTTCTCGTCGCGTTTCACATCGGTAGAATTGAGGCCGATGTGGCTGAAATGGGTGATGCCGGCGTCGCGCCCCGGAAAGAAGCGCACGCCGGTGTTGTACGGCCGCGCCAGGATTTCGATCTTGTTGCCGGTCGGATCCTGCGTGGCGATGAACGCCTTGACGCGGCGCTGCTCGCATTCGTCCTTGGTGCCGAGGCGCGCCGGATAACCTGCCTTCTCGAGCTCGGCACCGACCTTGTCGAGATCGTCCGGATTCTTGAGTTCGAGGCCGATGGTGTGATCGGCGGGATCGCCCTCGAAATAGGCCAGGGTATGGTCGCGCGTATCGCCGCGCACCGCCACCTTGTCGCTCTTGAAATAGGCCCATTTGCCTTCCTTGGCGGCGAGCTCGAGCCCGACGATCTTGGTGGCGAACTCGATCGCCGAATCGAGATCGCGCGTGCCCATGCGGACGTAACGGATGTCGTGCAGATGAATCATGGCGTTTCCCCGAAGCCTGTTGCCCAGTCTGCCACAGCTCTCAGCTGCTGGACAGCGGCCGCGTCGCCGCAACGAGCCAAGCCGCCGTTTCCCGGTCCACGAGCGGCGTCAGCTCGGCCCGGACACGGGCATGATAGGCGTCGATCCAGGCGGCTTCCTCCGGCAGCAGCAGACCCGGCTCGATCAACGCGCGATCGATTGGCGCCAGCGTCAGCGTCTCGAAACCGAGCATCGGCTTGGCCCCCGCGGCGGTGCCGTCGACCGGCACGACCGCAACCAGATTTTCGATGCGGATGCCATACGCGCCGGGTTTGTAGTAGCCGGGCTCGTCGGAGACGATCATGCCGGGCAGCAGCGGTTGGTTGTTCGGCAGCTTGGAGATGCGCTGCGGACCCTCATGGACGCCAAGATAGGACCCGACACCGTGGCCGGTGCCGTGATCGTAATCGAGACCGGCATCCCACAGCGGTTTACGCGCCAGCGCGTCGAGTTGGGAACCAGTCGTGCCTTGCGGAAAGCGGCAGGACGCCAGCGCGATGTGCCCCTTGAGGACGCGCGTGAAGCGATCGCGCATTTCGGCCGACGGCTCGCCAATGGCCACGGTCCGGGTGACGTCAGTGGTGCCGTCGAGATATTGCGCACCGGAATCGACGAGATAGAGCATACCGGGCTCGAGTCGCCGCTCGCTTGCCCGCGAAGCGCGATAGTGCACGATGGCACCGTTCGGTCCGGCGCCGGAAATCGTCGGAAAGCTTGGACCGCGGAAATGCTCGCCGCCGCGGCGGAACTCCTCGAGGCGGTCCGAGGCTTCGATCTCGCCGAGCCTACCGCCGGGCGCCTCGCGCGCGAGCCACGCCAGGAACCGCGTCAGCGCCGCCCCGTCGCGCCGATGGGCGCGCCGCGTGCCTTCGAGCTCGACCCGGTTCTTGCACGCCTTCGCCAGCTGACAGGGGTCGCTGCCGCGTCGGATTTCGGCACCGGCTTGCCTCAGGCGATCGAAAATCCAGGAGGCACAGCCGAGCGGATCGGCGAGAACCCGTTTCTTGGCTCGACCCAGCGCATCGAGTGCGTCGACGAGTGCCGACGGCTCCGCGGTGCGCGTCGCGCCCCCCAGGTGGCTCGTGAGCTCGGGCGCGAGCTTGCGCCGGTCGATGAACCAGTCCACCGAGGCGTCGGCGTGGAGAATCGCGAAGGACAGCGGCAGCGGAGAATATCCGACGTCGCCGCCGCGGACGTTGAGCAGCCAGGCGATCGAATCGGGCGCGGTCAGGACGACGGCATCGATCCTGTCGACGGCGAGCCGCTCGGCGAGCGCGCGCCGCTTGGCCTCGCTCGGCTCGCCGGCGAACGCAAGCGGATGATGCACCACCGGCGCCAGCGGCGGCGCCGGCCGGTCGTGCCAGACCGCGTCGACGGGATTGGCCGCCATCGGCAGCAGGCGGCCACCGGCGCGGCTACAGGCCGAGCGGTAGCGCTCGACCTCACCCGGGGTCAGGAGCCAGGGATCGTAGCCGAGGGTCTCGTCAGGCCCGAGATTGGCGGCGATCCAATCCGCCGCCGGCTCGTCGATCAGATGCCGGCGCTCGTAAAGCGACCCGTCAACCTGCGCTGCGGCCTGCAGCGTATAGCGGCCGTCGACGAATACCGCTGCCCTGTCGCGCAGCACGACGGCGAGGCCGGCAGAGCCGGTGAAACCCGTGAGCCAGGCGAGGCGCTCGGCCGACGGCGGCACGTATTCGCCCTGGTGCTCGTCGGCACGGGGCACGATGAAACCGGCCACTCCCTGGCGCGCGAGCTCGGTCCGCAGCCGTGCCAGCTTCTCGGCGCCGGCCTGTTGCGCCGGCATGTTGCGGCCGATGTGGCGTGCATCCATGCAACGGAGAATAGCAAACCCGAAGCGGCGGCGACGGCCGCTATGATTCGCTCTTGACAATGTTCTTGGTTTGTTCTAAGCAGCATTGCTCGCCAATGGGGAGGATTGGTGACCGAACCCGCCCAAGCGACCGCTCAGCGATCGCGCCCAATTGCTATCGATGACGAGACCGGGCTCATCGCGCCCGACCGTATCTTCATCCATCGCTCGGCCAGGGGCTTCGTATGCGTCGGCATCGGCGCGGGAGGCGCGCTCATCGAGCAGGCGGCACGAATGCGCACCGTCCCGCTGTTGAAACGCGATCCGTTCGCGTCGGACGACGACCCGTATCTGCAGCGGCTTATATACCTCGCCAAGGCGTACAACCCTGACGAGCCGCGCGTGCCGGCCGGAAGCTCGGGCGGCGGCCAATGGACCGCCGGTGGCATCGCAGCGACGGCGGCTTCGGCGGCCATGAACCTGTTCGAGACCGACAGCACGGCCCTTGTCGCCGGCCTCGGCGAGATCGCTGCGCGCTTCTCGGCGCCGACGGCGTTCCTCGGCACGCTGTTCATCCCGACCAACCGCAGCCTGATTTCACGTGGTGCGGTGCCGGGCAATGCCGCCGTGTCGTTCGAGTTCGATCGCGGCACCGGCGTTCTGAGGCTGACGGACCGCGATTCCGGCGCGGTGCTCTTTGCCGGCCGCTATGACGCCAATGGCGTGTTCCGCGACGCCACGGGCAACGCCTTCGGCCGTGTCGTCGACGGTGCCGTCGTGCTCGATCCCGACGCCCTCCCGGGCTATGCGTCGAGCGCCAGCACGGCACAAAGCAACGCCAGAACGCATGCGCAGACGCAGGCCCAAACGCGCAGCGAGCCGAAGCTATGTCCGGACCCGGTCGGTGATCGGCCGAGCTGGAAATGGATGTCGGCGCAGGCTTTGGCCTATCAGGCGTATGTCACCGGCTTGGAGATCGGTTTCGCCATCCGATTGGTCGACCCGGCGACCGGGAGGCCGGTTTACGTCGATGGCTGCCGTGAGTCCGATGGCAACCTTCTCGAAGCCAAAGCACGCAACTATCGCCGGTTTCTCGACAAGGACGGCAACTGGAAGCCCTGGTTCAAGGGGCTCAAGAACCTGATCAATCAGGCCCAGCGCCAGTCACGAGCGGCGGCGGCGATCGGCCGGATCGTCGAATGGCATGTCGCCGAGCCCGAAGTCGCAAAAGCGCTCGAGCGCACGTTCCGCAGCATCGGTATCCCGAACATCGTCGTGATCTACGATCCGCCGCCCGTATCAAAGGGACGGCGCACAATCTCAACGGAGGCTTCCCAATATGAGTCTCGAAATTTTCATCGGCTGCTTTCGCAACGGCGAACCGTCGACCTTCCCCCGCAAGCTGGTCGAGGAGACGTTCGGCCCCTATACGACGTCGACTAAGGACGATTATTGGGTCCTCCGGTTCCCCGACGGTGGCGAGTGCGGGCTCGACGTCGCCGTCGAGCCGAATATCGACGGCTTCATGGTGAGCCGCCCGACCGTAAGCCCCGAATTGTGGAAAGGCCTAGCCGAAATCCTGAAACGGACGACGAGTGTCCTCTACTGGTCGGGCACGCCCTGCGTCGTGGCAGATGCGTCGGTCATCCCGCACCTGCCGCCCGACATGATCGAATCGCTGGGCGATCCCGTCGTAACGACCGACCGTGACAGGATTCTCGAACTCATCCGAAACGGCGACCAAAACGACGACGAGGACGATGAGGACGAGGAACCGGACGACGAATGAGGGTCGGTGCCCGTCCCGGCTCCGTTGACTTTGTTGACGGTTCTATCCGCGGGCGATGCATCGACCAAGGGGCTGGTATGCCAATATTGCTCTGCACAATAGGTCAGCAAACATTATCTTTTGTGCGGTGCAACACGGTAATTTGTAAGGACAACCAGCCATGTCGAGCCTCATCAAGCAAGTCCTCCGGGACCTCGCCGCACGGTATGCCGAGTGGCGCCAGCGCCAGCAGGCTTATGCCGAGCTCGCTCAGCTCGACGACCGCTCACTCGCCGATATCGGCATCACCCGGTCCGAGATTCCATACATTCTGAACCAGCCGCGCCCGTCGAGGGCGCCGACCTGGGCCAAGCCCAGCCGGGCCTCGCACGCCCACTGAGGGCGGAAGGCCCGACCAGCGGGTCGGACCGGCTCGCGCCGGACCCTCGCCTTGCTCCCCGTTCGGGGGCACATTACGGCGATGGGCCGCGTGCACGAACCACACCGTCATGTGCATCACGGCGCCGCCCATAGGGCGGCGCCGTTCGCGTTTGCGGTCGTCCTCAACCTCGCCTTCGTCGCCGCCGAGACCATCTTCGGCCTGATCGGCGGCTCGATGGCGCTGCTCGCGGATGCCGGCCACAATTTCGGCGACGCGCTCGGCCTCGCCGCCGCTTTCGCGGCGCTGCAGCTGGGTCGGCGCGAGCCCAGCCATCGTTTCACCTACGGCCTCGGCGGTTCGTCGATCCTCGCCGCGCTCCTCAACGCCATCATCCTGCTGATCGCGGTCGGCGCGATCACCGCCGAGGCGGTTCGCCGCCTGATCGCGCCGACGGCGGTCGCCGGCGATACGGTGATCGTCGTGGCGCTCGCCGGCGTCGTCGTCAACGGCGCGGTCGCAGCGCTGCTGTCGCGCGCCGGCCACCTGCACGATCTCAACGTCAGAAGCGCCCTCTTCCATGCATTGAGCGATGCCGGTGTGAGTCTCGGCGTCGCCGCTTCGGGCGCACTGGTTCTCGCCACCGGCTGGCTGAGGCTTGATCCCGTTGTCAGCCTGGCGATCGCGGCAATCATCGTTGCCGGAACCTGGCAGCTGCTGCGACGCAGTCTCGCCATGGCGCTTCACGCCGTCCCCCACGGCATCGACCCGGCGCAAGTGCGCGCGCGGCTCGCCGTGGTGCCCGGTGTCACCGCCGTGCACGACCTTCACATATGGCCGATGAGCACGACCGAAACCGCGCTCACTGTGCATCTGGTGATGCCGCAAGGCCATCCCGGCGATGCCGTGCTGTCGGATCTTATCGGCGAACTCGACCGGCGGTTCGCCATCGGCCATGCCACAATCCAGATCGAAACCGGCGACGGCGAGCTGGTCTGCCCGCTGGTGTCGGAGCGCGTTATCTAGAGTACGAACAGCAGCAGAGCGAGCGAGACGGCGCCGAAGGTCCAGCAGTACCACGCGAACGGGTCGAGCGCCTCGAAGTCGTGGCGCTTGAAGTAGTGCATGAGGAAGGCGACGCTGAGGAAGGCGGTGACGCCGGCGACGACGCCGGCAAGCCACGCCACCGGGCCGAAGCCGCCGCCGGTATGTATCAGCTTGGGCACTTCGAGCACGGCGGCGCCGGCGATGATCGGCGTCGCGATGAGAAAGGAGAACCGCGCCGATTCCTCGTGGTGCAGGCCCGAAAGCAGGCCCCCAACCATGGTCGCGCCCGAGCGCGAGATGCCCGGAATCAGTGCCGTCGACTGCCAGAGGCCGATATAGACGGCGTCGCGCCAGTGCATGCTCTCGAGCTTGCGTACGCCGCGGCCGGCGCGCCGCAGGCGCTCGCCAAAGAACAACAGGCCCCCGTTGAGGATCAGGAAGATCGAAGCCGCGACCGGCGAGCCGAACAGGCTGCGAAAGAACTTCTCCAGCGCGAAGCCGAGGATCACCGCCGGGATCGTCGCCACCACGATGAGGCCGAGGAGCCGCAGGCGATGGGTCCGCTCGCCGCGCGGACAGACGCCGAAGACCGCGAGCGCCAGGCCGATCCAGTCGCGCCAGAAATAGGCCAGGAGCGCCGTGGCCGTGCCGACATGGAGCACCACCAGAAAGGGCAGGAATTGCGGCGCGCGCTGGTCGATGTTCCAGCCGAACAGGTGCGGCAGCACCACCGCATGGCCCAGACTCGAGACGGGGAACAGCTCGGTCACGCCTTGCAGGAAGGCCATGACGAGGGCTTGCAGCAGGGTCATAGCGTCGCGCTCATCAATCTTGGGGCGTTGGAAATTTCGTCGGCACGCGGCGGTCGCGCGCGAGGACCAAGGTGCGCCAGCCCGCGACGTCGATCCGGCCGGCAAGATGCAGGCCGGCGGCGCGATGCGCGGCCAGCACCAGCGCCTCCTGCCGCGGCAGCAGGCCGGCGAGCACGGCGAGGCCGTGGGGTGCCAGGCGGCGACCGAGATCGCGGGCCAGCAGCGCCAGCGGCCGCGCCAGGATGTTCGCCAGCACCAAATCGAACGGCGCGCGGCGCATGAGCGCGCGGCGCCGATAGCCGTCGGCGCGGATTGCGCCGACGAAGCCGCCGACGCGGTTGCGCACCGCATTGATCCCGGCGACACGCACGGCTTCTTGCTCGATATCGGCGGCGATTACGCGGCGGCGAAAGCGCTTGGCGGCGGCGATCGCCAGGATGCCGGTGCCGGTGCCCATGTCGAGGATGTGCCGCGGCCGCCGCAGGCGCGACAGGGCGAGGAGGCAGCCTTTGGTCGAGCCGTGCTCGCCGGTGCCGAATGCGGTCGCCGCGTCGATCAGCAGCGGCACGGTACCGACCGGTACGGGGCCGCGAAAGCCGCCGCCATGCACGAAGAAGCGCCCGACCCGAAAGGGCGCGAAGCTCGCCTGGTTCTCGCCGAGCCAGTCACGTGCCGGCAGCCGGTCGACCGCCACCGCCGGCGGCTCGCCGCAGCCGCTCCACGCGAGCGCCAGTCGCGCCTCGATGGCGCCGCGTGCCGGCCGCGTCAGCGCCAGCCCGTCGACGCGCCAGACACCGCTTGGCTCCTCGAAGGCGCTGACCGCGCCGCACGGGCCTTCGAGCGCCGACGCGGCGGCCACGGCGCGCTCGGCATCACGGGTTTCGACCCGGACCCGCCAGATCGCGCCTGCGTTCACGCCTTCTCCACGAAGCTGTCCATCACCATCTTGTCGCCGGCCTGATCGAAGGCAATCGACAGCTTGCCGCCGTCGGCGGCGCGCACCGTACCGAGTCCGAACTTGCGGTGGAAGACGCGATCGCCGGCGGCGAACTTGACGCCGGTATTCGGCCGCGCAGGTGTGACATCGCGGTGACGCGCCTGCATAAGCAGCCGCGCCAGCTCCGGCCGGCGACGCAGCAGCGGTGTCGGCTGCCAGTCCTCGTCGAGCCCGGCGGGCATGATGAGGCCGGCGGCGCCCGGGTGCAGCCCCGGCTCGGCGTTGGCCTCGGTGTGCTCCGGCGGCAGGTCGGCAACGAAGCGCGACGGCAGCGTCGTCTGCCATTGGCCGTGGATGCGACGGTTGGCGGCGTAGGAGACGGCGGCCCGGCGCCGTGCCCGCGTCAGCCCAACATAGGCGAGCCGGCGCTCCTCCTCCAGCCCCTTCATACCGTGCTCGTCGAGCGAGCGCTGGTTCGGGAACACCCCCTCCTCCCAGCCCGGCAGGAAAACGAAGTCGAATTCGAGGCCCTTGGCGCTGTGCAGCGTCATCAGGCTGACCATGTCGCCGCCGCTCCGCCCGGCGTTCTCCATCACCAAACTGACGTGATCGAGGAAACCGGCGAGATTCTCGAACTCGTCCATCGCCGCGATCAGCTCCTTGAGGTTTTCGAGCCGGCCAGGAGCGTCGGGCGACTTGTCGGCCTGCCACATCGCGGTGTAGCCCGATTCGTCGAGCACGATCTGGGCGAGCTCGGTGTGCGGCATGGTCGGCGCGAGGCCGCGCCAGCGCGCGAGATCGGTGAGAAAGCCGCCGAGCGCCCTGCGCGCCTGCGGCTTGAGTTCGTCGGTGGCGATGAGCCGCGTCGCCGCATCGCCGAGCGCGATGCGCTCGCTGCGCGCCAGATGGTGCAACGCCTGCAGCGTCTGGGTGCCGATGCCGCGGCGCGGCGTATTCACCACGCGCTCGAAGGCGAAATCGTCGGCCGGCTGATGCACCAGCCGCAGATAGGCGAGCGCGTCGCGGATCTCCTGCCGCTCGTAGAAGCGCGGGCCGCCGACGACGCGATAGGCGAGGCCCATCTGGATGAAACGCTCCTCGAACTCGCGGGTCTGGAAGCCGGCGCGGACCAGGATGGCGATCTGCGACAGCCGCTCGCCTTGGCGCTGCAGCCTTTCGATCTCGTCGCCGACCCAGCGTGCCTCCTCCTCGCCGTCCCACAGGCCGCGCAGCAGAACGCGCTCGCCTTCGTTGGCGGTGGTCCACAGCGTCTTACCGAGACGGCCCTCGTTCTTGGCGATGAGCGCCGAAGCCGCCGCCAGGATGTGCGGCGTCGAGCGGTAGTTCTGCTCGAGCCGGACGATCTGTGCGCCGGGAAAATCCTTCTCGAAGCGCAGGATGTTGCCGATCTCGGCGCCGCGCCAGGAATAGATCGACTGGTCGTCGTCGCCGACGCAGCACAGGTTCTTGTGCTTCTGCGCCAGCAGCCGCAGCCACAGATACTGCGCGACGTTGGTGTCCTGGTACTCGTCGACCAGGATGTAGCGGAAGCGGTCCTGGTAATCGGCGGCGATCTCGGGCCGAGCCTGGAAGATGGTGAGATTGTGCAGCAGAAGGTCGCCAAAATCGGCCGCGTTCACGGTCTGCAGCCGCTCTTGATACTGGCAGTAGATCTTGAGCGCGCGGCCCTCGGCGAGATCGCCCGAATCGGTGACCCTTTCGGGCGCGATGCCGCGATCCTTCCAGCGCTCGATTGCGCCCAGGATGGTGCGCGCCGGCCAGCGCTTCTCGTCGACGCCTTCGGACGCCGCGACCTGCTTTACCAGGCGGAGCTGGTCGTCGGTGTCGAGGATGGTGAAATTGGGCTTGAGACCGACGACCTCGGCGTGGCGACGCAGAATGCGCGCGGCGATGGCGTGGAAGGTGCCGAGCCAGAGCCCCTCGGCAGTCCGACCGATAAGACGCTCGAGGCGCTCGCGCATCTCGAGCGCCGCCTTGTTGGTGAAGGTCACGGCGACGATCTGCGACGGCCAAGCGCGCCGGCTGGCGAGAATATGGGCGAGCCGAGCCGTCAGCACCCGGGTCTTGCCGGTGCCGGCGCCGGCCAGCACCAGGACAGGACCCTCGACCGCCTCGACGGCGCGGCGCTGGGCCTCGTTCAACTCCGCGAGATAGGCGGGCGGCGCGGCGGTACGGGGCGCAACGGGCGCCGATTCGGTCTCGGGCATGACGTTCTATAGCACGGGCAGGCACCCAAGAGACCCAAGAGATAAGCATGACGCGGGTCCATTGCGACTCGCTTTCAGGCACTGCTGGGCTCGACATCGGGCGTGTCCGTCGTATGCCGGTGGCCGCTGATCTCGGCCCCCGCCGCGGGATGAAGGCGTACGAAAAAGATCACCGCAATCAGCGAAACGCACCCCGCCAGGACGAAGGCGGCATGGAAATCGCCGATCGTCAACTCGCCGCTCCACTTTCGCGCCACCTGCAACACCAGGGCGCCGAACGCGACGCCGAGGCCGTTCGCAAGCTGCTGCATCATGCTCGCAACGCTGGTGGCGGCGCTCATCCGCGCGCCGTCGATCTCGGCATAGGCCACGGTGTTGAGGCTGGTGTACTGCAGCGAGCGGAAGAAGCCGCCGAGCAGCAATACGCCGAGGATCACGACATAGGGCGTCGTCGGCGTGAACAACGCGCACAGCATCAACGACACGCCGCTGATCATGCCGTTGCCGACCAGCACGCGGCGGAAGCCGAAGCGGCGCAGGATCGGCCGCGCGCTCATCTTCATCGTGAACGAGCCCATCGCCGAGGCGCAAGTCAGGAGGCCGGAGGTGAAAGCGCTCACGCCGAAGCCGACCTGCAGCATGATCGGCAGCAGAAACGGCAGCGCGCCGGCGCCGATGCGGAAGAGCGTGCCGCCGACGATGGCGGCGAAATAGGTGGGGACGCGCAGCAGCGACAGATCGATCAGCGGATGGGGATGACGCAGCGCGTGCCACACCGTGATAGCGCCGAGCAGCGCGCTGGCGGCCAGCATGGCCACGATCACGTCCACCGCGACCAGCGGCCTGCCGATGAGATCGAGGCCGTAGACGAGGCCTGCGAGCGCGCCGCCGCTCGAGAAGAATCCGAACCAGTCGAGCGCCGGCGTCGATTCCGCCTTGTCGTTCTCGATCAGCAGCGTGACCAGCACCATGCCGAGAATGCCGATCGGCAGGTTGAGAAAGAAGATCCAGCGCCAGCTCGCATAGGTCGTGATGAATCCGCCGACGGGCGGACCGAGCACCGGTCCCAGCAGCGCCGGCACGGTGAGATACGCCATTGCGCGCACCAGTTCGGGCTTCGACACGCTGCGCAGCAGGATGAGGCGGCCGACGGGAACCATCATCGCGCCGCCGCAACCCTGGACGATGCGCGCCGCTGCGAGCTCGGGAAGATTGTCGGTGAGGCCGCAAAGGATCGAGCCGACCGTAAACACGCCGATCGCGGCGCGGAAGACGGTGCGCGCGCCGAAGCGGTCGGCGACCCAGCCGCTGATCGGGATGAAGATGGCAAGGCTGATCATGTAGACCGTCACGCCGAGGCTGAGCCGGGCCGGCGTGTCGCCGAAGGCGTCGGCCATGGTCGGCAGCGCGGTGGTGATCACCGTGCCGTCGAGATTCTCCATGAACAGGCCGCAGGCGACGATGAGCGCGACCACCATCGGGCGGGTGACGAATCCGAACATGCGGCGATGCTAGCCGACCGCGGCGGCAGGCGCCGCCGATCTTTGCGGATGGCGGCTATCCCGAACGGCTCTGTGGCACGGTCTTTCCGACTCGCGTATATCTCGCTCGCCCATGCCCGAAGACGCCACCGCCGCCTCGGTGCGGCCGCTATCTGCGCGCAAGCAGCGCCTCAAGGAGATTTCCGATCGCTGGGCGCCGGAGCGCGACGCCTTCGTCGCCAAGAACCGGGCGTTCCACGACGACGACCGGCGCTATCTCGCCTTCCTGATTCCCGAAGGGCTGCGGGTGCTCGAGATCGGCTGCGGCACCGGCGGGCTGCTGGCGGCGTTGAAACCGGCGAGGGGAATCGGCGTCGACATCTCCGAGCCGATGATCGCGCGCGCTCGCGCCGCCCATCCCGGCCTCGAATTCGTCGTCGGCGACATCGAGGACCCCGCGACGATCGCGGCGCTTCCCGGCCCGTTCGACGCCATCGTCGTCGCCGACGCGATCGGCATGCTCGACGACTGCCAGGCGACGCTCGAAAGCCTGCGCGCGCTGTGCCACTTCGACACGCGCCTGGTGGTCGCCTATCACAATTACCTGTGGGAGCCGGTCTTGCGGCTCGCCGAAATGCTTCGGCTGCGCATGCCCGAGCCGCTTACCAACTGGCTGCGGCCGGCCGACATCGCCAACCTGCTCGAGCTCGCCGGTTTCGAGCCGGTGCGCAGCGAATGGCGGCAGCTGGTTCCGAAGCGCCTCCTCGGTATCGGCACCTTCGTCAACCGCTTCGTCGCAACCTTGCCGCTGATCCGCAAACTCTGCCTGCGGCACTACCTGGTTGCGCGGCCCCGCCCCAGCGGCGTGCGCGCCAATCCATCGGCCAGCGTCGTGGTGCCCTGCCGCAACGAGCGCGGCAACATCGCGGCGATCGTCGCGCGCATCCCGCGCTTCTGCGACGGACTCGAGATCGTGTTCGTCGAGGGCGGCAGCAGCGACGGCACCTGGGACGAGATCGTGCGCGTCAAGGCCGAAAATCCGGACCGCGACATCAAGCTCTTACGGCAGGACGGCAAGGGCAAGGGCGATGCCGTGCGCAAGGGTTTCGCCCAGGCGCGCGGCGAGGTGCTGATGATCCTCGACGCCGACATGACGGTGGCGCCCGAGGAATTGCCCAAGTTCTACGAGCCGATCGCCACCGGCCGGGCCGAATTCGTCAACGGCACGCGCTTGGTCTATCCGCTCGAGAGCGATTCGATGCGGCTGCTCAACCGGCTTGCGAACCACGTGTTTTCGGCGCTCTTCACCTGGCTCTTGAACCAGCGCTTCACCGACACCCTGTGCGGCACCAAGGCGCTAAGCCGCCGGCATTACGACCGTATCGCCCAGGGCCGCGCTTATTTCGGCGATTTCGACCCCTTCGGCGACTTCGATCTCATCTTCGGCGCCGCCAAGCTGTCGCTCAAGGTGATGGAGGTGCCGATTCGCTATGCCGCGCGCACCTACGGCGAGACCAACATCTCGCGCTTCCGTCACGGCTGGCTGCTGCTGCGGATGGTTGGCTTCGCCTACTGGAAGCTCAAAGCGGTGCCCTGACGCGCCGCGGGCGGCCGGACGCCGTGCCCGGCACCGGAACACCGTGGTCGCGGGAACACACCTCCCGGCAATGTCGCGCGCGAGGCGGTCGCGGCCTTCCGCGCCGCGCCGCCTTTGCCCTATAGAATAACCGGCCTGCCGTGCCGGCCTGGTGGTGCGGCTCACGTCTCCCGGTTCATGCATAACGCGGTCATCATCGTCGTTTTTCTGCTGACCTATGTCGGCATGGCCGCCGGGCGCATCCCCTGGTTGTCGGTAGACCGCACCGGCATTGCGCTTTTGGGCGTGGTGGCCCTGCTGGCAAGCCAGCAGGTAACGCTCGACGAGCTCGGCTCGAGCGTGGATGCACCGACGCTGGTCCTGCTGTTCGGCCTGATGCTGATCTCGGCGCAATTCGTCGCCTCGGGCTTCTTCGAGATCTGCTGCGACTGGCTGATGGCACGGAGCGACGAGCCGGCGGTCCTGCTCGGGCTTACCGTGGCGGTGTGCGGCACCCTGTCGGCGCTGCTGGTCAACGACCTCGTCGCCTTCACCATGGCGCCGCTGCTGATCGCCGGCGCCCAGGCACGCAACCTCGATCCGCGACCGTTCCTGATCGCGCTGATCGGCGCCAGCAACGCCGGCTCGGCGGCGACCTTCATCGGCAACCCGCAGAATATCCTCATCGGCCAGATGGGCGGGTTGAGCTTCCACAGCTTCCTGATCGCGTGCCTGGTCCCGGCCCTGGTCGGGCTGGGCTGCGTCTATGGCGTGGTGTGGTTCATGTGGCGCGACCGCATCGGCGCGACCGAGCTGGCGGCGAGCCAAGCGGCCGCCGACCTGCCGCGCCATCCGCACGACCGCAACCAGACGATCAAGGGCCTGATCGCGCTCGCCGCCATGCTGATCCTGTTCGCGACGCCGCTGCCGCGCGAGATTGGCGGCATGCTGATAGCGGCGGTGCTGCTGTCGAACCGCAAATTCACCAGCCGCACCATGATCGCCGCGGTCGACTGGCCGCTGGTACTGCTGTTCCTCTGTCTCTTCGCCATCACCGGCACGCTGGCCGATACCGGCGTCCCGTTTTCGGCGCTGTCGTGGCTGCAATCGGTCGGCCTCGGGCCCGACAGCCTGATCGTAATGACGCCTTTGACGCTGGTGATGAGCAACGTCATCGGCACCGTGCCGTGGTGCATGTTCCTGATGCAGATTTGGCCGAGTCCGCCGGCGGGCGCGCTCTACGGCCTGGCGCTCATCACGTCGTTGGCCAGCAACCTGCTACTGCTCGGTTCGGTCGCCAACGTGATCGTCGTCGAGCGCGCCAAGGCGCTGGGCATCCGGCTGTCGAACGCCGAATATGCCCGCGCCGCAGTGCCCTTCACCCTTCTGTCGCTGGTCTTCGCGGTGCTGTGGCTCAAATGGACCGGGGCGATGACCTGGCTTCCGGCCGGCGACTGAGCCGCAGGCGCGGCGGGCTAGTGGATGGGCACGCCGATATGCCGGAGTTTGTCCGGATTGCGCGTGACATAGATGCCGACGATCTTACCGCCGTCGATCTGCAACGCCATGGTTTGCACGGTATCGTCCCGTTCGAGCGTGACAAACCCGGGCAGGCCGTTGATGAAGCCGTAACGCACCAGCTGCGACATCGTTTCGGCGAGCAGCGGCGCCAACGCGGCGTGAAACCGCATGACGGCGTCGACGCCGACGATCGGCTCTCGCGAAGCGGGAACTTGCCGCCGCCGTCGGCATACGCGGCGACATCCGCTGCCAGCAGCGAGCGAAGCTTGTCCATGTCACCGCTCCGTGAGGCGGCGAAGAATGCGGCGGCGATTTCCAGGCCGTGCTCCCTTGTCATCGGGAAGCGGGGACGCGCCGCATGGACGTGAGCGCGCGCCCGACTCGCAAGCTGGCGGCATATCGCGGGCCCGCGATCGATCGTCGCGGCAATTTCCTCGAAACCGACGCCGAACACGTCGTGCAGCAGGAAGGCGGCCCGTTCGAGCGGCGAGAGACGTTCGAGCGCCATCATCAGCGGCAACGTCACGTCGTCGACTTCGCCATCCGCGGTCTCGACGACCGGCTCGGGCAGCCACGGTCCGATATAGGTCTCGCGCCGATGCCGCGCCGATTTGAGATGATCGAGGCATAGCCGCGTGACGACGCTGCGCAGAAAGGCTTCCGGCTGCCGCACCGCATTGCGATCGACACCGAGCCCGCGGATGAACGCCTCCTGAACGATATCCTCGGCGTCCGCGACCGAGCCCAGCATCCGATAGGCAACGCGGATTAATTTCGGCCGCAGCGGGTCGAATGCGGCGGCGGCCGACCGGCTCGATTCCGCGGTTGTCATGCGGCACGCTTCTGCACGACCGGGTGGACCGTGCGGAAACCGACGTTCAGTTGATTCCAGCCATTGATCGCGACGATCAGAAGGCTCAGCGCGACCTGCTCCTCCTCGGTGAAATGCGCGCGCAGCGCCTGATAAGCATCATCCGGCGCGCGTGTTTCCGCGACCCGCGTCAGCGCTTCCGCCCAAGCCAGGGCGGCGCGCTCGCGCTCGCTGTAGAGCGGCGATTCGCGCCAGGCGTCGAGGAGGTAGAGACGCTCCTCGGTCTCGCCCTGCTTGCGCGCGTCGGCGGTGTGCATGTGCAGGCAGCGCGCGCAGCCGTTGATCTGCGATGCCCGGATCTTCACCAGCTCCGTCAAGCTCTCCTCCAGGCCAGTCCGTTGAATCTGCTCGCCAAATTCGAGCCAAGCTTGCATGAGGGCGGGGGCCACGGCAAACGGGTTCAGTCTCGGCGTCATGGTCGTCTCCATCACGGGGCATGGTTCGCAACCATGACGAGACGGGCGCCTCTGGCGTGATATGCGGCGGCGCGTTGTTTCCGGGATCGCCGCCTGATCCGGCCGGAAAGGCCGGCAGGGCCGTATCGACCGTGCGGCGACGAGGCGTTAGACCGAAAAGTATTTCGCTTGCGGATGCAGGACGACGATCGCCGAGGTCGATTGCTCGGGATCGAGCTGATCCTCCTCGGTGAGGCCGACGCCGATCTCCTGCGCGCGCAGCAGCGCCAGGAGCTGTCGTTGCTGCGCCAGGTCGGGGCAGGCCGGATAACCGAAGGAATAGCGGCTGCCGCGGTATTCCTGCCGCAGCAGCCCTTCGATGTCGCGCGGCTCCTCGCCGGCGAAGCCGAGCTCGGCGCGGATGCGCTGATGCAGGTATTCGGCCAGCGCCTCAGCCATCTCGACCGACAGACCGTGAAGATAGAGATAGTCCTTGTAATGGTTCTCGGCGAACCAGCGGCGCGCCACCTCCGACGCGCCGCGGCCCATGGTGACGACCTGAAGCGCGACGACGTCGCGCTCGTTGGCGGTGATGTCGCGGAAAAAGTCGGCGATACACAGGCCGCCGGGCTTGGCCTGGCGCGGGAAGGAAAAGCGCGCGACCTCGTTGGCGCTCTCCGGATCGTAGAGCACAAGCTCGTCGCCGGATGCCGCGCATGGCCAGTAGCCGTAGGCCGCCTGCGGCACCAGGATGTTCTCCTTGGCGACGCGCTCGAGCAGCTGATTGAGCACGGGACGCAGCTCCTGCCTGGCCCAGGCCTTGAACTCCTCCAGCGTGCGGCCCTGCTTCCGGAAGCCCCAGTGGAATTGATAGAGCATGCGCTCGTTGAGGTAGGGCACGACGGTCTTGAGCGGCACACGCGCGATGGCGCGCGGCCCCCAGAACGGCGGCCGCGGAACCGGCACGCCGCGCGCCAGCTCGGCGCGTCGCAACCGGATTTCCTCGAGCTCGACCGGCCGCAGCACGCGCGGCTCGGCGGCGCGGCCGAGACGACGCGTCTGATTCACCGGCCGGTCCTTGCGCTTCTCCCGCTCCGTCGCCACCGCGCTCGCGAAGGTGCCGTTGACGACCCGGTTCATCAGCGCCAGCCCTTCGAACGCGTCGCGCGCGTAGGCGACCGCGCCGGTGGCATAGGCCCTCGCACAATCTTCCTCGACGTAGCGTCGCGTCAGCGCCGCCCCGCCCAGGATCACCGGCAGCCCGATGCCGCGCCGGGTCATCTCCTCGAGGTTCTCGCGCATCACCACCGTCGACTTCACCAACAGACCCGACATGCCAACGGCGTCGGCGCTGTGGCTCTCGGCGGCCTCGAGGATCGAGTTGAGCGGCTGCTTGATGCCGAGATTCACAACCTTGAAACCGTTGTTGGTCAGGAGGATATCGACCAGATTCTTGCCGATGTCGTGGACGTCGCCCTTCACCGTGGCGAGCACGATGGTGCCCTTCTCGGCGCCCTCGACCCGCTCCATGTGCGGCTCGAGATAGGCGACCGCCGCCTTCATGGTCTCGGCCGATTGCAGGACGAACGGCAGCTGCATCTTTCCGGCGCCGAACAGGTCGCCCACCGTCTTCATGCCGTCGAGCAGGATCTTGTTGATGATGTCGAGCGGCCCCATGCGCGTGAGCGCCGCCTTGAGATCGGCTTCGAGGCCCGAGCGGTCGCCGTCGACGATGCGCGCCTTGAGCCGCTCCTCGAGCGAGACCGGCCGCTCCTTCTTCTCGGTCTTGTCGGCAGCGCGGTTCTCGTAGAGCGCGATGAACGCATGCAGAGGATCGTAGCCCGGACGCCGCCGGTCATAGATGAGATCGAGCGCGGTCCGAGCCTCGTTCTCGGGGATCTTGTGGAACGGCACGATCTTGGAGACGTGCAGGATCGCGCCGGTCATGCCGCGCTTGAGCGCCTCCTCCAGGAACACGGAGTTGAGCACGCTGCGCGCCGCCGGGGCGAGGCCGAACGAGATGTTGGAAAGGCCGAGGATGATCTGGCTCTCGGGCAGCGCCTTGGCGATGCCCTCGATCGCCTCGAGCGTCTCGAGGCCGAGCCGGCGGTCCTCCTCGTTGCCGGTGCAGATCGTGAAGGTGAGCGGATCGAACAGCAGGTCCGAGGACGGCAGGCCGAGCTTGACGGTCGCCAGATCGTGGATCCGCTTGGCGACGGCTACTTTGCGCGCCGCGTCCTTGGCCATGCCCTCTTCATCGATGGTGAGAGCGATGCAGGCGGCGCCGAAGCGCTTCGCAAGCCGCACCTTCCTCTCCAGCGTTGCCTCGCCGTCCTCGAGGTTGATCGAGTTGATGATTGGCTTGCCGCCGTAGAGCTTGAGCGCCGCTTCGAGCACCGGCAACTCGGTGGTGTCGACGGCGAGCGGCGCATTGACGCCCTTGGCGAGTTTGGCGATGGCGGCGCTCATGTCGGCGACTTCGTCGCGGCCGACATAGGCGGTGCACAGGTCGAGGGCGTGCGAGCCGTCCTTGACCTGGGCGCGCGCCATCTCGACCGCGCCGTCCCAGTCGCCTTTTTCCTGCAGTTCGCGGAAGCGCTTCGAGCCGTTGGCGTTGCAGCGCTCGCCGATCGAAAGATAGGCATTCTCCTGGCGCAGCGGCACCTGGCCGTAGAGCGACGCGACCGAGGGCGTCCACACCGCCTGGCGCGCCTTGGGCCGCGGCCGGAAGCCGTCTTCCGCCAGCTGACGCAGCGCCGCGTCGAGTGCGCCGATGTGGGCGGCCTCGGTTCCGCAACAACCGCCGACCAGGTTGGCGCCGTCCTCGCGCACGAAGCGCGCGATCCACGGCGCGAATTCGGTCGCCGACAGCGGATAGTGCGTCTTGCCGTCGAGCAGCTCGGGCAGACCGGCATTGGGCTGCACCGACAGCAGGCCGGGCCAGTTCTCGGACAGCCATTTGAGGTGCTCGGCCATTTCGCGCGGCCCGGTGCCGCAATTGAGCCCGATGAGCGGCACGTCGAGCGCCTGGACGATGGTGGCGGCCGCGGCGATGTCGGGTCCGACCAGCAGCGTTCCGGTGGTCTCGACCGTCACCTGCACGAAGATCGGCACGTCGCGGCCGGCCTCGCCCGCGGCGCGCTTGGCGGCGTTGACCGCGGCCTTGATCTGCAGCGGGTCCTGGCAGGTCTCGGCCAGGACGGCGTCGACGCCGCCGGCGACGAGACCGGCCGCCTGGATCGCGAGAGCGTCCTCGAGCGTCTGGTAGTCGACGTGGCCGAGCGAGGGCAGGCGCGTGCCCGGGCCGATCGAGCCGATGACGAAGCGGTCGCGGCCGTCCTTGGCGCATTCCGCCACCGCCTCGCGGGCGATTTCGGCGGCGCGGCGATTGATGGCGAAAGCCTGGTCCGCGAGACCGAACTCGCCGAGCGTGATCGGCGAGCCGCCGAAGGAATTGGTCTGCACCGCGTCGGCGCCGGCGCGGAAATGCCCGAGATGGATGTCACGGATGACGTCGGCGCGGCTCCGGTTGAGGATTTCGATGCAGTTTTCCTTGCCGAGGAAGTCGCGGTCGAGGTCGAGATTGCGGCCGTGCACGGCGGTGCCCATGGCCCCGTCGCACAGCAGGACCCGCTCGCGCATCACGTCGAGGATATGCACCATGCGCTCAGTCCGCCGATGCCTGGGTCACGTCGGCCGGAGCCGGTCCGCGCACGCCGATCATGTGGCAGATGGCAACGATCAGATCGGCGCGGTTGAGGGTGTAGAAATGGAAATCCTCGACGCCGTGAGCCTGCAGGCGGCGGCATTGCTCCGCCGCGATTGATGCCGCGACCAGCCGCCGCGTGTCTGGATCGGCGTCGAGCCCCTCGAACATCGGAGGCATCCAGTCGGGAACCGCCGCTCCGCACAGCGCGGCGAATTTCTTGACCTGCGAGAAATTGGTCACCGGCAGGATGCCGGGGACGATAGGAACGCCGATGCCACGGGCATGGGCGCGGTCGACGAAGCGGAGGTAGCAGTCGACCTCGAAGAAAAATTGCGTGATGGCGCGGTCGGCGCCGGCGTCGATCTTGCGCTTGAGATTGTCGAGATCGGCTTCGGGGCTGGCCGCCTCAGGATGGGTCTCGGGATAGGCGGCCACGCTGATCTCGAACGGCGCGATCCGCTTCAATCCGGCAACCAGGTCAACGGCAAAGGCATAGCCATCGGGATGCGGCGCGTAGCGGCCCACGCCGGCCGGCGGATCGCCGCGCAGCGCGACCACATGGCGAATGCCCGAATCCCAGTAGAGCCGGGCCACGGCATCGATGGTCGCGCGCGGCGCGCCGACGCAGGTGAGATGCGCTGCCGGCTCCAGCGCCGTATCGGTGCGAATCCGCAATACCGTGGCATGGGTGCGCGCCCGCGTCGACCCGCCGGCGCCGTAGGTGACTGAGACGAACCGGGGCGCGAGCGGCTCGACGCGCTTCACCGTCCGCCACAGCTTCTCCTCCATCTCCTCGGTCTTGGGCGGGAAGAATTCGAAGGAGACGCGTGGCGGCTTGCGGCCGGTTCCGGCCAGCGGATCGGCCGCCAGCAGGGCGCCCACCGCCGATCCCGAGCCGCCGCCCGGGCGGTCCTGTCGCCCTCGACTCGTCGTCATTGCTGCAAACGACCTCGGTAAATGGGCAGAATCCCACTGGGCATAGCGTTTGGCACCATAGCGCGTCTAGCGCCAAAATTGCGACCCTGGCGGCGCCCAACGGGCCCTTGTCGGTGACCGCGCCCCGGCCCTATGCTCCCCGCCGAGCCGCCGCGGGCGCGGGCCATGGAGCCAGACAACTCCCGAAGGACGCCATGCTCTCACTCACTCGCCGTTCTCTTTCTGTCCTCGTCCTGACGGCGGCCCTGTTGGCCGGGCCGGCGCCGGTTCAGGCCGCGCCGACCGATCCGGCGGGCTTCGTCAACGGACTGGTGCAGCAGGCCCTGACCATCCTGCGCAACCGCCAGATGCCGGATGCGGAGCGTCAACAGCGATTCTCCACCCTGCTGCATACCGGCTTCGACATTCCTCGCATCGCCCGCTTCGTGCTCGGCCGCTACTGGCTCAGCGCCAGCGACCAGGAGCGCAATCGCTTCAGCCAGCTGTTCGCGGATTGGGTGGTGCGGACCTATTCGGCCCGGTTCAAGGAATATAGCGGCGAAGTCATCAAGGTCACGGGCGCCCGCGAGGAAAGCCCGACGAGCTACGTCGTCTCGAGTGAACTCATCCATACGAACGGCGCGCCGCCGACCACCATTTTCTGGCACGTCCGGGCGGCCGACAACGATCTCAAGATCGTCGACGTCGAGGTCGAGGGTGTGAGCATGGCGCTGACCGAGCGCGAGGAAATCGCCTCCGTCATCCAGCGCAGCGGCGGCTCGGTCGCCGGTCTGAACCAGCAGCTGCAGGAGCGGCTCGATAGCGGTGGCTCGTCGGCCGAGAACCAGGCGCAGCAGACGACGCACTAAGACTTAGTTTCGAGTCAACGGCTTGTAGCGGATGCGGTGTGGCTGGTCCGCGGCCGCGCCGAGACGACGCCGGCGATCGGCCTCGTACTCGGCGTAATTGCCCTCGAACCAGACGACCTGGCTCATGCCCTCGAAGGCCAGGATGTGGGTGGCGATCCGGTCGAGGAACCAGCGGTCGTGGCTCACCACGACAGCGCAGCCGGGAAACTCGAGCAGCGCCTCTTCGAGCGCCCGCAGCGTATCGACGTCGAGATCGTTGGTCGGCTCGTCGAGCAGGATGACGTTGGCACCGGCCTTGAGCATCTTGGCCAGATGGACGCGGTTGCGCTCGCCGCCCGAGAGCTGGCCGGTCTTCTTCTGCTGGTCCGGCCCGCGGAAATTGAACAGCGCGCAATAGGCGCGGGCCGGCATCTTGCGCCGACCGAGATCGATCTCGTCGGCGCCGCCGGAGATCTCTTCGAACACCGACTTGCCGGCATCGAGCGCATCGCGGCTCTGGTCGACGTAGCCGAGCCTGACCGTGTCGCCGAGCCGGATCGTCCCGAAATCGGGCGTTTCCTGGCCGACGATCATGCGGAACAGCGTCGTCTTGCCGGCGCCGTTCGGGCCGATGACGCCAACGATGCCGCCGGGCGGCAGACGGAAGGACAGATCCTCGATCAGCAGGTTGCCGCCGTAGCCCTTGCTCAGGCGGCTCGCCTCGATCACGGTGTCGCCCAGGCGCGGTCCCGGCGGCAGCACGATCTGCGCGGATTCGGGCGCCTTTTCGCGGCTTTGCGAGACCAGGCTTTCATAGGCCGAGAGCCGCGCCTTGCTCTTGGCCTGACGGGCGCGCGGGCTCTGCTTCACCCATTCGAGTTCGCGCTCGAGCGTGCGCTGGCGCGCCGCCTCCTGCCTGCCCTCCTGCTCCAGCCGCTTCTTCTTCTGCTCGAGCCAGCCCGAATAATTGCCCTGGTAGGGGATGCCCTGGCCGCGATCCAGCTCGAGAATCCAGCCGGCGACCTCGTCGAGGAAATAGCGGTCGTGGGTGACCGTGACCACCGTGCCGGGGTACTCGGCGAGGAAGCGCTGGAGCCACGCCACCGACTCGGCGTCGAGATGGTTGGTCGGCTCGTCGAGCAGCAGCAGATCGGGCTTCTGCAGCAGCAGACGGCAGAGCGCGACGCGGCGGCACTCGCCGCCCGAGAGCTTCGCGACGTCGGCCTCGCCCGGCGGGCAGCGCAGCGCATCCATGGCGATCTCGACCATGCGCTCGATTTCCCAGCCGTTGACGGCGTCGATCTTTTCCTGAAGCTCGGCCTGCTCGGCGAGCAGCGCATTCATCTCGTCGTCGTCGAGGCTTTCGCCGAGCCTGGCGCTCACCGACTCGAAGCGCTCCAGCAGCGTCTTGATCGCGCCGAGACCGTCGGTGACGTTGCCGGCGACGGTCTTGGCGGGATCGAGCGTCGGCTCCTGCGGCAAATAGCCGACGGTGGCGCCTTCGGCGGCCCAGGCCTCGCCGGCAAAATCCTGATCGAGGCCGGCCATGATGCGCAGCAGGGTCGACTTGCCGGCGCCGTTGGCGCCGAGCACGCCGATCTTGGCGCCGGGCAGGAACGACAGCCAGATGTCCTTCAACACCTCGCGCCCGCCGGGATAGGTCTTGCTCAGACTTTTCATGACGTAGACGTATTGGTAGGCGGGCATGAGAACTCCGACGGAAGGTGCAGTGGTCTAGCGTAGGCGCCACGCGCCGACAACACGGGCGATGCCGCGGCTTTTCCGCTCGGCTTGGTCCGGAACACTCGGGCGAAGGATGGTGGGCCCGGCAGGATTCGAACCTGCGACTACACCGTTATGAGCGGCGCGTTCTAACCGCTGAACTACGGGCCCGCGCCAATGTAAAGCGCGGCCCCGAGCGCCGTCATCAGGTATCGAGGAACGAGCGCAGCTTGCGCGACCGGCTCGGGTGCTTGAGCTTCCTGAGCGCCTTGGCCTCGATCTGGCGGATGCGCTCGCGCGTGACCGAGAACTGCTGGCCAACCTCCTCGAGGGTGTGGTCGGTGTTCATGCCGATGCCGAAGCGCATGCGCAGCACCCGCTCCTCGCGCGGCGTGAGCGACGCCAGCACGCGGGTGGTGGTCTCGCGCAGGTTTCCGTGAATGGCTGCATCGAGCGGCAGCACCGCGTTCTTGTCCTCGATGAAGTCGCCCAAGTGCGAATCCTCCTCGTCGCCGATCGGCGTCTCGAGGCTGATCGGCTCCTTGGCGATCTTGAGGACTTTCCGCACCTTCTCCAAGGGCATGCCGAGCTTCTCGGCGAGCTCCTCGGGCGCCGGCTCGCGGCCGATCTCGTGCAGCATCTGGCGCGAGGTGCGCACCAGCTTGTTGATGGTCTCGATCATGTGCACCGGAATGCGGATCGTGCGCGCCTGATCGGCGATCGAGCGCGTGATCGCCTGGCGGATCCACCAGGTGGCGTAGGTCGAGAACTTGTAGCCGCGTCGGTATTCGAATTTATCGACCGCCTTCATCAGGCCGATGTTGCCTTCCTGGATCAGGTCGAGGAACTGCAGCCCGCGGTTGGTGTATTTCTTGGCGATCGAGATGACGAGCCGCAGATTGGCCTCGACCATCTCCTTCTTGGCGCGCGAGGCCTCGCGCTCGCCGCGCTGGACGGTAGAGACGATGCGGCGGAATTCGGCCGGCGGCACGCCGGCCTCGGCGGCGATCGCGGCAATCTCAGCACGCAGATTCTTGACCTCGGCGCCGTGCTTCTGGATCAGCGCGCTCCAGCCCTTGCCGTGCAGGCGGCGGACACGCGAGACCCAGTCGGGCTGAAGCTCGTGGCCGAGATGGTGCTGGAGGAAATCGGGGCGCTTGATGCCCGAGTGCTCGGCCAGACGCAGTAGCTTGCCGTCGGCCGCCTGCAGCCGGCGGTTCAGCGAATAGAGCTGCTCGACCAGATATTCGATGCGCGCATTGTTGAGATGGACGTTGTCCATCGCCTTGACCATCTCCGCGCGCAGCTTCTCATAGCGGCGCTCGGCCGGCTTGGCGATCTCGTCGCCTCCCTTGAACGCGGCCAGGCGCTGCTCCTGCAGCTTGTGCAGGCGCTTGTAGAGCTGGGCGATCTCGTCGAGATTCTTGAGGACGCCGGGCTTGAGCTTTTCTTCCATCGCGGCGAGCGAGATCGAGCCTTCCTCGCTCTCGCCACCTTCACCGGCGGCACCCTCGGGCGGCGACTCCTCGTCGTCGCCGTCGGCTGCCGCCGCAGCCTCGGTCGCTTCCTCGTCGGCGTCGCCTTCGGTCGCGCCGGCGTCGAACTTGCCGCCGTAGGTGGCGTCGAGATCGACCACGTCGCGCAGCAGCATCTTGCCTTCCATCAGCGCGTCGCGCCAGCCGATGAGCGCGCGCATGGTCAGCGGACTTTCGCACAACCCGCCGATCATCATCTCGCGGCCGGCCTCGATCCGCTTGGCGATGGCGATCTCGCCCTCGCGCGACAAAAGCTCGACCGAGCCCATTTCACGCAGATACATGCGGACCGGATCGTCGGTGCGGCCGATGTCGGAGTCGTCGAGATTGCCGCCCGACCGCGTCTCGGTCTCTTCCTCCTCGTCGCCCTTGGACTGCGCCTCCTCGGCTTCCTCGCTGTCGACGATATTCACGCCGAGCTCGGACAGCATGGTCATAGTGTCCTCGATCTGCTCGGAGGACACCTGCTCGGGCGGCAGCACGGCGTTGATCTCGTCGTAGGTGACGTAGCCGCGCTCCTTGCCCTTGGCGACCATCTTCTTGATCGCCGCGGAGACGGTATCGAGCAACGGCGCGTCGGCCGCCTCCTCGCGCGCATCGGAGGTGTCGCTCGCTGTATTGATCTTATTGGCCATTGGGATTCCGCCTTCGCGTCCATTCTTCTTGAATTGCCGAAAAAAATCCGCCGCGTCCGACTCGTTGCACCGACGTCGCACCTCGCCCGATCCGATCGCCCGTTGCCGCAAACCGCCTCAACCCGCGTCTCCGCCTGCCTCGTCGTCCTTCGCCTGGCTGGCGTAGAGCATGTCCTGGAGGTGACGCAGGCGCGCGAGCGATTCCTCGTTGGCGTCCGCCGCGAGGCTGCGCTCCGCTTCCGCGATCTGAGTCAGGAGGCACTGCTGCTCATACCGCCGTTTGATGTCGACCCACCCCGACCGCACCGCCTCGACATCCGCGCCCGCCCTGGCAAAACGGGCAAATCCCAGGACGCGCGGCGACAGGATTCGATCCACCAGAGGCCCGAATCCGTCGTGCTTTAGGTGGCCTTTCAAAGTCTCGGCGTCAAGGGCGGGATAACGATGGTGAAGTTCTAGGATTTTACGCGAAAGAGTGTCAAGTTTTCCGGTGCCGGAAAAGTCGATTTGTGCAAGTTCTTCAGCGGCTTCCGCCAAGAGGAAGGGGTGGTTCAGGAGATAGGCGAGCAGCACCTCGCCGAGCGCCGGCAGCTGGCTTTCGGGATCGGGTGCGCGGATCGGCTCCTGGCCGAGCCAGTCGGCCGCACCCAGGAACGGGCGGCGGGCGCGGGCGCGCCCCGCCGCCGTGACGCGCCAAGCGGCCGGCCGGCGGCCGCCCCGCGGCAGGGCTCGCCGTGTCGCGCCCGGCGGCGACAGACGCTCGGCGAAGAACCTGATGTATTCCTCCTGCACCGAGCGCTCGGCAATGCGGCGGACACGCTCGCGCAGGCGCGCGCGCAGCGCCGCGCGCTGCTCCGGCGTTTGCAGCGGGCCAGCCGATTTCTCGATCGTCCACAGCATCTCGGCCAGCGGCGTCGCGCTGTCGAGCACGGCGCGCATCGCCGCCGCCCCCTGGCGGCGAATCAACGTATCGGGATCGTCGCCCGACGGCAGCAGCGCGAAGCGCAGGCTGTGGCCGGGCTTGAGCAGCGGCAGGGCACGGTCGAGCGCGCGCGCCGCGGCGCGTTGGCCGGCGGCGTCGCCGTCGAAGCACAGGATCGGCTCGGGCGCGAGGCGCCACAGTTCCTCGATCTGGCTTTCAGTCAGCGCGGTACCGAGCGGCGCGACCGCCGTGCCGAAGCCGGCACGGTGCAGCGCGATCACGTCCATATAGCCTTCGACGACGATCGCCGTGCTGTCGCGTGCCGCAGCCGCCCGCGCCGCCGCCCAGCCGTAAAGCACGCGGCCCTTGGCGAAGAGCGGCGTCTCGGGCGAGTTGAGATATTTCGGCTGACCGTCGCCGATCACGCGGCCGCCGAAGGCGACAATGCGGCCGCCGCGATCGCCGATGGGAAAGATCACGCGGTTGCGGAAGTAGTCGAAAGGCGCGCGACCGTCGTCGGAGCGATGGATCAGGCCCGCCTCGATCAACAGCGCCTCGGGAAATTTCCCGCCGAGAGTACGCTTCAGCGCGTCGCGGCTGTCGGGCGCATAGCCGAGGCGGAAGCGCTTGACGGTGGCGTCATCGAGGCCGCGGCTCGCGAGATAGTCGCGCGCAGCGCGGCCCTCGGGCGCCCGCAGTTGCGCCTCGAAGAAGGCGCAGGCCGCTTCGATCGCGCCCTGAAGCGTGGCGGCGCGCTCGGCGCGCTGGCGCTCCTCAGGCGTTGCCTTCGGCACCTCGAGCCCGGCTCGGCGCGCCAGCTGCTCGACCGCCTCGGGAAAGGCGAGGTTCTCGGTCTGCATGACAAAGCCGATGACGTCGCCATGCGCGCCGCAGCCGAAGCAATGATAGAAGCCCTTCTCCTCGACGACCGAGAAGGACGGCGTCTTCTCGTTGTGGAACGGGCAGAGGCCGGTGAACTCGCGACCGCGCCGCATCAGCTTGACGCGCCGGCCGACGATCTCGGCGAGCGAGATGCGATGGCGCAATTCGTCGAGGAACCGGGGCGGAAAAGCCATGGCGCCGATCAGGTCTCAGCCGTCAGCCGGGATGGCCGCTGGGCGCCGATCCTAACGTAAAACCTGTCGCGCCGATAGCGGACGGCCCGGCGGCCGCTCGTCAACCGGTCAGCAGCTTCTTGACCGTCTGACTCGCCGCGGCGGGATCGATCCGGCCGGCATACTTGGTCCGCAGCGCCGCCATCACCTTGCCCATGTCCTTGACGCCGGCGGCCCCGGTCTCCCGGATCGTGTCCTTGACCGCCGACTCGAGCTCGACGCCGGTCATCTGCTTCGGCAGGAAGCGCTCGATCACGGCGATCTCGCCCTTTTCCTTGGCGGCGAGCTCGGGCCGCTTGCCCTTCTCGTAGAGCTCGATCGATTCGCGCCGCTGCTTGATCATCTGCTGCAGCATCTGCTGGATCGCGGCGTCGTCGATGCGGTCAAGCTTGGGCCGCGCCTCGATGTCCTTTTCCTTGAGCCGCGCCAGGATCAGCCGGACGGTCGAGACCGTGAGATCGTCCTTTGCCTTCATCGCCTCTTTGAGCGTCTCGTTGAAGCGTTCGCGCAGCATGTTGCCTCCGGAGTCGCCGCCGGCGGCGGCGCTTGACGGCATCCTATCCGCGGTCTATCTCAATGTCTTCAAGTCCGATCGCATTTCCGCCGCGCCGCCGGATGCCTCCAGCGGCGCGTTTTGCCGCGGGCGGACGCCGACTCCGCGCACGAGGTCTCGATCACCGACATGAGCCAGTACACTCGCCCCGTCGACGCCACCGCGGCACTGGTTCTGGCCGACGGCAGCGTCTTTTGGGGGCGCGGCGTCGGCGCCGCAGGCGTGCGCGTCGGCGAAGTCTGCTTCAACACCAGCATGACTGGCTATCAGGAGATCGTGACCGATCCCTCCTACGCCGGCCAGATCATCACGTTCACCTTCCCGCATATCGGCAATGTCGGCGCCAACGCCGAGGACCTCGAGACGGCGACGCCGGCGGCACGCGGCTTGGTGTTGCGCAGCGACATCACGGCGCCGTCGAACTGGCGCGCGGCCGAACCCTTCGATGCCTGGCTCAAGAAAATGGACCTCGTCGGCATGGCCGGCGTCGACACCCGGGCGCTGACGCGGCGCATCCGCGATGGCGGTGCGCCCAACGGCGCACTGGCGCATCGCGTCGACGGCAAGCTCGATATCGGCGATCTGCTGCGGCGGGCGCGCGCCTGGCCGGGGCTCGAGGGCATGGACCTGGCGAAGGAGGTTTCTTGTCGACAGAGCTACCAGTGGAGCGAGACCGGCTGGAGGCTCGGGATCGGCTACGGCGCATTGTCGAAGCCGCGCTTCAGGGTGGTGGCGGTCGATTACGGCGCCAAGCGCAACATCCTGCGTCAGCTGGCGGGCGACGGCTGCGCGGTCACCGTGGTGCCGGCGACCGCCTCGATCGAGGACATCCTGCGCCACAAGCCCGACGGCGTATTCCTGTCGAACGGTCCCGGCGACCCGGCCGCCACCGCGACATACGCCGTACCAGTGCTGCGCGATCTGCTCGCCACCGGCAAGCCGATTTTCGGCATCTGCCTCGGCCATCAACTGCTGGCGCTGGCGCTCGGCGGCCGGACCAGGAAGATGGCGCTCGGCCATCGCGGCGCCAATCATCCGGTGAAGGATCTCGTCACCGGCAAGGTGGAGATCACAAGCCAGAACCACGGCTTCTGCATCGTCAGCGAAAGCCTGCCCAAGGAAGCCGAGGTGACGCACGTGTCGCTGTTCGACGGCTGCAACGAAGGCATGCGCATCAAGGGCAAGCCGGTATTCTCGGTGCAGTACCACCCCGAAGCCAGCCCCGGCCCGCAGGACAGCCATTACCTGTTCCAGCGCTTCGTCAGGCTGATGGAAAAGCACAAGGGCTGAGACGATGCCGAAGCGCACCGATCTCAAGTCCATCCTGATCATCGGCGCCGGACCGATCGTCATCGGCCAGGCCTGCGAATTCGACTATTCCGGCGCCCAGGCCTGCAAGGCTCTCAAGGAAGAGGGCTATCGCGTCGTGCTAGTGAATTCCAACCCGGCGACCATCATGACCGACCCGGGCCTGGCCGATGCCACCTATGTCGAGCCGATTACGCCCGATTTCGTCGAGCGCATCATCGCCAAGGAGAAGCCCGACGCCCTGCTTCCGACCATGGGCGGCCAGACCGCGCTCAACACCGCGATGGCCTTGGCGCGCACCGGTGTCCTGAAGAAGCACAAGGTCGAGCTCATCGGTGCCAGCGAGAAGGCGATCGCCAAAGCCGAGGACCGCCAGCTCTTCCGCAACGCGATGGACAAGATTGGCCTCGAGTCGCCGAAAAGCCGCATCGCCAAGACGGTGGAGGCGGCGCGCGAGGCGTTGGCCTATGTCGGCCTGCCAGCGATCATCCGGCCTTCCTTCACGCTCGGCGGCACCGGCGGCGGCGTCGCCTATAACGCGCAAGAGTTCGACGAGCTCGCCCGCAACGGCCTCAGCGCCTCGCCAGTGCACGAGATCCTGGTCGAGGAATCGGTGCTCGGCTGGAAGGAATTCGAGATGGAGGTGGTGCGCGACAGGGCCGACAACTGCATCATCGTCTGCTCGATCGAGAACGTCGATCCCATGGGCATCCACACCGGCGACAGCGTAACGGTGGCGCCGGCGCTGACGCTGACCGACAAGGAATACCAAATCATGCGCAACGCCGCGATCGCGGTGTTGCGCGAGATCGGCGTCGACACCGGCGGCTCGAACGTGCAGTTCGCGGTCAATCCGGCCAACGGCCGGCTCGTCATCATCGAGATGAACCCGCGTGTCTCGCGCTCCTCGGCGCTGGCGTCGAAGGCGACCGGCTTTCCGATCGCCAAGGTCGCAGCCAAACTCGCCGTCGGCTACACCCTCGACGAGCTGAGGAACGAGATCACCCGGGTCACGCCGGCAAGCTTCGAGCCGACGATCGACTACGTCGTGGTCAAGATGCCGCGCTTCGCCTTCGAGAAGTTCCCCGAAGCCGATCCGACCCTCACCACCTCGATGAAGTCGGTCGGTGAGGCGATGGCGATCGGCCGCAGCTTCGGCGAAGCGCTGCAGAAAGCGCTGCGGTCGATGGAGACCGGCCTCACCGGCCTCAACGAACCCGAAATCGCCGGCGGCCTCGACGACAAGGAGGCGATCCGCGCCGAGCTCGCTAAGCCAAGGGCCGACCGGCTGCTGCTGATCGCCGCCGCCTATCGCACGGGGATGACGACCGCAGAAATCCACGCCGCCTGCCGCTTCGACCCTTGGTTCCTCGCGGAGATCCACAAGCTGATCGCCGCCGAGGCGGAAATCCGGGCCGCCGGCCTGCCCAAAGACGCCGCCGCCCTGATGCGGCTCAAGGCTATGGGCTTCGCTGACGCGCGGCTCGCCGAATTGGCGGGCACCGGCGAGAGCGACGTCGCCGCGCTGCGCGCGCGGCTTGGCGTCCATCCGGTGTTCAAGCGTATCGACACCTGCGCCGCCGAATTCGCCTCTCCCACGCCTTACATGTACTCGACCTACGAAACCGCACCGGCCGGCGGCGTCCCGCAATGCGAAGCCGACCCCTCGCCGCGCGACAAGGTCGTCATCCTCGGCGGCGGTCCCAACCGTATCGGTCAGGGCATCGAATTCGATTATTGCTGCGTTCACGCTGCCTATTCGCTGAGAGACGCCGGCATCGAGACCGTGATGGTCAACTGCAATCCCGAGACCGTATCGACCGACTACGACACCTCGGACCGGCTCTATTTCGAGCCGCTGACCGCCGAGGACGTGATCGAGATCGTGCGCACCGAGTCGCGCAACGGAAGGTTCAGGGGCGTGATCGTGCAGCTCGGCGGCCAGACGCCCTTGAAGCTCGCCGCCGCGCTCGAGGCCGCGAAAGTTCCGATCCTCGGCACTTCGCCGGACGCCATCGATCTCGCGGAGGACCGGCAGCGTTTCCAGAAGCTGTTGCAGAGGCTCAAGCTGCTGCAGCCGGAGAATGGCACCGCGCGGAAGGTCGACGAGGCCGAATCGGTGGCTGCCGCCATCGGCTATCCGGTGGTGATCCGGCCGTCCTACGTGCTGGGCGGCCGCGCCATGGAAATCGTCCACGATGCGGCCGGCCTCAAACGCTATATGACGCAGGCGGTCAAGGTCTCGGGCAAGAATCCGGTACTGATCGACCGCTATCTCCAGGACGCGATTGAAATCGACGTCGACGCGCTGGCCGACGGCAAGAACGTGTTCGTCGCCGGCATCATGGAGCACATCGAGGAGGCCGGCATCCATTCCGGCGACAGTGCCTGCTCGCTGCCGCCCTACTCGCTGCCTGCGCCGGTGGTGGCAGAGATCGAGCGCCAGACCGCCGAATTGGCGCTGGCGCTCAAGGTCGTCGGGCTGATGAACGTCCAGTACGCGGTCAAGGACGGCCAGGTCTACGTGCTCGAGGTCAATCCGCGGGCGTCGCGCACCGTTCCTTTCGTCGCCAAGGCGACCGGTCTGCCGATCGCCAAGATCGCGGCACGGCTGATGGCCGGCGCATCGCTCGGCGAATTCGCCCTCAAGCCGCGCCGCAAGCGCAAGCACATTGCGGTTAAGGAGGCAGTATTTCCGTTCAACCGCTTCCCCGGCGTCGATCTCATCCTCGGACCGGAGATGAAATCGACCGGCGAGGTCATGGGGCTCGACGCCGATTTCGGCCGCGCCTTCGCCAAGTCGCAGCTCGGCAGCGGAGTTACCTTGCCGCTCTCCGGCACTGTCTTCGTCTCGGTTCGAAATCGCGACAAGCCCGGCCTAATCGAGCCCTGCCGGCGGCTGCACCGGATGGGGTTCGCGCTGCTAGCGACGCGCGGCACCGCCGCGGCGCTGGAACAGGCCGGCTTGCCGGTCGAATCGGTCAACAAGGTCTTGGAGGGCCGGCCGCATGTCGTCGACCGCATGCTGTCGGGCGACGTGCAGCTTGTCTTCAATACTACAGAAGGCGCACGTGAAATCGCCGACTCGTTCACATTGCGCCGGACAGCGCTAGCTTACGGCATTCCCTATTACACCACCGTCGCCGGCGCCCGGGCGGCGGTCGAGGCAATTATCGCCCTCAAGGCCGGCGCCCTTGACGTCACGGCCCTGCAATCCTATTTCGATGGGTCGTTTTAGGGCCGGCCAACCCACGGATATCGCTGGGGAAGCCGGTCTTTTGCCGACTCTCTAAGCTTGCTAGGATTCGTCATGGCCAAGATACCGATGACCAGCGACGGCTATGCCCGGCTCCAGGATGAGCTGAAACGGCTCAAATCCGTGGATCGGCCGGCGATCATCCGCGCCATTTCCGAGGCTCGTGAGCACGGCGACATCTCGGAAAACGCGGAATACATCGCCGCCCGCGAGCGCCAGGGGTTCATCGAGGGCCGCGTTCTCGAACTCGAAGACAAGATCGCCCGCGCGGAGGTGATCGACGTCTCGAAGCTTTCCGGCAAGGTCGTGAAGTTCGGCGCAACCGTGACACTGGCCGACGAGGAGACCGACGAAAAGGTCGTCTACCAGATCGTCGGCGAGGACGAGGCGGATATCGCGCAGGGGCGGCTGTCTGTGACCTCGCCGCTGGCGCGCGCGCTGATCGGCAAGAGCATCTCGGACTCGGTCGAAGTGACGACGCCGCGCGGCGGTGCCCGCTCCTACGAAATCATCAAAGTCCAGTTCCGCTAAGGCCGGCCTGCGACGTCGATCGGCACGCCGGGCGCGTATTTCGCGGTGCGGATGGCGAGCGACGAGCGCACATGCGCGACGTTGGGTGCCGGCGTCAGGCGCGTGGTCAGGAACTTCTGGTAGGAATCCCAGTCGGTCGCGACGATTTTCAGCAGAAAATCGGTCTCGCCCGCCAGCATGTGAATCTCGCGCACCTCGTCCCATTGCGCGGCGAGCGCCTCGAACGCCTTGAGGTCGCTTTCGGCCTGGCTCTTGAGCCCGACTTGGGCGAAGACGGTCACCCCGAAGCCCAGCGCCTCGGGATTGACCTCGGCGTGGTAGCCGCGGATGTAACCGGCCTCTTCGAGCGCGCGCACGCGCCTGAGGCACGGCGGCGCCGAGATGCCGGCCCGGCCGGCCAGCTCGACATTGGTCATGCGGCCGTTCTCCTGCAGGTCCCGCAGGATCTGGCGATCGACCTTGTCGAGCTTGATGCGGCGCATGACGTGTCCGGATTTCTGGCAACGATCTGTCACGCGACAGTGCCTGCCGGCAACAACCGTTCGGTTTTGGCGCGACCGATCCGCAAACATCGTAGTATACGGTAATAATATTGCAAGGCGGGGCCTGCGGCCGGAGACGGGCCGGTGGCGCAGCATTCCGCATGCGCCACAGCCGGAACGGCGGGGATGTCGACGATCATTTGGGCGGTGCATGACGGCAAGATCGGCATGGCCAACCAGACGCTCGGCCTCGCCGAGGCGGCTGCCGCCATACTGAACGCGACCGTCGTCGGGAAATCGCTGGTCTTGCGGGCGCCGTGGACATGGCTGCCGCCGCACCTCTGGCCGGCGCCGCTCGCCGCCCTCGATGCGAGCGGCGACCGCCTGGCGCCGCCGTGGCCCGACATCCTGATTTCCTGCGGCCGTCTGGTGGCCGCGCCGGCGCGCGCCGCCAAACGCGCGAGCGGCGGCCGGATATTCTGGGTTCAGGTGCAGGACCCGCGCTTTGGCGGCCGCGAAGCGGATCTCACCGTCAAGCCGCAGCACGACGGCGCCGGCGGCGCCAACGTCTTCGTCACGCTCGGCGCGGTCCACCGCGTCACGCCGGCGCGCCTTGCCGAAGGCGGTCGCCGCTTCGGGCCCGCGCTCGCGGGCTTGAAACGGCCGCTGATCACGGTGCTGCTCGGCGGCGACAATCGGGCTTATCGCCTGACGGCGGAGCGGCTGGCAACGCTGACGGCGCAACTTCGACAATTGACGGTCCAAGGCTACGGCCTCGCCATCACCACGTCGCGGCGCAGCGGCGGGCGCGCCGCGATGCAGCTGCGCCAGGCCCTGCCCGAGGCGTTCATCTGGAGCGGTGACGGCGACAACCCCTATTTCGGCCTACTGGCGCTGGCCGACGCCTTCGTCGTCACCGCCGATTCGGTGAACATGGTCAGCGAGGCGGCAGCCACCGGCAAGCCGGTGCATGTCGTCGAGCTCGCAGGCGGCTCGGCCAAATTCGCGCGCTTTCACGCGGCGATGCGCGAGGCCGGCATCACCCGGCGGTTCACGGGAACCATCGAGCGCTGGACCTACAGCCCGCTGAACGACACCGCGCGCGCCGCGGCCGAGGTGGCGCGGCGCTTCCGGGCACGGCGGCCGCCATGAGCCGCGGCACCGTCGTCTTCGTCGCGCTGTTCGTCGCGACAATGGGGCTCCTGGTCCTGTTCCCGGGCATCGACCTCGCCGCGTCGCGCGTCTTCTACACGCCTGGCCTTGGCTTCTCGCATTCCGCCGTTCTCGAGGCCGTTCATGCCGGTCTACGATACTTCGTCATCGCGGTCGTCGTGGTTGCCGCGGTGGCGCTGCTGTGGACTCGACAACGGCGCCGCGCGCTGTTCGTGCTGCTGGCGCTGGCGCTCGGGCCCGGGCTCTTGGTCAACACGGTCTTCAAGGATCACTGGGGCCGCGCCCGGCCGACGCAGATCGCCGCGTTCGGCGGCACCAAGGTGCTGACGCCGGCCTTCGTGCCGGCCGACCAGTGCGCGACCAACTGCTCGTTTCCGGCCGGCGATCCGGCGGTCGGCTTCTTTCTCGTGTCGGTGGCGCTGCTGGTCCCGCGCTCGGCGGCGCGGCGGTGGGCGATCGTCGGCGCAGTGGCGGCGGGCGCCGCCCTCGGCCTGGTGCGGTTGGCCCAGGGCGGACACTTCCTGTCCGATATCGTCGCCTCGGGATTCCTCGTCAGCGGGCTGAGCTGGCTGCTCTACCGCCTCCTGTTGGTTTACGACGGGTTCGGCGCGGTGACGCAGGTGTGCCGCCGTCCCTCGGCCGCGCTCAAGCGTTTCGCCCTGCTGACGGCGGCAGCCGCCCTCGGCGCCACCGTATCCTATGTCTGGCTCGATCAGCCGATCGCGCTGGCGTTCGCCGCAATCCCGCCCGCCGTCCGCGCGGCGATGACATTCGTCACGGCATTCGGCCTCGGCGGTCCCTATGTGATCGTCGCCGCCGTCGCCGCGATCGGCTTCCGGCTCGCCGGCCGCACCGACGCGGCGTGGCGCGCCGCTTTCGTGTTTCTCGCGGTCGCCGCCTCCGGCCTCTTCGCCGACATCCTCAAGCCCATGGCCGGTCGTCTGCGCCCCGAAGTCCTGCTGAGCCGGAACCTCTACGGCTTCACCGGCATCGGCGCGCATGCCGACCATTGGTCGTTCCCGTCGGGCCACTCGGTGACGGCAGGCGCACTGGCCTTCGCCCTCGCAATCCTCTACCCGCGGCTCAGGGCCGTCTGGATCGCGGCCGCGGCGTCGATCGCCTTCAGCCGCATCGCCCTCGACCGGCATTACCTGAGCGACGTGCTCGCCGGGCTTTATATCGGCGTCACTTTCGCCTGGGCGATCGCCGTCGGGATGCGCAGCCGCGGCATCGCGCTGGCCGACCAAGCTTCGTCGAAGCTCGGAACCTGAGGCGAGGCGAGGCGCCGTTCCCTCGATCAGCCGCTTCCGCCCGGTCGCCGCAGCGTCGTCAATCCGAGAGCCGCTTCCCGCGTGCGGCGGTCACGCGTCCTCGAAATCGAGGTCAGCGATAGCCTTTGAAATCGTGCAGGAAGCGGACGACGTAGCTGCGCGCCTCGCCGGCGCCCAGCGGAATGACGATGTGATCGATCGGCCCGGCGGCGTCGAAACGGTCGAGAATACGCTGGATGTCCTCGGGGTGATGGCTGACGAGGACGAAATCCCGGCCGATATCGGCCGCGGGATCGGCTTCAAGGTCGAATTGGTCATTGATCCGGTGACTTTCGCCGTTCCACTTGAGTGCGTCGAACGGGTGCGGGCGCACGTAATACGACAGCACCGCCAGGTCCTCGCGATCATCGGACAGCAACAGCGCGCCGGGATGCTGCGCCAGGATGCCCGCGACCGCGGTGCCGAGCTGGTGCCAGCCGCGCAGGCGATGCAACAGGTCGTAGCGCGCCGGCAGGGTGTAACCGGCGGCCTGGGCGACGTCATGAGCCGTGAACACGACCACCGCCGCGGCGAAATCGATCGCCACGGCCGCGGCCAGCCAGCCCCGCCGCCCGCCGCGCAGCAGCCAGGCGCTCACCAGAACCGCGGACGAAACGTAAACCGGCGCCGCCCAGTTGGGCTCGGCGTGCGTGACGAAGCTGACCGTCATCATCATCGCCAGGGTCGGCAGCGCGAATATCGCCAGCAAGGCGGCCGACGGCGGCGCCAGCGCCCGGCGCCATCGCGCGGCCATCGCCAGCAGCGCGGCAAAGCCGATCGGCCCGAACACGGCGAATTGCGAGGCGATGAATTCGGCGAGATGCGACGGGTTGAACAGCGCGCCGTGCGAAGCCGCGTTCTCGCCGGTGTGCTGGTACGACACGAAGCCATGCTGGACGTTCCAAACAAAGTTGGGAGCGTAGATCAGCAATGCGAGCGCGACGGCGAGCCCGAAGCGCCCGAGATGGCGCCGCTCGCCGCCAAACGCGAGGAGAAAGACGAGGGCGGACCCCAACCAATAAGCCATGGCATATTTCGACAGCAGGCCGATGCCGGCGGCCGCACCGACCGCCCACCACCAGCGGCCGCCGCCGGGCTCGCGCGCACGTATGAAGGCATAGAGAGCGACCGCCCAGCACAGCAGCAGCGGCGCGTCGGTCGAAATCAACGCCGCCGAGGCCGACACGCCGGGCAGCGTGACGTAGAGCAGCGCCGACCAGAATGCCGTGCGCGCGTCGTAGAGCCTCTCGCCGATGCGGTAGACGACGAGCGCCGCAGCAAAATGCAGCAGCGGCGCCGCCAGCCGGATCGCGCCTTCGCTGTCACCGAAGAGACGTGTGGTGAGCGCGATCAGCCACGCCACCATCGGCGGCTTCGAGTAGTAGCCGAAGGCGGGATGCAGCGACCACAGCCAGTATTGCGCCTCGTCGGGATAGAGATCGGCGCCGCCGTAGGCGAGCCAGGCGAGGCGGAGGACGGTGACCAGAAAGACGGCATTGACCGCGAAGAACCAGTAGCGCTCGTCGCTGGTCGATTTCGCCGCATGATTTCGGAGCGCCATGGGCGGCGAGACTACCGATGCGAGGCCGGGCTTGCCACCCCGTTGCGGCGTGCGGCCGCAGCCCCGCAGCCGCGGCAAAGGGGGTAGCCATGGGCCGGCCCGCTTGCTAAGTCTGGGGCCGCGAGCCTTCATGCAGCTCAACATTGAGACCTTCAGCAACGTCCGGGGCGGCAACGCTTTTTTCAAGGCCGTGACGCACCCGCTGGCGGCAGAGAAAGGGCGCGCGCTGTTCGCGCGCCTGGCCGGCGCGGGCCGTACCGCCATCTACGATCCCGAGAATTGCGTCGGTGCGCTGGCGCAACTCTATGATCTCTCCGGTCTTGCGGTCGCCGGCCTCTATGTCCAGGACGTGACGGCCATCGGCCGCAGCGCGCTCGGCCAGCGCGCGCAACCTGTCACCGCCCTCAAGGATTGCCGCGCCGAGGCGGTCCTCGTCGCCTGCTTCGACGCCGAGCGTGCGATCGCGCACATCCGTCATCTGATTCCTGCCGGCGCGGCGATCGCCAGCCTCGACGAGATGCGCCTGCCGGACGAGATGGTGACCAACCGCGCGCGCTATCTCGATCCGATCAACTTCGCCACCAATTTCGTCTTCTTCCGCGACGCCGACGGCCTGTCGACGCGGCTGGCGACGGCGAATTATTGGTCGAGATACGGCGCGCAGCGCGTCGTGTTGTGGTGCGTGCTTTACGACGCGGCCGGTCGCGAGATCGCGCGGTGGCACGAGGCGCTGCCGTCGGGCGCCGCGGCCGTCGCCATCGACAGCCGCGCGGTGCGCCGACGCTTCGGCCTCGGCGAGTTCACCGGCCAAATCTTTCTTCACGCGGTGGGTGCCGCCGGCCACGACGTCGTGAAATACGCGCTCGACATCTACGGCGATGGTGCCGCTGACCCGAGCCTATCGTGCACCCACGACGCTAATTCTTGGCCGTCGGCGCTCTACGCCGGGCTGCCGGCGCCCGCCGCCGGCGAGACGGTGACGCTCTGGGTCCAGAATTCGATGCCGTGCGCCATCCCTCCGCGCACCATCGGCCTCAACCTCATGGGGGACAGTGCGGTGGCCTATCTCGACGAGGCCGTGCCCGCCTTCGCGAGTCGCGCGCTCGACGTCGCCACGCTGCTGCCTGTGGCACGGTGGCCGCAGCAGATCGAGCTACGCGCCGGCAAATACGTGGTGCGGCCGCGCTACGAGGTGCGCAGCCACGGCCGGCTGCGCATCGCGCACGTCAACGTCGAGCGGTCCGACCTCAAGCCCGACCCGGCGATCGCCGAGCTCGGCAACCTGCTCGGCAAGGGATATTTGCTGCCGGCGCCGGTGCTGCCGCGCGCCACTTGGCGCTCGCTCGCACTGCCGACGCCGATGTCGACCGCGCAGCAGGACCTGCCGGTGGCGCTCGTGGTCTACGACCGGCGCGGCCGCGAGGCGGCGCGGCACGGCTTTGGGCGTCTGGCGCGGCACGACTCGACCGCCGTCGACATTGATGCGCTGCTCAACGGCGCCGCGCTGCCGGACGATTACGGCCACATGGAGCTGATCTACGACTTCGCCCAGGGCGGCAGCGCCGATGGCTGGCTCCACGCCCTGTTCCGCTACGAGCACCGCGTCTCTCGCCACGCCGCCGAGACCAGCTTTGGCGCCCACGTGTTCAACACCGTGCTCACCTACAAGAGCGAGCCGCAATCCTACGCCGGCCGCGCACCCGGCCTGTCGACGCGCCTCTTCCTGCGCCTCGGCGACGAGCCGCATGACACGCTCTGCCATCTGATCTATCCCGCCTCCACCCCCTGGCATGCCAAGAGCGCGACCGATTTGATCCTCTACGATCGCGCCGGGGAAGAAATCGCACGTGAGCGCATCGCCATTTCGTGTTCGGGATCGCAGTTTTTCCGTTATCACGAGGTCTTCGCGCCCGCAGTGCGTGCACGCGCCGGCAATTCGGCCTATATCGTCGTGCGCGACACGACCTGTCGACTTTTCGGCTATCATGGCCTGATCGGGCGCGACGGCGCCTTCAGCCTCGACCACATGTTCGGCTTCTGACATGGGACAACGCCACCACACGAAATTCCTGATCATCGGCGCCGGCCCTGCCGGTTACACCGCGGCGATCTATGCGGCGCGCGCCAATCTCGAGCCGATCCTGGTGCAAGGACTGACGCCGGGAGGCCAGCTCACCATCACCACCGACGTCGAGAACTATCCGGGTTTCGCCAAGGCGATCCAGGGGCCGTGGCTGATGGAGCAGATGCAGGAACAGGCGGCGCATGTCGGCACGACGCTGATCCAGGACGTTATCGTCAAAGCCGACCTGTCGCAGCGGCCGTTCCGCTGTCTCGGCGATTCGGGCGACGAATATGTCGCCGAGACGATCGCCATCTGCACCGGCGCCGAGGCGCGTTGGCTGAACGTTCCCGGCGAGAGCCTGCTGCGCGGCGCCGGTGTCTCGGCCTGCGCCACCTGCGACGGCTTCTTCTTCCGCGGCAAGGAGGTGGCGGTGGTTGGCGGCGGCAACACCGCCGTCGAGGAGGCGCTCTACCTGACCCATCACGCCGCCAAGGTCACGCTCATTCACCGCCGCGACCGGCTGCGCGCCGAGAAGATCCTTCAGGCGCGATTGTTCGCCAATTCCAGAATCGCGGTGACATGGGACAGCGTGGTCGAGGAAATCGTCGGCGGCGGCCAGCCGCCGCGCGTCACCGGTGTCCGCCTCAGGAACGTCAAGACCGGCGCGATCTCGACCTTCGCCTGCGATGGCGTGTTCGTCGCCATCGGCCATGATCCGGTCACCGGCCTGTTCAAGGGTCAACTCAAGACCGACGCCGACGGCTATCTGATCACCAAACCCGATTCGACGGCGACCGATATTCCCGGCGTATTTGCCGCCGGCGACGTGCGGGACAAGGTCTTCCGTCAGGCGGTGACCGCCGCCGGCATGGGCTGCATGGCGGCGCTCGAGGCGGAGAAATTTCTCGCCGCGCAGGAAGCCGGCGCGCTGCGCGCCGCGGAATAGCGCCGATGGATTGGGACAAACTGCGCGTCTTCCACGCCGTCGCCGAGGCCGGTAGCTTCACCCATGCCGGCGAGGCGCTCAATCTGTCGCAATCGGCCGTCAGCCGCCAGATCAGCGCGCTCGAGGAAAGCCTGTCGGTGCCGCTGTTCCACCGCCACGCGCGCGGCCTGATCCTGACCGAGCAAGGCGAGCTGCTCTACCGCACCGCGCGCGAGGTTTTCGCCAAGCTGGCGATGACCGAGGCGATGCTCACCGAATCGAAGGATCGGCCGAAGGGCCCGCTCAAGGTCACCACCACCGTCTCTTTCGGAGCGTCGTGGCTGACGCCGCGCGTGCGCGAGTTCGTCGACCTCTATCCCGAGATCGAGGTCAGCCTCGCGCTCGACGATACCGAGCTCGACCTATCGATGCGCGAAGCCGACGTCGCTATCCGCATGTCGCCGCCGCGGCAGCCCGATCTGGTGCAGCGGCACCTGCTGACCGTCCGCTACCTCGCCTATGCGTCGGCCGAATACCTGAAAAAGTACGGCACGCCGCGCAACCCGGAAGACCTCGACAAGCACCGGATCATCGTCTACGGACCGGAAACGCGGCCAGTGCGCAACGTCAACTGGATTCTCGAGGCAGGCGCGCGCCCGGGCTACGAGCGGCGGCCGATCCTGGCTGTCAACAACCTCTACGCCATCGCGCTGGCGATCCAGAATGGGCTCGGCATCGGCGCGCTGCCTGACTTCATGGTGGCGGAGAGCCAGAACCTGGTGCGTGTCCTGCCCGAGGCCAAGCCGGTCGAGGTCGGCGCCTATTTCGTCTATCCCGAGGAGCTGCGCAACTCGAAGCGCATCGCGGTATTCCGCGATTTTCTGCTGCACAAGGTCGGTGAAAGCCGCAATGGCGGCTGAATGCCCGCTCGAGCGGCGCGCGTAGTATCTGTCGACAGTCGACAGCGCGCCGCTGCTGTCGGACGAATTGGCGTTGATCCGGTGCGAAGACGGCTGCGTCGTGCCCCTGGCGCGGCCGGTTAATCTCAAGAACGACACGATCCTGCTCATCCGGGCCATCGCGCCGGTCGCGGTGTTCAGCGACCCCGTTCCCGATACCGTCAAGGGAACCGTGGCGCTGCTGCGAGCGCCGGAAGCGAGCTTGGCGCGGTTCGACGAGTTCGCTCCGGGGGAATGGATCGCCGTTCCGCGCTGGTGCGCCGGCGCAGCGGCGCAGTTCACGCCGTTCTCGAAGGCCGCAAGCCTGATCGAGATCGGCCATCACGCCATCAACGACGGTCTGCACGGCCGGCAGGGCTTCGCCCTATTGAGCGCGATCCTCGACCGCAGCGGCTGCTGCCGCTGCCGCTATGGCGACATCGAGGAAGCGCGACCGCCTTCGACGCGCTTGCCGCGATGTGACGGCGATGACCGCGACCGGCTTAACGCCAGACCGGCTTGCCGAGGTAAATCTGCGACGGGTCGCTCAAGGCGCCGGCTGTGGCGCCGAGCGCGCCGCCGAACACCGCGCCGGTCAGCGGCATGCCGACTGCGGCCCCCGCGAGCGCGCCGACCCCCGCGCCCATGACGCCGCCCGACAGGGCGCGGTCGCCTGGATTCGAGCCGCAACCCGCGACCAGAAGCGCGCTTGCGACCACCAATACGGCCATATGACGCATGACTTCGCTCCTCAAAGGCGAAAGGCGCCGAAGTATAGGTCGCAGGTTTTCTCAAAAACAATACTCTCAAATGAATCAATGGGTTGTATGGCTAGGTTAACATCATACAAGAGCAGAACCGAATTAAATCAGGCACTTACGCGGATTTCCGATTCGCGTCATGATGGGAAGCGCGCCGTTCGACCACCGGGACCGGCGAATCGGGCGGCGGCGGCAACCGACGCCGCCGGCCCCAGCCGTGAGCGCGGCGTGCGCGACGGAGAGTGCAGATGATCTCGTTCCTGGCCTGGCTGATTCGGATTCCGGTGCCGGTCCTGATCCTGCTCTACCTGTTCAAGATCATCTGACCGGCAGCGCCTCGACCGTTCCTCAGCGGAACAGCTGCTCGCCTTTGATGCCGTCGTACATGGCGGCGACGTATTCGCCGTAGCCGTTCCAGATCAGGGTCGGCCGCCGCGTATCCTCCCCCAGCAAGCGTTCGGTCGCCTGGCTCCAGCGCGGATGCGGCACTGCTGGATTGACGTTGGCCCAAAAGCCGTACTCGTTCGCCTGCAGCGCCGTCCAGAACGACACCGGCCGCTTGTCGGTGAAAGTGAGCTTGACGATGGACTTGATCGACTTGAAGCCGTATTTCCACGGCAACACCAACCTGAGCGGCGCGCCGTCCTGCTTCGGCAGCGGCTTGCCGTACATGCCGGTGGCGAGAAACGCCAACTCGTTGCCGGCCTCGAACATGGTCACGCCTTCGACGTAGGGCCAAGGATAGAAGAACATGCGCTGGCCCGGAGCCATTTTCGGATCCATGAATGTGACCATGCGGATGTATTTGGCGCTCCCGAGCGGCCGCGCCAGATCGACCAGCGCCTTCATCGGGAAGCCGGTCCAGGGCACCGCGATCGACCAGGTTTCGACGCAGCGATGGCGATAGAGCCTTTCCTCGAGCGTCACCTTCTTGAGCAGATCGTCGATATCGATCGTCTGCGGTTTTTCGACCATGCCGTCGATGGCGACGCTCCACGGCCGAATCTTGAGCGCGTCGGAATATTCGTAAACGTCCTTGTCACTCGTGAATTCGTAGAAGTTGTTGTAAGTCGTCGACAGCTTCTCCGCCGTGATCGGACGATCGAGCGTGTATTTGGGATTGCGCTTTGCCGGGTAGAGCCCGGCCGATGGGTCCACATCGGCAAGCGCCGGCACGGCGGCGGCCAGCGGGCCGGCGCCGCCGCCGGCCGCCACCAATGCGCCCATGCCCATCGCCTTGAGCAGCGAGCGGCGGTCGTGGAACACGGCCTCCGGCGTCGCCTCGCGCTCGGGAAGTTCCCAACCCCGCCTGCGCCTTACCCACATGGACGATCTCCATTCGTGTGTCGCGGCAGCGATACCGCCGGATCGCGCTCACTTCAAGTCACGGCCCCGCGACCATCACTGAATCCAATGTCAAGGTCGCCGGTCGGCGCCGCTATTGCGCCGCCTCGCCGGTGCGCGCCGCGAGGACCTTTTCCGCCAGCTTGCCCGTCAGCTCCTGCAGCCGGTCGAACCGGTGGCTGAACGTGCCGGTCCCCAGCGTCGCCGAGCGCAACTCGATGATCAGGTCGTGCATCTCGGCGAGCGGCATGTCGGTCGTCACCACATCCCAGCCCTGCCAATCGGCCTTGGCGTCGTAGCCCAGGATATGCCCGCGGCGCGCCGCGACGATGCGCTGCACGCGGGAGGTGAAGGCATTGGGCACCGAGATCTCGACGCGGTGGATGGGCTCGAGCAGCACCGGATCGCATTTCGGCATCGCCTCGCTCATCGCCTGACGCGCCACGGTCTTGAATGCCTGATCCGAACTGTCGACGGTGTGAAATTGCCCGGTCACCAGCTTGACCGACACGTCCACGACCGGGAAGCCGAACGGACCGTGGCGCAGATATTCCTTTACGCCTTCCTCGACTGCGGGAATGTAGTTGCGCGGAATCGCGCCGCCGACGACGGCGTCGACGAAGGCGAAACCGCCGCCGCGGGGCAGCGGCTTGATCTCGATCTGGATATCGGCGAATTGACCGTGGCCGCCGGTCTGGCGCTTGAAGCGCGAATGCTGTGCGGCGCCCTTGCGGATGGTCTCGCGGTACGGCACCTGAGGGCGGCGCGCCTGGACAGCGAGGTTGTATTTGTAGCGCAGCCGATCGAGTGCGATCTGCAGGTGAATGTCGCCCTGGCCCCACAGCACCAGTTCCTGCATCTCGGCATTCTGCTCGAGCGAAAGCGTCGGATCCTCCTCGATCAGCTTCTGAATTGCGCCGGTGAGCTTGACGTCGTCGCTGCGCTTCTCGGCCGCGATCGCCAGACCGAAAACCGGGCTCGGCAGATCAACAGACGGCGGTTTGGGGACGGGGCCGCTGGCCAGAACGGCGCCGGTCGCGACGCCCTCGAGCCGCGCCAGCGCCGCGATCTCGCCGGCGCCAGCGGACGTCAGCTTCTCCGCGGCCGCGCCCTGCATCCGCAGCACGCCGCCGACGCGCACGCCGCCGAGGTTCATGCCTTCGCTCACCGTGCCGCGCCAGACGCGCGCCAGCGACAGCTTGCCGGAATGTGGCGGATTGTATGTCTTGATCACCTGCACGATGGTGCCGTTGCCCTCGCCCAGGCCAAGACGTTCCGCAGTCGCCGCGACCGAGGGAGTTTCGTGCCGCAGCGCCTTCCACAGCCGGCGCACGCCGTGATCGAGCGACGCCGAACCCAAGAACACGGGCACGATCAGGCCGCGCCGCAGATCCTGCGTCAGTTGGTTGTAGATTTCGTCCTTCGACGGCTGCACGTCCTCGAGCAGCTGCTCCAGGAGCTTGTCGTCGAAATCGGCGAGCTTCTCGACCAGGCTGGCGCGCGATTCCTGCTTCGCCGCCGCCATGTCGTCGGGCAGCTTGACGAGATCCGACGGTTTTCCGGGCTGGTAGCGGTACGCGCGTTCGCTCACCAGATCGACATAGCCGGCGATGGTGTTGTCGGGTCCCGGCAGCGGAACCTGGCGCAGCACGAGCGGCCGCGACGAGATCGATTGCAGCGCCGCCAGGACCTCGGAAACCCTCGCCGAGGTCTGGTCGATCTTGTTGACGAAGACCATATGCGGAATGCGGCGGTCGTCGAGGAACCGGAACAGCGGCGACAGCGCCAGAACGCGGTCGGGAATTGCCTCGCACACCACCACCGCGACATCGGCGGCAAGCAGGGCCGTCTGCGCCTCGGTCGCGAGCTCGACCGAGCCCGGGCAATCGAGAAAGAACCATCGGTCGCCGAGATAGGTCGCGTGCGCCGGGTTGACCTCGGTCGACATCTGCCGAGCGCGCGCCTCCGGCGCGGAATCGCCGACGGTGGTCTGGTCCTTCTGGGTGCCACGTCGGTGGATGGCTTCGGCGGCAAACAGCAGAGCCTCGAGGAGGGTCGTCTTGCCGGAGAGGTAAGGTCCGACCAGGGCCGCCACGCGCGGCCCGCCCGCTCTTTCGCCCATGCCTGCCTCCGCTTCGCGCCGCGCGCCGCGACCGGCCGGGTTGCTACCTGTTTCGGGGCATCGTCAGGACCGCCCCGCCTGGTGGCGACGCACCTTCCGGCGACGATGGTCGCGCCGCCGCGCGATTGAGGCAACCGGAATCTGGTCGGCCGGGTCTATTTGAGCGCGGCGCAGGCGCGCGCGATGCGCTTGCACGCCTCGGTCAGGGCCTCGGTCGAGGTCGCGTAGGAGATGCGGAAATAGGGCGAAAGGCCGAAGGCCTCGCCCTGCACCACCGCGACGCCTTCGGCTTCGAGCAGGTAATCGACAAAATCGCCGTCGGTCTCGATGACCTTGCCCTGCGGCGTCCGCTTGCTGATGGTGCCGGCACAGGACGGATAGACGTAGAACGCACCCTCTGGCACGGCACAGCGCAGGCCGGGGCAGCGGTTCAGCCCGGCGACCACCAGATCGCGTCGCTCGCGGAAGATCCTGTTGTGGCGGGCGATGAAGTCCTGTGGTCCGTTGAGCGCCTCGACGCCTGCCGCCTGGCTGATCGAACTGGCATTGGTGGTCGATTGCGACTGCAGCGCCGCCATCGCCGCGATCAGCTCCCTGGGCCCCCCGGCATAGCCGAGGCGCCAGCCGGTCATGCAATAGGTCTTGCTGAAGCCGTTGAGCGTCAGCGTGCGCGGATAGAGCCGCGGCTCGACGTTGCAGATGGTGCTGAACTTGAAATCGCCGTAGGTCAGGTGCTCGTAGATGTCGTCGCTCAAGACCCAGACCTGCGGATGGCGCATCAGCACGTCGGCGAGCGCCTTGAGCTCCTTGGCGCTGTAGGCGGCGCCGGACGGGTTCGACGGCGAATTGAGGATGAGCCACTTGGTGCGTTTGGTGATCGCCGCCTCGAGATCCTCCGGCCGGATCTTGAATCCGTTGTTCTCCGGTCCCACCACCGCCACCGGCGCGCCTTCGCATAGATTGACGATGTCGGGATACGACACCCAATAGGGCGCCGGCACGACCACCTCGTCGCCAGGATTGATTGTCGCCAAGAGTGCGTTGAACAGCACCTGCTTGCCGCCGGTGCTGACGATGATCTGGTCGGGTGCGTAGTCGAGCGCGTTCTCGCGCTTGAACTTGGCGATGATCGCCTGTTTCAGCGCGGGCGTGCCTTCAACCGCGGTGTATTTGGTCTCGCCCTTGTCGATCGCCCGCTTGGCCGCTTCCTTGATGTTCGGCGGCGTGTCGAAATCGGGCTCGCCGGCACCGAGACCGATGATATCGCGGCCGGCAGCCTTGAGACGGCGCGCCTTATCGGTCACCGCGATAGTCGGCGACGGTTTGACGCGCGCGAGGCGGTTCGCGAGCGGCGCGAGGGGCTTCGATTCGGCAAGCGTTGCGGTCATGGCGCCAAGCTACCCGGTCATGCTGCACCGCGCAATGGCAGGCATGCCACCATCCCTGCGACCGGCTTGACTCGACTCTCGGCTTGCCGGCACCTTCAGCGCCGGTGGTTCCCGTTCCGGGGATCAAAAGGGAATGCGGTGCGCGCGTCACCCGACGCGCAATGCCGCGGCTGCCCCCGCAACTGTAAGCGGCGAGCGCGGACCAAGTGACGCCACTGGGGGCGACCCCGGGAAGGCCGGTCCAAGCCGAGACCCGCGAGCCAGGAGACCTGCCACCGGCCGTGGTCACGCGCGAGCGCGTCGGGCGGGGTGCACCGGCGGAAGACCGGCCGGCGGGGCGGCGATGCCGTCCGCGGGTCGCCTTCGGTTCGCGGTGACGTGCCACCACCGCGAGACCGCCATGTCCATCCATGTTCCGTCCCTTTCGCGCCGCCACGCCGCGGCACTGTCGACCGTCGCCCTTTCGATCATCACCGCCGCGCCTTGCGCCGCGCTGGCCCAGCAGCAAACCGCGAGCTTCGGCACGATGGCGCCCATCGTCGTCACGCCGACGCTGTTCCCGACGCCTTCGGCCCAGGTCGGCAGCGATGTCACGGTGATTACCGCTGACGACATCGCGCGCAAGCAGGAGCGCGACTTGCCCTCGGTCCTGCGCGACGTGCCGGGCCTGTTCGTCGAGCAATCCAGCCCAGGCAATGTGGCAACCGTGTTCATGCGCGGCACTAATTCCAACCATACGAAGGTGCTGGTGGACGGCATCGACGTCGGCGATCCGAGCACGCCGGCCGGCGCCTTCGACTTCAGCCAGATTCTCGCCTCGGACATCGACCGCGTGGAGATACTGCGCGGGCCGCAAAGTGGCCTTTACGGTTCGGACGCGATCGGCGGCGTCATCAATATCGTCACCAAGCAGGGCGAAGGCCCGGCTAAGATCGCCGCGACGACCGAGGGCGGATCGTTTGGAACCTTCAACGAGGTGGCTGGCGTCAGCGGCTCTGAGGGCCGCGCTCATTACGCCTTTCATTTCGACCACATCCACTACAACGGCCTGACGACGACGCCCAGTGACCTGCTTGCACCGGGCGAAGCTGCGATTCCCGATGCCCTGGGCATGCGCAACTATTCAACCAAGCTTGGCGCCGACCTAACCGACGATTTGAGCGTCGGCGCGGTGGCACACTATAGCGAATCGCTGCTGCACAATACGTCCGACGACAATTTCATTTTTCCGTTCCCCGATCCGACGCAGAGCCTGCAGGACGAGCGCGCCGGCTTCGCCCGCGGAACGGCAACACTAAAATCGTTCGGTGACCGGCTCGAGAACGAATGGGGCATTGCCTACACCCGCTATCACCGCATCAACATCACGCCCAGCTTCACGCCGACGATCAACGACGGGGACCGCAGCAAGTTCGACTGGCACGGAACGTTGAAACTCGGCGACGAGCGTACGGCCGTCCTCGGCGTCGAAGACGAAGAGGACCGGCTGCTCGGTGAACCGATCAACGCCAATATGAACAATGCCGGCGGATTCGTGGAGTATCACACGCCGGTCGTCGAACGGCTTTATGGCAATGTCGCGGTGCGGGTCGACGACAACAATCGCTTCGGTCACGCGATCACGTGGCGGCTGGCGCCCGCCTATTCCGTCGCCGCGACCAACACCCGGCTCAAGGCAAGCTACGGCACCGGCTTCAAGGCGCCGACGCTCGAACAGTTGTTCGAGAATTTCCCGACATTCGGGTTCTTCGCTAATCCCCGTCTGCGGCCCGAGAAGAGCGCCGGCTATGATGCCGGTTTCGAACAACCGCTATTCAGCGGCCGCCTGCGTTTCGGCACGACCTATTTTCACAACCACGTCCACGATTTGATCCAGGCGACGGCGACGACATACGTCAACGTCTCCTCGGCAACAATGTACGGCGCCGAATCGTTCGTCGCGGTACGGCCGCTCGACCCGCTGGAATTGCGCGCCGACTACACTTTCACGGAAGCCGCCAGCGATATGCCGGTCAGCGCGAGCACCGGCGATGTCCTGTTGCGCCGCCCCAAGCACAAGGTCAGCCTGGATGCGAATTGGAGGCCGATGGAGCGGCTGTCGCTGACCGCGACATGGCTCTACGTCGGCGCACGTTTCGACAATAACCGTGCTTTCACCAACATCCAGCCACTGCATGTCAATTCGTACAGTACCGCCAATCTGCGCGCGTCGTACCGGGCAACCGACTACGCCACGATCTTCGGCCGTATCGATAACCTGTTCGATCGTCATTATCAGGACCCGACCGGATTCCTCGGTCCGTCTCTGAGCGTATTCGCCGGAATCCGCCTGACCTGGGGCGGCGCCCCGACCCGGAGCGCGAATTGATCGGGTGCCTCGAAAGCTCTAGAGTCCACGTCAACCGAAGGATCAAGCCATGATCGTGACCTTCACCAATCTTCCGCCGCTTGCCCGCAATTGTCTGTGGCCGGCGCTGCTCGCCATCGTCGCCGCCGGCGGCAGCTGGGCGCTTGCCTGCATCACCCCGTTCGCCGCCTTCGCGGCGATCCTGGCGGCGAGCGAACGGCGCGCGACGGCGCTCGCCACAATCGGCCTCATCTGGCTCGCCAATCAGGCCGTCGGCATGATGCTCCTCGGCTATCCGCTCGACCCACACAGCCTCGGCTGGGGCGTCGCCATCGGCGGCGCCGCATTGCTCGCGACCGGAGCGGCTTCGTCGGTGGCGGCGGCGCGCATGCCGGCCTGGCTGCGGCTGCCGCTCGCTTTCATCGCCGCCTTCGCCGCCTACGAGGGGTCGCTGGCGCTGGTGGCGGCGGTCACCGGCGAGCTCGCCGCATTCGCGCCCGCCACGGTGGCGCAGCTTCTCGCGCTTGATGCCGCGTGGTTCGCGGCTCTGGTCGCGATCCGGCAGGCGCTGGCGCTGGTTGGCTGGCATGCGGCGCGCCTGCGCCCGGTCGCGTAGCGCGTCTGGCATCGCGCCGGGCGAGCCCCTATCTTAGGGACCCATGCCCGCACCGTTGCTGACCGTCGAACGGCCGCTCGCCGACCAAGGTCGACGCTTCGCCATCCATTCCGAATTCCGACCGGCCGGCGACCAACCGCAGGCGATCGCCGCGCTGGTGCGCGGCATCCGCGAAAATGCACGCGACCAGGTGCTGCTCGGCGTCACCGGCTCGGGCAAGACCTTCACCATGGCGCATGTCATCGCCGAGACGCAACGCCCGGCCATCATTCTGGCGCCCAACAAGACGCTAGCGGCGCAGCTCTACGGCGAGATGAAGAGTTTCTTCCCCGACAATGCCGTCGAGTATTTCGTCTCGTACTACGACTACTACCAACCCGAAGCCTATGTCCCGCGCACCGACACCTACATCGAGAAGGAATCCTCGATCAACGAGCAGATCGACCGCATGCGTCACTCGGCGACGCGCGCCATTCTCGAGCGGCGCGACACGGTGATCGTCGCCTCGGTGTCGTGCATCTACGGCATCGGCTCGGTCGAGACCTACTCCGAAATGACCTTTACACTCGCCACCGGCGAGCGGGTCGCGCGCGGAGACCTGCTCGCGAGGCTGGTCGAGCTCCAGTACCGGCGCAACGACGCCAATTTCGTGCGCGGCGCATTCCGCGTCCGCGGCGACACCGTCGAAATCTTTCCGGCGCACTACGAGGACCGCGCCTGGCGGCTGTCGCTGTTCGGCGACGAGATCGAGGCGATCCACGAGTTCGACCCGCTCACAGGCGAGAAGACGGCGGCGATCGAATCGATCAAGGTCTACCCCAACAGCCACTACGTCACCCCCAAGCCGACGCTTTATCAGGCGATCGAGCAGATCAAGCGCGACCTCAAGATCCGGCTCGAACAGTTTCGCAGCCAGGGCAAGCTGCTGGAAGCCGAGCGGCTGGAGCAGCGCACCACTTTCGACCTCGAGATGATCCAGGCTACCGGCAGCTGCGCCGGCATCGAAAATTATTCGCGCTACCTGACGGGCCGCGCGCCCGGCGAGCCGCCGCCGACGCTGTTCGAATACCTACCCCCGGATTGCCTGGTATTCGTCGACGAAAGCCACGTCACCATTCCGCAGCTGGGTGGCATGTTCCGTGGCGACTGGGCGCGCAAATCGACGCTCGCCGAATACGGCTTCCGCCTGCCGTCCTGCACCGACAACCGGCCCTTGAAGTTCGAGGAATGGGACGCCATGCGCGGCCAGACCATCTGCGTTTCGGCGACGCCGGGGCCGTGGGAACTGGGCCGCTCGCAGGGCGTCTTCGTCGAACAGGTGGTGCGGCCGACGGGTCTGGTCGATCCGGTGCCGATCGTGCGGCCGGTCGAGACCCAGGTCGACGACCTGATGGCCGAATGCCGCGAATGCGCCAGCAAGGGCCAGCGTGTGCTGGTGACGACGCTCACCAAGAAGATGGCCGAGGCGCTGACGGAATATTTCCATGAGAACGGCATCCGCGTGCGCTACATGCATTCGGATGTCGATACGCTCGAGCGCATCGAGATCATCCGCGACCTGCGGCTCGGCGTGTTCGACGTGCTGGTCGGCATCAACCTGCTGCGCGAAGGCCTCGACATTCCGGAATGCGCGCTGGTGGCGATCCTCGACGGCGACAAAGAGGGTTATCTGCGGTCGCGCACGGCGCTGATTCAGACCATCGGCCGCGCCGCGCGCAACGTCGAGGGCCGCGCCATCCTCTACGCCGACCATGTTACCGACAGCATGAAGGCGGCGATCGAGGAGACCAACCGACGCCGTGAGAAGCAGCAGGCCTATAACGCGGTGCACGGCATCACCCCCGAGAGCGTCAAGCGCGCCATCGCCGACATCCTCGAAAGCGTCTACGAGCAGGACCATGTCACGGTGGAGACTGGCGAGGACGCGGCATCGCATTACCAGGGCCACAACCTGCAGGCGGTGATCGCCGATCTCGAACGCCGCATGCATGCCGCCGCGGCCGATCTCGAATTCGAGGAGGCGGCGCGGCTGCGCGACGAAATTCGTCGGCTCGAGGAGTTCCATCTCGGCATCGGCAGCCCGGGCCTTGCGGCGCCGCCGCGCGGCCGCTCAACTGCCGGCCGCGCCGGCACCTCCGCCAAGGCCCTGGCCAAGGCCAAGGCGGCGCGCCATCGCCGCATGCGCGAGCGCCGCTGATGGCCGGTCGCAGTGCGCTGGTCACCGGCGGCGCCCGGCGCATCGGCCGCGCCATCGCGCTGACGCTGGCGGCGCACGGCTGGGATGTCGCGGTGCATTACGGCGCCTCGCACGAGGCGGCGGAGACGCTCGCCGCCGAAATCAAGCAGCGCGACCGCCGCGCCGTGGCGCTGGCCGCCGATTTGACCCATGAGGCCGAGGTCGTGAACCTGGTGCCGCGCGCCGTCGACGCCGTCGGGCCGCTGACGCTGCTCGTCAACAACGCCTCGGCCTTCGATCGCGACGACGCGCTGACGGCGACCCGTGCCAGCTGGGACCGCCATATCGAGACCAATCTGCGCGCGCCGTTCGTCCTGATGCAGGAATTCGCCCGCCGGTTTCCTGCGGAGTACGATGGTGCGATCGTCAATATTCTCGACGAGCGTGTCTGGAACCTGACGCCGTATTTCGTGTCCTACACGGTGAGCAAGGCGGCGCTGTGGACGCTGACCCAGACGATGGCGCTGGCGCTGGCGCCGCGCATCCGCGTCAACGCCATCGGGCCGGGCCCGACGCTGCCGAGTCTGCGGCAGAGCGACGATCAGTTCCGTCAGCAGATCGAGCTGCTGCCGCTGCGGCGCGGCACGACGCCGGACGAGATTGCCCGCGCCGTGATGTTCATCCTGGAATCGCCGGCCATGACCGGACAGATGATTGCGCTCGACGGCGGCCAGCATCTGAACTGGGCACCGACCAGCCGCGTACCGCCGGCACAGGAATGAAGGCGCCCGGGCGGACCACACGCGCGCATCCCCGCCCCGAGCGCTAAGTTTCTGGCCTGCGAGGGATTTTTGCCGCCGCCGGCCGCCGGAGGACAGTTGTCAACAGGGCGCCTGCCGCCGGGCTGCGACGCGACACAAACGCCTTTATTTCCCGACCGTTACATGGAGTTTACACTCGGCGCTTGAAACGCCATGTAAAAACAACCCGCTGGGGCGTTTGCCGATTTTTTGGGCAAACCGATCAGATATCAGATTTGATCGTCGGCGGATCGACGTAGTGAACCGTTATGAACAAACTTATGCACAGCTTTCGTGGATATCGCCGCGATCCGGCCCGGCAGCGGAGCCGCCGATGAGCGACGCTCCCGGGGTGGACGAAGCGATCGAGGCACCGACGCCTTCGGCCGGCAACCTGGCGCGCGGCGTCGACGTCATCCGGGCGGCGCTCAAGACGATGCCGTCGGCTCCCGGCGTCTATCGCATGCTCGATGCCAAGGGCGACGCCCTCTATGTCGGCAAGGCGGCGAACCTCAAGAACCGCGTCGCCAATTACGCCAACGTCAACGGCCTGCCAGTGCGGCTGCAGCGAATGGTGGCGGAAACCCGTTCGCTCGAGATCGCCATCACCCATACCGAGGTCGAGGCGCTGCTGCTCGAATGCAATCTAATCAAGCGCCTGATGCCGCGCTACAATGTGCTGCTGCGCGACGACAAGTCGTTTCCTTACATCCACCTCACCGGCAACCATCCGTTTCCGCAACTGACCAAGCATCGCGGCGCGCGCGGCCGGGACGGCGACTACTTCGGCCCTTTCGCCTCGGCCGGCGCCGTCAATCGCACGCTGATCGCGCTGCAGCGCGCCTTCCTGCTGCGGTCGTGCTCCGACAGCGTCTTCTCGTCGCGCACGCGACCTTGCCTGCTCTATCAGATCAAGCGCTGCAGCGCGCCCTGCGTCGGCCGCATCGACCAAGCCGGCTACGAGCGCCTCATCGCCGAGGCGCGCGGTTTCCTTTCGGGCCGCAGCCAGGAGGTCCAGGCGCGACTGGCGCGGCGCATGCAGGAGCTCTCCGACCGGCGCGAATACGAGAGCGCGGCGGTGATCCGCGACCGCATTCGTGCCCTGACTCAGGTCCAGGGCCGGCAGGACATCAATCTCGAGGGTCTCGGCGACGCCGACGTCGTGGCGCTGCATCAGGCCGGCGGCCACAGCTCGATCCAGGTGTTCTTCTTCCGCGGCGGCCAGAACTGGGGTAACCGGGCGTATTTCCCGTCGCATGCCCGCCATTTCGAGGCGGCCGACGTGATGGGTGCGTTCCTGGGCCAGTTCTACGACAACAAGCCACCGCCGCCGCAGATACTCGTCAGCCATCTTCCGACCGAAGCGCGGCTCCTCGGCGAGGCGTTGAGCTCGCGCGCCGGGCGCCGCGTCGAGATCGCCGCGCCCGAGCGCGGCGATAAGCGCAAGCTGGTAGAGCACGCGCTGCTCAACGCGCGCGAAGCGCTCGGCCGACGGCTGGCCGAGAGCACCGCGCAGCGCCGCCTGCTCGAAGGCGTCGCCGAGGTTTTCGGCCTCGACGCCCCGCCGCAACGCATCGAGGTCTACGACAACAGCCACATCCAGGGCGCCCACGCGGTGGGGGCGATGATCGTCGCCGGCCCGGAGGGGTTCATCAAGAATTCCTATCGCAAGTTCACCATCCGCGAGGCGATCGTGTCGGGAGACGATTACGCGATGATGCGCGAAGTGCTCGGCCGACGTTTCGCGCGCGCCCTGAAGGAGAGCCCCGACCGCAGCGGCTTTCCCGATCTCGTGCTGATCGACGGCGGCCAAGGGCAATTGACCGCGGCTTGCCAGGTACTGGCCGATCTCGGCGTCGGCGACGTGCCGGTGGTCGCGGTCGCCAAGGGTCCCGACCGCAATGCCGGGCGCGAGCGCTTCTTCCGCGCCGGCCACCTGCCGCTGAGCCTCGATCCCAAGGATCCGGTGCTTTATTTCCTGCAGCGCCTGCGCGACGAGGCCCATCGCTTCGCCATCGGCGCCCATCGCAGCAAGCGCGTCAAGGCGATCGGCGCCTCGCCGCTCGACGAGATCGCCGGCATCGGCGCCGCGCGCAAACGCGCCCTGCTGCACCATTTCGGTTCGGCACGGGCGGTGGCGGTGGCCGGCCTCAGCGATCTCGAGCGCGTCGACGGGATCAGCAAAGTCGTCGCAAAAAAGATTTATGATCATTTCCATGCCGAGGGCTAGACTTGGACCCGAAGGCGGCCGGGGCGATTGAATCCGTAACCGGCCATTCCGCGCAGGAAGCCATGCTGACGACATTGCCCAATTTGCTGACGCTGTCGCGGATCGTCGCCATCCCGCTGGTGATCGCGACCTTCTTCATCGCGGCGCCGCTCGGGCCATGGCTCGGCTGCCTGATTTTCAGCATGGCGGCGGTGACCGACTGGCTCGACGGCCGGCTGGCGCGGCTGTGGGAGCAGCAGTCGGAGCTGGGCCGCTTCCTCGACCCGGTTGCCGACAAGCTGCTGGTCGCGACGACGCTGTTCATGCTCGCGGCCTACGGCCGGATGTCGGCATCGGCAATCCTGCCGGCGCTGGTGATCCTCACGCGCGAGATCATGGTCTCGGGCTTGCGCGAGCATCTCGCAGGCCTGCGCGTCGGCATGCCGGTGTCGAAATTGGCCAAATGGAAGACCTTCATCCAGATGCTGTCGATCGGCATCCTGCTGGTCGGCGACGCCGGCCCTGCCATGATCCGCGTCCGCGCCATCGGCGAGATCCTGCTGTGGATCGCGGCGGTGTTGACGGTCAAGACGGGATACGACTACCTGCGCGCCGGCCTGATCCATATCAATCGGCCGGTGCCGCAAGGCCCGTCGATCAAAACGGCCAAGCCGAGCGCGACGTGAGCACGCCGGCCATGCGGGTCTTCGGCCTTGCCGGCTGGAGCGGCAGCGGCAAGACGACGTTGCTGACGCGATTGTTGCCGGTGCTGATCGGCCGCGGCCTCACGGTCTCGACCGTGAAGCACGCCCACCATGACTTCGACATCGACCAGCCCGGCAAGGATTCCTGGCGGCACCGCAAGGAGGGGGCGATCGAAGTCATGGTCGCCTCGTCGCAGCGCTGGGCGCTTATGCACGAACATCGGGGCGCGCCGGAGCCGAGGCTCGACGCGCTGCTGCGCCACATGACTCCGGTCGACCTGGTTCTGGTCGAAGGCTTCAAGACCGAGGACTTTCCCAAGCTCGAGGTGTATCGCGCGCTGGTCGGCAAGCCGCTGATGTATCCCCAGCAGAAGAGCATCGTCGCGATCGCCAACGATCAACGGCTGGCCGGCTGTCCGCTGCCGCAATTCGACATCGACGACGTCGGCGGCATCGCCCGCTTTATCCTCGAATGCTGCCGCATCGAGCCGCTGTTCCATGGCGCAGCTGAGCGATGACTGTTTCGCCTTCGGCGGGCAGCTGATGTCTGCCGGCGAGGCGCTGGCGATCCTCAAATCCAAGATTCACGCCGTCACCGACAGCGAGGCGGTCGGCCTCACCGACGCCCGCGGCCGCGTGCTGGCCGCGCCGGTGGTGGCGACGCGCGACGTGCCACCTCACGACAACGCCGCGGTCGACGGCTATGCCGTGAATTTCGACGATCTCAAGCCGGGCGAGCCGACGATCCTGCCGATTGGCGGCCGCGCAGCCGCCGGCCACCCGCTCGGCCGTCCGCTCAGCCGCGGCGAATGCATCCGCATCTTCACCGGCGCGCAGATGCCGGAGGGCGCCGATACTGTGCTGATGCAGGAGGACTGCCGCGTCGCCGAGGGCAAGGCGACGCTGCCGCCCGGCATCAAGCGCGGCGCCAACCGCCGTTTCGCCGGCGAGGACGTCAAGCGCGGCGACACCGTGCTGGCGGCCGGCCGGCGCCTGCGACCACAGGAGATCGGCCTCGCCGCCTCGCTCGGCCTGACGACGCTGACGGTGCGGCGGCGGCTCCGGGTCGCGGTGTTCTCGACCGGCGACGAGGTGCGCGAGCCCGGCGGCGAGCTGCCGCCCGGCGCGATCTTCGATTCCAATCGCTATACGCTGCGCGCATTGCTTGAGGGCCTGAGCTGCGCCGTGACCGACCTCGGCATCCTGCCCGACGAACCGACGGCGGTGCGCGCGGCGCTGGCGCGGGCGGCGGGCGATCACGACCTGGTGCTGACCTCGGGTGGCATGTCCACCGGCGAGGAGGATCACGTCAAAGCCGCCGTCGAGGCGCTCGGCAAGCTCTATTTCTGGCGGCTCGCCATCAAGCCCGGCCGGCCGGTAGCGATGGGTCAGCTCGGCCGCGTGCCGTTCATGGGTCTGCCCGGCAATCCGGTGGCGGTGATGGTGACCTTCCTGCTGCTGGCGCGGCCGCTGGTGCTGTTGCTGTCGGGCGCGGAGGATACGCCGCCGCGGCTGTTCCGCGTGACCGCCGGATTCGCCTACGACAAACGCGGCAACCGGACCGAATACCTGCGTGCGCGGCTCAAGCGGAGCGACACCGGCTGGGTAGCGGAAAAATTCCCGCGCGACGGCGCCGGCATCCTGACGTCGATGGTCGAGTCCGACGGTCTGATCGAGATCCCCGAGGGACTGAGCCACGTCGAGCGCGGCGGCACGGTCGATTTCCTGCCCTTCAGCGAGGTGATCGCGTGAACCTTGCGCGCGCCGCCGCCAGGGCCTAAGTGAGGCTCATGCAGCTACGCTATTTCGCCTGGCTCCGGACCAAAATCGGCACGACCGAGGAAACGCTCGACCCGCCGGCGGGTGTCGCCACGCCCGCGGCGCTGGTCGACTGGCTCCGAACGCGCGGACCGGGTTTCGCCGAAGCGCTCAAGGACCGCCGCACTCTGCGCGTGGCGGTCAACCGCCGCTATGTCGGCTGGGATTTTGCGCTCAAGCCCGGCGACGAGGTGGCGCTCTTTCCGCCGGTAACCGGCGGCTGAGGGCGAGCATGATCCGTGTTCAGCGCGAGGATTTCGACGTCGGTCGCGAGATCGAAAAGCTCGTGCGCCGCAGGACCTCCATCGGCGGCATCGTCACCTTCGTCGGTACAGTGCGCAGCGCGGGAGGCGCCGATGCGATCACCGCGATGACCCTCGAGCATTATCCGGGCATGACCGAGGACGAGCTGGCGGCGATCGAAGCCGAGGCCAACAAGCGCTGGAAGCTCGAGGCCTCGCTGATCGTGCATCGTTACGGCCGACTGCTGCCGGGCGAGCGCATCGTGCTGGTGGTGACGGCGGCGGCGCATCGCGCGGCGGCCTTCGCCGCCAACGAGTTCCTGGTCGACTGGCTCAAGACCAAGGCGCCATTCTGGAAGCAGGAAGAGACGCCGCAAGGTGCACGCTGGGTCGAAGCCCAGGACAGCGACGGCCAAGCGGCGAAACGCTGGGCGAAGGGCTAGCCGTTCTCGGCTAAGCCGCGCTCGCCTTCTCGGCGGCGCGGGTCGACCGGTCGAAATCCTCGATCAGCTGCTTGGTCAGCGCGCCGGGCGTGAACTTGTACTGGCCGATCTCGCGCACCGGCGTGATCTCGGCGGCGCTGCCGGTGAGGAACACTTCCTGCGCCTTGGCGAGCTCGTCCGGCATGATCGCGCGCTCAACCACCATGATCTGGCGCGCGCGCGCCAAGCCGATCACGTGCTGGCGGGTGATGCCGTTCAGGAAACAGTCGGGCGTCGGCGTGTGCAGCGCGCCGTCGATCGCGAGAAAGAGATTCGCACCGGTCGCCTCGGCAAGCTGACCGCGCCAGTCGAGCATCAGCGCGTCCTCGTAGCCCTCGGCCTCGGCGGCGTGCTTCGACAGCGTGCAGATCATATAGAGGCCGGTCGCCTTGGCGTTGGTCGGCGCGGTATCGGGCGCCGGCCGCCGCCATTTCGCCCAGGTCATGCGGATACCCTTGAGCCGCGCCTCGGGCGCGAAATAGGTGCCCCAGTCCCAAGACGCCACCGCCATGTGAATCTTGGTCTTCTGGGCCGAGACGCCCATCTGCTCCGGCCCGCGCCAGGCAATCGGCCGCAGGTAACCGTCCTTGATGTTCTGCGCCTTGACCGCGGCGTTGCACGCCGCCTCGATCTGGTCGCGCGTCCAGGGAATCTCGAAACCCAGGATGCGGCCGGATTCGATCAGCCGCTGGGCATGCTCGCGCAGCTTGAAGATCGTGCCGCCATAGACGTGCGCGCCTTCGAAAACGGCGCTGGCGTAATGCAATCCATGGGTCAGAACGTGGATTTTGGCGTCGCGCCACGGCACCAATTTGCCGTCGAGCCAGATCGAGCCGTCGCGATCATCGTAGGGAATAAGGCTGGTTGCCATGGCGGGTCCTAGTGCGTCTCCGGGCGTTATGACTTCGAACCTTAGACGATAAAGGTGGCGCCCTGCACCTGCATCGCCTGGGCCGATTATGTGCGATTATGGCCGAGAGGAAACCGCTTCCATCTAACGGCATCCGCGAATATAAGTCAACATGGCTGACTTAAAATCAACGGCGACACCGGGATTCCTCCGCGAGGAAGAGCTGCGCCAGGCGATCGAGCTGCTCTACTACGCCTACCGGGACTTCACGGCGGAGCCCGATGCCATGCTGGCGCGCTACGGCTTCGGCCGCGCCCATCACCGCGTGATCTACTTCGTCGGCCGCCATCCGCAGATGAGCGTCAGCGACCTGCTGGCGATCCTGCGCATCACCAAGCAAAGCCTTTCACGCGTCCTCAGCCAGCTCGTGCGTCAGGGGTTCGTCCGGCAGTCGCCGGGCAACCGCGACCGCCGCCGCCGCCTGCTGGAGCTGACCGAGAAAGGAACCGAGCTCGAGCGTCAGCTGTCGGAGAACCAGCGCCAACGCATGGCCCGCGCCTACCGCGAAGCGGGCGCACCGGCCGTCGAGGGCTTCCGCAAGGTGATGTTCGGAATCATCTCGAGCGAAGAAGACCGAAAACGCATCGGCCGCCGCAACGACGTGCCGCGATGACGGCGGGTGCCCGTGATTTGCCGACGGTGAGTCCCTATACTGACGCCATGGACACCACGGAGCCGCATCTCCTGGTCGTCGACGACGACGCGCGGCTACGCGAGTTGCTGCGCCGCTATCTCACCGACCAGGGTTTTCGCGTGACCACCGCAGGCGACGCCGCCGAGGCGCGCCGGAAGCTGAGCGCCATCGCCTTCGATCTGCTCGTGCTCGACGTGATGTTGCCGGGCGAGGATGGTCTCGCGCTGACCGCGAGCCTGCGCGCCGGCAGCCGGATTCCCATCCTGCTGCTCACCGCCAAGACCGAAACCGCCGACCGTATCGACGGACTCGAACGCGGTGCGGACGACTACCTGATCAAGCCTTTCGAGCCGCGTGAGCTGGTGCTGCGCATCCGCAACATCCTGCAGCGCGCCGCCTCCGAGGCCGAGCGGCGAGCGGTGCTGCGCCTTGGGGAGTACCGCCTCGATCTGCGGCGCGGCGAGCTGTTGCGCGGCGACGAGCCCGTGCGGCTTACCGGCGCGGAGCAATCCCTGCTCGCCGCCCTCGCATCGCAGCCGGGCGAGCCGGTGTCGCGCGAGGCCCTGGCCGAGGCGACACAGATGGGCGGCAACCTACGCGCCGTCGACGTACAGGTCACGCGGCTGCGCCGCAAGATCGAGCGAGATCCGCGCTTCCCGCGCTATCTGCAGACGGTCCGGGGAACGGGTTATGTCCTCAAGCCCGATTGAACGCCGCGACGAGGGACTCGATCTGTTCGCCGACGTCGCGGCGCGCCGCGCCCTCGGCATCGACAGCCACCGGCGGTGGTTCAAGCGCATGCTGCCGCGCTCGCTGCTCGGGCGCTCGCTCCTGATCCTCATCCTGCCGCTCGTTCTCGCGCAATCGATCGCCACCTGGATCTTCTACGACCGTCACTGGCAGACGGTGGCGCGCCGCCTGTCGACCTCGGTCGCCGCCGATATCGGCCTGACGCTCGACTCGCTGACCACCGCGACGACCAATCGGCAGCGCGAGGCGATCTTCCGCCGCGCCGACGACAATACCGAGCTGCTCTACGCTTTCCATCCCGGCGAGACCCTGCCCCAGGGAATGCGGCAAACGGACGGCTCGCGCATCGAGGAGACCCTGGCGCGGGCGATTCGCGAGCGCGTCGGCCTGCCGTTCGAGATCGGAGGCGAATACGACGAGCGCGACATCCTGGTGTCGATCCAATCCGACGGCGGAATCCTTCAGGTGGTCGTTCCGCGCGAGCGCCTGTTCACGCCGACGACGTACATCTTCATCATGTGGATGGTGGGCTCGTCGCTGGTGCTGTTCGCCATCGCCTCCGTGTTCATGCGCAACCAGATCAAGTCGCTGCGGCGGCTGGCGATCGCCGTCGACGATTTCGGCAAGGGCCGCGACGTGCCGCACTTCAAGGTCGAGGGCGCCACCGAGGTGCGCCAGGCCGGCATGGCGTTCCTGCGCATGCGTGACCGCATCCAGCGCGCCATCGCGCAGCGTACCGAGATGCTGGCCGGCGTGTCGCACGACCTGCGCACGCCGCTGACGCGGATGCGCCTTGCGCTCGAGCTGCAGAAGGACGATCCGCGCGCCGCCGAGCTCAAGGCCGATGTCGCGGCGATGGAGCGGATGATCCAGGGCTACATCGACTTCGCCCGCGGCGAGGGCACCGAGCAGGCGCGCCCGGTCGATCTGGTGGCGGTGATCCGCGCGCTGGTCGCGAGTCTCGGCCAGGCCGGCGCACCGGTGATGACGGCGCTGCCCGAAAGCTGCGTCCTGCCGCTGCGGCCCGACGCCATGCATCGCTGCCTCGGCAATCTCATCGCCAACGCGCGGCGCTACGGCAACCACGTCTGGGTGACGGCGGTCGAAAGCAGCGCGCTGGTCGAGGTCCTGATCGACGACGATGGACCCGGCATTCGGCCGGCGGACCGCGAGGCCGTATTCCGGCCGTTCTTCCGTCTCGATGCCTCGCGCAACCCCGAGACCGGCGGCACCGGTCTCGGCCTCGCCATCGCCCGTGACGTGGTGCGCGCCCATGGCGGCGAAATCATGCTCGAGGATTCGCCGCACGGCGGCTTGCGCGCGCGCATCCGGCTGCCGAAATAGCCGCATGGAGATCACCTTCCTCGGCAGCGGCGACGCCTTCGGCAGCGGCGGCCGGTTCAACACGTGTTTCCTGCTGCGCGGCGCGGCCTGCCGCCTGCTGATCGATTGCGGCGCGACCGCCCTGGTGGCGCTGAAAAAAGCGCGCATCGACCTCAATGCCGTCGACGGCGTCGTGCTCACGCACCTCCATGGCGACCATTTCGGCGGCCTGCCTTTCCTGTTGCTCGATGCGCAGCTGATGAGCAAACGTACGCGGCCGATCTTCATTTGGGGTCCGGACGGATTCGAGTCGCGGCTGACCACGCTGCGCGAGGCACTGTTCCCGGGTTCGTCGGCGGCGGTTCTCAAATTTGCGATCGAGACCGCGACATTGCATCCCGGCCGGCGGCACGACGGCATTGGGATGGCGGTGACGGCTTATCCGGCGGCGCATTCGGCCGGCGCGCCGTGCCATGCATTGCGCATCGAATGCGACGACCGGATCATCGCGTATTCCGGCGATACCGCCTGGACCGAGTCCCTGATCGAGGCGGCGCGCGACGCCGACCTGTTCATCTGCGAATGCAGCAGCTTCGAGCGCGACATCCCCGGGCACTTGAGCTGGCGCACGCTCGCCGCGCATCTGTCCAGGCTCGGCGCCAAACGCGTCGTGCTCACCCACATGAATCCCGACATGTTGGCGCAGGCGGAAACCATCGACATCGAAACTGCGGCCGACGGCCTGACGCTGACGATTTGACGCATAACAAAAAGGGCCGTCCAAATCGGACGACCCCTTGGCTCCGCGGCTTCCGCGGAAAGTCGCGCCGGGTGCTTATTACTTCGCAGCCCGCTTCTTGGCCTCGTCGCGAATCTCTTCAAAGCCCTGGGCGACGCGCTTGGCGACAACGTCGAACGCCTCGGTGTTGGCCTTGGCGAGCATCAACGTCAACTCGCGGGTATTGGCGAGACCGCGCTCGAAGCTCTGCTTCAGCAACTCCGCATTCTTGGCGATGCGCTCTTCCGGTGCCGCCGGCTGCACAATGTCGCGCAGCACCGCCGACGCCTCGTCGATCACCTCACGAGCGATCTCTGCTTGGCGCCGCGCGACAGCCTGCACGCCTTCGACCGCCAGCTGATTCGCCTGCGTCAGCGCCTCGATGTTTTTGCGCTGGCTCGCAAGCATTGCCTCGACGTCAAAGCCGGGAAACGTGAAGCCGGCAAACGCCTTGCCGAAATCGGTATCCAACAATGTCTGTCGGCCATCCATCGCTTTCTGTCCTCGGTTGGGGAGTGCAGCCTTATGCTGCACTGCACAATAGCCAATATGATGCCCGATCAGATGCCCGTCAAGAGCCTCGAACAAAAACTGACAAAAATTTTGCGGCGCAACAAAATTACCCGATTTGGCCCGCCTGTCAGAGCCCGAGAAACGGCTCGATCAGCGTCAGCCGACGATCGAGCGCGGCCATGGTCTTGCTCAGATCTTGGCTCTCGTCGCGCAAGAACACGACAAGAACGGAAAGATAGGCCAGCGCCAGGATTCGCCGTTTGACAAGGCCGGAGACGCCGGCCGTCGGCACCCCCGCCGCCTCCAGCATCCAGCCCATCGAGATCAGCAGCCGCTTCAGCGCCAGCAGCGCCGCCGGATCGCCGATACTGTCCCAGGCCATGGAGCGCACGGCTTTGCGGTGCCGCTTGAGTGCGTCGAACCGCCGCATCAGCAGATCGAATAGCCGGTCCTTGGGCTTTTCATTTTTGGCGGCCGAGGGGCCTGACAGGGCGATCTGATCGAAATGCCGCAGGCAGGCCGAGAGGATGGCGCCGCGCGAACGCAATCGTGCATGAAGCTCGGCCAGCGACAGGCCCGCTTCGTTGGCGATGTCGGTCAAGCGGGTGCGTCGCCAGCCCTGATGGTCGGCGAGACGCAACGCCGCTTCGACCAAGCGGGATTCGGCGTCGCCGGAAGCGGCCTGCCGCCGAGGCATGGCACGCCGGGGCGCAGTTCTGCGAGCCGTCGCCATGCTGCCAGCTTAACGCAAGCCGCGACATCCGCCAAATCTCGCTGTCGAATCCTTATTGCGCCAGTTCGCGCGAGCGGCGCGCGGCCGCCGCGACCGCCTCGCGAATCAAACGCCCAAAGCGCTCGTCCGCCATCAGCACGTCGAGCGCGGCGCGCGTGGTTCCGCCCGGGCTGGTGACTGCCTCGCGCAGCTGCGCCGGGCTCTCGGCGGCGATGCGGGCGAGTTCGCCGGCGCCGGCGACGGTGACGGTCGCCAGCCGGCGGGCGAGGGCCGGTGCGAGTCCTTCAGCCTCGCCCGCGGCCGTCAGGCACTCGATCAGGAGGAATACATAGGCCGGGCCACTGCCGGAGACCGCCGTCACCGGATCGAGCAGTGCCTCGTCCTCGACCCAGGCAACCTCGCCGACGGCGCCGAGGAGCGCGGCGCATAACTTGCGCCCAGCCGGGCTGACGCCCCGCCCGGCACAGGCCACGGTGATACCGCGACCGATCGCCGCCGGCGTGTTCGGCATGGCGCGCACCAGCGCCGCACCGTCGCCGAGCAGCCGCGCCATGCCCGCCAGCGTCTTGCCGGCGGCGATCGACAGCATCACCGCTCCGGTTTCGGCGAAGCGGCGGTACCGCGGTACCACCGAATCGAAAGCTTGGGGCTTGACGGCGAAAGCCACGGCTGTGGGCTCGAGGGATCTGGGCAGCCGCTCGGGCGTCGCGTAATAGCGCGCCCCGCGCAGACGGCGGCCGGGCGACGGTTCGACGACGTGAAACGATCCGGCGATGCGCTTGCGCATCCAGCCGGCGAGCAGCGCCGTGCCCATCTTGCCGCAGCCGACCAGCAACACCGCCGGCCGGCCCTTGCGGGTAGTCACGCCTCGCCGACCGGCTCGATCATCGCCGAGGCGATCGCCTCCTGGGCCGACTTGCCGCCCCATGCCACGAGCTGGAAGGCGGGATAGAAGCGCTCGCATTCGGCGAGCGAGATGTCCACCAGGTCTTCAATCTGCTCGACGCTGGCGCCGTGCCCGCCGCGGAGCAAAATGCCCTGCCGGAACGCCGGATTCTTGTCGCCAGCCAGATCGAAGTGGCCGATCCATAGCCGCTCGTTGACGATCGCCAGCAGCTCGTGCGTCGCCGGCCGCCGGCCGCGCGGCACCTTGAGCTCGAAGCTGCACGAATACTGAAGCGCGTTGACCGACGGCTCCCAGACGAAGTGCAGGCGATAGGCGCACCAGCGGCCGGCCACTTCGATGACCATCTCGTCGTCGCCGGTGCGATCGTGCGGCCAGGAATTGGCCTGCACGATTTCCTCGACCAGATCGATGGGATTGGCGCCGGCGACCGGGGTTTCGAGCGACAGCGTCGTCATCCGCCCTCCTTGGCGGCGGGGCGATGCGACTAATGGTGTGACTCTCCCCCGCCAACCACTAAGGCTAATCTGCCAAATGGTTTCGAGCCGAGGCAAGCGCCGAATGAGAAAACCGGTGGAAGACTCGCGTTTCAGCGCGATTTCGCGCCGCCAGAGACGCCGGCCCGCCGCCGCGACCGGGCTCCGGGCTTGGACCGGGAACCGCCGCGACCTTCGAGGGTGTCGAGCCGCGCCGCCAGCGCCTCCTGTTCGCGTCGCGCCTTGGCGGCCATGGCCCGGACGGCCTCGAACTCCTCGCGCCGCACCAGGTTCATACGCGATAGCACACGGTCGACCTGGTCCTTGATTCGGGCCTCGAGCTCGTCGCGCAGGCCGGCCAGCGCGCCAGCGGCGCCCTGGGCGACGCGGGCGAAATCCTCGAACAGGCGGTTGCTGGTTGCCATGTTTGTCTCCCCGTTCCGGCCAACATAAGGCGACGCGCGGCCGGCGAACAGGCTATAACAGCGCCCGCAGGAAACCAGCCATGATCGTGGTCACCGGCGGCGCCGGCTTCATCGGATCGAATTTGGTCGCCGCGCTGGAGCAGCGCGCGGCCGGCGAAATCGTCGTCTCCGACTTTCTTGGCCAGGGCGAGAAATGGCGCAACCTGGCCAAGCGCGAGCTCGCCGCCGTGGTGCCGCCGGATCGCCTCTTCGCCTTTCTCGATCTGCACGCGGGCACGATCGACACCGTCTTCCACATGGGTGCGGTCTCGGCCACGACCGAGCGCGACGTCGACCTCATCGTCGCCAGCAATTTCGCCCTGTCGCAGCGGTTGTGGGACTGGTGCACCCAGCATCAAGCGCGCCTGATCTACGCCTCGTCGGCGGCGACATACGGCGACGGCAGCGCCGGATTCGACGACGACTTCACGCCCAGCGCCCTCGCCAAGCTGCGGCCGCTCAACGCCTACGGCTGGTCGAAGCATCTCTTCGACCGCCGCGTCGCGCGCCTCGTCGCCGGCAACGCGCCGCGGCCGAAGCAATGGGCGGGGCTCAAGTTCTTCAACGTCTACGGCCCGAACGAATACCACAAGGGCGCGATGAAGAGCGTCGTCGCCCACATCTATCCCCGCGCCCGAGCCGGCGAGCCGGCGCGGCTTTTCAAGTCGCACCATCCCGCCTATCCCGATGGCGGCCAGAAACGCGATTTCGTCTATGTCCGCGACTGCATCGCCATGATGCTGTGGCTCTACGACAATCCGGGCATCAACGGCTTGTTCAATGCCGGCACCGGCAAGGCGCGCAGTTTCTACGATCTCGCGGCGGCGGTCTATCGCGCGCTCGGCCGCGAACCCAGCATCGAATACGTCGATACGCCCGTCGAAATCCGCGATAAGTACCAGTATTTCACCGAGGCCCGCATGGACCGCATCCGCGCCGCGGGCTATGGGACGCCGGCCACCGCGCTCGAGGACGGCGTCCGACACTACGTCCAGACCTATCTCGCGGCCGCCGATCCGTATCGCTGAGCACCGCCCGTCGATGCTGACGATTCCCTATCCCGTCATCAACCCGGTGGCTCTGTCGCTCGGCCCTTTCGTCGTCCGCTGGTACGCCTTGGCCTACATCGCCGGTCTGGTGATCGGCTGGCGCTATTGCATCTGGATCGCCTCGCAGCCGCCGCGGGTGGCGCGGCGCGAGGATGTCGACGATTTCCTGGTCTGGGCGACGCTCGGCGTCATCCTCGGCGGCCGCACCGGCTATGTGCTGTTCTACAGGCCGGAATTCTACTTCGCCGATCCGGGCGAGATCCTCAAGCTGTGGCACGGCGGCATGTCGTTCCACGGCGGCGCGCTCGGCGTCATCGCGGCGCTCTGGCTCTTCACCAGGCAGCGCAAGATCGACTTTCTCGCGTTTTCGGACATCATCGTGCCGGCGGTGCCGATCGGTCTGTTCTTCGGCCGCATCGCCAACTTCATCAACGACGAGCTGTGGGGCCGGGTCACCCACGTGCCGTGGGCGATGATCTTCCCCTCCGACCCCCAGCATCTGCCGCGCCATCCCAGTCAGCTCTACGAGGCGACGCTGGAAGGCATCGTCCTGTTCGCGATCCTGTTCCTTCTCCTGCGCCGCACCGACGCCCGTCAGCGGCCGGGCACGCTGTCGGCCACCTTTCTGATGGGCTACGCGGTCGCGAGGATCGTCGGCGAGTGCTTCCGCCAGCCCGACGCCAATCTCGGGTTCATTTTCTGGAACGTCACGATGGGCCAGATCCTGTCGGTGCCGGTGCTGCTGTTCGGCGCCTGGCTGCTGTGGTACGCCCGCCGGCAGCCAAAGCGCGCGTGAGCGCGACGCCGTTGCTCGACTACCTGCGCGGCGTGATCCGCGCCGAGGGGCCGCTGACCCTCGAGCGGTACATGGCGATCGCGCTCGGACATCCGCGTTGGGGCTATTACGCGACCGGCAGCCCGGTCGGCGCGCGCGGTGATTTCGTCACCGCGCCGGAAATCACCCAGGTCTTCGGCGAGCTGATCGGCGCCTGGTGCGTCGATCTGTGGCAGCGGATGGGCATGCCCGAGCCGATCATTCTGTGCGAGCTCGGCCCCGGCAACGGCACGTTGATGGCCGATCTGCTGCGCGCGGCGCGGGTCGTTCCGGCCTTCGGCCGCGCCGCCAGGCTGCACCTGGTCGAGACCAGCGCGGCGCTGCGCGCAATCCAAGCCCGGGTCCTGCACGGCGCGGCGCCGCACTGGCACTTATCGTTGGAATCCGTTCCGCCGGGACCGCTGCTACTGGTCGCCAATGAATTTCTCGACGCGCTGCCGATCCGGCAATTCGAGCGTCGTGCGGACGGCTGGCACGAACGCCGCGTCGGCCTCGATGCCGCCGGGACGCTGGTCTACACCTGCGATCCCGCGCCGACGCGCGACGAGCTGCCCGACTGGCCGGTCGGCAGCGTGATCGAGCGGCGGCCGGCGGCACGGATCCTGGCGCGCGATCTCGGCCGGCGGCTGGCCGCGCAGGGCGGTGCCGCCTTGTTCGTCGACTATGGCTATTTCCCGCCGGCGCCGGGCGACACGCTGCAGGCGGTCGCCCGCCACCGCCGCCACGATCCGCTGTGCGATCCGGGCGGAGCCGACCTCACCGCGCATGTCGATTTTGCCGATTTCGCGCAGGCGGCCGCAGCCGCCGGTGCCCGCGTCTGGGGACCGCTGAGCCAGGCGCGGTTCCTCGAGGCGCTCGGCATCGAATCGCGCATGAACCGCCTGACTGCGGGCCAGACTGCGCCGCAGCGGTCGGCCATCGAATCCGGCTGCCGGCGCTTGCTGAACGAAACGCAAATGGGCACCCTGTTCAAAGCGCTGGCGCTGACCGGTGGCGGCACGCCGCCACCCGCCGGCTTCGAGTGAACCGCATGATCCGCCTCGACGTCTTCGGTTCGGCTCCGATCCGCCACGCCTTCTTCACGCGCGAAGGTGGGGTCAGCGAGGGGGTTTACGCCTCGCTCAATTGCGGCTTCTCGTCGGCCGACGACGCCGCGCGGGTCGTCGAGAATCGCGCGCGGGCGATGCGCGCCCTCGATCTCGCGCCCGCAGGCCTCGTCACCGCGAAGCAGGTGCATGGCACCGAGGCCGTGGTGGTGGAATCGCCATGGCCGCCCGCCGCGGCGCCCCGCGCCGACGCGCTGGTGACGCGCGTGCCGGGCGTGACGCTCGGCATTCTGACCGCCGACTGCGTGCCGGTGCTGTTCGCCGACGCCGAGGCGCGCGTCATCGGCGCGGCGCATGCCGGCTGGCGCGGCGCGCTGGCCGGCGTGGTCGACGCCGCGATTGCGGCCATGGAGGATCTCGGCGCAGCCCCGCAGCGCACCGTCGCCGCGATCGGTCCGGCGATCGCCCAGGCGTCGTACGAAGTCGGGCCGGAGTTTCCGCGCCGCTTCCTGGCGCAGGATTCGGTCAATGCGCCCTTGTTCGTGCCGTCGCGCAAGCCCGGCCATTTCCTTTTCGATCTCAAAGGCTACGTTGCCCGGCGCCTCGCGGCGCTCGGCATCCGCGCCGTCGCCATCGCCGACGCCGACACGGCCGCCGACGCAAGCCGGTTCTTTTCCTACCGGCGCGCCTGCCTGCGCGGCGAGCTTGGCCACGGCCTCGGCCTGTCGGCGATCGCGCTCGCGCCATAGCTTTGTCGCGCACACGACGATAAGATCGCGGCCCGATGCGCCGGTGCTGGCTTCTCGCCGCCCTGATTCTCGCCGCCTGCAACAACCCGCCACCGCCGGTGATGGGTACGGCGCCGCCGCCGGTTGCGCTCAGCCCGCCCGACAGCGCCGGGATTTACGTGCTGCCAGTCGCCCATGCGCCGCAGCCGAGCGCCGAAGCGCTGGCCAGGGCGATGGCAGTCGCCCTGCAGCGGGCTGACGTACCGGCGAGTGCTCGCGCGTCGAATCGAGACAGCTATCGCCTGCATCCGGCGGCAATCATCACGCCCGGCGCCGGCGGTGTCGATTCCATCCGGATCGATTGGGAGCTGCGCGACGCGGCAGGCAGGCTCGTTGGATCGGCGCCGTCGCAGATCGTCGCCGATGCCGGCGCGTGGCAGCGCGGCGACGAACAACTCGCAGCCGCCTTGGCGACGCCCGCGGCGCCGGCCGTCGCAGCGCTGATTCAAGGCGACATACCGCCACCTCAGGGTGGGCTCGATCCGGTAGTGGCGCTGCGGCCGGTTACCGGCGCGCCGGGCGACGGCGATCGTTCGCTGACTCGGGCGATGGGCGTCGCGCTCGAGCGCGCGAAGCTCGCGCTCGCCGCCGCGCCGGGCGGCAAGGCGGATTTCGTCGTCGCCGGCAGGGTCGAAGTCTCGCCGCCGTCCGACCGCAAGCAGCAGGTCAAGGTCACCTGGGTTCTGCTGCGGCCGGACGGCCGCGAGATCGGACGGGTCAAGCAGGAGAATGCCGTGCCCGCCGGCAGCCTCGACGGCGCCTGGGGCGAGATCGCCTATGCCGTTACCAACGCCGCCGCGCCGGGCGTCCGCCGGCTCATCGAAGAGGCCGGATTGAACGCCGCCGGGCGCTCGTAAGACCCTGGATCGACGCGGATTTTCGCTTCGCTCCAGCCGGTCAAAGCCATTGCGGCGGCGAAACCCCTTTGTTACATTCCGCCGCGCTTGGGCGGCCCATCCGGGCGCACTGCCGCGGACGGCGAAACCGACATGAAAATCCTTGCCTGCAATGCCAATCGGCCGCTCGCCGAGGCGATTTCCGCGTACCTGCATATCCCGCTGACCGATGCCAGCGTGCGGCGCTTTTCCGACATGGAAGTGTTCGTCGAGATCCACGAGAACGTGCGCGGCGAGGATGTCTTCGTCATCCAGCCGACCTCGTATCCGGCGAACGACAACCTGATGGAATTGCTGGTGACGCTGGACGCGCTGAAGCGCGGCTCGGCGCGACGCGCCACCGCGGTCATCCCCTATTACGGCTACGCTCGCCAGGACCGCAAATCCGGCCCGCGCACGCCGATTTCCGCCAAGCTCGTGGCCAACATGATCACCGCCGCCGGCGCCGACCGCGTCCTCACCCTTGATCTCCACGCCGGCCAGATACAGGGCTTCTTCGACATCCCGACCGACAATCTATTCGCCGCGCCGGTCTTTGTTCAGGACATCAAGGAGCGCTTCGACGGCAGCGACCTGACCATCGTGTCGCCGGATGTCGGTGGCGTGGTGCGCGCCCGCGCGATCGCCCGCCGGCTTGACGCCGACCTCGCGATCATCGACAAACGGCGCGAGCGGGCCGGCGTTTCCGAGGTGATGAACATCATCGGCGATATCGAGGGCCGCCGCTGCATCCTGGTCGACGACATCGTCGACAGCGCCGGCACGCTGTGCAACGCCGCCGAGGCGTTGATCGAGCGCGGCGCCAAGTCTGTGTCCGCCTATGTCACCCACGGCGTGCTGTCCGGCGGTGCGGTCGCCCGCGTCACGGCGGCGCCGATCGCGGCGCTGGTCACCACCGACAGCATCGCCGCGACCGAGGCGGTGCGCGTGGCGCGCAATATCCGCCGGCTGTCGATCGCGCCGCTGATGGCCGAGGCCATCCAGCGGATCAGCGAGGAACGGTCGGTTTCGAGTTTGTTCGCGTAATTCGAGGAGCTTTGTCATGGCCGAGACCAACACTTTGAGCGCCAAGCCACGCGCCAGCGCCGGCCGCGGGCCGGCCCGCGCCATCCGCCGCGAGGGTCGCGTTCCCGGCGTCATCTATTCCGAGGGCAAGCCGCCGGTGATGATCTCGGTCGATCCCCAGCAGCTGAGCCGCGAGCTGACGAAGCCGGGCTTCTTCGCGCGGCTGATCGACGTCGAGCTCGACGGCGCCAAGGTGCGGGCGCTGCCGCGCGAGGTGCAGCTCGACCCGGTGACCGACCGGCCGGTGCATGTCGACCTGCTCCGGGTGACGGCGGGCACCCGCATCCGCGTCAACGTGCCGGTGCGCTTTCTCAATCCCGAGGCGTCGCCCGGCATCCGCCGCGGCGGCATCCTTAACGTCGTGCGCCATGAGATCGAGATGCATTGTCCGGCCGACAACATCCCGAGCGAGATCACGGTCGATCTCGAAGGCCTCGAGATCGGCGACAGCATCCACATCAACCAGGTGAAGCTGCCGGAGGGCGTCAAGCCGACGCTGGCGCGCAACTTCACCGTCGCGTCGGTGACCTCGCCGACCGCGGTGCGCGAGGAGGCAGCCGCCGCCGCCGCTGCCGCCGCCGCCGCTGCCGCCGCCGCGGCGGCAGCCGCCGAGGCCGGCGTTCCGGCCGAGGGCGAGGCCGCGGCTGCGCCGGGTGCGGCACCGGGCGCCCCGGGTGCGGCGCCGGGCGCAGCGCCGGCTGCGGCCCCCGCTGCGGGAGCCGCGCCCACGGCGGCCGCCAAGCCGGCGGCGGGCGCAGCGCCCAAAGCGCCGGCCGGCCAGCCGCCCAAGAAGTAACCGGACGCGGCGATGCGGCTCATCGTCGGGCTCGGCAATCCCGGAGCCCGTTACGAGCGCACGCGCCACAACGTCGGTTTCATGGCGGCCGATGCGATCCATCGCCGCCACGACTTTGGACCGTGGCGCGCCAAGTTCGAGGGCCTGCTCGCCGAAGGCGCGCTTCACGGGAGCCGCGCCTATCTGCTGAAGCCGCAGACCTTCATGAACGCCTCGGGCGAGAGCGTCGCCGAAGCCGCGCGCTTCTACAAGATTCCGCCGGCCGAGATCGTCGTCATTCACGACGAGATCGACCTCGAGCCCGGCAAGTTGCGCGTCAAGCAGGGCGGCGGCGCCGCGGGGCACAACGGCCTGCGCTCGATTGATGCGCTCATCGGCGAGGATTACTGGCGGGTGCGGATCGGCGTCGGCCATCCCGGAGTCAAGGAACTGGTCGAGCCCTACGTGCTGCAGAATTTCTCCACCGACGACCTGGCCTGGCTGCCGCCGCTGATCGACGCCGTCGCCGAGGCATTTCCGGTTCTGATCGCCGACGGCGCCGCCGCTTTTACTACCAAGGTCGCGCTCCTTCTCAAGCCCAATCGCAAGGCGCCGGCCGCCGGAACCTAGCATGGGATTCAACTGCGGCATCGTCGGCCTGCCCAATGTCGGCAAGTCGACCCTGTTCAACGCCCTGACCGCGACCCAGGCGGCCGAGGCGGCGAACTATCCGTTCTGCACCATCGAGCCCAATGTCGGCCGCGTGGCGGTTCCCGATCCGCGGCTCGAGACGCTCGCGGCGATCGCCAAGTCGGCCAAGATCGTGCCGACCCAGCTCGAATTCGTCGATATCGCCGGCCTGGTGCGCGGCGCCAGCAAGGGCGAAGGGCTCGGCAACCAGTTCCTGTCGCACATCCGCGCCGTCGACGCCGTGGCACAGGTGCTGCGCTGCTTCGAGGATCCCAACGTCACGCATGTCGAGGGCTCCGTCGATCCGATCCGCGACATCGAGACCGTCGAAACCGAGCTGATGCTCGCCGATCTCGAGAGCCTCGAGAAGCGCCGCGCCGCCGCCGAAAAACGCGCGCGCGGCGCCGATAAGCAGGCCAGGGCCGAAATGAGCGTTATCGAGCCGGTGCTGGCGGCGCTCAAGGACGGCAAGCCGGTGCGCGGAATCGGCGTCCCCCCGGAGCTCCAGCCAGTGGTCAAATCCTTTCAGCTTCTGACCGCCAAGCCGGTGCTCTATATCGCCAACGTCGAAGAAGCCGCAGCCGCGGCAGGCAATGCGCACGCGCGGCGGGTTGCCGACTATGCCAAGCGGCAAGGATCGCAGTGCGTGGTGATCTCGGCAGCGATCGAGGCCGAAGTGGCGCAGCTCGCCGACACCGAGGAGCGCCGCGCCTTTCTCGCAAGCCTCGGCCTCGAGGAGACCGGCCTCGCCCGCGTCATCCGTGCCGGCTATGCGCTGCTCGATCTCGTCACCTTCTTCACCGTCGGCCCCAAGGAGGCGCATGCCTGGACAGTGCGCAACGGCGCCAAGGCACCCGAGGCGGCCGGCGTGATCCATTCCGATTTCGAGAAGGGCTTCATCCGCGCCGAGGTCATCGCCTACGACGACTACGTCGCTTGCGGCGGCGAGCAGGGCGCTAGGGATGCCGGCAAGCTGCGCATCGAAGGCGCCGAGTACACGATCGCCGACGGCGACATCCTGCACATCCGGTTCAACCTCTAGCGCTCGGCGCGCCGGACGATCCGCCGACGGAGTCGATCGCGCTCAGTCGCCGGCGGTCCAGACGACTTCGTGCACCGGCCAGCACGAGCGAGCCGACGCAAGCAAGCAGCGCGGTCGGAACGATACGCATGGCTGCCCTCCTCAACACCGACCAAAAACCACAAATCAATGCCGCCGTTAAAGGTGGCGGCCTGCCTTCTGCCTTCCAGGCGCAAGAGCGTCGCAGCGAATTAAATCTTCGAGAGATTCGGGCCTAGCCGGACGCGACCGTGCGGCTTTATAGTCCCCGGCCGATAAAAGCCAGGAGGCACGCATCATGGGTCAGACGGTCTCGCTCACCGCCAAGGACGGACACAAGCTCGACGCCTATGTGGCGACACCCGCGGGCAAGCCGAAGGGTGGTTTGGTGGTGATCCAGGAGATTTTCGGCGCCAACCATCACATCCGCAACGTCGCCGACCGCTTCGCCGCGATGGGCTATGCCGCCGTCGCGCCGGCGCTATTCGACCGCGTGCAGAAAGGCGTCGACCTCGGCTACGACCCGGACAGCATCGCCAAGGGCCGTGCACTGCGCGAGAAGGTGCCGATGGACGGCTCGCTCGCCGACCTCCAGGCGGCGATCGATTACGCGAAGCAGTACGGCAAGGTCGGCGTCGTGGGTTATTGCTGGGGCGGCTCGCTCGCCTTTCTGACGGCGACGCGGCTCAACGGGGCGACCGCGGCGGTCGGCTATTACGGCGGCATGGTCGCGGCCCACGCCAGCGAGAAGCCCAAGATCCCGATCATCCTGCATTTCGGCAACAAGGATCAGTCGATTCCGATGTCGGACGTCGAGAAGGTGAAGCAGGCGCGGCCCGAAATCCCGGTCTATGTCTATAGCGCCGGCCACGGCTTTTCCTGCGACGAGCGCGGCTCGTTCGACAAGACGGCGCACGAGCTGGCGTTGCAGCGCACCACCACCTTCCTCAAGCAGCATATCGGTTGAGTGTCATGGCGGGGCCGCGTCGCGGTTGAAGCATCCGGAATCGAGCTGGACTGCTTTGCTTCGCTCGCAGCGACGGGGGTCGTTATCCTGCGACCCGGCGCTCGGGGAACAGAGACAGCAGACCCTCGCGCGAGGCGGGACAGATGCCGCGTTCGGTGATGAGCGCGGTGACGTATTTCGCCGGCGTCACATCGAAGGCGTAATTGGCGGCTGGGCTGCCGTCGGGGATGACGCGCACCCGCGCCACCTCGCCCGATTCGAGCCGTCCGGAAATCTCGGCCAGCTCGCCGGGGTTGCGCTCCTCGATCGGGATCGCGCTGCCCTCGGCGAGCGTCCAGTCGATGGTCGGCGACGGCAGCGCGACGTAGAACGGCACGCCATTGTCGTGTGCCGCCAGCGCCTTGAGATAGGTGCCGATCTTGTTGGCGACGTCGCCCGTCGCGGTGGTGCGGTCGGTCCCGACGAGGCAGAGATCGACGCGGCCGCGCTGCATCAGGTGTCCTCCGGCGTTGTCGGCGATCACCGTGTGCGGCACGCCGTGCTGGCCCAGCTCCCAGGCGGTGAGGCTGGCACCCTGATTCCGCGGCCGCGTCTCGTCGACCCAGACATGGACCGGCACGCCCTGATCGTGAGCGAGATAGATCGGCGCCAGCGCCGTGCCCCAGTCGACGGTGGCGAGCCAGCCGGCATTGCAGTGCGTCAGGATTTCGACCGGCGCCTTGCCGCCCTTGCGCTCCAGCGCCCGACGGATCAGCGGCAGGCCGTGACCGGCGATGGCGCGGTTCATGGCAACGTCGGCCTCGGCGATCTCGCCGGCACGGCGATAGGCGGCGGCGGCGCGGCGTTCGGCCGGCGTCTGCCGCAGCAGCGTGCGCAGATCCTCGACCGCCCAGCGCAGATTGACCGCCGTCGGCCGCGTCGCGAGCAGCATGGCGGCGGCGCGCTCGATCGCCGCGTCGCCCGGATCGGCGCGCATGGCGAGCGCCATGCCATAGGCCGCGGCGGCGCCGATCAGCGGCGCGCCGCGCACCAGCATGGCGCGGATCGCGTGCGCCGCCTCCTCCACGGTGACGAGCCGCAGCGTCTTGAGTTCGAACGGCAGGCGCGTCTGGTCGATGATGCCGACGCCCGCGCCGTCGGCCTCGAGCCAGATGCTGCGCATGGCCTGGCCCGCGACCTTCATGGCGTCAGGCCTTGCGCCGCTTGCTCTTGCCGGCCGGCCGCAGCACGCGCCCGGCGACCGCATCGAGTTTCTTCATCAGCCTGGGATCGCGCTTTTCGGGCGCGGTGATCAGCGCGTGATCGAGCGCGTGGTCGCAGCCCTGCGGGCAGCGCGCGCCGTCATGTGCGATCAGCGGCGCCGCCGCGCGCACCAGCGCCTTGGCTCTGTCGGCATTGGCGAGCAGCGTGCCGACGATCATGTCGACCGAGACGTGATCGTGGCCCGGATGCCAGCAGTCGAAATCGGTCACCATCGCGACGGTGGCGTAGCAAATCTCGGCCTCGCGCGCGAGTTTGGCCTCGGGCATGTTGGTCATGCCGATGACGTCGCAGCCCCATTGGCGATAGAGCCGGCTTTCGGCCAGGGTCGAGAACTGCGAGCCCTCCATCACCAGGTAGGTGCCGCCGCGGGTGAGCGCGATACCGACCGCCTTGCCAGCCTCGAAAAGATGCCGGCCAAGCCGGCCGCAGACCGGATGCGCCATCGAGACATGGGCGACGCAGCCGGTGCCGAAGAAGCTCTTGTGGCGGGCGAAGGTGCGATCGATGAACTGATCGGCGATGACGAAGGTGCCGGGCGGCAGATCCTCGCGGAACGAGCCCACCGCCGACAGCGAGATCAGATCGGTGACGCCGGCGCGCTTCAGCGCGTCGATATTGGCGCGGTAGTTGATCTCGCTCGGCGGGATGGGGTGGCCGCGGCCGTGACGCGGCAGGAAAACCAGATCGACGTCGCCGAGGCGGCCGAAGCACAGCGCGTCGGAGGGGCGGCCGAAGGGCGATTTGACGCGGCGCCAGGCGACGCCGGTCATGCCTTCGATGCGATAGAGGCCGCTGCCGCCGATGATGCCGATGACGCGCGCGGTCATCGCAAATCCCCCGAAGCCCGGGGCGGAGTCAACCAGCCTTGCGGCGCCGCGACAACCGGAATCAGTGCTCGACGTCGGACCAGACGCGGCGCTTGGCGCCGTAGAGCACGCCGGTCATCGCCAGAAGGAACAGGATGACCTTGGCGCCGGTGCGCTTGCGCTGCTCCATCATCGGATCGGAGGCCCAGGTCATGAAGGCGACGACGTCGTGCGCCTCCTGCTGCAGCGTCGCCTTGGTGCCGTCGCCGTACTGCACGGTGTTGTCCTGCAGCGGCGGCGGCATGGCGATGACGTGACCGGGGAAATAGAGGTTGTAGTGGCCGCCGCCCGGCGGCATCTCGAAGCCCTTGGGCGGCTCGCGGAAGCCCGTCAGGATACCGTAGACGTAGCGCGCGCCGCCGGCGCGCGCCTTGATGATGTCGGAGAGATCGGGCGGCGCCTTGCCGAGCGCGGCCGCGGCCGCCTGTTCGTTCGGGAAGGGCGCCGCGAAATGGTCGGACGGACGCGCCGGCCGCTGGATTGGCTGGCCGTTCTTGTCGATGTCCGGCACCTGCTTTTGCGCCGCGATCGCCTTGACCTGCGCCTCGCTGTAGCCGAGGCCGTCGGTGCCGGCGAGATCGTCGTAGGTCAAAAGGTTCATCGAATGGCAGGTCGAGCAGACCTGGGTGTAGATCTGGAAGCCGCGCTGCAGCGCCGCACGATCGAAGGTGCCGAACGGCCCCTCGAACGACCACGACACGTCGGGCAGCGGCGGCGTCGCCTCTTCGGCCTGCGCCTTGACCGGCTGCGCGGGCTGCACCAGCGCCGCACCGGCGATCGCCGCGCCGGCGAGCAGCGCCGTCATCACGTAGCGCGGCTTCATGGCTTGGCCCTCGCCGCAGTGGCGCCGGCGACGGCGCCGCCGGCGCGCTTCTTCAAGACCGCCTCGGAGATGCTCGGCGGCAGCGGGAGCGGCCGCTCCAGCCAGCCGATCAGCGGCATCAGCACGAGGAAGTGCAGGAAGTAATAGAAGGTGCCGACGCGGCCGATGACGATCCAGATGCCTTCGGGCCGATGGGCGCCGACCGCGCCGAGGGCGAAGGCGTCGATCACCAGCAGCCAGAACACCCACTTGTAGACCGGGCGGAAATAGGCGCTGCGCACCTTCGATGTGTCGAGCCAGGGAACCACGAACAGGATGAAGATCGAGCCGAACAGCGCGCAGACGCCCAGCAGCTTGTTGGGGATCGAGCGCAGGATCGCGTAGAACGGCAGCAGGTACCACTCCGGCACGATCTCGGGCGGCGTCTGCATCGGATTGGCCGGTATATAGTTCTGCGGATCGCCGAGCGCGTTCGGGAAATAGAACACGAAGATCGAGAACACGATCAGGAACACGCTCAGGCCGAACATGTCCTTATAGGTGTAGTACGGATGGAAGGGCACGCTGTCCTGCGGTCCCTTGCGGTCGATGCCGAGCGGATTGTTGGAACCGTGCTGGTGCAGCGCCAGGACGTGCAGGACCACCACGCCGAGGATGACGAACGGCAACAGGTAGTGGAGCGCGTAGAAGCGGTTGAGCGTCGGATTGCTGACGGCGAAGCCGCCCCACAGCCACGTCACGATGTCCTTGCCGACTCCGGGAATCGCCGAGAACAGGCTGGTGATGACGGTGGCGCCCCAGAAGCTCATCTGCCCCCACGGCAGCACGTAGCCCATGAACGCGGTCGCCATCATCAGCAGGACGATGAGGACGCCGAGCATCCACAGGAGCTCGCGCGGCGCCTTGTACGAGCCGTAATAGAGCCCGCGGAAGAGATGGATGTAGACGACGATGAAGAAGAACGACGCGCCGTTCATGTGGATGTAGCGGATCAGCCAGCCGTAATTGACCTCGCGCATCACGCGCTCGACCGACTGGAAGGCGTCGCCCGTGTTGGGGTCGTATTGCATCGCCAGGAAGATGCCGGTGACGATCATAATCGTCAGCATCGCGCCGGCGAGCGAACCGAAATTCCACCAGTAGTTCAGGTTCTTCGGCGTCGGATATTCGTGCAGCTCATGATCGAGATAGCTGAACACCGGCAGGCGGTGATCGATCCACTGCACCAGCTTGTTCCGCGATACCGCCATGGCCCCGCCTCAGATCTGCTCGATCGAATCGAAGTCGAACGTCGAGTTCGGCGGATTTTCGCCGATCCGGACGGTGGTGTCGTTGACGAACCGATAGGGCGGCACCGGCAGGTTGTAGGGCGCGGGCACGCCGCTGAAGACGCGGCCGGCGAGGTCGTAGCGCGAGCCGTGGCATGGGCAGAAATAACCGCCGGGCCAGGACGGCCCGAGGCTGCCGCCGGGCTGTGGCGTGAACTCGGGAATGCAGCCAAGATGGGTGCAGATGCCGACCAGGACGAGATACTCGGGCTTGATCGAGCGGTGCCAGTTGGTGGCGTAGGGCGGCTGCTGCAACACCTGCGAGTTGGGATCGCGCAGCAGGCCCAGATCCTTCGCATCCTGGAGCTTCTTCAGCTCGGCCGCGGTGCGATGGACGATGAAGACCGGCCGCGAGCGCCACAGCACCAGAATCTGCTGGCCGGGCTGCAGGCTCGAGAGATCGACGTCGATCGGCGCGCCGGCGGCGATCACGTCGCGCGCCGGATTCATGCTCGTGATCAGCGGCCAGACCGCGCAGGCGGCGCCGACACCAAGCAGGGCGTTGCCGGCGATCACCAGAAAGTCGCGCCGCGTGCCGCCCGCCGCGTGCGCGTCGGCCGTCTGCGAATGCGCCGAATCCGCCATCGATTCCCTCTCTCGCGGGCCGAAAAGCCCGCGCGCAAGCTACAGGCTTGAACGAAAGCTTCTATGCGACATCGTGCCGCACGAACGCCCAAAATCCCAGCCTGCGAGCCGCGCGCGAGCCTTGCCAAGGCGGCCAACTCTTCCCCAAGGTGCGATCATGCGCTTGGCCCTCTACGAGCCGGATATTCCGCAGAACGCGGGCGCGATCCTGCGGCTCGGCGCGTGTCTCGGCGTCGCCGTCGACATTATCGAGCCGTGCGGCTTCGTGCTCGACGATCGCCGGCTGAAGCGCGCGGCGATGGATTATCTCGCGCGCGTCGAGATTGCGCGGCATCCGTCGTGGGAGTCGTTCCGGCGCGCGCCACGCGGCCGGCTGGTGCTGCTTTCGACCACGGCCCGCCTCCCGTATCATCGCTTCGCCTTCGCCCGCGACGACGTGCTGCTGCTCGGGCGTGAGACCGCGGGCGTGCCGTCGGAGGTCGCCGAAGCCGTGGATGCCAGCGTGCGGATACCGATGCGGCCCGGGCTGCGCTCGCTCAACGTTGCGCTGGCGGCGGCGATCGTGCTGGGCGAGGCGCTGCGCCAGACCGCGCTGCTGCCGGAGCCGGCGCCGTGAGCGACGCGGCGCAGCAGCAGGCCGATGCCGCGCGCTGGTTCGAGGAGCTGCGCGATCGCCTCTGCACCGTGTTCGAGGCGATCGAGGACGAATACGCATCGGCGCGCCCCGAGGAAGGACCCGCCGGCCGCTTCGCGCGCAAGCCGTGGCGCCACGAGGGCGGCGGCGGCGGCACGATGGCGCTGATGCACGGCCGCGTCTTCGAGAAGATCGGCGTCAACGTCTCGACGGTGTGGGGCGAATTCTCGCCCGAGTTCCGCGGGCAGATTCCCGGCGCGGCGCAGGACCCGCGCTACTGGGCTTCGGGCATCTCGCTGGTGGCGCATCCGCGCTCGCCGCTGGTTCCGGCGGCGCACATGAACACGCGGCATATCCGCACCACCAAGGCGTGGTTCGGCGGCGGCGCCGACCTGACGCCGGTGGTTGCCGAGGAGGCCGACACGCGCGACTTCCATGCCGCGCTCGAGGCCGCCTGCGCGGCGCACGACGCGGCCTATTACCCGCGCTTCAAGGCGTGGTGCGACGAGTATTTCTTCCTCAGGCACCGCAATGAGCCGCGCGGCGTCGGCGGCATCTTCTACGACGACCTCGCGACCGGCGACTGGAACCGCGACTTCGCCTTCACCCGCGCGGTGGGAGACGCCTTCCTGCGCATCTATCCGCGGCTCGTCAGGCGCAACATGCTGCGGCCGTGGACCGAGGGGCAGCGCGAGGCGCAGCTCGTCAAGCGCGGCCGCTACGTCGAGTTCAACCTGCTCTACGACCGCGGCACGCTGTTCGGGCTCAGGACCGGCGGCAACGTCGAGGCGATCCTGATGTCGCTGCCGCCGGAAGTGAAATGGCCCTGAATCTCAGACCGCCTCTTCCGGCGGCTTGCGCCGGCCGAAGAAGGCGAGCAACAGCAGGTCGTAGACCGCCTTGAGGCCGCCGGCGATCAGCGCCGGCCAGCCGAAGGGCGAAAGCGCGAGGAGCCATCCGGCGAGCGCCGGCGCCAGCGCCGCCGCGAGGCTGCGCGGCACCGCGGTGACGCTCGCCGCCGCCGCACGCTCGGCCGGCGTCACCACCGCCATGACGTAGGAGCTGCGCGTCGGCACATCCATCTGCGACAGCGAGCAGCGCACCAGCCACAGCGCCACCGCAATCCACAGCTTGGGCGCGAAGGCCATGGCGATCAGGCACAGATTCGACGGCAGATGCGTGAACACCATGGTGTTGACCAGCCCGATGCGCGCGGCGATGCGGCCGGCGGCGATATAGGAAGCGGCCGAAGCGAGGCCGCTCCAGAAGAAGATCGAGCCGGCGACGGCGAGCGACAGGCCGAAGCGCTCGAACAGCCAGAGCGCCAGCAGCGACTGGACGATCAGGCCGCCGCCGAAGGCGTCGAGGCTGAACAGCGCGGCGAGGCCGAAAACGACGCGACGCGAGGGGCCGAGCGGCGGCGCCGGCGCTTCCGGCCGCGCATCGAACCCCGCCGGCAATCGCCGGTAGAGGTGATAGCTGGCGAGACCGATGAGCGCATAGAGGCCGAACATCCAACGCAGCGAATCGACGGCGTCGAGGCCGAGCCAGCCGCGCGCGAGGTCCGGCAGGCCGGCGGCGAGCGAGCCTAACGCGCCGACCAACGAGCCCACGAGGCTGTAGAGCACGAAGGCGTCGGTGCGCGCCTTGGCCGGCGCGGCCTCGGCGAGCAGAGCCTGCTCCAGCGGCAGGAACAGGCTGACATCGCTCGGCGACGGATTGAGCGTACCGAAGAAGGCGATCACCACCAGCGGCCAGAAACGCGATGCCGCGGCGAAGCCGACGCCGGTGGCGATCATCAGCAGCGTCGCGATCACCAGCAGCCAGCGCCGACCATAACGGTGCGCGGTGAGCCCGACGACGATGGTGGCCGCCGCCGAGCCGATCAGCGTCGCCGCGGTGACGAGGCCGATGGCCAAGGCGTCGAAACCGAGCGCCTTGAGGTAGGCCGGCAGCAGCAGGCTGACGAAGCCGTCGGCGAAGGCGCGCAGGCCGCGCGCCCGGTAAAGCGTCGCGGCGGCCGGCGCGACGCCGGCGGGCAGCAGGCGCCATCGCATCGCCGTCACGCGAGGCGCGCCAGCGCCTCGCCGCCCAAGGCGCCGACAACGACGACGGCCCAGGGCGGCACGCGCAGGCGCAGCAGAACGAGAGCCGCAATCGCGAACGCCAGATCGATCCAGCCGAAGACCGCGCTGACGAAGACCGGGCGGTACAGCGCCGCCAGCAGCAGGCCGACGACCGCGGCATTGACACCCTTGAGCGCCGATTGCACGGCCCGGTTGGCGCGCAGCTCGCTCCAGAACGGCAGCGTACCGACGATCAGCAGCATGCCGGGCAGGAAGGTGGCGATCAGCGCGATCGCCCCGCCGACCGCGCCACCCGGCGGCACCCGCATGCTGACCCCGAGAAAGGCGGCAAAGGTGAAGAGCGGGCCGGGCAGCGCCTGCGCCGCGCCGTACCCGGCGAGGAAGGTGTCTTGGCTCACCCAACCTTTCGGCACCACCACGGCATTGAGCAGCGGCAGCAGCACATGGCCGCCGCCGAAGACCAGCGAGCCCGAGCGGTAGAAGCCCTCGAACAGGCGCAGCGCGTTCGAGCCGGTCGCCGCCGTCGCGATCGGCGACAGCGCCAGCACGGCGGCGAAGGCGACCAGTGCGGCGACGGCGAGAGGCCGCGGCACGCGCGGCGCAAAGGGAACCGCCGCATGACGCGCCTCGCCCGGCAAGAAGATGCGGCCGGCAGCGGCGCCGAAGGCGATGGCGGCGAGCTGCCCCCAGCTCGACGGCAGCGCCAGCGCCAACCCGGCGGCGACGAGCGTCATCGCGGCGCGTGGCACGTCGTTGGCGAGACGCCGCGCCATCTGCCATACCGCCAACGCTACCACGGCGCAGGCGACCAGCATCAGACCGTGCAACCAGGGCGCGCCGGACAGGTCGCCGAGCCGCGCCAGTCCGAAGCCGAGCCCGCCCATGATCAGCGCCGAGGGCAGAGTGAAGCCGAGCCAGGCGCACAGCGCGCCGGGGAGGCCGCCGCGCAGCAGGCCGACCGCGAAGCCGAACTCGCTCGACGACGGACCGGGCAGGAATTGCGACAGCGCCAGAAGATCGGCGAAGCCGGCTTCGTCGAGCCAGCCGCGACGCTCGATGAATTCGCTGCGGTAATAGCCGAGATGCGCCACCGGCCCGCCGAACGACGTCACGCCCAGCCGGAGGAAGACGGCGAGAATCTCGAGGGGGCTGCTACGCTCGCTTTCGTCAGCCATGCCGCGTCAGCCGCCGCTTCAGCTCGGCACGGCACTCGGCCGCCGTTGCGCGGAAATCGCCCTTGATCCACCAGGCTTCGAGCGCGGCCAGCAGCGCCCCGACGGCCGGTCCGGGCGCCATGCCGGCGGCGAGCAGGTCGCGGCCCCTGAGCGGGAAGCGCGGCGGCTTCCATGTTCGCGCCCGGTCCAGCAGCCGCGCGACGCGGCGCGGGCGGCGGCGCGCCGCCGCCGCCAGCAGCACGCGATCGGCATAGAGCGCCGGCCCCCAGCGATAGAGCGCGCGGCGCTGCGCCGCATGGTCGCCGTCGAGATCGATCGCCGGCCGCACGGCGAGCGCCGCCAGCCGGTCGCGCTCGGCGCCCGACAGCTTGAGCCGCTCGGCGACGGCCGCCGCCTTGCGGCCGACCAGCGCCGCGAGACGGCGGATCGGGTCCGGCTGCGGCTCGAGTGCGATCAGGCGCCCGAGCGGCGCCAGGCCGCCGGCTTCGGGCAGCAGCGCCGCAAGCACGCCGTCGGCCCGCATCATGCGCAGAGCCGGCAGCGGATTCGGCGCTGCCAGCAGCTTCAGGATCTCGGCGGCGACGCGCTCGACCGAGAGCGTCGACAGCAGCGGCACCGCATCGCGGCAGGCGGCGCGCGCCGCGCGGTCGCCGGTGCCGCGGCCGTAATGCGCGACGAAGCGGTAGTAGCGCAGCAGCCGCAGCACATCCTCGCGGATGCGGGTCGCGGGATCGCCGACGAAGCGCACGCGGCCCGCGCGGAGATCGGCGAGACCGCCGACATAATCGTAAAGGCCGCCGCGCGGATCGAGCGACAGCGCATTCATGGTGAAGTCGCGGCGCCACGCATCGGCTTCCCAGTCGGCATCGAAGGCGACCTTGGCGTGCCGGCCGTAGGTCTCGACGTCGCGGCGCAGGGTGGTGATCTCGAAGTTCCGCTTCGGCGTCGCCGCCGTCACCGTGCCGTGCGCGATGCCGGTCGGCACCGCGCGGATGCCGGCGGCCTCGAGCCGCTCGATGACCGCCGCGGGTGCGAGCGGCGTGGCGACGTCGATGTCGATCACGCGCCGGCCGAGCAGCGTGTCGCGCACCGCGCCGCCGACAAAGCGCGGCCGGCCTTCGGCCGCCGTCAGCGCGCGCATGACCCGCCGCGTTGCCCTCTCGCGCATCCACGGGCGCGGCCCGATGGTGCGGACCGGACCCGCCATCAGCGCGACTCCGGCGGAACGATCTGGCCGGGAACCAGACGCCCGCCCTCGAGATGCGGCGGCACGTAGCGGCCCGGGCGCGGGCCGCCGGTTCCGACGCCGATGATCACCAGCGCCAGCGCCGCCGCCGCCAGCCCGCCGACGATCAGCCAGGTCCACGGCGTGCCGCGCTCGTCGGCGCGGCCCACGGTATGGAGCCAGAGAAAATAGATCGCGGTCGGTGCTAGCAGCGGCAGCAGGATGGTCAGCGCCACCCGAGTCATGGCGCACTCACGTCGCCAGGACCTCGGCGAGATTGGCCAAGATACCGGCCGTGGCGCCCCAGATATAGCGCGTGTCGTGGCTCAGTACGAAAAAAGTGCGGACGCCGTTCCTGAGCTGGCGGGTCTCGCGCCGGTAGTTGGCGCGGTCGGCGACATGCGAGAGCGAGACCTCGAAGACGTCGGCTACCTCGCTCGGATCCGGCATTACCGCCAGCGGCGGCCGCACCAGCGCGACCACGGGAACGATCTCGTAGCCGGTGCCGGTGATGTAAGTGTCGAGCCGGCCGATCACCTCGACGCGCTCGGGCGGCAGACCGATCTCCTCGTGCGTTTCGCGCAGCGCCGCGGCGACCGCGTCGTTGTCGGACGGCTCGACGCTGCCGCCCGGAAGGGCGACCTGGCCGGCATGCGCGCTGAGCTTTTCGTGGCGCTGGGTCAGCAGCACGCTGAGGCCTTCGGCCCGGTCGATGATCGGCACCAGCACCGCCGCCGGGCGCAGGCCGGACGGCAGCTTGACGTCGGGGCTCAGGATGTGGTCGCCCCGCACTCTGGCGCTGCCGAAGGAGCGCAGGCCCGGCTGGTAGGCGCCGAACCGATCGCGCACCGCGGCGGCGGTCAGTCGGCCGGCCCGATCGTGCCCAGTGGAAAGAATCTGCCCGTGCTCCATACGCCAAATTTGGTTTCGTCGCCGATCCGCTCTTCGCCGCCCAAGTCCACAAGCTGGTAGAATACCGGCCGCGCGAGGCGGGCTTCCAGCCCGTCGCGTACGAGGATATAGGGCACGGGGGTATGCGTCATCCGATCCTCGGCGATGCGCAAGGGGTGGGCGCCGTCGAGTGTCACAATGTCGTCAACATTGGTGCGAAAGATCAGCCGCTGCCGCGCGCCGGGATTCTCGACATCGAGCGCCACCGCGACGAACGGGGCGTCCTCAACCGCGATGCGGCCGCGCTCGGCCGGGGTCGCGAGCCAATATTGGCCCTGGGCGTCGCGCTCCAGCACGCGGCTGAAAAGACGCACCAGCGCCATACGACGGATTGATGAGCCGCGATAGAACCAGCTACCATCGCGGGCAATGCGGATATCGAAGTCGCCGCAATCGCGCGGCGCCGTGCCGGCCTGCGGCGGCCGGGCCGCCTCGGCGGCCAGCCGCGCGAGCCCGGGCGACGATGCTTCCTCCATGACCACCCCTATCCGCAGCAGGAGCGTCCGTTGACCACGACTGAATCGGTCGCAGCAAGCGCTAACGACCTCGCACGCGAGATCGAAACGCTGGGCGCGCGCCTCACGGCGGTGCGCCAGCGCATCGGCCGGGTCATCTTCGGGCAGGGCGAGGTGATCGATCAAGCCTTGATCACGCTGCTGGCCGGCGGACACGCGCTGCTGATCGGCGTACCCGGCCTGGCCAAGACCCGCCTGGTCGAGACGCTCGGCACGGTGCTCGAGCTCGACGACAAGCGCGTGCAATGCACGCCCGATCTGATGCCCGCCGACATTATCGGCTCGGAAGTGCTGGAGGAAAGCGAAAGCGGCCGGCGCAGCTTCCGCTTCATCCCCGGCCCGGTGTTCTGCCAGCTCCTGATGGCCGACGAGATCAACCGCGCCAGCCCGCGCACGCAGTCGGCGCTGCTGCAGGCGATGCAGGAAGGCCGCGTCTCGGTCGCCGGGCAATACCATCCTCTGCCCAAGCCGTTCCATGTGCTGGCAACTCAGAATCCGCTCGAGCAGGAGGGCACGTATCCCCTGCCCGAAGCGCAACTCGATCGTTTCCTGTTACAGATCGACGTCGGCTATCCCGATCTCGAAGCCGAGCGCCGCATGCTGCTCGCGACCACCGGCGTCAGCGAAGAGGCCGCCGCGCCCGTGCTCAACGCCGCCGAACTGCTCGCGGCGCAGCGGCTCGTGCGGCGCATTCCGGTCGGTGACAGCGTCGTCGACGCGATCCTGCGGCTGGTGCGCTCGGGCCGGCCGGGCGAAGATACCGCCGATGCCGCGCGCAGGCACATCGCCTGGGGTCCCGGTCCGCGCGCGAGCCAGGCGCTGATGCTGGCGGCGCGGGCGCGGGCGCTGCTCGACGGGCGCCTGGCGCCGTCGCTCGACGACGTGCTGGCGCTCGCCCACCCGGTGCTGCGCCATCGCATGGCGCTCACCTTCGCCGCGCGTGCGGACGGCGTGGGCATGGCGCAGGTGATCGACCGGCTGCTGGATCCGTTCCGCTGATGGCCGGGCCGGCGCTGCGCCATCGCGCCGAAGCGGCCGCGCTCGCATTGCCGCCGCTGCTGATCGCCGCCGAGCGCGTCGCCGCCGCCGTCGTGCAGGGGACGCACGGTCGGCGCCGCACCGGCCAGGGTGAGACCTTCTGGCAATTCCGGCCCTATCAGCCGAGCGATCCGGCGATGCGCATCGACTGGCGGGAGACCGCCAAATCCCAGCACGTCTACGTGCGCGAGACCGAGTGGGAGGCGGCGCAGAGCGTCTATCTCTGGCGCGACGGATCGCCGTCGATGGATTATGCCTCGGACGCCGAACTGCCAACCAAGCGCGCCCGCGCCGACCTGCTGACGCTGGCGCTGGCATCGCTGCTGGTGCGCGCGGGCGAGCGCGTCACGCTGATGGGCTCGGATCTGGCGCCGGCGCACGGCCGCGCCGTGCTCGATCGTCTCGCACTGCTGCTCGAACGCGGCTCGACGCCAGGCGACCTGCCGGCCTACGAAAAGCTGCCGCGCCACGGCCAGGTGGTGTGGATGGGCGACCTGCTGGCGCCGCTCGATGCGACCGCGGCGCTGGTTCTGCGTTACGCCGACGCCGGCCTCAAGGGCCACCTGCTGCAGATTCTCGACCCGGCGGAGGAAAGCCTGCCCTTCGCCGGCCGCGTGCGCTTCGAGGGATTGGAGGGCGAGGATCCGCTGCTGATCAGCCGTGTCGAGACCATCCGCACGCATTACGCCGAGCGCCTGCAGCGCCACCGCGACGGCCTCGCGGCGCTGACGCGCAGCGCCGGCTGGAGCTTCGCGACCCATCGCACCGACCATCCGCCGCAGCACGCGCTGCTCGGACTCTATCGCATCCTGGCGGAGCGCTAGACTCATGCTGTCGCTGGGACCCTTCGCCTTCGCCGCGCCCTGGCTGCTCGCCGCCCTGGCGGCATTGCCGGTCCTGTGGTGGCTGCTGCGGGTGACGCCGCCGGCGCCCCGTCGCATCCGCTTTCCCGCGTTGCGGCTGATGTTGGGACTGGCGCCGCCGGAGGAGACGCCGGCGAAGACGCCGCTCTGGCTCATCCTGTTGCGCATGGCGCTCGCCACCGTGGTGATTCTGGCGCTGGCGCAGCCGGTGCTCAATCCGCGGGCCGCCGTGACGGCGGCCGGTCCGGTGGTCTTTGCGGTCGACGACGGCTGGAGCGCGGCGCGGCAGTGGAACGCGATGCGGGCGAGCCTCGACCGGCTGATCGACCAGGCCGGTCGCGAGGGCCGCGAGATCGTGCTGTTCGGCACCGCCGAACCGCCGGGATCGCGCGTCGCCGGCGATCTGTCGTTGTTGCGGCCGGCGGACGCGCGCGCCGTCGCCGACAGCCTGGAACCGCGTCCCTGGCCGGAGGACCGCGCCAAGGCGCTGGCGCGGTTCGAGCGCCTCGGCCTTTCGCGTGCCGCGGACATCGTGTGGCTGAGCGACGGCATCGACAACGGCGATGCCACGCAGTTCGCCGCCGGGCTGGCGCGTCACGGCCCGCTGACGGTCATGGCGACCGGCGGCAACGACCTGCCGCGTCTGCTGGGCGCCGCCGACACCGACGCCCGGGACCTCGCGGCGGCGGTCGAGCGCGCCGATCCGACGCTGCCGGAGGCGGTGACGCTGCGCGCGCTGGGCGGCGACGGGCGCCTGCTGGCGCGCCGCGCGGTAACAATACCGGCGGGCCGCAAGACCGTGGTCGCGCATCTGCCGATGCCGACCGAGCTGCGCAACCGCGTTGCGTCGATCGCCATCGAGAACGAAGCCTCGGCCGGCGCGGTATTGCTGCTCGACGAGCGCTGGAAGCGCCGGCCGGTCGGCATCGTCGCCCGGCGCGATCCGGCGCAGCCGCTGCTGAGCGGCGCCTATTATCTCGACAAGGCTCTGTCGCCGTTCAGCGAGGTGCGCACCGGCGACGTCGCCACCCTGATAAAGGGCGGAATCGCGGTTCTGGCCCTTCCCGACAATGCGGAACTGACCGAGGGCGATCGGCGCGACATCGCGCAGTGGCTCGATGCCGGCGGCACGCTGCTGCGCTTCGCGGGGCCGCATCTGGCGGCGCAGCCCGACGACGATCTCCTGCCGGTGCGGCTCCGGCGGGGCGACCGCACGCTCGGTGGCGCGCTGTCGTGGGAGCGGCCGGCCAAGCTTGCACCGTTCGCCGCCGACAGTCCGTTCGCCGGCCTCGCCGTGCCCGACGACGTCACGGTTTCGCGTCAGGTGCTGGCTGAACCGACGGTGGATCTCGCGCAAAAGACCTGGGCGCGGCTCGCCGACGGCACGCCGCTGGTCACCGCCGCGAAGCGCGGCAAGGGACTCGTCGTCCTCGTCCACACCACCGCCGATCCCGAATGGTCGAACCTTTCGATCTCCGGCCTGATGGTGGAGATGCTCCGCCGCATCGTCGCCGTGAGCCAGGGCGTCGCGGGAACGGGCGACAAGCCGCTGCCGCCGGTCGAGACGCTCGACGGTTTCGGCCGGCTGCACGCCGCGCCGGCTTCCGCCGAGACCATCCGGGCCGGCGCCATCGCCCGCACCGTCGCCGGGCCGCGCCACCCGCCCGGATTCTACGGCACCGCAGACGCGCGTGTGGCGCTCAACCTGGCGCCGGTGGTGAGGCATTTCGCGCCGCTGCCGGATTTGCCGCCCGGCGTCAAGCGCGAGGGCTTCGTGCGCGGCGCCGAAGTCGATTTCCGGCCGCCGCTGCTGGCGTCCGCCCTGTTGCTGATGCTCGCCGATCTGGCGATCGGCCTGGCGTTGCGCGGCTTGCTGCCACGGCTCGGCTGGCGCAAGGGCGCGGCTGCGGGCGCGCTCCTCCTCGCCGCACTGGTCGCCGCGCCGGCGGCGCGGGCCGCAGACGGCGACGCCTTCGCCATCGCCGCCGCGAGCCAGTTCCATCTCGCCTATGTGCGCACCGGCATCCCCGACGTCGATGCCGAATCGAAGGCCGGGCTGGCCGGGCTGTCGCTGGTGCTCAACGAGCGCACGGCGGTCGAGGCGGCGGCGCCGATGGCGGTCGATCCCGAGACCGACCAGCTCATCTTCTTCCCTCTGCTCTATTGGCCGGTGGTGGACGGGGAGCCCGCGCTCTCGCCGCAGGCGGTGGCGCGCGTCCAGCATTATCTCGACACCGGCGGCATCATCCTGTTTGACACGCGCGACCAGGAGCAGCCCGACGCCTTCAGTCGCGGCACCGCCGAGGCCCGCCTCAAGCGTCTCGCCGCCGGCCTGTCGATTCCGCCGCTGGTGCCTCTGCCGCCCGACCACGTGCTGACGAAGTCGTTCTATCTGATGGAGAATTTCCCCGGTCGCTGGGCCGGGGGCCGGCTCTGGGTGGAGCCGACCGACAACGCGGTCAACGACGGCGTCTCGAGCGTCATTGTCGGCGGCAACGAATGGGCCGGGGCCTGGGCGCTCGACGCCAACGACCGGCCGCTTTACGCCGCGGTGCCCGGCGGCGAGCCGCAACGCGAGATGGCCTTTCGCTTCGGCATCAACCTGGTGATGTACGCCCTCACCGGTAACTACAAGAGCGACCAGGTGCACGTGCCGGCGATTCTCGAGCGGCTGGGCCAATGACCGGCTGGACCGTCGCCACCTCGCCGCTGTTGCCGTGGTGGGCGATCGTCGCCTTTGGCGCGGCTGCGGCGATCCTGATCGCCTACGGTTTGTGGCGCCGGGCGCGCGGCGCCGCGTTGCGGCTGCTGGCGGCGCTGGCGCTCGCGGCCATTGCAATCAATCCGTCGCTCGTCGAGGAAAAACGCGCGCCGCAGCACGACGTCGTCGCGGTCGTGGTCGACGATTCGCAGAGCATGACCATCGGCCAGCGCCGGCAACTGGCGGCGACGGCGCTCAAGGACGTCACCGACCGGCTGCGGCGCCTGCCGGGCCTCGATGTGCGCGTCGTCCACGGCGGCGCGCCGGATCCGTCGTCGCCCCTGGCCGACGACGGCACGCGGCTGTACACCGCGCTGAGCCGGGCCCTTGCCGACGTGCCGCAGCAGCGCGTTGCCGGAGCCATCCTGATCACCGACGGGCAGATCCACGACATGCCGCCGCCCGGGCGGCTGGACTTGCGTGCGCCGATCCACGTCCTGCTCACCGGCCGGCCGGACGAGGCCGACCGCCGGCTGGTCGTGCGCAATGCGCCGAAATTCGGGCTGGTGGGCAAGACCGTCGAGCTGACGGTGCGCATCGAGGACCTGCCCGCCGCAGCGGCGGCCGGCGAGGCGCAGCTTACGGTTCGCAAGGACGGCGGCCTTCCCGTCATCCGCAACGTGCCGGTCGGCGCCGACGTGACCGTACCGGTGAACGTCGATCACGGGGGGCCGAACGTCGTCGAGCTGAGCGCGAACGCCGGGTCGCACGAGCTGACGCTCGCCAACAACCGCGCCGCGTTCGTCATCAACGGCGTCCGCGACCGGCTCAAGGTGCTCTTGATCAGCGGCGAGCCCAACCAGGACGAGCGCACCTGGCGCAACATCCTCAAGTCGGATCCGTCGGTCGATCTCATCCACTTCACGATCCTGCGGCCACCGGAGAAGCAGGACGGGACGCCCATCCGCGAGCTGAGCCTGATCGCCTTCCCAATCCGCGAGCTGTTCGACGTCAAGCTGCACCAGTTCGACCTCATCATCTTCGACCGCTACCGCCAGCGCAGCGTGCTGCCCGAGGCCTATCTCGAGAACATCGCCAACTACGTGCGCGACGGCGGCGCCCTGCTGGTTTCGGCGGGGCCGTCCTTCGCGACGCCGCTGTCGCTCTATCGCACGCCGCTCGGCGCCGTGCTGCCGGCGGAGCCGACCGGCGACGTGTTCAACCAGGGATTCGTGCCGCAGGTCACCGCGGTCGGCCGCCGCGATCCGGTGACCGAGGACCTGCCCGGCCTGCCCGCGCAGCCGGACGCGGTGCCGCCCTGGGGCCGCTGGTTCCGCGATATCGGCGCTCAGGCGCAACGCGGCGTCACGGTCATGACCGGCTATCAGAACCAGCCGCTGCTGGTGCTCGATCGCGTCGGCAAGGGCCGCGTCGCGCAGCTCATGTCGGACGAGATGTGGCTGTGGACGCGCGGCTACGAAGGCGGCGGACCGCAGGCCGAGTTGCTGCGCCGCGTGGTGTACTGGCTGATGAAGGAGCCCGATCTCGAGGAGAACGATCTCCGGGCGTCGATCGACGGCAACAAGCTGACGGTGACGCGGCAGTCGCTCGCGCCCGACGACACGCCGGTGCAGCTGACGCTGCCGGACGGCAGGACCGAGATGCTCACGCTGACGCCGACGCATGGTGGGCGTAGCCAGGCGACGACGGCGGTGAATGAGAGCGGGCTATACCGCGTCAGCGACGGACGGCGGGCCGCGCTGGCCGCCGCCGGATCGCTCAACCCGATCGAGATGTCCGACGTGCGCACCACCGACGACAAGGTCAAGGCGGACGTCGCCGCCACCGGCGGCGGAATAATCTGGCTCGGCGCCGCCGGCGTGCCCGACATCCGCCCGGTCGAGCCGGGCCAATCGGCAGCCGGTCGCGGCTGGATCGGCTTGCGCCGCAACGGCGATTATGTCGTTACTGGCGTCGGCGAGACACCGCTGCTGCCGGGCGCTCTGGCTCTCCTGCTGGCGCTCGGCATCCTGATCCTGGCCTGGCGGCGCGAGGGGCACTGACGCGTGCCGGCGGAATGGCGCGATTTCTACGTCGTTCTGGCGACGGCGGCAGGAACCCTGATCGGCGCGATGTTCATCGTCGCCTCGATCGGCGGCCGGCATATCACGCGCGCGCGGACCGCCGGGGCCACCTTCGTCACGCCGACGGTCGCCCATCTCGCGGTCGTTCTGGTCGCGTGTGCGTTCCTGGTCGTGCCGTCCCTCACGCCCGGCGTCCTCGGCTGGATCGCCGGGCTGGGCGGGTTGGTCGGCCTCGCCGTCGCGGCCCAGATCTGCGGCCGCGTGCTGCGCAGCAAGATCGATCGCGTCGACCGGTTGTGGTACGGCGCCGTGCCGCTGCTCGGATACGCCGCCATCGTCGCCGGCGGAATCCTGATCCTGGCGCAGCGGCCGGGCGGCCGCGAGACGCTGGCGGCGGCGCTCGGCCTGCTGGTGGTCGCGGGCATCCGCAACGCCTGGGACCTGATCCTTTACCTGGTCGGGCAGGCGCGCGCGCCGTGAGCCGCGCCCGCCGATCGCTATGGGCTAAGTGCGGCGGGATTTGCTAGGGTCCGCGCCAGGAGGAATCCCATGTGGCGCCGCGCCGTTCCGCCCATCCATCCCGATGGCTGGCGTTTCATTGCGATTTTCGCCGCGGCGACGTTCATCCTGTTCTGGGTTGCGCAGCCGCTCGGCTGGCTGGGCGTGATCGCGACGCTGTGGTGCGCGGCCTTCTTCCGCAATCCCTGGCGCGTCACGCCGCAGCGCCCGGGGCTGATCGTGGCGCCGGCCGACGGCGTCGTGGTAGCCGTCGACGAGGCGGCGCCGCCGGCCGAGCTCGGCTTGGGCGAGCAACCCATGCGTCGTATCGGCATCTTCCTCTCGATCTTCGACGTCCACGTCAACCGCGTCCCGGCTCCGGGCCGCGTCGCCAAGATCGCCTATCGCAAGGGCCGGTTCGTCAACGCCGCGCTCGACAAGGCGAGCGAGGACAACGAGCGCATGGCGATCCGGCTGACGCTACCGGACGGCACCGACATCGGGGTCGTGCAGATCGCGGGTCTGATCGCGCGGCGCATCGTGTGCGAGCTCACCGAGGGCCAGACGGTCGTCGCCGGGCAGCGTCTCGGCCTGATCCGGTTCGGTAGCCGTACCGATCTCTATCTGCCGCCCGCGTGGTCGCATTTCGCCATCGTCGGCCAGCGCATGGTCGGCGGCGAGACGGTGCTCGCCGACGCGCGCGCGAACGATCGGCAGCGCTCCGGCATGGTGCACTGATGCCGCTGCGCCGCCCGCGCGTCCGCGTCCGCCCGATGGGCGCGTTCTCGCTCAACCGCATGATCCCCAACGTGCTGACGCTGCTGGCGCTGTGCGCCGGCATGACGGCGATCCGTTTGGCCTTTCTCGATCGCTTCGAGCAGGCGACGGCCGCGATCATCATCGCCGGCATCCTCGACGGTATCGACGGCCGCATCGCACGACTGCTCAAGGGCACGTCGAGCTTCGGCGCCGAGCTCGATTCGCTTTCCGACTTCGTCAGCTTCGGCTGTGCGCCGGCGATGCTGCTCGACATCTGGACGATGGATTCACTGCACGGTATCGGCTGGGCTCTGTCGCTCCTCTTCGCCGTGTGCAGCGCGCTGCGGCTGGCTCGGTTCAACACCCAAATGGGCGCCGACCTGCCACCCTACGCCTACAATTTCTTCACGGGGGTGCCGGCGCCGGCGGGCGCAGGCCTGGTGATGATTCCGATGTTTCTCCACTTCGAGACGGGGATCGCCTTCTTCCGCTCGCCGATCCTGTGCGGCGCGGTCCTGGCGGCGGTGGCGGCGCTGATGGTAAGCCGCGTGCCGACCTTCGCATTCAAGAGCTTCCGCATTCCGCGCGAGTGGGTGGTGCCGTCTCTACTGCTGGTCGGCGCCCTCGCCGCCTTCACCACCACCGAACCGTGGATCACGCTGCTGATCATCGGCGCGCTCTATATCGCCTCGATCCCGATCAGCGTCCGTGCCTACGCCCGGCTGCGCCGCGCCGCCGAGGAGCTGCGTGCGCCACGCCTGACCCAGCCCTGACGCTCTCAAGCGGCTGTGATCGCCGCCGCCCCCGCTGGCGTGCTAGAAGCCGGTTCGCAAATCCGAGAGGGAGGAACATGATGCGCGGAATTCTCGCGGCCGTCGGTGCTCTGGCGGTATTCGGCCTCGGCCCGGCGACGGCCGTCGTTCACGCCCAGCCGCCGCGGACGCCGCCGGCGCGCGTTCGCGGCACCATCGACACGTTTCACGGCCACAGCCTCACCGTCAAAACGCACGATGGCCGGATCGTGTCGATCGCGCTTCAACCAAACTTCACTGTCCAGACGCTGGTGCGCAAGCGCCTGACGGACATCCACAACGGCGACTTCATCGCCTCGACCTCGGTCCGGGGCAAGGACGGCAATCTCCACGCCATCGAGGTCCATATCTTCCTGCCGGCTCAGCACGGCGTCGTGCCCGAAGGGCAGTTTCCGTGGGATCTGCGGCCCAACAGCCTGATGACCAATGCCGTCGTCGAAGGCACCGCGGCGGTGAAGGGCGGCCGGGTTCTGACCGTGACCTACAAGGGCCAGACCGCCGATATCGAGGTCGATCGCGGCACGCCGATCGTCGCCTATGCCGCGGGCGAGCCCGGCATGCTGAAACACGGGCGCGCTGTCTTCGTCTTCGCGGCCCGACAGGCCGACGGCAGTCTGACGGCGCGAAGCGTTACGGTCGAAAGCAACAGCGTCAAGCCGCCGATGTGACGCGGCAGCGGCGACACGCGCGTTGACAGAGAGGTTCGCCGAACGGTCTGATCCCCGCCGAGGGATCGGATGGTTTCGCGCGCACCAGTCATTGTCGTCGGCGGAGGTCCCGCCGGCCTCGCCGCTGCCGCCGGGCTCGCGCTGTGCGACGTCGCCGTCGCCGTCTACGAGGCCGAGCCGCGCCTGCCGCGCGACCTGCGCGCCGGCAGCTTCCATCCGCCGACGCTCGAAATGCTCGACAGGATCGGCGTCGGCGGCGATTTCCTGACCCTCGGCTATCGCGTGCCGCGCTGGCAGATCCGCGGCCGGGACGAGGGCGTGGTCGCCGAATGGGATCTGTCGCTGATCGCCGATCTGACGCCCTACCCTTTCCGCTTCCATTGCGAGCAGTTCAAGCTCACGCCGCTGCTGTTGAGGCGGTTCGAGGCGCTGGGCGGCACGGTGCATTGGCGGCACCGCTTTCTCGACGCCACGCAGGACGCCGACGGTGTCACCGCGCGGTTCGAAACGCCCGGCGGCGTCGAGATCGTCCGCGGCAGCTATCTCGTCGGCGCCGACGGCGGCCGCAGCGCGGTGCGCCACACCATGAACGTCGCCTTCGAGGGATTCACCTGGCCCGAGCGCTTTCTGGTCGTGGGCATCGACCGTGACCTGGCGCCCGCCGGATTCACCATGAACGCCTATATCGCCGATCCGGTGGACTGGTCGGCGATTTTCAAAATGCCGCACGAGGGACCGCCGGGGCTGTGGCGGGTTCTGTTTCCGACCGACGCCGAGGTGCCGGAGGAGCAGGTGCTGGATGCGGGCTTCGTTGAGCGGCGGCTGCAGAATTTTCTGCCCTGGGATCGTCCCTATGGCGTCGCGCACAAATCGACCTACCGCGTGCACCAGCGGGTGGCGAGCGATTTCCGCCGCGGCCGCATGCTGCTGGTCGGCGACGCCGCGCACGTCAACAATCCGCTCGGCGCCTTCGGCCTCAACGGCGCCCTGCACGGCGCCTTCAATCTGGTCGAAAAGCTGACGCCGGTGTGGCGTGGCGAAGCGCCCGAAAGCCTGCTCGACCGCTACGTGCGGCAGCGCCGCGCCGCCAACATCGAATTCGTCCAGGCGCAGTCGATCCGCAACAAGGAACTGCTGCAGGAGCGCGATCCCGCCGTGCGGGCGCGGCGCCTCGACGAATTGCGGCGCATCGCCGGCGACCGCGCCAAGCACAAGGAGTATCTGGTGCGCAGCTCGATGATCTGGAGCGTGCGGCGCGCGGCGCAGGTCGAATGACCCTGGCGCGATCCGAGAGGCCGCGCCGCGGCCGGCATTCGACCTATGTGCTGCTGCTGATCGTCGTATGGACGATTGCGATGGCGGCGCGTCTCTACCCCCAATTCGGCACCGCCGTGCGCATCGACGGCCACCTCATATCGGTCGAGGATTACATCGCCGAGCGCTGCGGCGCACGTCTCGGACCGGACGCAGCCGCCTGCCTGGTCGCCGCGCATCGCAAGGCGCAGGTGCAGCTGCACCGCGAGCAGGCGCGATCGGTGCTGATCATTGCCGGGCCGGCCGTGCTATATTTCCTTTATGCTGCACTCGCGGGCCTGGCGGCCGCAATCCGCCGGCGGCGGACGCGGCGGCCCGAAGGCGCATGGTGAAGCGAACCCTGATTGTCCTCGCCGGCCTGGCTACGACGCTGCTGTCGACGGCGGCGCCGGCCCGCGCCGACTGGCGGACCGAGAGCGATTCGATCTGGGCCGCGGCGGACCGCTGCGCCAGCGAGGCGGCGCGGCTGTTTCCCGACTACACGCCGCAGGGCAACGCCGCGCGCGAGAACTATCGCCGCGCCTGCCTGCGCGCCCACAACATTCCCGCGCCCGATGGCCAGGCCAGCGGCGCGGCCAAGTGAGCCGCGCCTCTACGCCACCTGACGCAACGCCGCGGCGATCCGCCGGATTTCGCCGTCGATATCGACGGCGACCGACGAGGTGATTTCCAGGCGCCGGTCTTCGAGAACGTGCACCCGGCCGCGGCGGCGGCGGCGGAAGCTCATCACGGCGGCGTCGCGCTCCGCCAGCAGGCGGGCGATCGTCGGACGGAACAGGCCGAGCACGGCGGTCAGCCAGCATCCGACGGGGGTCACGGCCGCGCCGCCGATCGCGAAGCGGTCGAGCGACGCCGCGACGTCCTCCGCCGCATACCAGGTCTCGCCGGTGACCCAGCGATTGGTGGTGAACAGGCGGAGCGGTCGTCCGGCGCGGTCCATCGCGATCGCCGCCAGATGAACCCAGGGCTCGTCGGATCCGCCTGCGGGCGCCGGAGCGGACGGTGTCGGCTGCAGCGGCGCAGCCGGATGGCCGGCGATCGCGAGTTCGGGCATGACGAGGGGACGAACGCCGGGCTTGAGGCCACCGACGCGCAGGAAAGCATGGAAATGACCGTGCTCGCCCTGCCACCCCGCGGTACGCGCCCCGCGCGCATGGGCGTGATAGAAATACTGCGCGCGCGTCGCCGGATCGTAGACGTCGCCGACCGGATAATGGCGCCATTGGAACACGCGCCCCTCGCCGCCGAGCACCGCCGAGACCACGGTCTGCCCCTCGCGCGCCAGGGCGTCCCGCCAGCGGATGACTTCGCGGCCGTATTCCGCCTGGAGCGCGAGCATCGTCCGGTCGAGGCGCGGCGTCGGTGGAGTCGTCACGGCCGTTTCGCGCCGGCGTGCGGCAGCGACTGGGCCAGCCACGCCGGCACGTCGTGCAAGGCGCGATGGGTTGCGACGTCGAAGGCCTCGACCACCGCCGCGACCGTGTTCCGACCCGCCGGTGCCGCCGCGGTAAATCGCCGCTCCGCGAGAATCATGCCGTCCGCCGTGCGCACCAGCTGCAGGTCGAGCGCCACCCGCACCTGCGGCGCCGCTGTGGCGCCGTAATCGGCTTCGAAATGCCGCAACGCCCCGAGCACGACGTAGTCGCCGTGCAGCACCAGCGATCGTTGGGCGACGCGGCTGAAGCGGCCCGATCGCTCCAGCGTCTCGAGCAGGAGGATCTGCACCATGACGGGGGCGCGGTCGGGCCATTCCGCCTTGGCGAAATATTCGAGCCGCGTCGGGCTCGGGCTGAGCGCGATACGCACGGTATCGATCGCGCCGGGCGCCGAGAATCGGCCGATCAGGATCTGGGCGGCGATGGGCGGACCGGATGCCGGCACGGTTTCGGCGGACGACAGACGATAGAGATCGGCCGGCGGAGGCGGCGGCGGCAGCAAACCGCCGGCGCAGCCCGCCAGCGCCAACGCCAGCGCCACGATCGCCGTCCGCTTCGCCATCATGGCGGAGTATAGCCCTGGGTGCGGTTGCCGTAGATGATCCGCGACGGATCGTGCTCGATCGAGTTGACCAGCCGGGTCAGTTCGGCGACCAGGACCCGGGAGTCCGCCAGCAGCTCCTGCAGCTCGGGCAGGCCGCGGGTGGTGAAATTGTTGATCGGCTTCCGGTTCTCGCGCAGCATCCGGTCGAAGCTGTCGGCGGCGGTGTTGAAGCGCTGCACCGCGGCCGACAGATTGCCCAGGGTGGAGTCGACATCGCGCGAATGGGCCGCGAGGACGGCGCTGACCTGGCGCAGATTGGCCAGCGTTTCGGCGAATGCGGCGCGGTTGGCGGGGCTGATGGCGTCGCTGACCTCGTCGGCGACCTTCGACAGCTTCTCGATCAGGGCGGGCACATCCTTGAACAGCGCCGTCAGCTGCGACGGCCGCGATCGGATGACGGGATGGGGCTGGTCTTTTTCCGCGATCAGCGGCGGTGCGGTGCCGCTCGCGCCGGTGATTTCGACATAGGCCGTGCCGGTGAGACCCTTCACCTGGAGCTCGGCGACCGCATCCTTCCGGATCACGATGTCGGGATTGACGTCGACCGTGACGCGCACCTGCGTCGGCCGCTTGGGATCGAGATCGATCGTCGCCACGCGACCGATCAGCACGCCGTTGAAGCGCACATCGGAGCCGGTGTTGAGACCGGATACCGAACCCTCGAAATAGATGTCGTAATGGACGGCGCTCACCTTGTACGGCGCCTGAACGAACCACAAGAGCGCGATCACGACGCCGGCCAGAAGCACGAGGACGAAACCGCCGACCAGCACATATTCGGCGCGCGTTTCCATCGGCCCTATCCGGTGACGGCTTCGGCGACGCGCGCCGCGCGCCCGCGCGGCCCGCGGAAATACGCCTGAATCCAGGGGTGTGGATTGGCGACGACCTCGGCGAGCGAGCCGATGACGAGTCGCTCGTCGACGATCACCGCGACGCGATCGCAGATTGCGATCAGACTGTCGAGGTCGTGCGTCACCATGAAGACCGTGAGGTTCAGGCTTTCCTTGAGATCGCGGACCAGGCGATCGAAATCCGCCGCGGCGATCGGGTCGAGTCCCGAGGTCGGCTCGTCGAGAAACAGCAGCTTGGGATCGAGTGCCAGCGCGCGTGCGAGACCGGCGCGTTTGCGCATCCCGCCCGACAGCGCGGCGGGAAACTTCCGCCCGGTATCGGCCGGCAGGCCGACCAGCGCGATCTTGAGCGCCGCGATCTCGCCCATCAGAGCAGGCGGAAGGTCGAGCTGCTCGCGCAACGGCACCATGATGTTTTCCGCGACCGTCAGCGAGCTGAACAACGCGCCGTCCTGGAACAGGACGCCCCAACGCATGCCGAAGCGACGCAGGTCGATGTGGCCGGCCTGCGCCAGGTCCTCGCCGAAAAGCTCGATCGTGCCGGCGGCCGCCGGCACCAGGCCGATGATCGTGCGCAACAGCACCGATTTGCCCGAGCCGGACGCGCCGACGACTCCCAGCACCTCCCCGGGGTGCAGATCGAAGCTCGCGTCGCGTACGAGGATGCGGCCGGCGATTCGCGTCGTCAGGCCGCGCACGCGCAGAACCGGATTCGTGGCCTCAAATGCGGAGCTCATTGAACAGCACCGAAAACAATGCGTCGAACACGATGACGAGGAAGATCGACTGCACCACGGACTGCGTCGTGTGCCGCCCGACGCTTTCGGCGCTGCGGGTGACCAGCAAACCCTCGTTGCAGCCGATGACGGCGATACAGGCGGCGAAAAACGGCGCCTTTATGATACCCAGAAACACGCTCCACAGCGATACCGCGCTGCGCAGCTGGTTCAGGAATGTAGCCAGCGGAATATCGAGCGACGTGTGGCACATCACCGCGCCGCCGGCGAGGCCGGCGAAATCGGCCCAGAACGTCAGGAGCGGCAGCGTCATGACCAGCGCCAGCACGCGCGGCACGACCAGGATCTCGATGGGGTCGAGGCCGAGCGTCCGCATGGCGTCGACCTCCTCGTTGACGATCATGGCGCCGATCTCGGCGGTGAACGAGCTTCCCGAGCGTCCGGCGATGATGATGGCGGCGAGCAGCACGCCGAGCTCGCGTAGGAAGCCGACGGCGAGCAGGTTGACGGTGAAGATCTCGGCGCCGTAGGGCCGCAGCTGCTGGGCGCCGATATAGGTCATGACGATGCCGACCAGGAACGACAGCAGCCCGACGATGCCCAGCGCGGTGACGCCCGTGCGCTCCATCTGGGCCACCATCGGCGTGAAGCGCAGCCGCCACGGCTGCGCCGCGATGCGCAGCAGCGTCATCGTCACCTGGCCGAAGAAGCTCAGAAGACCGCGTGCCAGGTGCAGCAGCTCGACGGTGCGGAATCCGATATGCGCCAGCATCACCAGCAGGCCAGGACCGCGGTGCGGAAGGCTTACCGGCGCGGCCTGGCGCTTCTCGACTTGAGCCAGCAGGGGCGCCAGGTCCGGAGCGACGTGATCGACAATGACCTCGGCGCCGCCAGCCTCGAGAAACCGCTTGAGGCGAAAGAGCAGCCAGGCGCCGGTCGTGTCCATCGCTTCGACCGCGCCCAGGTCGATGCGCACCCGCCGCGCCGCGCCGCGCCGGATTTCGGTCAAGCGGCGATCGAGCGCGTCGGCATCGGCAACCACCCAGCGGCCGCGCGGCCGCAGCACCAGCGCCTCGCCGTCGCGCGTCTGCTCGATCGATTGGGCCATTCCCGTTCCTCGGCCGAATCGATCGGCAGTTTAGCGCAAGAGGGCGCTTTCGTATCGCAAAGCCGGCGGTCTAGATTGAGCGGCGATTCCCAGCGAGGCGCGGGGCAATGGATCTGAAAGACCATATCCGGAGCGTGCCGGATTTCCCGAAGAAAGGGATTCTTTTCTACGATATTTCGACGTTGTTGGCGCATGCTCAGGCGTGGCAGGCGACGGTCGAACGGCTTGAGAAGGCGCTGGCGCCGCACCGTCCCGAACTGCTGGTCGGCATCGAGTCGCGCGGTTTTCTCGTTGCCGCGCCGCTCGCCCTTGCGCTCGGAGTCGGCTTCGTCATGGTGCGCAAGCGCGGCAAGTTGCCGGGCACGACGGTCCCCTACACCTATGCGCTCGAATACGGCACCGACACGATCGAAATTCAAGCCGACGCGATCGCGCCGGGAACCCGCGTCGCGGTGCTCGACGACCTGCTCGCGACCGGCGGCACGATGACGGCGGCGATCAACCTTTGCCGCAAGGTCGGCGGCGACGTCGCCGCCGCCGCCTGTATCATCGAGCTCAGCTTCCTTGAGGGACGCAAGCGGCTCGACGTGCCGTTCACCTCGATCGTGGCATACGAGTCCTGACTGCGGCGCGCCGCGGATCGGCGATCCGCGGTCGATGCGGCGCGGCGGTTCAACCGGATTCGCGCTCGACGTGATGGAAGCGCGCATAGTCGACGGCCAAGCGGCCGTCCGCCGTGCGACCGATGATATCGGCGAGCCGCCAGCCCCAGCGGATGTCGTCCGGGCGATAGGTTTTCCGTGCGTGAATCGTCTGGGCGAAGCTTTCGTCGAGGCCGCTGATGCTGGCGATGATTTCCGCCTGTTGCACGCGCAGCGTTTCGGCGTCCGTGCCGTGAAGCGGACTCGATGCGTCGATCGGGTGCATGATGGTCCAGGTCAGCGTGAACGTCGGATTGTGGTGCCGCGCCAGCGCGAGATCGTAGAATCGCCGCATCACCTGCCCTTCCGCCGTCCGCTCGTTGCGCACCAGCATGACGTTGACCGACGCCTCGAGAATGCGGTTGCGGCGCTGGTTGGCCGCGCGGAACATCAGCGTCGGTGCGCCGTCGTACCGCGCCACCACGGCGACGCTGCTGAACATGACGCGCGCCGTGGGGCGCGAGAAGCGGGCGAAGATCAGGCCGGTTGCGAGCGCCAAACCGGTCATGCCCATCAGCACCTCGATCGTCACCAGGATGTTGGCGTAGAGCGTCGCCGGATACATGTCGCCGTAGCCGATCGTCGCCATTGTCTGGACGCTGAAGAAGAAGGCGTCGGCGAAGGAATGCGCCCCGGCGCGGGCGATGCTGCCGCTCTGCAGCAGGTAGAGCAGGGCGAAAACGACGTTGAAAACCGCATAGGCGGCGGCGAGAAGCGCGAAGAACCCGGACCAGGGAACCGTCAGAAGCCAATGGTAGATGTCGATCCGCGGTGCGCCGCGGCTGCGGGCGGCGCGCTGGGCGCGGCCGCGGCCTGCCGGCGGGAATTCGGCCGCGGACAGATCGCGCATCGAGGCGGACGGCGGTTTGGCGCCCTTCCTGCCGTCGCTCATTGCGCCGGCAATTGCTGCTCGTTGTTGAATCGGATCTGGTCGGGCGTCAGCTGGAAGCCGGCCACGATACCGTAACTGCTGCCGGCCGCGACACGCGCCACCGGCAGATGGACGGTGATGTTGTCGTTGGTCGCGATGAACGACTCCTGGCCGGCGAAATGCACCGGCAGCACGAAGCGTTGTTCGTTCAGGATATTGCTTGCGGCGTCGACGACGGCGACGAAATAGGTGAATTGCGGGTTCTGCACCTGCGGCGAGGCGCGCACCGCCGAGAAGGCGACGACGACGTCGACGCGGATGCCGCCCTTCTCCTCGCTGCAGCTCGTGCGGACGGCGAGGATCCGCGCCGCCGCGGCCACGTCGCTCGGCGCCCGGCCCGGCCCCGGCCCGAATTGCGGCGCGACTTCGAGGCCGGCCGCCGGCGTGCCGCTGGGACAGGTGAGAGTTTCGGCGCTGGTCGGGCCGAAACAGCCGGCAAGCGCGAGCGGCAACATTATGCCCGCCACCAAAGCCAATCGGCGATTCGGCCACGCCGAGTCCGGTCTGTTCATCTCCCTTTCCTTGAGGGTTCTGCCTGTACTAACGTGCCGAAAACGGCGGGCGAAAATCGGCTCGCACTCTATTCGACGATCAGGGGCGGTACAAGCGCCCGCACGCCGCGAGTCCCAATCCACATGGCGGTTTACACCGACGTTCCCGACGAGGAGCTCAGGGCCTTCATCGCCGAGTACGCCATCGGCGAGGTGGTGTCGTGCAAGGGCATCGCCGAAGGCGTCGAGAATTCGAACTACCTTCTGCGCACCGAGAAGGGCACCTATATCCTGACGCTCTACGAAAAACGCGTCGCGCCCGCCGATCTCCCGTTCTTCCTCGCGCTGATCGAGCATCTGGCGAAGCAGGGCATTCCCTGTCCGACGCCGATCCACGGCCGCGACGGCGGCGCCTTGCGCAAGCTGTGCGGCCGGCCGGCGGCGATCGTCAGCTTTCTCGACGGCATGTGGCCCCGCCGCATTTATCCCTACCACTGCGCCGGCGTCGGCGCGGCGCTGGCACGGCTTCACCACGCCGGCGCCGGCTTCCCGCAGAGCCGCGCCAACGACCTGTCGCTCTCCGGCTGGGAAGGCCTCTACGGCGCCTGTGCCGCGCGCGCCGACGAAGTCAAGGCCGGGATGGCCGAGGAGCTGCGGGTGGAACTCGCCGAGCTGCGTCGGCTGTGGCCGCGCGATCTTCCGCGCGGCATCATCCATGCCGATCTCTTTCCCGACAACGTGTTCTTCCGCGGCGAGACGGTTTCGGGCCTGATCGATTTCTATTTCGCCTGCACCGATTTTTTCGCCTACGACCTGGCGATCTGCCTCAACGCCTGGTGCTTCGAAAGCGACGGCAGCTTCAACGTCACCAAGGCGCGGGTGATGCTGGCGAAGTACCGCGCGATACGGCCGCTCGCCAAGCCCGAGATCGACGCGCTGCCGTTGCTGGCGCGCGGCAGCGCGATCCGTTTCCTGCTGACGCGGCTCTACGACTGGCTGTACCGGGCGCCGGGCGCCTTCGTGCGGCCAAAGGATCCGCTCGAATACCTGCAGAGGCTGCGTTTCCACCGCGGCGTCGCGAGCGCCGCCGCCTACGGATTCGATCCGTGAAGGGCGCCGCCGTCGAAATCTTCACCGACGGCGCCTGCAGCGGCAATCCCGGTCCGGGCGGCTGGGGTGCCTTGCTGCGCTACGGCGGCCACGAAAAGGAGCTATCCGGCTTTGCGCCGAGCACCACCAACAATCGCATGGAGGTGATGGCGGCGATCGCTGCGCTCGAGCACCTCAAACGCGGTGTCACCGCGGTCATTCACACCGACAGCCGCTATCTCCACGACGGCATCACGCTCTGGCTGCCGCAATGGAAGGCACGCGGCTGGAAGACCGCCGACAGGAAGCCGGTGAAGAACGCCGATCTGTGGCGACGGCTCGAGGCCGCGCTCGAGCGCCACGATGTGCGCTGGCGCTGGATCCGCGGCCATGCCGGCCATCCCGAAAACGAGCGGGCCGATGCGCTGGCGCGGGCCGCGATCGAAGCGGCGCGGGCCGCCGCCGGCGACCGGCCTTAGAGCGCTTTCAGGATCGCATCGGCGCTCGACACCTCGAAGGCGCCCGGCGCCTCGACGTTCAGCGTCTTGACGACGCCGTTGTCGACCACCATGGCGTAGCGCTGCGAGCGCTTGCCGAGGCCGCGATCGGTCAGGTCGAGCTCGAGCCCGACGGCGCGGGTAAAATTGCCGCTGCCGTCGGCCAGCATCAGCACCCGGTCGCCGACCTTCTGATCCTTGGCCCACGCGCCCATGACGAAGGCGTCGTTGACCGACAGGCAAGCGACGGTGTCGACGCCCTTCGCCTTGATCGCCGAATACTTCTCGACGAACCCCGGCAGATGCTTCGCCGAGCAGGTCGGCGTGAAGGCGCCAGGCAGCGCGAACATCACCACCTTCTTCCCCTTGAAGATGTCGTCGGAGTTGATCGGTTTCGGTCCGTCCGCAGTCATGGTCATCAGCTTGACCGACGGAATCTTGTCGCCAACCTTGATGGTCATTGCCTCTCCTGTTTCGAGCTTGGGCCGTTTCCGGGATTGAAAGATAGACCGGCCGGCGTCGAAAATCATCCACCCCGCACGACGGCCGACGCCGTGGCCGGCGTCGGCGTGCCGCCGGCTCGGGCGATGCCGTTCAGGACGATGTCCGGCGTCAGAATTTCCGGCAGCACGACACCGTGCGGCGCGGCCGGACCGTAGACGACGTTGAACGGAATCCCGTAGCGACCGAATTCGCGCAGATAGCGCGCGATGGCGGGGTCGGGCCGCGTCCAATCGGCGCGCATGGCGACGACGTTCGGCGCCGCCAGGCGCTGCCGCACCGAAGCCGGCGCCAGCGCCAGGCTGGCGTTGACCTTGCATGTCAGACACCAGTCGGCGGTGACGTCGACGAAGACGGTGCGGCCCTGCGCCACCAGCGGCGCAATCTGACTCTCGTCGAAGGGCTGCCAGAAGCCCTCGCGGGCGGCCATCGACGGAGGCGGTGCGGCGAGATGGGACGCGGCGAAGGCGGCGGCGATCAGCGCCGCCGCGGCAATGCGCCGAACCGCAACGAACGGCAGCCAGGCGAGCGCCAGAACCGCGGCCGCCAGCAACACGCCGCACGCCGCCGCGACCGCGGCGCCGCTTTCGGCGGCGAGCACCCACAGCAGCCAGAGCGCGGTCGCGCCGAGTGCCAGGCCGAGGACGCGTTTCAGCTGGACCATCCACGCGCCGGGCTTCGGCAGCCAGAGCGCAACCGCCGGCGCCGCCGCCACCGCGAGATAGGGAAGCGCCAGGCCGACGCCCATGGATGCAAAGATCGCCAGCGCGGCAAGCGGTGGCGACAGCAGCGCGAAGCCCAGCGCGGTGCCGACCAGCGGCGCGGTGCATGGCGTCGCCAGCAACGTCGCCAGCACCCCCGAAAAGAAGCTTCCGAGATGCGCCCGCCCCTCGCCCAGTGCGGTCAAAGCCGCCGGCAGCGGAATCTCGAACGCGCCCCACAGACCGGCCGCGAACACCGTCAGAATCGCCGCCATGGCGACCAGGAACGCCGGTTGCTGGAATTGCAATCCCCAGCCGACCGCAACGCCCGCGGCGCGGAAGCCGATGGCGATCGCCGCCAGCGCGAGAAACGAGGCGACGATGCCGGCGGCGCTCGCCAGGAAACCGGCACGCACCGCGCCGCGGCCGCGCGCCGCATAGCCGACCGTGCCCACGATCTTGAGCGCCAGCACCGGCAGCACGCACGGCATGAAATTGAGGATGAAGCCGCCGGCGAGCGCCAGCGCCAGCATCGGCAACAGCTTCGCCCAGTCGATCGCGGGCGGCGGCGCCTGTACCGGCGTCACCGCGCCGGTCATGGCGCGCGTGCCGTCGGTCAGCGTCACGGTCAGCGTTCGGCCGACGAGCTTGGCGAGCGCGGCGGCGCTGCCGCCGGTGAGCGGCAGCCGCAGGCGGCTTTCGCCGGGCCGCGCATCCGGCATCGGCCGGGCCGCGCCGAAGGCGAGATCGCCCGCGCCCTCGACGAAGGCATCGGGCGTCGCCAGCGGCGGCGTTGCCGCCACGCGCAACAGCAGCGCGGGCCGCGGACCGTCGTCGACCGCGGCGCCTTCGAGCCGCAGCCCAACCTTGCTGCCGTCGCCCGGAACCATCGCCGCGAATTGACCGATCAGGGCGGCGTAGCCGACGGCGTCCGGCGGCGGCGCGCCCGCTGGCAGCGTCAGGCGCAGGACGGTCCGGTACGGAACGCAAATCTCGCTGCAGGTCAGGTAATCGAGATGCAAGGTGAGATCGAGCGGCTTGCCCGGATCGACGATCCGCGCGGCAATCGGCAGCACGACCGCATCGCTGTAGCCCATGGTCTCGAGGCCGGAGACCGAGAAGCGCTCCGGCGCCGGCCAGGCAATTTCGGCGCGGGCGAGGTTGCTCGAGCCCGCCCAATCGAGCCGCGGCGGATAGCCGGCATCGCCGGGCGAGCGCCAGTAGATGTGCCACCGCGGCGCCATGCGGAACTCGAGGCCGAGCGTCTGAGTTTGCTGTCCGGCGAGGGCCGGCTGCGCGGCGATGAGCCGCACGCGGCCCTGGTCGGTGGTGAACCACGGCGATGCCGCGGCGGCCCGGGACGTAACCGGCGTGCCCAGCGCGGCCAGTGCCAGCAGCAAGGCGGCGACGAGCCCGACGCGGCGGTGCGCCTTGCAAGCGCGCGGCGGCGGGCTTATTTGAGGAACCCGGAGGTGCTCGTGACGTCGCTCGCCGGCCATCTTCTCGTCGCCATGCCGCAGATGCAGGATCCGCGCTTCGCGCGGACCGTGGTCTATCTCTGCGCCCACAACCAGGATGGCGCGATGGGTCTGGTCGTCAATCGTCTTCTCGAAGATGTGACCTGGCCGGCCCTGATGAAGCAGCTCGGCATCGAAGCGCCGGCCGCGCTCGACGACCGTCGCATCCATTTCGGCGGGCCGGTCGAGGCCGGCCGCGGATTCGTCCTGCATTCGGCGGATTATGTCGAGGACGGCACGCTGGTCGTCGCCGGCAACGTCGCGCTCACTGCGACGCTCGAGATCCTGCGCGCGATTGGCCGCGGCGCCGGACCGAAGAGAAGCCTTCTGGCGCTCGGTTACGCCGGCTGGGGTCCCGGCCAGCTCGATTCCGAGATTCAGGCCAACGGCTGGCTGAGCGTCGCCGCCGACGAGGACCTCGTCTTCGATGCGCGACAGGGCGACAAGTGGCAACGCGCCCTCGCCAAGCTCGGCATCGACCTGCTGTCGCTGTCGGGTGAATCCGGGCGCGCCTGACCGGTTCACGCCACCTGCTCCGAGGCGCGCGCCGCCTGACCGTGTCGCGTCCACTCGCTGGCCAGCAGGCCGAACAGGATGTGGTCCTGCCAGCGGCCGTCGATCGCGAGATATTCCCTGGCATAGCCTTCTTCGCGGAAGCCGCTTTTCAAGAGCAGCCGGCGGCTCGCCTGGTTGTGCGGCAGGCAGGCGGCTTCGACGCGATGCAGCCGCAGCCGCTCGAACGCGAAGGCGAGCGCGAGCCTCAGGCCGTCGCTCATATAGCCCTGGCGCGCGAAACGTTCGCCGATCCAGTAGCCGAGGCTCGCCGTCTCGGCGACGCCGCGGCGCATGTTCGACAGGCTGATGCCGCCGAGCAGCACGCGATCCGAGCGTCGCGCGAGGAGAAAGCTGTAGCCCTGATCCGCGCGCCAATCGGCGGCGTAACGCTGCAGGCGCCGGCGGAAGCCGGCGCGGGACACCGCATCGGCCGGCCAGGTCGGCTCGAAGGGCGTGAGAAAGCCGCGCGATTCGGCGCGCAGCGCCGCCCATTCCTCGAAATCCTCGCGCGCGGGCGTGCGCAGCGTGACGCGCGGCCCGACCATCCTGAACGGCGGCGGTGCCGCGCCGAAGAACCGTCGGATTCCCAGAAGCTCCAACGCCATTTGCGTCCTCACGCCGCCAGGCGTCGGGCCAGGCGGTCGTAATCCTCGACAGCGCCGATCGGGCCGAGCGCCGCGAAGGTCGGACGCGCCGCGACCAGCCGCTTCGCGATGCGTCCGACCGCGGCCTCGTCGACCGCGTCGATGCGGCGAATGGTGTCCGCGACGTCGAACGGCCGGCCGAAGATGAGCATATGATTGCCGTGGTGCTCGGCGCGCGCGGCGGTCGCCTCGAGCGACATCAGCAGACCGGCCTTGAGCTGGGCGCGGGCGCGATCGAGTTCGACCGGCTCGAGGCCGCGCTCGAGCCTGCGGATCTCCTCGCACAGCACCGGCAGCATCTCGGCCGCCTCGCGCTCGCCGGTGCCGGCATAGACGCCGAACAGGCCGCCGTCGGTGTAGGCGTGCACGAAAGAATAGATCGAGTAGACGAGGCCGCGCTTTTCCCGGATCTCCTGAAAGAGCCGCGACGACATGCCGCCGCCGAGCGCCGCCGAGACCACCGAGGCGGCGTGATAGTCGGGATCGTCGAAGGCGAAGCCGGGCAGGCCGAGCAGCACATGGACCTGCTCGAGCGCGCGGTTCTCGCGATAGTCGCCGCCGACATAGCGGGCGGGCTCCGTCGCGGCGGTGCCGCGCGCGGGCAGCTCGGCGAAGGCGCGCTCCGCCAGCGCCACGACCGCGTCGTGGTCGCAATTGCCGGCCGCCGCCAGCACCATGCCCGATGCGGCGTAGTTGCGCCGGAGGTATCCCGCCACCGCGTCGCGGCCGATGGCGCGAATGATGGCGCTGCGGCCCAGCACCGGCCGGCCCATCGGCTGATCGGGAAACGCCTGCTCCTGGAGATAGTCGTAGATGACGTCCTCGGGCGTATCCTGCGCCTGGCCGATCTCCTGCAGGATGACCGCGCGCTCGCGCTCGAGCTCGGCCGGATCGAAGGTCGAATGCTGCAGGATGTCGGCCAGGATGTCGACCGCGAGCGGCACGTCCACCTTCATCACCTTGGCGTAGTAGGCGGTGTGCTCGCGCGAGGTGTAGGCGTTGAGATGGCCGCCGACCGCCTCGATCTCGGCCGCGATCTCGAGCGCCGAGCGTCGTGTCGTGCCCTTGAAGGCCATGTGTTCGAGCACATGGGCGACGCCGTTGATTTCCTTCGGCTCGTGCCGCGTGCCGACATCGACCCAGACGCCGATCGAAACCGTCTCCACCGAGTCCATGGCGTCGGTGACGACGCGCAGACCGTTCGCGAGGCGGCTCACCCGGATGCTCATGCCGCGACCCCCTGGCGCGCGTGCGCGCGCACGAAGCGCTGTACCGCCGCGAGATCGTTCGGCAGAGTCACGCGCCGCTCCGGCAGGGCCATGAGATTGGCGAGGCGCGCCGGCGCTTCGGGCCGGACGCCGCAGGCCGCCGTCACCGCTTCGGGGAACTTGGCGGGATGGGCGGTGCCGACCACCACCATCGGCGTCGCCGGATCGCGCCGCATGCGCCGCGCAGCGGCGAGGGCGACCGCCGTGTGCGGATCGATCAAAACGCCGGCGGCGCGCCAAGTCTCGGCCATGGTGGCGCGCGTCTCGTCGTCGTCGACGCGCTCGGCCTGGAACAGCGCCCGCGCCCTCTGCCATTGGCGGCGCGTCGTCGGCAGCGTGCCGGTGGCGCGGAAGCGCTTGAAGGCAGCCTCGGTCCTGACGCCGCTCGACCCCGCCAGCTCGAAGAAGAAACGCTCGAAATTGCTCGACACCTGGATGTCCATGCTGGGGCTGATGGTCGGCTCGACGGTGCCCAGGCTCATCGCGCCGCCGGCAAAGAACCGCGCCAGAATATCGTTACGGTTGGTCGCAATGGCCAGTCGGGCGACCGGCAGGCCCATGCGGCGCGCGACATGGGCGGCGTAGACATTGCCGAAATTGCCGGTCGGCACCGCGAAGGCGGTTTCGCGCTCGGGCGCGCCGAGCGCCACGGCCGCCGCGACGTAATAGACGATCTGCGCCATGATGCGCGCCCAGTTGATCGAATTGGCCGCCGATAGGCCGAGCTCGTCGCGAAATCCGGCATCCGCGAACATCGCCTTCACCAGGTCCTGACAGTCGTCGAAGGTTCCCTCGATGGCAATGGCGTGGACGTTGCGCGCCGGAACGGTGGTCATCTGACGCCGCTGGACCTCGGAGATGCGGTTGGCGGGATAGAGCATGAAGATATCGATCGCCTCGCGATCGCGGCAGGCTTCGATCGCCGCCGATCCGGTGTCGCCCGAGGTCGCGCCGACGACGGTGATGCGCCGGCGGCGGCGGCGCAGGACGTAGTCGAACAGCGGGCCGACGAGCTGCAGGGCGTAGTCCTTGAAGGCGAGCGTCGGCCCGTGGAACAGCTCCAGCAGCCACAGGTTGCTGTCGAGCTGGCGCAGCGGCGCGACCGCAGGATGGGTGAACGGACGATAGGCGGCTTCGATCATGCGGCACCATTCGGCCGGCGGTACGGCGCCGCCGAGGAACGGCTGCGTCACGCGCGCGGCGATCTCGGCATAGGTGCGGCCGCGGAGCGCCGCGAACCACGGAGCGCGGTAGCGCGGCAGCCGCTGCGGCACGTAGAGGCCGCCGTCGGGCGCGAGGCCGCTCAGAAGAATCTCGTCGAAGCCCCGGCTTTTCGCCGCGGCGCGCCCGTGGCGGGTGCTGATGTAGCGCATCGGTTTCCGTGGATCGGCGGTCGATCCGGAGCCTATGCCGCGAGATAGCGGGCGCGCAAGTGGCCCTCGAAAATCGCCGCATCGAGCGATCGGCCGGTGGCGCGGACCATGAGCTCGCGCGTCGAAAAGCGCGAACCGAGGCCGTGCACGTTGGCGCGCAGCCACTCGAGCAGCGGCGCGAAATCGCCGCGTTCGACGGCATCCAGCAATCCCGGCACCGCCCGCTTCGCCGCGTCGAAGAGCTGCGCCGCCGTCATCGCCCCGAGCGTGTAGGTCGGGAAATAGCCCCAGGCGCCGTCATACCAGTGGATGTCCTGGAGACAGCCGTCGCGATCGTCCGGCGGCGTCACCGCCAGCAGCCGCTCCATGCCTTCGGACCATGCCGCCGGCAGCTCGGCGAGATCGAGCTCGCCCGCGATCAACGCGCGTTCGAGGCGATAGCGCAGGATGACGTGCGCCGGATAGGTCACCTCGTCGGCGTCGACGCGAATCAGCGAGCGCGCGACGCGCGTGCCGAGACGGTAAAGGTTCTCCGCCGTCCACTCGCGTCCGCCGCCGCCGAAGCTCTCGCGCAGGATCGGCGCCGCGAAGGTAAGGAATTGACGCGAGCGGCAGACCTGCATCTCGATCAGCAGCGACTGACTCTCGTGGATGCTCATGCCGCGCGCCTCGCCAACCGGCTGGCGTCTCCACCGCGCCGGGAGACCGCGCTCGTAGAGCGCATGGCCGGTCTCGTGCAGCACGCCCATCAGCGCGCGCGCGAAATCGGCTTCGTCGTAGCGCGTGGTGATGCGCACGTCGTCGGGCGTGCCGCCGCAGAACGGATGCAGGCTCTGGTCGAGCCGGCCGCGATCGAACTCGAAGCCGAGCCGCTCCATCAGCCGCCGGGCGGCGCGGCGCTGCGCCTCGACCGGAAAGGGACCTTTGGGCACCACCGGCGCCGGCCGCACCGCCTGCGCCGCCAGCGCCCCCTCGATCAGCGCCGGCAAGCGCGCGGCCAGATGATCGAACAGCCGGTCGATCTCGGCGACGCGGCCGCCCGGCTCGAACTGGTCGAGCAACGCCTCGTAGGGCGTGACGCCGAGCCGGTCGGCCTTGGCGGCGGCGAGCTCGCGCGTCAGGTCGAGCACGCGCTGCAGGAGGGGCCGGATCGACGCGAAATCGCCGGCCGGCCGCGCTTTGCGCCAAGCCATCTCGCATTCCGAGCAAGCGCGCGAGTGAGCGGCGACGAGATCGGCCGGAACCGCCGTCGCATGCAGCCACATCCGGCGCATCTCGGCGAGATTGGCGCGCTGCCAATCGTCGATACCTTCGCCCGCCGCCGCCTCGAGCAGATCGGCAAGGCGCGGATCGACGAGCGTCTCGTGAGCGATAACCTTGAGCTCGGCGAGCTGCTCGGCGCGCGCCGCCGCGGCGCCCTCAGGCATCATCGCCGCTGTATCCCAGTTGAGCATCGCCACCGCCTCGTTGACGAGGCCGAGGCGCCGGAAGCGGGCCTCGAGCGTGGCATAGGCGGTCATGCGCGCTCCTTCAAGCGGCGGCGGACAAACAGGATGTAGATCTGCACCAAACCGGCGGCGAGAGCATACCAAGTGATCGCATAGGAGAGATGGTGATTGGGCAGGTCGATCACGGTCTGTCCGCCCTTGGGCCATCCGCCCGGATTGGGCGTCGCGTCGGCGTCGATGTAATAGGGCAGAACCGGGGCTCGCGGCACCGCCGAGGCCGCCATGGCGCGAATATCGACGAAATACCACTCGTTGCGCGCCGGCCGGTTGTCGGGCGTGAACCACGACGGCCGGCCGCGGTCGAGACGCAGCGGCCCCGTGACCCGCGTCGGCCCGGATATCTCGCCGGCGCGGCGGCTGTCGGGCGCCTTGAGTGCGGTCGGCACGAAGCCGCGATCGACCAGCAGCACGCGGCCGTCGTCGAGCACGAACGGCGTGACGATGTCGAAGCCGGCGGCGCCGTCGTCGGCGATCGCCGCCACCGGCATCTCGCGGTCGTTGAGAAAACGGCCGTCGGCGCGGACCGGGTGGTATTCGAGCGCCTCGGCCGCGTCCAGCGTCGCCGGCGGCGGCACCGGCGGCAGATGGAACGCCGCCTCGCGCGCCGCGATCAAGCCTTCCTTCCAGTGCAGGCGCTGGATCTGCCAAGTGCCAAGGCCGATCAGAACGAGAAAGCCCGTCGCTGCCCAGACGCTGGGCCAGAGCAGCGCGCGTCTCACGGCGCCGCTGGCCCACCGCCGAGGGCGCGATGCCGGTACTGCTGGGCGATCAGCCAAGCCTTGAGCGGCCGCAGCAGCCCGATGCCGCCGCCGAGGGTCACCGGGGTCCACAGCACGACGTGGACCCAGAGCGGCGGCGCGAAGACGATTTCGACCACCAGCGCGCCCGCCACGACGATCGCGCCCAGCAGAAACATCACCAGCACCGCCGGGCCATCGCCGGCATCCTCGGCGCGCAGATCGAGGCCGCAACGGGCGCAGCGCGGCATTACCGTCAACAGCCCTTCGAAAAGCCGACCTTCCCCGCAGCGCGGGCAGCGGCAGAGCAACGCGACCGACAGCGGCGAAACCGGTGGATAATCCCCGCCGCTCATACGGTCATTCGACGGTATACGCGCCGCCGGACCCCCACCAGTAGACGCAGACGAACAGGAACAGCCAGACGACATCGACGAAGTGCCAGTACCACGCCGCAGCCTCGAAGCCGAAATGATGGTCCGGCTTGAAGTGCCCCGCGATCGCCCGCAGCAGGCAGACGGTCAGGAACGTCGTGCCGATGATCACATGGAACCCGTGGAAACCGGTCGCCATGAAGAAGGTCGACGGATAGATGCCGTCTTTGAAGCCGAAGGCGGCATGGGCGTATTCGTAGGCCTGGAGCGACGTGAACGTGACGCCGAGCAGCACCGTGACCAGCAGACCACGCACCAGATTCTTGCGGTCGTTTTCGAGCAGCGCATGATGCGCCCAGGTGACGGTGGTGCCGGAGAGCAGCAGCACCAGGGTATTGAGGAAGGCGATGTCCCAGGGATCGAACGGTCGGATGCCCTTGGGCGGCCAGACGCCGCCCGCCGGATAGAGCGCCGACGAGAAGAACGCCCAGAAGAAGGCGGAGAAGAACATCACCTCGGAGGCGATGAACAGCGCCATGCCGAAGCGCAGGCCGACCTGCACCACCGGCGTATGGAAGCCCTGGAACTCGGCCTCGATGATCACGTCGCGCCACCACACGAACATGACGCCGAGCACGCCCAGCATACCGGCGACCATGATCCAGGGCGGACCGCCGTGGAACCAATAGACCGCGCCCCCGGTGACCACGCCGGCGATGGCGGCGCCGACCAAGGGCCACGGGCTGGGGTCGACGAGATGGTAAGGATGCTTGTGGCCGGCGTGGCCGGAGGCATGGCTCGATTCGGTCATGGCTTTACCCTTCAGCGAAGCTCGGCAGGAGGCGCTGCGGACGCCGATGCGGTTTGGGCGGCGGCGCCCTGGTCCTTGGCGTGGAACATGGTGTAGCTCAGCGTAATGGTGTCGACGTCCCGGTCGTTAGGATCGTTGACGATATCCGGGTCGACGAAGAACGTGACGGTCAGGTCCCTGCTCTCGCCCGGTGCGAGATATTGCCGGGTGAAGCAGAAGCACTGAAGCTTGTCGAAATAGAGCCCGGCCTTGTCGGGCGTGACGTTGAAGGTGGCGGTTCCGACGACGCCGGTCGCACCGCGGTTGACGGCGCGATAGGCAACGGTCCGGGTTTCGCCCGGATGGACCTGCACCGCCCGCTGCAGCGGACGGAACTCCCAATCGAGGCCGGGCGCGGCGTTGGCGTCGAAGCGCACGGTGATGACGCGGCCGGCGACGGCGGTCGCCGGCGCGACGGCGGCGCGCTGGGTCGTGCCGTTGTATCCGGTGACGCTGCAGAAAAGGCGATAAAGCGGCACCGACGCCGCGACCAGCCCGAGCATGCAAGCGACCACCAGCAGCAGGCCGCCGACCGTCCAGCGCTTGCCCCGTTCCATCGGCTTCACGACCAGACTCCGAGCCGCACGAGAGCGATCAGGTAGAACAGCGCGACGACGCCCAGCAGCAGCAGCAACAGGGCACGGTTGCGCGAGCGGATGCGGCGCTGCCGCTCGTCCACGATGGCGATCCCGCTCATCGGGTGAAGCCCGGGACCGCGAAGAGCCCGGGCGCGCGATCGATCGCCATCAGCGCGAACAGCAGGAACAGATACAGGATCGAGAAGCCGAACATGCGGCGCGCGGCGCGCTCGCCGGAATCGCGGCGGACGGCGACGGCGCAGAGCGTGAACAGCACTGACAGCGCCAGCGCCGCCGCACCATAGAGCCAGCCCGTCGCGTGCAGCAATGCAGGCGCCACCGCCACCGGCCACAGCACCAGCGTATACAGCAGCATCTGCTTCTTGGTCTCGGCCTTGCCGGCGACCACCGGCAGCATCGGCACTCCGGCTTTGGCGTAGTCGCCGGCGCGGTAGAGCGCGAGCGCCCAGAAATGCGGCGGCGTCCAGAAGAAGATCAGCGCGAAGAGCGCCAACGCGGTGACACTGACGTCGCCGGTGACCGCCGCCCAGCCGATCATCGGCGGAAAGGCGCCGGCGGCGCCGCCAATGACGATGTTCTGCGGCGTGCGGCGCTTGAGGCCGACGGTGTAGACAAAGACATAGAAGCCGATCGCCAGCGCCAGCAGCGCTGCCGCCGCCGCGTTGAGCGCCAGTCCCATGACGATGACCGAGCCAACCGCCAGCACTGCCCCGAAACCGAGCGCGTCGCCCGGCGTCATGCGGCCGGCGGGAAGCGGCCGGCGGCGGGTGCGCTCCATGAGCGCGTCGATGTCGCGCTCGTACCACATGTTGATGGCACCGGCGGCGCCGGCGCCGATCGCGATGCACAGCACGGCGACCGCCGCCAGCAGTGGATGAAGATGCCCCGGCGCGAGATAGAGCCCGACGAAGCCGGTGAACACCACCAGCGACATGACGCGCGGCTTGAGCAGCGCGAAATAGTCGCCGACCGTGGGAACCAAGCCCTGCGGCAGCGCGACGGTCGAGGTTTCGAACGCCGACAGGCTCATCGCTCAGTGGCCGGAGGACGCGGCGACGTGCGGCAGCTCGTCGTAGCTGTGGAACGGCGGCGGCGACGACACCGTCCATTCGAGCGTTGTGGCGCCTTCGCCCCAATAGTTGGCGCCCACCTTCCGGCCCGCAAACAGCGTATGGAAGACGACGAAGATGAAGAATAGCGTCGAGGCGAAGGAGATGAACGCGCCAATCGAGGCGACCATGTTCCAGCCGGCGAAGGCGGCGGGATAGTCGCTGATGCGCCGCGGCATGCCGGCTAGGCCGAGGAAATGCATCGGGAAGAACGTCAGGTTAACGCCGATGAAAGTCGTCCAGAAATGGATCTTGCCGAAGGTCTCGTTGTACTGCCGGCCCGTCATCTTGCCGATCCAGTAGTAGAAGCCGGCGAACAAGCCGAACACCGCGCCGAGCGACAGCACGTAGTGGAAGTGCGCCACCACGTAATAGGTGTTGTGCAGCACGTGATCGACGCCGGCGTTCGCCAGCACCACGCCGGTGACGCCGCCGATGGTGAACACGAACAGGAACGCCATCGCGAACAGCATCGGCGTCTTGAACTCGATCGAGCCCTCCCACATGGTCGCGATCCACGAAAAGATCTTGATGCCGGTGGGCACCGCGATGACCATGGTGGCCGCCGTGAAATAGGCCTGGGTGTCGACGCTGATGCCGGTGGTGAACATGTGGTGCGCCCAGACGACGAAGCCGATCACGCCGATCGACACCATCGCGTAGGCCATGCCGAGATAGCCGAACACCGGCTTCTTCGAGAACGTCGAGACCACCTGGCTGATGATGCCGAAGGCCGGCAAAATCATGATGTAGACCTCGGGGTGGCCGAAGAACCAGAACAGGTGCAGGAACAGCAGCGGATCGCCGCCACCCGACGGATCGAAGAAGGTGGTGCCGAAATTGCGGTCGGTCAGCAGCATGGTGATGGCGCCCGCCAGAACCGGCAGCGCCAGCAGCAGCAGGAACGCGGTCACCAGGATCGACCAGACGAAAAGCGGCATCTTGTGCAGCGTCATGCCCGGCGCGCGCATGTTGAAGATCGTGGTGATGAAGTTGATCGCGCCCATGATCGACGACGCGCCGGCGAGATGCAGCGAGAAGATCACCATGTCGACGGCCGGACCGGGATGGCCGATCTTGGCGGAGAGCGGCGGGTAGAGCGTCCAGCCGACGCCGGCGCCGGCCGGATCGCCCACCATGGTCGACGTCAGCAGCAGAATGACCGACGGCACCAGCAGCCAGAAGCTGATGTTGTTCATGCGCGGGAACGCCATGTCAGGCGAGCCGATCATCAGCGGCACGAACCAATTGCCGAAGCCGCCGATCAGCGCCGGCATCACCAGGAAGAACACCATGATGAGGCCGTGGGCGGTGATGATGACGTTGTAGAGCTGGTGGTCGCTGTGGAACAGCGCGTCGCCCGGCTGCATCAGGTTGTAGCGCATGATGACCGAGAGCGCGCCGCCGATGATCCCGGCGCTCACCGCAAAGATCAGATAGAGCGTGCCGATGTCCTTGTGATTGGTCGAGAACAGCCAGCGGGCGACGAAACCCGGTCGGTGCTCGGCATGCTCGTCGTGCGTGATCGCTCCGTAGGTCATGTGTTCCTCGCGCCTGCTACCGCGATGCGTCGGCGGCGAATCTCAACGCGCCGCCGTCGTTGCTCGAATACTTCTTCTTGGCGTCGGCCGTCCATTTGGCGAAATCCTCGGCCGAGACCGCATGGATTTCAATCGGCATGAAGGGATGGTTGATGCCGCAGATCTGGTTGCACTGGCCGTAATAGACGCCGGGCCGCTCGATCTTGAACCAGGCCTCGTTGACGCGGCCGGGCACCGCGTATTCCTGCACGCCGACCGAAGGCACGAACCAGCTGTGGATGACGTCGGTGCTGGTCACCAGAACCCGCACCACCTTTCCGACCGGCACGACCATCACGTTATTGACGCCGAGCAGCCGCGGCTCGCCCTTCTCCCTGTCCTGCGCGTCGGAAAGAATGTTGCTGTCGAAGTTGAAGTCGCCCTGATCGGGGTACTCGTAGCTCCAATACCACTGATGCCCGGTGATCTTGACCGTCATATGGGCGTGCGGCGTGTCGCTCATGAAGTAGAGCAGCTTGAACGACGGCACGGCGATGATCACCAAGATGAGCACGGGCACCATCGTCCAGACGAGCTCGAGCAGCGTGTTGTGAGTGGTGCGCGACGGGACCGGGTGGCGCCGGGCGTTGAAGCGGATCATGACATAGAGCAGCAGCGCCAGCACGAACACCGCGATCACCGTGATGATCACCAGCAGCTCGTTGTTGAGGCCGTCGATGTGGTCGCGCACCGTCGTCACCGACGGCTGCATGCCGAGCTGCCAATCGTACGGCACCTCGGCCCAGGCCGGCAGCGCCATCGCGAGCAGCGACGGAATCGCCAGCAGCGCACGCCCTGTGCGGCGCGCGAAACCCGTGACCCGATCCGCCGGAAGCCGTGCCATCGACATCCCCTCGTCCTCGCCTGAACCGATGCGTCGCCGCGACGGCGGCGCCGCCAGCGCGGCACGCTACCCGAAAGCGCCACGCCGCGAAACCGGCCTGCATCCGGCCTGTCATAGCGAACGACGGCGGCCGATGCCAACCGCAACATTGCGACTTTATGCCGCATAAAGCGGGCTGCGACGGCCGGGTTGCGCCGCTTCGGCGCTGGCCGAAACGCCGCTGGCACCCCATGTCTGTTTCTGGCAAGAAGCAACCGACCAAGGAGCCGAGACATGAGCGATCTGACGCGCGCCGAGACGCTGTTTTTCGCCGGCAGCGGCATGGATCGCGCGCGCGTCGAGCGCATCGTCCGCGACTCGCTCGCCGGAATGGACGACGGCGAGCTGTTTCTCGAATGGAGTCAGTCCGAGGCGCTCGCCCTCGACGACGGTCGCATCAAGAGCGCGAGCTTCGACCAGTCGCAGGGTTTCGGCCTGCGCGCGCTGTCGGGCGAGGCGGCGGGCTACGCCCATGCGTCGGAACTGTCCGAGGACGCGATCCTGCGCGCCGGCGAGACCGTGCGCGCGGTGAAGCACGGCCACGCCGGCGTGCTCGCCCCGTCGCCGCCGGGCACCAACCGGCAGCTCTATACCGACGCCAATCCGCTGCAGGCGGTGCCGTTCGTGATCAAGACGAAACTCCTGATGGACATCGACGCCTATGCGCGGGCCAAGGACGCGCGCGTGCGGCAGGTCATGGCGTCGCTCGCCGGCGAATGGCGCGCCATTGAGATCATTCGCGCCGACGGCCAGGCGCAAGCCGATATCCGGCCGCTGGTGCGGCTCAATGTGAGCGTCGTGGTCGAGGAGAACGGCCGCATGGAGGTCGGCAGCCACGGCGCCGGCGGACGCGTCGAATACGCGCGCTATCTCGATCCCGCGCAGTGGCGCGCGCAGGTCGACGAGGCATTGCGCCAGGCGCTGGTGAACCTGACGTCGGTCCCGGCACCGGCAGGTGCGATGACCGTCGTGCTCGGCCCCGGCTGGCCCGGAGTGATGCTGCACGAGGCGGTCGGTCACGGCCTCGAGGGCGATTTCAACCGCAAGCGGACCTCGGCTTTCACCGGACGGATCGGCCAGCGCGTCGCCGCGCCCGGCGTCACCGTGGTCGACGACGGCACGCTCAAGGACCGGCGGGGCTCGCTCACCGTCGACGACGAGGGGACGCCGAGCGCCTGCACGATGCTGATCGAGGACGGAATTCTCAAGGGCTACATGCAGGACCGGCTCAACGCGCGGCTGATGAACATGCGTCCCACCGGCAACGGGCGGCGGCAGAGCTATGCGCACGCGCCGATGCCGCGCATGACCAACACCTATATGCTGCCCGGCCGGCACGACCCGGCCGAGATCATCGCATCGGTGAAGCGCGGCGTTTACGCCGTCAATTTCGGCGGCGGCCAAGTCGACATCACGTCGGGCAAGTTCGTGTTCTCGGCCTCCGAGGCCTACCTGATCGAGAACGGCAAGATCGGTCCGGCGCTCAAGGGCGCGACCTTGATCGGCAACGGCCCGGACGCGCTGACCAAGATCACCATGATCGGCAACGACCTGAAGCTCGACGACGGCATCGGCACCTGCGGCAAGGACGGCCAGGGCGTACCGGTCGGCGTCGGTCAGCCGACGCTGCGCATGGACGGGCTCACGGTAGGCGGCACCGCTGCATGATCCTGTCCCGGCGGCTGCGCGCCGGCATTCTGGGCGTTGGCCTCGCTTTCGGCCTGGCTCATTTGGCCGCGGCCTGCGACCTCGGAAATTCGCCGAGCACGCGCTGGCGCGCGGTCGACGAGCAGGGCCGCGCCTGGCTGATCGATCCCTGCGGCGACCGTGTCTTCTCGATCGGCGTCAATGTGCTCGACGCCGGGCGGTCCGGCGCCAAGCTCCAACGGCCGCATTACGACTGGCACGCGCATTACGCGACGCTCGCCGACTGGATCCGCGCGACCGACGCGCGGCTGCGGGACTGGGGCTTCAACGGCGCGGGGGCCTGGTCGCTGCCGCCGCAGCAGACCCGGCTGCCGACGGTGATCGACCTCGAGCTCGGCCGGCTCGCCAAATTCCACTGGTTCGATCCGTTCCGGCCCGACATGGGCGCGATCATGGACGCCGAGGCCGCGAAGCTGGTTGCGCCCTATCGCGACAGCCCGTATCGCATCGGCTACTTCTCCGACAACGAAGTCGGCTGGTGGGACGGCGCACTCTTCACCTTCTATTCGCGCAAGCCCGCCGCCAATTTCACCAAGCAGCGTCTCGTCGCCATGCTGCGCGCGCACTACGGCGACGACTGGTCGCGCTTCACGCACGATTTCCTGCCGCCCCAAGGCGTCCGCTCCTGGCACGATCTACTGGAGAGCCGACGGACGACACGGCTCAAGCCCGGCGGCGACGGCGCCCGGACGATCGAGGAATGGACCGGCATCGTCGCCGCGCATTACTACGCGCTCGCGGCCCACGCCATCCGCGAAGCCGATCCGGACGCGCTCTATTTCGGCGACCGCCTGCCGATCTACTACGATCCGGCTGCGATCCGCGCCGAAGCGCGTTCCGTCGACGTCATCGCTACCAACTACAACGTCGACAGCCCGGAAGGCTGGATCGCGCCCTATTTCTTCGACGGCCTGCGACGTCTGTCGCACGGCAAGCCGGTGCTGGTCTCGGAGTGGTTCTATGCCGCGCGCGAGAATCGGACCGGCAACCGCAACAACGGCCATCTGATGACCGTCGAGACACAGACCGAGCGCGCCGCCGGCGCCGGCGAAGCGGCGCGCAATTTCGCCGCGATTCCCGAGCTCCTCGGCCTTGACTGGTTCCAGTACTACGACTATCCCGTCGGCGGCCGGCAGGACAGCGAGGATTACAATTTCGGCCTGGTCGACATCGACGACCGCCCCTACCGGCGGCTGGTTACGGCGCTCGCCGCCGTCAACCGCGAGCTGCCCTCGCTGCACGCGGAAGCGGCGCCAATGCAGCGCCAGCGCCGCGACGCCATCCGCCTGCCGCGCGCGACGATCGACATCGCCAAGCCGTCGCTGATCGACTGGCCCAAGCGGGCGTCGCTGCTGCCGCCGCTGCTCACCGCATCCGGCGACGTGCCGTTCGGCGAGGTCTATCTGGCGTGGGACGCGCGCGGCATCGCGCTCGCGACCGTCGGCCAGGACTATTACGACATCGGCCTGCTCGCCTATCGCGGCGGATTTCCGCTGAGCGAGGCGTACCGTGTCGAGTTCGACATCGACGCCGGCGCAGGAGCTCGGCGCTTCACGCTCTACTTCATACCGCCCAAGGGTAAGACTCGCGACTATCCGCCGATGAAGCCGCTGCTCTGCGTCGGATCGCCGGCGCAGCACGGCGGCTCGAGCTGTCCCGCGGTCGCGGGCGGCGCCGTGCATTATTTCGGCGCCGACCAGCCGCGCATCGTCGCCGATGCCTTAATCCCGTGGTCGGCGCTCGGCGTGGCCGGTCCGCCGCCCTCGCATCGGATCAGGCTCGAGGTCGCGGGGCGAAGCTGGTTCCGCGCCCGCTGGATGTCGCTCACCGGCGAGACGCCGGAAGCGGCTTCGGCCGATCCGGGGCTGTGGGCGACCGCGACCCTCGTTCAATAGGCGTGCTCGGCATAGAGCGGCTCAATGCGGCCGCTCCAGCGCGTCTCGAACTCGTCGAGCAGCAGCTCGGCCGGCGTGCGGCCGCGCTCGGCGATCTCGAACAGCGGCTCGAGATAGATGCGCTCGTCGTCCCTGGTGGTGTCGAGCTCGGCGCGGCGCCGCAAGCCGTCGCGCGCGACCGTCAGCATGTCCATCGCCCAGTCCCTGAGGGGGCGGCCGCGGAAGGGGGTCGCTAGGCCCTGACGCGGGACGGACCGGTGCAGGGTTTCGATCTCGGCCGGCGTCCAGCCCTTGATCAGCGCCGCAGCGGCATCGAGGGCGACGCGATCGTAGAGCAGGCCGGTCCACAGCGCCGGCAGTGCGCAAAGCCGACGCCACGGACCACCGTCGGCGCCGCGCATCTCGAGATATCTCTTGAGCCGCACTTCCGGAAAGGCGGTGGTGAGGTGGTCGGACCAGTCGCCCAGCGTCGGCAACGCGCCGGGCAGACCCGGCAGCTTGCCTTCGAGGAAATCGTGGAAGCTCTGCCCGGCGACATCAATGTATTGGCCGTCGCGATAGACGAAATACATCGGCATATCGAGCATGTAGTCGACGTAGCGCTCGAAGCCCATGCCGGGCTCGAACACGAACGGCAACATGCCGCAGCGATCCGGATCGGTGTCGGTCCAGACGTGGCTGCGATAGCTGACGAAGCCGTTGGGCCTGCCCTCGGTGAAGGGCGAATTGGCGAACAGCGCCACCGCCAGGGGCTGCAGCGCCAGACCGACGCGGAACTTGGTCACCATGTTGGCCTCGTCGGCGAAATCGAGATTCACCTGCACCGTGCAGGTGCGCAGCATCATATCGAGGCCGAGCCCGCCTTTTTTCGGCATGTAACGGCGCATGATGGCGTAGCGCCGCTTCGGCATCCAAGGCACGTCCTGGCGCCGCCACTTCGGATCGAAGCCGAGGCCGAGCATGCCGAGGTCGAGCTCGGCGCAGATTTCGCGCACCTGGCGCAGGTGGCGATGGAGTTCGCCGCAGGTTTCGTGCAGCGTCGCCAGCGGCGCCCCCGAAAGCTCGAACTGGCCGCCGGGCTCGAGCGAAATCGCGCCCTGGCCGTCGGACAGGCCGATCAGGTTGTCGCCGTCCATGACCTTCTGCCAGCCGAAGCGCTGCAGGCCTTCGAGCAGCGCGCGGATGCCGTCGGCGCCTTCGTAGGGCGGACGGGACAGGTCGCGGCGGCGAAAGACGAACTTCTCGTGCTCGGTGCCGATGCGCCACTGCGTCGGCGGCTTGCTGCCCGATGCGAGGTATTCGATCAGCTGCCGTTTATCGGTGACGGGCGCGCCGCCCGATTGCGAGGGTGCGGACATCGGTATCCGAACATGTTGCAAAAAGCCCGGCGGTCAGCGCGACCGGGCTGCAGACCAGTCCCCGACCGTCGCTTGGACCACCGCCAGCGCCGCCAGCGCGGCGGTGTCGGCACGCAAGACGCGCGGGCCCAGACCGACCGCGCAAACAAACGGCAGGCGGCGGAGCAGGTCAAGCTCCGAATCGTCAAACCCGCCCTCCGGCCCGATCAGGACGGCGCACGGCGCGCTGCCCACGGCCGCGACCGCGCCGGCGATCGCCGGCGATTGTCCGGTCTCGTCGCAGAATACGAGCCGGCGACCGCTGGGCCATGACGCGATCAATGCGTCGAGCTTGACCGGGTCGCGCAGCGCCGGCACCGTCAGCCGCTCGCTTTGTTCCGCCGCCTCGATCGCATTGGCGCGCAGGCGACCGAGGTTGAGGCGATCGACGACCGTGCGCGCGGTGATCACCGGTCGCAGCTCGGACGCGCCGAGCTCGGTCGCCTTCTCCACCAGATAATCGAGCCTTGCGCGCTTGACCGGAGCGAAGCACAGCCAGAGATCGCCCTCGGAACGCTGCTTCCGCCGGCGCTCGCCGAGCGCGAGCGAGCAGACGCGGCGGCCGGCCTCGGCGATGCGGGCCTCGAACTCGCCGTCGCGGCCGTTGAAGACCGCGAGCTCGTCGCCGCGCTTCAAGCGCATCACCGAGAGCAGATAATGCGCCTGCCCCGCGCTCACCGGCAGGCTGATCCCGGGCATGAGATCGGACTCGACGAAAATCCGCGTCATCTTGCGATAGGCCATAGTCCGATACTGCCACACTTTTATGACAGCGGCTCCGCGGGCAAGATGGGGCCATGACCGATATCCGGACCGGCGACTGGGTCGACCGCCGCATGCCGGCGGCCTGGCGGCCCTATCTCCGGCTGGCGCGGCTCGACCGACCGATCGGCACCTGGCTCTTGCTGTTTCCCGGCTGGTGGGGCGTGGCGCTGGCGGCACCGGGATGGCCCGACTGGCGGCTGATGGCGCTGTTCGCGATCGGCGCCGTCGCCATGCGCGGCGCCGGCTGCACGCTCAACGACATCGCCGACCGGGATTTCGACGCGCGCGTCGCGCGCACCCGCACGCGGCCGATCGCCAGCGGCGCCATCTCGGTCAGGCAGGCATTCGCCTTCATGGCGCTGGAACTCACAATCGGCGCGGCCGTGCTGCTGTCGTTCAACCGTGTCGCGATCGCGCTCGGCCTCCTGGTGCTGGCGCTGATCGCGACCTATCCGTTCATGAAGCGAATCACCTATTGGCCGCAGTTCTTCCTCGGCCTCAATTTCAACTGGGGCGCACTCCTCGGCTGGGCGGCGGCGCGCGGCGACGTCGAATGGCCGGCGCTGCTGCTCTACGCCGGCGGCATCTGCTGGACGCTGGGCTACGACACCATCTATGCGCACCAAGACAGGGACGACGACGCTTTGATCGGCGTCAAATCCTCGGCGCTGGCGCTCGGGTTGCGCACGCGTCCGTTCCTGTTCGCCTTCTATGCCGGCGCGCTGGCGCTGTGGGCGGCGGCCGGCGTCCGCGCCGCGGACGCCTGGCCGTACTGGCTCGGCCTCGCCTGCGCGGCGGCGCAGCTTTGCTGGCAGGCGGCGACGGTCGACATCGACGACGGCGCCGACTGCCTCGCCAAGTTCCGTTCCAACCGCGCGGTCGGCTGGTGCCTGCTGATCGGCATTGTTGCCGCGCATGTCGCCTGAGACGGTTTTCGTTCGCGTCCATACCGCGATCGCGACTGCGCCGCTGGTGCCGGAAATCCCGCTGCATCTTGCGACCGAGATCACGCCGCTGTGGCAGGCGACCGAGGCGACGCTCCATCGGACGCAGCTGCCGCCGCCCTATTGGGCCTTCGCCTGGGCCGGCGGCCAAGCCCTGGCGCGGCATATCCTCGACAATCCGGCCCTGGTGGCCGGCCGAAGCGCGCTCGATTTCGGCGCCGGCAGCGGCCTCGTCGCGATCGCCGCCGCCAAGGCGGGAGCCTCGGTCGCGGCCGCCGAGCCCGACCGCTTCGCCGTCGCCGCGCTCGAGCTCAACGCGGCGCTCAACGGCGTCATGGTCGCGGTCGACACCGGCGACATGCTCTCGGCCGGCGAAACGTGGGACATCGTTCTGGCGGGAGACATGTTCTACGAGCGGGCGCTGGCCGAGCGCCTGCTGCCTTGGCTCAAGGCGCAGGCGCGGCACGGCGCGCTGGTCCTGGTCGGCGATCCCGGCCGCGCCTATCTTCCGGCGAGCGGCCTCGAGGCGGTGGCGCGCTACTGGGTACCGACGCCGCTCGAGCTCGAGGACCGCGAGGCGCGCGAGACCACGGTCTGGCGCCTTACGGCCTAACCGTCGCGTGCCCCGTCCCCGGCGTCGTCGAGGAGATGGCGGAGATAGCGCTCCGGCTCGGCGAGAAACGAGCGATAGATGCGATAATGCTCGGTGGCGCGATAGGCGACGGCGCGCACCTCGCCGCGGTCCAGCGACAGAATCGTCGCATGTGGGTAGGCCAGGATCATCGGCGCGTGCGTGGCGATGATGGCCTGCGCCCGACCCGAACGGTGCCAGCGGTGCAGCAGAGCCAGGAACGCCATCTGACGCGTCGGCGACAGGGCGGCCTCCGGCTCGTCGAGCAGAAAGATCGCGCGCTCATCGAATTCGAAACGGTGCTGGAAGAATCCGAGAAACGCCTCACCGTGGCTCATCGCGTTGAGATCGCGGTCGCCGTAACGCCGCGAGCCTTCGCGATCGAGGTAGTTGGCCAGATCGAAAAAGCTCTCGGCGCGGAAGAAGACGCCATGGGGCGCCTTCGGTCTCCAGGCGAGGCGCAGCGACCGGTGCAGCGTGTCGTCGCCCGGGGCGGCGATGCGATGGTCGCGCGCGCCGCCGCCGCGGCTGAAGCCGCTCTGGACGGCGATCGCTTCGAGCAGCGTCGACTTGCCCGTGCCGTTCTCGCCCACCAGGAACGTGATCGGCTGCGTGAAATCGATGCGGAAGCCGGGCTTGGCGAAGATCGGCAGCGTGAAGGGAAATTCACCGGCGACGATGCGCTCGGGCGGCAGCTCGACCGAGCGCAGGAACGGGGAGGTGATCGCCGCGCTGGCGCGTCCAGCTGACCGCGTCATGGCACTCTACCCTTAGCATCGCGGATTTTTGGCGCAAGCCCCGCATACCATCGTCTTGTCGCTGGAACACGCCGTCGCCCCGCCCCTATGATGCGGCATGCCCAAATCGCTCGATGCGCTGGCGCTACTCGGCGACCTTGTCGCCGCCGCCCGTAGGCAAGGCGCCGACCAGGCGGACGCCATTCTGATCGAAAGCGCCGCCCTCTCGCACGCCCGGCGGCTCGGTCGGCTCGAGAAGCTCGAGCGCGCCGAGAGCTTTGATCTCGGCGTGCGGGTAATCGTCGGCAAGCGGCAGGCGATCGTTTCGTCGAACGACCGCGACGCCGACCACGGCAGCGAGTTCGTCGGTCGCGCCCTGGCGATGGCGCGCAGCGTGCCGGAAGATCCCTATTGCGGGCTGGCGGACCCGGAGGCGTTGGCGAGCGAAATCCCCGACCTCGAGCTCGCCGACCCGGTCGAGCCGCCGCCTTCGACGCTGGCGGAGCGCGCCGGCGCCGCCGAGGACGCGGCGCTTGCGGTCAAAGGCGTGACGAATTCCGAGGGCGCGCAGGCGGGTTGGTCGCGCCATCGCGTGGCGCTCGTCGCCTCGAACGGCTTTGCCGGCACCTACACCACCACCGGCCACGCCGTCGCGGTCGCCGTCGTCGCCGGCAACGGCACGGCAATGGAGCGCGACGACGACTGGGACTCGGCGGTCTTTGGCGCAGACCTGAAGGACCCCTCGGCGATCGGCCGCAAGGCCGGCGAGCGCGCGGTGCGCCGGCTCGGCGCGCGCAAGGTGCCGACCGCCAAGGTGCCGGTGGTGTTCGAGCCGCGCGTGGCGTCGTCGCTGCTGCGCCATCTGAGCGGCGCCATCGGCGGACCGGCGATTGCACGCGGCACGTCGTTCCTCAAGGACCGGTTGGGCCAGCCCGTGTTTCCGCGCGGCGTCACCGTTATCGACGATCCGCACATGAAACGCGGCCACCGTTCGGCGCCGTTCGACGGCGAAGGCATCGCCACGACCAGGCGCGACATTGTTGCCGACGGCGTGCTCCGGACCTGGCTGCTCGATCTCGCCTCGGCGCGACAGCTCGGGCTCGCGACCACCGGCCACGCGCGACGCGGCGTCTCGGGACCGCCGGGCCCGGCGCCGGCCAACTTTTATCTCGCGCCGGGTGCGGTGACGGCGCAGGAGCTGATGGGCGACGTCGCCGACGGCTTCTACGTCACCGAGCTCATGGGGATGGGGGTCAACGCTGTGACCGGCGACTACAGCCGCGGCGCCGCCGGCTTCTGGATCGAGGGCGGCGCGCTCACCTTTCCGGTGAGTGAGGTCACCATCGCCGGCAACCTCAAGGACATGTTCCTGCACCTGACGCCGGCAAGCGACCTCGAGTTCCGCACCGGCATCGATGCGCCGACGGTACGGATCGACGGCATGACCGTCGCCGGCGCCTGACGAGCGGCGGCCTTGCGGCTCGAGGGAACCGCTGCGCCTGCGTTAACAGTGCAACCGCCGCCGCGCGGCATGCTATGATTGCCGCCTTAAATCCCGGGTTTTACAGAGGATTTCGGTCGCTTGAACCCTGACGCCAAGCTGCGCGACGCCGCGACGAAGCGGTCCGCCACCCTGCCGCTGCTGCGGCGGTTGCTCGGCCAGTTCCTGCGGCCCTACGTCGGACGCCTCGTGGCGGCGCTCGCCTGCATGGGCGTCGTCGCCGCCGCCACCGCCGCCAACGCCTGGCTGATGCAGCCGATGCTCGATCGGGTCTTCGTCGCCCACGACGCCACCCTGCTGGTGGTGATTCCGGCCGCGGTCGTGGCGCTTGCCTTTGCCAAGGGTTTCGCCAATTACGGCCAGACGGTGCTGATGACCGGCGTCGGTCAGCGGGTGGTCGGCGACGTTCAAGCCGCGCTGTTCGCGCGTATCATGCGGGCCGATCTCGCTTTCTTTCACGCCAACCCGACCGGCACGCTGATTTCGCGCTTCACCACCGATGCCGGGATGCTGCGCGCCGCCGCGACCGACCTGCTCGCCAATATCGGCAAGAACGCGGTCACCGCCGTCTTCCTGGGCGCTCTGATGTTCTACCAGGATTGGCGCCTCGCCTTGGTCGCGGTGATCGTGTTCCCGCTCGCCTTCCGGCCGCTGGCCCGTATCGGCCGCCGCATGCGGCGGGTCTCGGCCAATACCCAGGCCGAGGTCGGCCTCTTCATGACCCTGCTCAACCAGACGTTCCAGGGTGCGCGGCACGTCAAGGCCTACGGCATGGAATCCTACGAGGCGTCGCGCGTGCGGCAGATCGTCCGGAACCTCGTCAAGCTGATCGATCGCGCCGCGCGCACACGCTCGGTCGCCTCGCCGCTGATGGAAACGCTCGGCGGCGTCGCCGTCGCCCTGGTCATTCTCTACGGCGGCCATCAGGTGCTGGTCGGCGCCCGCACGCCCGGCACCTTCTTCTCTTTCATCACCGCGCTTCTGCTCGCTTATCAGCCACTCAAGAGTCTCGCCGGCCTCAACGCCAGTTTGCAGGAGGGCATGGCGGCGGCGCAGCGCATCTTCGACGTGCTCGACATCGAGCCGGAGATCCGCGACGCGCCTCATGCGCGGCAACTGGCGGTCAAAGGCGGCGAAATCCGCTTCCACGACGTCCGCTTCGCCTATGCCAATGGGGCCGAGGCGTTGCGCGGCGTGTCGCTCGCGGTGCCCGCCGGCAAGCGCGTGGCGCTGGTCGGCTCGTCGGGCGCCGGCAAGTCGACGATCCTCAACCTGATCCCGCGCTTTTACGACGCAACGTCCGGCAGCATCATGATCGACGGCCAGGCCGTGCGCGAGGTGACTTTGGCGAGCCTGCGCGGCGCCATCGCGCTCGTCAGCCAGGAGATCATGCTGTTCGACGACACCATCCGCGCCAACATCACCTACGGCCGCCTCGGCGCGTCGGACGCGGAAATCGTCGCCGCGGCGCGGGCCGCCGCCGCCGACGACTTCATCCGCGCCCTGCCGCACGGCTACGACACCCTGGTGGGAGAGCACGGCATCAAGCTCTCGGGCGGGCAGCGGCAGCGCATCGCCATCGCCCGCGCCATGCTCAAGAACGCGCCGATCCTGCTGCTCGATGAAGCCACCTCGGCGCTCGATACCGAATCCGAGCGCCACGTCCAGGCGGCGCTCGATGCGCTGATGGCCGGTCGCACCACGGTGGTGATCGCCCACCGACTGTCGACCGTGACCGGCGCGGATCTGATCTACGTGATCGACGGCGGCCGCGTCGTCGAGAGCGGCACGCACGCCGAGCTTCTGCGCCAGCAGGGTGTCTACGCGCGCCTCTACGCGCTGCAGTTCGCCGACCAGGCGGAGGACGAGCCCTCGCTGCGCGCCGTCCGGGCATCCTAGCGCATGGAATGGGCGAAGCGCGTCCTGCGCCGGGACGGCGTCCGGCGCTTCCTCTGCTGGCTGGTATCGCTCTACATCCGCCTGGTGCGGCTGAGCGGCGCATGGTCGGTCGAGGGCGGATCGATTCCGGCGCGGCTGCATGCCGCCGGCAGGCCGTTCATCCTGGCCTTCTGGCATGGCCGGCTCCTGATGATGCCCTGCGCCTGGCGGCGGCGGGTGGCGATCCACATGTTGATCTCGGGTCATCGTGACGGCCGCATCATCGCCGACGCGGTGCGCCATTTCGGAATCGACTCGGTCGCGGGCTCGACCACCGCCGGCGGCTCGTCCGCGTTGCGCGCCATGGTGCGCTTTCTGAAGGCGGGTGAATGCGTCGGCATCACGCCCGATGGGCCCGACGGGCCGGCAATGCGCGCATCGGCCGGGATCGTCGCGGTGGCGCGCCTCGCCGGCGCCAGCGTCGTGCCGCTCGCCTACGCGACACGACGGCGGCGCATCCTCGATACCTGGGACCGCTTCCACCTACCGCTGCCGTTCTCGCGCGGCGTGTTCATCTGGGGCGAGGCGATCGAAATTCCGACCGATCTCGACGATGCCGGCACCGAGAGGTACCGCGCCCTGATCGAGCGGCGGCTCAACGCCGTCACCGAAGAGGCCGACCGCCGCGTCGGCCGCGAGCGCGTCCTGCCCGGCACGCTGTCGCGTCAGGCGCTGCGCCGCATGCAGCGCCAGAACGGTCACGGATGAGTCGGCTGCTTGCGCTCTATCGCGGCGGCACCACGGCGCTCGGGCCGTTGGTTGCGCTCTGCCTTGCGCGGCGCATGGCACGCGGCAAGGAGGACCCGGAGCGGTTCGCCGAGCGCCAGGGCGTGGCTTCGCGATCGCGGCCCGCCGGACCCCTGGTCTGGGTCCACGCCGCCAGCATCGGCGAGGCGGTCTCGATGCTGTCGCTGATCGATCGACTGCTGGTCGAGCGGCCGCATCTCTCCGTCCTGGTGACCACCGGCACCGTGACTTCGGCGCGGCTCCTCGCCAACCGGCTGCCCGCCGGTCGCGCCTGGCATCAATACGTGCCGGTCGACCGCTGCACCTACGTTCGCCGCTTTCTCGAGCACTGGCGCCCCGATCTCGCGCTGTGGGTCGAATCCGAGCTGTGGCCCAACCTGATCGCCGAGACCAACCGCTGCGGCGTGCCGCTGCTGCTGCTCAACGGCCGCATGTCGGCCAAGTCGTTCCGCGGCTGGCAGCGCCTGCCCGGCTTGATTGCGCCGCTGCTGGCGAGCTTCGATCTCTGCCTTGCCCAGGACGAAGCGCAGGCCGCGCGGTTCAGGCAGCTCGGCGCCGCGGGCGCAACGTCGGTCGGCAATCTCAAGGCGGCGGCCGCGCCGCTGCCGGTCGATCAGGGCGAGCTCGCGCGTCTCGCCGCATCGCTTGCCGGCCGCACCATCTGGCTAGCGGCTTCGACCCATCCCGGCGAGGAGGAGGCCGCGGCGCTGGTCCATCGCCGGCTGCGGCCGCAACATCCGAGCCTGTTGACGATCATCGCGCCGCGCCATCCGGTGCGCGGCGCCGAAATCGCCCAGTCGCTCGAGGCCCAAGGCCTGCGCGTCGCGCGCCGCTCGCGCGACGAGCGCGTCGAGCGCACGGTCGACGTCTATCTCGCCGACACGCTGGGCGAGCTCGGCTTGTTCTACCGGGTCGCCGGCATCGCTTTCATCGGCGGCTCGCTCGCGCGCAAGGGTGGCCACAATCCGATCGAGGCGGCGCTGCTCGACTGCGCTATTCTGCACGGGCCCGACATGAGCAACACGGCGGCTGCGGCCGCGGCGCTGGCGGGCGCCGGCGCCTCGATCGAGGTGCACGACGCCGAAGCGCTCGCCACGGCGGTCGGGCGTCTGATCGACGATCCGGTCGAGCGCGCGGCGCGGGCCGCGGCGGCGGCCGGCATCGCCGCCGACAATCGCGCCGTGCTCGATGCGGTGATGACGCGCATCGCGCCCTGGCTCGATCGACTCTCGCCTCATGCCGCCAAGCGCGCCTGAGTTCTGGGCGCGGCGCGGCGCGCTGTCGCTGCTGCTGGCGCCGCTCGGTTGCGCCTACGACGCCGCCGGCGCCGCGCGGCGCGCGATCATCCGGCCCTATCGCGCACCGGTGCCGGTAATCTGCGTCGGCAATCTGGTCGCGGGTGGTGCGGGCAAGACGCCGGTGGTCGCGGATCTTGCCCGTCGGCTGACGGCGCGCGGCGTCGCGGTCCATGTGCTGAGCCGCGGCTACGGCGGAGCGCTCGCGGGGCCCGTGCGGGTCGACCCGGACCAGCACGACGCCGCCGCGGTCGGCGACGAGCCGCTGATGCTGGCGCGCAGCGCACCCAGCTGGATCGCCCGCGACCGCGCCGCCGGCGCACGGGCCGCCACCGCCGCCGGCGCGCAGGCGATCCTGATGGACGACGGGCTGCAGAACCCGACGCTCGCCAAGACGCTGTCGCTGGTGGTGCTTGACGGCGACTACGGCTTCGGCAACCGCCGCGTGATCCCGGCTGGCCCGCTGCGCGAGAGCATCGCCAGCGGCCTAGCGCGCGCCGACGCCGTCGTGATGCTCGGCGCCGACCGGACAGGCGCCGCCGCCTTTCTCGGCAGCATCCCGGTGCTGCAGGCCGAGCCGCGTCCTGCGGGGGCGAAACTCGCCGGCCGCCGACTGGTGGCCTTCGCCGGCATCGGCCGGCCGCAGAAATTCTTCGATCATTTCGCGCGCACCGGCGCCGAGGTCGTCGTTGCCCGCGGCTTCCCCGATCACCATCCTTACAGCGCGCGCGAGCTCGAAGAGCTCGCCGCAGCCGCGCGCCAAGCCGAAGCCGAACTGATCACCACCGAGAAAGATTGGGTGCGCCTCGCGCCGGCCTGGCGCTCGCGCATCGCCTACCTGCCGCTGACGATCGAATGGCAGGACGAGCGGGCGCTCGACGCGCTGCTCGCGGGCGCGCTGGAGCGGACGACACATGGTTGAGCGCCGCGGCGGCAAGCGCATCCGCGATTGGACAGAAGGCGCGTTCGCGCGCATCGCCTTCGCCTTCTTCCGGCTGCTGCCGCTCGATGCGGCTTCCGCCCTGGGCGGCTGGCTCGCGCGCAGCGTCGGCCCGCTGCTCGGCGTCAGCAAGCGCGCGCGGCTCAATCTGCGCCGCGCCCTGCCGGCGCTGTCGGACGCCGATATCGAGAGCATCGTCCGCGGCATGTGGGACAATCTCGGCCGCGTCGTGGCCGAGTATCCCCATCTCGGCGACTTCAGGCTCTATGAGCCGGGCGGCCGCGTCACGGTCGAAGGATTCCGCGAAATCGTCGACGCGCGCGCCCCCGACACGCGCTTCATCTTCTTCTCGGCCCATTTCGGCAACTGGGAGATCGCGACGCTGGCCGCGACCCAGGCGGGACTCGATGTGATCGAGATCTACCGCGCCGCCAACAATCCCTTTGTCGACGAGATCATCAACGAGGCGCGCGGCGTCGTCGGCAGCGAGTTGGTGCCCAAGGGCAGCGTTGCGGCGCGGCGCGCCATCGGCGCGCTCGCCGAAGGCAAGCATATCTGCATGCTGGTCGACCAGAAGATGAACGACGGTATCCCGGTGCCGTTCTTCGGTCGCGACGCCATGACGGCGCCGGCGCTGGCGCGCCTCGCGCTACGCTACGACTGCGTCGTTCTGCCCTGCCGCGTCGAGCGCGTGCGCGGCGCGCGCTTCCGCTTCGTCGCTGATCCGCCGATCCCTCTGCCGCGGTCGGGCAATACGCCGACCGATGTCCTGCAATTGATGACGGCGGTCAACGCGGCGGTGGAAGGCTGGGTGCGGCGACGGCCGGAGCAATGGTTCTGGCTGCACCGGCGATGGCCGGATTAGCGCCGCCTGGCTGCGGCATCGGGCCGGCGGCGAGCGCGGGATCAAGCCGCACCTCGCCCCAGCTCAGCCCCCAGTGCAGGTTCGGGCCGGTGGCGCGACCGGTGGCGCCGACCTCGCCAATGATCTCGCCCTGTGTCACGCGGTCGCCGACGCGCACGGCGACGTTCTGCAGGTGCACATAGAGCGTCGACAGTCCGTAGCCGTGGTCGAGGATGACCGTGCCGCCGGTGAAGAACATCGCCGGCTCCGCGAGGCTGACGACGCCGGCGGCAGCGGCCTTCACCGGCGTGCCGGCCGGCGCGTTGATGTCGACGCCGAGATGCGGCTGGCGCGGCTCGCCGTTGAGCAGGGTCCGGCTGCCGTAGACGCCGGTGATGATGCCGGCAACCGGCCATTCGAGCGGCATCTCGAAGGCGACGCTGTCGCTCCGCTGCGCGAAAGCGGCGTCGATCTCCGCCGCCTCGCGCTTGATGCGCGCGAGAGCCTCGAGCGGCGGCGTGACCTGCGCCGGCGGCAGGTTGTCGATCCGCCGCACGTCGTAATGCCGCGGCGCGATCTCGAGAACGCGGTGCAGACGAGAGCCGTCGCGGAAGATGACGTCGAGCGTCGCGCGCGGCGGCGCGTCGCGGCCGAAGCCGAAGATGAAGTGGCCGTCGGGCGCGACGCGCAGCGCCCGGCCGTTGAGCGCGATGCGGGCGCCCGGCCCCGCGAAGCCGCGGATCAGCGCCCCCTGCGTCGGCGGCCCTTCGAGCGTAAGGTCGCCCGCGAACGCCGCCGTCGCGGCGAAACACAGCGCGGCGGCGACCGCGAGGCGGATCACAGCAGCTTGCCCTGCTCGCGCTTGGGCGACGGGGGTGTCGCCGGCTTGGCCGCTTTGCGTCCGATGGCGCGCGCCGCCACCTTGCCGTCGTGGAACTCGAGCGAGAGGTCGGCGCCCGGTGTCACCGCGCGCGCCGAAGTCAGCACCGCGCCCTTGGAATCGCGCACCAGGACATAGCCGCGTTCCAGCACCTTGTCCTGCGCCTGGCGCCAGCTGGCGAGCCGACCGGCGCAGCCGGCGAGCGCCATCTTGCGCTGCTGCAGCAGCCGCGCAGTCGCGGGCGCGAGCCGAGCGGCGAGATCGGCGACGGCGTTACGCAGACGCCCGATCTCGCGCTCGAGCACGTCGCGCCGCAAGAGACGGCCGAGCGCCTGCACGTCCTGCCCGCGCGCGCGCAGCAGCGCGGCGATGCCGAGCCGCAGCCGCTCCGTGCGGTCGTCGAGGCGCTGCAGCGCGTTCTCGAGCAGGCTGCGCGGATCGGGCAGGCCGCGCGCCAGGCCCTCGACGCGGACGAATCGGTGCTCGATGAAGCGTGCCAGCGCCTGCGCCAGGCGATGCGCATGGGCGGCGAGATCGGCGGCGAGATCGAGCCGCACCGGCACCGCCATCTCGGCCGCCGCCGTCGGCGTCGGCGCGCGCCGGTCGGCGGCGAAATCGATCAGCGTGGTGTCGGTCTCGTGCCCCACCGCCGAGATCAGCGGGATGGTGCAGGCGGCGGCCGCGCGCACCACGATCTCCTCGTTGAACGCCATCAGATCCTCGAGACTGCCGCCGCCGCGCGCGACGATCAGCAGATCGGGCCGCGGCACGCCGCTGCCGCCGTCGAGCGCATCGAAGCCGGCGATCGCCGCCGCGATCGCCTCGGCCGCGCCCTCGCCCTGCACCGGCACCGGCCACACCAGCACGCGGCGCGGAAACCGGTCGGCCAGGCGATGCAGGATGTCGCGGATGACGGCGCCGGTCGGCGAGGTGACGACGCCGATCACCTCGGGCAGGAACGGCAGCTTCCGCTTGCGCGACTCGTCGAACAGTCCGGCGGCTGCGAGCCGCTGCTTGCGCTCTTCGAGCAGCTTCAGCAGCGCGCCGATTCCCGCGAGCTCGATCGACTCGATCACGAGCTGGTACTTGGAGCGGCCGGGATAGGTGGTTATCCGGCCGGTACAGACCACGTCCATCCCGTCCTCGGGCTTCACCGCGAGGCGGCCGAAGGTCGTCCGCCAGATCACGCCATCGAGGTTCGACTCGGCGTCCTTGAGCGTCAGATAGCAGTGGCCGGACGCGACCCGCTTGCAGCCCGAAATCTCGCCGCGCACGCGGACATGGCCGAAATCGGTCTCGAGCGCCCGCTTAACCGCTTGAGATAGCTCGGAAACCGTGTATTCGGGCAGGTTGGGACGGAGCCCGCCGGGACCCGCGGCCATGGACGGCGAGTGGCTTTCCGTCATTGCCGGCTATGATACAAGAGCGCCCCCAACCGGGGAAACGGGCTGCAACGAGGCCCAAGGCGAGGAGAGCCGCTTGCGGGTGCTGGTGGTCGGATCGGGTGGACGCGAACACGCGTTGTGCTGGGCGATTTCGTCGTCGCCGCTGTGCGACACGCTGTTCTGCGCGCCCGGCAATCCCGGTATCGCCGACGAGGCCGCCTGCGTTCCAGTGGCGGCCAACGACATCGACGGCCTCGTCAAGCTGTGCAAGCAGGAGAAGATCGACTTCGTCGTGATCGGCCCCGAAGGCCCGCTGGTCGCCGGCCTGGTCGACAGGCTCGAAGCCATCGGCATCGCCGCCTTCGGACCGACCGCGGCCGCGGCCGCGCTCGAAGGCTCCAAGGCCTTCGCCAAGGACCTCTGCGCCAAGTACAACATCCCGACCGCCGCCTATCGGCGCTTCACCGACCCGGCGGCAGCCAAGGATTACATCCGCAAGCACAAGGCGCCGATCGTGGTCAAAGCCGACGGCCTCGCCGCCGGCAAGGGCGTGACCGTGGCGACGACGACCCGCCAGGCGATTGCTGCGGTCGACGCCGCGATGGTGACGAAGAAGTTCGGCGAGGCCGGCGCCGAGATCGTGGTCGAGGACTTCCTCGAAGGCGAGGAGGTCAGCTTCTTCGCTCTGGTCGACGGCAAGCACGCGCTCGGCCTCGCCTCGGCGCAGGATCACAAGCGCGTCGGCGACGGCGACACCGGCCCCAATACCGGCGGGATGGGCGCCTATTCGCCGGCGCCGGTGCTGACGCCCGAGCTCGAAGTGCAGGTGATGGAGACGATCGTCCTGCCGACGGTCCACGCCATGCGCGACGAAGGCCGGCCGTACAAGGGCGTGCTCTATGCCGGGCTGATCCTGACCAAGGACGGCCCGCAGCTGATCGAATACAACTGCCGCTTCGGCGATCCCGAATGCCAGGTGCTGTTGCCGCGGCTCAAGAGCGATCTGCTGCCGGCGCTGATCGCCGCGCATGACGGCGAGCTCGAGGATTTCGATCTGCGCTGGCGCGACGAGGTCGCGCTTTGCGTCGTCATGGCCGCCAAGGGCTATCCCGGCACGCCGGTGAAGGGCACGGAAATCCGCGGGCTCGACGTTGCGGCCGCGGCCGACACCTCGGTCAGGATTTTCCACGCCGGCACCAAGCGCGTCGGCGACAAGCTAGTCGCCGACGGCGGCCGGGTGCTCAATGTCGTGGCGCGCGGCCGCTCGGTGCGCGAGGCGCAGAAGCGCGCCTATGCGGTAGTCGACAAGATCGACTGGCCGCAGGGCTTCTGCCGCCGCGACATCGGCTGGCGCGCCATCGGCCGCCGGCGCGGCGCCTCAGCGCCGGTCGGCGAAAAAGCGCCGCAGTAGCGCGCCGGCGCGCATCGCGTCGATTCCGCCGTAAACCTCGGGCCGGTGGTGGCAGGTCGGCTGCTGGAAGAAACGCGGACCGTGCTCGACCGCGCCGCCCTTGGGATCGCCGGCGCCGAAATAGAGCCGGCGGATGCGCGCCAGCGCGATCGCGCCGGCGCACATGGCGCAGGGCTCGAGCGTGACGTAGAGGTCGCAATCGTCGAGGATCGCCCGGCCACGCCGCCGCGCACCCTCGCGCAGCGCCAGCAGCTCGGCATGCGCCGTCGGATCGGCCGACGACTCGACGGCGTTCGCGGCCTGCGCCAGCACTGCGCCGCTGGCATCGACCAGCACCGCGCCGACCGGCACCTCGCCAGCCGCGGCGGCGCGCTCCGCGGCTTCGAGCGCCAGCGCCATCGGCTTCGGTCGGGACTCGGTCATGCGGCTTCCTTGCCGCTCGCGCGGCGCGGTCATAGATTGGCGCAGCATGGCACAACCGGTCATCGGCCTCACCCTCGATCACGAGCCGCCGGGCGGCTATTCCAAGACCCATCCCTGGTACGCGCTGCGCGAGAATTACTGCGAGGCGGTGGCCGAGGCAGGCGGGCTTTCGGTGCTGCTGCCGCACGAACCTGAGCGCGCCGCCGATTATCTCAGCCTGCTCGACGGCCTCATCGTCACCGGCGGCGCCTTCGACGTCGATCCGGCCCTGTTCGGCGCCACGACGCGCCACGCCACGGTTTCGCTCAAGGAACGGCGTACCGCCTTCGAGCTTGCCGTGTGTCGCGGCGCGCTGGCGAAGAATCTGCCCGTGCTCGGCATTTGTGGCGGCGAGCAGCTCTTGAACGTCGCGCTCGGCGGCACGCTGATCCAGCACATCCCCGACGAGGTCAAGAACGCGCTGCCGCACGAACAGCCCAATCCGCGCACCGAGCCCGGGCATGTCGTGACGATCGGCGCCGGCACGCTGCTGCGGCGCGTGACGCAGCTGGCGGAGATGCCGGTCAACAGCGCGCACCATCAGGCGGTCAAGGACGCGGCGCCGGGCCTGGTCGTCGATGCGGTCGCACCCGATGGTGTCATCGAGGGCATCGAGGATCCGAAGCGGCGCTTCGTGCTCGGCGTGCAGTGGCACCCCGAGTACCGCCTGAGCGTCGGCGACCGGCGCATCTTCGCGGCGTTCATCGAAGCCGCGCGCGGCTGAGCCGGTGCTGCGCATCATCGCCGGCAGGCACCGCGGCCGGAAGCTGGCGCCGATCGCGGGCGACGCGTTGCGGCCGACCGGCGGCCGCGCCCGCGAGGCGATCTTCAACATCCTGGCGCACGCCGCCTTCGCGCCGCGGCCGGCCTACGCGGACGCCGTGGTGCTCGACGCCTTTGCCGGCAGCGGCGCACTCGGCCTCGAGGCGCTTTCGCGCGGGGCGCGCTTCGTCACCTTCATGGAACGCGACCGGGCGGTGCGGGCGGTGCTGAGCGCGAACGTCGCTGCGCTCGGCGCCGAGCGGCAGACCGCGGTGATCGCCGGCGACGCGCTCAGTCCGCCGCGCGCCCACGCGCCGGCATCGCTGGCGTTTCTCGATCCGCCTTATGCCGACGACATCGCGGCGCAGGCTCTGGCCGCTCTCGCGGCCGCCGGCTGGCTGCAGCCCGAGGCGATCGCGGTGGTCGAACTTCCCGCCCGGCGCGATTTCGCGCCGCCCTCCGGATTCGTGCCGATCGACGAGCGCCGCTACGGCGCGGCGAAGATCGTCTTCCTGCGCTATTCGGCGGCGACGGCTTCGGCGGCGGGCGGATCGGCGGGGGCCGCACGCTCGTAAAGCCGCAGCGCCTCGGCGCGGTGCTGGATCAAGGCGAGCACGATGTCGAGCGTCGGCGTCGGCACCTCGACCAGACGGCCGAGCTCCTGCACCGCCGTCACCAGGGCGTCGATTTCGAGCGGCCGGCCGCGCTCCAAATCCTGCAGCATCGAGGTCTTGTGCGCGCCGACCTTGCGCGCGCCCTCGAGCCGGCGTTCGAGGTCGACGCGGAAGCTTACGCCGAGCCGCTCGGCGATCGCCTTGGCCTCGCGCATCATGGCGCACGCGATTCCGCGCGTGCCGCTCTCGCCGCAGAGCACGTCGAGCGTCGTGCCGGTCAGCGCGCTCAGCGGATTGAGGCAGAGATTGCCCCACAGCTTGAGCCAGATCTCGTCGCGGATGTTGTCGAGTACCGGCGCCTTGAGCCCTGCCGCAGCGAATGCCGCCGACAGGCGCTGACAGCGCATGCTGATCTCGCCGGAGGGCTCGCCGATCGGGAACCGGTCGCCATAGACGTGTTCGACGACGCCCGGCGCGACGAGCTCGGTCGCGGGATAGACCACGCAGCCGATCGCGCGCTCGGGCCCGAGCACGGTCCATTGGCGCCGTCCCGGGTCGACGCTGACGATGCCGCGATTCTCCCACGGCCCGCTCTGGCGATAGAAATACCAATAGGGCACGCCGTTGACGGCGGTAACGATCGCCGTCTCAGGACCGAGCAGCGGCGCGAAGCGGTCGAGCGCGGCATCGATCTGGTTGGCCTTGAGCGTGACGACCACGTAATCCTGCGGGCCGAGCTCGACCGGATCGTCGGTCGCCGGCAGGCGTACAGCCGTCTCCTCGCCGCCGGCGCGCAGCCGCAGGCCGTGGGCGCGGATCGCCGCCAGGTTGGCGCCGCGCGCCACCAGCGAGACCTCCGCGCCGGAGCGCGCGAGCCTGGCGCCGAGGAAGCCCCCGATCGCCCCGGCTCCGAACACGCAGATTTTCAGCGGCCGCCCGGTCTTCATGGCTATTCCGCCGCAACCGCTTCGTCGGGATGGAGCGCGTCGTGAAATTGCGCCGTCTCGGTCGAGCCCGCCATGGCCGTGGTCGCGGCCGTGCCGCCCGAAAGCGCCGTCGCCACCGCATCGAAGTAGCCGGTGCCGACTTCGCGCTGATGTTTGACCGCCGAATATCCGTGCGCTTCGGACGCGAATTCGGCTTCCTGCAGCTCGGCATAGGCGGCCATTCCGCGCGCCTTGTAGTCGCGCGCGAGCTCGAACATGCCGTGATTCAGCTGGTGGAAGCCGGCGAGCGTCACGAACTGGAACTTGTAACCCATCGCGCCGAGCCGCGACTGAAACTCGGCGATGTCGGACGCGGCCAGCTTCTTCTTCCAGTTGAACGACGGCGAGCAGTTGTAGGCGAGCAGCTTGTCGGGGAAATGATGACGGATCGCCTCGGCGAAGCGACGTGCGTGGTCGAGATTGGGCTCCGACGTCTCCCACCACACGAGATCGGCATATTCGGCGAAGGCGAGGCCGCGTGCGATGGCGTAGGCCTTGCCGACATCCGGCTTGACGCGGAAAAAGCCTTCCGCCGTGCGCTCGCCGGTGAGGAACTGGCGGTCGCGCGGGTCGATGTCTGAAGTCAGGAGCTGCGCCGAATCGGCGTCGGTGCGCGCGATCAAGACGGTCGCCACGCCTTCGACATCGGCGGCGAGGCGCGCAGCGTTGAGGGTGCGGACGAACTGGCTCATCGGCACCAGAACCTTGCCGCCGAGATGGCCGCATTTCTTTTCGGCCGCCAGCTGATCTTCGAAATGCACGCCGGCCGCGCCGGCCTCGATCAACGCCTTCATCAGCTCGAAGGCGTTCAGGGGCCCGCCGAAACCGGCTTCGGCATCGGCGACGATCGGGGCGAAGAAATCGACGCTGCCGCGGCCCTCGAGGTGCTGGATCTGATCGGCGCGCTGAAAGGCCCGGTTGATCCGCCGCACCACATCCGGCACCGAGCTCGACGGATAGAGGCTCTGGTCCGGATACATCTGGCCGGCGTTGTTGGCGTCGGCCGCGACCTGCCAGCCCGAAAGATAGATCGCCTTGAGACCGGCCTTGACCTGCTGCAATGCCTGATTGCCGGTGAGCGCGCCGAGTGCCGCGACATAGGGTTCCGCATGGAGAAGGTGCCACAGGCGTTCGGCGCCGCGCTCGGCCAAGGTGTGGGCGATCCGCAGCGAGCCGGTCAGGCGGCGCACCTGGTCGGCGGAATACTCGCGCTTTACGCCACGCCAGCGGTCGGCGACAGGGTGGACGATGGTCTCGGCAGGGCGGTCGTTCATCGCAAGTCTCCGCGGGTAGGGACAGTGGACCCGTTATGGAATTTACATTGCGCTTGCGAAGTTTCCAGCAAATAGGATAATGAAATTAGTAAAACATGTATACTTCCATGCAAATAATTGTGCGTTTTGTGAATTTGTAAATTCATGGAGGCCCCGATGGCGGTCCGCAAGACCCTGCTCGGCCAGAAGATTCGGCGGCTGCGTCAGGAGCGTGGCCGGACTCAGCAGCAGATGGCCGGCGAACTCGGCATCAGCGCCAGCTATCTCAACCTGATCGAGCATGACGAGCGGCCGGTCACCGTGCCGCTGCTGCTGAAGCTCGGCGAGCGCTATGGAGTCGATCTCAACGCCCTGACCGACGACTCCGAGCGTCAGCTTGTGAGCGCGCTGAGCGAGGTCTTCGCCGATGCCGGTCTTCGCGGCGGCGTCGACGCCGACGAGATCGCGCGGCTGGTGAGCGCCGCACCGCGGGCCGCGCGCGCAATATCCGATCTCTACCGCGCGCTGCGCGACGCCCGCGACGACGCCCAGGCGCTCAACATCGACCTGTCCGAAGGGCGCAGCCGCCGGGTGGTGCTGCCGACCGAGGAGGCCCGCGATTTCTTCGAGACGCGGCACAACCATTTTCCCGCCCTCGAGAAAGCGGCGGAGGCGCTGCAGCCCCCCGCCGGCGACCTCGGCCGGTTCCTGAGCGAGCGCCTGGCGCGGCGCCATGGCGTCAACGTCGAGATCGCCGCCGCCGACGAAACCATGGCCGGCGCGCTGCGGCGCTTCGAGCCGCGCGGACGGCGCCTCAGCCTTTCGGAGGCGCTGCCGCTCGCCAGCCGCAATTTCCATCTCGCCTATCAGCTCGGCCTGCTCGAGGCGCGCGAGGCGATCGGCGACGCGATCCGCGCCGCCAGGCTGTCGACGCCGGAGGGCGAGACGCTGTGCCGCATCGGCCTCGCCAATTATTTCGCCGGCGCCGTGCTGATGCCCTATGCCGCGTTCCTCGCCGCGGCCCAGACCGAACGGTACGACATCGAGCGCCTGATGAATCGCTTCGGCGTCTCGTTCGAGCAGGCGGCGCACCGGCTGTCGACCCTCAACCGACCGGGCGCCGCCGGCATTCCGTTCTTCTTCGCGCGCGCCGACATCGCCGGCAATGTCAGCAAGCGCTTCTCCGCGGCGGGATTCCACTTTTCGCGCTACGGCGGCGCCTGCCCGCGCTTCGTCGTACACGAGGCGTTCGCGACGCCGAGCCTGATCCGCCGACAGATCGCGCGACTGCCCGACGGCGCGACGTTCTTCTGCGTCGCACGCACGGTCGAAAAGCCGGGCGGCGGCTTCCATGCGCCGTCGGGCCATATGGCGGTAGTGCTGGGCTGCGACGTGGCGCGCGCCGCCGAGATCGTCTACGCCGACGGCCTCGATCTCGCGCATCTCGGCGCCGTCACCGAGATCGGCGTCGGTTGCCGGCTGTGCGAGCGCGCCGATTGCCGCCAGCGTGCCTATCCGCCACTGCAGCACCGGCTGGTCGTGGACGAGGCGGTCAAGGGACCGTCGGCCTACACCTTCCGGCCGCAGCGCTGATCGGGCTCAGCGCCGGCCGAAGAGCCTCTCGATCTCGGCCAGGCTCAACGCGACGTAGGTCGGCCGGCCGTGGTTGCACTGGCCGGAATGCGGCGTCGCCTCCATCTGGCGCAGCAGCGCATTCATTTCCGCCTGATTGAGCCGGCGGCCGGCGCGCACGCTGCCGTGGCAGGCGATGGTGCCGCAGACCTCTTCGAGCCGCTCCTTGAGCGACAGCGCATCGCCGAGCTCGGCGAGCTCGTCGGCGAGGTCGCGCACCAGGCCTTTGACGTCGGTCTCGCCCAACAAGGCCGGAACTTCGCGCACCACCACCGCGCCGGGGCCGAAAGGCTCGAGCACCAGGCCGAGCTCGGCGAGCTCCGCGGCGCGCGTCGCGAGCCGGGCGGCGTCGGCGGGATCGAGCTCGACGACTTCGGGTATCAGCAGCATCTGGCGCTTGACGCCGCTGGCGGCGATCTCGGCCTTCATGCGCTCGTAGACCAAGCGTTCATGCGCCGCGTGCTGGTCGACGATGACGAGACCGTCGGCGGTCTGGGCGACGATATAGGTTTCGTGGATCTGCGCGCAGGCGGCGCCGAGCGGGTGTGCCGCGCCGGCCGCGACCGGCGCCTCGACCGCGCGCACCGCCGGCGCGGCGTCTGCCAACGTCGGCCGGGCCGGCTCATAGGCCGTCGCCGCTTCGGACATTCCCGGATTCACCGCCAGCGCTGGCGCCGCGCCGCCGCGCGGCGTCCAATGCGCCGGCCGGAACGCCGCCAGCGCCTGCGCCGCGACGGTGGTCGAGGCCCGGTGGCCGGCGGCGGCGAGCGCATTGCGCAGCGAACCCACGATCAGGCCGCGCACCAGCGCGGCGTCGCGGAAACGCACCTCGGCCTTGGCGGGATGGACGTTGACGTCGATCTCCTCCTCGGGCCCGGCCAGGAACAGTACGATCACGGGATGGCGGTCGCGCGCCAGGAAATCCTGGTAGGCGCCGCGCACCGCGCCGGCCAGCAGCTTGTCGCGAACCGGCCGGCCGTTGACGAACAGATACTGGTCCCGCGCCGTGGCGCGGTTGAGAGTCGGCAGGCCGGCAAGCCCCGTGAGGCGGAAGCCCTCGCGCGCGGCATCGATGGCGAGCGCATTGTCGGCGAAGTCGCGGCCCAGGATGGCGCCGAGCCGGGCCCGGCGGATGTCGTCCACCGATTTGCCCGCGAGATCGGGCTCCGACGCAGTCATGCGCAGCAACGTCTTCTCCTCGTCGCCGACGACGGCGAAGGCGATCGACGGATAGGCCATGGCGAGGCGCTCGACCACGTCGACCGCAGCGTCGCGCTCGGCGCGCGCCGATTTGAGAAACTTGAGCCGCGCCGGCGTCGCGTAAAAGAGATCGCGGACTTCGACGCGCGTCCCCTGGCTCAGCGCCGCCGGCTCGACCGGAGATTTGGCGCCGCCTTCGACCGAAACCTTGAAGGCGTCGCGTGCGCCGCGCTTGCGGCTGACGATCGCAAGGCGGCTGACCGCGCCGATCGACGGCAACGCCTCGCCGCGGAATCCGAGGGTACGGATGTGCAGCAGATCGTTGTCGGACAGCTTCGAGGTGCAATGCCGCTCGACGGCGAGATCGAGCTCGGCGGCGTCCATGCCGTCGCCGTCGTCGCTCACCAGGATCAGGCTGGCGCCGCCGTCGCGTAAGCCGACCTCGACGCGGCGCGCGCCGGCATCGATCGCGTTCTCGACCAGCTCCTTGACCACCGCGGCCGGCCGCTCGATGACTTCGCCGGCGGCGATGCGATTGACGACAACGGCGGGCAGCTGGCGGATGGCCATGCCCTATTGTGCCTTGGCGCGGCCTTTCTCGCCAAGAAATTGGCGAGCGAGAATCTTGCCCTCCTCGACCGCCGGCTGATCGAAGGCGTTCACGCCCCAGAGATCGGCGGCGATGATGGTCTCGAGCATGTAATGCATCAGTAGCGCGCCGACCGTCTTCGCATCGAGTCGCTCGAGCCAAAAGACGCGGGTCGGCCGGCCGTTGCGGATCAGGGTCTGGGCGGTGGCGCGCTGCTCGGCATCGATCAGGTCGCCCATCCGCTTGCCGGCGAGGTAGGCGAGACTCGCATCCGGCAGCTTCGCCGGCATGCGCGGGCCCTTGCCGGCCTGGGCCAGCATGATGAGCGAGAACATCTTGTCGGCCGGCCCATCGAGATAGAGCTGGAGCTGGCTGTGCTGATCGACCGTGCCGACGGCACGGATCGGCGTCGTACCCTTGCCGTTCTTGCCCAGACTTTCGGCCCAGAGCTGACGGAACCACAGGCCGAAATGCGCCAGGCGGTCGACATAGGGCATGACGACCGTGCCGACGATCCCGCGGCGCTCGTTGAGCGCGACGGAAACGGCGGCGCCGACCGCCGGCGCCGCGTCGCGCGGGTCCCGGGCGGCGAGCGCCGCCTCGAGCACCGCGGCCGCGCCGCGGCGCAACGCGCCCACATCGATGCCGGCGATCATCGCCGGCAGCAAACCGACATTCGACAGCACCGAATAGCGTCCGCCGATGTTCGGATCATGATCCAGAGTACGCAGCTTGCGTGCCTCGGCAAGCTGACGCAGCGGATTGGGCTTCGGCTCGGTGATGACGACAGTGCGCGCGGCGCTGCGCTTTCCCAGCCAGTCCATGCAGGCGAAGAACTGCACCAGCGTTTCGGCGGTGCCACCGGACTTGGAAATGGCGATGAGGCCGGTGCGGCGCGGATCGAGCGCGTCGAACAACAACCCGAAACTGTGCGGATCGACGTTGTCCATGAAATGGATGCGGGTGCGGCCGGGTGGCGCGAGCGCGACCAGCGTTTGGCCGCCGAGGCTTGAGCCGCCGGTGCCGAGCACAACGACGTCCTCGAGCCGGCCGAATTCCACCGCGAGCGGTTTGAGCCGGGCGATATCGTCGCGCCGCGCCGGCAGGCGCAAGAGCGGAAGGCTGCCGTCGCGGCGTCGCTTCGCCAGGGTCGCAAGCGGCGACGCCGTGCGCCGCAGCGTCTCGTCGAGCTCGGCGGCTGCAAGGCCGGCCTTGCAGCTTTCGGCGAGGCATCCGGCGATATCCTGGCGATAGGTCATCGGTGTCACCGTCACGTTTCGGGGAACCGGCTCGGGTTATCAACGCGCGGATCGCGCCTTTGGATCAGGCGGGACGGCGCAGGCGAACGGCGCGCCGATCTCGCGGCTCAATTCCGGTTCTAGTGTAACGCGCCGGCTAGAACAACCAGTCGAAGAAGCCCTTATTTTCCTTTTTCGCGCGCTCGATCGTCGGCTTCGGTCCGTTGGCCGCCGCGGTCGTGGCCTGGGCATCGGTATTGGCCGCGGTCGCGGTGCCGCCGTTGGCGCCGAACGCGCGCATCCGCTCGGTCTCGGCGGCCGGATCGAGGACCTGATTGGGGTTCGGCGGCGCCGAGCGCCAGAACAACAGCCGTTGGGTCAAGCTGCTGCTGTTCTCGGCGGTGCGGTCCTCGTTGTTCACCATCTGCCGGATGTTCTTCGGCGCGTTGGCGGCGCCGGCATCCTTCAGCAGGGCATTCTCCCCGGCGCTGCGCGCCTTGTCGGGCGGCAGGGTGGCGAGCTTGTTGTCGCCGGCACGGAAGATGGTCTGCTCCGCCTGGGCGGTGGGCGACAGCTGCTGCGTCGGCGGCGCGCCCGGCTGCGGCGGCCGCAGGGTATAGTCGGGCGGGATGGCGAGCGGCGCGCTGGTGGTGACGTCGAATTCGTCGGGCACCACCTTCTCCATGCCGAGGCCGCGCTTGACATCGGTCCAAACGCCGCAGCCCGCCAGCGTCACCGCCGCGAACGCCAGGGAAACCGAAACCGCAAGGGAGGAAACCTGGAACCGTCCCAACACCATAACCACGCCCCCAAACCAAGAGCTGGAAAAGCTTACCTAATTCCGGCGACCTTCGCCAAGCAGTCCGTCGAGCGCGATCAAGAACACGCCCAGGCAAATGGCTGTATCGGCGACGTTAAAGGCGAACCAATGCAGGCGGCCGAGGTGGAAATCGAGGAAATCGACCACCGCGCCACGCGCCAGCCGATCGACGATATTGCCGACCGCGCCGCCGATCACCAGCCCGATGGCGGCCTGGAGACCACGCTGCCGCGTGCGCGACAGCCACCAGACCAGCGCCGCGACGATCACCGCGGCGAGCGCCGCGAACACCAGCGTGCCGCCGGCGCCGCTGAACAGGCCGAAGCTGACGCCGCGATTCCAGGCCATCACCAGGTTGAAGACCGGCAGAACGGTCAGCATGTCGGAGCCACGTGCGGCGAAGAACGCGACCACCCAGGCCTTGACCGCCTGATCGATCGCGAGGATCGCGAGCGCGACGGCGAGTCCGCGCCGCATCAGGCGGCTTCGCCGCGCGCGCCGACCGCGTCGACGCAACGGCGGCACAGATCGGCATGCGCCGGGTCGCTTCCGACCTCGGGCAGCACCCGCCAGCAACGCGCACATTTCTCGCCGGGCGCACGCTCGACGACCACCGCCACGCCCGCCACGTCGGGTAGCGTGAAGGCGCCGGCCGGTGCCGGGCCGCCGTCGAAGCGCGCGGCGGAAGTAATGCACAGCTCGGCCGCATCGACGCCGGCGAAAGCCGCCTGCGCGTCGGCGCCGGCGTGGATGCGCACCGCAGCCTGCAGGCTCGAGCCGAGGAACTTCTCGGCGCGTCTCAACTCGATGGCGCCGGTGACGACGCGGCGGACGTCGCGGATACGTCCCCATTTGGCGCCGAGCGTCGGGTTGCGCCAGGCGGTGGGAATCTCGGGATAAAGCTGGAGATGCACGCTCCGGTCGTCGCCGTCGCCGTGGCGGCTGAGCCATGCTTCTTCGGCCGTGAAGCACAGCACCGGAGCCAGCCAACGCACCAGCGCCTCGAAGACGCGGTCGAGCACCGTGCGCGCGGCGCGCCGGCGCGACGCGCCCGGCGGATCGCAGTAGAGGGAATCCTTTCGCACGTCGAAATAGAACGCCGAAAGGTCGACGGCGCAGAAATTGTGCAGCTCGGTGAACATGGTGTGGAAGTCGTAGGCGTCGACGCAGCGGCGCACGAGCGCGTCGAGCTCGTGCAGGCGATGCAGCACCCAGCGTTCGAGCTCGGGCATCTGCTCCTCAGCGATGCATTCGCGCTCGGCGAAGCCGCTGAGGGCGCCGAGCAGGTAGCGCAGCGTGTTGCGCAGCCGGCGATAGATCTCGCTCTGATGCTTGAGGATTTCGGGGCCGATGCGCAGATCCTCGGCGTAGTCGCTCGCCACCACCCAGAGGCGCAGGATGTCGGCGCCGCTCTTCGCCACCACCTCCTGCGGCGAGGTAACGTTGCCGAGCGACTTCGACATCTTGCGGCCCTGCTCGTCGAGGACGAAGCCGTGCGTCAGCACCGCCTCGTAGGGCGCGCGGCCGCGCGTGCCGCAGGATTCGAGCAGCGACGAATGGAACCAGCCGCGATGCTGATCGGAGCCTTCGAGATAGAGCGAGGCCGGCCAGGCGAGATCGGAGTCCTTGCGCGGCTCGAGCACGAAGGCGTGGGTCGAGCCGGAATCGAACCAGACGTCGACGATGTCCTTGACCTGCTCGTAATCCGCCGGATAGCGGCCCGGACCGAGGAATTCGGCCGCATCGTGCGTGAACCAGGCGTCGGAGCCTTCGCGCTCGAAGGCGGCGGCGATGCGGTCGACCACCGTCTGATCGCGCAACGGCTCGCCGGTTTTGCGATCGACGAACACCGCGATCGGCACGCCCCAGGCGCGCTGACGCGAGATACACCAGTCCGGCCGCGTCTCGATCATGGCGCGGATGCGGTTCCGGCCCTGCGCCGGAATCCAGCGCGTCGCGTCGATGGCGGCGAGCGCGGCTTCCCGCAACGTGCGGCCGTCCGCGCCCTTGATGTCCATGCCGATGAACCATTGCGGCGTGGTGCGGAAGATGAGCGGCGCCTTGGAGCGCCAGGAATGCGGATAGGAATGGACCAGCGTGCCCTGGCCGAGCAGCGCGCGCGCCTGTTTGAGCGCATCGATCACCGCCTGATTGGCGTCGCCCTCCTTGCCGTTGGGCCGGAAGACGCGCTTGCCGGCGAACAGCGGCACCGAGGCGACGTAGCTGCCATCGGCGGCGACCGTCTCGGGAACCGGGATGCCGTGCTTCTGGCCGAGGGTGAAGTCGTCGGCACCGTGTCCGGGCGCGACGTGGACGAAGCCGGTACCGTCGGTGTCGGTGACGAAGTCTCCCGGCAGCAGCGGCACCGGAAAATCGTAGCCCCGGCCGGCGAGCGGATGGCGGCAGATGGTGCCGGCGAGCTCCGCGCCCTTGAGCGCCATCAGCATGTCGGCCTTGAAGCCGAGCGTCTTTTCGAGCTCAGGCCAGCGCGTCTCGGCGACCACGATGTGCTCGCCGGGTTCGAGCGGGCTGTCGGCGCCGGACTCGCGCACCCGCAGCACGAGATAGGCGATGTCGGCGCCGTAGGCGATGGCGCGGTTGCCGGGCAGCGTCCATGGCGTCGTCGTCCAGATCACGATCGAGGCCTTGGCGATTTCGCGATGGCCGGGCTTCGCGACCGGGAACTTGACCCACACCTGGGTCGACGTGTGGTCGTGGTATTCGATCTCGGCCTCGGCCAGCGCGGTCTGCTCGACCACCGACCACATCACGGGCTTCGAGCCGCGATAGAGCAGGCCGTTCATCAGGAACTTGCCGATCTCGCGCACGATCTGCGCTTCGGCCGGGAATTCCATCGTGGTATAGGGATGCGTCCAATCGCCGATGACGCCGAGGCGTTCGAATTCGGTGCGCTGAACGTCGATCCAGCGGCGCGCGAATTCGCGGCATTCGCGGCGGAAATCGACGATCGGCACCGCGTCCTTCGATTTCTTCCTGGCGCGGTATTCCTCCTCGATCTTCCACTCGATCGGCAGACCGTGGCAGTCCCAACCGGGAACGTAGACGGCGTCCTGGCCGCTCATCTGCTGCGCGCGATTGATGATGTCCTTGAGGATCTTGTTGAGCGCGTGGCCGATATGGAGGTTGCCGTTGGCGTAGGGCGGGCCGTCGTGGAGGATGAATTTCGGCCGACCCTGCGAAAGCGCGCGCTGACGCGCCCACAGGCCGATGCGCGCCCAGCGCGCGAGCAGCGCCGGCTCGCGCTTGGGCAGGTCGCCGCGCATGGCGAATTGGGTCTCGGGCAGGAAGACGGTCGCGCGATAATCCTTGCCGGAATTGGCGCCGGAATCCGCCGGAGAATCGTCAGCCATGGCGCTGGTCATAGGCGGATGGCGGGTCCGCGGTCAACGGAAAGGGCGTCACGGTTCGGGCTTTTCGCCGGTCAGCGCCCGCCGCGCCGCGGTGATGTCGTCGGCGATCCGCGCCTTGAGCGCGTCGAGCCCGGGAAACGCCGCGTCGGCCCTTAGATACTCGACCAGCGCCACGCGCAGATGCCGGCCGTAGAGGTCGCCGGCGAAGTCGATCAGATAGACCTCGAGGCCGAGCTCGCGTCCGCCCAGCGTCGGCCGGCTCCCGAAATAGGCGGCGGCCGGATGCCATTCGGTTCGCCTGCCGTCCTCGATGCCGGCGAAGGCGGCGTAGATGCCGGGCGCCGGACGCAGATAGTCCGCGAGCGGCAGATTGGCGGTGGGATAACCCAGCTCCTTGCCGATTCCCGCGGCGTGCTCGACGCGGCCGTCGATCTCCCACCAACGGCCGAGCAGCCGCGCCGCGTCGCGCGGCCGGGCATGGGTCAGGTGCTCGCGGATGCGGGTCGAGGAATAGGCTTCGCCCGCCGGCGAGCTCACGCGCTCGACCACGGTGACGGCGAAGCCGCGGCTGCGCGCACGCTCGACGAGGAACGCCGCGGTGCCGCGGCGCCCTTTTCCGAAGACGAAGTCGTAGCCGACGACCACGTGGCTGGCGCCGAGGCCGCGCACCAGGATGTCGTCGATGAATTGTTCGGCCGTGCGCTGGGCGAATAGGCGATCGAAATGCAATGCGAACAGCAAATCGACGCCGAGCGCCTCGATGTGCCGCGCCTTGCTGCGAAAGGGCGTCAGGCGGAACGGCGCCGTCGCGGGATTGAACACCGCGTAGGGATGCGGCTCGAAGGTAAGGACGGCGTGCGGCGCGCCGGCCTGCCGCGCGGCCCGGCCGGCGGTCGCGATCACCGCCTGATGGCCGCGATGGAGGCCGTCGAAGTTGCCGATCGCGACCGCGGCGCCGCGGTCCGCGCCCTCGGCGCGCTCGTGTCGAAAGATACGCACGGCAGCGACCCTATCCGAGGAACCGGGCGGACGGATAGGCCCACATGCGCTACGAGTCGTCGCGGAAGCGGTTCGCCGTCAGGCGGGCGCATTGCGGCGCGACGGCACCATCACCACGGCCTCGCCGTCGATGACAACGAGATCGCCGACGCGGCATATGGTCTTCAGCCGCACGCGTTTCTTGGCCGCGTCGATGTCGGCGACGGTGACCTGCGCCTCGATCGTGTCGTCGATGTGCACCGGCGCACGAAACGCCAGCGACTGGCTCAGATAGATGGTGCCGGGGCCCGGCAGGATCGCGAGAACGGTCGAAAGAAAGCTCGCCGACAGCATGCCGTGGGCGATGCGGCCCTTGAAGCGCGTCGACCGGGCGAAGTCCTCATCGAGATGCAGCGGATTGTGGTCGCCCGTGAGGTCGGCGAAGGCGCGGATGTCGGCGTCGGAGACGGTGTGGAAATACGACGCCGTCATGCCGACCGAGAGATCCTCAAGCGCGTAGGCCTGACGCGCCGCAACGCGCTGACGAACATCATCCATCGACAACTCCCGCCGGCCCGCGCCGCGCTTTTGTGCAGTGCACATTAAACGTCGACGCCGTGGCCGGCAAGGGCCATATCAAAACCGTAAGTATTAACGGGCCTTTTGCCACGTCATGGCCCGGAACCGGCGGCGCTGGCGGCAACTTTTTCGCATGGCACAATCGGCCGGCTCGGCTCTTCCCGGATCACGGAGCCGGCGCTAGTCTCGCCCCGGCCGACGCCGCCCCGTTCCCGGAGAGCCAGCGACTTGGAGTCCGACGCCGCCGCCCTGCGCGAGATGTGGTATTTCGCTGTGCCGGGCTATGCGCTGCGGCGCGGCCGGGTGTTGGCGCGCACCTTCCTGGGCGAGCCGGTGCTGCTCGGACGCGGCACCGACGGCGTGCCGTTCGCCTTGCGCAATATCTGTCCCCATCGCGGCATACCGCTGAGCTATGGAAGCTTCGACGGCCGCGAGGTCGAATGCTGCTATCACGGCTGGCGATTCGACACCGCCGGACGCTGCACCGCCATCCCGTCGCTCTTCGAAGGACAGAAGTTGGCGCTCGATCGCATCCGTGTCGCCGCTTATCCCACGCGCGAGATTCAGGGCAATGTTTGGCTGTTCTTCGGCGACGATCCCGACGGCGCGCCGCCGCCGCCGGTGATTCCCGATGTCGGCGACGCCGCGCCCAAGCTGTTCGAGCGCATGCGGGTGCCCTCGCCGATCGACCATGCGGTTGTCGGCCTGATGGATCCGGCGCATGGCGCCTTCGTCCACCGCGCCTGGTGGTGGCGCACGCGTGAATCGATCCACGAAAAGGCCAAGGCCTTCGCCGCGAGCCCCTATGGCTTCACCATGCTGCGGCACGCGCCGTCGTCGAACGCGAACGCCTACCGTCTGCTCGGGGGCGCGCCCGAGACCGAGATCACCTTCCGCCTGCCCTCGGTCCGCATCGAGCATATCCGCATCGGTCGGCGCTTCGTCGCCAGCATCACCGCGGTGACGCCGTTGAGCGACAGCGAGACCGAAGTCAATCACGCGGTCTATTGGGACGTGCCGTGGCTTTCAGCGCTGAAGCCGCTGCTGCGTCCCTACGTTCGCACCTTCCTCAATCAGGACCGGCGGATCATGGTGATGCAGGCCGAAGGCCTCAGGCACCAACCGTCGCTCATGCTCATCCATGACGCCGACACCCAGGCCCGATGGTATTACAGCCTCAAGCGGGAATACCGTCGCTCCCGCGCCGCCGGGCGCGCATTCGTCAATCCGGTGAAGGGACGCGTTCTGCGCTGGCGCAGCTGACGCGCCGCTCGCCGCTCGCGGGGCGAAACGATAGAATGCGCCCGGCTCAACCGGGAGATCGGCGATGATCGATGGCACGACGCAGGACGCGTCACAAGTGCTGGCGGCGCTGCGTTTCGGCGGCGACGGACTGATTCCGGCGGTGGCGCAGCAGCACGACAGCGGCGAAGTCTTGATGCTCGCCTGGATGAATCGCGATGCGGTGGCGGAGACGCTCCGCACCCGCCGAGTCTGCTACTGGTCGCGATCCCGCAAGCAGCTGTGGCGCAAGGGCGAAAGCTCTGGACACGTGCAGCGCCTCGTCGAGCTGCGCGTCGACTGCGACGGCGACGCGCTGCTGCTGCTGGTCGATCAGAGCGGCGTCGCCTGCCACACCGGCACGCGCAGCTGTTTCTTCCGTGCCGCGCGCAACGGCGTGCTGAGCGAAATTCAGAAGCCGACCGGCGCCGCCGCACCCGGCGAGACGCGCTGACATTCGCAAACGCCGGCAGCACGCCCGAGCGCGTGGCATGCCTCGCCGAGGCGGGGGAAAAATCCCCAAAATCGTGTCGGAAACCACTGGCCCTGCGTTGCATTACTGCCACAGCCGTCGATCTTCGCGCGCGACGACATTGTAAAGCCATCATTGGCGACATCATCTGGTCCCCGCCGGCCGCAACGCCGCGATAGGGTGGCGCGCTTCCGCGACGCGGATTCGTCCGACGGCGGACGGTTCGGCGATCTCGGGAGATTGCTCGACTGGTAACGCTTGGTGCTGGCGAGAAAGAAACATCGCTCCGACGGCGACGAGGAGCCGCAGGTCGGGGCAAGGTTGAAAAACGAAAGCAATGGGGATCGAACCATGAGAAGTCTTAATCCGCTCGGGAGGTATGTCGTCCTCCTGGCCGCTGGTTTGCTGATCGCCGGCTGCGACGGCTGGTCCTACAGCCCGCCGCTGCGCGGCAACTACTACTCGTATCACATCACACTGCCGGACGCGCAGGGTACGGCGCCGAGCGCGAGCGCGAGCCCGTTCAACCAGGCCCTCGCCCGCGATTACGCCGATTTCGCCGGCGCACTGATCAACCGCGACGGCGATCGCGAAGATTCGGATTACTTCGCGCGCAAGAGCCTCGCCGCCGGCAGGGGCGAGGTGGTGCCGCCGGAGAACGTCGGCAATTGGGCGATCGTCACGCCGTGGGACGCGAAAGAGGGCTACCGCCAGATCCTGAACGCGGGACGCGAGCGGCTCCTGAAGGTGCTCGACGGCGGCGCACGGCAGCGCGAGCCCCAGCTCGCCTCCCGCACCCAGGTCGACTTCGATTGCTGGGTCGAGCGGATGGAAAAGTCGTGGTGGACGGCGATGACCGGCGCCTGCCACAACGACTTCTTCGCCAACCTCGCCAAACTCGAAGCCAAGCCGACGGCGCGCGAATTCCGCGTCTACTTCACCTTCAACAAGGCGACGCTGACGGCGGAGGCGCGGCAGATCCTGCAGCAGGTTACGGCGCAGGCGAAGGCCGATCCGAAGCTGCGGATCCTGCTGGTCGGGCACGCCGACCGCGCCGGTACCGACGCCTACAACCTCGGCCTGTCGCATCGTCGGGCGGACGCCGTCGGGGCGCAATTGCAGCGCGAGGGCGTGGTGCGGAGCCGCATCGACGAGCGTTGGGTCGGCGAGCGGCAGCCGCCGGTGCCGACCCCGGATGGCGTGCGCGAGCCGCGCAATCGCGTGGTCGTCATCACCTTCCAGTAAGATGTCGACCGCGCCTCGGGACGATCGCGTGAACTGAGCGGGCAGGGAGGCGGGCGATCGCGCGCCTCCCTGTTCGTCTGCGCGCCATGCGCCGGCGTCGGGCGCCGCGCGCGGCGGCGCCGATTCGCGTCGGACGCGGCCGCGCGCGCTCAGTGCGCGAGCAGAACCGGAACGGCGGCGTTGAGGATGATGTGGCGCGTCGCGCCGCCGAAGATCATCTGGCGCAGCCGGCTCTGGGTATAGGCGCCCTTGATGAGCAGATCGGCTTGCATGGCCCGCGCTTCGTCGAGGAAGATCTCGCCGGCGGGCTTGTTGCCGACGACGATATGGCGCGACACCGCGTCGATCCCGTGAGTCTTGAAATTGCGCACCAGCTCCTCGGCTGCGGGGCCGGGGACGAAGGCGCTGGCGACGCTGACCACCTCGACCCGCTTCGCACGCTGCAGAAACGGCATGGCGAGGCCGACCGTGCGCGCGGTTTCGGTACTGCCGTTCCAGGCGACCAGCACGCGCTCGCCGAGCGTCGCCGGCGCGGCCTTCGGCGCCATCAGGACCGGGCGGCCGCTTTCGAACAGGGCGTCCTCGAGGGTCGCCTCGGCGAAGGACGCCGCCTTGTCGGGCTGCTCGACCACGATCAGGTCGTAGACCCGCCCGAGCGTGCCCACGATGGCGTTCTGGCGGCCGGATTCCTCGCGCCATTCGCTGCTGATCGCGCTGCCGCCCGCCGCAATGCCGTGCTTGCGCATGACCGAATGAAACAAGGCGCGGGCCTGCTCGCGCCGCTCCGCACCCTCGCGTTCGAGCGTTCGGTCGACTTCGGAGGAAATCGAGAACCCCATCTCGCCGCCGAACACGACGGCGTATTCGCTGGCCAGCACGTTGAGTCCCGTGATTCGCGCGCCGAAGCGCCGCGCCGCCAGCACCGCGGTCTCCAGCGCCGCTTCCGCGGTACCGTCCCCCACCACCGCCAGGATCGCTTTCATCCGGCCTCCGCGCCCGCGTCAGGGAAACATTATAACGGCGCCGACGCACCGGCCCAAGCCCGCCGCACGACCGCAGGCGGTTGACAGTGGCGCGCGGTGCGGGCTTCGATGGCGCCGCCATTCCGGCGGCGCTTCCAGGCGGAGACGACCATGGCCGATCCCGGCGGCCTTGCCCGCGGGCTGACGCAATACGGCGACCGCGATTACGCGCTCTATCTGCGTCGCTCCTACGCGCGCTCGATGGGCTATTCGCCGGACATGCTGGCGCGGCCGATCGTCGGCGTCGCCGACACCGGCAGCGGATTCAATTCGTGTCACCGGCTGGTGCCCGAGCTGATCGAAGCGGTGAAACGCGGCGTCATCGCCGCCGGCGCGCTGCCGCTGCCGTTCCCGACGATTTCGCTGGGTGAGGTCTATCTCAATCCGAACAGCCTCTATCTCCGCAACCTGATGGCGATGGACACTGAGGAGATGATCCGCGCCCAGCCGATGGACGCGGTGGTGCTGATCGGCGGCTGCGACAAGACGGTGCCCGCGCAGCTGATGGGCGCGATCTCGGCCGGCGTGCCGGCGATCCAGCTCGTCACCGGACCGATGATGACCGGCCGTTACGGCGGCGAGCGGCTCGGCGCCTGCACCGACTGCCGCCGCTTCTGGGCCCGCTTCCGCGCCGGCGAGATCGACCGCGCGGCAATCGACGACGTCGAGAGCAATCTTGCGGTCACCGCAGGCACCTGCGCGGTCATGGGCACCGCCAGCACCATGGCCGTGATCTCGGAGACGCTCGGCATGATGTTGCCGGGCACGGCGGCCATCCCGGCGGTGCATGCCGACCGCCTGCGCGCGGCCGAGGCGACCGGCGCGGCGGCGGCGGCGCTGGCGCGCAGCCATGTCGCGCCCGCGCAAATCGTCGGCGAGAAATCGATCGAGAACGCGCTGCGCGTTCTGCTGGCGATCGGCGGCTCGACCAACGCGGTGCTGCACCTGGCGGCGATCGCCGGACGGCTCGGTCTCGATTTCCCGCTCGATCGCCTCAACCGGTTCTCCGACACCACGCCGGTGCTGGTCGATCTGAAGCCGACCGGCGAGCATTATATGGAGGATTTCTTCGCCGCCGGCGGCGTCGGCGCGGTGCTGCGCGAATTGAAGCCGCTGCTGCATCTCGATTGCGGCGCGGTCACCGGCGAGACGCTGGCCGAGCGGCTGGCCGAGGATGCGGGCTTCGTCGACCGCCGCATCATCCGCGAGGCCCGGAGGCCGCTCCAGCCGCAGGGCGGACTCGTGGCGCTGTTCGGCAGCCTTGCGCCCAAGGGCGCCATCCTCAAGCGCGCGGCCGCCGACTCCCGCCTCTTCGAACGCGAAGGCCGCGCCGTCGTGTTCTCGTCGCTCGAAGACGTCGCGCGACGCATTGACGATCCGGAGCTCGACGTTACGCCCGACGACTTCCTGGTGCTGCAGAATGCCGGGCCGGCAAGCGCTTCGGGCATGCCGGAGGCCGGTTCGCTGCCGATCCCGGCGAAGCTGGCGCGTGCCGGCGTCAAGGACATGGTGCGCATTTCCGACGCGCGGATGAGCGGCACGGCCTACGGCACCGTGGTGCTGCACGTGGCGCCCGACGCGGCGAGCGGCGGACCGCTCGCCAAGGTCAAGAGCGGCGACCGGATCCGCCTCAGCGTCGGGGACAGGCGGCTCGATCTGCTGGTCGATCCGGCCGAGCTCGCCCGCCGGCCGGTTCCGCCGCCGGTGATGCCGGCGCGCGGCTATGCGCGGCTCTACCATCGGCACGTGCTGCAGGCCGACCAGGGCTGCGACTTCGATTTCCTGCGCGGTGTACGCGCTTAACCCATGGGAGGAGCGTCGTGAAAATCCACAATCCGGCGGCGTCGCCGCCGCCCAACGGACCTTACAGCCTGGGCGTCGAGATTCCGGCGGGGCAGCGGCTGCTGTTCATCGCCGGGCAGATTCCCGTCGCCAAGGACGGCACGACGCCGCAAGGCATCAAGGCACAGTCCGAGCAGGTCTGGCGCAATATCATCAACGTGCTCGAATCGGCCGGCATGGGCATCGAGAACCTGGTCAAGATCAACCAATACCTGACCAGGCAGGAGAACATCGCCGGCTATACCGAGGTGCGGGCGAAGATCCTGGGCGCGGCGCGCCCCGTGTCCACCACCGTCGTCGTGCAATCGCTCGTCAAATCGGAATGGCTGGTCGAAGTCGAGGCCTTCGCCGCCCAATAGCCGAGCGCCCGCCGCGGGCGTCGACCGGCCACAACTCGGCCAGGGTGTCGCCTTCGACGACGTGATAGACGTCGTGCAGGTTGACGGTGGGGTCGCAATGCGGCGTGACGCATTCGACGACCGTGCCGAGCGCCGGCCGCGCCGCGCCCTCCGGCACGAACAGTCTGCCGTGCTCGTCGCCGAAGAACTCGTAGCGGCTGCCCGGCGGCGTGCCGCGCGCGGGTTCGGGATTGGGGCCGTCGGTGGCGAAGCTCTTGAGGCCGGCGTCGGTGACGACATAGGCCGGCTGGTTGACGCTGACCACCGAGGTGGCGACGAAGAGCGACGTCTCGAAAGGCGGCGCATTGCGGCCGTCGGCGAGCGCCCGGCGATCGAGCACCAGCGCCGGCGTATCGAATTGGGCGCGGCCGGCGGGGCGACCGAGCAGCGCGGCATTCGGGCTGGACGGCGGCGATTGCGGCAGGGCGGCCTCCGATTCACGGATTTTTAAGCGTATCCGCCGGCGCCGTCGATGCGATTTAACCCGTCGCTAAGCCTGCCGTTTCTACCATCGCAGGTTGAGAGCTTCGTCTTCCCGAATCGAGAACGAGCGTGTGGCGTTCTTCCAAGCGGGCCGTTCCGGAACCGGCGCCCGTCGGCTTTGCCGGCATGCCGCGCGAGCGCGGGCTGGCGCCCCGGATTTTCGCCGTCACCGTCGCCCTGCTCGCGCTGCTGCATGCCGCCAACGCCGTCTTCGTCTATCACTTCTACACGACGACGGCTGCGCGCGAAGTCGAGGCCCGTACCGCGACCGCCGCAATGCTCGCCGACCAAACGAGCCACACGTTGACGGCGATCGACCTGACGATGGAAGCGATCGCCACCAAGCTCGAGAAGCGGCTCGTCGCCGGCACACTCGCCGCCGCGGATCGATCCCTGGTCGAGAACGAGAGCATGCGCCTGCCGCATGTCCGCGCGCTGCTGGTGCTCGATCGCGATGGTCGGGTGGTGCTCGATTCGACGAGAAATCCGCCGGCGCCACGCAGCCTCGCCAATGCGCCCTATTTCAAGGACCTGACGGCGACAGCCACCGGCCGCCCGTTCATCGGCCATCCCGAAACCGATTCCGACGGACGCGCCGCTTTCGCGATCAGCCGCCCGATCCTTGATCGTCTGGGCGCGCGAATCGGCGCCGTCGTCGCCGAGGCCGATCCCAGCCGCTTCATCTCGATCGCCGGCAGCGACAGCGTCGCCGACGCGGCTCTGGCCCGCGAGGACGACGGCATCATCCTGGCGGCGGCCGGCCGCGCCGCCGAGCATGCGCGAGCCGCGACGCTGCGCGACTGGCTTGCGCACCGCGACCGCGCCGCCGTCACCATCCGCGCGATACCCGGCTTCCCGGTCGAGATGGCGGTCGCCGGCACGCCCCCGCTGGACGCGCCGCCGTTCCGCAACTTCGCCGCCTTCGACATCCTGATCATCGCCATCGTGACGGCAGTGGCGCTATGGCTGGCATGGCGGCTCACGACCGAGGAGAGCGCACGCGGCACCGCCGAGAACCGCCTGCGCGACGCGATCGAGAGCACGCCCGGCGGATTTGCGCTCTACGACGCCCAGGACCGGCTGGTGCTGTGCAACCGCACCTATGTCGAATATTACACGCCGTCGGTGCAGCCGCTGGTGACGCCGGGCGCGCAATTCGAAACCATCATCCGGAGGGTCGCGGAAAGCGGCGGCTGGACCGGCACCGACGACGCGGAGTTGCGGGAATCGCTCGTGGCGCGGCGGCTTGCCGCCCATCGCCAAGCCAATGCCGAGCTGGTGCAGCACCTGCGCGACGGGCGCTGGCTGCTGACGCGCGAGCGGCGCACCGCCGACGGCGGCACCGCGTGCTTCTATACCGACATCACGCGCTTGAAGCAGCAGGAGGAGGCGCTGCGGCGCAGCGAGCAGCTCGAGCGCCAGGCGCGCGAGGCCGCGGAACGCGCCGATCGAGCCAAGAGCTCGTTCCTGGCGACGATGAGCCACGAATTGCGCACGCCGTTGAACGCGGTGATTGGGTTTTCGCAGATCATTGAGCAGGGGATGTTTGGTCCGCAGCCGGCGCGGTACCGGGAGTACGCGACGCTGATCCGGCGGAGCGGCGAGCACCTGCTGACGATCATCAACGACATTCTCGACATCGCCAAGCTGCAGTCGGGCAAGACCGAGCTGAGGCTGGAGAGTGCGGCGCTGGCGCCGATCATCGACGAGGCGGTGCGGCTGGTGGCGCCGCGGGCCGAGGCCGCCCGGCTCAGCCTGGTGCAGGACATCGCCCCCGGCCTGCCGCCGGTGCGGGTCGATCTCACCCGCATCCGCCAGGTGCTCTTGAACCTGCTGTCGAACGCCATCAAGTTCACCCCGCCGGACGGCTCGGTCACGGTCACGGCGCGGGCCCGCGACGAGACCGTCGAGATCGCCGTGCGCGACACCGGCATCGGCATGGACGAGGCCGACATCCCCAAGGCGCTCGAGCCCTTCGGCCAAATCTCCAACGCCATGACCCGCGCCCACGAGGGCACCGGCCTCGGCCTCCCCCTCTCCAAGAGCCTGGTCGAGCTCCATGGCGGCCGCTTCTCCCTCGCCAGCCGCCCCGGCGCCGGCACCACCGTCACCATCAACCTCCCCGCCGACGATCCCGCACCGGCCGCCTTGCGCGGCGTCGCC